>Ga0302321_100000029_pt1 | contig 140079 bp, 113 predicted proteins | sample Fen_T0_1_FD_202505 | JGI IMG/M metagenome (GOLD analysis project Ga0302321, IMG submission 202505) | Peat permafrost microbial communities from Stordalen Mire near Abisko, Sweden - Fen_T0_1 | ecosystem: Environmental > Terrestrial > Soil > Wetlands > Permafrost | place: Sweden: Abisko...
GTCATTGCTTCGATCCCGGCGTTCTGTGAGGTGTTGCGTTCACCGATCCTGCAAGGCATCGACATCGAGCGAGCAATTGTGCGCGAAGAGATCCTCGAAACCTTGGATGATGCATCGCGCCTGGTCGAATCGGACGATCTGGCGCGCGCGCTGTGTTTCCCGGGGCACAGCTTGGGCCACCCGATTACCGGGAGCCTCGATGCCCTCGACCGTTTCGACCAGGCCGCACTTCTGGCTCACCACGACAAGCTGTACGTGGGTGCTGCGAGCGTGATTGCCGTGGCGGGGGCGGTCGAGCCAGGGCGAGTCTTTGAGGCGATTACCCAGGGCATGGCGGGGTTGGCGCGTGGAACGCGCCCAATCGTGGTCACGCCGAACCAGACCACGGGTCCGATCTACAATTTCGTACGCTACAGCGACAGCCAATCGCATCTCAGGATTCTGTTTCGAGCTCCAGGGTACGCCGACGTTCGTGAACCAGCGATTGAAATGTTACTTCGGTTGCTCGACGACGGGATGAGCACACGCCTTTACCACCGCATCTGTAACACGCTCGGGCTGTGTTACGACGTGAGCGCCTACTATGAACCATGGACTGACGCTGGCGTCGTCGAACTGGCCGGTGATTGTGCCCACGAGCGCGTGGCGGCATTGGGGCAAGAGCTCCTCGAGTTGATTGTGCGGCTGCGTGACGACGGCCCCACGCTCGAGGAGTTCACGGCTGCTAAGCAACGTGCGCGTTGGCAGCACCTCGAGCTGCTCGATGATCCTTCAGAGCTGACCGGCTTTTATGGCTATGCCGAGCTGAAGCACAACGTGCGCTCGCTCATGGCTCGCGTGGACCAACTCGAATCGGTCACACTCGAGACCCTGCGCGCCGTAGCGCACGAACTGTTTGTACCCGAGAATTTGGTCATGGTGTGCGTGGGTGAACCCAACAAACGGGTACGCGACAAACTCGAACGAGCCTTGCAGCAGTTTGTGTAGCTCGAGTGAGTCTAACCTTAACTGCCCAATCGGGTTTTACCGGTCAAACGTTGCCCGCGCCCTGACGCGGCTTGGGCGCCACGGAATGAACACCGGAATTCCGTATCTCAGCCTGCTCCTCACGCAGCAGCGCCTCGGCGACACGCAGGATGCGTTGAGTGACGGTGGGGCTTGCCCCCTCCAGGAGGTACGAGAGTTGGTTGCTCTTCCGCTGAACAATTGGCTCGGGTGCGAGCAGTTCGTGCAGCTCAACTTCAAGGGCGATCGCCAATCGCGCCAAAGTCTCGAGCGACGGGTTCGAGTTGGCCGAGAGACGACCGCGCACGACGCGTTCAAGGCGCGCCACGGTCTCTACGGTAACTCCAGCCCGCGATGCTAGCGCAGCTTGGGTCATTCCAAGGTTTTTGCGCAACTGTTGAACGCGCTTGGCTAATCTGAGAACCACGTCTTCGTACACGGGCAACCTAACAATCTGGGAAGGAACGCTTTGCTCTCTCGCGGCCCGAACCTAGAGGATTCCGCTCCGCCGTTCATTAGACGAGTACGTCTGGACACGGAATCTACAAAAGCTATCAGACCTTACAATCGTGTATGTAATCAATTACGGTCGGCTGAGCGGCATAGACACGAACATGCGTCCAGTCAATTAGGAACAAATGCTGGACATTTGTAGCGCTATCTGTACCCTCGGGTCGTCGTGGATTCAAAACAGCCACTCCCGCGGGCCGAAGCCGTCTTGCTCGTCGATGACGACGACCTGTACGTGCGCGCCATCACTCGCAAATTACGTGCTCTCGGCTTCCCGTACGTGTTTCGGGCCTGCTCGGCGGCAGAGGCACTCGACATGCTCCAGCGTGTTCGTCCGACGGTCGTTCTAACAGACATGGTGATGGAGCATCGGGATGCAGGGCATTGGGTGACAAGCGCGGCCGAACGACTTGGCGTGGCTGTCGCTGTCATCTCAGGTATGCCCGGCCTTGAGGAATCCCTGCTGGGGCATCCATTCTGTCGCAAGTCGGATCTCGACACTGACCGACTAGAGAAGCTCGTGAATGAACTCATCGCGCAGTCCTACGCGCGCCAGCGTGAATCACTCTTTGTCACGTTGGGGGACAAACACAGCACCGCATACACTTCCGTAACCGATGCGCGCAAGACCGCCTGATTCCAGTTTTGGACCGACTGGAATCGTCGGCACGATTACCGCGCGGCGTTGACGCGACTCTCGACCGTTCGCAGCGCAATACTCGGGGCAGTACCTTCGACGATCCAAGCCAATCGAGCGGCGAGCTGTTGCTCGGAGTCGCTAGTGTCGACGCTGGTCGTCGCGACCAATGCGACACAGTGACCCACCGAGGCCGAAACTCCGAGGACCGTGCCCTGCAACATTGCTTGGCCTTTGGTTGGAATCACCCCGGCACACAAGAAACCGTCAAAACCAACCCCTGGCGCAAAGGACTTCTCAGCGACGATATTTGGGTCGAACTCGCCCGGTGCCGTGGCGTCCGACGTTGCCCGGTGCCGCGCTGCCAAGTGCCAAGTTAGCGCTGCGCTGTCAGCATCGAGATCGAGCAGCCGAAGCTCACCGAGACATTGGTCGGCGGTTACCTGGCGCGAAGCAGGCCAAAGTCTGACAACCAATCGGGTATGCGTGGCGCCATGTTCGAGGTGCATAGACGTCTTGGTTTCACGACGCTGCCATTCAGCGCCGTAAGGCAAGCGGATGCGCAACGGCACTTGCGTGGCTTCGAGCCAGGCCCATCCCGTCGAGGCAGACTCCGTCGGGACAGTCGGCTTGGACGGCGGTGCTTGCATGGACGATGACCGTTTCGGAGCGGCCGGACTGCAACCGCACAGCACCGCGAGAAGCGTCCCAAGGACCAGGGCCGAATCCAGAGTGCCCGCGCGCCAAGGCGCCGAGTGACAGCGATTTTCGATGCGCATTACTTAGCAAAACATGCTAGAGGCAGGGCATTCGTGTTGCAAGCGCGCGGCACTTCGGGGCTGCCGTCGCGAAAGGGCCTGCGGGCCAAATTCCTCACAAAAGTCCCGATTCGAAGCTTCTCGAAGAGTTTGACCGGACATGGACGGACAACGCCAAAGTTCTTCGCGGCGTCGCAAGTCGCAGCGATCTCGCACGGATGACAAGCCCACTGGGCACAAGAAGGGGCAGGCCCGTGAGGAGCCAATTCTCATTGCTGCTCGGCGCCCGAATGCTCCACCCGCCCATCCCACGCGACGGGCCATTGCTGCATCTGGAGTTCCGCGCAATGCGATTGCTGCTTCAAGACCGCCCGACCGCGTCGCGGATGGCGCGGATGCAGCCAGTGCGCGGGCAGCCGGGCGTCAGCGCAACCAACCTTTGTCCAACAACGGCGACGATTCGGGCAAGCACCGTGCAGCGCGCATCGTACAGGTACAAGCCGCGGGCCCCGACGAGCGCGAGCAGCTGCGCCTGAAGCTCATCGACAGACTCCTGCGCAGTGAAGGCCGCGTTGCTGTCACACGGGCAGCGCGCGAACTAGCTGAAGCTGGGTTCGAGTTTCCGGTGGTGCAGGACGTGCAGCTGCAATTGCTCGAGCACTTCGACGAGGGTTGCGCCCACCAAGCCATTCGCCTTTTGACGGAACTGCTCAATGAGCAAGAGCCGATCAAGCGTCCCTTGTTCGAGCAGCGCCTGCGTCGGCTGGAGGAGTTTGCCGACGATGTGGAGACGCGCCTGGCTGCCGCAGAGCTAAGGCGTTCTGTTCGTGCATGAATCCCGGCGAAGACTGCATTCACCAGTCCAGGCCTAAAGGTCGAGGCTTGCCAAGTCAGGACTAACGCGCGAGGCTCTGCGAGAACCAGCCCAATCATCATCCCATGGCAGACACGTTGACACTCCGGGACTTCGAGAATCAATACCGCGAACTCTTGCGCCAGTTGGGGCGGGACGCCGCGAACACGAGCTGCGTGCAATGCACCGCTTGCAAGGGTTGTACGGCTTGCACCTTCTGCAAGGAGTCGGAACGCCTCGTTCGCTGCCACTACTGCGTTCGTTGTGTAGGCTGCACCGACTGTTCGCATTGCCGTGACGGCAAGACCCTCATCATGAGCCAGCACTGTGTCGAAAGCGAGAACTGCACGCAGAGCGCCTACCTGGTTCGATGCACCAGTTGCACCGGGTGCACCTATTGTTTTGGATGCGTCGGCCTATCCGGGAAGGATTTTCACATCCTGAACGAGCCGCATTCGCGCAGCGAGTACTTCGCGACAGTAAAGCGCCTGAGTCGCGAATTGGGCCTGTAGCGCGTCGGCGCGCGAACATCGCGGCCGCAAAGCGCATCAGTTGTAGACTCGGGCCGAGTTGAATTGCGTGCAGTATGGGTGAATTTTGCATTTTGCCAGAGGGCACTCTGCCGCGATCGTCGCCGACGCGATTGCATCCTCTTCAGCGTGGGACTAGGGAGGGGAATACCCGACACCGAGCCGGTGTTGATGGTGCAACAAAAGTCGCCGTCGGACGGCGGCCCAAACCGCTACCTAGTGAGTCAATTGCCATGAAGTCTGTCACACGCGCACTCTCCACCTTCGCCGTTCTACTCGTCGTTGCCTGCGGGGGCGCTGAGAAGAAGCCTGTTACGGCGCCCGTTGCACCTGCAGCTCCGAGCGCCGCGCCTACGAGCAAGGCGGCGGCTGCGCCCGCCAACGTGGACAATGATGCCTCGAAGGGACAGCTCAACATCGACGAAGCTATCCGCAAGGCCTGTGGCATCACCGATGCCGAAGCCTACTTCGCGTACGACTCGGCCAACGTCAAGCCGGAGTATCGCAAGGTCCTCAAGAAGCTGGCTGACTGTTTCACGACTGGTCCACTCAAGGGGAAGGTCATGCGCCTTGTGGGCCATGCAGATCCGCGTGGCGAAGACAGCTACAATCTTGCCCTGGGCGGACAGCGTGCCGACAACGTGAAGAAGATCATCGTGGCCGAGGGGATGACCGCATCTATGACGGAAACCTCTTCGCGCGGTGAAATGGACGCTTCGGGCACGGACGAAGCAAGCTGGTCCAAGGATCGGCGCGTGGACGTTCTACTCGGGAACTAATGCCGGGTGGTCGATTTGGCGGTATAGCGCCGACCTATGGATGCTTCTGAGGTTCCTGTCGCACTCGCTTCGGCGTCGAGTCGCTCGGCGCCGAAGGGTCTCGACCCCATTCAGCTCATGCTGTCGTCGTCCGGGGTCGTACTCGTCGTTCTGCTGCTACTCATTGCCGCGAGCACGCTCGTTTGGCTGATCTGGGTGCTCAAGAGTGCGCAACTCGGGCGTCTCAGCGCCGCGCATCACAAATTCGAAGTGGAAGCAGAGCGCGTCAGTAGCGCTAGCGACCTCGTTCAGTTGGCGCAGCATCATCTTGGTGCGCCGGGTGCACGCGTAGTGCTCGAACTTGCCAAACACCAGCATCTGGTCAATCAGGGTCCGGAATACCTGATCTCGGTGGCTAAACGCGCGATCGCAACCGAGCATCAACGTGCGGCTTCGCTCATGCCGACCCTGCAGAGCATTGCGAGCGCGTCGCCGTTCGTGGGTCTCTTCGGTACCGTCTGGGGGATCATGGATGCGTTCTTGCGCATCGGTATGGAGAAGAGCGCATCGCTGCCCGTCGTGGCACCTGCGATTGGCGAGGCGCTGATTGCCACCGCCTTCGGGCTTGTGGCAGCGATTCCCGCGACGATTGGCTTCAACTACGTCGATCGCCGCATCGGTGATTTGCTCGAAGAACTGGAGGCTTCAGCCGAGATCTGGTCGCGGCTGTTTGCCGGCAGCAGCAGGAGTGCCGCGGAAGCCTTTGCGCGCGGTGGAGTGTAGCTGTGGGCGCCTCCGTTGGTCGCGGTGGCCGAGGTTTTCGTGACATCAACGTCACGCCGCTCGTCGACGTGATGCTGGTCTTGTTAGTCGTGTTCATGGTCACGGCACCGCTGCTCACGACTGGCTTGCGCATCGATTTGCCGGACGTCAAGGCTGCCAATACCCCCGTCAAGGATGCACGGCTGTTGGTGACGGTCACCAAAGAAGAGCGCGTGCTGTTTGGCGAGCAAGACGTGACCGACCGTATCGATACGGCATTTCGTGAGAATGCCCGCGTCCAGAAGGAGCACGAGCTGTACATTCGCGCGGACAAGGCTGCGCGCTACGGTATCGTCGCTACGGTAGTGGCAGCCGCTCGGGCTAGTGGCGTCGAATCCTTGAATCTGCTGGTCGAGCCTGTTGTCGAGGAACTGGGGCCCGAAGCCGAGCCAGCTGCGAACGCTAAACCGGCGCGCGCCAAAGCCAAAGCTCGAAGCTCAGCCGTTCCGGCAAAATAACTGAGGACCATGGCTGCCAAGGCAACGACCTACACGACATCGGAAATCGGATGGGCATGGACCACCGCCTTGTCCCTGCAGATCGCCTTTTTCGCCATTTTGGTCATCGCGGGCAAGAACAAGCATCAAATCAAAGCGCTCGAGACCGAGACACAACGAGAGGTCCCGATTGCCGTTCGCCCAGTGGTTGACGATCTGCCATTGCTCAAGCTTGGCGGTAAGCGTGTGCGTGCCAAGCTGCCTGACATGTGGCGCAAGGCTGCGCCCGTCCAACGCTTCGAGGAGTCGAGTGCACCGTCGACCAAGGCTGACAAGACTCCGGCGGCCATTCCCTCGTCACCCTTGACCAAACCCGATGCCGCGCCGCCGCCCCCCGACGCCGAAGTGGCAAAGCAAGTCGATCAGGTCCTGACCGATGCAGCTGCACCAAAGGCAGCCCCCAACGTCGACAGCGAAGGGCACGCCGATGGCGTCAAAGAGGGTACTGAAACCGATCCGCTCAAGGCGCGTGTGCTAAGCCAGTACCAGGCGAAACTCCAATCTTGGTTCAGCATGCGCTTCCATCAGCCCACCCAGGTCGATTGCGAGGAACTGAAGAAACTGCGCGCAGCGGTCGCGGTACAAGTGGGAGCCGATCGCCAGATCGCGGGCTTTAGCATCACTCGGCCAAGCGGGAATGCGACCTTCGACGCCGCCGTTAAGGCCTCCATGGACAGCAACGTGGGGCAGCAACTACCGCCTCCACCGCCGCTCTACCCAGACATTCTAAACACGGCTGTAAGACCAGTCTTCCAGGGCCAATGCAACTGAACTCACTTGCCTTCGCGATTTTTCTAGTTTCTGGGTTGGCCGGCGCGCAAACGGTCCCCGCACCAAGCGCACCTGCAGGCGAAGCTGGCCTCGGCGAGTTCGTCGTTACCGGTATCAAGGTCGAACACGTCACCAAGTTGGCAGTGGTTCCCTCGCTGGCACCTGACCTCGAGGACGTGATCGTGCGTAGCGTCGTGCGGCGCGATCTCGAGTTATCTGGCATGTTCGAGCTTATTTCCGACAAGAAGGCGCCGACTGGGAACTACCAGTTCGAAGATCCAGTCGACGTAGACGCTTGGAAGAAGCTCGGCGCCGAGGTCATCATCAAAGTGGCCGCGCGCAAGACGGGCGCCGGCAAAGTTGAGGTTTTTGGTCTCGCCTACTTTCCTGAACACGGCAAAGAGCCGGTGTTCGAACGGCGTTTTCAAACCCCTTCGGATGAAGTGCGCATGACCGCTCATCGCGTCACCGATGCCCTGCTCGGCGCGGTTACGGGGCGTCCAGGCGGGTTCTCGAGTCGCTTCACGCTTTCGACCAAGTGGGGCCGTGGTCGGCGATTGTTCACGATGGACGCCGACGGCGAAAGCCTGTTGGGGGTCACCGACCCAGAGTCCACCTGCATTGCTCCCACGTGGGGCCCCGACTCGTCGTTGTTTTATCCCGAGAGCCGCAGGTATGCGCCATTCCAGCTGATGGCATTTACCGGCACCGGGTCACAGCGCATCGAATTGCCGTTCAAGACGAGCATTTACGCAGTGGCCTTTCATCCCGACAAGAAGACAGTTGCCGTTGCCGTTGCTGAGGATTCAAATAGCAACATTTACGTGGGAACACTCGACAGTCGCGATTGGAAGAAGGTTTCGACGACGGAGATAGCGACCAGCCCAGCCTACAGCCCGTCAGGGAAACTCGCGTGGATTGGTGGCGGTGCCAAACAGGGAAGCCAGCGCGTCTACGTCGAGGGCAAGGCGGCGTCACCCGATGGCTATACCGCGGCGCAGCCAACTTTTTGCGACACAGAAGACGGCGTGCGGCTCGTGTATTCGGTGGCTGTGGGCAACGACAAACAAGACCTCGTCATGAGTGACGAGCACGGTCGTGGGTTGTCGCGGCTCACACAAGGGCAAGGTTCGAACTACGCGCCCGCTTGCAGCCCCGACGGACGACTGCTCGCATTCTTCTCCACGCGTCAGGGTTCCGCAGGCCTGCAAATGATGAGCCTGAAACGCTTTACGACCCAACGCGTCAACGGCCAGCTTGGTGATTCTTTGGATTGGGCGCGACGCCCCGAGTCAGCCGGTCTCGTCGAAGTGAAGCCGCCAAAGCCCGCGGTGGTTCCGGCGCCACCTGCACCTGCACCTGCACCTGCACCTGCACCTGCACCTGCACCTGCACCTGCAAAGTAAAACCGACTAATCGAACTTCAACGTCTGAATAATCCCCGCTAACAACCCGCGGGACACGCCTTTTTGCTTAGCCAGCGTGGCGCAAGTGATGGTGACCCATTTGCCCCCGCGGGACAGGATGAGCATGGACATGCTCATCAAATGCTGGCCACCTGGGACCTCGAGTTCGACGATGGCGGCCTTCGAGTGACCGAGTGTCACTGTGTGGTCCAAGAGCCACTTCTGCGAGGTCAATTCCGTTTGGTGCTTGGCTTCACGCACGTAGCGGTCAATGTCACCGTCGAACAAATCTTGCTCGTAGACGAGGCTGATGTTGTTGGCGAAACCCTCGACGGGCATGCTGGCGAGCAGATCGACTCCGCGCAGGGTAATTGCCGTGTAACTGCTGGGGACTTCGAAGCTTAGGCCATATTCGGGCAATACCCAACGATCGGCTGCAATGTAGGGCCGCTGTTTCTCCGCTGCGTCCCAAACCGCCTCGACTGCGGCCGTGCTCTCGGCGTCGCGCGCTTCTGCCTTGAATTTGTCCGGGTGCGCGGCGAGGGCTTTGGCGAGGGCATCGAAGGGTCGCGATGACTCAGCGTAGACGAGATCCGTGATGCGACCGTGGCGCTTCAGCCGTACAAACTTGCGTCCCTTTAGCACAGCAGCGGTGACAGCTTCGAATTGCTCAGCGTCACCTTTTCGATCCCAAAGAATGCGCCAGCTAGCAGCCACAGCACCCCCTGATAAACTGTACACACGCAGCCGATCGCCATCCCAACCCGCGGCAGCAATGCGCGCGCGGTTCAAATCTTTGGAGATGAGCAGTAGTCGATTATAGAGCAGCAGCTCGCCGATGGTCCCATCAAACGCGACCGCGGCTGTTTCGAGCAGCTTCGGGGTCGAAGGCAGCGTCACCTCGGTTGGCAGGTCACGCTGGAATTTCTCGGGATGCAGGAGCTGTTCGGACGAAGTCGGGGGATTGCGAAATGCTTCTGCAACCTCCTGCCACCCGCCTGCGCGATAGCGCAACAGTGCGAATCGCCGCCCCGCTTCGTACACGATGCTAAATGATTCGCCGGAGGCAAGCCGCCCAACGGTTGTGTCCGCGATATCGGGATCGAGGCGATCGACGGAGATGCCGCGCTTGTGCCACTCGACGCCAATGCCGAGCAGCACGGCTTGCCCCTCGAGCACGCCGTGTGCAGCGCGCAGGCCATCGAGAGAATTGCGGTGGCTGGCGATGAATTGGCTCAGGCCGCCCTGAGCCTGGTCTTGATAGGCGTGAGCGAGTTCGTGGGCGACGAGGCTTTCGAGATTCAAGATGCGTGTTTCAGCATCATCGCGAAATACCAATGACTTCGAGACGTGATCGTAATAGGCGAGGGTCGCCTCGCCGATCGCACCACGCGCAAGTGCTCTGAGTTCGTTGGGATCTCGCCCTTGGTGGATCCCGAACAGGCGCGCCATGGCGCTAAGCGCTTCGAACATGCCCGGGACCTCGAAGTGAGTCGCATTTTGTGCCAATCCTTCGACAAAGGTGGCTTTGCTCGCAACCACGACATTGAGGTGCCGACCATCAACGACAAACCCGAATTGCGACAGATCACGCGCGATCTCTTGGGTGAGCGTGGCGGCGATGGCTTGACGTGACGGAGGAGTCGAAGTCGTTGGGGTTGGTTGGCCGCGAACATTGGTCGGGGCATGTTGCGCTCGTGCTGTACCGCGCTCGCCCTGAACCAACTGGCACCCGAAGACGACCGTGGCCAAAATGCCCGCGAAGAGAACGTGGCCACGACGCATCGACAAAAGATACATCAAGTTGTCAGCTTGTGGACGGTTAGTGACTTGCACTACCACGAAATCCTCGTATGCTAGCCGCTCAATGTTCGGGTTCGCACTCAAGTATTGTTCTGATGGCGCCGTACCGGTAGGTATGTGGAGGCCCGTTGGAGCAGCGTCTCGAACCTTGAGGTTGCAGAAGTAGGGCAACACCATCAAGTTGGCACGAGGCCGCAGCTCCCAGAAGGACCTGCGGCCTTCGGCGTTTTTGGCTTAGTTTCCTGAGAAGTTCGACATGACCGCTCGAAAACTCGAATCCGACCACCCGCCGTTACTCGGGCAAATTCCAACCAAATTGATTGGTCTTGCCTGGCCGATCGCGCTTTCGATGCTCTCGTACAGCGTGATGACTGCGGTCGACACGCTATTTGTGGGGCGGATCGGCGCAGAAGCGATTGCGGCAGTCGGTCTTGGTGGGCTCATCTCATTTACGCTGCTCACCTTCGGCATGGGCCTGTTGCGCAGTGGCAAGGTAATCGTGGCTCATGCAGTTGGTGCCAGTCGCCAGCGTGAGGTTCCGGGTTTGGCAGCTGCGACCGTCGTCGTGTCGTTGCTGTCGACCGTAGGCACCTGTCTGGTTACTCTTGCCGCGGTGCCGTTCTTGGGTCAGGCCTTTCACGAACCCAAAGCCAATCAACTCATCGTATCGTATGTCGTCATTCGTTCGGTAGCGCTGCCGCTGGTGCTCGTGGCAACCGCACTGCGCGAGCTCAGTCAGGGTGTGGGTGATAGTCGCGGCCCGATGTGGGCCGCCGTGAGCGCCAACCTGGTGAACATCCCACTGAACGCGCTATTTGTTCTTCACTGTGGTTGGGGGGTAGCGGGTTCGGCGTGGGCTAATGTGTTGGCTCAATTGGTTGATTTGGCCTGTCTAGCGTGGCAACGGCGAGATTGGCTGCGCGAATTGACGCGTGTAAAGTGGCCCTTGGTGAAGTTGATTACGCTGCGCGGTTGGCCGCTCGGCGCCGAGATGTTCCTTGACGTTAGTGCGTTTTCGGCACTCGGGTTGATATTGGCACGACTTGGCGCGATTGAGATGGCATCGCACCAAATTGCACTTCAAATCTGTCACTTGAGCATTCTGCCCATCATTGCACTGGGCGAAGCCGCAAGTGTCATGGTGGGTCAGGCGGCGGGCGCAAGGAGGCTCGATCAAGTACCGCGGATCCTGCAGGTCGCGATTCTGTCGGGGGTCATCTTCAGCACCTCGACCGGGTTGGTGTTGCTGGGGTTTCCTTTGGCGATTGTCAGCGCGTTTACCCCCGACCCAGCCGTGCAGCGCTTGACCGCGATCGTTTTGTACGTGGTCGTGGGCTTTCAGATCGCGTTTTCGCTGTACTGTATTGGAAAGTGCGGTTTGCGCGCGCTTGGTGATATTCGATTCGTCGCAATTGCAACAGTAACCTCAGCTTGGATCTGTACGCCTCCCCTGGCTCTCATCTTTGGGCGCGCGCTTGGATGGGGTGTGGTTGGCGGTTGGTGCGGTCTCGCGATCGAGATCACGCTGGCTTCGCTTGTCTATTGGGTGCGATACGAACGCGGCACCTGGCAGAAACACCTAGGGACTCTCGACCTCCCCGAGTCCGCCTACTTCGCTCGCAATGACGTCGAATGCGAGGTGTCTGGCGATTCACTTTCGCTCGGTGTACGTCCGCTGCTATAGCGGTCATGGCCAACGTCAACGAACGCGGATCACGTGCCACCGACCAAAGGCTCGCCAAGGTGACACTTTAGCCTACCGCATGGGTTCGTATTTGCTGGCAGATGCTGGGGCGGGCTGTGCCGGCGCGGGCACGACTACGGTCTGAGGTTTGGCTTCAGTGGCCATGTTAACCATGATCTCGGGCTTCTCGCCATCAAGCGTGATCCGCTTGGCACCAAACCCCACCATCGACACCTCGAAGATTCGGTGTTCACCGCGACCGATCTGAATCGTAAGTGGTGTGCGACCGATCTCCTTGCTGCGACGCAGCACGCGAGCACCAGGGGGTCGCGTATTGACCAAAACACTCACGCGATCCTTCGAATCGGTCTCGACGACCACTTCGGTGGATATTTCGGCGCTGGGCACGGCTGAAGGTAGCGCTACGGCTTGCGGCGCAGCGCCTGGCGTGGCTGCATCCGCCAATTCAGCCTCCGCGGGTGCGGCTGCACTCGTGTCAGGACCTAGCGCGCCAGTTGCAGTAGCTGCGGCGGACGCTGGGGCAGCAACCTGCGGCGGGACCGCGGACTCCCCGGGGAGCTGCTGCGACGGTTGGGCGCGATACTCGACCAGGGTTCTAGCTGCTACCGGGATTTTCTCGTGTTTCGGTGTGCGCATCAACGCAAATACGGCGGCGGCGGGCACGAGCGCTGTAGCTATCCAAAGCGTCACCAGTGCGACTGGTGAACGCCGCCTTTCGACCACCAAACGCTCAGCAGACTGCAGCGTTGGAATTGCATTTGCTGAGACGGCAGGTGCTCGATTCGAGGGGCTCGGTACGGCCGAAACGGCCTCGGCAACAAGTTCACCCACAGTTGCCGCGGTAGCGCCTGCGTGGTTAGGCGCGACAGCGGCTTCTGCAACACCGGGTGGCGCAAGCTCCGCAATGAGGAATGCGGGTGGGCAAGGATCAATATCCGTCGGGGATCCGTCGGACGTGCCACTTGCTGACGCAGAACGTACCTCTGAAAGCTCGAGCCCCAGTGACGCAGCTGGCTCGATGACGGCGGCAGTACCCGGTAGCACCGGGACTAGGTCGCGTTCGAGTTCCGGTGCTAATACCGCATCCGCGTCTTCTCTGGATGCATAAGCGCCCGGACTAGCCGCTCGAAAGTCGACTGTTGGGGGTAGCACGACTGCGCGCACTGCTGGCGGCGCCGGACTCGGTGTCAAACTGCGAGGCTTCGCTGGGTCCGTGCTAGGGCGCGGCACCCGACTCACCCGATTGGACTCCGGCGCTTGGCTCGGCCGCAACGCTTGCATCCCAGTAGAGGGAGTTACTGAGCGCGACGGCGGCGTACTTGCGCGCATTGCCGGCATGCCCGCCGCGGGTGTGAGACTGCGCCCTGGGGGCGAGCTTGGGCGCGTCGAAGGCATGCCACTGCTCGGCGTGAGCGTCCGCGATGAAGGTGGAGGCGGACGCGTCGACGGCGTGCCCGCCGCAGGAGACACAGACCGCGGCGCTGCGCTGGGACGAACTGCTTGTTGGCTGGCTATCGGTGTGCCACTCGCGGGTGTCGGCTTGCGCGACGGCGGCGAGCTTGGACGTACAGTGGTTGACGGCGGCACACTCGCGTGCACTGAAGCCATTCCTGCCGCCGGAGTAAGCGCACGTTGAGGCGGCACGCTTGGACGCGATGCCACGACAGGAGTGACTTTTGCGGGCTCGGTTCTAATTGGTGGCAACGGCGCCGAACCTGGACTTGGCTCGTCGGCAGTTCCGTCCGCACCCCAATCGTCATCGATGTCGTCCGTCTTCGGGACGAGCGACTGAAATGACGTTGGCGCGGGTACGCTCGCTGGCGGAGGTGCCAAAGTGCTCGTCAATTGAGCCGCACCATCGCGTGCATTCGCAGTGTTGTCGACACTTGGCGGCTTCGGAGCAGCGGACGCAGACGATTGGTTCGCAGTTGCGCTCACCTTACTCGCTCTGGGCTTTTTGATTTTCTTGCTCATCGCGTTGTGGCTGTCGCAGCTTAGCGCATATCGGGGTGGGATAGCCACGCCAGAGCGCCGATATCGCACCACGCCAGCGTAATGAGGCTTGAATTTGTGGTTGTCGCAAGGAATGCAGTTTTCCAACTCCGGCTGGACTTGCTCCGCCAGAACATGGGAGCAATGCCTGCATTCGTGGGTTTTGTCGGGTTGCTGGCGCCACATGCTCGAGGCAGCAATGGTGGTCCGTCAATTAGCTGCAATGTCGACTTTTGGTGAGCCGTTTTTGGCTTCCGAGAACACGCCGCGGCTCACCGAGTGAGCTCGATTGACGCTGAAACATCGACGATTGCGGGGCCAAGCAGCATGCGGCTCAGGTCCAGTCACGCTGTGACCACCCCTTTTGCGGCGCCGGCGTGACAGCCAACTATTCAGCTTGAATTAGCCGCAATCACGACGTGGGGGTGAGTGGCACTGTGTGTGCCGAGCGCCGTTGACGTGTCTGCTTGGTGGAGCAAGTGCGAGCCAACCATCTGATATTTTTAGATCAATCGTAGTGACGTGGCCTAAAGTTCCGCCACACAGTTTGGACAACTGTGCTAGCTTTTGTAAGATTTGCGTTCTTGTCCGATCACTGCGCTTCGCTCGTTCATCTGCAGTGCACCCTCGGTGAGGAGTCAGCCAATGACCACTCCAAATACGCTCACTTTCGCATTCCGTCGCATTGGCAGCGTGGTGCTTTCAGCGATCGCTTTGGCTCTGGCCTGCCAGTCCGAGGATCCCCATCCGAACAATGTCTCAAATCTCGGCAACACGACGAATAACACGACGGGGGTCGACTACTGCGCCACCCCCAATGACGGCTGCGAATGCCCAAATGAAGGGGAAGTGGTCGACTGTGGCACCGTTAAAGAGGTCTTCGCCGACTACGTGATCTGCTCGGAGGGCAGTCGAACCTGCACGGATGGCAAGTGGGGACCTTGCTTGGGTGAAACCACGGTGCAGCGGCCACTAAGCCTGCACACCAAGGGCTCGCCCGGTCTGACTCCGAGTAAATCCGCACTGGCATTGGGGGGAAATTCGACCTGCACCAACGCCTGCGACCCGCACTGCACGCAACAAATCGACACTTCGGGCGGGTTCGATGCTGGGGTGGGATTCGACAACAGCGTGACCGGCTTGACCCTAGAACGCTCGGCGTTGGTTGGCTGTGAGACATTGACCATCGAGCCGCCGGCAGCGACTACGACCGTGACAGGACTTGGCGTCACCGTGACGGCGGCTCCGGTTACGCTGACCGCAAAACTTAGTCCAGACTGCATGAGTAGCCCTTTTCCTACTGCGTGGACTGTCGATAGGTTCGATATTGCCCAAATCACGGGGACGGACAGCAGCAATGGCAAGCTAACAGTGGTGCAGCCCATCGCTGGCGACGTCATCGTGACGGCTTACGCTGCAGGGCTCTCGGCAACCGCCACCATTCACGTGAAGGTCGATGTGACCGAATCGGTCAACGTGACGCCCAATCTAGCCGCCCTGCCCGCAACGGCAGCCAAACTGAGTGGAACTGGTACGGCCGCAAGTCGCGTGACGTGGCTCTACCCCTACGCGAACACCTACTTTCCTTTGGGGCTGTTGGCGCCGGTTGTGCAGTATTGGTTCTCAACCGAAGCGAGCGGCGGCACCACCAAGATCTCACTTCGGTATCCGGTGGGAACGACGGCCGCAACTGCTGACTTCAACTACTCGATCGTGGTGAAGGAAACCAACAGCGTCTCCAATGCTGCCGCACCGCTTACGGTTCCGGTCAAGACCACGGATCCGCAGGTAGTGATCCCCCAGGTCGCCTGGAAAGCATTCGAACAAACAGCGCGCGGCAAGGATGCCGCTCTCGTCATACAGCGGCTGCGCAACGACGGGAATACCGTCGAGTACGAGTCCCCACGCACTATTCACTTGGTCAACGGCCAGCTCAAAGGCACGGTATTTTACAACTCCTACAGTTCGCAGATGGGTGGAGTGAATACTGGCGCGGTACTCGCTATCAAGCCGGGCGCTGCCAACCCCACCCTCGCCGTGCAGCCCTCGGGCAAATGCGCCGTGTGCCACACAATCAATGCCGACGGCACTAAGATGATTGTGGCCGGCACCCGCCCGAGCGGTGGAGTCGCATTCAACAATGCGCGACGCTATGACATCGCAAATCCAGCACTGTGGCCTTCGTCGTCACCGGTACTTAATAGCTACAATGCGTCCGCTGGCGACGTTGAGAATGCCCAAGGCGATCGGTTTAACTTCGGCGCGGTGTGGAAAGACGGCAGCCTCTACATGACTCACGGCGGCAGCGCGGCCAACAACGGTGACAACAATTGGCGAGCACCGCCCGACTACTCCAAGCTCTACAACCCCAATACCGATGTGCCAACTGCCATCTCGGTCACCGGTTGGACGAACATCTCCGCAGTGACGCCTAAGTTCTCCGCCGATGGGACCAAACTCGCGTTCGGGTTTTGGGGCAAGAGCACTTCAACGCTGCCGCAGTCACCGAGTGGGACTCTTACCGCTGACACCAATGGCTACTCACTCGTGGTTGCCGACTTTGGCTGTTCGACAAGCACGTGCAACGGCAGCTCGACGGGTTGGCAGGTGACCAATGCGCGCAATGTGACGCCTGGGTTGACCAACAAGGTTGGTTGGCCCACGTTCCTACCCAACGGTAGCGCCGTACTCTACCAACGCCAGTACCGGTCCTCGAAGATTGCTCTCGCGTGGTCACCATCAGACATCAACACCGTTGCTGGTGCCTTGGGGGAAGTCTGGATGTCCAACGTGCCCGCCGACAAGAGTGGAAGCGTTACCCCCACACGGTTGCGTGCGCTCAACGGTCTCGACCCGACTGGCTCGACTTCGTACTTGCCCACGACGCCAGGGGCTGGGTCGTATCACGCCGCAAATGCCGCATTTACCATCAATCAAGCCGACGACTGTAGCAAGACAGCCAACTTAACTGGCGTCAACGACTATCAACTCAACTACCTGCCGGCGATGGCGCCCGTGCAAGCAGGTGGCCTGAACTGGGTAGTTTTCACCTCGCGCCGAATGTATGGCAACATTGCCTACGACGATCCATGGGACGCGGAACCAGGTTCAAAGGGCTGCCTTGGCAATACGACGCCCTGTAGCTGTACTTCAGGCGCAGCACCGACCAAAAAGCTGTGGATCGCCGCGCTAGATGGTGCCTTCTCGCCCGGTACCGATCCGAGCTTTCCAGCATTCTACCTGCCTGGGCAGGAGCTCATGGCTGGCAACTCGGACGGGTACTGGGTGGCGGCACAATGTGTCGCCGCGGGACAGGCTTGCTCTAGCAGTGACGATTGTTGCGGTGGCACGGGCAGTTCCCCCACGGCGCGGTGCAGCGCGTCAACGAACACCTGCCAATCGATCACGAGTTGCACGGCGCTCAATGGTACCTGCACGGCGACCTCAGACTGTTGCGCAGGCTTGGTCTGCGGTGGCACCGGTACCTGTGTCAATCCGATGTTCTACGCGACGCAAACGTACCGGCGTGAGTACGTTGCCGATTGCGCCCAAGGCACTCACGTGGTCTGGCGGTTCTTCGAGTGGCAGTCGGAGATGCCGGCGGGCACCTCCGTCGGCGTTGCCGTACAAACCAAAGAATCCGCGGCAGACAGCTATTCACCGACAACCCCCGCCGCGCTCGACCCAATCATCGCATCATCACCCACTGGGGTTTGGGTGCATGGAACGAAGACCGTAGATACGGTTCTACACGAAGCATCTGGCGGCGGCATCTCGCAGAACTATCTGCTCGTATCCATGACGTTTGTGCCCAATTCGACGGGCACGTTGACCCCAACTTTGACCAACTGGCGCCAGGTTTACGATTGCATCGATGCCCAATAGTTAGCGACGACGGCTACGGAATGAACGCGACGTCGTCGATGTATAGATCAAAGTCGATGCCTTGTGGCATTGAGAATTCGACCCCACGCAGCTTGCCCGGCTCGATCGCCGGAGCCAGCGGGACTCCCCAGCCGCGTTGGGACATGTTCGACCAAAGGTAGCTATAGCGCTGCCACGTCGAAGAGGCGACAAAGGTCACCCCAAAGTGGTCCCAACAACCAGAGCAGATGCCGCCATCGGATACGGTTTGGTTGTCGCTGATATTCAGCCGAACGACATTGCCGCTGTTGGTACCGACCTTCGCCCAAAACGAGATGCCGCTGTACTTGTTGGCGTTATAGTACGCGCTGGCACTGCGGAAATAGAACGCCATTCCGGCGCCCCAATCGCTAAAGCCGCCACCCTGGGTCCGCGCGGCAAAGTTGCTTCCAGCGCGATCAGCGATGGGGAAAGCGGCGAAGATCCGGCCACCCCAAACCGGGGACTGCCACCCCGTGGTCGTACCATCGTTGAACGTGTACCAGTAACCCGAGCGACTCTCGGCCACGATGAGGTCACCGTCACCATCCTCGAGGTCATCGATCATGTATTGGGGCACGACAGTGGCGCCACCCGTGCCAACCAAGCCACCCGTGGCGGGCACACCGCCAGTGGGTGCGGTGCCGCCGGAACCTGTCGTGCCGCCGAAAGTAATGGTCGTCCCGCCCGTAGAGATATTGCCGCCCATAGACGTGGCTCCGCCCATAGACGTGGCTCCGCCCACGCTCGTGGAACAGTTGCCGCAACCAAAATCGATGGTTTGCTGGACGCAAACTGTGTCCCATGACGTGTTACAACAAACTGCGTCGCGGCTACACACGCACCTCTCGATGGCAGCGTCGGCGCATCCCGTCGAACCATGCGCGGAACAGCAGGCACCTTTGGCAGTGGCGCCACCGGTAGCACCTTTGCCGCCCACGCTCGTCGTGCCACCTTTGCCAACAGCCCCGCCTGTATTCGTGGCTCCACCTTTGCCGCCCACGCTCGTCGTGCCACCTTTGCCAACAGCGCCGCCCGTATACGTCGCGCCGCCCCTCGAGGTCGTGCCACCGATATTTGTAGCACCGCCGACGCCCGTCGAGCAATAGCCGCAACCGTATTTTGAGATGCCAATGACACAACTTGCGTCCCAGCCGTTTGTGCAGCAACCGGGATTCACGCTGCACACGCATTGAACGATCCCGAAGTCGAAGCAGCCGGGGCCCGCGTGAGCAAAGCAACACTCATAAGGGGTTACCGGGTATGTGGAAGCTCCGCCAGTTCCGCCGCTGTACCAACCACCCAACGCGGTGGTGCCACCTGAGTTTGTGCGTGCCCCCCCAGTGCCGCCGGCTCCAATCGGCCCCGTGCCTCCGTCTTCGCCGACGGCATCCAAGTACTCGAACTCTGTGGCCGAGCGACCGCCGCAGCCAAGGACAAATGCGAGACTGGTCATGGTGAGCCTACGTGACGTTCGAGCGTTCTTCATGCGGTACCTAGGATCCCTTGGACAGTTCTAACGACAATCGGGCAAACAGCGTGACTTTTCCGAAATTCTAGCTGGATTTCTCGGTTCGAACGATCTTTTGCGACATCTACTGCCCATTTGGCCAGGGCCTCGCGGTGACAGCTCCTTGCGGCCAACCGTGAGCAAAGCGCAGCGGGAGTGGGAACGATATCGGAGAAATGAGCAATTTCACGGAACTGCGTGGCAGTCGGGCGGAAGCGGGATTGCTGCTTGTGAAGTGCCATTGGGCCGTGCCAAAAGGTCACGCATGACGATGCGATTGCGGCCTACACTGTCCCTTGGCGTCCTTTCGGTCATCTCGATGGCCGCATGCTGTCCCTGCCGTCAAGGCGATACGCCGAACACCGCGGCGAACGCAGCCGAAGCGAGCTCCGCGCCAGCAACGCTGGTTCCCTACAACTGGAAGAACATTGTCACCCTCGGCGGAGGGTTCGTCACCGGGATCATTTTCAGCCCGGTCGAGAAGGATCTCATCTACGCCCGAACGGACATTGGTGGAGCCTATCGCTTTAGCGCCGCGGACAGCACGTGGCTCCCAATTACGGATATGTTCGGTCCGGCGGAAAGCAATTACCTTGGCATCGACAGCCTCAATGTCGATCCAAAGGATGCCAATCGCGTCTACATGGCCGTCGGTACCTACACTGCCTCTTGGGGCAACCTCGGCGCGATCATGCGCTCAAGCAATCGCGGTGAGACGTGGGAAAAGACCGAGATGCCGATCAAGATGGGCGGCAACGAATACGGTCGCTCCATGGGCGAACGCCTCGCCGTGGATCCGAACGACACCAAAGTCATCTACTACGGGTCACGCCGTGCAGGCCTCTGGCGCAGCACCGACCAGGGCGTCTCGTGGAGTGAGGTCAAGAGTTTCCCGGTCAAGGACGAGACCAATGGGTTCGGGGTAACTTTCGTCAACTTCGACGTCAAGAGTGGCGCTGCAGGCAAGGCAACTCCACTCATTTACGCCGGCTTCTCGAGCCTCGACGGCACGAGCCTCTACCGCTCGAAAGACGCTGGTGCGACGTTTGAACCCGTGCCGGGCCAACCCAAGGGGGTACTGCCAAGCCACGGCCAATTCGACAAAGATGGTACGCTCTACCTCAGCTATGGCAACGGACCTGGCCCGGGAGAGCTTACGACAGGTTCGGTTTGGAAATACATGGCCAAGGGCGATGTATGGACGAACATCACGCCCATCGTTCCCTCTGAAGACGACAAGTTCGGCTACGGCGGCCTCGCAGTGAATCCGAACAAGTCCGGCATGCTGATGGTGACGACGCTCGATCGTTGGACCAAAGGCGACGAGATCCTACGCAGCGAAGATGGGGGAAAGTCTTGGAAGCCAACCAGTTCGAAGGCCGTTCGTGACGACGGCGGCGCCAAATACTTGTACTGGGATCACGACAAGCCGAGTTCCACCGGTTGGATGGGCTACATCTCGGTCGACCCCTTCAACGATGCTCGCGCCATGTACGTGACCGGGCAAGGCATTTGGGCCTCAATCGATGCGAACGAAGTGATGCACGACAAGCCTAGCCATTGGAAATTCACCAATCGTGGCCTTGAGGAGTGCGTCGTTACAGATTTGGTAAGTCCACCGTCGGGCGTTTCACTACTCAGTGTCGTGGGCGATTTGGGCGGGTTTCACCACGAGAGCTTGGACGAAGCGCCTGCTGGCGGCATGTTTAAGACTCCGATAATGGGCTGGGGCAGCTCGATTGATTTTGCCGAGAAGAAACCGCTGCTCGTGGTTCGAGTCGGAAACAACGACAAGAAGGAGGTCGGCGCCATTTCTACGGACCAAGGCAAGACCTGGAAGCCCTTCGCCTCGCAGGTTCCAGGCTGGGGTGGCGCTATCGCACTTGCTCCGGACGGCTCCAACCTGGTGTGGTCACCCAAGGATAGTGCACCGGTCTACAGCGCCGATCTCGGCGTTACTTGGAAACCCGCTGTCGGCCTACCTGAGCCTGGAAAGGCTCCAGGCTGGGCGCCAGTGGCACTTCGGGTGGCGTCCGATCGGGTCAATCCGCGGAAGTTTTACGCCTATTCCTCTAAAGACGGCCAAGCGTTGACGAGCACTGACGGCGGCGCAAAATTCGAGGTGACGTTCGACGCACTTCCGGCGCTGCCCGAATACGAGACCCACTACGCCCACATCGAAACCCCATTCGGTGTCGAGGGCGACGTGTGGATCACGACGGGCAAAGAGCTCTATCGCTCCAAGGATGCAGGCAAGCACTTCGACACCGTCGACAGCGTCGAGAAGTGCAACGCCGTTGGTTTTGGCAAGCCGCCAGCGGGCAAGACCTATCCGGCAGTCTTCGTTTCGGGCACCGTCAACGGTCAATTCGGGTTCTACCGCTCGGACGACGAGGCCAAAACCTGGGTTCGCATCAACGACGATCGCCATCAGTTTGGTGGTTCCCAGAACATTTCCGGTGATCCACGCGTGTTCGGTCGCATCTACGTAGGCACCCACGGCCGCGGCGCGTTCTACGCCGATCCTAAGTGAGCCCAAGTCCACGCATGCGCCTGCTATTGCTAAGCATCGTCATTTTGCTGCGGTTCTCGAGCGCCGGTTGCATGGCACAAACGCGATGCCCGGCCCCGCCACCGCCCGCGCCGCCGCCACCGCCACTTCTGGTGTCAGCGCTGCCAGTGCCGAATGCAGCCCACCAAGCTTTGGTACCGTTCACGGTGGTCCGGCGGAAGAACTATCGCATCGAGTATGGCGAATACGGGCTCGAGGTCGATCCGACTGAGGGTGGGCGGATCGTGGAGTTTTCGTTAGCCGGTCAGAGCATCATCGTTCCGGTTACCGAATCTCCAGAAGCCTTTGGCTCCTCACTCTGGACCAGCCCACAGAGCGATTGGAACTGGCCGCCACCACCCGAGCTCGACCGGTTGCCGTGGAGGGTCATCGATGAGCCGCTGGCACTGGTCCTGCAAAGCGAAACCAGCGAAAAGCTTGGGCTGTCTGTGCGTCAGCGGCTGACGGCAGAGCCCAGCAAAGGTAGCCTGTTGCTCGAGTACGAATTCACCAATCGCAGTGCGGTTCCACGAAGAATGGCACCTTGGCAGAATACGCGCGTTCGCCCCAAGGGGCTAACATTCTACCCTGCGTCGCGCGCATCCTACGCCATCAAGAACAATACGCTCGTACTCGCACCAGAGGACAACATCGCCTGGTTCAAGCACGAACCAGACAAGATCAAAGGTAACCTCAAGTCGTTGGCGGACGGTGAAGAGGGCTGGATGGCACAGCTCGACGACCGCCTCTTGTTCATCAAGATCTTTGACGATGTGCCCGTGGCGGTTCAAGCACCCGGTGAAGGCGAGCTCGTGATCTACGTTGCCGGCAACGGCCAGTTCGTCGAGATGGAGAACCAGGGCGCCTACCAAGAGCTTCTGCCTGGTGCGGAGTTCATTTGGAAGCTGCGTTGGGTATTGCGCCGTCTTCCCGATAATATTGCCAGCACGAAGGGCAACCGTGCATTGGTCGACTTCGCGCGCAAGACAGTGCGTGAAGTTCGCGACCAGAAGTAGGGCAACCGATGCTCTATTGAGGGATCGGGCTTACCCACGGTGAAGCTGGCCCGGAAGTGGCCCGCATACTAACCTAGTGTCCGAGGTGATTGAATGAAGAGGCTGGTGGGAAAAGTTGCGGTGATTACCGGTGGTGCGAGCGGGATCGGCAAGGCCACCGTAAAGCTGTTCGTAGAAGAAGGCGCCAGCGTCGTGTTTGGCGACATACTTGACCGCGAAGGCGAAGCACTGGCTGCATCTTTCGGCGCAAGAGCCACCTACGTCCACGCGGATGTGCGGAGCGAGGACGACGTGCGGCGACTCCTCGACACAGCCATTGGGCGCTATGGACGGCTTGATTGTCTACTCAACAACGCTGGGGTCTCCCGCGCACTTGGCGGTATTGCCAGCATCTCAGTCGAGGATTGGGATGAGCATATGCAGGTCAATCTGCGTGGCACATTTTTCGGCATCAAGCATGCCGCCAACGTACTAATGAACCAAGGCGCAGGAAGTATCATCAACGTGGGCAGCGTTGCAGGCTTGCAAACGGGGTTCGGCCCGTACCCCTACAGCGTCACTAAGGCCGCCGTCGCCCACCTAACCCGATGTGCTGCGATGGAATTCGGCGAGCGTGGGGTGCGGGTGAACTGCATCTGCCCGGGTGCGATCCCGACCCCCATCTTCGGTAAGAGCTTCGGCCTCAGTCAGGATGCAGCCGAGCTGACTGTGCCCAAGCTAGCGGTAGCCTTCGCCCAGATGCAACCAATCCCTCGATCGGGGCTACCGATCGACATTGCGAACTGCGCGTTGTGGCTCGCAACGGACGAGTCGAGCTTCGTCAATGGTCAGGTATTCGTTGTGGATGGCGGGCTCACTGCTGGTCGCACGTGGTCAAACTCGCAGGCAGTGCGGCAGCATCTCACCGCGACCATGGGGATTGAAGACCCACTTGGGAAACCGTAGAGCACGATCCACCGTTCCCGTTCAATCGCAGCCGCGGACAATCGTTCGAAGAGCTCTTGGTTGAACCGCCCGTGGATGCGGATGCCCGCGGCCGCCAGTAGCGGCGAGCCGCTGACCGATCCAACCTACGTCGGAAAAATCGAATAACCCACCGGGGCACGACCTGTGGCGAAATAGTAGCCTGCACCAAACAGCATCCAGCAAAGACCCGAAACCATCTCGCCTGCGATGACCCCGACCATGAGCGGTTTTACTTGGTGGTATCCGCGCGCTCCACTCGTGCCAACAACGGCACTTTTAATCATCCATCCAAGTAGGAAGGAAGGACCGAACATTGCGATCGGGTAGGTGCTCCAAACCAAGAAAGCCACGGGATGCAGCGGCCAAAACGGCCAACGCAGACGTGCGACGGCAGCACCAAATCCAATGGCGAGCCCGACGACTAACCAGGGAATAGCGCCCGCGTCGGGTTTGATGGCACTCATGCGCGCCCAACCGTCGACGAAGGTAGAACTGGCCAAGGTGCCGTCGGCTGTGGCCGTGGCGATACGCTGGGCCAAGCCGTCAAAAGCTACCAACGGCAACCATTCCGTGGCGAAATTGTTCCCCGCCTGGGCGGCACCGTGGTTGTACTGCAACGTCAAAGTCGTGACTCCGGCGACTACCAACCCGAGCACGACGACCAACGCCATAAATGGCGCCACCTTGGCTGGTGTCGGGCCGTCGTTGCGGTCGACCATTTTCAGCGCATTGACGAAAAATGGCATGAAAATCTCGCGCGAATCAACCGATAACACCGCGGTGGCCAGGGCTAATGCAATGTACATGCTCGGACCAATCGCGCCAAAGCCAAGAAGACCAGTGAGAATGCCCACCGGAGCCCAAGCGTGCTGCATGAAGAAAGTGCCTGTTTCGGCAATCATGCGGGACATCACCACGAAAATGATGAGCTCAAGCAACACGAATGCGGCCGCGAATCCCCAGCCAATACCGGCCATACGCAGTAGGCCAATCGTCGTAGCAACGGCAACAATCGCGATGCGCGCGGCCCAGGCGACATACGTTGGCACCTCCGCATTGGTTGCACCAAGCACTGCGCTTCTGGTAACGCTACGGAAGTAATGGCGCCCGGTGTAGGCGATCATAACGAACACGGCGAGAAAGCTGCCGAAACGCAGCATGTTCGAACCAACGCCCTCGATGAAACCACCTTCGACTTGGATCCCGTAGCCGAGCAGCGTTCCAGCGAATGCCATGTAGAGCAGCTCAGCGATCCCCAAACTGAACGAGACCGAGCTCGACAGGAAGAAGGCAAACGCGACGACCGAACCGAATACAGTTGGAGCGAAGTAGCCGTAGGAACCCGACACGCGCACCGCGTTCGGGAAGATCTGCGACAATGACCAGAAATCGAACTTACGCGGGATCTCAGGCACTTCTGGAACCCAGGCATGGATTCCGTTGATGAGGTGTAAAACGACGAGCGAAATGAAGCCGAGCCAGAAAAGCCTGTTCTTCGCTACGTCAGGCAACCGCTCGAGCGGCGAGCGCGCCGAGGCTTCCTCGATGAAGCGAGCAATCGGGTACGGCAACAACTCGCGTTTGGACCATTGAGGATGAACCACAAGCGCCAGACAGAGCGACGCAATTGCCAAGAGCAACCCAACGCCCCACCAAAGCCGAATCGTCGGCCACCATGCGCGCCAGGGGAGCTGTTGGGGAGACAATTGTTGGTTCTTACCCCGACCTTGAACCAAGGTATCGACTGCAAACGGATCGGCTCGGCCGTGGTCGAACAACAAGCCTTCTCCAGCCGGCGGTGCGAGCACGAGCCCTTCGCAGGCGGAGGTGAGCAGCCAGCGATTCAGTTCCACGAGCTGTTCGCCCGTTGGCTTTGTACCAGCGCTCCGCAGCAATTCTTTGGCTCGCGGAAGTAGAGCTACGGCTGCAAAAGCAGACGGCTCGTACAATTCCGGATTGCTCACTACGCCGTTGATGGCAATGGTTAGTTCCGAAACGCGAGCAGCGTCGAACCCGCGGGTGATGCCTTCGTGTAGACTGCGCTGCGCGGCCACTGAAAACAGGTGATAAATCCGTTTGGCCGCGCTCGGTGCGGGGTTGTCTCGACCTGCTTCGAGCAGCGTGGCTAGGCGTTTCCAATCGCGAACCTGACCGGGCGCAACCTCAGCAGAGCCGCCCGGCACGTACGACATGACCTTCGCGCTTTGCCAATTGGCTTTGGTCTTGAGCCAGTGGGCAGGGTAGGCCGTAACCGTCGTCAGGCCGCGGAAGAAGTTCGAGCCTGGCCAACCGCACACAGCAAGACCCAATGCGACGATGATGGCGACCTCGGAGGCGCGCAGAGTCGCTTTGGGCCCGATGAATCGTAACAACGGGTTGATACCCAGCAGCAACAATACCGCGATTCCAAATACCGAGATGGGCAGATGATTCCCGACGAGGTTCGTTTGCCCGATGACCCAGTCATTGAAGTAGGTCGCGCCCGCAATCGAGACGGCGAGCAGAATTCCTAAGACGACGGATCGAACAGTCATGCTTTCTCGGTACGACGCGGGCCGGAGCGGTGATGACCGACTACGGTCGTCAAGGGCCTTCCTAGCCGAATTTGCCTGCAACGTCCACCTCGTCGCTGTGACCAAAAAGCCAATTAGGGAAACCGCCCAGCTGAGCTGAAAGCAACTTCCAGGTGCACGTTGAGCTAGTGTTTTTCTGCCAGGCTCGTAAAGTGAGGCGCCCGACCAGGCGAAAGGGCTTCTAGTCCGAGGTCAATCGAGAGCTTCCCATGAGATACGGTCACTTCGACGACGCCGCCAAGGAATACGTCATTACCCGGCCCGATACGCCGCGCCCCTGGAGCAATTACCTTGGGTCGACCGAGTACGGCGCGATCACGACCAACAATGCCGGTGGCTACAGCTTCTATGGCAGCGCGCTCAGCATGCGGTTCCTGCGGATCCGACCCAATTCCGTGCCGCTCGATCAACCGGGGCGATACTTTTACCTGCGCGACGAAGACAATGGCGACTACTGGAGTGCGTCGTGGCAACCCGTGGGCAAATCGCTCGATAGCTACGAATCCGTGTGCCGACATGGCACCGCCTACACCATCATTAGCTCGAAGTATTCGGAAATCGAGACCGAAGCTACGTACTTTGTGCCGCTCAAACAAATGTTCGAGTACTGGCGCCTGCGCGTGACCAACCGCTCAGCGCGCACGCGCAAGATTGGCCTATTTACCTATTGCGAAATCGCGACCAACCCGCACATGCCTACGGACTTGACGAACCTGCAATATGCGCAGTTCGTAGCCAAGGCGCATGTCAACGCTGGCATTCTTGGGATTACGAGCCACCCCTACGTGCCGCTCAAGCCCGATCAGAAGGTACCGTGGGGGCGCGTGTGGATGGCGCTGGTGGGTGCCAAGCTCGAGGGCGTCGAAACCGTCCGCGAGCGGTTCCTCGGAACGGTCTACAACACTTACGCCAATCCGCAGTGCGTGATCGACGGCAAATGCTCGAACTTTTTGGCGGAAGGCGAGAACCCCTGCGGCACGTTGCACAGCGTACTTGAGCTTGCCCCTGGCGAAACACGAGAAGTTATCGTGATGCTCGGGCTTGGCACGCCGGAAAGCCACGGCCATGCTGCCGTCAATGAGTTCGGCAATGCCGAACGTTGCGCGGCCGAGCTCGATCGCCTGAAGGCCTCGTGGCATCGGTACCTCGATTCGGTTTGGGTCAAAACGCCCGACCCTGAGTTCGACAGCATGGTGAACGTTTGGAACGCCTATAACGCGCTCATCACCTACGCTTGGTCGCGTCACGCGTCGCTCATCTACAACGGCGAGCGCGACGGTCTCGGCTTTCGCGACACGGTGCAAGATCTATTGGGTGTCGTGCCGCTGATGAAGGGCGACATCCGTGAACGTCTCGAGTTGATGCTTACGGGTCAGGTAAATTCGGGCGGAGCCATTCCGGTCATCAAGCCCGACACGCATCGTCCGGGTCACGAGTCTGCACCCGAACCTGAGCACTATCGATCCGACGACTGCCTCTGGTTCTTCAACACGATCCCCAACTACGTTGCCGAAACGGGTGATTTGGGGTTTTACGACAAATGTCTGCCCTATGCCGACTACGGCGAGGCCACCGTGTTGGGCCACCTGCGTCGCGCGCTCGAGTTCAACCTCGAGCGTTCAGGCAAGCATGGCCTACCCTGCGGACTGAGCGCAGATTGGAACGATTGCGTCCGGATGGGCCACGATGGCGAAAGTGTCATGGTGGCTTTCCAGGTGCGCTACGGGCTCGCGGTCTACGCAGAGATTGCCGAGAGATTAGGCCGCGCAGGCGAAGCCGCTTGGGCCACGCACGAGCGGACCCGTCTCGAAGCGGCAATCGACCAAACCGCTTGGGATGGTCAATGGTACCTTTGGGCGATCGGACCCGACGGACATCGCTATGGCTCACACAGCGAACAGGAGGGTCAGATCTATATCAACACCCAAGTGTGGGCCGTGATCAGCGGCGCGGCCAGCCGCGACAAGGCCCTCTGCTCGATGCAGGCCCTGAATGAACGATTGGCTACGCCTTACGGCATCATGCTGAGTGCACCGCCGTTCAGCAACACGCCGCCAACGGTGATGGGTGGCGTCATCTACAACCACGGCATCAAAGAGAATGCAGGCATTTTCTGCCACACCCAAGGTTGGGCCGTCATGGCCGAGGCGATGTTGGGCAATGGCGACCGTGCCTACGAGTATTATCGGTCATACATGCCGTCGGCCTACAACGACCGCGCCGAGTTGCGCGAGATTGAACCCTACGTGCATTGCCAGACCACGTACGCCACGTGCAATCGCAATGCTGGCAAATCACGCGTACCTTGGCTGAGCGGCACTGCAGCGTGGAGCTGCCACGCCGCTGTGGAATGGATCATCGGAGTGCGCCCTGAGCTTGACGGGTTACGCATCGATCCCTGCATTCCAAAGGCTTGGCCCGGCTTCACCGCGCGGCGCGTGTTCCGGGGGATGGCGCTGAACATCGAGGTTGACAACACGGCGGGTGTGTCAAAGGGAGTACGCGAGCTTTCGGTCGATGGTAAGCGCGTAGACGGAACGCTGGCGCCGCTTACCCTGCTCAAGGATTCGAGCCGTATCGTCGTGAAACTCGGGTAGTTGCGGCGCAGGCGCGGCGAAGTCGCTACGGCACGTCGCCGCGCCGCGTTGGTTCTGCGTCGATTCGAAACCACGCGGCCCCGTCATGCCCGACGTCTGCCCAAAAGCCGTCAATGGCCAAACGGCCGTCGCCACGTTCGGCGATGGAGCGGAGCGCGCGGTGACGCGTGGTGACGTTCGTCGAGAGCAGTGTCTCAAGCCCGGCTTCTCCACGGAGACGGACCCGCACCACGAGTCCCCGATTGGGATAACGCGCAAGTGCGGTCAGCGTCGCGTGGTCAATGGCTTCGAGCACTTGGTCGAGGCTGCACGCATTGCCAACATCGACTGACACCAAGCCAAACCGCACGACCTCGAGCGAGCGATGGGTGACCGACGTCACTCGACAACCGTCGAATCGGACCAGCAAGCACCCACGCGCACCAGATTCGAAGAAGTTGCGCCCTTGCAAGCACCCCGAGTAAGCGATATTGGGACCTAGCAGCGTCGGGGCATGGACGTGGCCGAGGGCGAAGTAATCGTAGCCCTTGTGAGCCAATTCGCTACGCCGACACGGGGCATAGCTGTCTCCGCTGATTTGGCCATCGCCACTCGTGTGCAGAACGCCAATCGTGCAATATTGTTCGGCCTTCGGGGGATAGCCCGAGAGCAGATTCTCGTAGCAGGCGCGTGTTTGGTAGCTCCTCCCCACGACGGCGGCGCCGCAGCCCTCGAACCGCAACGTTTGCACGCCGGACAAACCCAATTCGAAAACGTGACCGGGTAGCAACAGATTGGCGAGTACACGATTTTCGGCATCGTGGTTCCCGCGCACCCAAACGACCTTGGTGTTTGTGTCCTCGAGGCGCGTAAGCTCATGCACGAGCCGCAGCCCCACCATGTAGTCGCGAATAGCACCTTCGATGAGATCGCCTGCCAACAGCAAGAAGTCCGGTCGCTCTTCGATGCAGACGTCGACCAGACGATGCAGCGCGCGATACGCCGCATGGCAAAACCAATCGTAGTTCATGATTGCGTCGAGCGGAAGCGCGCCAAGCGGGCGCCCGAGGTGCAAATCCGAGGCATGGACGACGAGCATAATGAGGTTGGCAAGGCGCTATCGGTCGACACGCTGCCGAGTTGCTAAAAATCGTCCAACCCAACGATTTTCCGCATCAACGACCGCGGCGGCCTCAAAGTCGAAGCCGCCGCATTCACGCCTTGCCTAGCACTGGCGCACGTTTTGTAACTAGTTCACTTTGGCGCAGAACTTCGTGACCGCGGCGCCATTGCCGCCGCTCCAGATCTCGAACCCGCCGAAGATGATGGAAAGGTACATCGAGCTCTTGACGATGTTGCGCGTGACTGCGTCCTTGATGAAATTATTCAGATCGAAGCTCAGCCCAGCGAGGGGAGATTTCGCCACGTAGGTGATGCAGGGCGGGTTAGTATTATCGATCCAGACATCCCACGATTTGCTTTCGACGGTTGCGGTTGCACTTGTCGAACCACGGGGTTGCTTGGCGCTGGGCTTGTAGAGCCACACCATCAGGTAGGCACCGCCACTCCCAGGGCTGCTCGGGCGAACCGCATTTCCCGCAGCATCCGTGGTGGTGGCCAATGGCGTGGAATTGGCGGTGAACCAAACGTCATAAGCCGCGTTGAACTGCGATGTCTCGAGACTGGTCGCATTGGTCTCGAACACAGTCGGTGCTTGAGTGATGCTGGAGACGAGTTTCGGCAGGTTGCTGCCAGTACTCGCGTTGTCCTGATAGGTCCCGATGAAGGCGCTCGGGTACCCGACCGGGTTCGCGGCGTTGTCGGTCGTGGCCGTGTTGGTGACCGTGAACCCGAGGCCCTTGAGCGCCATGGTCTGATTGGCGAATTTGCCCCACCAGTTGGTGATGAACACGTAGCTCTTGGCCGGGTTGTTCGTGGTCGCGACGTTCAACTTCGAGTACTGCCCTTGCAGTTCGGCTTTGATCGTTGCGGTATCGTCGCAAACGGCCGGGTTTTCTACGTACGGAGCACCCCCAGTGGCAGGCGCCCCACCGGTGGCAGGTTTCCCACCCGTGGCCGTGGTCTGGCCACCGTTGCCCACCGCGGTCGTGGTTTGAGTTGCGCCACCGCTGCCTGGTGTGGCGTTGCAGCTGCCAGTTGGCACACAGGCACCGTTGCAGAGGCTTTGCCCGGCAAGGCATCCAGTGCTCTGAGTGGGCTGCCCGTTGGTGTTGCCGTCGTCGCAAGCGAAGGCTGCGAGCATGAGACCGAGACACCCAGCAATAAGAACCAAACGCATGAGACCTCCGAAATACGATTCGCTGCGGCAAGCAAGGGCTAGGATTGAGGAACAACCCTGACCGACTGACGTCATAGTGTCCGCGGGGGACCAAGAAAGGTTAGGAGACGGCGGGCCTTCGCGCAATGCAACCTGCGCTGGTGCAGGCGAACTCCCTGCGTTTTCATACGCGGATACCGAAGATTGCGCTCTTGAAATAGGTCATCGACAACTGGGCATCAGATCGGCAAGAATTTGCGCTAGGGCCTGAATTGTTCGCCGTGGTCGCTTCTGGGGCAAAAGTCGGCAACCGGCTTACACCGCGTCGACTTGAAGGGTCACTGTCGCCAGGATCTGGCGGGACGACGCCCCGACGAGCAGGTCGAACTGGCCAGGTTCAACGACCCAATCATGGCGCGTAACGTCGTAGAAGGCGAACGCGCGCGCGCCCAATTCAAAGCTTACCGACTTGCGTTCACCGGGCTCAAGCTGGACTTTGGCAAAGCCCTTCAACTCCTTCATGGGCCGCGGCACCGACGCTTCAACATCCCGAACGTAGAGTTGTACGACTTCTGCCCCAGCACACCTACCGGTATTGATCACGTCAATCGAAACGGTCACGCCTGCTGTGGAGGTGATACGGTCGGCTGAAAGCCGCAGATTCTCGTAGGCAAAGCTCGTATAACTCAGTCCAAATCCGAAGGGGAAACGTGGCTCGATGCCGGAGCGATCATGCTGGCGGTAGCCCGTGAAGATGCCGTCACCGAGGGCAACGCGCTTGTCGCCATCAGCGTCGTGGTAGTAGTGGAACGACGAGCGGTCCTTGAGGTGCATCTCGAAAGTGGCGGGCAACTTGCCTGACGGATTGACTAGGCCCAAGAGCACTTCAGCAATGGCTTGCCCGCCTTCTTGACCAGGAAAACCAACGAAGAGTAGCCCGCGAACCTGGTCGAGCCAGCGGTTCATGTCGACGTTGCCGCCCGAGGTCAAGACCACAATCGTATTGGGTTGCACCGCCGCCACTTCGAGCACCAACTGCTCAAGCTGTGCATGCATCTCAAATGGGCGATCGAAACCCTCACCCTCGGACACGTTGTCGAAACCGACACACACCACCGCTACATCGACCACTTTGGCCAGTGCCACACATTCTGCAATTTCCTGGCCGCGATTTTCGATACATTCCCAGCCAACCTGCATTCCACCCCAGTAGCGTGTCTTGCGCCAGATGACTTCGAGCGCATAACACTTGCCAGCCTCGAGTGATAGTTCAGTGGTATGTAGGCCGTTGCGCTCACCAGCCCAGGTATCGATGATTGGTTTGCCGTCGACCAAAACGCGGTACACGCTGTCGTGTGAGCGTGAATAGAACAGATGGCGCCCCGATGTTTTCGGCGAGATGGTTCCGCTCCACCGCGCCGAAAAGTGTTCGACGGTGATCTCCGGCATGGGAGCACTCGGGCCCCAGGTGAAATTGAGCTGCGGATCGAGGCGAACCACCGTGGGTGCACCCGAGAGAGTGGCGTTGTTGAAGTATTCGGCGCGCAAACCCACTCCGAGTTCGGAAGCAAAGGTGCTGTTGGTGAAGACGATCCGCTCGGGGTTTGGCTCTGGACCCGAGGCATGCAGCACCGTGACCCGATTGCCGAGCGACTGCCTTAGCCCGTCGAGGACGCTCACGCTGCTCGCAGGTGTCGTGAAAGCGCTGCCGCCGCCACTGAATACGGCAGGGTGCGCATAGGGACCGAGCACCGCAAGCTTGGTAATGTTTTGCGTGTCGAGCGGCAGTACCGCATCGTTCTTCAAGAGCACGACCCCGGCACGTGCGATATCGAGAGCAACCTGCTTCGAGGTTGGGTCATCGTGCGCAATGCTTGAATCGAGTTGAGGCTGATCGAGCCAGCCGAAACATGCCGCAAGTCGCAATAGGCGACGCACCTTGTCGTCAATGGTCGCTAAGCTAACTTTGCCGTCCTCAATCAGCGGCACGAGCCTTTCTTGGTTGAGCCAAAGTGCCGTCGGCATTTCGAGATCGAGCCCGGCATTGGCCGATTGCTCGGCACTGTACGTTGACACCCAATCTGACATGACCACGCCGTCGAATTGCCAACGCCGCTTGAGGATCGTCTTGAGCAGGTATTCGTCCTCAGAACAATGGACGCCATTGACGAGGTTGTACGCGGTCATTAATGCCCCCACCCCGCCATCTTTTATCGCCGCTTCGAATGCAGGCAAGTAGAGTTCGAATAGGGTTCGCTCGTCGAGATCGCTGCTTACGTGATGGCGATCGTACTCCTGGAAATTTACCGCAAAATGCTTGACTGTGGCACTCACACCCTCGGACTGAACGCCGCGAATGAAGCCGACGGCTGTCTGGCTCGCGAGATAGGGATCCTCACCTGCATACTCGAAATTTCTGCCGCAGAGCGGCGAACGATAGAGATTAACGCCCGGAGCCAAAAGGATGTGCACGCCGCGCGCTCGGGAATCGCGCCCAAGACTTTTGCCGAGACGCAACCACAGGTCGCGATCCCAAGCGGCTGCTGCGCAAAACAGCGCCGGGTAGGCCGTAGCGTGGCTACACCACCAATGCACCCCCATTGGGCCATCAGACATTTTTAGTTCTGGGACGCCAAGGTGTTCGATCGGAAACGTAGCACCTCGTTTTGGCTGGCCCCCGAGCAGTTGCAGCTTTTCCTCCAAGGTCATACGCGAAAGTAGGTCGGTGACGCGTTGCTCAACGATCGGGCCCGGTGCGATAAAATTCGGAGATGTGCTAAACATGAGCGCCCCTACTCGTAGCGAGTCACGAGCGAACAGGCAATAGAATGCTCACCCACCTCCTCGAAATTTCTGGACGGCAAGCGCGAACGACTAACTAGATTGCACAAAGCGTATCAGAACAGCGACAATTGGTGCGAGAACGCGGTCGAGCACCAACGCCGCTGCGGTCGTCAGTAGGGCTGAGCGCCGACGACATTTCCGGCTGGATTGTACCGGCACGAATAGACGAGATACCCCGACGGACACTGCGCCATGGCACAGCCGAGTTCGGTCGTATTGCGCCAGACAATTTGTGTGTAGTGCCCCGTCGATTTGTCGAAGGCATAGACCGGACTGAAGGCATAGCTCGGCATCTCTGCGGCCCAAGCCTCGAACGCCATGGTGATGGTATAGCCAACCGTGCCACCAGCGATGTTCTCGCCGTAGGGGCTCGTGTCGTCATGGCTTGGCACGCAGTTTTTTGAGTCACGCAGAGTGTTGACCCAGCTTTGAGCTGATGCCTCGAGCGCACTCGACCAGCTGAGCCTGGGTAGTGGTGCCCAAGTGCCCGCATAGCCCACGGGCAGCGTGACTGCAGCGCGAACTTGGTTGTGCGCGGACAGCAGTGTGTTGCTAAAGTCTGCTGGGCTTGAGCTCGTCGCCGTCGAACCTTCCTGCCCACCGCAAGCGGCGAGGCAACCGGCTAGCCAGCAATACCCAATGCCAATTGCCGCGGAACGCATCTGACTGTCGAAACCCATCATGGCGAACAACGCAGAGATGCCATTTTTGCCCATTTTGGCAAGACGCCGTGCGGTAAGCGCAAATCTTATCCAGTTTTGCGCCGCCAAAATATTGGGATTTGTAACGTAGATACAAGCATTGTTTGTCAATGTCCTGTATTTGACGGCAATCCGTGCATGAAAGTAGGCCCTGCCGGGCTGCCCCTTCGGGCAGGCGCACCGAAGGTGTCACTTGCCAAGCCCCACGTGAAATGCTTGGTTCTCAGTCCGGAAACCCCGACTGAGCCCGAGATTAGCAACGTGGGGCTCGATGCACCAAGGCGCGCGAGCGCGAAAGGCAGAGCAGCTATGGCTGAGCAGACCAGTGAATCGAAATCGCCATCCCCTGTCGACGATCAATCGAAGCCAGGTACGTCCAACGAGCAGCAGGCACCAGGTACTGCAACGGAGAAGCGGTCACGGGCGGCCGTTTGGATTGTTGGCGGCATTGGCGCCGCCCTGATCGCTCTGCTCGTAGTCGGCAAGAGCGGAAGCAAACAGCAAGGCGACCAGTCATCGGCTGCTGTCAACGCCGTTGCGGTCAGCGATCTGACGTTGCAGACGGCAGATCGGAACGAACTGGACTGTATGGCGGAGAAGGGGCTCCAAAACTACCAATGTGGGGCCATCGACGACAAGCAGACTCGCCAGGTCGATGAAGGCCTGAAGTTGAGGCCCTTCATGTCCACGGATCGACAGCTTTACCTAATACCGGGCCTCTTCGTCGAACCAGCGATCAATCAACGCTACAACGCAGAACCACCGAACAAGCCGCGTGACCAACTCAAGCGCTTCACCGCGAAGTGCAAGCTCAAGACCCTCGGTGAATTGGACAACGTGAAACTGCGCTGGTCGACGTCTGGCACTTGGGAACCGCCCAAGAAATTCCCAGTGGCGACGGTTTCCGACTGCACGATTGATGGATAGACCCCGCTCCGAGCGCTATCCGACGAAGTCGGAACCAAACGCTCTATTTTGTCTCTGGGCAGCTTGGCCGCCAGAGTATCTGGGCTTGACATTTGCCCGGATTTGGCCGCCAATTCGTTCTGTGTCGCGCGAGGTTGGAACGGTTCGGGCCCGACAGAAGTCGTTCGTCTGACTTGAACCGGTAGCAGCAACGGAGCAGCCGTCTTTCCCCCATCGATAGAGGATCCGATCATGAAGAATTCAGTGCTTACCAATTGTGCAGCCCTGGTGGCCTTGTTGGGTTTTGGGCTTGGCTGTGACGGAACCAACAAGACGACAAATGACTCCATTGTTGGCGGTAGCGAAAAGGGCGGGGGCACTACGAGCGTCGGCGGAGCCAGTGCTAACAAGGGCGGAGCGACCACGACCGCGACGACAAAGGGCGGAACAACCGGCAGTCCGTCGAGCGGCGGCTCGGCAACCACGACCAGCGTTGGTACGCTTGGGGGCGCGGCAGGAGCGACCACGACGGCCCCAGCAAAAGGGATCTGTCAGGCGACTTGTAACAAGGACTGCGCTTCAGACCAAGACTGCAATATGGCCAACGGGGAGATGTGCTGTGACTACGGCACGGCGGGCAAAGCTTGCGTCGCAGCTGCCTCCTGCCCCAAGACCTGCACCAGCGACGCATCCTGTGCCACAGCTCAGGGCCTTGCCTGCGTCATGCAAGACATTTCAGCCCGCGCCTTGGTTTGCGCGGCGCCGACAACCGGCGTAAAGCTATGTAAGGCCGACGCCGAATGCTCGACGGGCAATGTCTGCTGCCAGAACTACGACGTGCCTTTCTGCACGACGCCTGCCAAGTGCGCCAAGTCCTGCACCACCTCCACTGATTGTGCGACGGATCTACGGGGCGAGACCTGTTGCACCACGTTGAAAAAGCTCGAGCCTCACCTGGCGGTGCCGGGCCTGTGCGTCAACACGCAATATACTCCCTGCCCGCAGCTCTGCACACAGTCTTCCGAATGCAGCGGCACGACGCCACTTTGCTGCGATGGTACCTGTGCGGCCAGCTGCAAAAATCAATATTGCGACACCAGCGCCGACTGCACCGGCCAAATTTGCTGCAAATCAGCACTGACACGCGTACCGCCCGTGACTAAGACCTTCGCCCCAGGTCCGCGATGCAGTGGCACGCCTAGCTACTCCACTTGCCCGACGTCGGTGACCAGCGCTTCGTCCTGCACCGCGGTCAAGGGTTGCACAGCCGGGGCGGCGACCGGTAGCTGTACCGGCTCGATCTATCCGTGCAGCTACAACACCACGAGTTCCACTTGTAGCGCCCAACCGGGTTGCAGCTGGGCCGCTAGTGGGGGTTGCTCTGGCACCGCGTACGCCTGCAGTAACCACACGACCAGTGCTAGCTGTGCTGTCCAAAGCGGCTGCACCTGGGCGCCGACCACACCCGGACGCTGCAGCGTCTACAGCACTAGCTCCACTTACTCGACTTGTTCCGGCTTGACTCAGACCTCATGCACGGCTCGGTCGGGGTGCACCTGGAATCCGACGACGACAAGCACCTGTACTGGAACGCCATACTACTCGTCGTGCAGTAGCTGGAATAGTTCCTCGACGTATGCTGCCTACTGCACTGGCGCTGGCTGCACTTGGGACGCGACTGCCTACACCTGCACCGGAACAGTCAAGGCTTGTGCTGCCAACGCCACTTCAACCGATTGCGCTGCCGATTATGGCTGCAGTTGGACGACTGGCACAGGCGCGTGCAGCGGGGCGCCGGCGGTTTGCACGGATCTTACCGCTGCGACCTACTGCACAACGTCCAACGGTTGCCTCTGGACCAACGAGACTGGTACCTGCACCGGAACGCCTACGAGCTGCGCCAGCAGTGTGGCCAGTACCACCTGTCTTTCTGCCAACAACTGCTACTGGACGTCGGGGGCAACGTGTCTAGGAACACCTGATCCCTGTACCGCCACTGCGACGTCGACGAATTGCAGCAGCACCTACGGTTGCTATTGGTCTAGCAGCACCGTCCCATGCACCGGAACCCCAACTCCTTGTGCACAGATGCCGCTAACGAGCTGCACGACCCAGAGTGGCTGTACGACGGTAACGAACTAGTTCTGCAAGTCCCCGGCCAGGCCTCGCGACACCGACTTCAGTGCTTCTGACGTCGAATCGCGAGGCTACGCGTCAGCAAATCTGCTGCGGATTGCCAGACACTCGTCGAGATTGTCGAGCATAGCTTGGACCAACCGGGGTTCGAAGTGGCGTCCTTTTTGCGTCTCGAAGTACTCAATCGTTTCGGGAACAGACCAAGCGCGCTTGTACGGCCGAACCGAGAGCAGCGCATCGAATACATCGGCAAGTGCTACAACCCGTGCTTCGCATGGAATTGCTTCTTCGGCTAGGCCATCCGGATAGCCCGTACCATCCCAGCGTTCATGGTGGTAGAGTGCCACTTTTCTTGCCACCACCATCAGTTCGGCCGTGTGCTCACCGATAATCGCAGCACCAATGGTCGTGTGGCTCTTCATCGTTGCCCATTCGTCTGGGTCGAGCTTGCCCGGTTTCAGCAGGATTCGGTCTGGCACCCCGAGCTTACCAATATCGTGCATGGGTGACGCTTGCAACAACAGTTCGGCTTGGTCGGCGGACATTCCGCTTGCGACAGCGATTGTGCGGCTGATGTGACTCATGCGCATCACGTGCATCCCAGTCTCGTTGTCACGATACTCGGCGGCACGGCCCAGCCGATGGATCACCTCGAGCCGCGTTTCCACGAGTTCACGCGTGCGTTCTGCGACAAGCTGTTCCAAAACCACGTGTTGCTTGAATAGTGCGATGTGGGTGCGTACCCGTGAGCGCAGCAGCGCTGGTACGTAAGGTTTGGTGACATAGTCCACAGCGCCCAATTCGAGCCCCTTGGCTTCGCTGTCGGTATCGGACAGGGTAGTCGCGAATACGATTGGGATTTGTGCCGTCGCGGGGTTGGCTTTGACACGCCGACAAACGTCGAAACCACTCATGTCGGGCATCATCACATCGAGAAGAATCAAGTCCGGCGGATTGCTCGCGATAATGTCGAGGGCCTTCGTGCCACTAATCGCGGCCTTGACTTGAAATTCCGACCCCAAAACACCGCGTGCCACGTCAATGCTCTCCGCGGCATCATCTACAACCAGAACAACGGGGCGTTCGGCAAGTTTCACTCAGCTCACTCCTTCCGGTAGTGGTGGCATTTTTCCCGCGAGGCTAGTGGAAAGCGAGTCTAGGTGAAGCTGCGCGGCTTCGAAATCGTAGGACGATAAGCTCTGTGCCAAACGCTGCAAAGATTGTTGCGTGTGAGGATCTGCCACGTAGGCCGCCTCAATTAGTTCGACAAGCTCGATCGCTGCTGTGTCATGATCAACAATCAAACGACGCAGCTGCGCGACGTGCTCGTGCACGAGTGCTGCAGATGAACTATTGGGAGGGGGACGCGAACCCTCGAGGTGCCGTTCCAACGCATTGGTTGCTGCCTGAACGCTTGCTTGCCACTCGCCCTCGAAGCGGGTCCGCAGTGCCAAAACATGCCCTTGGTGCGCTTGGCGTAGCGCCAGTTCGATACTTTGGGCAGCGTGTTGCAGTCGCGTGGCGCCGACATTTCCAGCAGCTGAAACCAGCGTGTGTACCAGGTTGGCGGACTTTGCGCAGTCTTGAGCGTCAAGTAGGCTCGACAGCTCGTCCGCGTGGGCCACATACGACTGCACGAAGCGCCTGAGCAATTGGCTGTAGAGCGTTCGGTTGCCGCCTAGACGCCCAAGGGCTTTGGCGACGTCGAGTACTGGCGCCGTGGCAGCATTGATTCTCATCGCGGTGCTGGTGGGCGGCGTAGTCGACACGTGCACGGCACCCGCCGCACCAACGGATAGCCAACGACTAACAGTTTCAACCAGCTCAGCGGCGCCAATCGGGGCACGCAAGAAGTCGTTCATTCCGGCTTCGAGACACCTGATGCGATCCTCCGGCGCTGCGCTTGCGCTCAAGGCAACAATCGGTAGATTGCTTGGGCTATGCTGTTCACGAATGGTCCTGGTGGCGGTGCAGCCGTCGACGACTGGCAAATGGAGATCCATCAGAACCAGATCGAATTGCTCGCTACAGGCGAGCTGGATCGCTTCGGCGCCATCGACGGCGGTACGCACTTCAGCTCCATTGGATGCCAAGAGATCGTAGGCCAGTTCGCGGCTCAGATCACTATCTTGCACTACAAGCACTCGCTGCCCAGCCAGTGTACCGATACCGATTCCTAGTTCCGAACGATCGGTCAAAGATACCGGGCGTGAGGTGCGTGTCCCGCGTAGTATTCGTTCGATACTGCCTTGTAACGGAGGTTTTGCGAGGATCGACTCGCCAGCGGGGCTCTGCCAATTGCCGGCAAGTAACGTGTTGTTGTCGTAGGGCACCAACAAGATCAATGTGAGATCATTGAAATTGGGGCTGAGATGGAGTCGGGCAAGCAACTCTTGGCCCGTCATATCCGCGAGTTGGTGATCAGCAAAGACAAAATACCGCTGCGGAAACTCCAGCGAAGGCAGTCGAGCGACCAGACTAAGGGCATCCGCTCCCGTCGAAGCGGCTTGCACCACATGTCTGAGCCGTTGAAACAATCGGGTTAGAGCGTCGAGCTGGGCAGGGTTATCGATGGCGAGAACAATGTTTGCCGGTTCGCCAGACGGCACGTAGAAGGCGTCATTGTCGGCGTGCAGTGGAATTGAAAACTCGAACGTGCTGCCGCTTCCAATCTCACTTCGCACCAGGATCTCGCCGCCCATCAACTCCACGAGTCGTTGACAGATGGTGAGCCCCAAGCCCGTGCCTCCGTAGCGGCGAGTGATGGAACTATCTGCTTGGGTGAAGGGCTGAAAGATGCGGCTCAGCTGCTCTTGGCTCATTCCGATCCCGGTATCCTCGACCGCGAAGTGCAACTGAATGAGGTCGGGGGTGTCGAGGTTCACACGGGTGGCCCGAATGGCGACGAAACCATGCGTCGAGAATTTGATGGCATTGTTGACGAGATTGAGCAGCACCTGGGTCAAGCGCAAAGAATCACCCACCAACCGCTGCGGTATATCGGGATCGATGTCCAACACGAACTCGAGATTTTTCCGACAAGCTTCAGGTGCGCAGGTACTTACTACTTGTTCGAGTGCCTCCTCGAATGCAAATGAGATCGACTCAAGGTCGATGCGGTGCGCCTCGACCCTGGAATAGTCGAGGATATCGTCGACAATGCAGCGCAACGCGCGCGACGAGGTTTGGGCGCGTAGCAACTGGGTACGCTGCTCTTTGGCGAGCTCGGTTCGCAGACAAAGGTCGAGATTGCCCATGATGGCATTGAGCGGAGTGCGAACCTCGTGACTCATCATCGCGACAAATGCCGTCTTCGCGGAGTTCGCAGCTTCGGCGAGTTCACGCGCAAGCCGGAGCTGTTCCGTGCGCGAGATCTCGTAGATGGCGCTACTCAGATGGCCAGAAAGCCCTTCAAGCAACCAGGACCGCTGGGCATCCTTTGGCACATCGAGTACGACGTAGCCCAGAGCTTCTTCGCCGAACATGAGCGGAAAGACCAGGTAATCCCCCCCGCTCGGATCGGCGGCATTGGGCGCCAGGACGGATGCGGCTTTGAAGGATTGTGGCCCAATCGAGCTTGACGACACGCCGGGTGGCAGCGTTGGCGGAATCGCGCGCCAAAGCTGCTCGGCGGAATGGATCTGATTGTGGGGACGCGGGGTCGTCGGGTTATACAGACTGGCCACGCGCGCCCGAGAACGGTCATCGTCGACAAATACGCATACGCAACAATACCTAACATCGAGACCTGGAAGCCCGGCGTCAAGGACGCGGCCGAGAGCGCGAAAATTCCGCGCACAGACAACAGCACTGCCGACGACACGCAACGAATTGGCCAATTCGACCGTGCGCAGCTGTTCCTGCAACAAGACCGCGGTCGACAACTCCGAGAACAAGCACGACAGATTCTGCCCACGTTGCCACGCACCCTGACGGACGCCGTCGCCCGACACACGCTGGCCTAGCACCTCATGGATTGACGGCATGAGAATGTCTTGCCACTGCAGTGGGTCGATACCGCAGCCTGCAAGCTCGAAGATCACTCGCTCTACGTGGCGCAGGGACGACTGGGCGAGTTCATCCGACTCTGCCATCAAGTAGTCGCGGGCATGGTCAATGGCGGCGCCGGCTTGCATGTCGGCGCCAAGCCATTCGAGTCGACGAACGACCACGTCGCGAAGACGGCTAATTGTCAGCGGGCCGTCGCCGGACGCCGATCTTGCGTCGGATCTTGCAGTGACGCCACCGTTGCAGCCACACGAGCGACGCAACACCGGCAGCGTCTCAAGGACCGTCTTTTCTTGGGTGGCGCGCCCGGCAATCTTGTGAAGTAGTAGATCGACGGCTGTTTCTCCAATTCGCTCGAGGGGTTGGGCGACGGTTGTCAGCGGAGGGTGGGCGCTGCGCGCGTGATCGTCATCGTCAAAGCCCACCACGACTAGATCTTCGGGGATCCGTAGCCCACGGGCATGCAGTTCCTGCATGGCGCCCGTGGCCATCTGGTCGTTCGCAGCGATGATGCCATCGAGATCTGAAATGGCTATATGGCGCTCACCGAGCAAAGTGCGCACGGCAGCTGCCCCAGAGGACTCGAGGAAGTTGCCAGTAACAACCAGTTCGTTCTGAACTTCAACCTTCAGAGCTGCAAGTGTTTCGCGGAAGACCCGCTCACGGTCCAAACTGTCCGGGTTGGTCAGTGGCCCGCGAATGAAGGCGAGACGCTGATGGCCATGATCCACAATCAAGTGCTGGATAACCTGCTTCAATCCAACATGATTGTCCACGTCGACAGTGGTAGCCCCTGGCAAAGGTCCGATGCTGACAACCGGGACCTCGTCCCGCTCGACAAGTGCACGCACTCGCGCAGCACCAGCACCATTCAATATCAAGTTACTGGCGACGATAATTCCATCCACCGACGACGGCCCCGCCAATTCGTAGACGAACGAGCCGTCGAAGGGGATCCGTTCTGCACTGTCACCTCCAATATAGCTTCCCGGAAAACCAACAACGATTGCGCCGCGACGGCGCGCCGCACGCCGAATGGAATCGAATAGGCGGACCTGGTAGCGCGACAGTAAGCCATCGACTAAGAACCCAATTCGGCAGGCGCGCTCCATCGGAGTATCCTCGCTCCTTTTGCTAGCCTGAGTCGAGAGAGTCACTTATCCCACATCTGCGGCGTCCAGTGGATTCGTGCCTCCAAAGCCGCGGCAGCGCTGCCGAAGCAGCTTTCTAGCTAGGACCTTGGAAAAAAGAGAGGTCGTCTTTGCGGCCGAATCGACTAAGATGCAGCCCAACTGCCTTCGAGGAGCCCGGCATGAAGACGCATCCACCGTTGCAAACGTCGCCCATGACAGCCGTTCACGTCAACGAGGCCATTCCGGTGCCAAGTCGTGCGGTGCTCGACCAAGCAACGATTGTGGCCGAGGGGATCCCTACACCACCACACCTGAACGTGCTGCAAGAACTTGGCAGGGGTGCCATGGGGCGCATTCATCCGGCGCAAGACCGCAACCTGTTGCGGAACGTGGCACTAAAGCGCTTGGACAAGCAGTTGGCACGTGAGGCCTTCTACCGCGATGGGTTTGTCGCCGAAGCGCAGATCACCGGTCAGCTCGAACACCCCAACATCGTACCCGTGCACGAGTTGGCGTTCAGCGACAAGAACGTACCCTACTTTACGATGAAACTCGTTCAGGGGATCACGCTCGCGCGTTGGCTCGCCCCGAGTGTGCGTCCACCAGGATCCACCGAACGGATCGAGCAGGGGCTCGAGATCTTTCTCAAGGTCTGCGATGCCGTTGCCTATGCCCACCATCGCGGGGTCATCCACCGCGACTTGAAGCCCGACAACATCATGGTTGGCGACTTCGGGCAGGTGTACGTCATGGATTGGGGCTTGGCGCGCTTGACCAAGTCTCGGCCCGCGTCGGGCGAATTTGCCCAGATGGAAGCGCCCGGGCCCGTCGGAACGCCAGATTACATGGCGCCCGAGATGGCGCGAGGCAATCCCGACGAGATGGACGAGCGCTCGGACGTGTTTGGCCTTGGTGCAATTCTCTACGAAATCGTCAGTGGGCGTAGACCCTACGGCGAGTGTCAAGATCAAGATCTGCTGATCAGCCGCGCTAGTTCGGGTGCCATTGTTCCGATCGACGTTGCCTGTATGGATATTGGTATTACGCGCCAATTGCGCGACGTGGTCCAACGGGCCACGGCGGCCGAGCCCGCCAAGCGCTATCAGAACGTTCAAGACTTGCAGCGCGACGTGCAGCGCTTTCTGCGCGGCGGGTTTCACTTACCGCGGCGGGTCTTCAGCGCTGGCACGATCATCATTCGCGAAGGTGATCGAGGTGATTCCGCCTACCTCATTGTCAGCGGCAGCTGTCAAGCGTACCGTCAAGTTGGGGCGCGCAAAGAAGTCTTAGCGACGATGACGGCAGGCAGCGTGTTCGGCGAGATGGCGCTGCTCCTGGATGAACCACGCGCCGCTTCCGTAGAAGCCGTGACCACGACCACCGTGCTAGTGCTCGACAAGCAAACCTTCGATGAAGGGGTCGGGATCGACGGCTGGACGGGCGCTTTGGTGCGTGCGTTGGCAGAGCGATTCCGTGCCCTTGAGCAGCAAGTGCGCGACTCGGGGATGGTCCGAGGTTCGGGCGCTTAGCACCCGGTTGCGGCGTGTTGCGCACGCCAATTAATAGGCAGGGCCAGCAAAGATGCGCACGTAAGTGCGACCCGCTAGTTTGACTTCACCAAGCGGTGTCAGCCTGCGTTGTTCGACGAATTGAGCGATAGCGCGGGCAGGAGCGAGCCGGCGCTGTCGATCGGGCAGGTACTCCACGAGCAGTTGCGCGTCGTCGAAGGTTCTTGTCATCGAAATTGGGGTCCAAAGTCGCATGATACCGGCGTAGCTGCCGCCGAAGATTCTTGGTGGCGCGTCGTAGCTACGTAGACGCGTCTGTTCCGCGACTAAGCTAGACGCTTCCCTCAGCCCCTCACCCCAGCCAATGTGAAAGACCTCGGCGCAGTCGACCCCAAACCAGTTGGCACAGTAGGTGATCGGCAGTGGATGCAACGCGGTGAGTCGCAGGATTCGGGCAAGGATGAGCATGCTTGCCAACGAGCCTCCAAAGTAGTGAGCGTGCCGTAGCTTGAGTGCGTGGGCGAGCAATTCTCCGGATCTTACTATTGCCAGTGCCGCCAATGTGCCGATCATTGGCAGGATCGGTAGGATGTATCTGGTGCCGACATTGGTACTGAGGACAAGCGCTAGCATCAACGGGACAACTGCCGTGACGATGTCGGCGACGAATACACGCTGCGTCTCATTACTGCTTCGCAAGTAGGCTCCAGCAAGCACTGCAGGGACGAGAACTTCGGGAGTTACCAGGTACGCGACGAGGAGGCCATAGACCCATTTGGGTAGACTGAGCCTTCCAGTTGTACCGAACAACATGAACTCCGTTGCCTTCTCGACTTCATGATTCGCCCCTACCCAAAGTTTCTCGATTGTGGCGATCGGCGCCACCCAGAGCGCGGGCCAAAGAACGAGCACGAAACACGTCGCGGCGACGACAATCACCACAAAAACCTGAGCTATTTCCCGCCGATTACCGCGATACAAAGCGATATGGAGTAGACAGCATAGGGCAATCCCAAGGGCGATTCCTGCCGAAGAAACCTTCGTCAACAAGGCACAACCAAGGGCGGCCCCGCCCATCACGGCCCAACGCACCGAGCCCTCACGCAACGCGATCAACGACGCGAGTACCGCCGTCCAAGCAAAAGCAGTCACCAGCATGTCGAGATGGGCGTTGCGTGAGTGTGCCACCAGAAGCGGCTCTGTCGCCAGCAACGCTCCTGTCAGCAATGCAACATGGTGATGCCGATCCCCCAGTGCGCGCAGTGTCAGCAGGTAGGTGGAGGCGGGAAACAACGTGCCAACCACAAGCACTGGCAATACAGCAAGACGGAGTTTGTCTGGATCCAGCGAGTCAAGCAGCGTACCGCTGCATTTCCAGATCAACCCCGTAAGCCACATGAAGGTGACGCCCGGATGGTGCGACTGGTACGTTTCAGAAAGTCTGCCCGACTCAAGACCCTGGATGAAACCTACTACGCGTTTGCTCCAGAGGTAGTACATGTCCACATTCACCATCGCGTCGACGTCGGCGCCGCGAAGCGCGAAACTCAGGGCAATCAGGCACACTACGCACAGGGTAATAGGCAGGCGTCCTTGACGATTCAAAGCGTTCTACCTTTCGTGAACAATCTTCTCAAGCGAGAGAACCGTGGCGTCAGCGCCGCGAAAGACTGCCGCTGTGACCAAGTGTTTCTGCAGTTCGGGTGTCCGATTGCCCAAGCGAGCCGCAGCGTCTCGAATTGACTTGTCGAATGGGTGAAAGTAGCGAGGAATGTTCGCGTCAGCGAACTCCCTGCGAACGACCATGTGGGTCACGCCAAAATCGCGATGCAAGATGATGATCGGGTCAAGGGAATCGGCCGCAAAAGCCGCTACGAGTGCGCTCACACGTTTACGCATCTCCAGTGTGTAGCCAGCGTGGAACGCTTGGTGGGTCTCGCTGGAAACGAGGACACGCCTTTTGGCAGCGTAAGGTATGACGTCAGCAAGTCCCTTGGGCCAGGCGGCGACAATGGATTGGGCAGGCAGTTGGGCAACTGCGCGCAGAATTGGGTCGCTCATGTCAACATGCGACTCAAGGCCAGCACTGCGCGATCCACGCCCACCGATGATGAGCAGAACCATTACCGAGACAACGCCTGCCAGTAGCTGACGCTCGGAGCGCCTCAGTCGAGTGACCAAGGAAAGACCAAGTCCCGGAGCGGTCGAAACAAGCAGTGCGACGAACGGCGGGATGGTGTAGCTGACATAGCGCTGGGGTAAATATAGGTATGGCGCGACGTGGCTTGACAGCAGGTAGCCGACGACGGCGGCCAGTGGAAGCAGTAGCAGCCTCATCAGCTCGAATCGCCGGCGCGCCACTAGCACCCACGTCACCAGCGCGACCAAAGCAATGCTTTCGGTCACCGCATCTTCACAGATGCTCTTTGGGTCTGAGCTGAGCCGAGCCATGAGTCCGCGTGCCGCACTCGACCAGGGCGTTCCGGCACCAAACAGCGAGCGATCCAGCGCTAGGCGCAATGCCCTCGATGGCGCTGGAAAAGGCGCTCGATCGGCTGAAATGTAGCGCCCGCCGGGACCAATTTCAGGAAATTCTTCGACTTGATCTGGCGTGATGATAGGGCCGTATTTTGCGGAGCCAAGTGCCGTGGGCAACAGCACCACAACGCAGATCCCGAAGGTCGCGGCGAGTAACGCCAATCGGCGTCGCCAAGACCAATCCTGGGCTTGGCCTCGCGCACGCGCGGGCAGACAGAACAGCCACAGGCTGAGCGTCAACCCACCTACGACACCAACAACCGGGTAGAAGCCCGCTGCAATGCAAATTGCTGCTGCGATAAGATACGCGTTGCCAATGGCTAGCGCGGCTATTGCGAGCGAAACCAATGGAAAGCCAAAGGCGCGAGGCAACCCGCCACCCAAGCGTTCGAGGTAGATACTGCAACCAAGAATTATGGCCGTTGATGTGAGCGCCGCAACTGGGCCAGACAAGCGGTGAGCCGCAACACCGACACCGACGCAAATGGCTGCCAGTAACAGATACGGTAAAAGCTTGCTCAACAGTTCAGCGCTATCCGACCAGCTTGCGAGTGTGTAAGTAGCGCGATACCCGAGCGGAAAGTTCGCGAGATAGTATTGCGCTATGTAGTCATCGCGGAACAGCACCTCGCCCGCCTGGCGAAAGAACGGGAAGATCTGCTGGCGCACATCGTCGTTGATGTTACTGGGACTGGTTGATCGCTGAACGTGAGCTAAAAGCGACGTCGCTTGGTTGGCAACCACCATCGCTAGCAGCCCGACCCACAAGATCCATGGCATGTGCCGCCAGCGCTCCATTTGCTGCAGCGACACTTGAGTCCTCGCGGTGATGTAGCGGTGGAACATCAAGATGAGCTCGTGCGTAAGTATCGGGGACCCATCGCCCTAGCCCGCACGCAGCGGGCGCCCGAATCGATTTGCCGGCACGCCGCGAAAGGGAACGCGCGCACGGAACAGTGACCCTGCCAACGGCTCGTTGGCGCATTGCGCAGGGCTGAGGCCGGCTCGGGCGGTCGTGATGTAGAGCTCGTCGAGCGTATTGCCGCCAAAGGCCACCGAGGTCACGTTCGTGGCCGGGATCGGGAGCTCGAGTTCGATCTGTCCTGACTTTGGATCGAGCCGCAGTACCTGATGACCGTGGTACAGCGCGACCCACAGGTGATCGTCACTGTCAATGGCCATGCCGTCCGGCGATCCGAGTGCATCGGCAAGGCGTACCACAACGCGCTGGTTTGAGATGTTTCCGTTCTCAACGTCGTAGTCGAACCCCCAAATCTCGTGGGTTGGCGTATCGATGTAGTAGAAGGTTCGCTGATCACCGGTCCACACCAAGCCATTGGAGCATTGAATCTTCGATAGCTTCGGCGTTACCGATAAATCGGTATTGAGGCAATAGAGACCACCGTCGAAGCGAGGCTCGCGCTCACAAATGCTGCCAACCCAGAACCGACCCTTGGGATCGCACTTGCCGTCATTCATGCGAGTGTGCGGTTTGTCGCCTTCGGGATCGGTCAAGTGTGTCACTCGACCGGTGTCCGGATCGAGCCAGGCCAAACCGGAGCGCACACCCAGAAGCAACACGCCATCTTGGCTGACGACCACCGTACCGACACTCTCACCCACATCGTAGGCAAGGTTGGAACCGTTGCGCGGGTCGAAGCGGTTTACCTTGTTGCCGACGATGTCCACCCAGTAGAGGACTCCCTGTTCCACGTCCCACAGGGCACCTTCCCCGAGTTCGGCAGGGTGGTGAAAGGCAACTTCTACTGTGAGATTCGCCATGATCGCGGCGGAGTGTAGCTGATTTTTGGCACCGATCCGGTCCGGAAAAGGCTTGCCAAGATCGCCCAGGGCCGCGCTATGATGCGCGGCATGTCGCGATCCAAGCTCAACTGGTACCTCGTCAGTGCGTCATTAGTGGCTCTACCGCTCGTCATTGCCTGCGGCTCAAGCCCAGCGCGACCGCCGGTTTCGGCGTCGGACAAGGCCGATCCCGCCGACAGCGGCGGCGATGACGCCAAGGGTGACATGGCCACTAATCCCGACGACGAGGACAAGAAGTCGGGGTCGGACAAGGCAAGCGCGACGGATGACAAGTCCGAGAAGAAGGCCGACTCCAAGAAATCGTCCGACAAGAAAGCTGACGATGACGACGATGACGACAAGGCGCCAAAAGACGATTCGCGCACGACTGCGAGCGTAGCCAACATCTTCAAGGAGAATCGCAAGGCCTTCAAGAAGTGCTACGAGGACGTGCGCAAGGAACAGCCCGAGCTCAAGGGCAACGTGCTGTTGAAGGTCGTGCTCGACGGTGAAGGCAAAGTGAAGAAAGCTTTTGTCGACGACGAAAGCAGTATTCACAATAACAAGATCACCGACTGCATGATAAAGCTCGCCAAGGGCCTCACCTACCCGAAGTCATCGAAGGGCCTCGACAAGGACTTCGAATACGATTTCGGCTTCAATAACCAGAGCAAGTAGTCAATTTGTTGCGGTTTGGTGTTCACAGCAGCGACTGAATCGCCGAGTACCACTTGGAACCAAGCAGCACGTAGCCTGCGAGGTTCGGGTGCCACTCGTCTTCGATCAGGGCAGCCTTGTTGGCGTTGAAGGCCGTGTACATGTCGACCACGAGAATGTGTTTGCCGGCATCAGTGCGCGATTTTACGACGGCGGGAATGGCGTCGTCGAAGGTCTTGATGCGGGCACTGAGGGCCGTATCGTCGCCCTTGGTTCCATCGCCACGCGACGGAACCGGCTGAGCTACGACGATCGTGACGGTTGGTAGCTGCGCGTAGATGCTGTCGATGAGCGCACCCAGTCGCGTCGGCGCGTTCGTCATGTCGTAGTTGTCGATGGCATCGTTGGTGCCTATCATGAGCAGCACAATATGCGGCTTGTGCTTCGGCATGACCGTCGCCACGAGCGTCGAGATGCCACTTCTTCCACTCTTCGGGGCAATCGTCCAGCCGCTGTGCCCTTCGTGATTCGTCGGGAAAGCCACCCCGTCGACTGTCGAGGGGCCGTTCGTGAGGTCACCAACGAACGTAATGCTCTTTCCCGCGGAATGCGCCAAGCGGAACAGCTCGACACGATAGCCGCCGGGCGTGTCCCCATTGTAGCCGTCGGTAATCGAATCACCAAAGGGCATGATCTTGCAGACCGTTCCATCCGTAGGACACGGTCGATCGATCGACGTGGAGCCGCCGACACTCACTGAACCACCGGTTGTCGTCGTACCACCAGCACTCGTTTTGCCACCTGTGGCCATGGCGCCGCCGGTGCTTGCATTGCCTCCGATCGGGGCTACCCCGCCCGTGGTCGCGCTGCCGCCTGTTGAAGTTGCACCGCCGGTTGAGATCGCACTTCCACCGGTTGCCTTCGCGCCGCCGGTTGAGATCGCACTTCCACCGGTTGCCTTCGCGCCGCCTGTCGAGGTGCCACCTGTCGACGCCTTGCCGCCTGTGGCCGTACCGCCTTGGCTAGTGCCACCCGAAGACACGACTTGCGAACCGCCGGTTGCTGCACCTCCCGTTGCGTTCACGCTGGTACCGCCATTCGAGCTCGTCGTCGCGCCTGATCCACCGCTTGTAACCACGGGTACGGCCTGCGTACCGTCCGTGCTGCAGCTGGAAATCATTGACAGCGAAGCGAGAGCCAAACTGCACAGTTTCAAGATCCGCATAGCGTGTCGATCCTCGGAGGTGGGTGACAGGGAAAGGATTCAAGTTCTGCCATTCGTTGCTTGGCGGCGGCACCAACGGTCAAACCCGACTCGGGTAACTACCATTTCTGATGACCCGATTCGGTTGGCCGGGGCTAAAGCGTGGGCGTCCAATCCCAATCGGCAGGGTGCGGTCGAGAATTTTCGCGTCCTGACGCGGGGTTCCTTAATTCGGGAAGCCATCAGGTTTGCACACACTGGAAATGCCTGGGAAGGGTTTCATGCGACGAGCTGGGGTCAACATCGACAGCCGCAGGACATAAGTGAATGGTGGATAAGCCAAGTCAGCGGTGTCTGCAAGTGTCGTATCAACCTCGAGCTACCAATCGTCTTGATGGACGAACCAACGGATCCCGCCGCAATCACGCCGCACCGACACTAACAATGGGACCTGTTCGACCTAGTAGCTATCGAGAGACACAGCCTCACGGTTCAGAAAGCCATTTTGGCTGGGGGGCACCATCTGCGCGCGGAGCGCTCGCATTTTGTTGGCGCGTCCAGGCGCACCCTTGTTCGCTGAAGCTCGTGGCGCGCGGCGAAGCGTGCCTAACTTCCGCTTCGGTGATCTGCTGGCGCGGCTCAGCTACCGGGGCCGAAGGTCGACTGTTCTCACAGTTACGCACGTAGATCTCGCTCTCACCGCAACCGGTAATGCGCATCCGATTCGACGCTTCCTTGTCTGACGTTACCGCGCTCACCGCGCACTGGTGTCGCCGCGCGAAGTCCTGGCTCGGCGCGTTGGGTTGGGGCTTGCTGCAACCAGCGAGCCCGAGGGCGGTCGCGGTAACTAGCCGCGCCGATCGCTTGAAGAAGAAGTACTGGGTCATAGGCAGTTGCATTGAGACACATTTGCGCGGTTCTTTTGCGGCGCGCGTGACGAGGAAAGCCTGAGGTTCTAGCGTACTCTAGCTACAACAGTTGAGTGGGCAGATGCAAGCAAGTCGGTGCCTGCAACTGGGCTGGCACGCGGCGTGCACAGGGGGCGACCATGACGTTCTCGTGGTTCGGTAGTGTCTTGGCACGGCTGGCAGATTGGCAGGTTCGGCGACCCTTTTGGGTGGTCGCCTTGGTGATGCTTTCGCTGATTCCTGCTGGAGTTTGCGCATCAAAGCTACAGTTGCGGACAAGCTTTAGCGAACTTTTGCCGGACAACAAGCCCAGTGTGGTGGAACTGCGACGTGTGAACCAGCGACTACTCGCGCAGTCCACGCTGACCGTCGTGGCCGAAGCCGCGGGGCCCGAGGTGCTCAAGGCCTACGTCGACGCCATCGCGCCCAAGATTGCTGCCTTGGGGCCACAATTGGTGGCTGGAGTCGATGCGGGGCCCAAGCCCGTCGAAGACTTCTTGCGCGAGCACAAGCAACTTTATGCGTCAATCGCGGATCTGCAACAGCTACGTGACGACGTAGCTGACTACTACTCCAAGACCGTCGCCAAAAAGGCCGGGTTCGATCTTGGATTCGACGATAACCCGCCAGGGAATGCTCATGCCACTGCACCCGCATCCAAACAGCAGCTCGATGCGCTACTCGAACGGCTGAAACAACAGGAGATCAAGGCCGAACAGTCACGAGTGGGGCAAGATGGCTACTATTTGGGTGAGCAGGGAAAGTTGGCGGCGATTCTCGTGCGAACCCCCCTCGGTAGTGGTGACTCGAAGGCTTTCGAATTGCAACGGCTCATCGTCGAGATGACCCGCGAGTTCGCTCTCACCGCGCGCGATCCAAGTTTTCGCGTTAACTTCACAGGCAATCTGATTACGAGCGCCGAGACGCAGCGCGCAGTGGTCAAGGATCTGACCGAGGTGGGGCTGCTCGGTGTGGGGTTGGTGCTCGGGATTGTCTTCGTCTACTTCCTGCGCATCCGCGCCTTGCTGGCCATGAGCGCTTCAATCGGCGTTGGCCTGGTTTGGTCCTTTGGTATGGCCGAACTAAGTGTCGGGTATTTGAATACTGCGACAGGCTTCTTGGTCAGCATTATTGCTGGCAACGGGATCAACTTCAGCATCATGTATATGGCGCGCTACATCGAGGCGCGGCGCGATGAGAAGCTCGGTGTTCGCGCTGCGGTGAGCCTAGCGCAGCGCGAAACGACAGGTGCGACCTTGGCTGCGGCAGGTGCAGCAATGATCGCCTACGGATCGCTCGCTATCACGGATTTCCGTGGCTTCCGCCATTTTGGCATCATCGGCGGCGCCGGCATGCTCCTTTGTTGGGCCGCAACCTACGCATTGCTGCCGGCCTTGCTCGTGCTTTCCGAACGCTTTCGTCCGATGTTCGAGCACGAACCTTTGTGGCGTCAACGCCTGCGCGGTTACTACGGGTTACCGTTTGTTTGGGCCGTAAAGCGCGGTTCGAGGGCGGTTGCTATGGCCAGTATTGGTTTGGCCGGCGCGGCGACGATTCTTACCGTACTCTACTTTGCCCGCGATCCCATGGAGTACGACATGCATCGGGTGGGTAACGATCGCACGAGCCCAACGTCGGCGAGTTTGCTTAGTACCCGCGTGGACAAACTGGTTGGTCGCCTCGGTCAAGATGGGCGCGCGATCGTTGTCGATCGCTTAGACCAAGTAGCACCGCTCGTAGCCGAGCTCGAACGTCGGCTCGAAGCCGCGCCGACCGATCACAAGCCCTTTGACAAGGTAGTCAGTATTTTCAACCTTGTACCCAAAGATCAAGCGAAGAAACTCGAACTGCTTGCCGATATTCAGGACAAGATCTACCGAGCGCGGGCTCACGGTGCGCTCTGCGACGCGGACTGGGAACGCATTCGCCAGCATTTACCGGAGAAGCTGAGCGCCGTGGAGCTTTCCGATCTGCCGGAAGCGGTCGCGCGGCCCTTCACCGAACAAAGTGGCCGACGGGGCACAATCGTGTACATCGTGCCGCGCAGCGGACGTAGCGTGTACGACGCCCATTACTTGTTCGAGTTCGCAGATGCGTTTCGCGAGGTGGTGCTGCCGAACGGCGAGGTCATTCGCGGCAGTGGCGATCCGGTGATTTTCAGCGACATGTTGCTGAATGTCGGTGAGGACGCGCCCAAAGCAATTGCGCTGAGCCTGCTCGGGACCTTGCTCGTCATTCTGTTTGCATTCCGCGGACGCGCCTCGGGATGGGCCGCGTTAGCGGCCTTGCTCGTGGGCATGGTTTGGTTGGTTGGGTTGCTCTTCCTGCTCAAGATAAAACTGAATTTTCTCAATTTTGTTGCCATCCCGATCAGCATTGGCGTGGGTGCCGACTACGCGTTGAACATCATGAAACGCAGGGATCTTGTGGGCCATGCCGGCATGGAACGCCTGCTCGTCGAAACCGGCGGCGCAGTGGTACTCTGCTCGTTGACTACTCAGCTCGGCTATTTTGCCTTGCTGTCGTCGATCAACGGAGCGGTGCGGTCCTTTGGCCTTGCCGCGGCTCTCGGTGAGATCACGACTTTGCTCGCAGCGGTGCTGGTGCTGCCAGCTTGGCTCAATTGGGCCCAGAAGCGGCAGGCGCGAGCGCAGTCGCCAGTCCTGCCGCTACTCGAACGAAACGCTTACGGTTGAGCTCGTGGCGCGCAGCACGAGCCCACCGGGATCCCCAGCAAGCCGCGCTGACGCGATGACTTTGGCACCATTGCTTTCTGTGATGCGCTTGGCCCAGGGCAGCTGAAGCTCGAAGTCCGTGCGACCTTCGATGTTCTTGAGCTCGAGCTTCCCGGGCTTCTGTTCGATGGTGAAGCGCATCGTTGCCTGGCCCACCCGGTCGTACAGCTGGCAGTCCATCGGAGTTGCTCCGTCGAGCTGACCAAAAACTAAACGCACGTCTTTGGTGTAGTCGTAGTCGACTTGGTCGACGACCGGGCCCATGGCAACGACGTGATTGGGCCGAATGAAGATTGGCATCTCAAGGAACGTCAGCTCATCGAAGTGCCACTTCTGCCCAGAGCGCGTCGTGCCATTCAACAGTGACGTCCAATTGCCTTCGGGTAGATAGTACTCGGCGCGCTGCTCGTGGAAGACCGGTGCCACCAACAAGGCTGGGCCGAGCAGGTATTGGCGATCGAGGGGACGGCAGCTTGGATCCGTGGCAAATTCGAGGACCATCGCGCGCATCATCGGTACACTGCGAAGATTGGCCTCGACGGCAGTTTGCATCAAGTACGGCATCAAACGACACTTGAGTTGGGTGAAATGGCGCACGACGTCGACGGCCTCGTCGTCGTAGACCCAAGGCACACGGTAGGTGTTACTACCATGCAGCCGGCTGTGCGATGACATCAGGCCAAAGGCGACCCAACGCTTGTACACCGCAGGGGGCGACTGGCTCTCGAAGCCTCCGATATCGTGGCTCCAGAAGCCAAACCCTGACATCGTGAGCGAAAGCCCACCGCGCAAGCTCTCTGCCATCGACTCGAAAGTGCCGTAGCAATCGCCGCCCCAATGCACGGGAAATTGCTGGCAAGTGGCTGTCGCCGAGCGGGCAAAGAGCACGGCCTCGCCGCGTCCGCGTTGCTCTTCCAACAGCTCAAATACCGCACGGTTGTACTGATAGGTATAGAAGTTGTGCATCTTCGCCGGATCTGAACCGTCGAAGTAGGCAACATCGGTTGGGATCTCTTCACCGAAATCGGTCTTGAAACAATCCACGCCCATCTGACACAGTGCTCGCAGCTTGGATTTGTACCAGTCGACGGCACCTGGATTGGTGAAGTCCACGAAGGCCATGCCTGCCTGCCAGTGATGATGCTGGTACACGTCGCCATTCGGGCGCTTCAGCAGGAAGCCCTGGGCTGCACCTTCATCGAATAGCTGCGAGCGCTCGCCAATGTAGGGGTTAATCCACACGCAGACGTGCAGCCCGCGATCCTTGAGACGCCGAAGCATGCCAGCCGGATCCGGAAACACCTGCTTGTCCCACTCGAGATTGACCCAGTGGTGCCCCTTCATCCAGAAGCAATCGAAGTGAAATACGTGAAGGGGCAGGTTGCGCTCCTTCATGCCATCAATGAAGCCCATCACCGTTGGTTCGTCGTAATCGGTCGTAAACGAGGTCGTCAGCCAAAGCCCGAACGACCAAGCTGGTGGCAGACTGGGACGTCCAGTGATGGCGCCGTAGCGAGTCAGAACCTCTTTCGGCGTTGGGCCATGGATCAGAAAGTAGTCAAGGTCCTCCCCAGGCACGCCGAATTGGGCGCGGGTGACCTGCTCGGTGCCGATTTCGAACGACACGCGGCCCGAGTCATTGACGAACACACCCCAACCGCGACTTGTTAGGAAGAAGGGCACATCCTTATAGCCCTTGTCCGAACAGGTTCCGCAGTCCGAGTTCCACATGTCGATGACTTGACCGTTGCGCGTCAGTGCCGAGAACCGCTCGCCCAGGCCGTAGACCTGCTCGCCAACGGCCAGTGTGAGCTGCTCACGTACGAACGTGCCGTGGCCGCGCTTCTCCATCAAACCGAGCGACTTGAATGGACTCTTGGTGACGGTTTCCCCAGTTGCAACATCTTGAAGCGAGATTGCCCAGGGCTTCTTGGTGATGATGAGACGCGCTTGACCGCTGGTAACGCTGATCGAATCGGCGGATTGTTCGACCTCAAGGGTCTGAGCGGTAATCGGCAACTCGAATTTCGGTCCGCGCTGCGCGCGACCCTTGTGGTGGGTGACTTGAATGCGAAAGACATTCGGACTGGGCGACGAGATGCGCACGCGGAACATGTGCCCCCCGAGTGTTGCCCAACGTGCCTCCTCCACGCGATCCGACACGTGAAGCAAGACCAAAGTGTCCGCAATTTCGACAGCGTCGACTCGCGCCAAGTACACCGGCGTTACGTCATCGAGCATTCTCCAAGCACCATCACCGAACCGCATGGTTCCTCCGTCAATGCGACGTTCGAGTCGCGCGACAGGAGGATAGTCGATTCTTGCGGAGTGCCAGTACGAGATTGCCTTTCGCCCCAATTGGCAGGCAGATTGTAACGTTGACTCTCGAGCCGACGTTGCGCTTTCGGACAATGCTGCCCTCGCGCGGAGCCGAGCTCCTTGCTAGCGTACCCACCAACACAATGCTCGGCGCAGCTGCCAGGAACGGAATGCATGAGTAGCGGACGCAAGGTTCTGGTTACCGGCGCAACGGGTCACCTTGGCACAGCGGTCTGCCGCGCCCTTTTCGACGCCGGGCATGAAGTTCGAGCCACGGATCGACGATACGTCGCGGATTCCCTGGTAAAACCCCTGCTCGGGGACTTGCTCGACGAGCATTTCGTGTATCGGGCCGTGGAGGGGTGCGATGCAGTGGTCCACCTCGGGAATCACCCGAATATGTTCGCAGGGCCATCGCCTCAGCAGATCCTCGCAGAAAATGTGCGCATGAACGCCAATGTCTTTTGGGCCTCGGCCCAGCTTGGCGTGCGCGATATCGTGTTTGCCAGTTCGGTGCAGGTCATGCTGCGCTTGCATGGCAACGGACACGAAGCGCCCTATGATTTGCCCTATTTGCCGTTGGACGAAAACGCTCCCAGAAATCCTGGGACGAATCCTTATGCCATGAGCAAGGAAGTGGGCGAGCGCGTTCTCGAGACGCTTTGTGCCGAGTACCCGGCGCTCTGTGCAACGGCGCTACGCTATCCAATGCTGCCGCGAGATTATTGGGCCAATCACCTCCGGCAAACGAAGTTGCCCTCCCCATCGCGATTGAACATCGGGGAGTGCGTCACGCATTTGTTACTGGGTGATGCAGGCAAGCTGGTCTGCCAGGCGCTGCTGCATCGAAAGCCCGGCTATCGTCAATATTTCCCTGCTTGGTCGATTCAATTTCGCGACGTGAGCGTCGAAGACTTGCGCAAGTTATACTATTCGCATGTGCCGCTGCGCTCGGCCGACAAACCACTCCGCGAATTCGTCGATCTTTCGGCACTCAAACGTGAACTCGATTGGGAACCCACCGAACGGATCGAGGTCCAACTCGACGGACCGCTCGCGTGAATTCGATTCAGTATTGACCCCGCTCAGGGCAGATTGAAGAATGACCCGGGTGCAATTGGCAGGTCGACGTCGAGCGCAACTTACGTTCCGTCGTTTCCAGATCCCCAATCGCGGCACTCTGCTTCGATGTGCAAATTGTCCGGAATTTCTTTCGGTGACCACACCATGTTCCTGCGACCGTAGGCACTTGTCGCCATAACAACCACATCGACTGCCGGAAAGACGAATCCAAGTATTTGCCGTGGCAGCAGCGCTGCAACACGCGAACTTGACGAATCGCCATGCTATTGTCTCGCGTGTGCAGTGGCACCAGGCGTCCGAGGGACTGCCGTTAGCAAGAGCCTTTGAAGGGCGCAAGTGATTGCCGGATGAAGGGGCTTCTGCCGCCAGCTCGTTTCGCCGTTCGGATCGTGAGCGCTTCGCCCAAATTCAAAACGATCGCCCCGAGGACACTCAAAGACAACACCAGACAATCCGCTTCTCGTGTGTCTTGGCTATCACGGTCGAACGCGTCACGTCGCTAAGGAGTCTAGAATGCTTCAGTCTGCAAAATCGAATACTGTCCAGAAGCCATTAGCAGTTGCTGTCGCTTGCCTCACTGCCGGCTATGCCATGGCAGCCTGCGGTAACAGTTCATCGGTCGCGCCGGCGCCAGTGGTTGCATCCGGTGGTGCTGGCACTGGCGGCGCGACACAAGCTCAGAATGGCGGCGCCTCGCAGTCCGCCACTGGCGGCGCCTCGCAGTCCGCCACTGGCGGCGCCTCGCAGTCCGCCACTGGTGGCGCCTCGCAAACCGCCACTGGTGGCGCCTCGCAAACCGCCACTGGTGGCGCCTCGCAGACCGCCACTGGCGGCGCCTCGCAGACCGCTGGGGGCACTGCTGCTGGGGGCGATTCGCAAGCAGGCGGGACCCCGGGCGCAGCTGGTGCAACCGATCCCTGTGCGGCAAAGACGTGTGCCAGTACGGCCAACTGCACCGCATCGCCAGCGACTCAGGCGCTCATTAGCGACTTCGCGAGCAACAGCGGTGACTTCAAGAGCGCTGACGCTGAATGGTGGACCAAGCTTTTTGGTGCGACATTCGTTTATCCGGCACTTGATGCGTGTGTAGCGACGCAACCAAGCTTCCCGTTGACTCAGAACTTCTCAGACGCGAGCTGGCACGTGACGGGAACCGTTGGTACCTACAGTGGCCTCGGCATTTGGCTTGCGCCGTGCATGGCAGATCTATCGGCCTATAAGGGGATCTCTTTCAAGATTTCGGGCAACGTTGGTCCCAAGGGCACCTTGATCATGGGCGTTGCAACGGCTGGCACCTCTAAAGCCACGACCACGACTTGCTCGCCCAACACCGCAACTTGTGTCGACGGCACGACGGACGCGACCAAGTGCGCTGGTGCCACGAAAACTATCACGGTAACTTCTGCGGTGCAGACCATTTCCGTGCTTTGGACCGACTTCATCGGTGGCTATCCCGAGACGAGTCCGGTCGCGAACTCCATCGTCGGGCTCAGTTGGACTTTGGATTGGGTCTGGAACAACACGGCGGCGAACAACTACGCCGTGGACTTCGTGATCGACGACATTACGCTCGTCCCCTAGGCTGCACCTCCGCGGTGGGTCCGCCAAACCACGAGCGGGCTGCGTCCACAACGGTCGCAGCCCGTTTTTCATGGGGCAATATGGGCCAACGGTCTTTTGTCGAGCTAGGCCCTGGTGCGGCGGCATCTCGACAGGTATGGCTAGGTCCTGGTTTCCTATCCTAGGAGTATGACATGCGTGTTCTCGTCACTGGTGGTGCAGGTTACATCGGCAGCCATACGGTCAAGAGGCTCGAGGCTGCCGGGCATCAACCGGTGGTGCTCGACAACCTGAGTCGCGGACACCGAGCGAGCTTGCCTGCACACATTCCCTTCTACGCGCTCGATCTTCGCGACACGTCGGCGGTCACCACGTTGCTCGTGGCGGAAAGCATCGAGTGCGTGATGCACTTTGCAGCGCTCACCTATGTTGGTGAGTCGACAGAGCAACCTCTTCGCTATTACGACAACAACTCCTATGGCACAATAAGTCTCCTTTTGGCCATGCAAGCAGCCGAAGTCGAGCGGTTCGTGTTCAGCTCAAGCGCTGCAACTTACGGCCAACCCAAGAACGTCCCGATCACAGAGCAAGAGCCACAGGAACCGATCAATCCCTATGGTTGGTCGAAACTCGTCGTGGAAAAGGTACTGCTCGACCAAGGTCGCGCACGGCCCTCGTTCGGCTGCGCTGCGCTGCGCTACTTCAACGTGGCAGGCTGTGCAAGCGATGGCACGATCGGCGAGGACCATGATCCAGAAACCCATATTATTCCGGTCGTCTTGCAGGTGGCACTCGGCAAGCGTGACAAGGTTTGCGTGTACGGCGACGACTACGAAACCCCAGACGGTACTTGCATTCGGGACTACATCCACGTAGACGATTTGGCCGATGCTCATATTCAGGTCATGCAACGGCTCGTGGCTGGCGACGCGCGTTTCTACAACCTCGGGATCGGTCGCGGCTACAGTGTTCGCGATGTGATCGAGGCAGCGCGACAGGTGACCGGCAAGCCTATCAACGTCGAGATGGGCGCACGCCGTCCGGGCGATCCGGCGATGCTTTACTCAAGCCCCGACAAGGCAAAAGCAGAGCTCGGGTGGCAGGCCAAGTACACCGAGCTCGGCGGTATCGTCGAGACCGCATGGCGCTGGTTCAAGAATCATCCTGACGGCTACGCCGAGAAGAAGTGAGGCCGAGCGCTGGATTTGCCAGCGTGCGGGTGAATGCAAGCCGCCTTCGGCAGATGCTCTACGCTACGCTCTCCATACCAGGCCCTCGGAGGGCTGGGTGACGAACGCGTCGAGTCGCTTGCCTGTCCCTTCTAGGTACTTAGCCGTCAGCTGAGCCACGATTGGCGCGACGCAATCCGAGCGGACCAGACTCACGGTGCAGCCGCCAAAACCACCACCCGTCATGCGCGCGCCATAGACTCCCGCAGTGAGGCCGAGTGCCTCGGCCGTCGCAACAATCAGATCCAGCTCGTCGCAGCTAACCTCGTAGTCGTCGCGAAGCGACGCGTGACTCTCGTACATCAATTGGCCGGCGCGCGAGAGGTCGCCAGCATCCAGCGCTTGAGCGAAGTCTTGCGTCCTTTGGTTCTCGGTTGTGACATGGCGTGCACGTCGCAGGTGCAGCTCGTCTAATCGTGGCCCTGCAGTCAGCACTTCTTTCACTGATGCATCGCGCAGACTCGTGACCCCGAGGGCGGCGGCGGCATGCTGACACTGTGCGCGGCGCTTGCCATATTCACCGTCGGCCAGCGAATGTCGGACGTTGCTGTTGCAGATAAGTACACTCAGCTGCGGATCACGCAACGCGACCAGTTGCGGCTGCTCGGTGCGACAATCAATGAACAAGGCGTGTCCTCGACGACCAAAAACACAAGCAAGTTGATCCATCAATCCGCAGGGCACGAGCGCGTATTCGTGCTCGGCGGCTTGACACAGCCGCGCTTTTTCCAACGGGTCCAATTGAATCCCGAGCTCAGCTTCGAGCGCGCCGCAAACTGCCACCTCGAGCGCAGCGCTGCTGGAAAGCCCGGCTCCAAGCGGCACGCTGCTCGCAATCGTCATGTCGAGCGACGGGACGGTGTAACCACGTTCCAGAAAGCCCGCCACGATCCCCCTGACGTAGTTAGCCCATTTGGGATCGCCACGGCGAGGTTTAGCGTCGATTGGGATCTCGACTACATTGCCGATGGCCTCACTCTGAACGCGCAACAATCGGTGGTCCTTTTGGGGTGGCGAAACGGCAACCCCGACATAGCGCTGGATCGCCATGGGGAAGACGAACCCGTCGTTGTAGTCCGTATGCTCTCCAATCAAGTTGACCCGACCAGGCGCCGCGACAAAACTTCTGATGTTGCAGTTGAACCGGGACTCGTGCAAGCGCACGGTTCGTTCGAACAGGGGGTGAACATCGATTGCGCTGTCTGCTACCTTTTGCATATCGGACAGCGCAAGCTTTGCTGCTATCGCGCCAGACGGCAAGCCGGATATATTTGAGCTGCAGCGGTAATCTCTGACCCAGCAAGTGGAGTCGCCCGAGAGACATGGTGCGAATCACCGAAGCGACGTCATGCGGGGTTGAAGAAAGCTCGGCGTACGCTATCCTCGCGACCCTACGGAAAGTGGGCTCCGCCCGCTTGGTAAGATGTCGGGTAACATCAACAGTCTAGCGAACTCGTCAAACGTTCGCGTGTTGCGCCGTCTGGTAACGGTTGCATGGAGGTTCCGTGCGCGAACCGTGGCGGTGTTCAGTCTGCAGATGGCGCTGCTGGCAATGACCTTGACTGGGCTTGGCTTCACCGGTCTTGCCATTGATGTCGTGGGGCACGCGCTTGATCCAAAGACACCGCTGCCGAAGTGGCCGTTCGGCCTCGCGCCAAATCCTACGTGGAATACGACCACGCAATTGCTCGTGATCGGCGGCGCGGTATTGGCCGCCGCTGCAGTGGGGGCGCTGTTGAACTACAGCTACTCGGTGGTCGTTGGGCACCTGGTGCACGTCGAAATCGTAGCCACGTTGCGTCGCGAACTTTTTACCAAGTTGCAGCGACTCAGTTTCCGCTTCTTCGACGCGAATTCGAGCGGGTCGATTGTCAACCGCGTGACAGTCGATGTTCAAATGCTGCGCTCCTTCGTCGACGGTGTCATTATCCAAGGTGCGGTATTGAGTCTGGCGTTGTCGGTATTCCTTGCCTACATGCTGTCGACGCATGTCAAGCTCACCATTGTTGGGCTGCTGCTGACGCCGCTTTTATTTGTGGCAACGCTGATTTTTTCGCGTTGGGCCAAGCCAGCCTACCGTGAGAGTCGCAAGTTGGCTGATGCATTAGTGCGTAACATGGCCGAAGGGATCGAAGGGATCCAGGTCGTCAAGGTATTTGGTCGTGAGCGCGACCAAGAGCGAAAATTTCAGGCGTGCAACGACCAAGTCAAAGCGCAACAGTTCAAGATCTTCACCAATGTCAGTCGATTTAGCCCGACCATCAGTTTGCTCAATCAACTGAATGTGGTTGTCCTGTTGGGCTACGGCGCGATCTTGGTTGCGCGGGCTGAAATCAGCCTGGGCGAGCTAGTCGTATTCGTCAATCTGTTGCGCCAATTCTCGGGGCGGGCGTCAGGCATGGCTGACATCATCAACGTGCTGCAACAGAGTCTGACCGGTGCGCGTCGGGTGTTCGAGATCCTCGACTCGCCTTCGGAGGTGCAGAATGCACCCGATGCAATAGTCCTTACCAAGGTGTCGGGACACGTACAATTCAAATCGGTCGACTTCGGCTATTCGCCGGATCACCCAACGCTGCAGGGGATCTCGCTCGACGTGGCCCCAGGTGAGTGCATTGGTATTCTCGGCAGTACCGGGTCAGGCAAGAGCACGCTGCTCGCCTTACTGCCGCGATTCTACGATCCAACCGCAGGGCGACTGCTAATCGACGGAGTCGATGTCAGGCGCTACGACCTCGACTCAATGCGCAAGCACATCGGCGTCGTCTTTCAGGAAAGCTTACTGTTTCACGACACGGTAGCCGACAACATCGCCTACGGCGAGCCGGAGGCCACCCGCGAACAGGTCGAGCGCGCAGCGCGCTTGGCAGGTGCCCACGAGTTCATCCTCGGGTTGCCCGAGGGTTACGACAGTATGCTCGAAGAAGGTGGTTCGAACCTCTCTGGCGGGCAACGGCAACGGATCGCCATTGCGCGTGCGTTGCTACTCGAGCCGCCAATTCTCGTTCTCGATGATCCGACGACGGCGATTGATGCAGCGACCGAGGCTGAGGTGCTGCGCGCCGTCAACAACGCGATTAGCGGGCGCACCACGTTTCTTGTGTCCAATCGCCTATCCACGCTGCAGCGGGCGGACCGCATCGTCGTGCTGGAAAGCGGGCGGATTGCCCAAGTTGGTACGCCGCGGGAACTGCTGCACCAACCGGGCCTGTATCAGCGCACAGCCCGGTTACTCGGAATGCTCGCCGGAGTTGGCGCGGTGGAGGTCACCCGTCGATGAAGCAACCTAGGTCCACGATCAAGGGGCGATGGGCGCGCACTCACGGTGAGCCAACGCCGGATCAGAAGCCGCTCGATTGGGTGACGATACGTCGGCTCTATGCCTTCACCCAGCCCTACCGGTCGATGCGCACGTGGCTGGTGCTGTTGGTCATCATACGCGCGCTGCAGCTGCCGCTCTTGAGCTGGATGGTGGCCAAGGTGGTCAGTGGACCAATTGCCCATCGTGACGTTTCTGGCACTTGGCGCGGGCTACTTGTACTGTTCTTCATCGTGGTGACAACTGAACTTAACTTCGTGTATCGCATGCGCTTTGCGCTGCGGTTCGGCGAGTCCGTCGTCTACGACCTGAGGAGTGCCATCTTCCGGCATGTGTTGGCGATGCCGCTCAGCTTCTTCAATCGCATGCCGCTCGGGCGACTCATCAGTCGTGTTACCAACGACGTGGATGTGGTGCGCACCGGGATCCAAGACGTGGTGTTCGTCAGCACCGTGCAATTTGGGGGAATGCTGATCGCTGGCGCGATGATGTTGTACTACGACTGGACGCTGTTCTTGGTGGTGATCGCTTTCGTGCCAGTCGTGTGGTTGCTGATTCGGTACTTTTCCGCGCGCATTCGCCAGGCGTATCGCGAGGTGCAGGAGACCTACAGTCGTTTTACAGCGTCGATTGCCGAGTCGGTCAACCGGATCCAGGTTATTCAGGCGTTTTGTCGGCAGGGCCACAACGATCTGCAGTTCGACGAGCAGGTGTCGTTGCACGCCGCCAACAACTTCAAGGGTGCCGTCGAGTCGGCGATGTTCGTGCCGTTGCTTGAGATGAATGGGCAGTTGATGTTGTCGCTCGTCATCGTGCTCGGCGGCTTCCAAGTTTGCCACGGCCGTGTTGGGCTCGAGCCGCTCGTGCAGTTTCTATTCTTGTCTGAGCTGTTCTTTGGTCCGATCCCGATCCTTGGGCGACAATACAACCAAGCACTCACGGCCATGGCCGGTGCTGAACGGGTGCTCGCTTTACTGGATAGTAAGCCCGATTGGGCTGATCGCGACACCGCCCGTCCACTGGTTGAGCTGCGTGGGCAGGTTGCATTTCGCGACGTCGGCTTTGAGTACGAACCTGGGCAGCCAGTACTCAGTGATATCACTTTCGATATCGAACCGGGTCAAACTGTGGCGCTCGTCGGTGCAACTGGTAGCGGTAAGAGCACGATTACGCGACTCTTGTCCAAGCTGTATCTGCCCACGTCGGGTTCGGTGCTGTTGGATGGCGAAGACATTCTCAACATCAATGGAGAAACCTTACACCAACGCCTGGCGAGCGTACCTCAGGACAATTTCCTGTTTGGTGGGACCGTGGCCGACAACATTCGCTTTGCTTGCCCCACGGCTTCGGATGCCGACGTACGTGACGTTGCCGAGCGGCTCGACGTGCTCGATCTGATCCAGGCAATGCCCGAGGGGTTTGCCTCCGAGGTGGGGGAGAAGGGCTCCAACCTCTCACTCGGCCAACGCCAGGTGATCTGTTTTGCCCGCGCCATGTTGGCCAATCCGCGGTTGCTCGTGCTCGATGAAGCCACAAGTTCCGTGGACGTCATGACCGAGGCCAGGCTTCAAGTGGCGTTGAAGCGCCTGCTGAGTGGCCGCACTAGCGTGGTCGTGGCGCATCGGCTTAGTACGATATTACATGCAGACCAAATCCTCGTTTTGGCGCACGGGCGAATCGTTGAGCGGGGCAGCCACGCGGAATTGGTGCGGCGCCGCGGCGTCTACTCGGCGTTGTACGCCGAGTTCGTTCGGCAAGGCGTGGCTACTTCACCGGCTTCAGCGGTTCTGAGTCCGGTATAGCGCTGAGCGAATCTGGCGGAAAGCTAGGCGAGGCTGCCTGGGCACGCACAGTGCGGACCGAACGCGGGGCTTGCGCAGCGGTCTTCTTAGCTGGAACAGCACTGGGTCGTGGTTCCTCGGCTTCGATTGAACACACGAGCTCGATTTGCCCGGATGAGCGCCCAATACGCAATTCGACCGCCCCAGGTTCCATGATCCAACGGTCAAGTTGGTCGTCCCAGTACATCAACTGCTCGGGCAACAGCTCGAACTCGACGGTCTTGGTCTCGCCTGCTGCGACTTCGACGCGACGAAACCCAACCAGAATTTGCTTTGGCCGCGTTACGCCACTGTCGATGTGCCTGGCATAGAGTTGGACGACCTCTTCGCCCGGGATTGGACCAATGTTGGTCAAATCGCAGCGCACGCTGATGGGTACCTCGGGCGCGATGCGCAGCGCCGACGTCAGCATACGGCTATAGGCGAATTTGGTGTAGCTGAGTCCATAACCAAAGGGGAACAGCGGCGTACCCTTGAAGTACTGATAGGTGTGGCCGTTGCGCAAACTGTAGTCGAGCAGTGGCGGCAAATCGTTGTGGGAGCGCGGCCAGGTGTGGACCAAGCGCCCAGCGGGATTGTAGTCGCCGAAGATGACATCTGCGAGCGCTCGCCCCAGCTCTTGGCTGTTGTGGCTTAGGTGCAAAATGGCCGGCACGTGCTCGACACTCCACTCGATTGAATACGGGAAGCTCGAAATGAGCACGACGATCGTGCGCGGATTGGCCGCCATCACGCTCTTGACGAGAGCCTCGTCTTCCAATTCGAGTGATTGTCGATCGACCGCCTCTTTGCCGTAACTCGCTTTGGCGACCTTGGCCCAACCGTGATCGCCGGTTGGATGATTGCCCACACAGACGATGGCGACGTCGGCCGCTTTTGCGGCTCGCAGGGCCTCACTGGTGTCGTTGCTCGACGCCAAAATGACGCGATCGAATCCCAACCGTTCCCGCATCGCATCGACAGGAGAAACAGCATACGGTGGCGTACCCGAGTACCAATCGGTGAGTACTCGATCGGAAAGTGGACCAATTACGGCGAGTTGCTTGATGTGCGCGGCATCGAGCGGCAGCAGCGCCGCTTCGTTCTTGAGCAAGACGATCGACTTCTGGGTGACGCGACGGACCGACTCTTGATGCTGTGGTCGCTGCCAGGGCTCTTCGACTTCTTGGCCAATCTGCGCGTAGGGAACCTGCTCAGCTGGATCGAGCATCCCGAGGCGGAGCATAACCCGGAAGTTCTTGCGCAAGACTCGGTCGATGTCCTCCTCGAGGATCAACTTCTTGGCCAGAGCGCCCTCGACACCGTCTACGTACTTGTCCAGGTACTGCGAGATGCCGGCATCGATAGTGGCGGCGGCGGCCAGCTCGTAGGTGAGGTACTGCTTGTGCGCCGTGACCAGTAGCCGATAGGCCCCACCATCGGTGCAGATGATTCCGTCCTGGCCCCACTCTTTTACCGTCACATCCTCGAGGATTGGGTGAACGCAGCAGGGGATCCCGTTGTATTTGTTGTACGCCGCCATGAACGCGCGCGAGCCACCCTGCTTTACCGCCATGCGGAACGGCACCGAGTAATATTCGTGGAAGAGCCGGTCATCGAACTCTGAGGATGAAGTTTCGCGCCCGTCTTCATTGCTGTTTGCAAGAAAATGCTTCAGTAGCGCTGCAGTAGTCCAGTAACGCGGGTGCTCGCCTTGCAGGCCTTTCACGAAGGCGACAGCTAGGCTTCCAACTAGAAACGGATCCTCACCATAGCTTTCCTCGGTTCGACCCCACCGAGGATCGCGTGCCAAATCCGCGTTGGGAGCGCGAACCACCAGACCGCCACGGCCGAAGCGTGGCGATTGGAAATAGTAGCGGGCCTCATAGGCTTCGACTGTTGCGACCTCGCGCAGACAATCGACGTCCCAAGTGCAACCAAGACCCACGGCTTGCGGATAGGTCGTGGTCGCAATTGGATCGTCTCCACCCCAGAAACCTGGCCCACCCAACGCCAAACCATGCAGACCCTCGACATGCCCGGTCCCGCGGATCCCAAGCCGCGGGACTGACGGGTTCGTGCTCAAACAGGCGATTTTCTCTGCGACGGTGAGCTCGAAAAGCAGCGCATCGATTCGGGCTTCATCGTCGAAAGTAGGGTCCTCGTAGTTGCGTGCCCCTAGCATGTTCGACGGCGCATCACTCGAAACGTCCATGCCCGCAACGCTAACACAGCTACGACCAGGCCCAAAGGCCGCCGGGATCACATTTTTGACCGGGTAGATTCAACCGCGGCGCCATTACTGAAAGCGAGAGTACCCGCCCAAGCAATTTTTCCATGCCAGGGGAACGCGTGGGACATCAGCCTTGTCTGTCGCTTCGGCGTCGATTGGTGATTGATGGCGAACTGAGTGCGACCAGAGGGGCTCGGTGTTATGCTGCGCTTGCCGTCGGCTTGGGCGAACCAAGCCCTCACCCCGAAGCACACATCGTGAATTATCGCGATTGCCTGAAACTGTTGGTTCTGCTCGCGGCCTTTGCAGGATGGTCTGGTTGTTCACGCCAGGCAAGCAATGCACGCCACGCCGCGGGCGCCCGCGACGAAACGATCGATCCCTGCGCTCACAAGCAGCCGGGTGATCTCTGCGTTCCCGAACTGCCCTCGGTAGCGCCGGTTGTTGCTGGTGAAGGTCGCCTTTGGGGTTTGTTTGCCCGACGCAGCGACTTCGAGATCCGCGAATACTCGACGAAATTCGACGGGGTACTGGCCAAGGGCGCATGCCCGGCGCAAACCGTACCCGCGGTACTCGGCGCAATCGATCAGCAACCGGCGTTGCTCTGTGTTAATTTCGAGCGCAGCACGGTGGTTTTTGGGCGCAAATTGCCGAATAGCCAAAAGTTCGTTTGGCAGGCACCGGAAACCCTAGCGCACAATGCCGACGAATCGGTAAAATCGATCTCGCATTTTGCGCTGCTCGATCGACGGCTCGCCGTGGTATTCCGCACCGCGAGCCACGACAATAGCGCAGGGTTGTCCACCACTCAGTGGCGCTTGCAAATAGCCAGCGCCCCCTCGCAGATGGCGCGTCAAGTGGAACCGAGCAAACCCCTCGCTCCCCCGCAAACCGAGGTGCTCTGTCCGCGGCCAGCGGTGACTCGTTGTGATCAGCCGCCGGTGACGGCTTATGTTGCCGATGGCCAGATGCACGTAGTTTTGGCGTCGGGCATGTCTGCGGACAAGTACCTGCACCTCACGCAAACCCCAGGTATGCCGTCGAACACCGTGCCGGTAGAAGACGTCACGATGGCCATCGGCAAGTCGCTCAAGGGGCCGTGTGTGTCCAAATCGACCAACGGCAACCTCAAGGTGTACGTTCCATCGCGCAGCCTCGTCAGCTCCTTGATGAGTGAACACGGTGAGCGCGTTGGTGTCATTCAACACGGCACCGCGACAATTGCTCAGGGCCCCGACGTATTCGCAGGCGAAGAAGATCGTTGTCCCCCGGAAGTCAGCGCGCTGTCCGCGTTCCCGTTGGGTGCCACGGGTTCAGAGGATGCGCACCCGCAATGGTTGCGCGCCACACAATCCAACGACATCTGGATTATTGGTTACGGCGTGCCCTCATTTGCGACCAAGAAGAACGGCGTACTGACGTCGTATTCGGAGAGTTTCTGGGTTGTCAGAAGGTAGCATGGCAACGGTAGCGCGTGGCGCGCGTGGAAGTTGAGGCGCGTGAATCGGCATGCTGCTAACCCGGCCAGCGGCTCCGGTTCGCCTGGTGCTATTGTGCGATCGCGAATTCGCCGTATCGATATTTGCGTACCCGCGCGTCCGCATTCCGTCTGAGCCGCGCAGCACATGGATTGCCCAGCCCTAGAGTTTGACAAGATCTTGATCGTCGATGACGACGTTCAGATGCTGCGCAGCGTGAAACGTATGCTGGTTCGTCAGGGCTATGTCGTCGCAACTCACGATGGCGGACCTGGATGTAGTCAAGAACTACTTCGATTCAATCCGGATCTCGTGCTTCTCGACGTCAGAATGCCGTTCCTGTCGGGCGAAACATACGTATCGCTATTCGATAAGCAGGCGGTGGAACTGCGACCACTACTCGTACTCTATTCGGGCATCGACGACGTAACGCTCGAGAGAACCGCCAAGAGCTGCGGTGCAGATGGCTATATTTCAAAATCTGAGTCCGGCTTGGAGTTTGCTCGTAAGGTCGCAGGCTTCCTTCGTGCTAGGCGCACGGCGAGACAGCAACTCGAAACCAAGTCCTAGCCGCAATACGGGTACCTACCCCGTGGCAGGTACGGTTCGAGCAGGATACGAAATCCAGGCGGTCTAGCGAGTGGTCATATTTCGCGTCAATCCTTCACGCAAGAGCAACTCGTAAAGTGTTTTGCCCGTCAGTGGAACGTCGTGCAATTTGGCCACGAGTTCATCAAGCTGCGCAATAGATTGGGCATCGTCTTCGCCGCACTCGAGCAATGTGGCGGCGGTATGCCGCGCAAGTAAGCTCACCAATTGGTTCGGTTGCCAGAGTGAATCTGGCGTGTTGAGCTCAGCGCCGATGGCATTGGCTACCTCTTCGGGCAACGAATTGCGCATGAGAAATAGTCGGCCAATCTCGTAACTTGTAACCGAGTAGCGCTCGCGCTCTCGGTTCATGCGGTTGGCATAGTCGCGGGCAGTCTCCTTCCAGAGTTTGGTGTACTCCTTAGCGTCGACCGCCAGGCAAGCCATCGCCCCAATCTCACAGAGCAAACCGCAGGTGGAGGCCAAAGAGGGGGAAACTAGTCGCGTCGACTTGGCGACCTTGTTCGCGATGCTCCCGGCAAGAACGCTGCGGTCATGTAACGTCTTCTGCACCAAATCAGTCGAACGGAACGTCGCCAGCACCCCCATGGCCGCCACCAGTTCCTTCAGTTCGCGTAGGCCTATCCGCATCACAGCGGCATTCAGTTGCGCTACCTTGATCCCGCCGTAAAGTGCGCTGTTCGCCACCCGGAGCACGGCTGTTGCTAAGGCCGGATCCGAGGAAATGGCGGCAACAATTGCCCCGATGCTGGCGCGGTCGGAGTTAGCGAGGTCGGTCACCTTCTTCGTCGTCGCGGAAAGTGGGCAGAGGTGCACCACGTCATCGAGGAGTTTCGAAAGGGGAAAGGGCACTACCGAGTCCATACGGACGATTGGCGCACAGATGAAGGGCCAGCCAACCAAAGACATGCGACGTACGCCGGCCCGCATGCCGGCGTGCCGGAATTTCTTGGCAATTCGACAGGAGAACTGTCACGCCCGACGCGCCGTCGCGTCTATGGCAGAAAAGGCGACATTCCCAATGAACACTTCCCAACGCGCTACTGACCACACTGCTTCTGACGAACAGCTCGTCGAACTGGCAACACATGGTGACGCCGCTGCACTCGAGTCGCTACTCCGCTGCCACCAAACCTGGATCTACAACTTAGCCCTATACATGCTGCATTCGCGTCAAGACGCAGAGGATGCATTGCAGGAAATCCTGGTGAAGATTGCAACGGGCCTAGGGAACTTTCGGCGTGCTAGCAGCTTTCGGACCTGGGCCAGAAGAATCGCCGCCAATCACTTGCTCGATTTTCGGCGCAGTAGACCCGAGCAGACTGTCACCGGATTCGGCTGTTACGCGGAGTACCTAGACCGCGCCCCTGAGGCAGACTACCTGGTTGAGCAAGGGTATTCTCCCGAGGCAGCGGTGCTCGTCGACGAGGCGCGAATCTCGTGCGTCATGGGGATGCTGCTCTGCCTCGACCGCGACCAGCGGTTGGCCTTTTTGCTCGGCGAGATCCTCGAAACAGGTGATGAAGCGGGCGCACAGCTGCTCGACGTGACAAGGGACAATTTCCGACAGCGGCTTGCCCGTGCGCGCGAGCAATTGGGTGCCTTCATGCAGGGTCGCTGTGGCCTTGTCAATCCAGCTAACTCCTGCCGCTGTGCTCGCAAGACCGGTGCCTTCGTTCGCGACAAGATCGTGGATCCTGGGCGCATCCAATTTGCGCGACACCATATCGCCACCCTAGAAAGCGAGGCAACAGACCGTACTCGGCAGCTCGTAGGATTAGTCGCTCAAACCCAAGCAGAACTCCGCGACCTTTACCCACTGTTCGAGACACCCGACGTCGTCCGGCGACTGAGCACGCTGCTGAATGGCGGCGAATTGCAGAACGTACTCAATCTGAGCTAGAACGGGGCAGTTCGACAATGAACCGCGCCCCGGGTTGAGTCTGGGTTTCAAGCTTGATACTGCCGCCAACCGATTCGACCAGCCCACGGCAGACGGCCAGACCCAAACCTGTGCCCATACCGACCTCTTTGGTCGTCACAAACGGTTCGAACAGCTGACTGCGCACGGTCAGCGCCACGCCAGGCCCGTTGTCGGCCACGGCGATGAGCACGCCGCCGTGGTTTGATGTGGCCGTGATGACAATGGTGTTGGCCGATCTCTGCGCCGACAATGCGTCGGCTGCGTTGAGCAAGAGATTGAGCAGTACTTGGACGAGCTTTGGCCGGGATAGGCCCACCAAGGGAAGATTATCGTCGAGGTGAGTCTCAATCGTCAGTGACTTGAACGACTTTTGCGGATGGACCAAGGATAACGTTTCTGAAATACTCGTCGCCACGTCACCCGGTTCCTCGGACTCGTCGCCCTTATTTGAACTGGTAGGGCGCGCAAAGTCGAGTAAATCGCGGAGGATCCGGTTGATACGCTCCGTCTCACGGTGGATGCGCCTGAGAAAGTCCTGTTGTTCCTCGGCGCTCAGACCGCCTTCGAGGAGTAACTCCTCAAGCCCGATCATGGCGGTAATCGGGTTGCCCACTTCATGCGCGAGCCCTGCCGCTAGCCGCCCCACCGATGCGAGCCGTTCCGAGCGAATTAGGCGTTCTTGTGCCTGCTCGAGCCGCTGGTTAGCCAGGTGCACTTCGTCGACGCGGTGCCGCAGCTCGCGCTCGTCCGAAAGGAGTTTCTCGGTCATTGTGTGCAGACTCTGGCCGAGTGAGACCAGCTCCGTTGCTGGTAGCTGCGGTAGTTCGAGCTCACGCGCACCAAAAGCCACGCGCCGAGCCGCGCGTCCGAGCGCATCGAGCGGGCGCACGATGAGCCAAGTGATGGCGAGGTGAATCGCAAACAGCAGCGCCACGCCGAGCAGCCCCATGTACATAGCAAGCAGCCCGAGAAAGGACCGTGCCTGTTGTGGAGCCGTATCGATACCGATCCCGACGTGTGCCATCCCGGCGTTGCCTCGGGCCCAAGACCAAATGATGCGACGCTGTCCTGAGCGGCTTTCGACTCCAGCTGGAGGCGCTGCGGAGAGGAGCTCCGGCGGCACCGCAACACCTTGCTCGGACCGCGACCCGTCGAGGCGAATCAGGGCGCAACCAACGACGGGCTCTGGCATCGCTTGACAGATCCCCCCAGCTGCCACCGAGCGCGCAAGCGACTGACTTAGTGACAGTGCCACACGGTGCTCAGCGCGCTCGAGTGACACGCGCGAGATCATCGTCGCAGTCCAAAATAGTGGAACGAACGCGAGACCCAACAGCACCGTGACCATGACGAGCAGTTGAGGGCGCAGGCCGAGACGCATTAGGTCCATCCTCGCAGACTTGACAGGCGTCGGGAATGTCCGACATTGGACCACCAGACTTAACGAAGTCGGGGTCACTCCAAGAGGGCGGCCCGAAGGACGTTGCCACAAACTAGGCCGTCTTCTTCTGGTTCTGCTAGCCCCGAAGACTCGATGGATCCCCTGGTTCGACTGGCGCTCACGCTGCAGCAGGCCCTCGGTCGTTCGGCGGGGGTAGCGCTGAGCATTGGTCTAGCGGTTTACCTGGTTGCGCGAAGCAGCCACCCCGTCTCACCGCTGTGGGATCTGGCAGTGCTGGTAGTTTACTTGAGTTCGCTGCTACTGCGCGTCATCAAGCGATTTCGGTTGGTGCATCCGGAAGGGACGACTAGGCTCGATCTGGAGCTGTTCACCCAACTTTTGTTCGGTGCCTATGCGGGGCTTGCGGTTCTCGGCTCGACCTACGAAAGCCCCTATCATCCTGTCGTCTATCTCGCGCTCATGTTGACAGCAGCGTTCACCCGACCGTCGGTGTCATTCGGTGTCGTTGTCTACTCATGTCTGATCGAGCTTGGGCTCGAGTTCGCGTCGCCGCGGCCAATGCAGCTTGCCCGGCTGTTGCCGCATGCGACGTTGGCGGCTCTCTTCAGTTGCCTCAATTTAGTGGTGTTTCGCGCCGAAATTGCCCGCGTGCGCCGTCTCAGTCGAGCGCACGTCGAAAGCGAAATCGAGCGGATGAAGGAAGCGGCGCGCTCCTACCGATTGCTGGTGGCGCCGAGCAACGCCTCGGACGCGCGACTGCAACAACGCACTGAAGACGAGCGGGCCGTTCATTCAGCGGTCGAAGAGATCCGTTCCTCGCTCAGCTTTACGCTCGACATGCTGCGGCGAACCCTCGAACTGCGCCTGGCTGCGATCTTCTGGCTCGATCCAGGCGGTCAGAAGCTCGTGCTGCAAGAGGTCGTGTCCAACGAAGAAGCGGTCCTGGCCGGGCCTTTTTCGGTGCGCGACGGTATTATGGGTGCGGCACTTTCGCAGTCCAAGCCAATGAGCATTGCCGGTCCGAAGCTGGGACGACAATTGCCGTATCGCGCTGGCGTCGAAACGTCTGCCAGTGTCTGTGCGGTGCCGGTTATGGACCATGCCCACGCGCGCGGAATTCTATTGGTCGAACGCCAAGAGAAGCGCCCTTTCTCCGACGCGGAGGAAGAACTTTTGCAGACGACAACGCGCTTCATTCTGCGCACTGTGGAAAACGAACGTGTCTTTGTGCAGCTCGAACGCGCCAAGCTCGAGCAAGGCAAGTTATACCGTGCGGTCGATCGCTTGGCAGCAAGTTCTACCGAGGCTGACGTTATCGAAGCTGCAGTCAATAGCGCCCGCGAGTTTGCCTCGTTCGATTGCGCGGTCGTGACGCTGTTCGACCGAGTTAGCCTCAAGCACGAGATCTGCGCTGGAAGCGGTGAGAACACCGAAGCGTTGGTTGGGCGATCCTTTGGACACAATCCGGGGCTGGTCGCTATGGCGGTAGCCAATCGCCATCCCCTTCCCTATCGAGGCGACTTCGATCCGATCCGTCAGGTCGTCTTTGCCAAGGGCCTCGATTTTCCGGTACTGCCTTCGATCTTGGTGCTTCCACTTCTGGTCCACGAGCGTGCACTCGGCACCCTGGTGCTCGGTTCGCGGCGCAAGGGAGCGTTTGCGACCGAAGTGCGGACAATTCTCGAAGTACTCGCCAGCCACTTGGCTGTGTCGTTGTCGAATGCGCGCATGGTTCGAAGGTTGGAGGAACTGGCGACTCTCGATGGCCTCACGGGCATGTTGAACAAGCGCTCGCTGCTCGAGGTTGCCGCTCAAAAGCTGCGCGCCGCCACCCGTTTTGGCAAAACTTTGAGCGTTCTAATCTGCGATATCGATCATTTCAAAAAGGTCAACGACAACTTTGGCCACGACGTTGGCGACATCATCATTCGGGGTTTCGCCGAGGTGCTAAAGCACATCAAGCGCGATATTGATGTACTTGGTCGCTTCGGGGGCGAGGAATTCGTGATTGTTTGCGAAGAGACGTCCGAGAAAGGGGCCCTGCTGCTTGGCGAGCGGATCCGCAGCGAGCTCGAGGCGACGCATTTCGCTACAAATCAAGGTGAGCTGACTGTCACCTGCTCGGTGGGTGTCTCCACCTTTCCGGTTGGTGGCCACGACTGGGATAGTCTATTCAAGGCTGCTGATGAAGCGCTATACGTGTCGAAGCGTACAGGGCGCAATCGCGTAACGCACGCCAGCGCCAAACGCGCAATGCCGACTGCACAGCCTGCCGCTTAGGGCTTGGACGTTGCAGTATCGACGGAGCCGTGCTCGCCCGGTCGATGCCGACACTCAATGCCCTACAAGCGTCAACACCGTGACTCTGCCCGATTGCACAGGGTTGCTCGCGCCGCCGGACACTAACGCCCGCTTTCACTGCTGAGTTAAGGCCTTTCAAGCCTGAAAGATTTTTCTCAAGTCTTGGGGGTGGCTCCCGTTCATAGCGCGTGAATCGGGTTTCGAGCTGCAATCAACAACGAGCAGAAACGGCCCGACAAGGAGAGAACCATGAGAAACCTCATCGGAATCGTCGCTCTGTCGCTATTGGCTGCTGCTGCAGGTTGCGCTTCGGACGACACTTCAAGCAAACAGGTTACATCAACTACAACCTCCGACCCGGGCAATCCATTTGCGGAGTTGGAACAATCGATGGTCCGGTTCGACGGAGCCAATTGCGTGCTCACGGGTGGCAGCCTGGTCGTAAATATGACCACCTCCCAGCCCATCCTATTGACCAAGCGCGTCGTGGACTCCGCTATTACTGTCAACGGTACTTCTTGCGGAGCGAACAGTGTGGTGAAGCAGGTTACCGTCAACGGTACATCTGGCAACGACGTCATCGTTGTCGACTACACTGCCGGCATTTTCGCGGCGGGCGCTGCCGCAAGCTCGACTGCTGTTGTTGTCGATACGAAGGCCGGCACGGACACCCTCGGCATCAAGGGTACCAGCAGTGCTGATACCATCACTCTGGGCAAGACTGACGCGACCCACTACTGGGCGAAGATGAACACTGACGCCTACACCGACCTGAATATCACAGTCACAGGTAGTTTGCCCACCACCGTCGTTTACTTGGGCGATGGCGCGGACGTTTACTCCAGCGGCAATTTCGGCGCTCCGGTGCATGTCTATGGTGGTGGCGGCAACGACACGTTCAATCAAACCGCCTCCAGCACGCCATACGAAACAATCGAGGGTGGCGACGGAACTGACACCGTATCGTATGCATTGCGCGTCTTAGCTGTGACTGCAGCCATCGGAAACGGAACGTCGACCTCAGGTGAGACCGCCGAACAAGACCAGATATGGAACGACGTCGAGGTGCTCACTGGTGGCACGGTCGCCGACACTCTGACTGCATATTCTGGCGGCTCCACACTGAACGGTGGCAGCGGTACTGACATACTGCTCGGCGGACCTGGCAACGACGTCCTCAATGGCGACAACGGCAACGACACCATCACGGGTGGCTTGGGTAACGACACGCTCAGTGGCGGTGAAGGCAACGATACGTTCAATGAAGGCTCGGCGACCTCGACCGGCGCAGACGTATTCAACGGCAACGCTGGCGTCGACACCGTTGACTACTCCGCTCGCACTACAACCGCCATCGTTGTCACGATGGACGGTACCACTGCGGACGATGGCGAAGCCAATGAGGGTGACAACGTCAAGGCTGACATCGAGAATATCTTGGGCACAACCCTTGCCGATAACATTACCGGCAATGCGTTGAGCAACGAGATCACTGGTGGAAACGGCAATGACACCTTGTCTGGCGGCGCTGGCGACGACGTTTTCCACGAGTACTCTGGCTGCGCGACCACAACGGACGCATTGTTGAATCTCGTCTGCAGCGGCGCCGGTACCGAAGCCACAACGCCAAACGGAAACGACACGATCATCGGCGGCGCAGGCGTCGATACGGTTGACTACCTTCGATTCAATCCGGTCACGGTAACGATGGACGGAACCACCACGAGTGGTTGGAAGACCGGCAGCGGCACCGAAGCAGACCTAATCCATGATGACGTGGAAGATATCTGGGGCGGCGCCGGAGCCGACACCATCACTGGCAACAGTTCGACGAACTCCCTGATCGGCGGCCCGGGTAACGACACGCTCGACGGTGCTGGCGGCGATGACGTCCTCGACGGAGGTACAGGTACCAACGTCGTGACCGGCGGTGTGGGAGCCGACATGTGCTACAACGCAGCCACTAAGACGACCTGCGAATTGTAAGTAGTAGCTGTCATTGCCCTGGGCATTCTTGACCGGATGCCCAGGGGCCGCTCTCACAGTGGTGGAAACCTGGTGAGAGATCTCCGAATCCTACCGTATGCACGGTGGGATTCGGGCTTATTTGGGCAACTGTCAACGTTTTGACACGTGAGAATTATTGTTCGCTTCGCCCCGCTGGCATTCAGCAATGCGGCGCATTGGACGTAATCATTCTTACTTGAGTTCCTCCCCGCCACGGCGGCAGCGAGGATGCGTGACAAGGAGTAAGTCAGATGGTTGCGCTTGGTGCAAGGAGAGTGGCTTGGTCTTTCTGGTTGTTGATGGCTTGCCAATCAGCAGCACCGTCAAAGCAGCAAACCGCAAGTGGCTCTGGCGGTAGCGGAAACTCGACGAGCACCGTAGCAAAGGCCTCGGGCGGAACTAGTACCACAATCAGCTCAACCGGAGCTGCCTCAAGTGGTGGCACAGGAGTTGGCGCAGCCACTGCCACCACGTCTATGGGTGGCAAGGTCGGCGGCGGTGGCGCCTCAATCGCTACCGGCGGCACGCCTCCGATTTCTCAGAAGTTGAGCCTTACCAAAGCGAGTGCGAGAATTGGTGGACGTCGTGGCGACCAACTTATCCTGAAAGTTGACGGCAAGGCGCCGGTCGGAAGTTTGGCGTCCATTGAGCTCGCCCTGGCAGACGCATCAGGGGCTCCACTGGTCTTCTTTGACAACAACTGGGACGGCGTTTTCGAGGCAAGTACTGGCCGGGTGGTACCGCCAAAGTTGCCAACTACCGAGATCTTTAGTCTCGATGCGATAGTTTACGACATCAAGAAGCTACGAACACTCAGTCAGTTGCAACTTGCACTGTATGACCGAACCAACGCTCGCACCGAGCCAGTAGCTGTTGTGATCCAGCAACAACCGGTTGTCGATCTCGGCGGTGCTTGTGATACGACGTTCGTAGCCAATCGTTGCATTGAGGGGCTTTCGTGCTCGGGCACGCCCGCCCGCTGTGTCGATGGAACGGCGCCAACGATTTCCCACGCCTACTACCAGCGCGGTACCGAGGGGCCAGCGATGCGCTCGGACGGCGTGGATCCGGACGAGGACGTCATTTCCATGCGAGTGGACTTCCTCACCGCGTCCGACGCGCCGGTTCTATTGGACCTCGATGGTGACAACGTGCCTGAATCGGACCACCTCGAAGTGATATCAGGGTTTACCAACCAGAATGGCGGCTATAGTTCACTCATCGAATCCGGTTTGGGTTTCGACACAATAGTGCCACGCGTTGGTCTTACAGCGATCGATTCGAAAGGCAACGCAAGCGCCACCCAACGGGTCAGTATTTCAACACGTTTGACCAGGATTTCTGGACAGACCTGCGATCTGACTGGTTTCGTCGGATGCGCGACGGGGACGGCTTGTCTGCCTCCTGCGACGGGAACGGGTGCCTACTGCACTACCTACGCCCAAGCTCAGACAAGCCGGTGTAGCGCCGCCCCGGTATGGGACCTCTCCAAGGATCCGCCCAAGATTACCGGTGTGATTTCTGGCTACAGTGTCTGGGAACCTCCGGCAGGTTGCCTATCTGCTACCGCCAACAACCGTCCAGAAGCAGTGATCAAGCTGAGGCTTTCGGCTGTTGCCACTAAGCTCGTGCTTTCGACGGCCGAGCCCGAGACGCAGATCGACACCGGCATCGTGGTGCTTCCAAGCTGTACTGCAAGCATAGATACAGCAATCGGATGCAACGATGATGTCACTGGATTTAGTTCGCAGGTAACGTTGAGCAACCTCGCAGCCGGTGACTACATCGTCATCATCGAGTCTGCGCAGGCAAATGGTGGAGGTTTTGGCCTGACTGCTAGCATGCTTTAGCCCCAACCCCGCGGTCGAGCCGCTAGCACGCGGGGTTGATCGCCGAAGAATCACCCCTACGTACGACAAAGACGCATAAGGGCTCGCCGAATGGACTGCAACCGGCTAGTATTCGGCCTCGTGACTTCTGAGCTAGACATCGACAGTTTGCGCAATGACATTGACCAAATCGACGGACAGATCCTGGAGCTAGTCGTTCGACGCATCTCATTGGTGCGGGCCATTGGTGAGTACAAGCGCGTGCGAGGGCTTCCGGTCTACGATGCCGAGCGCGAACGAGCAGTCATTCAGCGCCTGATGCAGGCAGCGCCTGAGGGGTTCGATTCCCAAGTGGTTCGGCGTGTATTCGAGAGAATCATCGACGAATCTCGCGGGGTCGAACAGCACTTCGTCGGACAAAAGGGCTAGTCGTCAAGCTGTCTGCCGGGTAGTATTTCGCAACTCGTTCGGGTGGTACACTGTGTGGGCTCTGGTCGCGCTTATCTTACGGCTTTGCCAGCCGTACGGGATTTCGTGACTACGCGCAAACACCCCCAGCATCAAATAACGCACTCGCCAGACCAAGAGGCGCGTGTAACGCGATGGCTCGAGATCATCACCCTGATCGGTGTCTACGGTGGGTTGCTTATGCCGCTCGTTTTCGGCAGAGTCGTCGTCTATCCGTTTGTTTATCTGAAGATGCTCTACTTTCAGATCCTCGTCGGTGTAACCTTTGGAGCATGGGCAACCCTCGCCCTACGTGACGCTCGATACCGACCGCGCTCATCTTGGCTGCTCTGGGGAATCGTGGCTTGGTATGGGACGATGGGGATGTCGACGGTGTTCGCCGACAACTCCTGGCGTGCGTTTTTTGGCACTCAAGAGCGCATGACAGGGCTATTCTCGTTGCTACACTTCTTCGCCTGGTACCTCATGACCTCGTCCATGTTGACGTCCAGTCGTGAATGGCGAAGGTTGCTTGAATTTCAACTGGGAGTCAGCGTGGCCTTGGCCAGCGCATCCATTCTGCAACTGTTTTTTCCGACTTTGATTGGTTCGGGCGACGTGGCTGAAGGCGATCGTCTGTCCGGGCTGCTGGGTAACCCGATTTACGTCGGAGCGTATCAAGCCTTCAGCGCGTTCTTCGTCATCTTTCTGTGGCGTGAAGCGTCGTTACGAAGGCGCTCGTTGTACCTCATGGCACTGGCGACTTCGATGGTCTCATTCGCGCTAGCCGGTTCGAGAGGGCCGCTGCTGGGGTTAGTTGTTGGCATGGCGCTCCTAGCGTTGATTGTCATTACTACAACCCGACACCGCAAACTCGTCGTGGCAGCGGCAGTCACCGGAACTGGACTTGTCGCAAGCTATGTCCTTGTGGCAACGGTGCTCATGAGTAGCCCTGCACTTCAGCCGTTCTGGTTGACGCACGGAAATCTGGGCCATTTCTTCCACTTTCATATCGACCATCCGAGGCTACTGTTGTGGACTGCCGCTTGGGACGGCTTTTTGAGCCGCCCGATCTTAGGCTGGGGTCCTGCCGGATTCGAGCTTGCGTTCGATGCACTGTACCGACCAAGCTTTCATGCCTTGGGGCTGAATGACGAAGCACACAACCACGTCCTCGGAGTGATGAGCGAAACGGGTTCGGTCGGGTTGATAGCGTTTCTCGCAATGTGGGTCGCCTACTTTGCAATGGTGGTTCGGACGATGAGAAAGGGCGCGCTTACGCCCCTGGCAAGCGCCGCACTATTCGGGGCCGGAGCGGGGCACTTCGTTCAATTTCTCTTCGCTTTCGAAACACCAGCTCCGCAGTTAGTGTGTTTCCTCGCGTTCTCGGTTGCCACTGCGGCCAGCAACAGCACGTTGCCAGGCAACTCAGTTGTGGCAGAGCGCCATTCGCAAGCCGACCCCAACCGTTGGGTGCCGTTCGGCACCATCCCCGCGCTGATGGCTGGAGTCGTTATTCTCGGTTCGGTGCTGCCGGCGCTTTCCTCATATTACGCGAAGCGTGCGTCTACTGCGCTAGCGCATGACCGGCGCGACGAGATGGTCGACCTTCTGGCGCGAAGCCAACGGTTGGCAACGCCATTTCGTGACGATCAACTGCTGGTCGCAACGCATGCCGTCATTCAACTGGCAAGGACCAAGGAGCTTGAGGAATGGAGTCGGCGCAAAGAGTTTTTGGCACTGACCAATACCATTGCCGACCAGCATTTTGCCAAGAATAAGCGGCACGCGCGGCTGCGCAGACTCTATGCGAGCACGTTGCTTGCGATTGGCAAGACTTACTCGAGCCCTCGGGTCATCGCCAAGGCTGAACTGCTGTTCAAGCAGAACCTGCTTGAAAGTCCCAGGAGGCAACGGTTCCTACTTGACTACGCAAGATTCCAGGCAGAGACGGGTCACTTGGCGGAGGCGGAGGCGCTGTTGCACAAAGCCGTCGCACTTGATGCGGCGTTCGGTGAACCGCGGTGGGAGCTTGGCAAATTCATGTGGACCCACCTCAAGCGGGCCGACGAGGGCTCCAAGCTGATGGCGGATTCAGCAATTGATTACGCCCACTTCACTGGAATCACCGATGACTACATTCCTGCCACACCCATGGAATGGCAGCAGTTGGCCCAGGTGTGTTCACGGGTTGGGAAACTCGACAAGCTTCGAGCCATCGTGCTTGCAGTGCGCGATTTTCCCAAGACCGAACACCGGTCCTTCGAGGCTCAGCTGGGCATTGCTCGCTACATGGAAAAAAGTGGCTTGTTCGCGGAACGTGATGAAGTCCTGAAGTACACGCAGCAGCGCAACCCGAAGCTCTTCTCGCTCATCAATCCCGTGCTCACCGGAAGCACCACACTTCAAGCACAACAAGTAAATGCTGAAATGAAGGCCAAGGCCACTGCGTCGGCGACTGCTTCCAATTCGACTTCGCCACCGCCGCCCGAAAATCAAATCTCGCTAGCGCGCATGCCGTAGCTCAATGCAAGGTATGTAGCGCCCCACCATGCTCAACCGTGGGAACGTCTGAATCGGGTCGCGCCATCGGGCGCGGCGGTGTCGAAAGCGGCGCGCTCGGTTGTGCGACGACGATATGGATTCGCCGCTCGGCCCGCTCGGCGGCCAGCAGAGCGTCTTCGGTTGCCTCTTCACGGCGCCAGCGATCCAGGATCCGTCTGGCTCGAACTTTGCGCCGCCGATAGGCCCAGAAGAACAGCGCAACGATTCCAACCCACAGCAACGTCGAACCCGTGAGTACTGGCCAGAAGGTGTAGCGCCGCGCAATGTCTTCACGCCATTCACTTTCGAGCGTCAGGCGATCGATACCGTACGCAGCCAGCAGCGCCTGATCGAATTGCATACCGCGAGCGATGCGCTCCACGAGCGCATCGAAGCGATACTGTTCTTGAGTACGCACCAAATAGCGCACGATATCTGCGGCTTCGGCGTAGGCAATCGACGCGAGAATGGCATCCTCAGGGAAAGAGCGCTCCAACCGATCTAAAGGAATGATGTTTCCAGCAAGCGAGGCCGTCCACAACGTCTGCAGCCGCGGGAGCGACCCCTCGCCAGACACGTAGACGGCAAAACCCTCGTTGAACCAACGCGGCACATCGTGACCTTTGACCGCATCGTACAACGCAACGTGAGCAAGTTCATGCTGAAAGGTCTGCAGAATATCGGTGTGCTCGTTCGGATGGCGCGGATCAAGAGTGATGAGCACGAGTCGTAGATCCGGATAGGCCACCCCCGACGCGTACTTCGGATACGGAGCATTCGACGGAGCAAGCGTTGTCATTTCACCGGCTGTTCTGGCAATCCGCACGTGCAATTCACCAAGAACGGGCGCCCCGAGTCGGCTGCTCATGTCCTGCCGAGTTTTATCGGCAACCTCGATCAGTCGCTGGATTCTTTGGCGAGCCTCTGGCGGATAGGCAAAGTGAATCCAACCTGCGTCGTGACGATTGAACCCAGCAGGCGGCTCTGGACGACGAATGGTCTCGGTGTCGAGGCGTGGTGCGTCACTGGGCGGCAACTGGGAGCTAGCAGAAGCGACAATGCCTGCGGTGGGGGGAACCAGGTTGTCCGAGGACGTTGGCGCAGCAAGCCCGGGCTGCGCCAACGTCAGCCACAGCAACGCGCACCCAGCTGACAGCGCCCGAACTAACGGACGCGACAACCTTTCCCATCTCGCCTTGACAGATTTCACGTGAACCCGACCAGCGTAAGGATTGGTCCGACGGGCGTCAACGAGCTCCCCGACGCTTTTTGGAATCCCCCAATTTTGTTCAGGGGTTCGGGGCGTGAGCCGCTCCGAATTTGAGCGCGGGGTGAATGCGAACTGGTATCAGCCAAGCCAGGCCCAGAGCACCGAGCTTGCGGCGAATGCAGGGCCTGTGTGTGGCGATTGCATCGCAACCGCAAAGGTGAGTGCGCAGACCCCAAATGCCATTGGTCCAGAGGTGCGCGCCGAGCTTTCGAGCTTGGTTGGGAATCGGGCAAATCCACCGAACATGCCAAGGGCAATGCCAAGCAAGCCATCGAGCACGAGGCTCGATAGGAGCGGCGTTGCCTGAAAATTCCGCAAGAAACCGAGGACGGGAAGGGCCGCAAGACCGAGTGAGACGGAACTGGCTCCAATAATGATTGCCCAACCAAATCGCTTACGCCGCTTGAACGAGGAGTGCACGCTCACGAGTGCGCGCGTCGCCAGGGCCCACGCCACTACAATCACCATTGCTGCCATAAACGTGTAAGTGGCGGCGCCGAGTGGGCGATGGTGCGTGTGCTTGGCCAAAATCCCACCTAATTGCGCGAGTGGACCGAAAGCAAAGCCAAGTCCCCACAGCAGAGCTGGAGTACGTCGCGGCAGCGGGCGCGAGACGCGCAGCGCGGCCGCCAAGACACCAAGCAGCATCCCATAGAGGCCGAGCGCTGCGAGCCAAACCAGGGCCCCGTCATGAAAACCTCCGGACACGCGCAATGCAACCGGGAGCGCCAATACACCTCCGCCAGGTAAGCCAAATAGCAGACCTTCACCAAAGGCAACTCCCGACGAGGGCGGCAGTGCGTAGCGCTGAGCAGTCAGGCCGACGATACGAAACCGGGACGGACTTGGGGAAACCGAAAAGTTTGACATACGTGTCTCTTCTACGCCGTGCGCAACTCGAGCCAAATCCGACGAGCCTGTTGCTCGGAAAGGTAACCATTACGGAGGTACCAACGTATCGCGCGATCGAGTGCTTCCTTGAACGAGCGATGGCGGTAGCCAAGTTCACGCTCGGCCTTGGCGCTTGAAACCCAGAGATACTTGTTGACGCGGTGCTTCATCATTCGCCGAGTAAACGGCGGGGCTTCACCGGTCCATCGGGCGCAAAGCTCGTGGAAGGCGGCAATCATTTCCAAGGCAACAGGACCGAGCTCGTTGCCGGGTGCCGCAAGCCCAGTCATGTCGCTCAGGGTCGAGAACAATTGCTCGAGGGTCAGGTTGTCGCCGCCAAGGATGTACTTTTCACCAATGCTTCCCTTTTCCATTGCCAACACGTGCCCCATGGCGACGTCATCGACATCAACGATGTTGAAACCACCTTCAAAGACCGGTACGCGGAAGTCGGGATTACGCCGCAGGTACTCGAGAAGCAGGCGACCATTCGGGGTGGGCTTCCAATCTCCGGGTCCAAACATCGCGGCAGGCAACACGCGGACCACGGGAAGCCCAATCGCCAGCGCTTCCTTGACTACCGTATCGGCACGAACCTTCGACAAGTAGTACGTTTCTGGATCTTCCACGTTGAATTCATGCGCTTCATCGATCGCATTCGGACCGTTGCTGGTCCCGAGTACGTCCGAGCTGCTTGTAACGACAATGCGCTGGATGTTCCGACGTTTGGCGGCCCAGAGGACATTCTCGGTGCCCTGTACCGCGGGAGCCATGACGTCTTCGGGCTTGGGTGACCAGATCGAGAAATTGCTGGCAATGTGAAAGAGCCGATCGCAACCCGCAAGCGCTCGGTACACCGTGTGGTCGACAAGAACATCGCCGTAAGCTAATTGAAATGAATCGACCGGTAGCCCCCGCAATACCTCAAGATTGGCGCCGGGGCGTACCAAGCCTTTGACGCGCTCACCGCGTGCGACGAGCTGCTTGACCAATCGCGAACCGAGGAATCCCGAGGCGCCGGTGACCAGGATGAATCGCTTCGTCGTCATGGTATCCTTACCTACCATCGAGACTCGCCGTAGTCAGCGCCGCAGGTGCCCTACAATGCGGCTCAGCAGCCAACGCCTCCTTGGCTGCTTGTCTGGTGCCAGCCGGTGTACTCTTCCCTTCGAGTAGGGGCTCGAGCCGCGACGCCAGATCCCGCGGGTGCAGTTTGGCAAGCGCATCGAGGGCACCGGCTGCGACGGCCCGATCGCTCGGATCAGAGCCGGGCGCCCTCAGGGTTTTGGCGGAATCGGTCAGGGCGTCGATGGCGCGATCGTAGCAAACATCACCCAAGGCACGTGCTGCTGCTAGCCGCACTTCGTAGCGCTCCTTCTTGTTCGAAAACAGATCGAGCAGAGCTTCACCCGCCGTGGTTAGCTTGCGCGATGCCGCCGATTCGGCAGCGGCGACCTTGACGAGCCACGAATCATCGGTGAGTGCTCGAATGAGCGTCTCGTCGGCTTGGGCATTAGCAGGCTGAAGTGCCAATGCCTCGACAGCTGCCACGCGCACGATGGGCCACTCATCCTTCTCTACTCGCTTGATCAGCGCGATGATCGTTGGCACCTGCTTGTGCTTCGCCAAGTTCTGCGCCGCAGCTTGGCGTACGCGCACATCGCTGTCCTCGAGCGCCCGGATTAGATCTGCGGCAAACAACTCCAGGTGTTCTGCCGTGCGAACGGCCTCCATACGCACGAAGGGATTGGGATCCGAGCGCATCAGCGTCGAAAGTGTCGCGGCTAGGTTGCGATGTTGGTCGCAGATGGTGTGGGCTGGGCGAAGCAGCAGAAACTTCGTGCGAAAATCTGCTTTGGGCGTCAATAGCCGCTCGATATTCGCGGCTGCCAATGCCGAAAAGTCGCTCACCTGTTGGCCGAGGGCGCGCAGCAAGTCGATGTTCGCCGTTGCACTAAGATCGCTCCGCCCGAGCAGCTCGAAAATGGCCTCTTGGGCTTTTGGGGAGCGAGCCGCCTTGGCGATTACCTCACGCAACATGCGCCGGGATTTGTTCGGTCCGGCCAAGCGGGGTACCAGTATTCGCAATGCCTTGTCTGGTGCCACCTCGGATAAGAGCTCAAGCAGTGGACGCAGTTTTGCAATTGGCTTCCCCTCGAGCGACAATTCGATCGCGCCGACCGCACCGCTACCGCAACGCCGCAGGCGATCGAGCGCGTGTACTCGTTGGGCCTCGACTTTGCCGAGTAGCGCGGTAACATAAACGGGACTCGCGTCCGCGCAAGCAGCATGGTCAAGGACGTCAAGGGCGACACGGCGTCCGCCTTCGTCGAGCTGGTCGAAAGCCTTGATCACAGCAAGAAACGCCTCTGCACCAAGGCCGGAGAGCACGGTTCCGGCCGCGTCCGCGCGGGGGCCGCCGCCAGCCAAGGCTCCAACGAGGCTTTCGAGCGACGCATTGGCAAACTCGGAGCGCGCGATGACCTCGGCGAGGGTCACTTCCGAGTCGGGCTTTTCGCCATAAGCCGAATCGGTAACCACCGCGACACAGTTGGTTTGCACTGGTGTCGGCAACGCGACGCTCCAGATCACCCCAGGCGCCTTCCAGGGATCGCTTGGAAACGCAATCGAGAAGAGTTGCTTGTCGGTGACGAGCCAGAGCTGCTCTGGCCCGACCCCATGCTTTATCTCCCGGGTTGGCGGGCGAATCACGAAATCGAAGCTTTGCAAAGGCACGTCGGCAGGTGCGCGAAACGACACGAACTCACCCCGACCAGCGCCGCCGCGGTTCTCTGCCCACGTCGTGTCGAAATTGCCATCGGTGAGGTGCGCAGGCCACCCAATGGCGCTCGTGGCCCCAATCGCACGCAGCAGTGACGAATGCCCTGCCACCTTGGCTGTTGCGTGAGCGACTTCCTCAGCGTTTTTGGGCGCGCTGACTGGCGTATTGGGTTGGTCCGACGTGGGCAGGTTCGGGACCGCGTGTGGTTCGGCGATGAGCTTCGTCGCGCGCTCGCGCTCTTCGACACTGAGTCGCTGGACCTTTGCAGGTTTGAGCGTAAGTTCCTTGGCCGTTAGCATCTTGGGCGACAACACCGCCGGGCGCCCGCAAAGTGTCAGTTCCTCGCGTTGCTCGCCCACGAGAACTCGCCGCGTGCCGCTTTCGTCGATCGGCTCCGAGACTTCCACCGTGGGGCCATGGCGCAGCCCCTCTTCACCTTCAACGAACCCTGTCAGACCTTGAAAGACGATCTCGGGCGTGGTTTGACCGGGTTTGGCTATGACGACCGCTTGCCAAGCTTGTCCGGGTTGTTCAGACGGTATCCACACGTGCACGGCATGGCGCCGCTCACCGATGGGCACGACCAGCAGCTTCGATTCTCCGCGCTTGGCCACCAAGGCTTCAGGGACATTCAGCTTCGCACCCGAATCGGCATTGCACCCTGGTGTTTGACACACGGCAGCACGCAAAGTCCCCGTGGCATCGAACCCAACGACTAGTTCGGACTGTCCCGCCGATGCCGGGGCGCGCACAAGCACATTCGCGGTGGCAGGTGTTGCGGCGCTGGCCGTTGCCACGACGAACAAACCACCCAACAAGCAGGGTAACTCTAACGGAAGCCTCGGTCTGATGCGCATGCTGCGAATAGTAGCCCCGAAATGCGACCCAGGCCGCCGATTCGCATCGGCGCTGCTACCCGCTCGAGGCTGCCAATTTGCCGGCGGATCTCGATGTGAACCTGGCCACGAGCGGTGCGACCTCTCGGGATGGTGAGCCGGAGCACCCCAGGCTGCGCCCGACCCATACCCGATTCGCGGTCAGTCTCTCGACCGTGTTACAACCGAACCAGGCTAGCGCAAGTTGGGAACTTCATCGCGAGTTATGGTGTAACTGCTAGCAAATGCGGCCTTGATGCCATCGACCGTGTTGTAGTCGGTGTTCATTTCGTATCCCGCCCAGATGTTGAACAGCACCCATGGTGCTCCAGTAGCAAATGCCTGATCGGGGTTTGGTACAACACCGGTTTCATGCAGCGGGATGGGCAGCGCCGTGCCGACGATACGAGTCGTATTCGAGTACATCGGGGCGAAGGGTTGCGCGATGGCATAAGTGTCAGGGCCAGCCAAGTCGACATAGGCTTTGCCTGGGAAAAAAGCGGCATTCGGGATCCCACTGAAAGGCATGAGCCAAAGCAGGTTGTTCAAACCCTTGACGTTGGTCAAGTAGTTGTACACGTACTTCCATAGCGCCACGTATTGCTCTCCAGTGCCCTTACTCCACCAGAACCACCCCGCAGGTTGAGCTTCGTGCAGCGGCGCCCAAATCACCGGCACGTTGGTGTTCTGCAATGTCGAAAGTTCTTTTGAGGCGTAGTTCAATTTGTCGATGAAGGAGCGATTCGCCGGTGTGCCGTCGGTGAGCACGGCATCAATGTCGGCACTTCCCTTCGAGTCCTCGTAGGTGTCCGAGGCTGGCGGCGCGCCCATGTGATATCGGATCATCACGATACCGCCAGCGTTCCACCAAGCCCTAGCACGCTGCGTGGTACCATTGGGGTACAGGTAGTCGCCGCCGAGAATGGCTGGGTACGTTCCGGTTTGTTGGAATATCCAATCGACGTCGTCGGCGGGGTTCGAGATCCAACTTGTCTCCTGTTGCCCAGACAACACGCTCTTGCCCTTGAGTTCGTAGAGGTAGCAAAGCAGGTTCTTAGCCGCTTGACTGGCATTCGGGTTGACCGGAACCACACCGCACTCCCGAACCTCGCCCGCGGTGGCGCCACCGTCGGCAACACTTCCGCCCTCACCTTGCTGCGCCGAGCCGGTGCCACCCGTCGTAGTACCGCCGCGAGCCTTGCGCGTAGTACCGCCAGTTGAATCACCAACGTCGCGCTCCCCCTCGCTGCAGGCAGCGAGAGCAATAGCAACGAGGCACAAGTAACCTACCAGCACCTGACGCAATTCGCAGGCGCGACGCACATAGAGGAGGCCACCTATCGCTCGACCACAGTCGGACATCGCACAAATCAGCATCGACAGGCTTGACGGTAGCGTGTTGTTGCCGCGCTGCACGTCCGTTGACGAGAATGCGTCGAGTTACGACCAACTTGAAACCGATCCGGGCCGGACCTTGGTTCGACAACGCGGCCCCGAAGCGTCAACGCACAATCATCGCGAGTCAAATCTCGCTGCGATTAGCCACTCGAGGCCATTGGTGGGTGCCAATAGGAGCGCGTTGCCAGTGCGCTACCCGGCGGGTCATCTCGCTGCGCCTCGGCAAAGACCGTTGCTGATGACAGGGAGCAATCACAACACCGCGTCGCGGCGGACACGGTGGAGCGAGCCGCTACCCTGCAATCGGGCGAGTACGTGCGTCTACGCGTCAGGGACACCGGAGCTGGTATCAATAGCCAGGCGCTCGAGCACATTTTTGAGCCGTTTTACACGACTAAATGCTCCCTGGGCGGTACCGGCCTGGGCCTATCCGTAGTGCATGGATTGGTCAACGGTTACGGAGGCGCGGTCGGGGTCGATAGCGTGCTTGGACAAGGTACGACCTTCGACGTGTGGCTACCTCGTGTGAGCGATATCGTTGCCGCAGACGCGACGGCTCCCAACTCTGCTCCACGTGGTAGCGAGCGGGTCATAATCGTGGACGACGAGCTCGACGTTCGTCGTGTGGCTTCGAGGACGCTAGAAGGTCTTGGCTACAGCGTTCGGGTTGCATCCGATCCTATCGAAGCATTGGAGATCCTGACTGCAGATCCGGTGGCGTTTGATCTCGTGCTGACCGATCAAACCATTTACCAAAGAAGAGCTGGCCCGAGCCATCCGCACTGCACTTGATTCCAAACCAACGGCAGCGTGAAACTGTTAATAGTGTGTGCCCGATGGCAGCCCCCGCCGTGGCCTCGGCGGCTATGGTCCTAAGCCCACGAAAAGATTGCCAAATGCGGGCTGTGGCCCCGAATCTTTGGCGCAGGATTGCCAGATTTGCGCCAGCCGAAACATCTACGAAATATTTAGGCGCACATTTGTTTCGTAAAGGTTTCTTTTTGGAGTCGATTGTTTCGCTGCCATCTTCGCGATAACAACTGGGTAACTCTTACAACAGCAAGGGAAAATGTTCACGGCGCCACTTCGCGAGTAACACGATCTTCTGGTCGACAGTACGAGACCGCTAGGAAACCAAACCGATAAACGTTATAGAACTGCCTGCGCGACGGAGCGAAACTGCCCTGCAGACAAGTGACGTCGCAACCAGAAAGATCAGGTGTCACTGGGATGCAACCCGCAACACCTCCAATCAGCAGCGCCGCACGCCAGCAGCCGTCGATCACGGTATTTTTCTGCGCGAACTGCGCGCGCACGGCGGAAACGCCCGAGTTGCGCAATCGCCAGCGCTCCACCACACCTAAGCTCGACTGGCCGTTTACCATGCACGAGGTCGCGGTTCCCTGCGTCGGGCGCCTTCAGCCAGAGCATCTGCTTAAAGCATTCGAAGCTGGCTCGGATGCTGCCGTGGTGATTGGCTGCGCCAGCGACAATTGCCATTACCACGAGGGTAGTCGGCGTTGTCAGCGCCGAGTCGAATACGTGGCGCATCTGCTCGACGAAATCGGGTTGGGTTCGGAACGACTGATTTTTGGCCAGTTAGCGGGGTCGGCCCGGCAAGACCTCGCGCTTGGTGAGGGGCGATCCCCGGGCGAGACCACGTTCGATGCGGCTGATACGCTCGCAAAACTCGACGCGCTTCGAGCGCTCGTCGCCGAACGGCTCCGCTCGCTCCCGCCGGATCCGATGCACCGCACCATTTTCCCAGAAACGACCGACAGCGAATTGGACGACCAAGATGAGGGCGACGACTAAACTTACTCGAACCTTAGGTTCTGGACAACAAGCGTTGACCGTGGAGTGCCTACCACCACGTGGGGCTGCGCCCGAAGACACCAAGCGACTGGCAAGCTACTTTCCGCCAACGGTCGATGCCGTGGTCGTTGCGGACAACCACGAAGAGGTCCGGTCTTCGGCGTTGGCATGTGCGGCGATCCTCGCTGGCGAAAAGACCGAGACGCTGCTGTCAATGGTTACCAGGGATAGAAATCGAATCGCCCTCGAGTCGGATGTGCTCGGTGCCGCAGCCCTTGGGGTGCACGGAGTGCTGTGCTTGTCGGGGCTGCACCAATCCCTCGGAGCGAGCCGAAAAGCCGCTAGTGCCTACGATCTCGACGCGTGCCAGCTCGCTCTAAGTCTCGCTCGGATGGCCGACGAAGGACTGGGTTTCTCTGGAGACAAACTCGACCCTGCGCCGAATCTGTTCGTGGCGGCAACGGCGCACCCGTACCTCAATCCGATTGAGTTGAGCCTCCTCGGCGTCAGAAAGAAGATGGCGGCTGGTGCCCAAGCGCTCTTCACCGACGCGGTGACCGACCTTGCAGCCTTCAACACTTGGATGACTGCGGTTTGCGCCGCTGGCTACGACAAGCAGGTGGCCATTATTGCAAGCGTGCGGCCAAGCCAGCTGAACCTCGTTGCGCAGCTCAAGCGAATCGAGGGCGTTCGTGGCATCCACATCCTGAGCGGCGGTCAAGAGTCGAAGATTGGCTATTTCATCCAGCAAGGCGGACTCGCCTAGTCAGAAGGCACAGCTGCCATGCCCGAAAAATACCACATCAAGACCGCTGCGACGGCTGGTCGATTTCGTCACGTCGGTAAGTACGCTGCCGTCGACTATCGTGAGGATTGCTCGCGTTGTACTAACTGCGTGAAGGTGCGGTGTATCTACGACACCTATCGCAAAGACGTAGCCCACACCCGCAATCCAGAGACATCAATTCAACCGCTCTACGACTGTCGGGCGTGTTTCTCCTGCGTTCAGGGCTGCACCAAGGGGCTCTTGTCCCTAGTCATTAACCCTGAGTACCTCGACATCGGCGACGAATACTGGAAACCCGACATCGTGGATACGACTTGGAGGCAGGCAGATACCGGCCGGATTCCAGTTTCGGGGGCTGGTTATCGAGGTCGATTTCATGGGCCTGGGTTCGATTCGATTTGGACAGACATGTCGGAAATCGTTCGACCGACACGCGACGGGATCCACGGGCGCGAATACATCAGTACGAGCGTCGACATTGGACCAAAACCAATGCGCCTAAGTTTTTCGGGTGATGGCTCGATTGCCGGCGAAATTGCTCACGTTATCGAGATTCAATTCCCAGCGCTGCTTGATTTGCCGCCCTGGCCAATGGCGTCCAGCGGTCTCACCAAAGCGCGACTGATGGCAGCTCGCTCCTTGTGCTGCCTGGCAGTGGTCGATGCCACCTCGCTCGAAGCGGCCTGGCTTGATTCCGTAGAAGCTCTGGAGCTACTTCGGTTCGCTGTCCCCCTGCTGTCCGAGAGTAGCACGCTTCAACGGCCAACCTGGCTCACGCGCGTGCAGCTGGCAGAAATCAACGACGGCGCTGAGGCCGCAAGCACCGCCCAAGCACTGATGCTCGAACACCCAGCCCTCATTGTCGCATTGCGCATGCCTATGCGCTCGGACTGCCTTGAGCGGATCATTCGGCAGACGAAGGCCGGAATCAAGGTGTTCCATTTGGTTGCTGACTTGCACGGCTGTGAACCGGGCGTTAGAGGTGCCCGTCACATTAGGGATGTCATGCGCCTGCTACATTCCGGGTTGGTTACAGCCGGGCTTCGCGATGAAGTGACGCTCATCGTGGGCGGCGGTATCGCGCTTGCCGAGCACATGGCTAAGGCAATCATTTGTGGTGCCGATCTGGTGTCTTTGGATGCAACTCTCTTGGTAGCCCTCGGCTGTCGTGTCTGCCACCAAGACCATGACCATGCCAATCCACAGAATCACTGTCCAGCTGAAATTGACTCATCGGACCCTGACTATGCGGCCCAGCGCATCGTCAACTTGCTCGGTGCCTGGCACTCGCAGTTGATTGAGGTGTTAGGCGCAATGGGGATCCGCGAGGTACGCAGGCTTCGGGGCGAAGTCGGTCGTGCAATATTTGTGGAAGACATCGAACGGGAGGCGTTCAGTGACCTTGCCCGAAAGTCCCAGTAATAGCCTTGCTCCTGAGAACGGTCCTGAGAACGGAATCGAGAGTGGCCCAATGCTGCGGTCGCCCGAGCTCGGCTTGAGCGGCTATCCGCAGACTCCCGTCGAGCGCGTGGTGCGACCGGTGCCAGACCGCTACCGCAATGCGCTCGGCAAATATCAACTGCGCCGTTCTGCCAATTGTGAAGCCTGTGGCCACTGTGTCGAGATTTGTCCCGAAGGGGTACACGTCAAACCTCCGGGCTACGCTCACGTGTTGCGACCCAACGACTACCGTTGCATTGGGCCCAGCTGTGCAGATACGGCGCACTACTGCGTGGACCAATGTCCGAAGCAGGCGCTAAAGCTGCTGCGGAACCCAACAGTCGACTGCATGGGAGATCCGCGATGGCCAGCCGATCTCATCCTGTCCACCTGGCACATGGCAGAAACAGGTCAGGTGCCGACGAACGGGCTTGAACATCGCCACGGAGCTTCTGGCGGTGGGTTCGACAAACTTCGCTTCGACTTTCCAGAAGCACCCGCGCCGATCGAGCCGACGCAGGTTGATACGCGCATCGAACTAAATCGGCGTGGTGATGGCCGTCCAACAGTGAGCATCGACTTGCCCGTGTATGGCGGCGGCATGTCGTTCGGCTCCGTCAGTATTCACACCATCCTCGGAAAGGCCCGCGCGGCCGCGGCCTGGAATATCTTCAGCTGTACTGGCGAAGGCGGCTATCCAGATCGGCTCAAGCCCTACGACGACCACATGATCACCCAGATCGCCACGGGCTTGTTCGGTGTGCGCGAGGAGACAATTCAGCGCGTGCGCATCGTTGAGTTCAAGTACGCTCAGGGCGCGAAACCTGGGCTAGGCGGGCACCTCCTCGGAGACAAAAACACGCCGGCGGTGGCGCGGATGCGCGAGGCAGTGGCCGGAAATGCGCTATTTTCGCCGTTCCCATTTCATAGTGTCTACAGCGTCGAAGATCACAAGAAACACCTCGACTGGGTGAAGCAAATCAATCCGCGCGCACTGGTTTCCGTTAAGGTCTCGACGCCCACTGATGTCGACATGGTAGCTGTCGGTAGCTACTACGCGGGGGCCCATATCATTCACTTGGACGGCAGCTACGGCGGCACCGGCGCCGCGCCGGACATCGCCAAGAAGAACATCGCGATGCCGATCGAGTATGCCATCGCCAAAGTGCACAAATTCCTCGTGGCCGAAGGCATTCGCGATTCGGTAACATTGATTATCAGCGGCGGCGCCCGGACTGCACACGACGTGATGAAAGCGATCGCACTCGGCGCAGACGGCGTAGTCATCGGCACCGCCGAGATGGTGGCTCTCGGATGTGTGCGTTGCGCTTGTTGCGAAAGCGGCCGGGGTTGTCCCCGCGGAATTGCCAGCACCGATCCCGAATTGATGCAGCTCATGAGTCTCGAATGGGCGACGCAACGACTGATCAATCTCATGGCCGCCTGGCGCGAGCAAATGGTCGACATATTGGTACGACTCGGGTTGCCGAGCGTGGTCGCGCTACGTGGCCGCAGCGATCTACTCTATTACTTGGACGACGAACCGGCACAATCATGACTAAGCTTGCTGAACAGCTACTGGCAACGCGATCTCAAGTGTACGGAGCTCGTCCGAATTGTCGCGTGGTCAAGGCCGCCGACGAGGGCGGTTGCGGCGTTACCGGATTTGCTTGCACCGTTCCGGTTGGAGGAAAATTCATCTACGAGCCGTCGATTCAGATGCAGAACCGCGGAAACGGCAAGGGCGGTGGAATCGCCGCAGCTGGGCTCGTTCCCGCGGCGCTTGGAATCGACCAGGCTACCCTCGACTCGCACTACCTGCTACAGATTGCGCTGCTCGACGACCAGGTTCACGCCGAGGTCGAGCGCGAGTTCGTCTTGCCGTGGTTCGACATCGCGGTTTCCACGCGCCAGTCGCACATCAATGATCACCGCGACATTGCTGGGCTCGACGTCAGGCCACCGGACATCCACCGCTACGCGGTGCGGGTTAAACCCGAAGTCTTGGCCACGTTTGCGCGGGACAATGAGCTAACCGCTCTACCCGCGCGCGCGCAAGAAGACGAATTCATCTGGCGCAATTCGTTTCGGCTCAACGAGAAGTTCTACGCGTCACTCGGCGACAAGCGCGCCTTTGTGTTGTCGCACACGCGCGATTTACTCATTTTCAAGCTGGTTGGCTTTGCCGAACAGAACGTTCAATACTACCAGCTGGAGAATTTCCAGGCGCACGTTTGGATCGCGCATCAGCGCTACCCGACAAAGGGGCGAGTCTGGCACCCGGGTGGCGCCCATCCATTCGTCGGTGTCAACGAAGCCTTGGTTCACAACGGCGATTTTGCCAATTATCACTCGGTCAGTGAGTACCTGCGGCAACGCAACATTCGTCAGCAATTTCTCACCGATACTGAGGTGTCGGTCCAGCTGTTCGATCTCTGGTCTCGAGTGTATGGGTATCCGCTCGAATACATCATCGAAGCCTTGGCTCCAACCACCGAGCTTGACTTCGATCAGTTACCGCAGGACAAGCAGCACATTTATCGGCAAATTCAAGCAACGCATATCCACGCCTCGCCGGATGGCCCGTGGTTCTTCATCATCGCCCGAAGCCAAAAAGAGCAGGGGATCCTGCAGCTGATGGGGATCACCGACACGGCCATGCTGCGGCCGCAGGTCTTTGCCCTGTCCGATAGCGGCGAGGTACAGATCGGCCTCATCTGCTCTGAAAAGCAGGCGATCGACGCAACGCTTCGCAGCCTGTCTCGCGAGGATCCAAGGTTCTGCCCAGTCGCGGACAAGTACTGGAATGCGCGCGGCGGCAGCCACACTGATGGCGGGGCTTTCGTCTTTACGATTGCCGACAAGGATGGCAGAAAGCAACTCAGCTGCGCCAACAAATTCGGGCAACCTGTCAACGTCGAGGTGGCGGGCGTGCGTTGTGATCTCAGCCACCCCGAACGCGTACCCGAACTGACGACTGACGTTGCGGCATGGCTTCGCCAAGGCAACGCCCGGTCCGTATTCTCACACGTCAGGCGCCACCTCAAGGGTTGGCCTGCAGGGGGGTTGAGGGACTATTGCCAGCGAATCGTTGAAGCAGCGTTGGTGCCTGAAGCCTTGCCAACGGCCATCGAAGCATTGACGCTTCTCTACGACCAACACTACGACACCGGTAACAAGCGCCGCAGCACAGTGCTGCAGGTCATCGACGAAACACTGACTAAACTATTTGACAGCGTCCCGCTTTGTGGTGGAAACGGCGAAGGGCTCTACCGACGAATCGATTGGGACAGTCGCGACTACCTCGCCGCGCCATGTCCGCATGAAAAGGTGCTACTGATTGACGCTTCGAAGTTCCCACCCGAGGGCGACCACTGCGACGCCGTCTATCAGCGTAAGGCCTTCGAACTAGGTTGGCGTCGGTTCGTCGTCTATCGCCTGCGCGGGCAACGCTTTACCGGTGTTGGACTCGGCCCTGGTACCGATGGCGTGCGCATCGACACCTATGGTTCGAGTGGCGACTACCTGGCAAGCGGCATGGATGGCGAAGAGATCCACGTGCATGGTAACGCCCAAGACCAGGTGGGTCAGATTGCCAAGCGCGGCAAGCTCGTTATCTATGGTGACGTCGGACAAACCTTCATGTACGGCGCCAAGGGCGGGGACGTATTCGTCATGGGCAACGCCGCTGGGCGGCCGCTGATCAACGCTGTCGGGCGACCACGTGTTGTCATCAACGGAACCTGCCTCGATTTCTTGGCAGAGTCCTTCATGGCCGGGGATCCAATAGAGGGCGGTGGCTTCGTCGTGCTAAACGGGGTCGAATTTGACGCCCAGGGCAACGTCGTCGCGCAAGCTTCGCCCTACCCTGGAAGCAACCTGTTCTCATTGGCTTCGGGTGGGGCAATCTACATTCGCGATCCGCAGCATCAAGTGGTAAAGCAGCAGCTCAACGGTGGGGTTATCTCGGCCATCGACGATCGCGATTGGCGCCTGATTCGCACGTACTTGGACGAGAATGAACGGCTCTTTGGCGTCGCAGTTGAAACACTGCTGACGGTAGATGGTGAACGCTTGAAGCCTGAGCAAGTCTATCGCAAAGTCCACGCAGTAAAGCTCGCGGTTTTGGCGGCTGCGACGGAGAAAAAGCCATGACGCTGATGCTGAAGAAGGCTGAGCTTTCGGGGGACCTAGCCGCAGAAGTCGAAGCGAGAAGCGTTACCAACCTGTCGAGCTGCGTGCAATGTAAGAAGTGCTCGGCTGGTTGCCCACTGTCTGGCTACTCGGATCTGATGCCACATGAATTGGTTCGTCTCGTCCAATTCGGACAATCTGCGGAGGTTTTGCAGAGTCGGATGATCTGGCAATGCACTTCGTGCCAGACCTGCTCAACACGTTGCCCGCAGCAGGTCGATATTTGCTCGATGAACGACGGCCTCCGGCGCATGAGTCGAGAGCGCGCCGTGGCCAACGACGCGTCAACGCTACCCGCATTCAATGACAGCTTTCTCGCGTCGGTGTGCAAGCACGGGCGTGTGTATGAAGTCGGTTTGATGGCATCCTACAAGCTTAGGACGCTGCGTCTGTTCGAAGATATGGGCAAATTGCCGTTGATGCTAAAGAAGCAAAAACTTCGGCTTATCCCCAGCACGGTGGCAGGTCGTAACGAACGGCGACGGCTCTGGAAGCGCGCCCAACTGCTGAGAGGTAAGAGGCCGTGAAGTACCTGTATTATCCCGGTTGCTCGGCGCACGGCACGGCTTGGGACTTTGCCGCTTCCACGGTAGCAGTCAGTCAGGCCTTGGGCATCGACATGCCGGAAATCAAGGATTGGACTTGCTGCGGTTCGACTCCTGCTCACCAAACGGATCCGTTGCTCGCCTTGGCGTTGCCCGCCAAAAACCTGGTAGCGGCCAAAAATCACACGGTGGCGGTGTGTTGCGCTGCTTGCTACAGCCGCCTGAAGACGGCAAACCACGAGATTCTGCGCGATCCAGAGGCGCGCAAAGACGTGGCCGAGGTGCTGGGTACGGACTATGACGGACGCACCGAGGTCCGGCATTTCCTCGAGATCCTCGTGCGAGATCTCGGGGTCAAGCAGATTGCCAGCGCGGTGAAGCGCCCGCTCAAGGGCATGCGCGTGGCTTGCTATTACGGCTGCCTCCTGGCCCGCCCCGCAGCGGTCACGAATTTCGATGATCCCGAGAACCCGACCTTGATGGATAGCGTGCTAGAAGCAGCGGGGGCCAGCGTAGTCGACTTTCCGTACAAAACCGAGTGCTGTGGCGCTGGTTACGGAATAACTGATGTCGGCGTCGTTTCGCGTCTTTCCGAGCGGCTGCTTTCCATGGCAGAAGCGTCTGGGGCAAACTGTATCGCGACCGCTTGTCCGCTCTGCCAGATGAATCTCGATCTGCGTCAGAACGAGATCGGTGAGCTCAATCACAAGCCGTTCGGCTTGCCCGTCTTCTTCTTCACGCAGTTGCTCGGAATAGCCCTTGGGCTAGCGCCCGCGTCGCTCGGCATCAAGGGCCTAGTCGTCAGCCCCGCCCAACTGCTCCACAACCTGGGGATCAGTGCCTAGCATGGATACTCCAAACCACTCATCTGACGTCCAGCGCGCTTCTACTTCGGGCGCATCGGCATTCGCCTCGAGCAGCTCGAGCAAGATTGGCGCGGTCCTCGTCGCCGGGGCTGGCATCACCGGCATTCAATCCGCCCTGGACTTGGCAGGATCCGGTTTCAAGGTCTACCTCGTCGAACCGGGCCTCGCCATTGGCGGTCGCATGGCTCAGTTGGACAAGACCTTTCCAACCGGCGACTGCTCGATGTGCATCCTTTCGCCCAAGTTGGTCGAATGCGCGAGGAACAAGAACATCGAGATCCTCACGCTTTCGGAGGTCGAATCGGTCAGCGGAGAACCAGGCAATTTCGAGGTCACGTTACGGCGCCGCCCGCGCTATGTCGACGCTGACAAGTGCAATGCGTGTGGCGAATGTTCGTTGGCATGCCCCGTGGTTTTGCCGAATGAGTTCGACCGTAGCCTTGGGCAGCGCAAAGCCATTTTCCGCCCTTACCCCCAAGCCATTCCAAATGTCTACGGGATCTCGAAAGCCGACGGTATTGCCCCTTGCAAGGGCACTTGTCCGGCTGGGGTCAATGCCCAGGGCTACGTGGCGTTGATTGCGGCAGGCAAGTTTCACGAAGCGTACGAGCTAATTCGCGAACGCTGCCCGCTGCCCGCGGTTTGCGGTCGCATCTGTCATCATCCTTGCCAAGCCGAATGCAATCGAAAGGAGATCGACGAACCGGTGGCGGTGCGTGATCTCAAGCGTTTCGCTGCGGACTACGTGTATGAACACCGCGCCGAGCATCAAGCGTTCGTTCAAACGCCTGCGCAGCAGCGTCCAGAGCGGATCGCCATCGTTGGGGGTGGTCCGGCGGGGCTGACGGCGGCGCGCGATCTTTCGAAGCGCGGTTACCACTGCACGATCCTCGAGTCACGGTCGTTCCTTGGCGGCATGTTGCGGCTCGGTGTCCCTGCCTACCGTTTGCCTCGGCACGTCCTCGATCGGGAGATCGACGACATCGTTCGCAATAGCGTCGAGGTACGACCGAATACCAAGCTGGGCCGTGACGTTACGCTCGAAAGCCTGAAACGCGAGGGGTTCGCTGCCATCTTTGTTGCCACCGGAGCGCATTCGAGCAATCGGCTGGAGCTCGGTGGCGACGACGCCGAGGGCCTGTACTACGGTCTCGACTTCTTGGGTCGAGTCAATCTCAGAGAACCCGTCGAGGTAGGCGACAAGGTCGTCGTCATCGGCGGCGGAAATGTCGCGATGGACGCGGCGCGCGCTGCGCTGCGCATGGGTGCAAATCAAGTCACTGTGGCGTATCGCCGCGGCCGCACGGAGATGCCGGCGTTGCCCGAAGAGCTCGTTCAGGCCGAACAAGAAGGCGTAAAGCTCAGGCTCCTTACCAATCCGATCCGGGTCATCAAGGATCGCAAAGGGCGCGTCAAGGGGCTCGAATGCCTCAAGATGCAGCTCGGCGAACCCGACGCCTCAGGTCGTCGGAGACCAGAAGCAATCCAGAGTTCCGAGTTCGTTCTCGACGCCAAAACGGTGATTATCGCGGTTGGGCAAACTGCTGATCTCGAGGGGGTGTCACTCTGCAGTGGCAAACTCAAGACCAACGAGTCACGGCTGACCGAGGTCGAAGGCGTGTTTGCTGGCGGCGACGTCGTGCTCGGGCCTGCATCGCTTGTCGAGGCCATGGCCCATGGTCACCAAGCAGCCGAGGCGATTCATGCGTATCTGAATGGCAAGTCATTGCCGAAGTTCAAGCAGTCCGAGCAAGTCTTTGCGGCGCTGCCCAATCCGGCAGTGCCCGCTCTACCGAAGCTTTCAATGCCACGTCTCGCAGAAGGCGAGTGCGGTAGAGACTTCCGCGAAATCGATCTCGGCTACACCCGAGAACAGGCGATAGCCGAAGCCAAGCGTTGCTTGGCTTGCGGTCTATGCAGCGATTGCGGTATGTGCACCAAGGTCTGCAGCGCAGGCGCTATTTCTCACGATATGCTAGCGAAGACCGAGAAGTTCACGGTTGGGTCGATCGTGCTCACGCCCGGATACGAGGAGTTTCAGGCTTCGCTGCGCGGTGAATTTGGGCATGGTCGCTACGCAAACGTCCTTAGCAGCGTGCAGTTTGAACGGATGCTAAGTGCCTCTGGCCCGACTGAGGGCAAGGTGTTGCGACCCTCGGACGGCGCGGTTGCCAAGCGGATCTGCTTCATTCAATGCGTGGGCTCGCGTGACCCCGCTCGCGGCAACCCGTACTGTTCGTCGATCTGTTGCATGAGCGCCACCAAAGAAGCTGTCGTAGCCATGGACCACGCAGATGGCCTCGAAGTGACGATCTTCTGCATGGATGTGCGCGCATTTGGCAAAGAGTTCGACGCGTACGTCGAGCGGGCCAAGGCCGACCAAGGGGTCCGATTTCTGCACGCCATGCCGTCGCGCGTGGTGGAACTGCCCGGCAGCAAGAGCCCCCAAGTGCGCTACATCAGCGCAGCCGGCCAAGAGATCTACGAGGAATTCGACCTCGTGGTGCTATCGGTCGGCATGCGCCCCAACGCGCAGGTAAACGAGCTTGCCAAGCGTCTCGGCGTTGACCTAAACCAATTTGGATTCTGTCAGACCGATCGGCTGGCGCCCATGGCTGCGTCGCGCCCCGGCATCTTCGTAGCCGGCGCATTTCAGGAGCCCAAGGACATTCCTGAGTCAGTCGCGCAGGCGTCTGCCGCTGCGGCCTGTGCCATGGAATCACTGGCTGCTGCCCGCAACACCAAGACCGAGCGGCATGAATACCCCTGGGAGCGCGACGTAACCGATGAAGCGCCCCGCGTTGGCGTTTTCATTTGCCATTGTGGTCACAATATCGCTTCGGTCGTCGACGTCGAAGCCGTGGCCGCGTCGGCTCGAAAACTGAAGAATACGGTCCACGTCGAGACAAACCTGTATGCCTGCTCGGATACCAGCCAACAGCACATCAAGGATCTTATCCGTGAGCATCGACTGAATCGGCTCGTCGTGGCTTCGTGTTCACCGCGCACGCACGAGATCCTGTTCCAGGAGACTTTGCGTGAGTCTGGCCTGAATCAGTACCTTTTTGCGATGGCCAATATCCGGGACCAATGTTCTTGGGTACACCGCAACGAGCCCGAAGCGGCGACCGAGAAGGCCAAGGATCTGATGCGCATGGCCGTGGCGCGCGCAAGGCAGTTGAAGGCTCTTGCAACAGGGCGCCAACCAGTGACCCAAGCGGCGCTCGTTATCGGCGGTGGCCTCGCTGGCATGACCTCAGCCTTGGCGCTTGCGGAGCAAGGTTTCCAAGTGCATCTGCTTGAAAAGGCCGCACAGCTTGGCGGGCAGCTGCGTGCGGTACATTACACGCTGGAGCATGCAGACGTGGCAGGCTTCCTCGCGCAACTCGTTGCCAGCGTACAAAATCACCCCAAGATAAAGCTCTATCTGAACTCGACCCCGCTGCAGATTTCCGGGCATGTGGGGCATTTTTCGACCCGCATTCAAGCTGCTGGCAAAGAGCCGGCTGAATTGACGATTGCCCACGGTGTGGTCATCTTGGCCATTGGTGGCAAAGAGCGAGAGACCAAGCTTTACCTTTACGGTCAAAACGACCACGTGCTGTTGCAGAGTGAGCTCGAAGAAAGAGTTGCTAAAAACCAGCTTTCAGCTGTGCTTGGCGCAGATGCAACGGTCGTCATGATCCAGTGTGTGGGGAGTCGCGACGCAGCACATCCGTATTGCAGCCGCGTCTGCTGTGCTAGTGCGATCAAGAATGCCTTGGCGCTCAAGCAGCTCAATCTAAACACTCGGGTAGTGGTGCTTTATCGCGACATGCGCACCTATGGCTTCCGTGAACTTTACTATCAGCAAGCGCGCGAAGCGGGCGTTATCTTTATTCGCTACCCTGACGGTACCAACCCTGAGGTCACAGTAGAAAATGGCACGATTGCCGTAGCAGTGACTGACGGCAGTACCAATCGACCGCTCAAATTGCAGCCGGATCTGCTGGTATTGTCCACGGGAATTGCGCCCAGTGATGACAACTTGCTGCTGTCTGGCCTCCTGCGCACGGCCCTGACCTCGGACGGGTTCTTCCTCGAGGCGCATCCGAAGTTGCGGCCAGTAGATCTGGCAAACGAGGGTGAATACCTCTGTGGGTTGGCGCATTCTCCGCGATTCATCGACGAGACGATTGCGCAGGCCAAGGCCGTCGCCGGTCGTGCCGCCACAGTGCTCTCGCGAAGCTTTCTCGAGATTGCCGGGCAGGTTGCCAAGGTCAACCCCAGCGCGTGCGTGGCTTGTGCGACTTGCGTCAAGGTTTGTCCCTACGGCGCACCGATGATAAACGAACTCAATAAGGCAGAGATCCAAGGGGCGAAGTGCATGGGGTGTGGCTCTTGCGCTGCAGCGTGCCCGGCACGCACAATTAAGCTTCAGCATCAGGAAGAAGAGTACGTGGCTGCAATGATGGATGAGTTGCTCGGCTGTGTCGGAGGCGCCTCGTGACGGAACCGCCTACGCTAGGCTCGGCGACATCGCTTGACACTCAAGCGAGCGACGTTGTTTGGCAGCCTGAGATCCTCGCCTTCTGTTGCAATTACTGCGCCTATGCAGCAGCCGATTTGGCCGGGTCGCGGCGCATGCAATACCCGCCGAATGTGCGGGTGATTCATGTGCCCTGCACGGGCAAGGTCGAGATGGAACAGCTGCTTTCGGCCTTCGAACGCGGCATTGATGGCGTGCTGATTGCCGGTTGTCTTGAGGGTGGCTGCCACTTTCTCGATGGAAATTTTCGGGCAAAGCGCCGCGCCGAACATGTTTCTCAAGTGCTCGATGAGATTGGCGTCGGCGCCGAGCGGTTGCGCATGGTCAATCTCTCAGCCGCCATGGCGCCTACCTTCGTTCAGCGCGTGAACGAAATCATCGAGACCGTGCGCAAGCTCGGTCCCAACCCCCTGCGCAACCAACCGCCGCGTTAGCTTAGTCTGTGTTTGTAGTCTTGGCCCTCAACCTCGGACACCCCTATGATCGTTGCTAGCCCAAAACCCATCAGTGAAATTAAGGAACTACTCAAGGGCCACAAGAAGGTGCTCTTCGCCGGTTGCGGTACTTGCGTGACCGTGTGTTTGGCCGGTGGTGAACGCGAGGTCAGTATCGCTGGCTACGCAATGCGTATGGCCCGGCGACTTACTGGGGAGCCGATCACAATTGAGCAAGTCACTATCGAGCGCCAATGCGAGAACGAGTTCATCCAAGAGCTCGCTGAGCCAGCTGCGCGCAACGACGCGGTGCTGTCGTTTGGTTGCGGCGCCGGCGTGCAAGCCCTTGCCGAACGTCTGCCAAAAGTGCCGGTTTACGCGGCGCTCAATACCAACTTTCTCGGGATCCTTGAGCAGCAGGCAACCTGGACCGAGAAGTGCATGGCCTGTGGTGAATGCATGTTGGCTGATTTTGGCGGAATTTGTCCGGTGACGCGTTGTGCGAAACGCATGCTCAATGGTCCCTGTGGTGGTTCGACCCCCGAGCGCTGCGAGGTCGCTGAGAATCGCCCTTGCGCTTGGCAACTCATCCACCAAAGGCTTAGCGCGATCGGTCAGCTCAAGCGGCTCGAGAAGATCCATCCGCCCAAAGACTGGAGCGCGGCTTGGCACAGCGGAGCGCGCAAGGTCGTGCGCCCCGAGCACCTCGTGTAGCGCTTGCTTGTGGTTGGTGCAACGCGGCTACGTCGCGCGCGCAGGGCGCGGCACGAGGCCCGCCTCCTTCACGATGCGTGGAATCATCTCCTCCCAGGCCACGGCCATCACGTGCACGCCATGCACCCCCGGGATCTTCTTGAGCTGTTCGATCTGCTCCACGCAAACTTGAACGCCCAGCTCCTTCGGATCCGCAGCCTGTTCGAAGCGTGCGACGAGCTGAGCCGGCATGCGGATCCCTGGCACACTCAGCATGCGCTTTGCCATCTGTACCGACTTGATGGGTAACACACTGGCAAGGATATGCGTCTGCTCGTGGAGCCCCTGCTCCCGAACCATTGCCATCCAACGGGCAAAGGCTGGCACATCGAAAATCCCCTGTGTTTGGATGAAATCGGCACCAGAGCGCACCTTCTTGGTCAACGTCAGAAGTTGAAGCTCGGCGGGCTCGGCGAAGGGGTTGGCGACCGCACCGATGTACAAAGGAAGCTTACCGGGCAGCTCTTTGCCGTCAAGGTCGCGATGCTCGTCGCGCAGCGACTTGAACAGTTGAATCAGGTTCACTACGTCGAGGTCGTAGACACCCGCCGCCTGTGGCCGGTTACCGAGGCTTTGGTGATCGCCGGCCAAGCACAGCACATTCTGGACACCCAGCGCCACCGCGCCGATGATATCACTCTGTAGTGCAATGCGATTGCGATCGCGCACCACCATCTGTAAGACTGGCTCGGCTCCGGCTTCCTTGAGCAGCACCGAGCCCGCCAAACTCGACATCCGCACGACCGCGGCTTGATTGTCTGTCACGTTCAGCGCGTCGCAAGAGCCCTTCAGCAGCTCGCCCTTCTTGCGCATGGCGTCTGGCGAGTTCCCCTTGGGCGGCCCAGCCTCGGCAGTGACGGCACATTGTCCACTCTCGAGGACTTGCTCTAGACGACTACCGGACTTCATTGCGTGGTTGCCTCGTAAGGTGGGGAGATGAGCGAGCTAAATCAGCGGACGTTTTGGCCCGAGAAACCTCTCGACGATCGCGACCGTCAGTGGTGGCAACTCCTGCATCGGATAGTGACCCGACTCGGCTAACGCATTGACGGTGAACTTATCGCACAAAGGCTTTAGGACGCGACTGACAGCATCGGAGCGCATCGGCGGGGCATCCTTCTCACCGGTAATTGCGAGAAGCGGAACGGTGATACGCGCAGCGGGTTCCGGAAGGCCATCGCGCGCGAACATCGCCGCGTAGCCAGCTGCCGCGGCCGGATCGGCGCAGGCACGCCACCGCGAAGCCTTGTGGGCCACCCATGCCGGTGACAGCCGGTTGCCGAATTGTTGCGCTAAGACGGTTAGTCGCGTCGTATCGTCGGCAAGTGCGAGCCCGCGTGAGGCCGCGAGCATGGCATCATCAGCACCAAGGCCTGTCGGAGGTGGTGGCGTCAGAGCAATGGCCCGTTCGATCCGGTCCTGGTGATGCTGTGCCAGCTGCAGCGCGACGAGCGCGCTCATCGAGTGGCCGACCACCGCAAATCGCTCCCAGTGCAATCCGTCAGCGAGGGCCAGCACGTCGGCCGTTGCCTCGACAAGTGTGAATGCGCCGGTTCGTTCGATCGACCTCCCATACCCGCGCAGATCAGCGAATGCGAAAGTGAAGCGTTTGCAATCAAGATACGCCCGCGCGCCATCCCAAGTCGACGTATCGGACAACCAGTCATGCATGATAACGACATGTATCGGCCCCGACCCGACAAGCTCGTGACCGATCGGTTCCTGGACTTGCAATGGGTCGAGAGGGGTCATCTTCTAGCGCCTTTCTGTGGGCCGCAGAAAGCTAGCTGAAACTTGACCTGCTGGGAACGCTCTAGTGGCAAGGTCTGCCGATTTTTGTTTGAAGGTTCTCGCCCGTTCGGTTGAGTATTGGCGAGTAAATCGAAGTCACGGTCAACTGACACGAGCAGACTTGTCACGGCGATCCGCGAGCTCGAATTTCACTGCTGTCCAGTCGGGGAGAGTGAGTTGGGCTGCCCCATCAATCCAGAGTGATTTGCAATTGCATTGTTCGGCGATGCAGCGGTTCCCTTCTGGATTGCGCGGTATGTCCGTTCATGACTCGATCTGGCTTAGATCGTGTAAGATTTCGGACCAATAGTTGTAGTGAAGGAAGTGCCCTTGGCTATCGACGAAATTGGCGCGGCAGGCTGGGAGCTCCTTCGCCATGTGGCGAGCAACCTCGACCGGTGCCGCCAGGTCCTCCGTCCCGTGCCAAATCAACGTCGGTACACGGATCTCGTTTGGGGCAATACCCCAAGGCCTTGCCACGATGTGTAACTCCCAGGCGAAACCGCGTTTGCCGTTTTGCAGGGAATCCGAGAACATCTCGACCTGGGACCGCCACACCTGTGGTCGGTCAAGAACTGCACGGTCACAAGGCCCCGCATCTTTAGTCATCGCGCGATAGACTTGTTCCGCCGATTTGTCGCGGAGGAAATATTCGATCAAGCGTGGCGTTTTTGCTGCCACTGCAAGAATTGCACGTCTTCGCGTCGACAGGTGTCTTGTCATGATCTCGATCGGGCCGACGCATGCAATGAGACCGACCTGAGAACATCGATTCGGCAACCGCGCGGCAACTGCGCACAAAAATGGCGCCGCTCCAGAGGTGCCGGCTACGACTGCGCGCGCGATGCCAAGTCCGTCGAGCACTTGCTCGAAGTCCTTTGGCCAGTCCAGAATCTGGCGGCCTGGAAGGAAGTCGGAAATACCAAAGCCTGGTCGCTCCGCTATGAGTAGTCGAATGCCAAGTGATTCGGCTGCTCCTTCGACCGGTGGTTGCCAAAGTCGGGACCCCCCTGTTCCAACAAACCAGAATACTGGTTTGCCCTCCCGGTGGCCGTGCTCGCAAACTCCAATATGCCGACCGTCGCGCAATCGAATTCGGTGTTCCATGTGATGTAGGGTCTTCGCGGTCCGTTCAACGGTTTTGCGATCACTCGCGGCCACAACAATACCACCGAAAGGCATCAGCACTGAAAGCAGTCGCCGGACGTACAATTGACGCGAGCGCAGCTCTAGCGTAGCGAGCCAAGGACGGCGACGAGCACTACCCAACAGCTTGGATGGCCGGCGAGCTCATCGCAGAGTTGGCCAGCATTCTAGCCACGACGATCCAAGATCGTGTCGAGTACGGAGAATATCAGCTCCAGTTTTGCTCGCCCGATCTTTCCCATTCGTTCCAAGACCGCTTCTCAGTCGAGTAGTTACCGCGTCGGGGGCATGCCGACGAACATAGTCCTTAAGAGCTCGCGCCTAGAGTTCGCTACGAGAGACCTTCAAGCGACCCGCAAGTCGCTCTGCACTCTCGAAAACCTCATCTGGAAGCGAAATCGCGGTCTTCATACCGATGGTATAACCCGAGACTCTCGTGTTCTCGAGTGGCATGGGAGGGATCTCCTCGCCTATCGGGGGACATGGCGGCAAGGCACGGCTTCGTAGGTAGTGGAGACGGAACCGTTGTCGATTGATCTAAGTCTGCTGTAGAAGCGCCGGCCAATGGAGGAGTTGCAGCCAGATTCTCAGCGAAGGCAACGCTGCCGCTAAACGATATCGCGCCCAAATTGAGTGCAGCGATGCCCACATTTCGAGTCCATGACGGAACAGTGGCCAAGCTAATCCTACGACCCGATTGTCTAAGATCGCTCATCAGCGCGGACCTTAGCACGACTCATTGGAGTCGGTCCATGGCCAATCTAGCGCCACCGTGGGCGATGTGAACCGCACGCCCGTCTGGCCGTGATCAAACAAGTGGTGGAAGGGCAAGCAAATACACCACCATGGACTGCAACAACATCCGCTCTTGGTACCAGAACTTCGACAGCCAGAACGCATCCACCAAGGGAATTCCTACGTCGCTGTGGGATGACAATGGCTGGTTCAAGGCGTTCGACCTGTGATCGAAATCCTGGAACAACAACCTAATCGACTGTATCGTGCCAGGCTTGCGGTCGCACGGTCTTCCTCTCATTTTCCTGCAAACGTAGGGGGTGTGTGCAGTAGTCGCGCTGCCCGCCCGGCCGCCGTTGTCGCAGAGGGACATTGGCGCCTTAGTGATGCAGAAGATCGCCGACCCAGCAGTTGCCGTCCCAGGTGGCGTTGTTCCCGTCGAAATAGAGGGTCGATTTGTCGAGCAGGTTAATCTGTTCCCAGTCCTGGTGGCAAGCGCCAGCGATGGTGGCTTGAATCGTCACAGTCATGCTATTGAAACTGCCATTGGGACTTTTGTCGGCAATGGCGATTTCCGAATAATGGGCGTACGTCCAGTGGAAGGATGACTCGTAAAGAAAATCTGGCATGCCAGACGCGTTGCTGTCCCAATACAGGCTTTCCACATTCCCATAATTGGCGTAAGGGTCGTTGTACCCATAGAGCGGCCCAGAAACGTTTTGCCAGTCCGAGTAGTATTGGCCAGACAGGGAGTTGGTTCCCTCGAACAAAACGGTTGCAGCGGTGATCTGTCGGGTGTCTTTGTTGATTATGGTTACAAAACCATTGGGAGGAAAAATTCGCATTTCCTGACCAGCAACCCCGATCTTGGATTCCTGATTGTCCGACGCGGTCTCGTCGATGGCTCCGCCGCTACAGCCGACGGAGCCAATGAGCAGGCCTGCCGAGAAAAGGCCAAACGACAAGCCACGCACCCGATGAGCGGATATATTGGCGCAAATCATGTCAACTCTCCTCTCGATGTCGATCGCTTACATTGCTTAGATGGGGTTACCCCCGATTGTCGCACGAGAAGATGAAAGATCGCGCTGGAAATTTGCGCCAGCACGTTGATGGAACAATTGGGGTCTCAAGATGGATCGGGCGCGCCGATCGAGAACCACCCGGGCGAACTGTGGAGCCTGATTCACTTCTTGAATCCGCAGCTGCTCGGATCTGCTCAGCGCTCTTGACCAAGACACCCGTACAGCTCAAGAGGGTTGCGAGCGCGGCAGTCCTTCCCTGCAGCGCAGAATTCACCCACGCGGTCAGGCGGGTTGGGCGAGGAGGAAGGGCCAGATTGAAGGAGTATTTTCCGCAGGTACTCTCACTATTTCGCGAGAAAGACACCGGTTTTCGCTGGCTTCCTTCGGCGTTGGCCTACGCTAGAGGCGGTAAAGAAGGCCAGAAAGGGCGTGCTGGAGGACTTGTTCCGGGAGCATCGGATCTGCAGTCAAACGACAATCGACCGGCGAATCGCGATGCTCAAGGACGAACAACCGTTGACCACCGACCCGGCCGTGATCGGCCCGGCCAAGTTATTGGTCGAGCTGTTGCTGCCGCAGCTGGGGGTGCAGACGGAAAACATCGGTCGCCTCGACCAAGAGGTGGCCTTGTGTCGCGCCAAGCTTGCCGACTACGGGCTCTTCGCGGCCCTGCCGGGACCTGGCCCCGCCTCGTTCCAGATGTACGTAGGTGTTGCGCGGGCACCTGAACGCATCACTGGTCGTTTGGGCCAAAGCCTTCTACCAGGCCTATCGCGCCCGCGGGGCCTCCTACCAAGCCGCGCTCAGGGCCTTGGCTTTCAAGTGGATTCGCGTCCTATATCGGTGTTGGGTCGACCGTATTCCATACGATGAATCGAAGTACTTGATGGCGCTACAGCAGAGACAAGCTCCGCTGCTCAAGCACGCGGCTACAGCAACGACCTGAGCCATCACTTTTTAGTTGCCGCCGGTCTCAGGGTGTGAGCTAGGCAGCGGCAAGGAGGTTGAGTTCGAATCAGGACTGATGTGGATTGGATTTGTGCCCAAGCTCCTTCCCGCCTGCAGTTGAACGGAACTATACTGCGGCAAGCATGGGAAGTGTTTACACTGTGTCTCTTTGCGCGATAGCGCTGGCTGGGATTGGTAGTCTGGTGGATATCACTTTGAAGGGGGGGGCCAAAGCAAGAATCTACGACTGGGCGGTGGGCAAGTGGCTGGCCTTGTCAGAAGTCAGGATAGGCGATCTACCAGCAAGAATAGCGAGAGCTGCTGACTTGCCGTATCGCCGGATCCTTGCGTTGGGTTGGTGGGCGTGGCCAGTTTCAGCGCTTGCAAGTTTTGGTCTCACAGGTGCGGCAGCCGTGTTTGGACGTTGGCTTCGCTTTGGCCTTGGCAAGATGTCGCATCCAACAGTCGTCGAGTCTGTTTGGCACTTCGGCACCATGCCGTCGCGATACGTACCGGCCTTGCTGGTCAATTGGACTTTCGATCTGCTGACCATCGTCGTAACATTTCACATTTTGCGTTTGGTGGCTGTTAGCAAGTACCCGTCCAAGCGCATTCTTCTTCTGCTGCTAAATGTTGGCGTCGCGGTCGGCTTGGCTTTCGCGTGTCTCTTCACCGCGCACGTTGCAACGACCAGCGTCGTGGGGAATACCTACGCCAACGACCTGTCGGCAGCCACAACAACGTTGGTGCATACCTGGACACTGTCGGTCAAGCCGGAGGAATTCAGCTACGTTGACGACGCGCTCTTCGCGTCCACAACGCTGATACCTACTATTTGCTTCACCCTAGTCTTGGCGATACTTATTGCGGCCAAGCTGTTCATTGAGGCGGTGCTCCGTGTGTTCCTATACTACCTTGAATTGCTAGCCGAGCCGCTCCCACGGGATGTCAGGGAGAAAGTGAAGCCGTTTACCCTTGCGGGGGCCTTTCTTGGAATCATTGGGCTGTGCCTAAAGCTTGCGATCGACATTGCCAGGGTCGCAGGGCACTAAATACAGCCGAGTGCCGTACAATTGAATCGAGTTCGACGAGCCACGGCGCCCGGCGACAAGGGCGCCCCGATCAAGCCAATTTGCAAAGCCGTGACGACGTGACAACCTTGAGTATGCGCCAGGGCGGTTTTTCGCGAAGATCTTTTCTTGTTGGCACAGGCGCTTTGGCTGGGGGAGCGCTAGTCGATGCCGTTGCGGTCGAACCTGGAAGGCCGACGGGTTCATCGTTGAGTTGGACGGCACGTATCGAGCGCTGGTCAATCATACGCGCTCTAGCTTCACACGTTGCGCATACTCGGCCAGTGCTTCTAGGTCCTCCAAGTCCGAGGTCAACACGGTACCGCCAGGTTCGGCAAACGCAACAACGAGCGCGTCTACGGCAGAACCGCGGCCAGCACGTCGACGGAGCATTGCAGCGCGTCGCGCGAGGGGCTCACCGATCTCATCCACGATATCACACGTCTTGAGAAATCGATTGGTGAGCGCATCACGACCGACGTGGCCTTCCAGACACTCGACAAGAACAACGGCGGGAACCACCGGTGGCCACAAACCTTGGTCGCGAAGTGCCATGATGATAGCAGCTGCTTGCCGCGTGTGCTCAGCCAGACGACTCACGCCGCCAGAGTCGAGAACAAGCATTCTACCTAACCCGCCTTGCGAGTAGCTCGTCGGGCGACTCGGCTCGCCAATGCGTCAGCTCGGTTACGTTCCACTGTGGTGGGGCGCCCAACTTGCGCCACCAATGAAGTAAGATACTTGTCTGTTTCGGCAAGAAGGTCTTGACGCTTCAATTCAGCACGAACTGCGTTCTGCAACAGCTCAGAAGCCGGTAGGCCTCGCGTCTTGAGCTTCTCATACAGATCGTCCGGCAAATACACCTGCATGCGTGGCATGCGCATATATATACACCCGTGGGCGGGATGTGCAAGTTGTGGCCGAATTGCGGGATGTTGCCGCCGAAGACGCCAGCGCTTCTTCCAATCTGGCCGGGCGATGTCGTACGGCGTGGTCTAGGCCGTTCAAGACGGAATCTGTCCGTTGCTTGGTTCTGGTCCGTCCAACGTATGAGGTTTGAGCTGCGAAGGCCGGTGTCAACCTACAGGGTGCGAATCATCCCCTCAGTCGCAGCAAAATGCAACGGCAAGTATGGCGGGCCTTCGACAGATCCAAACCTGAGTTGGGCGGCTGGATACGGGGACTCAGTTAGCCTCGCACTTGCGTGCGTTGGTTCTGGAGGTGTAAGGTCCGGTTGATGCTGAGGCAGTTCCTCTTCTTGCTTACCAAGCGAGTGGCGCTCTGCGTGACCCTTATGGTGGTTCTTCCCTTCGGGTGTAGGCGAAAGACGTCTCCTTCTGATTCGAATGTTTCGAGTTCCTCTGCAGCAAGCGCCACCACTTCTCCTGCACCCAACGCTGCACCCTCAACCAAGGCTCCACGGCCTCCTCACCCTGCCGAGAAGTTCTTGATGGCGTGGAATGAGGCGCTGAACCAAGGCACAGCGGTCGGACTGGCTCGATTCTACTCAGCGCAAGTACTCTTCTACGGAAAGAGAATGACCGCGACTGGAGTGGTTGCCGCTAAGAGGAAGGCGCTAGAAAGTGCTCCAGATTTCAAGCAGCAGGTTTCTGACATCCACATCAACAAGGCGCCCGGTGGATTCGTACTGAAATTTGACAAGCGATGCGGACCCAAGCTCGATTCAGTAGTGACTGGTCGACTGGTGCTAGAGGCGATGGGCAGTCAACTGTCAATTATCGAGGAATCAGACTCAGTCACCGACTTGCGGTTCAAGGAATCGCCTCCAGCGACGTGCGGTGAAGCTGTTGGACGGGTGTTGCGGTCGCATCCAGTCATCCAGAAGGACAGGGTTCGCGTGGCGCGGGAGATGCCATACTTCACTCCAGGTGGCGTTATCTATGAAGAGACGCCACACCGACTTAACGCTTCACAAGGCTACTTTAGTGAGGACCGTTACGATCCACGCTGGTGGATCGATGCAAGTGGAGGAACGCTGACGATACGCGATGCCTTAATCGGAGAGTTGCTCGCGGTCAACAACGAGCAAAAGGCCATGATTCGCGCGTTGTGCACCGAAGTCACTCCTGACGCGGGACAATAGATGCGTCTAGCTGAATGTCTGCTCAACGGCTTACGCTTCACTTGCGGCCCTGACAGCCAGAGAAACGACCTCATCATCATGCCAGACTGGCGGCGGACGTACAATCGACGCGAGCGCCAGCGAGCCGCGGACGCCGCCTGCAACAAGGTCACGGAACATCGGGCCGACTGGTGCAAGCGTGAGTTAGCCGGCTTCACTGGTGCTTCGCATTCGGGAAGGAGGCTAGATTTTGCTTATCGATGACCGTGTGCCAATGTCGTTCGGAATTGAGCACTGGCAGGACTCGACCCAAAGTGTCAAGTCGACTTGACAGCACTTGCGGGAATGATACTTTGCACGCGTGACCACCTCGGAGCTCCGACGTATACTGCGCAAGCTTGGATGCGTTGAGGTTCGGCAGCGGGGGTCGCATCTCAGAGTCCAATGCGGAACATGCTTCAGTACGGTGCCAATCCACAAGGGTGAGGACATCCCGCTCGGAACGCTGCGCGCGATCGAGCGGGACCTGGAACCCTGTCTTGGCAAGGGTTGGCTGTCACGTGGACGCTGAAAGGGAACCTTGAAATGTCACGACCACGACGATACACGGCACACTTTGCTCGCGAGGAAGGCTGGTGGATTGTGAGGATCCAGGAGGCTCGCGGGGTTCACTCAAATGGTCGAACCTTGGAAGAGGCCCGCCGAAGGGTTCGAGAAGCGCTCTCTCTTGATATTGGGGACTCCGCATTCACGGTCGACATTGCCGAGAAGATTAGCCTTCCGGCCAATGCCCGCCAAGGACTGGCACGTCAGCAAACTGCCCGTCGACGCGCTGAAGAGCACGCTCAGGAGGCGATGAAGACGACCAAGGAAGCAGCGCGGGCACTAGCTAAGGCAGGACTCAGTGTACGCGACGCGGGTAGTCTTCTTGGCTTGACGGGCGCAAGGGTTTCCCAAATCTTGAACGACGCCGGCAAGCAGCGGTCCGGCTAAACTCAATTCACTTGACCAGCGTTTGGTCGAACGCGCTGGTCAGCGTTGCTCGATATTGGCCACAATTGCGATGCAAATCCTAGCCAAAAATTCAACGATCCCTCGCAGCGTTTGCTGGTAAATGGTGTTCTGGCATCGTTGATAACCGCTGCTTTGTCGGGGCGACCAAACTGTCAATCGATGGGACTCTTGACGCCGAATGGCCCACGGTTCAGGACGTGAGTGTAGATCATGGTTGTCGAGACGTCCTGGAGGCCGAGCAGCTCCTGAATCGTTCGGATGTCGTATCCCGCCTCAAGAAATCTTGTGGCGAACGGCTGGCTGTGGCTGCTCGCCGGTTTGGTAATGCCGACTAGTTGCACCACAGAATGGACGGCCCGTTGGAGGACCGTTTCGTGTAGGTGATGGCGCCTCAGTTCACCACTGCTTTTGTCCTTGTATTGCCACGTCGCCGGAAACACCCACTGCCACAACCATTCGCGACCGGCGTTCGGATATTTGGTGCTCAATGCACCCGTTAGCTCCACCAACCCGCTGCCCCGCGTCAGGTCAAGTTCGTGCTGCCGTCGTACTATGGATAAATGTTGCTGGAGGGGCTCTCGCATTGCATTTGGAAAAAGGGCGAGGCGGTCCTTCTTGCATGCCTCGGTCGAGCAAAACTGTCGAGCCAAGGCACGTTAGCGTCTGACCCATCCGACGTAGGAAAGCTCGGTACTCGAACTCCAGTGACGCTCGCGTATTCGCGCTCGTACTGTCCGCAGCAGAGCGCCAGGTTGGTTATTTGGTCGGTCATGCCTGCCTCATCGGTCGGCGTCAACTTGAATTGCTAAGAATCGACTTGAGGTAGGGAGCTTCGCGCAGGGAGCACCTCGCTCCGGCGTAGCCGCTCCAGTTTGCCCTCATCAATGTCGACGCACGTCACCAACGTTCCACTGTCGGCAAAAATCGTCTCCGCCACTTACCCTGCGGATCCAATTCCGCTTTCCCTGACCGACGTGACCCGAACCGCATACTAAATGACCCAATTTGCCGGGGGTCCGACCGTCGGTGGCGCGGGCGGAGCTGTTTTCGATGCCTTCGCCAGCCGTGCCCGCCTGCGTGGAGCTGCGCTCAACGGTACCCCCCGGTCGTTCGAGGCTCCTGGGAGCTGCGCTCAACGGTACCCCCAGTCGTGCGAGGCACGTGGGAGCCGCGCATGACCTCACCCCGCGCCGTGCGGCACTCCCAGCAGTCGACCACGACGCGTCGGCGGTCGCACGGCCCTCCGACTAGCCGCTCGCGACGCCGCACTGGCTTGATTGCGGCTGCCAGGATTCAATTTCTGGAACATTGTGCCGTCGCGGGTGTCTCCCCGCTATACGCTCTCGCCACCCCGACACCAATGACCACGATGCGACGAATCGCTGCACCGTCGTTCATCTTGCAGAGCTGGTCGAGCATCTTCGGAACGGTGTTTACCAGGGGCGCACAACCACTGTGCGTTACCATCCACAAAGGCACGCCGTAGCCAGAATGGAAACCCACCATCTCCAGCGCTGGCGTCACCCAGCCAACCGAACTCACCATAGAGCACGACCGCATCGCGCGCATTGCCTCACTTTTTAGCTCGCGAATGAGCAGACGATCACCTATGGCGTAAAGAAGCGATCCCGAAGTGGCTCATCGTGAACGAATCCTCGAGCGTGACAACAGAATTTGATCGCAGAAACGCAACCAGAGGTCATCGTCACGAATGAGCGCCAACGAACGTCGCCTCGCGAAGTAACGCATCCCCCGGGCAAAGCCGGGGTCTCCCACTCACGCTAGGCGTGTTGACGACAACGCCAACATGGCGTCCGCGAGACGCTCGCTCGGATCCAAGACCAACCAGCCGTTGAGATCGAGAAACACGATCGCGGCGTTCAGTCCTGTTCGCTTGTTGCCGCCGACAAAGGGCTAGTTTTCTGCAACGTGGCAACCGACCGGCGCAACGCGAGGTCATCGTCTATGTCTACCGTCGCATCAAACCCCAGCGCGCGATTCAGGAACGCTCGGTCTTTTTCTGACAAGAGTCGTCGATCGGCAATCATGAGCGACGCCGAAGGGAATTGTTGCTTGACCTCAACCACGATCTTCAGCCACAAATAGGGACCGTCAACGTAGAGCACAGTTTTGTTGACTTGGTGCCCACTGCGCGCATAGGTCACTTCCGCCAGCGGTGTCGAAGGATACTCGAAGTGCTCCGGTGACTCAGTGGAGTCCGCATATTGGTTGCAGAATCCCGGACGGATGATACCGGCGCAGTAGCGGAAGTTCTTTCCCGTGACCGCTTCATAGTCATTGAACTCAGCCACTGAAACGCGCTGGCCTCGTCCGCAGCGCGCGTAGAGACTGCCGGCCTCCCAGTCGTCACCGCAAGGCAACCCGAGCGCCGTCGCGAACGCAGGCAACGGCGTAGTGGGTCGATAGGACGCTGTCGCGTGATTTGCTCCTCCGTGCGAGTTTGGACCGGCGGAGCAGGCCCCGATTCTGAGCAAGAGCGCGAATGTCACGAGTGACTTACACAAGGTGCTGAGTATATCCGAGAAGTGCTTGTCCGGAAGGATGGGTATGCCAGACAAGAAGTGGACAATGCGCCACCCCCACCCGAAAGCTTCGAACGTCAGTGGGTAGTTTTGCGGTAGTACGGGGCCGGTGGGAATGTCTAACTGCTACTTCGCCAGAGCTTCGAGCTTCTGCAAAAGCGCGTCGATCTCTTGCAACTCGACATCAACCTTCAGTGCCAGGGCCGAGGCGACCTTGGCGCGCGCGTGGGCGACCGCTGCCGCGCTCGCCCCCGCCTTGAGGGCTTCGGCGTAGGCGACGATCGCCATGCCTTTGGGCAAATGGGAGGCGGTACCCGACATGAGCGCGCCCAAGGTGGTGCTTGCCGCATTTGAACGCGGCTCGTGTGTCGTAGGTGTAAGCCAGTTCGTCGTCACCGAGACCGGATCGTTGGCGTTGAATTGCTCTGCGGCGCAGGGACGTAGCACTTGGTCGAATACCATGGCGTCGTTTGGTGCCAGGTGTTGCGGTTCGACGGCTTTCGGGTTGGTCGAGAGCTGCTCGCCGTAGAAACGTGCCACGCCGAGGTACCACGGTAACTCGAGCTTGACCTGCACGGCCCTGGCCGCCACATCCATCGACTCGTCGAAGCGCGTGACGAACATGCGCGCGGCCTCGTCAACATTGTCGAGGTAGATGTACGCGCCGCGCCCCTTGTCGGTCACGGTGTCCATCAACGTATCATTTACGCCGTCGCCCACGCCGACCCCAACCAAATAGATCCCGTCGCCATCGTTGAGGCTGGCGCCCGCGGCGATAATGTTCTCGTCGGTCACGCCCGTGTTGGCTTGCCCGTCGCTTATCAGCACGACACGATTCAAGCAATCTGCCACGAAATTCGTCTGCGCCAAAGCGTAGCCCGTCGTAAGGCCTGCGTTGAGGTTGGTCGAGCCGTTTGCCGCCATTGCGTCGGCCATCGCAACAATAGCCGAGTCATTCGGCCCTGTGACAACATGCGAATTCATGACGATTGTGTTCGTGTCGCTCCAGGTGACTGCAGACACGATATCGCCGTGCTTGAGACTCTGGGCAACTGCCTTCACGGCGGCCTTCGAGCGCACGATCGGCTCACCCCCCATCGATCCCGAAGTATCGAGCACGAAAGTGATGTTCATGGGACGCCGAACGAACGCTGCTGCTTCCGACGACACCCCAATCTGCAAAGCATACGTTCCAACACCGTCACCCGGCGCCATCTCGAGGTTGACGGCAAGTTCACCCGTTGCCGCGCGCTCATAGCCAAGATCATAGTAGTTCAAAAACTCATACGTTCGAATCAGCGATGCGGGCGGTACGCCTCCGCGATTGATGATAGAACGCGCGATGGTCGGCGATGCCATCGAATTGGAATCATCGGCAGACAAGTAGAGCGTTTGCGGTTTCGTGGCATCGAGCCTGGCACATTGATCAATTGGTTCGGTCGCTCCGGCAGGATCCCCGACTTCTCCGCTGCCACTGCCACCTCTCGCAGTTGCAACGCCTGCGGACGCGGGTGTCGTCGCAGCCCCTCCTGATGCGGACACAGCAAATATCGTCCCAGTCGACGTCGTGCTACCGGCCCCAATTGGAATCTCCGGAATGGGAAGCGACACGGCGGCGCCAGTGGTGGCGCTGCTGCTCCCACCCTGCGCCGAACCCATGGCCTTGTCGTTGGCGTTGGCGCGCTTGGACGCCGAATCTCCCACGTCATCGGCCTCGCATCCGATGAGCCCCAACACCAGACAGCCAAAATAAAGTCGCCCGATCCAAAGTTTGCCCATGTGCCAAGCCCTCAATTGAACCGCGAACAAGCATCCGCCGTGCCACGCTGTTGCCTAAGCGAATATCCGTAGATAGCTCGAATGCGCTGCGACATTTGGCTCGTGGCCGGCATCTGGCACACGGAAGTGACTGTGCCAGCGGCGGAAATATGCGATTGACTTAAACCTCTGGGTTGGTGCGTCGCGGGCCAGCGTTTCGCCGTGGAGGCGAAGTTTTTCGCCGCGGATCCCCGGGATTCGTCACACGCGGCTGGCAACACCGCGCCTGATCTGACACACAAGGCCTCGCCATCGCGATGCAACCGCCGACCTTTGGAATCCATCATCTGGCCCTTGTCGTCGCCGATCTAGAAGCGATGGAACGCTTCTACGTCGATATTCTCGGATTACCGCTCGTCCGGCGCTGGAACAGTGCCGACGACACCCAGCAACGTGCCGTGTGGTTGGCGCTCGGGCATGATGCGTTCCTAGCCCTCGAGCGCGCCGACATGACGCCGAGCGATTCCTTACCGCGAGCCGCTGTTTGTCGTAAAGCTGCACCTTCGAGCATCAAGACGCCACTCACGGAAACTCCGGAATGCTTCGCGCCGAATGCTGGCTGGCACCTTGTCGCCCTCAGCATCAATCCAGATGACCGCGACGCTTGGCGCCACCGCTTGAGCAGCGCAGGCCATCCTGTCGAACGCGAGACTGACTACACCATGTACGCGCGCGATCCCGAACGTAACTTCATCGCTTTGTCGCATTGGCCAGGTCGGTAGTAGGCAGCCGCTTCAACCCCTCAGAACGAGCCACTCAAGACCAGGCCGCGCGCTCCAACCGACAGGGTCATTCTGTCTGGGTCGGGCTTGTCCGGGACCCGCCTGGCCCCGATGAAGATAAAGGGGATCCCGACTGCCGCCATAACGCCTCCGACAATGGCCAGCCCAACGCCAGGTTTGGAGGTCGAACACCAAGCGGTAATTCCTTGGTCACAGCGCGACTGATCGCGGTAGATTCGCAAGTATCCGAGCAATCCGACGAAGGCGCCAGAACTCGTCAGCAGCATCCCACCGACGAGCATGGCGGGGTTCTTTGCGTGCGTGCGCACAGCTAATGGTGTGCTCTTCTCTGGGGCGGGCTTGGTTTCACACTGCCCAGCTTGGGTGCAGTACTCGCCGGCATCACAGGGAGGATTGCACGCCGAGACACAGCGCCCAGTCAGACAAATGTATCCAGCGCGGCAGGCAGGGAGGCAGGCGGTTTGGCTCGCCGACGAAGGCGCAGCAGTCGAGGTTGGAACTGCGGGCGGTGCCGCAGTGGCTGCCGGTGCAACGCCTGGGCTTGGCTCAACGGATGGCGCACTGGCGGGGTGCGATTGAGCCATTGCAAATGCAGACCAGAAGAGAATCACACCGAGGGCCGCACAACCGAACAGCTCACGCGCAGGAGGGAATGGATGCATCTAGGTGGCGGAGTCCTGGCGCATCATCAACTCCCGAACGCGCCGGATCAAGGGGTTGAGGGCCACAAGCGGCACGGAAAGCTCGCTCAACCGCGCACCTCACCTCGATCGCAGGTCAGTCGGCCTAGTATTTCCGACGGCTTCGAGCAAATCTGGCGAAAAACTGCACTTCGCCGCACTGGTTTGCTATTAGACAACATCCGGTTTGTCTGATCAGAACTCGCGCAGTCCGTTTCCACCGCCCGCATCCGCCGTCCATGCCCAACGTCGGTACCCAGGTGGGCCACGCCGTGAAGCGTCCGATCGCGTCACGCTGCGCGCCACTGTCCATGACAACCCCGGACAATCCCATGAGGTTGTCGGCTGGACGCTCAATATCAGCCGCGGTGGCGCAAGACTGGTCGTCGAAGACACGCTTGCCGTTGGACAAGCCTGGGAGCTTTGGGTCAATGAAGCCACGTCGTCGCGACCGATTCGAGTCGTGTGGGTGCGGGACGAAGCCGGTGGGCAAATCGTCGGGATCCAATATATGGACTGCGTGGGGACGATCCCCCCGTTTGACGATATCACCGAATAGCAGTGACTTCGGTATCAGCACTCCTTGGACCCCAAGGGCCCCTATCACGGTACCTGAAGGGCTACGAGATCCGCGAGGGTCAACTCGAGATGGCAACCGCCGTCGAGCGCGCCCTGGCCGACGACGAAGTACTGCTGTGCGAAGCGGGCACGGGCACGGGCAAGACATTTGCATATCTTCTGCCCGCGATTGCGAGCGGTAGAAAGGTCATCGTATCGACGGCCACGCGAGCACTGCAGGAACAAATCGTTCAAACCGATTTGCCCCTGATCGAGCGGATGTTGGAGCAGAAGACCAACGTTGCGGTGATGAAGGGCCTGTCGAACTACGTGTGTCGACGCCGCCTGCACGAACATTCCGCGCGCGGCGCAGGAACCAAGCACGGCAACAAGTCGCTCCGGCTTGTGACGGATTGGGTCGCCACAACCGCCACGGGAGACATTGCGGAGCTGGTCGATTTGGCGGAAACCGATCCGATTTGGGCAGATGTGACAGCATCCGCTGACACTCGGCGCGGCAGCCAGTGTTCGTATTATGAGCGTTGTTTCGTCACGCAGATGCGCCGCCAAGCCGAAGAGGCGCGGCTCGTTGTCGTGAACCATCACCTATTCTTTGCCGATCTAGCGATGCGCGGACCGCACCCCGGTCGCGTGCTTCCAGACTACGAGGCAGTCATCTTCGATGAAGCACATCAGCTTGAAGATATCGCCACTGACTTCTTTGGAACCAAACTGAGTTCGGCGAAAGTCGAGCACTTGGCGACAGATCTCGAACAATCGCTGACGATTCTATCGACCTACGATCAAAGTCTCGGTCCCCAAACCGCAAGCACTCTCGTTGGTGAACTGCGCAATGCCGCAAAGGCCTACTTCGCGAGCCTCCTAACTGTGGCTGCCTCAAGCGATGGCCGCAAGGAGATCGAGCCCGATGAGCTGAAGGGTGAACCCTACGAGGCGTGGCTACGCCTCGATACGGCGTACGAAACCTTGGGTGGGTTAGTAACCACCTCGCTCGGGCGCCTGCCGACACTGCGTGCCTTCGCTGCGAACCGAGAGCTTGGGGCAGTCGAAGAATGCCTCGACGTTGCCTCACGTCGCATCGACGAGCAACGCATGGCACTTTCCACTATCGCCGAGGACAAGACCAAGCGGGTGATCTGGGTCGAGCAGACCGAACGCACGACGAGCGTGACATCGGCCCCAGTCGATCTGTCACACCTGCTGCGTTCGCGCATTTTCGAAGCATTGCCCTGTGTCGTGCTGACTAGTGCCACCTTGACGACGGCAACGAGCAGCCTCGTGTCCAAAGACATCCCTTCCTTCAGCTACTTGCGCGAACGGTTGGGAATTTCCGAGCTCGGTCGTCCCGTGGTCGAACTCTCCGTCGAGTCTCCATTTGACTACGAGACTCGAGCCATGCTCTACGTCCCCAAGGATTTGCCCGCCCCGGCTGACCCACGGTTCGTCGAGACCGCAGCAGAACGAATTAGCGAACTCATCGACCTTACCGCGGGTGGTGCCTTCGTCCTTACAACCTCGCTGCGCTCGATGCAACGCCTCTACGTAGCGCTCAAGCAGCGCCACGCGGCATTGCCCGTCATGGTCCAGGGCGAAGCCCCAAAGGGTGAGCTATTGCAGCGATTCCGCCAACGCGACGATTCGGTACTGGTGGCAACCACTAGCTTCTGGGAAGGCGTCGACGTGCCAGGGCGTGCTTTGCGCCTCGTCGTCTTGGAGAAGATTCCATTTTATGTCCCAACCGATCCGCTGGTGCGAGCGCGCTCGCTCGCCCTCGAAGCCGAAGGGAAAAATCCATTCATGGACTACATCGTGCCCGCCGCCGCGATTGCGTTGAAGCAAGGGTTCGGTCGTCTGATTAGAAATCGCTCCGATGCCGGCATCGTCGCGTTGCTCGACGAGCGACTGCATCGGCGTGGGTATGGCCAGCGCCTACTTCGCAGTTTGCCTCCTGCCAAACGAACCGACTCGATCGAGGCCCTACGTCGCTTCTGGCGCCAAATCGATCGGGCGCCAGTCGGATTAAACGAACCGACTCGAGTCAGGGAACCCTAGAGGCATTCCCTGTCCCGAGTCTGGTTCACGCGATGAGGCGGACTATTTGCCCTTCTTCGCGGCTTTCTTGGCTGCCTTCTTTGCCGGTTTGGCAGCTTTGGCAGCTTTCTTCGCGGGCTTGGCTGCCTTCTTCGCGGGCTTGGCTGCCTTGGCAGCCTTCTTCGCGGGCTTGGCTGCCTTCTTCGCGGGTTTGGCTGCCTTGGCAGCCTTCACAGGCTCAGGCTTGGCTGCCTTCTTCGCGGGCTTCGCGGGCTTCGCAGCCTTCACGGGCTCGGGCTTTGCTGCCTTCTTGGCGGCCTTCGCGGGCTTCGCGGCCTTCACGGGCTCGGGCTTTGCTGCCTTCTTAGCGGCCTTCGCGGGCTTCGCGGCCTTCACGGGCTCGGGCTTTGCTGCCTTCTTAGCGGGCTTCTCAGCCTTGGCAGCCTTCACGGGCTCGGGCTTTGCTGCCTTCTTAGCGGGCTTCTCAGCCTTGGCAGCCTTCACGGGCTCGGGCTTTGCTGCCTTCTTAGCGGGCTTCTCAGCCTTCGGGGCCTTCGCGGGCTTCTCAGCCTTCGGGGCCTTCGCGGGCTTTGCAGCCTTCGGGGCCTTCGCGGGCTTTGCAGCCTTGACTACGGGCTTCTGGTCCTCGTCGTCGTCGTCCTCGTCGTCGTCCTCGTCGTCGTCCTCGTCGTCGTCCTCGTCCTCGTCGTCGTCGAGCAGAAGCTCCTTTTTGCCACGTGGCGTAACCCAAGCGGCAGTCGAGCCCCGTTCGTCGTCGTCATCGTCGCCGAGCGCTGCTTTGGAGTCTAGCTCGTCATCTTCGTCATCGTCTTCGTCATCATCTTTGTCGAATTCGTCCTCGTCGAGCTCATCTTCGTCCTCGTCGAGTTCATCCTCATCTTCGTCCTCGTCGAAGTTGGCTTTGGCTACCGCAGCCTTCTTGACTGTGTTCTTCGAAGCGGGGCGCTTCGGGGGCGGGTTGTCGTCGTCCGATAGGGGCTCATCGTCGTCGATGTCGACAGTTACGAACTCGTCTTCTTCCATTTCGACCTGCTTTTTCGGCTGTGTCATACGTTTCGTTGACTTCAAGTCCGTGCCGGGTTCGGAGTCGAAGCGGCGGAACGCTGAGGTATGAACGATCTCGACGTCCGCTCCGTCGAGTCGACCCACCGTGTCTTTGCGCCGCTCGATTGTCTCAACAATCAGACGATCGAGCACCGCGAATTCGAATGGCTTGTCGAGAAAGGCGTCGGCTCCGTAGAGCGGGGACGTCATCTCGTTGAGGTTCTCGCCGATACCAGTCAACATGATGATGCCGGTATGCGCGAGCGACACCGTCTCGCGAATGCGTCGCGAAACCTCCCAACCGTTTCTGCCGGGCATCATGACATCGAGCAAGACAATCTGCGGGAGGTGTTCGCACGCAAGCGCATATGCTTCGTCACCGTCGCTAGCTTGAACGACCTTGTATCCACGAGTGCGCAGATGTTGTGCCACCATCGCCCGCATGCTTGGCTCGTCATCTGCAACGAGGACCACTGTCTTGCCTAAGTTCACCATGACCATCTAGCTTTCGGAACTGGGGGAGTCTTTCGGGTTCGTATTTGGTCAGTCGAAGGCCTTTATGGTCAAGGATGATCGATCGAAATTGCACAGGGCGTCGCCGGCACACGCGCCACGCGGGCAGCGACGCTGGTTCGCCCAGGGGTCTTGGCCACACCGCACTAACCCAAAACCAGAGACGGCGCAGTGGCCGGATCTGTCAAATTGGGGCGTAATTTCCCTGATTGGAGCGAGAGTGCGCGCTTCGGGGGCACTTATCGACCCAGCCTCGACAGCGCTTCACAGCGAAACATATCCGGAGCTGCGTCGGCCGCAGTCGGTCCCGCACGACCGTCGAATTGCCGGTACCATTGGCAGCATTTGACGTGGTTCTACGCAATTTGGCGCCCTGACGGGCGGGGTACCTGGTTGAACGTAGCTAACCCTTTCTACCGCGAGCGGTCCCGCGTCCGGTGGCCGACGCCGAAATATCCAGCGGACTCACCCATTGCACGCAGCTTCGTCGTTGCGGCTGCTGACTCCGAACAGCACTGAGCCAACCACCAGTCGACCCGTGCGACGCCCCAGCTCAAGCAGCGCGCGAGATGGCACTTGTTCAGAGCGACTGCTGGCGCCGGGCGGGGGGCCTTCAGCGCGAAAGCTCGGTGCGAGCGCGCTTTGCTACGCCACAATCGCGTCAATTCGAGTCAACTCGTCTGCGCTGAACGGGTTCGCATTGGCGGCCCCGATGCAATCTTTGATTTGACTCAGCCGACTTGCTCCGATGAGCACACTCGTAACTTCCGGCCGACGTAGAACCCACGCCAGTGCCAGCTGAGCAAGCGATTGCCCACGCGCCTGAGCAAGTTGATTGAGCGCGCCTACCTGGGCCAGCTTGTCAGCGGTAATCGCACTCTTCTGCAGGAATGGGCTCGCACTGGATGCCCGCGAGTCCTCGGGAATGCGCTCGAGGTAGCGATCGGAGAGCAGCCCCTGGGCCAGCGGTGAAAACGCGATGCAACCGATCCCTTCTTGGTCCAAGGTCTGCAGCAGTGCCGGCTCGACCCAACGGTTCAGTATGCTGTACGAGGGCTGGTGAACCAGACAGGGCGTACCAAGATTGCGCAGAATCGCCGCTGCTTTTTGGGTTTGTTCGGCGTTGTAGTTGGAAACTCCCACGTACAGCGCCTTGCCCGCGTGAACGGCCGACGCAAGCGCACCCATGGTTTCCTCGAGCGGGGTCTCGGGATCCGGGCGGTGATGATAAAAGATATCGACGTAACCAAGACCCATGCGCAGCAAACTCTGGTCGAGACTGGCCAAGAGGTACTTGCGCGAACCAAAGTCGCCATAGGGCCCCTCCCACATGTCGTATCCCGCTTTGGTTGAGATAACGAGCTCGTCACGATGGTGTCGGAGGTCACGCCTGAGTACATGACCCAAGGTCGCCTCGGCAGAACCCGGCGGAGGGCCGTAGTTGTTCGCCAGATCGAAGTGGGTGATTCCAAAATCGAACGCGCCTAGCAGCATTTCTCGGGCATTGGTGACGGGATTCGAGCCGCCAAAATTGTGCCAAAGACCAAGCGATATTCGCGGCAGGCGCAAGCCGCTCCGACCGCATCGCGCATACGGCATGGTTCGGTAACGTTCGGGTGCAGCAACGTAGGTCACCCGCAAACTCTAGTCCTTGATGGTTCTGACGGCCACTCTGCGGCACGCGAATGCACCGACCACCAAGGTCAATTCTCTATCGATTGGTGCAACCCTCGAGCAACCCGAATCGGGCGCACCAGTCAGGCCGGTTCGATACCGATCCGAGCAACGTACACGATCAAATGGCTATTGCACGACGCAGTTTAGACCGATAACGCCTCCCTGCGCGTCACAACAAGGCTTGTCGGTGAGACCGCCAAATTGGCCAGCACAGTAATGCGCACAGCAGCAACCGCTCGAACATTGCACCTTTAGTGGTTCCGAAGCCGGGCAGTTGTCGCAAGTCGTCACGTAAGGAGTCGCGGGATTATCCACAGTAGAAATGGGCTCGAAGGTCCCGGCATCTGGATTGACTGTGCCAGCAACCACACCGCCAGTTCCTGTCGTCGCCGCACTTGTGCTGCTGCCGCTGCCACTATCGCCACCTGCCGCGATACTGTTCGTGCCGCCAGCACTCGTAGAGCCACCAGCACCGTCGAAAGATCCACCGTCGCCCGTGGTGCAACTCGGCATCAACAGCCAAAGATAGGCCGCAGCTACAGGGACTGAGAAGCCGTAAGTTGACAGACGAACCATGTTGCTACGCCTTCGGTAAGGTCAGATCGATCGCCAACGGAGTTCAGCAGACCGGCCACACCTTGTCCAGTCACGCCCACCAACGACTGCACCGACAGATAGTCGCATTAGCAGCGCACCAGCGGGGTCGGCCAGCGGTTCCGCAATCGCTTGATTCGGGACGCCCTAGCTATTCGAGGTCGTGCCGACTATCGTGACCGAATGGCGGTGCTTCTGCGCCCCGACGGTAGGCATCAAAGTCTCGGTTACCGGACCCTGGTGGGACGAGCTGCGTACTGTGGTGTGATGCTCACCGACTCGCGCGTTTCCGCCGAGCACGCCAGTGTGTACTACGACAAGGGTGCCTGGTTTCTTCGCGATCTCGCGAGCACCAATGGTACTTTTCTCGACGGGGCAAAGTTGGACCTTGGGCGTAAGCATTTGCTCGTGCCAGGCTCAATGTTGGGGTTCGGCGCGCCCAGCCCAACATTCCGAATGTTGCATGATGACCCACCTCGAATGCGCCTGCGCAACTGTGCGACCGGCGCAAAGCTCGAACCAACACTGGGCCTGGTGGTGCTCCCAAGTGAGGAGCGGCCGCTAATCACCGTCTTTCAAGGGTTGGATGGTTGGTACGAAGAGCGCGAAGGGGCAGTGCAACAACTGGATGATTTTGCCGAGGTCGTCGTAGAAGGTCAGTGTTGGAACGTCGAGCTGCCACCACCAGGCGACGAAATGGCGCAGACAGGCCTGACCCGCGTGGGCGGTTGGGCCACCTTCGATGAGCTATTCTTGCGTTTCGATGTTAGTCGGGATCGTGAATCAATCGTACTTTACATCGTCGCGGCAACGGAGTCGCGAGCCATCACCAACCGCGCCTACCATGAATTGTTGCTGGTTCTGGCAGAAGCGCGCATCGAAAGTCAAGTGGCAGGCATTGCGGAGGTGGAACAAGGCTGGCTCCACACTGATGAGCTTTGTCGGCGTATTGCCGGCGACATCAGCAAGGTGAACGTGGACGTGTTTCGCGCACGTCAACAGCTCGACCAATTGGGCGTCCTCGAATCCCATCGAATCGTTGAGCGGCGTCCAATCACCAGACAGGCGCGGATTGGCACTTCCAGGGTGGAAATCAATTACGACGTCGAAATCAAGTCACCGTCCAAGCCACCGGATGGGTAGCGTATGCAGTGAACTCACACCCCACAGCGGATTCGACCTACGGCGAGCCGTACCTGCGAGCCGGCGACGCAATCCAGCCGCATTCTGCGATTGGGTGAGTCCTCCGAGCGTCAACCACGTCGATCCAATTGCGGGAGGCTCTCACCTCGGTGTAGAACTGAAGCAATGACCTTGCTGCTCGAAAAACATCCTAATCTGCTCACGTCTCTGCGTCGAGGCGGGGATGCTCCTGCCGCTGCGGTGGTCGAGTTGATCCGGGATTCCTACCCCGAGGTCTTTCGTACGATTTCCCAGTTGCTGACCCGTGGCCAAGAAATCGTCTCGATCGAGCCAGGCGACGTAGTGACCGTACAGCACGATTGTTGCGTCATGCAACGCGACCACATGCTGCGTCGCCGCATCTTCAGACGCAACGACGAGAATAGCGATCACGAACCGCGTAGCGACAAGCAAGGCGATACGCCTGAGCCGGTTGAAATCTGGAAGGACATCGATTCTCCGAAGAGCGGCATCGCCACCATCGAATGGGACAGAACCCGTTACAGCAATGAAGCGGACGGCGACCAACGCACGGGCCGTGTAGTCGTGTCGACGTTCGAGCCACTCGGCGTCGCCACCAAAGAATTCCAGTTGCGTCAACTTACCGACGGCACGCGTCGAGAATTCGCCGAACTCTTTGCCACGCGTAGCTTGGTCCCTTTGGTCAATGCGTTCTTCGGCGTTCGTGCGTACCTCGTCGAGCCCGAAGTGTTGCTGCTCGCCCGCCCAGATCTGCACGGCACTGACCGGCTGCAAGACGGCGCGCGCAATCCACGAACCCTGAATTCCGAGCACCTATTGGCAAACTACCCGGAGAAGCATCCCGAAGCATTCGGATTCTTCCACGCCATGCGTGATCAAGCTTTCGCCAGCGAAGATCGCCGCGCCGAGGCAAGCCTCGCGTCCGTTTCGAAGGCCCTCTGCTTGGAAGTTTTGACTGCCGTCGCCGTACCGCAAATCCACGGCACTCTCGCCAATCTGCTCAGAATGCAGTTCGCGTTCATCCAGCCACACGCCGTGATTGGCTCGACCTTGCTCCGTGCTGGTGCGGCGCTCCAGCCAGCGTGGGACGTCGGCATGCAATTGCGGCTACTCGACGCCCACGCTCAGCAACGCTAGCAGTCGAAAATAGTCACTTCTTCTTGGCGCGCTTGGGCGCAGCACCCGGCTTGGGTTTGGCCTTGGCCTTGGACGCCGCACCCGCCTTAGGTTTGGCCTTGGCCTTGGACGCCGCACCCGGCTTGGGCTTCGCTTCGAGCGCCCGCGCGGCACGCTTGGCCTGAGCCGCCTTCTTGCGCGGCGTCCTTGCGCCACGCGCCGGCGCCTTGTGTGTCGCTCTCACTCTAGCCCTGGTCTTTTCTGGTTCGCTGCCGACGTCGAGGCTGAGTAGGGCCTGCGCGAGCAACCCCAAACACTCGAGGGTGTACGAAGGAGAATCGATCTTGGGCAAGCTGGAAACGCGTTTGGCAAAGTCGTCAGCCGTGCTGTCCAGAGCGTCAGCTAGGGACTCCGGAATGTCGACGCGCAGGTCGATCTCCAAGCCAATGATCGTCAGCATCCACTCAAAAGCGCCAAAGTCCGGCACGCGCTGCATGAGTTTGCCGAGGGGCTTTCGCCGATCGAAGCTGCCAAGCGCCGCCTCGAGCAGCGCCAGAGATTTTTCGTATTCTGATGGTCGTGATGGTGCCATGCGCTTCTCTCTGCCGGACAATCCGCCGGCTGGGTTGAGACTAGTTCGATGCGAGGATCTTCCGCAACAGCGCACTTGCCGGAAATCACGCTTCCCTAGCGACGCTGTGGCGACGGCTTCAACGCAATCTGTTTGAGTCGCTCGAGGAAATCTTTGTGCCTGAGGTATTCGAATTCGAAGCGCGCCAGAGCGATCTTCATCCCACTATAGAGTGACACGGTAACGCCTTTGGTCACCCGCTCGCCATCGACAAAAGTCCCATTCGTGCTTCCAAGATCGGCGATCGCCAAGCCGAAAGGAGTCGCATAGAGCGCGGCGTGCTCGACTGAGATCGACAATTCCGGAATGGTGACGTCCGCGTCCGCTGTGCGCCCCATGATGATGCGCGCCTGGTGACGGTTCTCGCGCTTTTTGGTCAGAAACCATACCCGCCCCACCAACACGGTGTTTTCCAGGTGTTCCTGATTTTCGAGCGTGAAGCGAATCGTCCCGCGTGGCGAACGCTCAGCTCCCAGCGCCGTAATTCCAAGGATCCCAGTGCCGACGATGACACTCGACGCTGGATAATCCTCGAACAGGCGCTCGTACCCCTTCAAGCGGAGTTCGTGTGCAAGGTCGTCAATGGTCACCATCTTGGGCTGCTGGGGTCTTCGTACAGAATACCTTGGGTGAGCCGCGATAGGCCAACAGCCGAGCAAAAAGGAATCGAATCCTTCGCGAGTGGCTTAAGTCTGCCCGGCACCGTCCGTTTTAGATGAGTAGGGAACTGGGACACCGAGAGCTGAACCGAGAGCGCCCCCTGACTGCTAACAGGGGGCGCTGGTTCTTTTTTGGGGGGCTGTGACCACGTCGTGGTGACGAATGGGGCCACTGCTCGGTAACGACGTCCGTTGCCGTCGCCCGAATATCCCGTCCCTTTTGAAGCAATACCGTGAACGGATCTGTCGCTGTGGAAATTTTCCACCCAGAATGCCAATTGCTGCGCAAGGTGACAGATTCGCGAGACTCCCCCTGGAACCACCACGGATTCATTGCAGCGGCGTTCGATGCAATCGCTGGCATTTCGGGCGCGTCTTTGGGCATCGCTTCCGGCGTAAATGCGGAAATAATATCGCATTTCTGATCTGTGGATTTGATTTCGCATGGTCATGGGTCAGAATGGCGGCTGCCGCCTCGTCTTCGCTGTCTTTCCTCACCGCGGCTCAGTCTCATATCCTGTGAGCTGGAAAACCAAGGATCGGCAACTCGACCGTCATGAAGCACCGAGTCACCATCGTCGAAGTCGCAAAGCAGGCTGGTGTAGCTGTCAGCACCGTTTCCAGAGTGCTTAATGGCGGATATGCGAGTCCGGCTGTTCGGGCTAAGGTTCAGGAGGTGGTGCGCGAGCTCGGGTTTGTCCCTTCCACGAGCGCTCGCGGCCTCAAGCTCGGCCGTACGGGTCTCGTCGGCTTCGTGTCCTGGAACACGCACGGCGCTTGGGCCTCCCAGTTGCTCTGCGGGATCGAGGACGAGTTGGTTGGGAGGGCCGTCAGTGTCGTCCTTGGAAGTGTTGGGCTGCGCGGTACCTACGATGCCAGCGCGGTGCGGGCCTGGATCGGGGAGCATCGCGTCGATGGGCTGGTTCTGGCGCGAGTGCCTGTCGAGCACACGCCGCTCATCGACGAGTTGCGGGCGGCGGGGCTGCCCGCGGTCATGATCGCCTCGGACATCGATTTTGGCTACGGCGTGCGTATGACGGTGGAGAATCGAATTGCCGGACAGATGGCGGCAAAGCACCTGCTCGAGCTCGGTCATCGTCGCATCGGTTTCCTCGGTGGCCCGAAGGAATCGGTTGATTCTCGCGATCGACTCGTTGGCATCGAAGAAGTGGTCCGCGGCTCTGGGCTCGAAATTGAAGCCGATCATGCGGGCTTTGCGATGAGCTACAATCCCGAGTCTGCCATCGGCTACGCCAAGCGCTGGCTTGGGTTGCCGCGCGAAGGTCGCCCAACGGCGGTCGTGCTCGGCAACGACGAGATGGCAATGCAGTTCACTCGCGTCCTGCTCGATCGCGGTTGCAAAATTCCTGACGATTGCTCGATCGTTGGGTTTGACGGCGTGCCCGAGGCCGCGCGGTTCTGGCCAGCACTCACCACCGTATCGCAGCCACTTCGCGACATGGGCTCGGCCGCTTGTCGCGTTCTAATGCAGATGATTGATGGCACCGACGATCATGTGACTGACGCCCTGACGTTCAAGACTGAACTCATCGTACGTGAGAGCACCGGCCCCGTGCCATTCCGGCAACAGGCAGCGTAGCTGCGGCAGGTTTTCCGGCTAACCCGGCTGCCGCCGTGCCCAGCCGCTCGATTCTGCTGAATTGGGGTGCTAGATGCCGGCGCGCATGAGTGAAGCGTTGCCAGCGCTCGAACCCGATGAGTCTGCGGATCGGCCGTGGCTATCGTGGGCTCGGCGATTGCTCTTGTTGATCGTCGTTGTGTTCGTGGGCACAACGCTGAGGCGCTTAGGTCGAGACTTTCGCCTGAGCGAGGTCGAGCTCCATTGGCCTTGGTTGTTGGTAGTCACGGCTTGTCTCACTGCCACCAATCTGATGCAGGCCATGGCTTGGGTGAAGTTGCTGAGTCGAATGACCCATCGAGTGTTGCCAGCTCGGCCCATCTTGCTCGGCTTCATGGCTGGGCAATTGGCGCGCTACATCCCGAGCGGTAAGGTCGCTCTGCTGGTCGTACGAACTGCCGCCATCAACCAGCTGGGACTCTCCAAGCGACTCGTTGCTTCGTCGATCGGTATTGAGGTGTTGTCGTGGCTGACCATGGGGATGCTGATCGGAACCGCTGCGCTGTTTGCCACTGGCAACGATGCGGCCGGGTTGGGACCCTTTTTATCCACTTGGTCGCTGCCGCTTGCCATTGCGACCGTCACCGCGATCGTGATTCTGGTAGTGGTTGACCGAAAGCACTTTCCAGCGTGGGCATTGCGAGCCATTCGCGCCGATGGAACAGGACCGCTAATGACTCTTCCCGTGCTGGGCTGGCAGGCAGCGTCGTGGTCTGGCGCAGTGCTACAAGGGGTCCTCTTACCCTTCGCGGTGGGCGCCAGTTTTGCTCAGGCCTGGCCGAATGTCGGAATGTTCCTCTTGGCGCCGATCGCTGGGTTTCTGGCGCTCGTTGCGCCCGGCGGTCTTGGTGTTCGCGAAGCAATACTCTCGTACGCGTTGATGCCCCAACTCGGCGCATCCAAGGCGCTTTGCGTGGCGCTCCTGGCGCGAGCAACCTTCGTCGTGTCCGAAGTCATCTCCTGGGGAATTGTGCGATGGCTAGCTCGCTCGAAAATCGAGTGAACCGCACCCTCGGTCGCCTTGCTCCATGGTTGCTCGGCAGCCTACTCTTGTATTGGTTTCTGCCCACGTGGGTCTGGCACGTGCGGCGGACCTTCGATCCATATACTTTCAACGACGATGCGCGGATCCTCATCTGGCCATTTCTGCGCGAAGCCGATCCGAGGCTCTTCCCAAGCGATCCCTTCGTTCCGTACTACCTGGCTGGGTTGCCCGAGGGGTATCTTGCGCTCTTTCGCCTGGTTGGTCGTCTCGGTGGGACAAAAGCCACGAGCGAAGTGCTGCAGTACATCTCGGTGCTCTCGGTCGCTACTACATTGGCTGCAACGGCACGTCGCATCGGTGGTAATGTGGCGGCATTTCTCGCGGTCGCGCTGGTGCTGGGCAGCGATGCGTTCTTCGATCGCGCTGGCGGTGGTCTACCTCGCTCGTTTGCGTTTCCCTTGGTGTCCGCCGGATTGTACGCGTTGGTCGCGGTCCGGCCGCGACTGTTGGCCGTACTTACGGTTGCCGGAGCTGCATTCTATCCAGTGGTATCGGCCCTACTCGGCATCGCGCTTGGGTTGTTGTTGGTCTTGCCGTCGCAATGGCGGTGTGACGAATGCCTTGACCGAGATTGCGACCATTTGCGCTCCAAAATCGTATGGCCATCGTGGCGCGAACGCATCACTTGGTTGAGCGTGACGCTGCTCGCGGTCGTTGTGCTCGTGACGCCAATGTCACTGCGATTGCAACCCTATGGTGCGCCAATCACCCCGGCGATGTTGCACGAATTTCCCGAGGCCGGTCTGGGCGGACGACTTACGCGCGAACAGCACCCGCCGTTCGAGAGTTTTCCGATCGTGCTTGCGCGCCATGTCCGTGGCACCCTCGTCGGCCATGGCGAACCGATCGCCGGGTTCGCCGCGGCGTGGCTGCATCGCACAGACAAGACTCGAAATCTTGTGGTAAGCCTGGTCATTAGCGCCGCGGCTATCCGTTGGCTCATGGTGGCGCGACGTCGACCGCGCCTGCTCCGACCTTGGTTGCTCCTTCTGGCATCGCTCTTGGGACATAGCGCGGCATGCCTCGTGGCGCCGCGCCTGTTCTTGCCCGAGCGCTATGTTCAATATGGGGTGCCGCCGCTTGTCGTGCTTCTGGTGGCTTGCGGCTTCGGAGGAGCACTGGCAAAAGTACGCGCGGAATGTCCGCAACGGATTCGCGACTGGGTGACCGCAGCAATGTTACTGGCGCTCGTGGGAACCAAAGGCTCGTCCTACGTTGGCGTCGAGGTATACGTGCCGCCGCGACGACGCGCGCTCTACGAGGAAATTTCCCAACTCCCTCGACACGCCGTGGTTGCAGGCTGGCCTGCCGGCCCCATGGAAAACGTCCCGTACCTCTCCAAACGCCGTGTGCTGACGAATTTCCAACTGGAAATGCCTTTTCATCGAGGATTCACGCTACAAAGTCGTGCACGGCTGCAGGCGTTATTCGAAGCCTACTTTGCCACCAGCGTTCGACCCATTACGCGACTTTGCTCCGAGTTCGACGTGACCCATTTCTTGATCGACAAGACACACTTCACTATCGCAACGCCAACCTACTACGCGCCCCACCGTGCAGAGTTGGCGCGGTTGGTAGCCGGAACCGCACCGACCGAGGCATGGTTTTACCGCATGCGTCATCACCCATCGATTCGACATTTCGAAGGCGATGTCGATTTGGTCGATCTCTCGCAGTTCCCAGAGCTCGCTCCAGCTTGTTCGGCTAGGCAGGCTCAATGAATTCGTCGCCTTTGGACCACCCGCAGCCTGCATCGAGTCGCGGCGACGCGCGCTCAGTGCGCACGCCCACCTCGATGCGAAAGGTGATACTGCGGTTGCTTCTGTCGCTCCCGCTGCTCGGTGTCTTCGTCTGGATTCTACACACCGGAGCGCTGCCCATCGTGCCCGATAGCGCCGCCCTGGCTCGCGCCAACCGGGCCGTGGTCGTGGCTTATTGCTGCTGGTTCTTCGTCGTCCACGCGTCCCGAGGGGTGCGCTGGCATTGGCTGCTAAAGCCATTTTGCCCGGTTCCGCTGAAGGTTGCCGTCGATCTTACGGCGATCGGAAACGGCGCGTTGGTCCTTTTGCCCCTTCGCACCGGCGAGTTCGTGCGGCCACTGCTAGCTCGGCGCTATGGGGTTTCAGCGCTCGCAGCCGCCAGCACGATTGGCGCCGAGCGCATCATTGATGGTCTCTGTGTCGGGCTGATGCTGTTCACTGCCCTGGTGTTCGCACCGGGACATCCGACGGCGCTTGAGCTAGCGGGCCCTACCTTTCGCGATCCGACGCTGATTGGGCGTGCTGCAAAGCTGGCCTTGGGCGGCTTCTCGGTGGCATTGCTGATGCTGGCACTCTTTCACTGGCAGCAGCAACTCATGAGTCGGCTGATTGAAAACACCTTGGGCAAGCTCTCCAAGGGGTTAGCGAACCGCGTCAACTCGCTGTTGGAACACCTCGCCAGTGGGCTTGCGTTCTTGCGTGACAAAAAGAGCGCTACCATTTACCTGTTGCTAACTGCCACCTACTGGGCTGCCCAAGTCGTAGGGATCTGGTTCTTGCTGATCGGTTGCGGTTTTACCCAACTTGCGTTCATGCAAGCCATGGCCATCACCGGGGTGTTTGCCCTCGGCTTCATGCTGCCAGCCCCGCCTGGTTTCTTTGGTGCTTTTCAGGCGACCTTCTACGCCGGCTTGCTCCTCTATTTTCCCGCCGCCCGGGTCAAGACCGACGGCGCGGCTGCTGTATTCTTCGCATACGTGATTCAGATCGGCACCACGATCGTCGTGGGGCTCATCGGCTGGCTGCGCGAACGCCGCTACCGCGATTCAGCCGAACCATCGTTGCGCACATACAAGGTATAGGCCGGAAGCACACCGCGTTTGGCCCGCTCGGCAACTTTGCGCATGACGCGCTCGATGTCTGGCGGGGTCGCGCAATCTGCATCGACAGCGGCAAAATCGGCAAGCTCGAGCCAGCTCTGAACCCCAGTTTCATCTCTGGTTGTCGCGAGCGGCATGGCCCTTGGCTGACTCAATGGACCCAAGGCCGGCTGCACGAGGCTCGCCAAGGGGTGCAACTCTGCATGTTGACCACCTTCGCAGCTGACAATGATGGCTCGATCGCGGAAGGGCACTTCGGGCAACGTCTTTGGATTCTCGAACAACAGTAAACCATCAACGTCCTTGGTGAACCGCGCCCGCCGATAGACGAAGTCGAAGAACATGAATTCCCCAGCCAACCGGTCGCTGCCGCTCGACTTGGTCCCGTTCACGACGATGTGCGTGACGCCCATGTCCATGAGCCAACCGTGGATTTCAGCGGGACTTTTGGCCTTACAGTAGTTCAGCCCATATTGCCACAATGGGGCGTCGCGCACCGCTTCACGCCCGGTGCCAAGATGTGACTGCATCTCGTGAAATAGCACGCGTGCATCGCTCGGAAGATAATTCGCGAGCGCGGTCATGCGCGGCTCAATCGTGAAGCGTTCGGCATAGTTGCCGGCGTGACCATACCCGAGATTGTCAACAACCCGCTTAATGGCAGAACCTGCCATGGCGTGAGTCGCCAGAAAATAGACGTCAGCGGCCGTCGCCAACTGAACCACGACGAGCACCCCGACCGAAGCTCGTACGACCGTTTGTAGCTGACGAAATATCAGTATTAGCACCGCCGCCGTAACTGCTGCCATCAGCGGCAAGATCGCCTGTAGGTAGCGGTCTTGGTGGTGCACCCAATACCAAGTGAAAATAGCGCCGTGGATCCAGGCGACCAGTAGCCAGAGCCGACGTGTGCCCCTGAGCCACAGAATGATCGGCAGCAGCACAGTGAGCAACGAGCCGAAAACCGGGCGAGCGCCGTGGTACTTACTCCAATCATTAGGCAGGAACGAGTAGGCGAAAAGTGCCTGAACACTCGCCGCAAAGCCGCGAAGGGTTCGCGTCGGTGCCCACATCTGCACTTCGCTGTACTCGTTGGCAAAACGATAGGCGGCCAAAGGCGACCAGGGCCGCGACGGGAACACCGAACCGAGGCTCGGGTACACAGGGTTGCCGTGCCAGAGCCAATTTTTGAGCCAGAACGGCGTGGTTAGAAGCAGACCCAAGCCAAACGCCCATGAAAACGTGCCAAAAAGACGCTGGCGCAGGCTAGCTTGGTTCGAACAGTAAAGGGTAAGTGCACGAACGGCGAGTGCCAGCAAGGGGATCGGCACCAGCATGATGGCGACAGTCTCCTTGACCATTGCAGCGGCGGCCAACAGCACCGTAACCAACAGTACCCAAGGTCGTTCAAGGCTACGCCAGGCATGAATCAGTGCCAGGCCGAGCGCAGGGGCAATCAGCGCGCCAAAGTGGTCCGCGCCGGCAGAGAGCGAACTGTCATAGAGCATGACGCCTGGAAACAGGAAGCGAGCGACCCAAACCACCCGCGTGTCAGCCCTTGGGACGAGTCGACGAACCAGCGCCGGCAGCGCGAACAAGGTCGTTATCGCGAACACCAGGTATTCGAGATGTGCCGCTAACTCCATACGATGAAAGAGCGTGCCTACCGGCAGAAGCATTGCCCACACGTAGAGGTAGCTGGTCAGGTGTGGCCGCGTGGAAAACACCCACCCCTCGGGCATGCGCCGCAAGCCACCATGCGCAACATAGTCTTCGGCAAGCGCTAAGTGTTTCCAGCGCGCATCGAACTGAACGTTGTAGGGCGTCAGGATCGAGAAATAGATGAGCGCTAGCGCACCGACACCAAATAGGATGAAAAGGATTTGGGCAGCCCCGAGTTTCGGCCCAACGCGCAAAACGCGCCGAGCATGACGCAGCACCAATCGCCAGCGACTGACGCCGAATAGGCAGAGCAGTAACGGGTAAACGACGAAGGTCGTTCGCCCGTAGGCCTGAACCACGCCAAGCAGGAACATGCCCAACTCGAACCCGGTGAGCCCCAACGCAAAGCCAATCGCTACTCGCTCGTGCGTGGGGAGCGCAAGCCGAAAAACTCGCCGCAACAGGAAATCGCCTAGCGACAGACACGCGACGCCCAAAACCAGCGTAAGCGCGATGATGCCGAGGTAGTGCCACAGCAACCACTGGGAGATTGGATACCAAGGCTCACTGAATCCGAGCAAGACAATTGCACCCGTAATCGCTAGCAGCGCCGGGAACAGGCTGCGCGTGAAGACGACAATACGGTTCGGTAGTTCCGACATCAGCCACCGCTCTCGCCCAGATGCCCGGTTCCGCGCACGACTTCACGCACGAAATAGGGACGGCGATTTTGAGCCTCGTGGTAGGTCCGTGACACGACGTCAGCTAAGAGTCCCAGACTGAGCAACTGAACGCCGATCACGATCAGCAATACCCCAAGTAGTAGTAGTGGGCGATCGGCAAGGTTATGACCGAGGGCGAGCTTCTCGAAGGCTAGCCAGCCGTTGATCCCGACTCCCAGCGCGAACAAGATGAGCCCGAGCAACCCAAATACTTGCATCGGCCGCGTCAAGTATTGCTGAAGAAACCGCACCGTAATGAGATCGAGTACGACGCGAAGGGTGCGGCCAATGCCGTACTTGGATTGGCCGAAACGCCGAGGCCGATGGTTGACCGGCATCTCAACAATCGTGGCCCCAATGAACGCCGCCACGGCGGGGATGAACCGGTGCATCTCACCGTACAGGCGCAGCTGTTTCGCCAGATCTCCGCGCATAGCCTTGAGCGTGCAACCATAGTCGTGCAGCCTGACTTGGGTCGTGGCACTGATCAGCCAGTTGGCGATCATCGACGGCAGTTTTCGATTGATAAAGGTATCTTTTCGATCCCGGCGCCAACCTGCAACGAGGTCGTAGCCCTCGTTCAATTTCTCGAGCATCCGTCCGATGTCGGCTGGATCATTCTGCAGATCCGCGTCCATAGTGACGACCACTTTGCCACGTGCGACATCGAGGCCAGCCTGCATGGCTGGGGTTTGCCCGAAGTTGCGGCGAAACCGAATCAGGGTCAATGCCTGATCGGTCGTGGCGATCTCCTTCAATAGCGCAAAGCTTTTGTCGCGTGAACCATCGTCTACCAGAACAATCTCGTAGCTGACGCCGAGCGGGCGAACCCCGGCATGTACCTCGTCGACGAGCAACCGAACATTCTCTTGCTCGTTGTAGACGGGAATTACGATCGACAAGTCGAGGTCAAGTTGGACCCCGTCGACGTCAAACGTCGCAGATGAGCTCGAAGTGGTGGGGCCTAGCATGGTGACGGGTGGGGCAACTGAAATGACCTGGTCCGCTTGGACCTGTGGGCTGGGTTCGCGGAGATGAACTGCGGCCATCTAGCGCAACCTGCCGCTGCGTGCCGTCAAATGCGTGAACTACGGTTCCGCCAGAACCACAATCCAGGGCAAAACGCGGCGCTCTTGGGTGATTCGCATTGTCCCTTCGACCAGGCGACGGAGCGTTCGGGGACCGAATTGCTGGAGGTGACCCGGTGTGTTGCCGAGCGTCGCCAGATGCGCACCGCGAAGTAGATTCATTCCGCGAAACCACGGTTCGTGCGGCGTACTGAGAAGCAATGCGCGGCGCGTCACACGTGCCAACTCGACAAGCGCATCCCGAGGCCGTTCGAG
>Ga0302321_100000032_pt1 | contig 130181 bp, 75 predicted proteins | sample Fen_T0_1_FD_202505 | JGI IMG/M metagenome (GOLD analysis project Ga0302321, IMG submission 202505) | Peat permafrost microbial communities from Stordalen Mire near Abisko, Sweden - Fen_T0_1 | ecosystem: Environmental > Terrestrial > Soil > Wetlands > Permafrost | place: Sweden: Abisko...
TGTAAAATCAAAAACATGGACGCAATTACACACCAATCTAATTGATGGTGAAGGTCGTCAAAATGCATATTGCCAAGCTTGTGTGGACAAAAACGGAGTTTTTAATATTTCGTGGGTATGGCGTGGTTCTCCTGATGTAGCTAGTAATCACAACATGCTCTTTGCACGTTCCGCTGATGGCGGTATTAGTTGGGAGAAATCTACCGGTGAAAAATACACGTTACCTATCAATGAAGCAAACGCCGAGTTGGCATGTAGCATTCCTCAAAACAGTGAATTGATCAATCAAACATCGATGACTACGGATGACATTGGGAATCCTTTTATCGCTACGTATTGGCGAAGTGCCAATAGCACCGTACCGCAATATCACATTGTCTACAACGTGGGCAACAAATGGCAAGAGCTGGATCTTGGATTCCGTACAACTCCATTTTCATTGAGTGGAGTTGGCACCAAGCGAATTCCTATTTCCCGTCCGCAAGTCTTGGTAAGTGGTAAAGGTGATAAAGCTTCGATACGATTATTCTTCCGCGATAGAGAGCGCGATGATAAAGTATCGGTAGCTGTTTGTAATAATATTACTCAAAATAAATGGACAATATCTGACCTTACCGACTTTGGAGTTGGTTCCTGGGAACCAACCTACGACACAGAGTTATGGAAGGATAAGAAAAGGTTGCATCTTTTCGTTGAGAATGTTCAACAGGTAGATGGTGAAGGTGTAGCCAAAGCGCCGCAACCGGAGATGGTGAATGTGCTGGAAGTAAAGTAAATAAGATGTATTTTCAGTGTTTTTAAGTTGTCTGTATCTTCTGTATTTGAGGTAAAGAGACTACTGTAAATCTTGAAGAATATTTTCGGGATATGCATTTTCACAAATTTATCAAAATCCAGGATGGTCTACTACTCCAAATCCAGGAGCTATAAATCAAAAAACTGGTTTAGTTAACAATAAAGATTAGTTTTTATAAGCCACTTTAGAGATAGTATCTAAGGTGGCTTTTTTCTTTAATAGTTTTTCTTTAAAGCAGTTATAGCAATATATATTAGTGCAGATGATGTCTTGTTTATTCAAATAAAACATCTGTATTAATATTTTTTCTCCTTTTTGAATGAATTTTTCCCTTTGTTACATTATTTAAACATTATTTTTGCAGTATAAATAATCAAATACACTATATGAAAAGTAAAAAATATATTTTTATTCAATTTATTTTTCTGTTCTTAATTACAAATTCTTATTCACAAAACTTACCAACCAAAACAGCCCTTATCAATGGTACTTCATTTACCGACAATGAAGGGAAGGTTATCAACGCACATGGTGGTGGATTTCTAAAAGTAGGTAATTACTACTATTGGATAGGTGAAAACCGAAAACAAGGTGTTTTTGTGTCTTGCTATCGGTCAAAGGATTTAATGAATTGGGAGTTCAGGGGAGATTTACTGACCCGTCAATCGCACCCGGAACTTGATAGTGCCAACATAGAACGCCCAAAGGTGATTTATAATTCCAAGACAAAGCAATTTGTGATGTGGATGCATTATGAGTATGGAAGGGACTATAGTTATGCGCGCGCTGCAATAGCTACTTCTGGTGATATCGAGAAACCATTTACATTCATCAAAAGCTTTCGTCCGTTTGGGAACATGTCCCGCGATTGTACGCTTTACAAGGATGATGATGGAAGTGCGTATTTCTTCTCATCGGCACGCGAAAATTATGATATGATGCTGTACAAACTCACCGACGATTATACTGATGTTAAGACGCAAATAGCAACGCTTTGGCCCGGAGGGCATCGCGAAGCCCCTGCATTGGTGAAACGTGGTAAATACTACTTCCTGATGACTTCCGGTTGTACCGGTTGGGCTCCGAATCAGGCAATGTATGCTTTTTCGAAATCAATCTCAGGACCATGGTCAGAATTGAAGAATATTGCTAACGCTACTACCTTCGATTCTCAATCTACTTTTATTCTTCCGGTAGTTGGCAACAAAGCAACTAGTTATCTTTATGTTGGCGACCGTTGGGATGGAAAACAGTATTTCAAGTCCAGCTATATTTTCTTACCTTTGGCTTTTGAAAATGACAGCACTATGACCTTGAGTTGGAGGGATAAGATTAGCATAGATGTCAAAACCGGGAAGATAAAATAAGTAGACAAATTGCGAATAAAATTAATACAAATAGAAATACAAATGAAAAAAAAACTAATGCTGGGGAGTTTATTTGTGGCACTGCTTTTACCGGCAGTAGCTCAGAATACTCCTGTCGTAAATGATTGGGAAAATCCCGCCGTTTTTCAGATTAACAGGGAACCGGCACGTGCCACCTTCTTGCCTTTTGCCGATAAACACTCGGCAGTTGCTGATATCTACGAAAGTTCTCCATGGTATACCTCCTTGAATGGGCAATGGAAATTTCAATGGTCGCCTACGCCCGATCAACGTCCGAAGGACTTCTACAAAACCGACTTTAATGTGGTAAACTGGAAAGAAATTCAGGTGCCATCCAACTGGGAGTTGAAAGGATATGGTATTCCTATTTATACAAACGCTACCTATCCATTTGTAAAGAATCCACCCTATATCGATCATTCCGATAATCCGGTAGGTTCATATAGACGCGATTTTCAGTTAGAATCGTCTTGGAACGGTCGCCGAGTTTACCTTCATTTCGAGGCTGGGACATCGGCTATGTACATCTGGGTGAATGGAAAAAAAGTAGGTTATACCGAAAATACAAAAAGCCCTGCAGAGTTTGACATCACCAACTACGTAAAACCAGGTAAAAACTTGCTGGCTGTAGAGGTCTATCGCTGGAGCGACGGTTCGTACCTCGAAGATCAGGATTTCTGGCGTATCTCGGGTATCGACCGCAATGTGTATCTGTACAGCACTTCCAATCTTCGTATTGTCGATTTTTTTGCCCGTCCCGATTTGGATAGCAACTACAAAAACGGCTCATTGGCAGTGGATGTAAAACTGAGTAACTATAACAAATCTGCGAAAACCGGTGTGGTGGAAGCTTCGTTGCTCGACGCCAATGGAAAAGAAGTTTTCAATCAAACATTGAAAATTGCTACACCTGCCGATGGTAAGAAAGAACTTACTTTCAGCAAGAACGTGTCGTCTCCTAATCTGTGGAGCAGCGAAACGCCTTATCTGTACTCGTTGGTACTGACTTTGAAAGACGAAAGTGGTAAATTTCTCGAAACAGTAGCTACTAAAATCGGTTTCCGCAAGGTGGAACTGAAAAATGGTCAGATGTTGGTGAATGGAAAACGCATCTTGGTACATGGAGTAAACATTCATGAACACCACCCGGTTACCGGTCATTATCAAACCATGGATATGATGATGTTAGACATCAAAATGATGAAACAACACAATGTCAATGCAGTACGCTGTAGCCATTATCCCGAAAACACTCAATGGGTCAAATTATGCGAGAAATACGGTATTTATCTTGTAGACGAAGCCAATATTGAAAGCCATGGCATGGGCTATGGCAAAGAAAATATGGCTTTTCATGCTGAATGGGATGCCGCACATCTCGATAGAACGTATAGCCTCGTAGAGCGCGACAAAAACTCACCTGCCGTTATCCTTTGGTCGCTTGGGAATGAGTGTAGCAATGGTGACGTATTTTTGAAAACGTACAAATGGATTAAAGAACGTGATAAAACCCGATTGGTTCAATTTGAACAAGCACACGAAAAAGAGAATACCGACGTGGTGTGTCCGATGTATCCAAGCATTAAATACATGAAAGAATATGCAGCACGCGAAAATGTGAAACGTCCGTTTATCATGTGTGAATACGCTCATGCTATGGGTAATAGCTCCGGTAATTTCAAAGAATACTGGGATATTATTCGTGGAAGTAAAAATATGCAGGGCGGATTTATCTGGGACTGGGTTGATCAGGGATTTGAAGTGACCGACGAAGTGGGACGCAAGTACTGGAGTTACGGAGGTGACATGGGTAGCCAAAACTATACCAACGATGAGAACTTTGATCATAATGGTCTTGTATGGCCGGATCGTAAACCTAAACCCGGTTTATTGGAAGTAAAAAAATACTATCAGGATATTTATTTCAAAGCCACTCAACCCGAAAAAGGATTGATTATTGTGACGAATGAACTTCATTACACCAACTTGCAAAGCTACACTTTTGGTTACGAAGTATTGAAAAATGGCGAAGTAATTAAAACCGGGACATTTGATCTCAATCTGGCTCCCGAGTCTGAAAAGCAAGTACAACTGGCTATGCCCGAAACGCCTGCTGCTGATGGAGTAGAATATTTGCTGAATGTGTACGCATATACTCGTAATGGATCTGATGTTGTACCGCAAGGTCATGAGGTGGCTCGTGAGCAATTCAAGCTTGGCGAAGGTAAGTATTTTGCAAAAGCTGCTGCTGCAAAAGGTATTGTGAAAGTAACTGATAATAAAGACGGTGTATTGCTGGAAGCCAGTGCTGTGTCGGTAAGAATAAACAAATGGTCGGGACTACTGGAAAGTTATGTAGCCGATAATGAGTGGTATTTTAACTATAAACCCACTCCAAATTTCTGGCGCGCACCAACGGATAATGATTTTGGAAACGGCATGGAACGCAAATGTAATATCTGGCGTACGGCTGGTATAAATACTTCTGTAAAAAACATTGCGGTGAAACAGGAAGATGGAAAAGCAGTGGTTACTGCCGATCTTTACCTGAAAGATGTAGCCTCTGATTATCAAATTGTGTACACAATGACTGCCGACGGTGCATTGGCGGTAAACGTATCGTACAAAGCCGGAGCTAAAGAATTGCCCGAAATGCCGCGTTTTGGTATGATTATGAGCCTGAACAAAGAGTTTGATAACTTTGCCTACTACGGTCGTGGACCGTGGGAAAATTATTCCGACCGTAACGACGCGTCGTTTATTGGTCTTTATAGCAGCAAAGTATCCGATCAATATGTGCCGTATACCCGTCCACAGGAGAATGGATACAAAACCGATCTTCGTTGGTTAACCATGACCAATAACGAGGGTAAGGGAATACGTATTGAAGGATTGCAACCTATCTGTGCAAGCGCGTTGAACAACTGGCCCGAAGATTTTGATCCTGGATTGTCGAAGAAATACCGCCATACTAACGATATTACGCCTAACAGAGATGAGGTAATATTATCGGTTGACCTTGCACAACGTGGCGTGGGTGGCGATACCAGTTGGGGAGCTTTACCTCACGAACAATACCTGTTGAAAGCAAAAGAGTACAGTTATGGTTTTGTAATTAAGCCGGTGAAGTAATTCATTCATATAATAACATCCAAAATAAATGGCCGTAAAGCATTTGCTTTACGGCCATTTTTGTTTGAAATGGGATTGAATTATTTGATCGTGAAATTGTATGTCACACCGCTGTAAGTGAGCGTTGCTTTGTTATCTTGTGTGCCATCACCATAATCAATTACTCCTGTGCTTTGACCAATAGTTATTGTTACGCTTCCTTTTGTAATGTAAGGATACAACGTGCTGCCAATTAAAGGATTGTTGGCATTAATTGTGATAGAATAGGCTTTTCCTTCGGCATTTACTCCACTGGCCGAACCGGTAAGAACATAGCTTTCGCCCCAGAAGTTGGTTAATCCACCGGTAAATTCAAGTCTGCGTTCAGCTTTCCAGGTAAGCGTTTTACCATCTGCGAGCGTGATGGTATTTTCACCGCTGATAGTCCAATATGGATGTTGCGCAGCAATAGTCCAACCTCCGAATGTAATTATGTTTGATCCGGTAACACTTATACCATTGATGGTGAAATTGTCGTATGTTATTGTTCTGGATGTTCCTATACCGAGGCCAAGAAGTCTTATTTTTAGATCAACGATTATTTTTCCTTTCAGTATATTACCATGTCTGCCGGTGAATCCGGTTGTTCCAAAGTCAATACTTATTTTTTGCGATAAATCAGTAAGAGTACTAGATGAACTTACAAGAATAACGCTCGGAGTAGTTGTTGCAGCTATTACTGACATCGACTTAACGTTTTGTGGAACAGAAGCTATATAAGTGTTCACCTCGCTCAATAATTGATCGTTTATTGTTGAAGCCTGCGCTTCATCACCGGCCGTTGCGGTTAAAGAGGCCGAACTTGCTGTTATATTTTCATCATTCTTACAGGATGAAAATGACCATAATAATGTGCAGATAATCAGTAGGGTTGTAAAAAGGTTTTTCTTTTTCATAACAGATGTTTTAGTTTGTAAATTAGATAGTTGATAAGTGATTCGGTAAATTTAGAGTAAAGATTTATGATGAGCAACTATTTAAGGATAATTCTGACTTCAACTACTTATATGCATGACATTATTACCCCTGTTTTGAATAAATATTCTATCTTTGTATCAATTTTGGTCATTCTAAACTGAATAGTAATAAGTATTCCGATAATAAATAAAAACTTTTATATGAGAATCAACAAACTCTTTACCGCATTCTTTTTCCTTAGTTTATCACTTTCAGTCTCGGCCTACGATGCTGTTGGGCATAGAATTGTAGCTGATATTGCGTACCTGAATCTGACTAAAACGGCGAAAACTCAATTGGACAAAATCCTTGGTAAACACGGACTTATTTACGCAGCCACATGGCCAGATGATATAAAAAGCGATAAAAGCTATGCCTATAGTTACCAATGGCATTACCAAAATTTACGCGACAGCATGAATTCTGGTGATTTAAAGCAGCTGTTGGATCATCCAAAGTCGGAAGGCAATCATTTGTTTTATGCTATTGATAGTCTTAGTACCCGTTTGAAGAACGATAGAAACAATGTGGAAGCGTTGAAATTTATTGTCCATTTTATAGGTGATTTGCATCAACCCATGCATTTAGGCCGTGCTGAAGATTTGGGTGGAAATAAAGTGGTGACCAAATGGTTTGGAAAAACGATCAATCTACATTCTTTGTGGGATAGTTATTTGATTGAAGGGCATCAAATGTCATATACCGAGTTTAGCCAATACTTACAGGATAAATTTGAGCCCAGAAAGGCAGAGATACAAAAGTGTTCGCTTTTACAATCTGTAGAGGCAAGTTATGCCGTACGCAACCTTATTTATGGTTATGACAATTCGGATACCAGCAACTATCACTACAGCTATTATTTCAATCCGAAAATAGATGAAATGCTCTATCGCGGTGGAATTCAATTGGCAAATATTCTGAATGCCATTTATAAATAAAGAAATATCTAATCTACTAAAAAGCTTGTCATTTGTTTGGCAAGCTTTTTTTATTGTATGTATGGGCTAGCTATACACGGGCTTTATTCATCAAATTTATATAAATAATCTACTAATTATTTGCAATTTAAATATAAAAAATATATACATTTGTGGAAGCTAAGTTCGAGAATACTTAAATAAATGAATTTATAAAATAGATTCAACGATCTATCGTTAAGTTTATACTTTCACCCTTTCTAAATAATAAATATTATGAGTAGAAAATTTATTCTTATCTGTACCGTTTCTCTGGGATTACTGGTTAGTAGTTGTAATAAGGCTAAGCAGAATGGTAACTCAGGTAGTGCAACTAATTCCGTTGAGCAAAAAGATACTGCTATAACTCAGACAGCTAATACTGCTGCCCAAATTTTCGCAAAAAAACAAGTTCCTGTTCTCTGTTATCACCGTATTTCGGATGGTAATAAGGGCGATTATACGGTAAGTCCGGCTACTTTTTCGGCGCACATGAAAGTGCTGGCTGATAGTGGTTACCACTCTGTCTCACCTGCACAATTGTACGACTATTTAGTATACAATAAAACCTTACCCGAAAAACCATTCGTGGTTACTTTCGACGATTCGCGAGTAGAGCATCGCACCATTGCTGCTCCGGTATTGGAAAAGTACGGGTTCAGAGGTGCTTTCTTTATCATGACCATTACTTACAACAAGAAGAATTACATGACCAAAGATCAGATTGCTGAGTTGGCAAAAGCCGGGCACACTGTTGGTCTTCATAGTTGGGATCATACCATGGTAACTAAATACAAGGAACCGGCCGATTGGCAAAAACAGGTTGTTGAGCCTAAGAAGATATTAGAAGGAATTGTTGGAAAACCGGTTGAATACTGGGCTTATCCGAATGGTGTTTATGATCACAAAGGAGCTGTAGAGTTAAGTAAATACTTTAAAATTGCTTTTTCACTTGCCACAAAACGCGATTCTATTCAACCCTTACAATCTGTACGCCGGATTATTGTACCGGAATGTACACCACAAGGACTGCTTAAATCGATGCGTCGGAGTTTCACGGGGAAGTGAGAGAGACAAAAGACAAAAGTAAAGAATAGAGACTAACCAATGAACCATTAATCCTTTACATCAATATACCAATCAACCATTGCCCCAATCAACTAATAAATCACTAAACTAATCCATCAACCAATGAAGCAATCATTTACGCGTTATCGATTATCGATTTTAGCACTTGCTATTTTATTACTATTCAGCAGTTGCGGTACTAAAACTGGATCAGGAAAAGAGAAGAAATCAGGATCAGATTCCACTGTGGTGCAGGAACAAGAGCAAAAAATTGTTCCTATCGACACGCTGGCCTATCAAAAGAAGCTTAAAGCACTAGCTAACGGTGATACTACCGGGGTATGGCCTCATCAGCTTCGTTCATATCCTTTAGACGGTGCTATTTTACCTTTTAAACGGATTGTGGCTTATTATGGCAATCTTTATTCGAAACGGATGGGCATTTTGGGTGAATATCCACCGAAAGAAGTGTGGAAAAGACTAAACGCCGAGGTAAAAGCATGGGAAAAGGCCGATTCGACCACTCCTGTACAACCTGCTATTCATTATATTGCCATAGTAGCTTCGGGTACTCCCGGAAAGGATGGTAAATTCCGGACACGTATGCCGGAACATCAGATCGACTCTGCCTTGGCCATTGCCAAAATGGGAAAAGCCATTGTTTTTTTGGATATACAGGTAGCTAAAAGTACCTTGCAACAAGAAGTACCAAGTATTGAAAAATACTTGAAAATGCCTCAAGTACATTTAGGAATAGATCCTGAGTTTTCGATGAAAGACGGAAGTAACCCAGGGAAGAGAATTGGAACAATGGATGCAGCAGATGTCAATTATTGTTCCGACTATCTTGCAAAACTGGTAAAGGATAATAACCTGCCACCCAAAATCCTTATTGTGCACCGCTTTACGCAAGGTATGATTCGCAACCACAAAAACATAAAGTTACATCCCGAAGTACAAATAGTGATGAATATGGACGGTTGGGGTGAACCTATCCTTAAACGGAGTACCTATAAATTGTACATTTACAAAGAACCGGTTCAGTTTACCGGATTTAAGTTGTTCTATAAAAACGACTTGAAAAAGGCTCCTCATACTATGATGACACCGGCCGACTTATTAAAACTAAAACCACAACCCATTTATATTCAATATCAATAAGCTGGGTTAGTTCCGGCGAGCTATTTTCGTATAATAATCAAACAATAATTATATGGCTATGAAAGGTAAGTTTTTTAAATTCAGAGTAGGGATATTATTCCCGTTTCTTTTTCTTTTTTTATTTTATTCCTGCAAGAAGGATGAAGTAACAAGCACAGAGTTAACGCAAGAGCAAAAAGAACAAAAATGGACTTCGGAGGTGTACACGACCATGAAAGATATTTACTTATGGGATAATGTACTACCGGCAACTCTGGATGCTACAAAATATTCTACAGCCGATAAAGCACTTGAGTATCTTTCGAGTTTAAAGATAAACCCTGAGACAGGTCTGGCTATCGATCACTATAGCTTTCTGGATAAGATTGGTAATTTAAGTGGTGAAATAAGCCAGGGAACTTCCAGTGGTGATTATGGTTTTATGATAACGGCTGCTATTAACTCCTCCAATCAGGTATCATTTTTTGTGACTTATGTCTACAAAAAGTCTCCGGCAGGTGTAGCAGGTGTGGCACGGTCGTACGAGATTATTAGTGTTAATGGTAGTACTTCGGTTCACCCTGAGGCTAGCAGCGATGGTTATTTGGTTTCTACTTCTGTTGGTTACACTACTGTGGTAAATGCCCTTTTCAACTCTACTAAGGCTTCTTTTGGCTTTAAAAAGCCCGATGGAACTACACTCAACACTTCGCTTAGCGCAGGATCTTATTCTATCAACAGTGTATTGTGCGATAGTACATATACAGTGGATACAAAGAAAGTGGGATATGTAGTCTTTAATCAGTTTTTAGGTGCAAGTTCACAAACGGAACTTACAAATACAATCGCCAAGTTTCAAGCAGCCGGGGTGCAGTATTTAATTGTGGATCTTCGTTATAATGGCGGTGGATCTGTAGAAACCTGTGAGAAGTTTAGTAGTCTGATTGCTCCTGTTTCGGCCAATGCTAAACCGATGTATACCTATAAAATGAATACGGCATTAACGCAATCTGCTGCTAGTCAGAAGGAAAATCTAACTGCGAATTTCGCAAAGAAAAACACCTTTGAACCTACGAAAATTTACTTTATCGTAAGCGGTAGTACTGCATCGGCATCCGAATTGCTTATCAATAACCTGCGACCTTATTATGCCGGAAATTTATTTCTGATAGGTGAAACCACTTACGGTAAACCCTGTGGTTTTTGGTCAACCCCTATAGGATATACAGATACGCAAACAACCACTAAAGAAGGATATGATTTGTATGCTGTTTCGTTTGAAACAGTGAATGCAAACAGCGAAGGAGGTTATTATACCGGAATGACTCCCGGAACGGCTAAATACCCCGGAGTAGCAACCTACGACTCTTTCTGGTTGCCTTGGGGCGATGTGACTGATGCTTGCCTTGCTCAAGCTATCAGTCATATTTCCGGTGGTGCATTTAAAGCTTCTGCGCAGTCCAGAGTGAAATCGATACATGTAACATCTCTTTCCAGCATTGATCATCAATTCAAAGGGATGATAGATTTCCGGAAACATTTGAAATAAACAATAGAGGTATTATCCGGTGAAAAGATTTCTCCGTCAAGTCTTTTATTGGAATCGTGCCAGCGCATTAATCTACCAAAAACAAATTACGCAAGTACACGCAGATAAAATTTGCGGCACTTGCGTAATCTGTCAGTGGACGGACAAGTTCTACGTTCTGTACTTATTTGGAACAGAGCTTAAGCTGTTTTACAGAATAATATAAAAGGTAGTTCCTTCGGCTTCGGAGGTTGTAAAGTTGACGGTTCCGCCAAGGGATTGTTCCCCTAAAATCTTCATGCTGTATGTTCCCAGACCACGTTGAGGTCCTTTGGTAGAGAAAGTGCGCATAAATACCTGCATCTCAATATCGCGTGTGATAAACTTTGAGTTATGAACGGAGAATTTTAATTTTTGATCTGTTTTGGTCACTGCCAACGTTACGGTTTGCCCGACAGTACTAGCTTCGAGTGCATTTTTGACCATATTATTCAGTACGCGACGCAAAAGCACCGGATCACTCTCAAAGCTAACATTCAGTGAATCCTTGTCTACAATGATATTTTTTCCTTTGGCTACATCCAGAAACTGTAAGTCATTGGCTATTTGCTGTATAAAAGTAAGGCTTTCTATGGGCTGGGAATGAATCTCCAACTCATTATTTTCGGCTTGTACGAGTTGTCTTTGGGCACTTATTTCTTCAATAATTTGCTGGCTTAGTGATGCACCCATTTGAATATATTTTTTCCGATCTTCTTCATTCAGCAAGTTGAAAATATCAAAAAAACCACGTAAACCACCGGCCACATTCATCACGTCATGATAAAATATCTTTTCAATGATGGCTCTTCGTTTACGATCCGAAATATCGATGATTGAAAATATAGTATAGTTGATATTTTCATGAATAAAGGGACTTGCAGTAACTTCTACATCGAGGAATTTTTCAATACCATTAGCTATTACCCGTATCCGACTCTCTCCGGTTTCTTTAAGTCCTGTTTCCTGGCACTTCAGTATTGTATTTGTAGATCCGCAATAGCGGCAATGTTCCGAAGTACCGCAGCCGCCTTCCTCTATGGCTGAATACCGGCAATGTATAGCTTCGCCAAAACGTTTGCCTAATACCTGCTGCATAGATTCAATTCCAAGTTTTTTTTGTAGAACATCATTTGTAAATACAATCTGCCTGTTTGGGTCAAGGATGCAAAATATATAGGAGAGCGAACAAAAAATGTCATTCAGGTAGGCAATCTTATTCAAACTCAAATAGCTTTGTTGAAGCGTATAGTTCGAACTTCTGTTTGGGGAGGCAAATTTTGTTTCCATAAGCAGTCTAAGTGTTAGTCCTTTCTGAATTAATAATGACGGCAAATATAGTAAATTCTGTCACTATTTCATGAAATTATCCAAAGCTTAAACATGATTTTGATTGAGTTATAGTTTTTTTAAGTAAACTAACGTGAGTTCGATATAAGAATTTATATAACTAATTGAAATTAAAGCATCATCATTCCCGTAGAGAATTTATATTCATAGAATATGTCATTTCAGCGATTAAATTCCCCGTTAGGGGATAAATATATCAATTCCCTACGGGAAATTAATCTAAATAGGATGTGTTTTCTATTGATATTTAAGTCCTAACGGACTAATATATATATCGAACTCACGTTAAACTAGTATGTTGTTGTACAATGTTTATGCGCATTTTGTTCGATGTATTATCCCAAGCCTTCGTGAAGCAGAGATTTATTTTTTTATTTATCAAACCCAAGCCTCTTTAATTCAGCTTTTATTGAATATGCAGTTTTAAACTTTGCAGTTACTTTTGTCCCCTCGGTAAAGCCATCAAAACCGCCATCAAGTTTTTTACTGATTGCTTTCATGAAGTTCAGTTTCAAGTGGGGCATCAATACGTCATCATATACGAAGGTTCCGTAAAGTGTTCCATCAATATCAGAATGACGCTGTACCCAAGAAATGAGCAGAACTAATTCAGTTGCTTTATCTTTATCTGCATTTGCAAAAAATACGCTTTCAACCCGGGGATCTCCACCTTCAGAATTAATTGTATCTATCAGGAAGTTCTTATATTCGTTTGGCTTCTGCTGAACATAAAGTCTGGCAATTATTCGCGTGTAATCGTCTTGATCAGGATCATTTTCTTTAGGCAGTTTGTATGTTTGCATATAAAATGCAATAATAACCGGGATGGAATTCCAATTTGTTTCTATAACTTTAGAAGTAAGCTCGGAGTGAATCGGTTGTAGACGTTTTACGAATTGTTCCGTTGCTTCATTATCATAGCGATTAATTACCTGTCCGTAAGAGATGCTAGATAGAAGGAGAGAGAATAAAATAATTAAAATGGTTCTCATATAGTTCAATATTAGCTATTTATTTTATCGATTCTAAATCAACGAAATGACACTTGTCACAAAAATCGGGTGTGATATTTTTATACCATAGAGATCTAAACCGTTTATAGCTAGTGTCATTTAGAACATTTATCACTTTCGTATTAAATACATTGCCAAAATTCAGTTCCTTCGGAAAGGGCTTTGCACAGCAGGGTGCGATATATCCATTCCAACAAATATAGAAATGAGTCCATGGGTAGGGGCATTTCTGGAAATTATTATCTGTCCTGAAGTTTCTCTCCGTCACCAGAACTGAGGGCGTTTTATTTATGGTGTCATCTAATTCAGAAAGGACATAGGAGAAGTGAGATGATTGATAAAAATCATAATAGGAACGATCTATATTTGTAACTGAGGCAAGGTTCAATAACGTAAAATCCATGTATTTAATCCCAATCTCTTCTGTATATTTTACTAACGTAGGCATATGGCTATAATTCTCTTTGGTTACCACCATATTTAGCATTATGTCTGTGTTGGTATTGCTCGTAATTTTAGCAAGTAATCGTAAATTACGGTCTAACTCCTGAAAGCTGGCATTCTTCCTGATATGCTCATAAACATCATCTAGCCCATCTATTGATATTTGTATTGTGTCAACTTTATCGACTATTTTCGAAACCTTTTCAATAAAATTTGGCAGTACAGCGTTAGTAGACACAGAGATGATAATTCCTTTATTCTTTGTCTTTATATAATCAACTATCTCTTCTATCTCGTTATAAAGGAATGTTTCGCCCATGCCGGTTAACCCGATAGAGTCGAGGTAGGGCCATAGCTCGTCAATTATCTTCTTTGCAGATTCAACACTCATTTTTCCCTTATCCATAGCCTTCCCGTAATCATATTCTCTTGGGCAAATAGTACAGGCAAGATTACATTGATTGGTTAGTTCCAACATAATCGTTGAAGGATAAGCTACCCGGGTAGACTTTATTGCTTTTAAGTAGAAGTGTCTGATTTTATTGATGATATATAAAAAGAAATAGATGCCACCGGGCAAATTTATCAACCTTCTTAGTGCTTTTTTTAATCTGCGTTTATTCAAAATAGTTTAACTGTAATTGTTGTTTTGATTTATTGTTTCTTTTATTTCAAGGCATATTTTCATTACCAATCCAACTTTGATTGTGATTCTACGTCCCAAAACGTGCCAGTTTCAAAGTCGCTTAGTATGTATTGAACTAATTTAATTGCAGATTCTTCGGGTGACAGTCTACCGTTATCGATATTACTCTCGGCGATAGTTGTCCTTACCCAACCAGGGTGTATAGATGCAACCTTTAAACTTGCCTTTAGTCTGTTTGAAAGAATTTTGGTATACATATTCAAAGCACTTTTAGACATTCTGTATGCCACAGAGTCAATGCGTTTACAGTTTTCAATCGAACCCATTTCGGAAGATATATTTACAATACTGCCACTGTGATTTATTATTTCAATTAGCGATTCTGTAAGAAGAACTGTCCCGGTTACATTTACGTCAAAAGTCTGTTTAAATGTTTCTTCAGTAGGTAAATCAAGGTCTAAGTCGGGGCCAATCCCTGCATTATTTATCAAAATATCTATTTTGGATTCCTTCTTGAGAATTTTAGCTGCATTTTTAATGCTCGATGAATCAGATAAATCAAGCTCAATTACATCTAAGTTTGGATGAGAGAGATTGTCAATCATACCATTTCTGCAAGCTGCAATTACTTTGTAACCTCTCTCTAAAAATAATTTAGTCAATGCAAATCCAATACCTCTACTTGCTCCTGTTATTAGTACTCTTTTATTCATTTCCGAAAATTGTTGTTGATTAGTAAATCGTTAATTATTAAAGAGAATGCGAAAACAGAAAAGCTCGTTTCTCAAATCCAAGCTTCAAATAGAATTCATGAGCTTTTTCGCGGTGAAATGCGGAATCCAATTCCAATCGTTTTAATCCTTTGGCCTTCGAATCTTTTATTGACTCGTTTATCAACATTGTACCAAACCCTTTTCCTCTTTGTTTTTCATCCACCACCATTGCATACATATAAGATATGTATCCGGCTTGCCACAAATTGTTTACAATAGCATAGGCGCAAAATCCAATCAGTTCGTCGGAATAGACAAGACAGAGTAATTCATCGGTGTCTGAATTCACGCCCCTATTAAACACAATTCTTAATGCGGTTTTATCTAACTCCTTATTTGGCCAAAGTTGCTCAAACAATGGATAGACTTTCTCAAAATCGCTTTCTGTTGCTTTTCTTATTAGTACGTGCATATTATAAATGTTTTCGTTTTACAAACCGATATCCTACCGAAACTTGCAGGATATAAAAAGGAGTGTTTACCACTGCACTGTCTGAACCACGATTGTATCAGATTAAAGGATGTAGCGGAAACTTGAACTCATAATTTGGTTATCGGATTACAAATCCTAAGAATATAAAGAGGTGGGATTGCAAATCCCACCGACCAATCCGCACTCTTCTGCAAGTAAGGAATGGCTATATATCCGAGAGGACAAGGGTTTTCAACTTCTGCTATCAGTTTATAAACTGATTTATTTTCAGTCCAAGTTACGCTTCGCTAAACTTGAACTATTCACTGACTGCAAATTTTCAACAGACTTGGACGAAGATGATTTTAGAATGCCCGCTAACAATTTATATCATCACCTAGGTGCTCTTATTCCCACTTCAGGAATATGTACTTATATATTTTCTTGTTCGGCGTAGTTTGGAGATTGCCAAAAGCATAATACTACACCCAGCAGGGAATTACGCTACGCTAAACATAAGTCTATTGTTTGACACTTTTGTCTTCTCTAACGCTGATATCTCCATTAGATGTTATCCAACCATTTTCAGTTTTAGCATAGATTATCTTTCCAATTATATTTTTTTCTTCATTTTTCTTTATATCATAAAAAGCTTCAAGTGAAAATGGAGATGTGCGTTTGACTGTTACAAAATTTAGTACAAGTTCTTTCTTTTCGTTTAAAAGATTTAAATGTAAATATCCACTTTCCTTATATTTTATTTTTCCTTTGTAGGATACTGTGTAATACTTTACACCAAATACTTCTTCTTTGAGAGCATTTGTTTTTTCAAATTGAATTAATTCAATTTTTTTCTCTGATACCGTTTCGACCTTATTTCTAAGATCTGTTTCATTTTGCGATGCACTAGGCAAATTTGAACATGAGGTTAACCCAAGGAATGATACAAGTATCATTGTAAACAAAATGTGTTTATTTTCTTTTCTCATTTTCTATTTCTTTTTTAATTAATCAATTGTTTTCTGCAGTTATAATAATTGATGTTATTTGCAACTTAAATTTCACTTACTTTTCAGCAGTTATTTGACCTATATAATTATAAGCCAGGTTTTTAAAATCAAAAAAATCAATATGACAAATAGTTCCAAATATATAATAGCTATATGCTGAATTAATGTATGTTGATTTTGCAATTGCGGGGACTTTTGTACTTTTGAAATAGACTCTTGCAAAAACCGTTCTATCAATATTGCCATATCTGTCTTTACGCCGCTTAATAAAACTATTTGCAGTAGATTTATCAACTGCAAATTTGGCTAGATTATTTTGATTGACAAACACTAAGTTTGTTTCAGGAAAATTATCTCCAAGGTATTTGTTTATCTTATAATACTCATTAAAGCGACCGATAGGAAATGACATAGTTTCAAAATCATAATTATCCAGAGTAAGTTCTATATCTGTATAATACATTGTCGTATCACTCATTATAGCCACATTTGCCTTAATCTTATTAGTTGTTATTTGTTTTTGATTTTCCAATTCAAATTCATCTTCGCGATACTTGTCATAATTCTTTTGATTAAGCCTTCGTAAATACTCTAACGCATAGTTTGAAGGTGCTTGTTGGGATTGCTTAACTTTATACAACAATGCAACTGAATCACTAAACTGTTGAATACTCATATTTGCACGCCATTCAGGGCATAAATTGATTATTACTTCTCCTGTACGAATAGCATTATTTATATCTACAAATAATTTTAAACCTAAAAGTCCTTTATCTCCCACTTTCAAAACAACTGTACTTGTATCATAACTGTTTAAGTAACCTCCTACATAAATGTCGAGTATTTTAAACTTCTTCCCGACGATATTAGACGGAACTTTTCTAAAACCTTTGTCATATTGGTTGACATAATACTCTTTAATATAATCAAACTTCTGATAACCATTATTATATCCAATATACAAAGAATCGCCTTGTCTGAATATTGAATTGTCAAAAGCAACATAAGCTTTTGTTTCAATCTTTTGAGCATAACTACCAATTAAGATAGTTGTAAAACAGATAGATAGAAAAATTTTTTTCATAAAATGTTATTGTTTTGTGTGTTATTTATTATCATTTATTGAATTATCTTTTTTATAATTGTATTTGTATTCTTAGTAGATTTACTTACAGTGCAAATATACAAAAGGGAATTAACATCACCAATAATTACTAATATTATTTTTCAGAAAACAAAAAAAGTAGAACTGCACTTGCGTACAGCTCTACAAATTAAAGAATTTAGCCTACAATAATAGAACTTACTGTAACGCTCCACGGACCACGTTCGCCACGGGTATTTACCCAGCGCAGCCAGTAGTAGGCCATAATATTGGCCTGCTTACCTTCGTAGGTGGTGGTGTACGAAAAGCTGGTAGCAATACCCAGATAGCTCAACTCGGAGGCATCTTTTGGCGCTTCGCCACCTAACTTCACCCACACTTCGCAACCGTGCATACCGGCGGGTTTGGCTTTGCTCTGCGGCGTTGCCTGGTCGCTTAGGTGCAGGGTGTGCTGCAAGCGTACCGAGAAATCTACCGTGCCCAGTGGGCTGGTAGTCGGTACTGGTGCAGGAGTACGTGTACCTGACTTTACCGTTAAGCCCATCAGGGTGCGGTCGCTGTCGGACACTCTGCTGTTGTTTGCCAAAAATTCAGCCACGAAACTACGAATCTCTTTTTTGTAGTCGTCGAGCGCATCCCTTTTAGCTTGCACTTCGGCAGCCGTACGGTTTTGTTTGTTACTAGCTTTTGAAAACGCCGTGTTCCAATTGCTTTGCTTTGAATCGAGATCCACTGTTTTAATAGGATCGATTCCCCATGTAGGCATAAGTTCCCTGATTTTGTCCATCAGGCTCTTCTGCCACAAATCAAATTCCGGGTCGGTGTTTGGAATGTAATCTGCCATAGTTCACTTTTTTTTAAATAGTTAGACTTCCGTTAATTAACTCTGAGAAACACAGGGCGAACAGACTGTCGGTTCTTTCCCCGTATATGTTGATATTTAAAGTCAGTAAATGTTTTATTTCATGGAAAGATTCTGTATTTCCTAATCAAAAAACTCTTTCGCTTAAAGATGAATGTTTATTACTCAATAGAAATGCATTTTTACTTCATCAAAAATCAATTCTACTTTGTGCAAAAAGAATTGTCATTTATGCAAAATCTGTTTTACTTACTGTAAAATGAATTTTGCTTCTTATAAAATGAACTTTACTTGATGCAAAATGAATTCTACTTGAGCAAAAATAAAATATCACTTGTCCAAAATGAATTATGCTTAAGCAAAAAACAGTTTGGCTCAAGCAAGTTATATATGACTTAAGCGACAGACATTTTGTATAAAGTAAAAATGATTTCCACGCAAGTAAAATTGGATGTGTACGAACTAAGAAAGTTTTTGTATGAAGTAAAAAACATTTTGCAGCAAGTGAACTTAGTTTTCGATAAAGTAAAATGTATTTTCGATAAAGTAGAATTGGTTTTATAGCAATAGATATTACTTCTCGCCTTGGAAAGAAAATTTCTTTCCGAGAAATAGAACTATCACGCTCGAAACAGAAAGCATTACTCCGAAACGGGAATAAATAACGTTGATGCAAGAACAGCTTTTTATCGTTAGATAAAAAGCTGTTCACCTTCAAGTACAAAAAATAGAGAGTAAATTGGGATAGTGAATAGTGAAATGTAATGCGCTCGCGCGCTATGATGTAACGTTGACAAAAGGCAACGAAAGTTCTATAAATAAAGCATGTACGATTAATTGCGCCTATAGTAAGGCACGAGATAAAAGTTGTAGCCATACGTAAACAAAAACAGATATACCAGAATAAACAGGTTGTTAAGTGCGACAAATTTAATAAATTATTTTCGGTTAAAACAAGTGTTTCTACAATTATTTTTTATGTTATAAAACATAATAATTTGCTTTGTTATTTCGGAGCTTCGGTTAATAAAGGGATTGAGAGGGATTGGGCTAAAGAAATTGGGTAGAATATCGAAAGAAAAAGTGAGAGTTAAGGTAGGTAAGAAATGAATTAGTAGTAAAATTTGAAATATAGTAGCTAATACAATGGATAATCAACTATGTCTATGTTTTCTTACTGCTTATGTATATGAAACCGAAGTACTCAACTTTTGCCAATTCCGGTTGTTTTAAAGCTGATATACTACAACCAATGAGCGTGCACAACTGCAATAAATGCTGCAATTGCAATGAATTTAGCCGGTAAATTAATACCTTTGTGCTCAATTCTATGAAAAGTTAATATTGTTTTACATTCACACGAACTTCTTAAGGGGTTCGCAATAAAAACAAATGATCTTATGATATACAATAAGTCAGAGAAACCTCTGTTGAAAAAACAGATAGAGAAAGATGGACTGCAAAAGATAAGGGAGGATCTGCATGCGGTGGTCAGCCATTTCAAGCAGGTGCTTTATGATCTTGACGAGAAATCGGTTGCAATTATGCTCTCTTTGCTCGAAGATTCGATTACGGAAAACAAAGCTATTGAATCGGAAATTCCCGACGAAAAATTGATTCAGGCGCTCAGCATCTTGTTTCAGGTAATGAATTTGGTAGAAGAAAACTCGGGAGTACAATCCCGACGTAAGTTCGAAAATATGCTTGGTGCTTCTGCTATTCGTGGTTCCTGGGGCGAAACGTTTGAACATTGGGTAAATAAAGGGGTAACCGAAGACCAGATTGCCGAACTGCTGCCTACTATACGCATTATGCCGGTACTTACAGCTCATCCTACCGAAGCCAAACGTATTTCTATTCTGGAATTGCACCGCGAACTCTATTTGCTGTTGGTGAAAAAGGAGAATAAGATATGGACGTATATGGAGAATCAGGCAATCGATAACAACATGCGAGTGTTGCTCGAACGCTGGTGGCGAAGTGGTGAGGTGTATCTTGAAAAACCATCGCTGGCTTCGGAACGTAATAATGTGATGCACTTCTTTAGTCGTGTGTTTCCCGAAGCATTGAAGGTAAGCGATCAACGATTGAAATATATCTGGAAATCCTATGGCTTTTCGGAACGTAAGCTTTCTAAGCCCGAAAGTTTCCCCATTATAGAGTTTGGAAGCTGGGTAGGTGGCGACAGAGATGGTCATCCATACGTAACTGCTGACGTCACGCGGGAAACCTTGATGGCACACCGTAGTGAAGCAATGCAACTGGTAAAACATGGATTGCTTGGGCTGATACGCGAATTTAGTTTTTCGGAAACCAAACAGATGATTCCCTTTGTGCTTGCTGATGCGATTGAGAAAAACCGCATCCTCTTTGGCGAAGCAGGAAACAAAGCGGTAAATAGAAATCCACTGGAACCATGGCGACAGTTTATCAACCTCGTTTTGCTGAAGTTGGAGAATACTATTGATGATAACCGTGAGGTTGCCGATACGTTTTATCCTACAGCTGCCGATTTGCAGGTCGATTTGCGTATTCTGCGCACCAGCCTCGAAGAGTTGGACGGATACCGCATCATTGATGAATGGTTGTTCCCCATAGAGCGTCAGGTGCAATGTTTTGGTTTTCATCTGGCTAAACTTGATATTCGCCAAAATAGCGATTTCCATGCTAAGGCTATGGAGCAAATGCTTCGGTTGGCTGCTTTTGACGACTGCGAATATACCACATGGAGCGAAGAGAAAAGAGTTGCTTTTATTACCGAAGAATTAAAGAGCAATCGTCCGTTTGTCATCGTAGGCGAAAAGCTTGAAGCGGAAGCCGAACAGCTGTTAGGGTGCTATCGTGTGCTGAAGCATCATATCGACCGCTACGGTATGGAGGGTATTGGTTCTTTTATCGTGAGTATGACTCACGAGCTGAGCGACTTGCTTATCGTGTACTTGTTTTTCCGCGAGGTGGGTTTGTTGGGACTACCCATACAGGTTGTTCCATTGTTCGAAACCATCGAAGACCTGCATGTGTCGGCTCAGATACTGGATGCTTACCTGTCGCACCCGGTTACACAAAAATACAAATCAACACACACCGATATACAGGAGGTAATGCTCGGCTACAGCGATAGTAATAAAGATGGTGGAATCTTTGCCAGTCGCTGGAATATTTACGATACGGAAATAAACCTCACCGAAGTGGCTGTTCGTCATGGCATTCGATTACGATTTTTCCACGGTATAGGTGGAACCATTAGTCGTGGTGGTGGTAAATATCACCGCTTCCTCGAAAGTATGCCACGGCGTACCATGAGCGGGGAAATCAAGCTTACTGTTCAGGGTGAATCCATTGCTCAGCAATTTGCCAACTTATTAAATGCTACTTTCAACCTTGAAATGCTTCTTTCGGGAACAGCACTTCAGGCAGGATATAAACAGTTTGACTGCGATCAACCCGACTTTCCGATTGCTGCGGTGGAAAAATTATCGGAAATTAGCCTCCATAAATATCAGGAACTTATTGAGCATCCCGATTTTATTCGTTTTTACAGCGAAGTAACTCCTATTGATGTGTTGGAGCAAAGTAAAATAGGCTCTCGCCCTTCGCGACGTACCGGAAAACGTAGTCTGGCCGATTTGCGGGCTATACCATGGGTATTTAGTTGGAAACAATGTCGCTTTAATATCACCGGTTGGTATGGTGTAGGCGTGGGATTGCGTGTATTGCGCGAAGAATATCCGGAGATGTATCAACAGATCAAGGATTTTGCAGAAATATGGCCGTTCTTACGCTATAATTTGATTCAGATAGAAACCAATATATTGCATTCTGATAGGGATATAATGAAAGAATATGCTACGCTTGTCACTGATGAAGCGTTGCGCGACAGTATGGTTGGCTTAATTATGGGCGAACATCTCGAAGCTTTAAATCAGATTGCCGATTTATTGGGTAAAAACGTTGAAACCCGGCGTACTTCTATGCTTTATAATGTTCGTTCGCGCAAAAGTCCGCTGCACTCCTTACACAAATTACAAATAGTAAAGCTAAAGGAGTGGAGGGCTTGTAAAGAAACCGATCCGGAAAAAGCCGAAACGTTGTTGATTCAATTGATGATGATTACTTCGGCCATCTCAGGTGGATTAAAAAGCACCGGTTGATACCCTTAGAAAGTAATGATAAAAAAGCGGCTGGCACAAATTTGATTTTGTGTCAGCCGCTTTTTTGAAATAATGAGAAGGGATAAGATTGATGAAGTTGTCAATATAAGTATTAGGAAAGATATAACACACTATAATAACTTTAAAATAAATAGAAGAAGAACGCTGATAAACGCTGATCTAGCTGATAAAAAACGGATTTTTATTCTGACAAGTCAGAATGATTTTCAACCATTTGTGGTCTTATCAGTCATGCTAGCATGACTTAAATCCGTTTTGGATATGATCAAATATAATCCGTTTTTATCCGCTTCATCTGTAAAATCCGCGTTCTATTCTTTATGATAAATCCGATATTCTATTCTGACCACTACTTATGTTTCTCAAATTTGTATCTATGAATCAATTTTTTATATACTCATCAAAAAAGCCGTAAGGTTTTGTTCGTGTTCTATCTCCAGTTTTTTGCGAAGCCGGTAGCGAGCCATCTCTATACTTTTGAGGGAGATGTTGAGCAACGAGGCAATTTCTTTCGAAGAGATATTCATGCGTATATACGCCGCCAGCTTGAGGTCGGAAGTGGTCAGGCCGGGGAAGCGGTTGCTGAGGTTCACCAGGTAATTGTTGTAGGTATTGTTGAAACTCATCTCGAAAATTTTCCATTCTTCTTCGGGGTTTTTATTGATCTCCACTATGGCTTTTAGTCCGCGCAGGTTGCTGGCGGGGATGGATTTGTTTTCCGACATCTTCAGAATCTCGGTATCCAGTTTATTCATCAACTTGTTTTTGCGCAACATGGTCTTTGTTATTCGCAGCAACTCTTCATTTTGTAACCGTACTTGTTCCTGGAGTATGTTGTTCTCCATTTTAGCCATTTCCTTCTCGTATTCGTTGGCAATGTGGCTCTTTTGCCGTTGAAGCCTTGTTTTGTGATACATGCTCAGCAGGTATGCCGCACCGCAGAGCAGTAAGAACAGCAATACGTAACCCATCCAACCAAGGTACCAGGGTGGGAGGATGCGAATTTGCAGATCCTGCGAGTAATACACTTCGTTGGTGCCTTCGATGGTGGCTTTTACCTGAAAAGTATAGTTACCCGAAGGCAGGTGCGGGAAGGTAATCATGCTGCTCTGCGAGGGAATGGAAAAATTGTCGGAGCTTCCTTTTACGCGATAGCTATACCGTATTTTTTCTACATTCTCATAATAGGGTAGTGTGAACCGTATGAAAATGGTGGAATGGTTGTTCGGGAACTCAATATCGTGTTTGGAATAGTACGCCATTGGGTTTTCAAGCTCCAGCGAGTGCATCTTATTGGTAAAGGTACCAATATCGCGGATATAGACTTGCATCTTTTTATTCTGCCTACCGAAATTGGTGGTGTTGAGTACCGAAAAACTATTGGAGGTACACACCAGATATTTATTGGGTGCAATGTTTAGAATGTTTTCGTTGGTATTTACCACCTGATTATACAGCGACTCCATGTTGCGGGTGAGCAGAGAAGCCGATGGTTGATCGTAGTTGCGGATGCAGAAGAAGCGGTCGGAGGTATAGCACCACATGTCGTGATTGGTGAACTGGAGACGGTTGATAGTGCAGTTTTTGGGGATTAAGCGGTTTAGAGTTGCATCGGGCAAAAACAGATCTTGTGCTGTATTGTATTTGAAGATACCCGATTTGTCGAGCAGGTACAAGTTGTTGCGGTCGGAGTAAACGCCCTTAATACTGGCTTCATTGAGATTTATGTTCCCTATTTTATTTTTGGCAGACACTACCTTATCAAAGCCTGCATCGAAGCTGAACTGGAAGATGCCTACGGGATTATTATTGCCGATATATATCCGGTTGTTTTTATCCTTTGCCAGATAATTGCCATAATAGGGATATTCGGGATATTTCTTCACCGAAAAAGCAGCGCCTTGTATTTTGAGTATGCACAACCCTTCGTAGGTAGAAAACGCTGCCGTTTTATCATTTATCTCCACGATATGATTTACACCACTCCCTTTGTACACATGTGTCACCTGCGTTCCGTTTATCAGAAATAAGCCTTTGTTATGGCAGCAAAACAGCCGGTTGCCTACTTTTTGCAACTCCCACGTCTGACCTTGCATGTTTGGCAATAAGGTGAATTTCAATTCTCTGTCGGGGTAGGCCAAATCGGCGGTAGAGCAATAATAAAGCCCCTGGTTGGTGGCAAAGTAAAGTTTGCCATTGTCCTCTTTCGCATTGTACACTGAGCCAAGCAATCCGTTTGGATCGGGGAAGTTCCGAATGGGGCTGTTTATATGTATATAGCTGATTCCCATGTCGAGTCCCAGCCACAGGTTTCCGTTTTTATCGCAGAAAATACTTAGTACGGTATTGTTTGTCAGTCCTTTTTGCTTGTTGATATTGGAGAGTATATTGCCATTGTGGTCGGTAATAAGCAACCCATTGAGGATGGTGCCAAATGCAATGCGTCCGTTGGGCAATGCGCAAAGACTAAAAACCTGATTTTTGGTAAGGAAAGCATCGCAGGGGAAGGTGCATTTGGTGACTATATTATTGTCAATACGATACAATCCTTTGTCGATAGTGGCTATCAGAATAGAGGTGGGTGATAAGGGTATCATGCCATATACGCAGTCGCCGTTCAAAACAGCTCCTCCCGAAATAGAAACCAGCTTGTTGTTTTTTAACTCCATTAGCCCAAGCTTTTTCTCTTGAACAAAGATTCTTTTGTTTACTTCAAAAATAAACTGGAACAAGTTAGGTGCGGGAATAATGGAAATTGTATTTGTCTTAGTGTTGAATTTATAAATATTCTTAGAACTAGGGAAATAAATTTCATTCTCCAGTAGAATAATTTTCCAAAAGTCTTCGTCTTTTAGTTTTAAATTAAAATGTTGGGAAATCGAGAAATATTTCAATTTACGTGAACCACTCTCTTCCGACCAATATCCAAATTCGCTTTGAGCACCGGTATAAATTTTCTGATCGTCGGCAATGGCTACGCAACGAATCATTGATCCGCCGTTAGGCAAAATATTATTTGTCCATTGACTACCATCGTACTCTAGTAATCCACCTGAATTGGCAAAGTAAAGATATCCTTTTTTATTCTGAGATATATACCATGTTTGATTGGCGGCATTGTAACTCGTTTTATTAAAATTGGCAATTTGAGGAATACATATGTTCTCAATTTTCTCCACACCAGCAAAGATACAGATGCTCAATTGTGAAAACATACTAATTATGATAAGCATTGTGTGGCGTGACATGTTGCTCTCAGGTATTAGAATTGGTTAGTGACTTTTTCCATGATGTAGTGTGTGCAAAGATATGTTTTTTAGTACATAAAATAAATAAAAGAGAAAAAATACTTTTATCCATCTGTTTTTAAGCTAAATAAATAAAGTGATGTAGAACTGTAATATAGGTGCATAATCGTCACCATATAGTTTTTGTAGAGGTAGTAAATGAAACGATATAGGATGAATCGAAATATATTTGCGTCAAATTGTTGAAATGACACCAAGTGTATTTAATACATTTATTAATATTTATTTGAATATTGTGGGTCTGAAGTGATAAAGAAATATATCCACACTACTTATTACAAAGAAGGCAATTCAAAAACACACAAATAGATTAACCAATTATTATTTTTTATTAACCAGTCGACCCGTATCATCAAAAACACGCAAAAAAAGGGAAGACATAAATAGTATACAATGAAGAAACGAGTGATTATTGTTTTGATTATTATGTTTGCTATAGGCAAAGTAATGGCTCAAAACATTTCCGGAGTGGTAGTTGATTCAAAGGCTTTACCATTGCCGGGAGTAACCGTCTTAGTAAAAGGCACATCGTTGGGTTGCACAACGGATATTAATGGCAAATTTGTCTTTAAGAATCTGGCTAACCCGGCGCAAAAGACCCTTGTGTTCAGTTATCTTGGGTACGACAAAGTAGAGAAAGCCATTGCTGATCAACAGACATTACGCGTAGTAATGCAAGAAACGTCGACAGGTCTGAACGAAGTAGTGGTAGTAGGTTATGGTAGTCAGAAGAAAGAGTCGGTGACGGCTGCGATTTCTACCGTTGCTGCCAAAGAGCTGGTACAATCGCCAACGGCGAATATCAGTAATTCATTAGCCGGGCGATTATCCGGTCTTATCACTGTACAAAACTCGGGTAAACCGGGAGCCGATGCTTCGGATTTGTTCATCCGCGGCGTGGGAACCTATTCAAGTTCAGTTAGTCCGTTGGTAATGGTGGATGGTGTGGCACGCGACAGCTACAACAATATTGACCCGAATGAGATTGAAACGATCAGTATCCTTAAAGATGCATCGGCTACCGCCGTATTTGGTGTACGTGGTGCAAATGGTGTGATTTTAATCACCACTAAACGTGGTAAAGCCGGTGCTCCAAAAATCAGTTTGTCTGCACAAACAGCTGTGAATGAGTTTACCGGTTTGCCGAACTTTGTAAACTCTTTCGATTATGCCTCATTGCAAAACGAAAAGAGTTTTGAAACCTATTGGATCAATCACGCTAAAGATGCTGATATTGCTACCTGGGCCGATTTTGTAACCAAAAGAGATGCTAACTGGAAAAAAGAAGCAGCTCACTACTATTCGGATGACGATTTGTTGAAATATAAAAATGCCCGTACGCCTCTTTTGGCTAACGGACAAACAAATCCAAACTACGATCCTTATTTTCACCCTGATACCGACTGGCAAAGTCGTATCTTCAAAAAACAATCCTACCAAAGTCAGGTAAACTTAAATATCAACGGTGGAACCGAGAGTATGAAGTATTTCGTATCGCTCGGGTATCTGAACCAAAATGGTATGTTTAAAACCGACTATATGGCATTTCCTGATGACATGGCGTATACCAACAAGCGGTATAATATCCGTGGAAACTTTGACTTCGATATCAATAAAGATTTTCGTGTGTCGGTCGACTTAGGTTATCAGCATGAAGTACAAGGAGGATTGAACCTGGACAACGAAGGTTGGATGTGGGAAAAACGTATTATGTGGAGTAACCCCATTACTACGCCAGGTATAGTAAACGGAAAATTCGTGATGCCTTATACCAACACCAAAATTGGGGAAAATCCGTTGGAGGAAATTGCAGGGATGGGTTATACCAATACCATTAAAAGTACAATGACTTCATCGTTGAAGCTTAAATACAAATTGGATAGGATTTTAGACGGGTTGTCGGTTAATGCCAGGATTGCATATGACAGTTATTTTCAAACGCGTGATGGTGGAGCTACCCCAACACTTTGGTATAAGATGACTCCTAATGCCAATGGTAATGTAATGGATCCTGTTTTCTCTCAGATGAGCGAAGAAATTCCACCGGAACGTTGGGCAAACTGGTATACTAACAAATGGAGAAAAGTGTATGGTGAGGGTTCATTGAACTACAACCACTCGTTTGGGAAACATGATATTGGTGCATTGGCTCTGTATAATGTTGAAAAGAAATATGATCCGACACTAACTCCGGATCTTCCGCATGCTTATCTTGGTATGGTGGGACGTGCAACCTATGGCTACGATGGTAGATACCTTGCTGAATTTAATATGGGATACAATGGTTCCGAAAATTTCCCTAAAGGATTGCGTTACGGATTTTTACCGGCTTATTCGCTCGGTTGGGTGGCTTCAAACGAAGCATTTTTCCCAAAAAGCGATATTGTTACGTATTTAAAATTCCGTGGTTCGGTAGGTAAAGTGGGTAATGATAATGTGATTGTCAATAATGTTTCTAAACGCTACTTGTATTTACCAAACACATGGAACTATAATGGGGGATATAACTTTGGAACACTGGCAGACCGCAACTGGGTAGGCGGTGCCGAAGAAGGAACAGTGGGTAATCCGAATGTAACCTGGGAAACAGCTACAAAAAGTAATATCGGTTTTGAAACAAAACTGTTTAATAGTAAATTGTCTGCAACTTTCGACTACTTCAATGAAAATCGAGTAGACATTCTTTCGAATAAACAAACGATTCCAGACATTGTACAGGCAACTTTGCCACCTTATAACCTTGGGCAAGTGAAAAACTGGGGTTGGGAATTAGAACTGAATTGGAGAAGCAATTTTGGCAAATTCGATTATTGGATAAAAGGAAATCTATCGCATAACAAAAACAAAATTGTATTTATGGATGAGGCCATTGCTGATGGGCTGGAATATCAGTCGGCAACAGGCAGACCTATCAATCAACTTTTGATGCTTAAGGATAAAGGTTTGTACAAGTCATGGGCTGATTTATATCAGGTAGATGCAACAGGAAATCCGGTATTGTCTAGCCCGGTATTAGCATTGGATAAAACAGGACAGCCCTATAAAAATGCTGCAGGTAAACCAGTTTACGAAAAAGATTTAGGATACAATGGTGCTGTATTGCAACCAGGTGAAATTGGTTTCGAAGATGTAAATCAGGATGGTGTAATCGATAAGAAAGATAATATACGTGTCGGTAAAACCAATATACCCGAATTTACTTTTGGTCTTTCATTTGGATTCGGCTACAAGGGCTTTGATTTTTCTGCTTTACTTCAGGGTATCTCAGGGGTGGATCGCTATATAGCTACCCGTCCGTTCAACAACTTGGAATCCATCACCGAAGTAGGATTAACCCGCTTTACAACAGAAAGATATGCTAATGGAGAAGATATTCAATTCCCGATAGCAGCTTACAACAGTTCTGCCGCTTATAACACTTACTTCTTGAAAGATGCTTCGTATGTCCGCCTGAAAAATATGGAAGTGGGCTATACGGTTAAGCCTTCGTTTCTGAAGAAATTGGGTGTCAGTTCTACCCGTATTTATCTGAATGGATCGAATCTACTAACTTTCTCTAGAAACAAGATTTGGGGTGATCCTGAAAACTTAGGCAATAATGGCTATCCACTAATAAGAACGTATAATTTAGGCCTTAATGTTAACTTTTAATACTATCCATAAAAAAACACAAGATATGAATAAAATACGAATAACGATTATCTCCACCGTGGCTATAGTTACACTGCTGTGTTTAAGCACCACCGGTTGTAGTGACGATTTTCTTGAAAAACCAAAAGGTGGGGCTGTAACAACAGATACCATCTTTCATACACAGAATCAGGCAAGAAAAGCTGTTGCACAGATGTACAATACTTGTATAGCGAGCTACTTTGCTAATGACTGGTCAGGATCAAGACCTGAATCAATTACCGACGAGTTATACCTTCTTCACGGTTCGAATGATACATGGGCAGGTCAGGTAATCAATACACAGTATTATGTAACCGGAAATATGAGTACTGAAACCAACTGCGATTATGGTGGCTATGGTTCTCATTACAATGGTATTCGTCATGCTAACCTTGTATTCGAAAATATCGACAAGGTAGCGGATGCAACCGACGAATGGAAAAATGATGTAAAAGGACAGGCACTTTTCTGTAGGGCTTTGCAGCATTATGAATTGTTCAGGTATTATGGTGGAATCCCATTGATTGACCACTCATTGCATGAGGATGTTAACTATCCAAGGCGATCAATAAAAGCTGTTGTAGAAACCATTGTGAAATGGTGTGATGATGCTGCTATCTTGTTGCCTCAAACACGTCCATCAGCTGATTTCGGAAAAGCAACCAAACTTGCTGCTTTAGCTTTAAAAGCCCGTGTATTGTTATATGCTGCCAGTCCTCAGTACAATACCCCTGATAATTTGAAAGGAGAACTTACCGGGGCACGGTTTGGTGATGCCAGAGACTCAGTGCTTTGTTACCCAACCTACGATATAGAACGTTGGAAAGTTGCAGCTGATGCTTCAAAGGCAGTTCTCGACAATGCGGCTATAGCCGGCGTAAGTTTATTTAATACAGGGAAGCCGCTTACAACAGGTGAAACCTACGCAACGCTGGGCGATTATGAGTCGGTATGGAATGTGTACGGAAATTCTGAAATCATTCTAGCTAACACCAAAAGCATTGAATCTCCCAGTGGTTGGAATTCTGATTCGTGGTCGTTGTATATGTCTTCAAAGATATTCTATTCGAGTTGGGGTATAAAGAACAACGTTCCAAATGAATTTTTACAGCTGTACGAGAAGAAAGATGGTACAAAGTGGACACTTCCTAGCAGTGGCACTGATCTTCCTTTAGATATTCAGGCTTTGGATCTTGATCCTCGTTTCTATCAAACAATAGCTTATGATGGCATGTATTATTGCGGCCAAAAAGGCTATTTGGATTATTACAGAGGAGGTGATGGATATCCTGAAGGTAAGTTGTGCGGAACCGATGGAACGCCAAATGGTTTTGCGGTGGAAGTATTCAAGTTTATACCACGTGTAGATGGAATGAATGCAAAGCACTTTACTTGGCCTGTATTTCGTTTAGCAGAATTCTATCTGAGCTATTCGGAAGCTATGAATGAATACAGTGGCCCTTCGCAAGCAGCTTACGATGCGATGAATATCATTCGTAGCAGAGCAGGTATGCCCAACAAGGCCGGTCTGGATCAGGTTGGATTTCGTGCTGCTATTCAAAACGAACGTACTATTGAACTTGCCTACGAAAATAATAGATACAACGATTTGCTTCGCTGGTTGACAGCGCCAAAAGTACTGAACCAATCGCTGCATGGTATTGTAACCACAGCCAAAAAGGTAAATGGTGCGTTGACTCGTCCATGGGTAACCGGATTATTTATGAACCGGATCTTTCCTAAGAAGTATTACTATTTGCCGTTCAGCAATGCTGAAGTCAGCAAGAAATATCTTGGAAATAAGGATTGGAACGGTCAAAATCCGGGTTGGTGATTATAGGTGTTTCTATTAAATTAATATCGAAAAAAATGAAAAAAAATCATATAAACGTATCTATTTTGCTTTTGTTGTTTTGCAACCTGTGCGCTTTTAGTAGTCAGGCTCAAAACAATAAATTATCGAAGGAGGCAAAACTGCCTGCTAACCCTACGGAAGTGAAGGCTACTACTGCCGGAAAAGAAGTAGCAACCAACTGGAAAAAAACCGGTGCAACTTATACCATTTCGGGTACGGAGCTGGAACGTATGGCTACCACCAATCTGCTAAATGCACTTAACGGTAGAATACCAGGATTGACTGTTATTGCAGGATCGGGCGAAACGGGTTACGATAACCCCTCCTTTGCCATTCGCGGACAGTCATCGTGGAATACGAAGACCAATAATATGTTGATTTATCTCGACGGATTTGAGGTGGATATGGGAGCTATTGCTTCTTTGTCGGCCTACGAGGTAGAATCGGTATCGGTAATTACCGACGCAACAGAACTTGTAAAATACGGTTTTAGTGGAGATGGAATGATTTCTATTCTTACTAAAAAAGGAAAGAGTAACGGTAAACCGATTATATCATTCCATTCGCGTTACGGTATGCAAAGTGCAGTGCAACTGCCAACGGTTTTGAACGCGTATGATTATACCCGCTTGTACAATCAGGCTCGTCAGAACGATGGGTTACCCATCAAATATGCGAACCCCGATTTGTACAATGTAGCCGGCGATCCTATTCACCCGAATGTAGATTGGTATAACGAAGTATTGAAATCATCGGCTCCTACGCAAAATTACAATATCTCTTTTCGGGGTGGTAGCGATAAAGCGAAGTACTTCTTGATTCTTGATCATGCACGTAGCGAAGGTTTGTATAAAAACGCAGGTGAACTGGACAAAGACTTCGGAACAAATGCTATCTACAAGAAATACAACCTAAGGGCTAATATTGCTGTTGAGCTAAGCAAAAATTTGACAGTAAAAAGTGAATTATCAGGCAAGGTGGAAGACCGTGATACGCCGGCCGGATTTTCAGCTACGAGTCTGTTCAATAATCTGCTAAGTACCCCGGCGTCATCGTTTCCCATCAAAAATTTTGACGGAACATGGGCTACCAACTCCGACCACGACTTTAATCCAGTGGAATTGTTGAAGCAAGGCGGTGTTTACAACGGCCATACCCGTAACATGCAGGCCAACTTTTCTTTTGTAGAAAAATTGGATATGATTACCAATGGCCTGGCTTTGACAGGAGGTGTTTCATTTAGCAACCAATACATGGGTGCCTATTTAAAATCGTTTACGGTACCGACTTATGAACTGACTAAGGACGCTAATGATAACCCTATTTTGGATGCTTCGGGTAAATATGTCTATAAAAAGCACGGTGCAGTAGCTTCCTCTATTTTCGATGGCGAAGTAAATCACTGGAATAGGTCAACTTATCAGTTGGGGCTGGATTATAACCGTAGTTTTGGGTTGCATACTATTTCGGCTATGGCGTTGGCAAAGAGACAAAACTACGGCTATCTCGGTCTGCTGTACGAATACCGCACACAAGGCATATCTTCATCTGTATCCTACGACTATGCAAAAAAATATGTGCTGAACGCATCATTGGGATATATGGGAACTGCCAGTTTAGGAGATGCTAATCATTACGGACTATTTCCGGCAGTAGGTGCCGGTTGGGTGGTTTCAAACGAAGAGTTTCTTAAGGATAATGCCGTGCTGAACTATTTAAAAGTTCGTGGGTCATTCGGCTCAACTGGTAGTTTGGATGAGAACTATCGTTTCAAAGACAGACAGTGGGCGGTAAATGGTTCGGCTGGCTGGAATGTTGGTACCACTTCGGTTACTTACAAGGGTGGACGTAGCGAAGGTTCAATTGGTAATTCCGATTTTTCGTGGGAAAGTAAAGCTACTTTCGATCTTGGATTCGAAGCTACTATTTTAAATAATGTAACTGCCACTTTCGATCTGTTCCATGAAAAAAGAACAGGTGTCATCCAACGCCCTAGTGCCGAGATTCCTATGTATACAGGGTTTAATCTTCCCTATCTTAATTCCGGAGAGGTGACCAATAAAGGATTTGAGGCTACCTTGAGATATGATGGAAAAGTCAGTGATTTTGAATATTATGTGGGTGTAAATGCTTCATTTGCCCGAAATAAGATTGATTATATGTCGGAGGTGGCACAACCTTATTCTTACCTGTACAGCACCGGATATAGAATTGATCAGTCGCGCGGATTGGTTAGTGATGGATTTTATCAGGTAGCAGATTTTGATGCTTCGGGCAACTTAAATGCAGGAGTGGTAAAATCATCATACGTCAATGTAAAACCAGGCGATTTGAAATACAAGGACCAAAACAACGATAATATTATCAATGATTATGACAGAAAACCAATGAAATTCTCAAGAATACCAGAGTGGACCATGGGGATGAATGTCGGATTCAAATTTAAAGGTTTTGATGTAGATGCATTCTTCGAAGGTGTAACCAATAGAACGGTGTCAATGCCCTGGAGTTATACGCAACCCTTTGGAGGTGGAAATAACATCACTCCATTTTCGCTCAATGCGTGGACTCCCGAAACGGCTTTGACAGCTAACTCGCCAAGACTTACCACTCAACTGAATTTGAATAATGTACAAAGTTCTGATTTTTGGATGAGAGATGGAAGTTTCATCAAATTGCGTAGCCTTGAATTGGGTTATACAGTACCGAAGATTGGAATTTTCAAACATTTCGATTCTATCAGAGCATTTGCAAATGGAACAAACCTGTTCGTCTGGGATAAAATTACTGCATTGGAAGCCGAAAACCTTTCGATGGGATATCCTTTAATGAAATCGGTTAGTGTTGGCTTAAACATTGTTTTTTAATCATATATCAATAATAAATCGAAGATAGTATGAAAATTAGATATTATATTTTATCACTTACTTTGCTCGCTTTCTCGCTGGTATCTTGTCAGAAAGACTACCTGGATCTGCGAAGTGACAATGCGAATGTTTCCATCGAAAAGCTGTACTCCACATATACCTATGTTCAGGGTGTACTTTGGAATACCTACAGTTACTTGCCCGACGGTTTTGCCACCTTCGGGATGGAAGGTGCTACTGATAATGCTGAATTTACGAATGAAAATTACGCTATTCAGTTATTCAATAACGGAACCTGGAATCAGTTTACGAACCCTGATAATGCGTGGTCATCAAATTACGCTGGTATCAGACAAGCCAATTTATTTCTGCAAAATCACAGCAAAATTGATATTGATTATTTGAAGTACGGAACCGTAACCGACTCGACAGCTTATTGGAATGCACGTGACAATGTGAAGTTCATGAAAGGCGAAGTGTTGTTTCTGAAAGCCTTCTTCTATTTCGAGTTGGTGAAAAGATATGGCGGTGTGCCGATTATCAACAAGCCAATGGAGTATGCTGACGCGAATTCATGGAAGAATATTCCCCGTAACTCTGTTGACGAATGCGTAAGACATATCAGCCTGTTGTGTGATTCGGCAGCCAAAATTATTCCGGTGGATATTGATACAAAATATACCTGGTATGATAAAGGTCGCGTAACGTATGGCGCTATCCTGGCCTTGAAATCCCGCGCACTTCTTTACGGTGCCAGCCCGCTTTTCAAAGATCAGGGCTCAACCACAACTTGGGAAAATGCTGCCAAAGCAGCTTACGATCTGATAGCTTTAAATAAATACTCATTAGTAACGGGGGCAAATTATGCCGATCTTTTTGGATCGAGTAATACAACGCAAGCAGAATACATCTTTATGCGCAATTATGGTTCAACAAACTTCATTGAGTTTGCCAATTTCCCGATTGTATTTGATAAGAGTACAGGCAACAGTATTACACCAAGTCAGAATTTGGTGGATGCTTTCGAAGTGGTGAATGCAGGGGTGAGTGTTCCTTTTGATTGGAATAATTCTAGTCATGCTAATGCCCCATACGCCAACAGAGATGTACGGTTTGTTAATTCTATTCTCTACAATGGTGTTTCGTTCTCGGGTCAAACCATTCAAACGTATACAGGCGGTAACTGCGGACTTCCAAATACAAATGCAACCAAAACTGGGTATTATTTAAAAAAATGGCAAAATCCGACTATTGATCTAGTAAATAACACCACTGCTATTCATGCTTGGGGCTACTTCAGATATGCCGAAATTTTGTTGAACTATGCCGAAGCAATGTACAATGCTTATGGAGAAAACGCCGATCCGAAAGGCTATGGTATGACTGCACTGGAGGCATTTAATAAAGTTCGCGCCAGAGCCGGTGTGAGTCAGTTGACAACCGGGATGCTTACACAAGCAAAAATTGAAAATGAGCGTCGAGTGGAGTTCTGTTTCGAAGATCAACGTTTCTGGGACTTACGTCGTTGGAAAAAGGCTGAAACTTATCTTGCAACTCCGTTGAAAAAGATAATTATTACCAATACGGGAACTGAAGCTGCTCCGGTGTATACCTACTCAGTAAAAACGCTGGAAACCCGTACGTTCTTACCAAAGATGAATTGGTATCCGATTCCGCAAAGTGAAATTTCTAAAACCGACTGGACGCAAAATACTGGTTGGTAATTGATAAAAATAAGCTGGTAACCCTCAATGGAACCGGAGTATTGAATCCTATAAATGAATCAATATCCGGTTCCGGTTAGGGAGCCTATTTATCAATACACAAATTAAAAGAGACTTTCTATTTCTATCACAGTATTAGTTATCAAGGTAATATATTAAATATGAAACGTTTTTCTATCGTTCTTACTCATTTGGTTATGGCCTCTTGCTGCATGCAGGCTGTATCCCTGAATAATTCGGCAACCGATATCAGCAGAAAGCAGGTAAATGTCTATACAACTGCTCAAAATACAGCAATGAGACTTGAAAAAGAAGCTCCTTTGCACTTTCAGGAAGTAAAGCAGCCATTGGAGAAAGAGGCGTGTGTTTTTCTCGATCCGTCTAAAACCTATCAGTCGGTTTTAGGTATCGGAGGTGCACTTACAGATGCTTCTGCCGAAACATTTGCCAAATTATCTAAAGAAACTCAAAAGGAGTTTCTTAATGCGTATTATAATCCACAACAGGGTATCGGCTACACATTGGCGCGTACAAACATCAATAGCTGCGATTTTTCCAGTGATACATACACTTATGTTGCTGATGGCGATTCGACACTCAAGACATTCAATGTAGCGCACGATCTGAAATATCGCATCCCTTTTATCAAGCAGGCTGTTGCGGCTGCGGGTGGTAAGCTCACCCTTTTTGTGAGTCCCTGGAGTCCACCGGCATGGATGAAAGATAACAATAATATGTTGGGTGGCGGAAAATTATTAAGTCGTTACAATCAAAGTTGGGCCAATTATTATGTGAAATTTATTCGCGCCTACGAAGCACAGGGTATTGCGGTATGGGGGCTTTCTGTTCAGAATGAACCTATGGCCAAACAACGTTGGGAATCGTGCATATTTACTGCCGACGAAGAGCGTGACTTTGTAAAAAACTACTTGGGACCTACGCTTCATAAAAGTGGAATGGCGGATAAAAAACTTATTGCTTGGGATCATAACCGCGACCTGATTTACCAACGTGCGTCAGTGCTCCTGAACGATCCTGAAGCGGCGAAATACATTTGGGGTGTTGGCTTTCACTGGTATGAAACATGGACAGGTGGACCTATGCAATTTGAAAATGTAAAACGTGTTTACGAATCGTTTCCTGAGAAAAATCTGATCTTTACTGAAGGATGTATCGAATCATTTAAGCTGGATAAAGTTAATGATTGGGCACTGGGTGAAAAATATGGTACCTCGCTCATAAACGATTTTAATAATGGTGCTGTTGGTTGGACCGATTGGAATGTTCTGTTGGACGAAACCGGTGGTCCCAATCACGTTGGGAACTTTTGTTTCGCTCCCATTCATGCTGATATCAAAACAGGGAAATTGATTTACACGAATATCTATTACTATCTGGGTCAGTTCTCGAAATATATTCGTCCGGGTGCCAAGCGTATAAGCTGTTGTTCAAACAGGGATAAATTGCTCACCACTGCTTTCGAAAATTCTGATGGAAAAATAGCGGTGATTGTTATGAATACAGGCTCTGCAGAGATTAACTATAGTCTTTTTATTGGAAATAAGGCCGTGTCAGTAAATAGTTTGTCACATTCCATCTCTACATTAGTAGTAGAAGATTAAATAAGAAAGGTTGTCCGTTGCGCAGGCGACAGAATTACAGAATTTTTCACACGATTTATTTAGGTTGATTTTGATTGGGTAAGTTTAGGTATAAGAAAGAGTGTTGCTTTTTTTAGTTAGGATGCTTGATATTGCTGCTGGTGTAGAAGTTAGGAAGTATTATTTCCCTTTTGCATCAGCGCAATTTTTTTTATCAACCAATAAATGTGTATTTTTGAATAAAAAATGAATAATATGAAAAAATATAGGTCTACTGTTTATTACCTCATTTCTGGACATGAGAAAGGAGTGTGTTAATAAGGAGTTCAGACGCTGATGAAGAAATAGAGGAGCATACATGGGCAAAATGCATAAGATCGGTGACGATAGTGAGTAAATAACCGAAATAGACGAGGTCTGTTATAAAGAATTGAAGGCGTATTTTGAGGACTGTTGAAGCTTTTATCATCTAATATCTTATTAGTCCTGATCCCAAGTAAATCCTGTAAATATTCTCTCCAAATAATTTGATAACACGGAAAAGGATTCGTGGTTTATATCAAAATAATTAGATACAAAAACGTACACATATACATATAAAATTAATTATTATGAAACAGGTTTTTCTTTTCTTTCTTTTTGTTATATTAATGTCGTGCTCTAGTGTGACTAAAATAGCTTGTGTGGGCGACAGCATAACGGAAGGGGCTGGTTTGGTTTGGCAGAGTAAGACATCGTATCCAGTGATACTCGATAGTATTTTGGGATCTAAGTACTCGGTTTTAAATCTGGGGAGGAGTGCCACTACCTTGCAGCGAAAGGGCGATTTTCCATACTGGAGTGCTAAGGAATTTTATGATGTGTTTGCTTTGCGCCCGAAAATTATTATTATCAAACTCGGGACCAACGATACAAAACCAGAAAACTGGAACGCGAAACGTTTTGCAGCCGATTATCAGGCTTTGGTAGATACTTTTAAAACTATCCCAAGCCATCCTCGCATTTATGTTTGCCTGCCGGTGCCGGTATGTCAAACAAAATGGGGTATTAATGACTCGACCTTAACCGCAGGGGTAATTCCGGCTGTTGAACAACTGGCGAAAACTAATGGATTGAAGACCATTGATTTGTACCACGGAATGCAAAATGAGTGCACCAATTTCCCTGATGGCGTTCATCCAAATGAAAAAGGGGCTAAAATAATGGCAGGAATTATTGCTCGTGCAATAGGGAGATAACCAATATTTGATCATATAAAATAGCTACCAATGAAATTGAGATTCATTTCCACATTTTGTTTGTTACTGGTGTTCAAAGTTGGATTTTCGCAAAACAAGCCGGTTGTTGATGTAAAAAAGGAATTTGCTTTTGCAGCTAAACAGTACGAAGGTATGTTATTGTCGCACCCTGACATCACTAAGTTTCCGCAGTCGACCAAGCCCGATGGCTCGCCCGATAACCGCGTCTCCAGTTGGTGGTGTAGTGGTTTTTTCGGAGGTTCGTTGTGGTATATTTATGAATTTACCGGCGATAACAAATGGAAAAAAGCAGCAAACAACTGGACAAAGGCAGTAGAAAAAGAGAAATACAACAAAGGAACGCACGATTTGGGCTTTATTCTGTATTGCACTTTTGGAAATGGTTATCGAATAACAAAAAATAAGGAATATATTGAACCGATGCTTACCGGTGCAAAATCACTGGTTACGCGTTTTAATCCTGCTTATGGTGTTATAAAATCGTGGAATCAATTTCAGGATTGTAAATACCCGGTAATTATTGATAACATGATGAACCTGGAATTTCTTCTTTGGGCGGCAAAAAACTCGAATGATACTAGCTTATATAACATTGCCATAAAGCATGCCGACAACACGTTGAAAAATCATTTTCGACCGGACTTTAGCAGCTATCATTTGGTAGGTTACGAAGAAGGAGAGAAAGTGTACAGTAAGCGTACAGTTCAGGGAGCCAACGATAGTTCGGCCTGGGCCAGAGGGCAGGGTTGGGCATTGTACGGTTACACCATGATGTATCGCGAGACTAAAGATCCGAAATACCTGAAACAAGCTGAGGGTATCGCCGGTTTTATAATGAATCACCCTAATTTACCAAAAGACAAAATTCCTTATTGGGATTTTAATGCGCCCAATATTCCGAATGAAGAGCGGGATGCATCAGCCGGAGCAATTTATGCATCTGCTCTTTTAGAGTTGTGTAATTATAGTCAGGAAAATAAGCAAAAGTATTTTTCCTTTGCCGAGCAAATTCTGAAGAGCCTTTCGTCGCCCAAATATAAAGCACAGTTGGGCAAGAATAATTATTTTATTCTCAAACATTCGGTGGGGCATAAGCCGGCTAAATCGGAGATAAATACACCGCTGGTATATGCCGATTACTATTACCTGGAGGCTTTGTTGCGGTACAATCGTTTCTTTACTCAAAAATAATTTTCCGTTTTTTTCAACCAAGCCGAACAACCGCTTCAGGCGGTTTGTCGGATGAATAGAATGAAACATATTCTCTTTCTTCAGCAAACTACTTAAAGCAACCATTATTCCACAACTTAGTGGAATTAAAAATTCTGATACCATGATAAGAAAGATGACTTTTCTTTTCGTCTGTTCAATCTCCTTTGTGTTACAACCGCTCCACGCAGCGGTCACTTTGAAGGATTATTTGACAGAATTACAAACATCACCAAAAGTATTTCAGGTTGAGAAACCTGATTATAAACTAAGTCCTTATACTGGAATGACTCGCCAACATTGGAAAGATGCAGCGTTGTATCTGCTGAAAGGAGCTTTCAGTTATATTCATACCCTGGACGATCCGATGAAGTTTCCGAAGCAGGAGGGTAAAAGTTATCCGCGCACTCCGGAACAGGTTCCAACTGAGAAGCTGGAAGGACTTTGTCGCACACTGTTCATTGCAGCACCGCTATTGAAAGAAGATCCGAATCTGACCATCAACGGCATAAAAGTAGCCGATTATTATCGTCATCAAATCAGTCTGCTGGTCGACCCTCAGAGCGAAAGTTTTATAAAACTACGTGATAAGAATACCGGACCTCACCAGAATTTGGTAGAGTTTGGTGCACTTTCTATTTCTATGTTTATTGTTCCCGATTTATTGTGGAAACCGCTATCACAAGATCAAAAAGATGCATTAGCAGCTACCATGCTTAGTTATGGAGATGGTCCTACTCATCCCAATAACTGGAAGTTTTTCAATATCTTTATCCTCAGTTATTTCAAAAACTGTGGATACACTATAAATGATGCATTGCTGACAGACTATTTGCAAAAAACACTTCAGCATTATCGGGGCGAAGGATGGTACAACGATAATCCGTCTTACGATTATTACAGCATGTGGGCATTTCAGATGTATGGCATGTTGTGGTCGGACTTCTACGGTAAAAAGAATTATCCTGAAATTGCTAAACAACTGGCCGATAATTTTAGAGCAGTGAAAGAAAGCTATCCATATATGTTTAGCCGCAAGGGGGAACTTATTATGTGGGGACGCAGTATTTCGTACCGTTTTGGTGCGGTGGTTCCTTTTCCGCTAATGGGTTTGGAGCATGCTCCCGAAACGAATTATGGTTGGATGCGCCGGATTGCTTCCGGAGGACTGTTACAATTTCTCCAGAATCCATCACTTTTGAAAGATAATGTGCCCACATTAGGTTTTTACGGGCCGTTCGAAACAGCAGTTCAGGCTTATAGTTGTCGTGGTAGTGTTTTCTGGTGTGGTAAGGCCTTTCTCGGCTTGTTGGTTCCGGAGGATAACCCATTCTGGCAGGCAACAGAGAATGAAGGCGCATGGAATACGGAGTTGAAAAGAAATACAGTCAACAATAAATACCTGAAAGGGTCGAATATTCTAATTACTGATTATCCTAATATTGGAGCTGCCGAAATCAGGGCTTGGTGTAATTCACCACAGGGTACTGCTACCGAGAACTATCGTGGAAACGAAAACTATAACCGCTTGTCCTACAACAGTGCTTTTCCGTGGCAAACGGATGGAAAAGACGGAGAGGTGGCCATGAACTACGTGATGAAAAACGCAGCAAGTCAATGGGAACCACTGCGAATGTTTACATTCAGCAAGTTCGAAGATGGGGTGTACTATCGTGATGCCGTGTTTGAAACGAACCAACAAGTCAGACTCAAATTAGCTGATATTCCTCTTCCCAATGGTATTATTAGAGTGGATAAAAATCTCAGTACGGATAAGGTTGAGCTTCGGTTAGGGCATTACGCCTTGCCAAAACTTCAAACGCCAGTTAAAGAAGAAGTTCGTAAGGTAAATGGATATGAAGTAAAAATCATAGATAACGGCGTTTACCAGCTGGCTATGGTCAACATGAAGGGTTGGGGCAGAATGCAATTTGTGCATTCGCGGGGTTTACATCCTGCTGCTGATGAAAGCACTGTCATCAATACTATCGATCAGTTTATGCCTGATTCAAAAAAAGATAATCTGTACATCACGCTCATGCTTTGGAAAAAATCCGGAGAGCAATGGACTGATGCAGAATTATTACCCGTCAAAAAGCTGGATTCTTCAAGGGCAGATAAACTGACAATTACTTTTACCGATAATTCAACAAAGATTATTGACTTAAGTAGTTACAAGTAAATAGTATTGTTTACTTACATTAAGTTGGAAAATAAAATTTATTCGGGTTTAATTTTTAAAATCACACAAAACACATGAAAACAAAACATTTGCTATTGCTTATTTGTCTCTTTGTACTTGGCAAGGGAACGTTATCTGCCGAGGGGTACCTAAAGACCGACGGCTCTAAAATTGTAGATTCAAAAGGAAAAGAAATCATACTTCGCGGTATGGGACTGGGTGGTTGGATGCTACAGGAAGGATATATGCTACGTATGCCCGGCACAGGAACGCAGCACTCTATAAAAGCACGTATCGCCGATTTAATTGGCGACGAAGAATGTGAGCATTTCTATGATCAATGGTTGAAAAATCAAATGACTAAAGCCGATGTTGATTCAATGGCAAAATGGGGATTCAACAGCATTCGGTTGCCCATGCATTACAATCTCTACACGCTACCCAGTGAAAAAGAACCCAATCCGGCTACCAATACCTGGTTGCAAAAAGGGTTTGCTATGACCGATAGTTTATTGAGTTGGTGCAAAGCCAACAACATGTACCTGATCCTCGATTTGCATGCTGCATCCGGCGGACAAGGGAATGACACGAATATATCGGATCGGGATGACACTAAACCATCGCTTTGGGAAAGCGAGCAAAACAAACAAAAGACTATTGCCCTTTGGCGTAAAATTGCGGAACATTATGCCAATGAGCCGTTTATAGGAGCTTATGATGTATTGAACGAGCCCAACTGGACATTTGAAGGGAAGCATAAAAATGGTGTTGAAGATCAACAAAACAAAGACTTGTGGAAATTATACGTGGACATCACGAGGGCGATTCGCGAGGTGGATAACAAACACATCATTATCATCGAAGGAAACGGGTGGGGCAATAATTACAATGGCTTCGAGGGACCATGTGATAATAATATGGTGTTGAGTTTTCATAAGTACTGGAACTCGAACGAAAAAGGCAGTATCAATGGAATTTTGAAATTGCGCGATAAATTTAATATGCCACTTTGGTTGGGCGAAAGCGGCGAAAACTCCAATAAATGGTTTCGCGATTGCATAGCGTTGGTGGAGAGCAATGGCATTGGATGGTCGTGGTGGCCGTTAAAAAAGATATCGGGCATCAACAATCCGCTTACTGTAAAAGCTCCCGAAGGTTATGAAACTCTATTGAAATATTGGGGTAAAGGCGGTGAAAAGCCAAGCAAAGAATTTTCTATCAAGGTGCTATCGCAATTGACAGAGAACCTGAAAGCTCAAAACTGTGTTTATCGCAAAGAAGTGATTGATGCCATGTTTCGTCAAATAAGCGACAGCACTACACGACCTTATGCAGCTAATGCAGTTCCGGGACGTATTTTTGCTGCAAATTTCGATTTGGGCGCATCGGGTCAGGCTTATTACGACAAAGAAAGCGAACGTGTTGATGGGAAAGCCGGTCTTACGGGAGGTAATAAAAGAGGTATCTATCGTAATGATGGCGTTGATATTGAAATGAGTACTGATTCGACCGATCGTCCCTGCAAATACAGTGTTTCGTCGATTGAAGATGGTGAATGGTTGAAATTCACGTTGGATGTGAAGAAGAAAGGCAATTATACTATCCAATTGCGTATCTTACCGTCAACTCAGGCCTCAGGTCTGCATCTTATTTTCGACAAAACGACTGCATCGAATGCCATCTCTATCCCTGCCGAGGCTGTGCCGCAATGGAAATCAGTTTCCGCCGGCAAGGTAACTCTGGATAAAGGTAAACACACGGTTAAATTGATGATTGGCAAAGGGGGTATGAAAATAAACGCTCTGAATTTTTCAACTCTGAAATAATATTTCAATGATAAGCTAACCGAACAACCGCTGCAGGCGGTTTGTCGGTTGACTGGAATAATATACACTCACTTTAAACCAATATCTCCATGAAAAAGCTTCTACTGATAAGCCTCTTATTTCTGATGTGGCATACTGTCTTTGCACAAAAAGATGAATATGTTACGCTGCAAAACATTCCTTATTATACCGATTCAGTTGGTCGTACTGGAACTTCTTTGAGCAAAGACTGTGTTCTGGATATTTATTATCCGCGCAATGTTCAGAACTTCACAACGGTGGTGTGGTTTCACGGTGGCGGACTTACCGCCGGCACAAAGGAAATTCCCGAAGCTTTGAAGAAAAAAGGCCTTTGTGTGGTGGGAGTGAGCTATCGCCTGAGTCCGCAGGTAGTTTGTCCTGCTTACATCGAAGATGCGGCGGCAGCAGTTGCCTGGGTGTTCAACAACATCAAAAAGTACAATGGTGATCCTAATCGTATTTTCGTGTCGGGTCACTCGGCCGGTGGCTACCTAACCTGTATGGTAGGTCTTGATAAAAAGTGGTTGAATGTCTATCGTATCGATTCAAACCGCATAGCAGGTTTAATACCCTTCAGTGCGCAAACCATCACGCATTTTACCATTCGGAAAGAACGTGGTATTGCCGATACCCAACCGGTTGTTGATGCGTATGCTCCGCTGTTTCATGTTCGGAAAGATGCGCCACCAATGCTATTGATTACCGGCGACAGGGAGATGGAAATGCTGGGAAGGTACGAAGAAAACGCTTATTTGATGCGCATGATGAAAGTTGTGGGACACAAAGAAACGACACTCTACGAATTGGATGGTTATGGTCACAACATGACTGAACCTGCATTCCCATTATTGCTGAAATGGATTGCTCAAAGAACCCGCTAAGCAAAGGTACAATTGCCGAGAATGGTAGTATATTTAGAATAACAACAGCATGCAAACAAAAACAGCTTACCGATATTGGCAAGCTGTTTTTTGTTATGCAAATTGCTCTATTTCTTCTTTTGTTATGCTGGTACCGCCTAGAATAATGAGGCGTTCCACTACGTTGCGCAGTTCGCGAATGTTTCCGGTCCAGGAACGTGCTTGTAGCGATTCTATGGCTATTTGATCAAAACTTTTTGGCTGTATGCCCTGCTCTGTACAAATCAGTTCACAAAAATGCGTTACAAGTAAAGGAATATCCTCTTTTCTGTCGTCCAGACTAGGGACGTGAATAGGAATGACATTGAGACGATGGAATAAGTCTTCGCGGAAATTTCCGGCTTCGATCTCTTTTTTCAGGTTTTTGTTGGTAGCAGCCAGTACGCGCACGTTTACTTTTATGCTCTTGTCGCTACCCACGCGGGTGAGTTCGTTTTCTTGCAGTACGCGGAGTACTTTTGTTTGTGCCGAAAGACTCATATCACCAATTTCGTCAAGGAAAATGGTTCCGCCATCGGCTTGTTCAAATTTTCCTATGCGTTGTTTTATGGCCGAAGTAAAAGCGCCTTTTTCGTGACCGAATAGTTCGCTCTCAATCAATTCTGATGGAATTGCTGCACAGTTTACCTCCACAAAAGGGGCATCGGTACGATTGCTTTGCTCGAAAAGTAAACGGGCAACTACTTCTTTTCCGGTTCCGTTGTCGCCGGTGATAAGGACACGTGCATCGGTTGGTGCTACACGTTCAATCATCATGCGCACTTTTTCTATAGCCGGCGAATTGCCAATCATCTGGTGTCGTTTGGCAATTTTCTTTTTTAGCGTTTTGGTCTCTGTTACCAGGTTATTTCTATCTAACGCATTGCGAACGGTAATCAGTAAACGATTCAAATCGATAGGCTTAACGATAAAATCGAAAGCTCCTTTTTTGATGCATTCTACTGCCGTTTCAATATTTCCATGACCGGAAATCATCACGATAGGTGCTTCAATTTCTTTTTCTATCAAATGGCCAAGCAACTCAATACCATCCATCTCGGGCATTTTTATGTCCGAAAAAATAAGATCAAAAACTGCATTCTGAGCTGCTTCCAATCCTTGTTTTCCGTTTTCAGCCAGGGTGATCTGATGTTTTTCAAATTCCAGAATCTCCTTCAGCGTATTACGGATGCTGCGTTCGTCGTCTATGATTAATATTTTTGCCATATGATTGACCTCTAAATCCCCTGAAGGGGACTTCAGAATTGAAATTAAGTTGAATGTAAGAATGACTCAGTAAATCCCTAAAGCCCCCTTCAGGGGGTTGGGGGTTACAAATCAAACCCGATATCGGTTCTGAAATACTTTCCTTCGTATTGAATTTTTTGTGCGTTTGCAAATGAAACAGCCAGAGCTTCTGCTTTGTTGGCGCCGTAAGAACTAATAGCCATCACGCGACCGCCATTCGTTACTATCTTGCCGTCTTTAGCCGCAGTTCCTGCATGGAAAACAATGCTGTTTTCTACGTTCTCAAGTCCGCTTATTTCGTCGCCTTTGGCATATTCTTCGGGATATCCGCCAGCTACCAACATAACTGTTACGGCTTCGCGTTCGTCGATTTCGATGGTCTTTTCGTTCAGATTACCATTGGCCACACCTTCGAGCAGTTCAACGAAATCACTTTTGATACGTAGCATAACCACTTCCGTTTCCGGATCTCCCATGCGGGCATTGTATTCAATGGTCACAGGTTCGCCTTTTACTTTTATCAAGCCAAAGAAAATGAAGCCTTTATAAACAATACCTTCGCTATCCAATCCATCCACTGTAGGTTTGATAATGCGTTCTTCCACTTTGCGCATAAAGTCGGCATCGGCAAACGGAACTGGTGAAACAGCACCCATACCACCGGTATTCAGTCCTTTATCACCTTCGCCAATGCGTTTGTAGTCTTTTGCTTCGGGTAGAATTTTATAGTTTTTTCCATCGGTAATTACGAACACTGAGCATTCAATACCATCAAGAAATTCTTCGATAACCACCGTTTTACTGGCAGCTCCGAATTTTCCATCAAGCATTGCTTTAAGTTCGGTAATGGTTTCGTCCAAATCGTTCAAAATCAAAACACCTTTTCCGGCAGCCAAACCATCGGCTTTCAGAACGTAAGGTGCTTCCATACTTTTCAGAAATTCAATACCTTCGGCAATATTTTCGGCTGTAACGCTCAGGTATCCGGCTGTAGGGATATTGTGGCGGAACATAAATTGTTTCGAGAAATCTTTACTTCCTTCGAGTTGAGCACCCACTTTATCGGGTCCAACTACAGGAATATGCTTTAATTCTTCATCGTCGGCAAAAAAGTTGACTACTCCTTTTACCAATGGATCTTCAGGTCCAACAACTACGATATCGATATTTTTTTCGATAACTACCTTTTTGATTTGTAGAAAATCGTCGGCAGCAATGGGTAAATTAGTTGCAACAGAAGCTGTTCCGGGATTTCCGGGAGCTACGTAAAGAGTAGAAAGTTTGGGACTTTGAGCTATTTTCCAAGCCATGGCGTGCTCACGACCGCCCGAACCGAGGAGAAGAATATTCATGATACTGATTGAATGGATTTGAGTTGCAAAAGTAAGGAAATTTGAGCGTTTTGCAAAATAGGGGAGAGGAACCTCTATAAAAGACGAAAGGTAGCTTTACCTCACGGTAATCTACCAATCTTTTTGTTAACCTTAAATCTAATACTATGAAAAAATCACGATGCAAAGATACGGGGTTTCTGATTATCAACCAAACAATTTTCATTCAAAATGCTTCAAAAGTATGTTTTATAACATACTTTTAGGATTGGTTGCCCAATTTTATATTTTCACAAGCATTCAAAGTCCTATTTTCACTTATTTTGTATGTGTCAAAGTGACGCATTGTTAAATACGGCTGATATTCCGTAGTTTAGCATTACAATTTTACTCTTTTCGAAACACTTTTTTACATTTAAAACACCGTTTTATTAATGAATAATCAGGCAAACCATCAAAAAATATCTATCTTTGTTTTTACTTATTCATAAATACGCTTTAGTATGTCAAGGTTTACCAAAAAGAAGAAAGAACATATAGGTTTGTCGCCCTACGCATTGGTTTTTCGAGGTCAAAAGAAAACGGATAAGATTTTGTTGCAAGCCATGGACTTTGACCTAGAGTCGGTGCGTGAGTTAGAAGTGAAAACGAAAGACGGACTGGTGAGTTTAAAAAACTCCAAGACGCTGAGTTGGCTCAATATTTATGGGTTGGACAATGTAGAGACCATGGAGGAGTTGGCTCAGGTATTTATGATCGACGATAATATTCTTTCGGATGTAATGAACCCTTCATTGCGCCCGAAAGTGCAGGAGTTTGAAAACGGACTTTTCTGCACTATAAAATTATTGCAGTACAACGATAAAGATGATACGTTGAGTGTTGAAAATCTTAGTTTGATCATTACTGAAAATACACTGATTTCATTTCAGGAACTATCCGTGCACATGTTTGACCCTATACGCGAACGGATCAGAAAGCACAAGAACAAGATTCGCACTGCGGGGTCGGACTATCTGGCTTTTGCGTTGCTGGACGTGGTAGTCGATAATTATATTTACATAATTGGTCAGCTGGGTGATAAGATAGAGGCGCTAGAGGAAGATATTACCAATGACCCCAAAAAAGAGTTGCTGGATAGTATCAACTCTTTTAAACGCGAATTAAACTTTTTGCGTAAGCATATTAAACCTGCCAGAGAAATGATTCTTAATCTGGCAAAAATGGAATCGGAGTTTATTCATGCTGATAACCGGATTCATTTTAAAGAATTGCAGGATAATATCAACGAAGCCACCGAACTATCTGATAGTTATCGCGAAATATTGTACGATCAGCTGAATATTTATCATTCAACTATGAGCACCAAGTTGAACGAAATAATGCGGGTACTCACTGTTTTTTCAGTCATATTCATTCCACTTACTTTTATTGTGGGGGTATATGGTACTAATTTTGAAAATTTGCCGGAGGTTCACTGGGCGCATGGCTATTTTATAATGTGGGGAGTAATGATTATCGCAACATTCTTTATGCTCTGGTATTTCAAACGAAAGAAATGGCTGTAAAAACCAACTACAATCCCTTTTTCTAACCTAAATACTGAACGATTTTAAGGTTGATTTGTTTATCAAGTCTAGAGTTCAACAAACACACACAAATGGAAGAAATAACAAAGAAAGCACCGAAGAAAAGTACTATTGAAAACCAAATATTGGTTATTTTCGGATCTAATGGCGATTTGTCGAAACGTAAGTTACTGCCGGCAATTTTTCAATTGTACCTCGATGATTTATTGCCCGATAATTTTATATTGATAGGTGCAGGTAGTCAGGAAAAGGATGAAGAGTCAAATAGAGTTGAGGTTAAGGAAGCATTGCTCCAGTTTGCAAAAGCAGATGTCACCTCTTTTCCAGAGAAATTAGAGTTGTTTCTTCAACGATTGTATTACAAAAAAGTACATAACCAAACCGAAGAAGATTTCGGAGCGTTGAAAGAATATATCGACTCGCTCTCGGCAACGTTGAATATCCCTAAAAATATTATTTATTATTTCTCCATACCTCCATTTTTGTACGAGGTGGTGGCTGCTCATTTAGTAAAATATGGTTTGAATACCGAAGATGATGGTTGGAAACGAATAATTGTAGAAAAACCTTTTGGGTACAGTTACGATACTGCTATTGATTTGGACAAAAAACTGCGGAGTGGTTTTAATGAAGATCAGATTTACCGTATCGACCATTATTTGGGTAAGGAAACGGTTCAGAATATTATGGTAACCCGTTTTTCGAATGGTTTTTTCGAACCCATCTGGAATCGTAAATATGTGGATAGAATAGAGATTACTGCTGCCGAAAAAATCGGTGTCGGTAGTCGTGGTGGTTATTACGATACTTCGGGTGCCATGCGCGATATGATTCAGAATCACCTGATGCAGGTACTCGCGGTAATAGCCATGGAGCCGCCTTCTATTTTCGATTCGGAATCTATCCGTAATGAAACGGTAAAGGTATTACAAGCCTTGCGACCAATAAAAACATCTGAAATTCAGGACTATGTGGTTCGTGGACAATATATTGCCACTGATGTGGATGGCGAATTACAGAAAGGGTATCGACAGGAAACGAATGTGGTGTCCAACTCAAAAACCGAAACCTTTGTAGCCATGAAGCTTTTTGTGGATAACTGGCGTTGGGGCGATGTGCCGTTCTATATCCGTACCGGAAAGCAACTCCCGGAACGCGTTACCGAGGTGATTATTCACCTTAAACCGGCTCCACATCAGTTGTTCAAACAGCGTTGCGTGGCACAATCTACCAATATGATTATTCTGAGGATTCATCCCGATGCTGGTGTGGCAGTGGATTTTGGTATGAAAATACCCGGTGCAGGCTACAAAGTGCAAAACGTAAACATGGCCTTTCATTATTCCGATTTGGCAGAAAATAAAATTTCGGAAGCTTATGAGCGATTGCTATTGGATTGCATGATTGGTGATTCTACACTTTATGCCCGTGCCGATGCAGTGAAGGCCAGTTGGAAATTTGTTGATCCGATACTTCAGGCCTGGAAAACGAATCCTAAAATTCCATTGTATTTCTACGAATGTAATACCTGGGGACCTAATGAATCGAATGCACTGTTTGGCGATAAACAATTGAAATGGAGAGTGCCGTTTAAAAAATTTAAAACAGACTAATCAAACTTATATAGTTTCTCGTTTTTATTTTAACGCAACTTTACCAACTGATAAAATGAACCACATTTACGAAACTCCTGAAGAAACAGCACGTGCTGTGGCTGAATTAATTCTTGCCAAAGCAAAGGAGAAAACAAAGCAATCGCTACCGTTTAATATTGCCTTGTCGGGTGGCAGTACTCCAAAATTGCTGTTTACATTGCTTGCCAATGAGTATGTCAATAGTGTTCCGTGGCATTTTGTCCGCTTGTTTTGGGTGGACGAACGCTGTGTGCCGCCAACTCACCCCGAGAGTAATTTTGGGATGACTTACGATAGTTTGTTGACTCATGTTCCGATTCATGATAGCAATATTTTCCGGATGCAGGGAGAAGATCATCCAATCAAAGAAGCTGCACGCTATCAAAAAATGCTAGAAAAGGAATTGCCTCTACAAGATGGATTTCCAATATTCGATCTAGTACTTTTGGGAATGGGTGATGATGGTCATACGGCTTCTATCTTTCCTGATAATATGGATTTGTTGCAATCGGATCAGGCGGTGGCAGTAGGTATTCATCCGGTTAGCGGTCAGGAGCGCATTACACTTACCGGAAAAACAATATTGGAAGCGAAGCAAGTTGTTTTCCTTATTACCGGTAGCTCTAAAGCCACCGTATTGAGGCAAATCATTAACCACGAACCTCCGGGCGAAAATTATCCGGCATTTTATGTTGCCAAAAATGCAAAATCAGCAGATTTTTATCTCGACCGGGTTGCTGCGGCTCTTTTATAACTAATTTCTTGGGCATGACATTAGGTAAGCACTTAGACGAGTTTTATAAAAAATACGACATTCCTGCCAATGGTGGTGTGAACGACAAGACATTTGAAGTTCCATTTTCTTATTTCACACTTACTCTTCCAAATTTCTCATGGCGAAGAAGGATGCTGTATGTCCATGATTTAGAACACATACTCAACGAACAAGATACATCCTGGAGCGGCGAAATGTTTATTGCCTCGTGGGAAATTTCCACCGGTTTTTGGAAAAACCTGCCGGTAATCATTTTTCCTCTTTGGACTATGGGCTGGGGGCTATGGAACCATCCAACGTCAGTGATCCGCGGTTTTCGTGCAGGAAACTCACAGCGAGGTATTGCCAATCTGAAAATGCCGAAAGATAAACTACTTAGTATGGATCTGGAACAGTTGCGTGGGTTAATGGAATATAATCGTAGTTCATTTTTACCTTTCATGTTTTATATCCGGCTGATTTTTTGGATTTTGATTAGTCAGCTTCTTTTTCTTTTGCCACTTATCCTTTTGCTTTGTTTGATTGTGTATTTTCAAATAAATCCCTGATAATATAATCCACAAAAGTATTTTTCCTGTTTTGTGCAGGTATATAAAACTTTATCTTTAATTTTGATGCCGATTTACGATCGTCAAAACATTGCTAAAATGAAGAAGCTAATTATTCTTTTTGCACTTTCTCTGCTCATTACCCCGCTTTTTGCTCAAATAAACAAATCGGATTCATCTGTTCAGGTAGTTAGTTACTGGAATAGACATGATAAACAGAGGTATACTATTACCGAAGAGAGTTATCAGGTGAAAAATACTGCAGATACTATTAAACGACAGCTTTTTACCTATGATGTCGATATCGAAGTGATAGACTCAACAGCTGATAGTTATACTGTTAAGTGGTTGTTTCATAACTTCACCATGACGCAAAGCTGGGATCCAATGATGGAGAAATTACTCTCTGTTGTAAATAATATGCCGGTTATCGTAAAGACCTCCGAAATGGGTGTATTTCAGGAAGTGGTTAATTGGGAGGTTGTCCGTGATCATATTGCCAAAGGAATTAACCGGATAAAATCGGATTGTAAGGATGTTCCAAATCTGGATATGTTTGTTGAACAACTTCAAAACACCTATTCCACGAAAGAAGCTATGGAGAATTCGGCTATTCAGGAAATTCAACAGTATTATGCTTTTTATGGTGCAAAATATAAACTCAACGAAGAATATCCAAGTTCGATAAAACGTCCGAATGTATATGGTGGCGAACCTTTTGATGCTAAGATAAATGTTTTTTTGGATGAAATTAATTTCAATGAAGATAACGTTGTTCTCCGAACTTCGCAGGTGATTAATAACAAGCAACTTACTGATGCCGCTTATCAGTATGTAAAAAAGATAGCTCAAAATATGGGGGCGCCTTTCAATACAAAGCGAATCGACTTTCCGATGGCGGTAAACAATATTGATACAGCTTCGCGCATTCAGGCGAGTACCGGCTGGGTAATTTTTAGTATACAAACCAAAGAAGTATCGATGGATAATTTGTTGCAGGTTGACGAAAGAACCATTGAAATTCAATAATTAATATTTATATATAATGAAATCTAAGTTAGTTGCACTCTTATCAGTATTTTTATTCATTTCGTCGGGTGTGTGTATCGCACAAAAATCATCAAAAAATGGCTCCTTATTTACTCCGACCAATGCGTCAAAATGGGAATATGTCATCAAGGACAAAGCTGTTTCTCCATCTCAGGTTTTTATTATGAACGATGGATTGTTGCAAATTACAGGAGTTTCAACCGGTTATTTACGTACAAAAAAAACATATACTAACTACGAACTAAACGTGGAATGGCGTTGGACAAAGAAGTTGGGTAACAGTGGAGTGTTGGTTCATGTTCAGCAAAAGGACAGTATTTGGCCGGTATGTTACCAGGTGCAACAAAAAGCTGATGCAGCAGGCGATATCATTTGTATGAATGGTTTATGGGCAAAAGAATGTACAGACTCTGTAAAGTTTACTGTCAAAAAATTGCTTCCTTCGAATGAAAAACCCCTGGGCGAATGGAATAGTATGCGAATAATATGCAAGGCAACTACATTAAAAGTGTATGTAAATGGAATTCTGCAAAACAATCTTACCGGACTGACTGCGAAAAAAGGTTTTATCGGTTTTCAGAATGAGGGAGTGCCTTTGGAATTTCGAAAACTGACGATTGTTTCTAAATAATCAATTACATCCGTATTTTTACATCCCGAAGACTTGTGGCTTTTAGCTGCAAGTCTTTTTTTTCGTAGTTTTTTATAGAGTTTATTTTGATTTTCAAACAAATATTTTCATTTGCTGATTACATATTTTTATTTGTTGCGTCTTACCATAAGATAAATCAGAAATGAAACATCATTTCATTATAAATACGAGTTTGTATTGAAGGATTTAATGTTTCAAAGATGAAGAAGAAATAAATGAGAAACCCTATAATTCTAAAATTGTTAAATTAAATTTAATTCCTTATGGAAAAGCAACACAAAAAGTTTTTTTGGCAAGGAAACCATCAAATTGGTTTCTTGTCGTACGCAAAATGTGTATGTTGTTTTTTATTGGTATTTGCAGGTGCAATGCAGACTATTTCGGCTGCACCGGCTGGAGCCCAATCAACTCAACAGACAAAGAAAAAGGTTGTCGGAAATGTAAAAGATGAGAATGGAGAAGCCTTAATCGGTGTTACTATTGCCATCAAAGGACAGTCAGCCGGAACAGTTACCGATATAAATGGTAATTTTTCACTAGAAGTTAGTCAGCCCAACGTATTGGTTGTGTCGTATATCGGCTATACTCGTCAGTTTATCGACTACACAGGACAACAAACATTAGCAATCAAAATGGCTTCTGATGCCGAAAAGCTGAATGAAGTTGTGGTTGTTGGATACGGCACTCAGAAAGTAAAAAATATTACCGGATCTATAGCTTCTGCTGATATGCAAAGGATGGAGAGTTTGCCGGTTGCAAATCTTACTCAAGCCCTTTCTGGACAAATTGCGGGTGTATCTGTCAATCCCGGTGGCAGCCGTCCCGGCTCAACTGATGCGAAAATAACAATTCGTCAAGTTAATGCTCTTGCAAAGGATGGTGGTAATTCACTCCCTCTAATTGTTATTGATGATGTGATTCAAGTAGACCCTGCTACAAATCTTTCAACCATGGATCAGTTTAATAGATTGGATCCTTCTGAGGTTGAAAGTATCACCGTATTGCGTGATGCAAGTGCTGCCATCTATGGATCGAGAGCGGCTCAAGGTGCTATAATTGTTAGAACGAAACGAGGTAAGGAAGGTCAGGTTAAGGTAACATACTCAGGCAAATTTGAATGGAATGATGCAGTAAGTCATATAAAAACAATGGATACTTACAATTATGGTTTGTATGCGAACAGTATTTTAACAACTGCCGGCAAAACAGGATCTCTTCTTTTCTCTAATACAGAATTGGAGAAGATGAAATCACTTAATTATAATTGGTTGGATAAAGCTTGGTCGGGTGCTGGTGCTATGCAGCATTCTATCAACGTAAGTGGTGGTGATAAAAAGGCTACTTATTTTGCAGGTGCATCATATTATGATCAGGCAGCTAACTTGGGTAGCCAGGATTATAAGCGATATAACTTCAGAGCAGGTACAGATGTAAAGTTGACAAACCGATTGAAGTTAAGCGCAACCCTAACAGCAAATAATTCGGCGCAAGAAAAATCGTACACAAAAGTAATCAGTGGATTGAATGATGGTAGCTTTGGAGCTAAAGGCGGTGGAGAGCAAGCTGATTATATGTACTTGCTTCATATGCCCGGATATGTTCCTTACAGTGCGAAGGTTGATGGTGTCGATCAATGGGTTTCACCTGCACTTGGTCCTCATATGGCTGCAAGTACTCAAGTTGTAAACAATAGTATGGCTGGATGGAACTATTTTGCATTGACAAATGGTGGTTCTAAATCAACAAATCAGGATTTTAACTATGGAGCGAATTTTGCTTTGCAGTATGATATACCTTTCGTGAAAGGATTGTCGGTTAAAGCAACATATGCGCTGACTCGGTCTTCTATTAATTCAGAGCAAACTCAATTGCCGTTTTCGCTAGCTCTTGGCACTAATACGGATCAGTTAGAGAATCACTTGTATGGAGATGCTACCCCATGGGTTGTGAGAGAAAATAATAAAACTTCACGTGTTCTCTACGATGTAACTACTAATAGATCAGAACAGGCTAATATTTATATCAATTATGACAGAACATTCGGTTTGCATGAGATATCAGCAATGGCATCGATAGAACGTGCAGAAAATTCGAGTGAATTTAAGCGCCAGTATTACGAGAATACAACTTCATCATATAATGGAGCAAGTAGTTCTGCCGGAACTATGATTCCCGGGAATAGCTATATGAGCCGAGGCGAGAGTGGAGCTTTGTCATATCTGGGTCGTGTGAGTTATAATTATGGAAGTCGATATCTTGCACAGTTTATTATGCGTGCTGATGCTTCTACTAAATTTGCACCAGAAAATTATTGGGGATTATTTCCAACAATATCTCTAGGTTGGGTAGCATCTGAAGAATCGTGGTTTAAAAACAATATTAAGTGGATTGATTATTTGAAGATCCGTGGTTCTGTTGGAAAAACGGGCAATGATGACATAAAGGCCTGGAAATGGAAGCAACTTTATTCTTGGGCTGCCGACAAAGGTCTTGGATTTGGAACTAATGGAGGAACACAAGTGTCTGGAATAACTCCTGATGCTACTCCAAACAGAAATATTCATTGGTCAACAGATATTAAATATAATCTGGGTTTAGATTTTAATACATTAAATAACAGATTGTCATTCGGTTTGGATGGTTACTTTGACAGAACTTCGAACCTTTTGACCGATATGTCAGGTATGGTGGGCGTTCCACTTTCGGTTGGAGGTGCTTACGCAGAACAAAACTACGGTGCTTTGGACATGTGGGGAACTGAATTGTCGATTAACTGGAGAGATAAGATAGGGGAAGTGAAATACTCTATTGGCGTTAATACAAGTTTAAGTTGGAATAAGGTGAAGAAATGTCCAACATCAGGTGTTAATTACCCATCGGCTAACTCCAAGGTAGTTGGACAATCTACAATACTTCCTGTTTGGGGATTCAAAACTTGGAAAGGGAATGAATATGGTGATGGTTTACTTCGGACTGATGCTGATATTGATGCTTATTGGAATTATTTGACAGAATTAGCTACTGCTGCCGGTACTACTCCAACATATTTAACAAGTATTACTAAAAAATCAGAGTTAAAAAAGGGTATGTTGGCCTATCAAGACTTAGGTGGGAATTTACAAGCTGATGGAACAGTGGGTGCACCCAATGGACAAATTAATACGACAGGTGAAGATTATGCGAAATTAGTAAAAAGAAATATTACTTACGGAATTTCTACTAACTTGAGTCTTAGCTGGAAAAGTTTTAGTTGGTCAACACAGATCTCTACCTCATGGGGTGGTTATGCATCGATTGATAGAATTGGGCAAGGAGCTTCGAATATAATTTGGTCACACGAATCTTTCTGGACGGATATGTATAATGCTACTTCAAATGTAAATGGGAAATATGCTAATATGTATTACAGTCAAAATTATAGTGCGTCTGATTATTGGCAAGTATCTTCTTTTAGATGTGTTGTCAAAAATATGAATTTCGCGTATACCTTACCTAAGAAACTGGTAGCAAAGGCAGGTCTTGAAAGTGCAAAACTTAGTTTAAGTGGCAATAACTTGTGGGATTTGTTTAATCCATATCCGGATCATTACCGAAATATGTATGATGATTCAAGCAGCTCTTATCCTACACTTAGAACTTGGGCGTTGGGTGTAAATCTTACATTTTAATATTATCAGAATTGTATAAACAATTATAAATGCTTATATCATGAATAAAAATATATTACTGAGCATGATTTCACTTCTAGCCGTTGTTCTAACTGGTTGTAGTGATCAATTTCTTCAGGACAAAAAAAGTTACGATAAATACGAAGAGACCGTTTTTGCGAATGAACAGCAGACAGGTTGGTATATTGACCGTTTGTATGCCGATTTTTTTGCGGGTCATAAATCTCCAACACAGACTTTGGTCGGTAGTTATTTGGACGAGAAAACTAAGATGACCGAAGAAATAGGTGGAACTATTTCTGATTTCATTAACCCGAGTACAAATGTTCAGGATGCCTCTAAGAGTTCTGCATATTTTGGAACAGTTCTTGGCGCATCTGCAGCTAATGTTCCATATACCCGTATTCGTTACTGTAACTTGCTTCTTGAAAAAACAGATTCAGTCGGCAAAAATCTCACATTGGCTTTTCGTAAGAAAGCCAAAGGTCAGGTATATTTCCTTCGAGCATTGCAGTATTTCGATTTATGGAGAACATATGGTGGTGTTCCGATCGTAACAAAAGTGCAAACCGCATCGGAAGTGGATGAAACGATTAAATTGCCTAGAGCAACAAGTAGTGAAATGGTGGCTCAGATTGTAAAAGATTTAGATTCTGCAGCAGTCCTATTGCCGAATACAAATACTGGAGATGTTAAGTGGTCATCATCTACGGATTATGGTCGCTTTACAAGTGGCGCTGCACTTGCTGTGAAAAGCAGAGTTTTACTGACGTATGCGAGTCCATTATTTAATAAAGATTGGGATAATTCATCGAATCAACGTTGGACAGACGCATTAAACGCAGGACTTGCTGCGGAAGCAAAATTGACCGCTGATGGGTATGGTTTGTATGGAACTACTGCTAAAGATTGGTCAGAAATGTTTTATGTAAAAGATAATACCTTTTGCAAAGAGGCAATTATTGTTCGGTTACTTTCTTCCGCAAATACGCTTGCTATCAATAATGGTTGGGAAAAAACTATTCGCGTATCAAGTCAAGGTGGCTCTGGCGGTATTTCTGCACCAAAGGAAATGATTGATTTATTCCCAATGGCCAATGGCTCACGTCCTACTGTGACAAATGGGTATGATGATACTAAATTCTTTCTGAACCGCGATCCTCGTTTCTACCGTACATTTGCTTTCTCTGGTTGTAAATGGGGAACAAAAGCGAATGCGAATGCAACAATATGGTTGTACCGATATTTGAAAACAGCTGATGGAAAAACAGTTCTTTATCCGGATGCTACCGCTAATAAAGTGGGAAGTCCTGCAGTGGTTCGAAAAATGTCTAATCCAACAGCCGACAATACGGCTTTTGAATATTCGGGAACTGATATTTTTGAATATCGTTATGCTGAATTATTGTTGAATATTGCTGAATGTTATGCAGCTAAAAATGATATAACTAAGTGTGTTGAGTATCTTGGTAAAGTTCGCGCTCGTGTAGGAATTGCTTCTGCAAATAGTTATGGAATTGGTACATTGGCCGATAAATATGCAGCCATTTCTGCATGTCTTTACGAACGTCAGGTGGAGTTGGCATATGAAGGTAAACGTTTCTGGGACATTCAACGTTGGATGCTTTACAATGATGATGCAAGCTCTGGTAATAACACTTGTGCTAAATTAGGATTGACTCCTATTAATGGTACCTGTCGTACAGGAGGTTACTGGCAAGGTAAGAATGTAACAAGCTCTGATCCTATTCCTGCAGCAACAAAAGCAGCAATAGCTATCGATCCGGACGCATCAGATTTCGCAGCACAATTGACTGCTTTGTCTAATCTATTCACTACTTATTTAATTCGGTCTACGGGGACAGCGGGTGTGGATTTAGCAATGGATAATGTTCTGAAGACTCCGGTAAAAATAGACTGGAAGCAAAACTACTATCTTTTCGGATTGAATGATAAAACATTGTCTACTAACCCATGGTTAACACAGAACAAGGGTTGGAAAGACATTTATGGTGTGTTAGGTACTTTTGATTATCAACAATAATAGCTGATCGTAAGATTAATTAAATGAAGAGGATTGTTTAGGTAATTCTGTCCATAAAATGAGAAAATGGAGACTTTGGTTATTACACCACAGTCTCCATTTTGCATTTGTGGAACTGTAGTTTTTTGAGTACAATTGCAGGAGGTTTGCGTCTTTATTGATGAAGTTCAATATCGCTACTTATTACTAATTACAATAATAAAATGAACAAAAAGACATTTTTAAAAATTCTTACCGTACTGCTTTTTGCGCCTATGTCGCTTTTTGCACAATATCCTGATGTTCCTAAAGATTTAAAGGCTGCTGCCGATAAAATGATAGATGAGGAAAACAGATATGTTGATAGTGTAATGACCGCTGGAAAAACGATTCTTGCCAATGAAGCTATTCATGGTAAACCCTACATTCCCTGGGCTGCTCGTCCGACGGATTTACCGCAAGCCAGAATTCCTTCTTTTCCGGGTGCTGAAGGTGGTGGTCAATTTTCTTTTGGTGGTCGTGGTGGTAAAGTAATTACTGTTACCAGTTTGGCCGATCGTGGTCCCGGTACATTGCGCGAAGCGTGCGAAGGAAGCGTTGGTGCACGTATTGTGGTATTTAATGTGGCAGGTATTATTCGTTTGAAAACACCTATCATTATTTATGCACCGTATATTACTATTGCCGGACAAACAGCTCCTGGTGATGGTGTTTGTGTGGCTGGAGAATCGTTCTGGGTAAATACACACGATGTGGTAGTGCGTCATATGCGTTTCCGTCGTGGTGAAACAAAAGTGGAACGTCGCGATGATTCATTTGGTGGAAATCCGGTTGGAAATATCATGATTGACCACTGTACCTGTATGTGGGGACTGGACGAAAATATCTCGTTTTATCGCCATATGTTTAATCCGGCTCCGGGTATGAAGGACGAAAAACTTCCTACAGTGAACGTAACGATTCAGAATACCATCTCTGCTCAGGCGTTGGATACCTATAATCACGCTTTTGGTAGCACTTTGGGTGGCGAAAATTGTTCGTTTATGCGTAATCTTTGGGCAAACAATGCCGGACGTAACCCATCTATCGGTTGGAACGGTATTTTCAATTTTGTGAATAATGTGGTGTACAACTGGGCGAATCGTTCGGTAGATGGTGGTGATTATACTGCTCTCTATAATATTATCAATAACTATTATAAACCGGGCGCGCTTACTCCAAAGAATGCACCTATCGGACACCGTATTCTAAAACCCGAATCGGGTCGTAGTAAATTAGGATATTTAGTGTTTGGACGTGTGTATGCCAATGGTAACATTATGGAAGGTAATGATGCTGTAACAAAAGACAACTGGAATGGTGGTGTGCAAGTAGAAGAGATGGAAAATACCGGTCAATATACCGACTCTATGCGTTGGAATACTCCTTTCCCAAAACCGGAGTTTCCTATTATGACTGCTAAAGAATCGTATGACTTCGTGTTGAATAATGTAGGAGCCAATATCCCTAAACGTGATATTGTGGATCAACGCATTATTGAGCAGGTACGTACCGGAAAAGCCTACTACAAAGAAGGTCTTGATTCTGTTGATTTCTATCAATTCAAACACCGTCGTTTACCAAAAGACTCTTACAAAAACGGTATCATAACCGATATTCGTCAAGTAGGTGGATATCCTGAATATAAAGGAACTCCTTATATTGATACCGATAAAGATGGTATGCCTGATGCATGGGAAAAAGCGAATGGTTTGAATCCAAATGACGCATCTGATGCGGTGAAAGATTGTACCGGCGATGGTTATACCAATATTGAAAAGTATATCAATGCTATCAGCACCAAGAAAAAAGTTGACTGGACGAATACTAAGAACAACTACGATACCCTGGCTAAAAAGGGAAAGTTGATGTAAATTGATATCACCCCTAACCCCTGAAGGGGAACAAAAGTTACAACAGTCTATTTAATCCGTATATTATTTAAAAGCAATTATTTTTATTGTATGAAATTAAAATTTAAAAATATAGTAAACAAAACTAGCTTCAGCTCCCCTTTAGGGGGTGGGGGTATTCCCCTTCAGGGGCTAGGGGTTCTTTTGTTTTTGAGTTTGTTCGTAACTGCCGTTAGCGCTGTTGAACTAGACTCCAAAAACCGTGATCCGAAATATGTAGAGACCATTGTTGCCCGTTCGAAGAAAACGGTTGATAAACTGGAATTGAAAGATGCTAAAGTTGCTACAAATGTAACTTACATTGTTGCTAACCGTTATTTCAAGTTGAATGATATTTATGCTAAACGCGATACTGCGATAGCTAAAATCAAACGTTCTGCTTTGACCGGTGAAGCTAAAAATAATGCTTTGACTGCTGCTCAAAACGAGAAGGAAGCTGCAGTGTACCGTTCTCATTTTGCTTTTCCTGCAGAATTGTCATTGTTTATTGACGAATCGCAGATTGAAGCCATTAAGGATGGCATCACTTTCGGGGTAGTAAAGGTAACCTACGATGCCACTTTGGAGATGGTTCCGTCGCTTAAGGCCGAAGAAAAAGCACAGATATTGGCGTGGCTAAAAGAAGCTCGCGAGTTTTCGATCGATGCAGAGAACTCTGATAAGAAACATGCTGAATTTGGCAAGTATAAAGGGCGTATAAACAATTATCTGTCGGTCCGCGGGTATGACTTAGTAAAAGAACGTGAAGGCTGGTATGCGCGCAATAAAGCACGCGACGAAGCTAAAAAGAAATAGAGTTTTTGATGTTTGGTAAGTGAACTCCCGCAATTGGTTTTGGCCGATTGCGGGAGTTTTTTTGTTTGTAACTTTTTGCTTGATTTAATGTAGCCTGATATAAGATTTCTCCCTTTTATATCGTACTAAACTCCTTTTGTTCTTTCAGATCGTACTTTTGTTGGCTGAGATTGCACTTTTGTTCTCTCAGATTGTACTAAACTCGGCTAAGATTGCACTTTTGTTCTTTCAGATCGTACTAAACTCCGTTTAGATTGTACTTTTGTTCTTTGAGATTATGCTAAAGCGTTCCAATTTATTCTTTTAGATACTCATAACCTGTCTTTAGATTGATATAACAGCCCTGATGTGGATTGTTACGAGCCGTCAGATCAATTACAATGCCTATTCTTTTATATTGCTTCTATATATTAACATACAAAAAATGCTGCCCGAGATGGAGCAGCATTTTAAGTGGGTTTAGCGAATTCCAATTCGCGGTTGATCTGTTCGCGAGTCGCATTACAACTTCACTTCCATGTATTTTATCCGTTGTCTGCGCCAGGTGTACACCACATGAATGCGTCCGTCCTTGCCTTGAATGATGCTGGGGTAGGAGTATTGCGAAATGGGTGAATCTTCGAGTACAAGTTTCATTTCCCAGTTGATGCCGTCGTTCGACACGGCAATGTTGAGCGGTGTACGAATCCCTTTTTTTGCTCCCGAAGGTGTAGCCACAGCATTGTAGATAATGGCTTGACGCCCATCCTGCAGGGTTACAGCGTCGGTTCCCGAGTTGTTGTTTGGCAGACTGGTGAGTGTAAGTGGTGTCCATGTTTCGCCTTTGTCAGAACTCCACGAAGTAGCCACTTTACCGTTGCGCGTGCGACAAAGGATTTGCAGGCGACCATCTTTGTGTGTGAGGATGCTTGGTTGAATGGCCTGTACGGTAGTTGCCTTTATGTTTTCGCCGCCTTCCATATCGTTGGCGGTATTTCCGCCTGTTTTATCCTGATCTTCGGCCAAAACGGCTTCGGAAGCAGGGATAGGTCCTACAATATGTATTTTACGTCCGCCTTCTTCGGCTATTTCGAAATGCACTTTCCAACCACCGCTTTCGGTGCTGGATGGTGCAATGGATTTGCCATCCACATCTACTATTTTGTTTTTGATAGGTCCGAGATAGCCTTCAGGAAGCTGGTATGCTTTGCTCCAGGAGCGTCCGCCGTCGTTACTTGTTTTGAGATACCCTACCCAATCCGACACGCGGTTGCCTATTTTGTAGAATAGGTACAGCGGACCGTTTGGCATTTGGTACAAAACAGGATTGTAGCAGGCTTTGCGTAGCGTGGGGCTGAATATTCCGTCGGCTGCCATTGCGGGAGCCGTCCATGTTTTGCTGCCTTTGTCCTTGCGGCAGGTGTAAATGCATACATCCGGGGCACCTTCGCGTGTGCCTCCGAAAAATGCAGTCACTAAATCGCCGGCTGTGGTTTCCACTATCGTGGCCGAATGTGCTTGTGGAAAATCAGCTTTCTCGTATAGAAACTCATTGGTTACGATACCTTTCTTTTGTGGAATATCCACACTGTAGGTATAACTACCTGAGCCTACTTTCTCCACTTTTCCGTTCGGGAAATGAAGTTCGGCAGTACTATTGGTTGGTATTGTTACTTCCCAGTCGAGGTGCATGGTGGATTTCTTCCATTTGCTGATCACTTTTCCGTAAGGGGTAATGTAGGAAGCATCTACATGTTCCAAATCGGGTATTTCGAAGTTTGGTTTCAACACAATGTTTTTGAATGCCACGGCTTCGGTGTTCGATTTTATTCCTCCGAGGTTTTCGTATGCCCATGTCACGAGGTCTCCCAGCAGCATCACGTGGTTAGCCGAGTTCATCTTCGGACTGGCAGTGTTACCGTTCCACAATTCCCAAATGGTGGTGGCACCATTGGCAGCCATATAGCCCCATGATGGATATTTTTCGTTTCCGGCCAGTGCAAATGCCACATCGGCACGTCCCATGCGGCTCAATTCGCGCATCAACCACTGAATACCCACTACGCCACAGGTAATATTGAGTTCGGCTGTGCCGATTTGCGATTTGGTATTTGCGGGAACTGTTTTGAACAAAACCTGTTTGGATACTGTGTCGACATATTGCTGTGGCACCATTCCAAAAGCCAGTGGCAACAGGTTAGAGGTAACGGTATTGTTGCCATAATAAAGCGAATCGGGATGGAAAAACTTCTGATTGAAGCCGGTTTTTACTTTTTCGCTCAAAGCCGCAAATTGTTTCGCCTCTTCTTTCAATCCCTGTACGTTGGCAAAGCGAGCCATTACCTTTAGTATTTTATAATAATAGGCCGTTGAGATAAGCGTTCCGTCGGTAATGCGTTTGGGATCTTCGCTATGAATCATTTTCAGATCTTCGGGCGGCATACACCAGTCGCCATACTCGTCTTTGGTCATCAGATAATCGGCATTCATGTAGTTTTTCTCCATGTGTGCCATCCATTTTTTGATGGCGGCATAATTATCTTCAATGGGTTTCTTGTTTCCAAACTGCGTGTAGGTCATGTCGCACAAAAAGGGCAATGTAGCCGGCCATGTCACATTATCAGAATAATAGGTCAGATACACAGGAGCCACATCCGGTATGCAACCGTCCTGACGTTGAGCGTCGCGGATATCATTGCCCCATTTAGCGTACATCAGGTTATTATCAAACAAGAAACTTTCGCCCCAACATCCCATGGCGCGGTCGCCAAGCCAAGGTTGACGCTCATCACGTTGCGGACAATCTACGGGCATGCCTTTGTAATTGTCGCGAATACCCCACCAGGCATTTTTCAGTACCTGATTCAGGGTGCTATTGGATGTGGTAAGTGTTCCCAACTGTTCCATTTCGTCGCTCACCACTTCTGCCGAAAAATCGGTTATGGAAGGAGTGTAGTTTAGTCCGCTGACTTCCACATAACGGAAGCCGTGATACACAAAACAAGGTGCCCATTCTTCGCCGGCTTTATCGCCTTTGAGAATATACACATCGGTGCAGCGGGCACTGCGTAGGTTTTCGGTGTAGAGTTCACCATCTTTTTGCAAGGTTTCTGCAAAGCGTAGTTTTACCGAGTCGCCCGCATTGCCATGTACCCGGATGCGCAACCAACCGGCTATGTTTTGTCCCAAATCGAGAATGTATTTATTCCCTATTTGTTTCATCGTTAGCGGAGTGATTTTGTCCAACACTTTCATGCCGGGCATCATTTGTGCACGTAACTCTCCTCCCGGAAATCGTACGCGTTGTGCTTCCTGCCATTTAGTATCGTCGTAGCCGGTTTTGTTCCAGCCGGTCAATTCTTTGCGTGCGTCGTATTCTTCGCCGTTGTATTCGTTGTTGCTGCGGATAGGCCCGTCGACGTTTAGTTTCCAGTTGTCTTTCGTCGTAATATTTTCTGTTGTTCCATCGCTATATTCTAACGTTAGCACCATGCGCACCTTAGGATAGCCATAAGTCGGGACTTTCCAAGGTTTGTAGGTTTGGCGCATGTTGTAAAAACGTCCGTTCCCCAATGCAATCCCAACGGCATTTTGTCCTTTTTGAAGCAATGAGGTTACATCAAAACTATTGTATAATACAGCTTTGTCATATCCTGTAGAGGCAGGTGCCAATACCTGATCGCCCACTTTCTGTCCGTTGATAAACAGCTCGTACACGCCCAGTCCGCAAATATGAACCGATGCGCGCTTGATTTCCTTCTTTGCCGGAAATTCTTTACGCACGTATCGTGCCGACAAACGACTGTAGTAAGTTTCGTCGTCCCACGGCATGGCCTTGTCCAAGCCTATCCATTGTGCCGATTTCCAGTCGGTTTCTTCGAATAATCCCATGCTCCAGCTGGCCATAGGACTCCATGTAGTCTCACCTTTGTTGGTCCACACCTTTACTTTCCAGCAGTAGGCACCATTGCTTTGCAGGTCTTTGCCGGCAAAAGGAATCCATAGCGAAGCCTCCGACGACACCTTACCACTGTTCCATATGTCTCCGTTATCATTCTTCAGGTTCTCTGCTGATGAAGCCACCAGAATTTGATAGGCTTTCTGTAGAACGTTACGCTCGGTAGTGGCTTCTATTTTCCAACTAAAGCGAGGCTTAGCTGCATCTATGCCCAAGGGATTGGTCATTCCTTCGGCACGCAAAGCGGTGATGGAGATGGTTGCATTCAGCGCAGCGCTGAATGATAGGAGGGTGAGAAAGGCTATTAGTTTTGATTTCATTGTTTTTTTTGAAAGATAGTACCAAAAGTGATATAAGTAGTAGAAATTAAATAATGTCGTATAAGTAAATCTAGAAATGGAAAAAGATTAGAACGCGGATAAACGCTGATATAGCGGATTTTTATACGGATTTTAATTCCGACTAGTCGGAATGATTTTCAATAGTTCAGGGTTTTATCTGTCATGCTTGCATGACTAAAATCTGTTTTAGATCCGTTTAATTATCATCCGTTTTTATCCGCTCAATCCGTAAAATCAGCGTTCCATTCTTTTTTGAAAATACGGCATTATATTTAATTTTCTTCGGTTATGATATTATTTTGCTTGCAAACTCTTCACATAGTCCTTTGCGCTGTCTACTGCTATCAATACACGGTCGTTTCCGGAGTTGTATGCAGCATCTATCGCGAAGTTGGTCACTTTGGATCCATCAAACTCACCGATAAATTGTAGTTCACCGTTTTTGGGATTAAACCACCAGCAGTTTTTCTTCGCACCGCTTATTTTCGATAAGTCGATTTGCATCGGACGAGCCGTGTAGTTGTATACCAATAAATAATCATTTCCGCGAGTAGCTATAGCACGGTCGTAACGCTCGCCATTTTGTCCGGCTATCATGCTTTGATCGGGTAGACGTTCCACAAATGGGAAGGCAAGCATCAAAGCTTTTAGGTATTTCATTTGGTTGTATCCCGGATCTTTCAGGCAGTCATACCAATATCTGCTTGGGAAGAATGAACCGCTCACCCCCGGTTTGTAAAACTGCATGATAGAGTTGTGTCCGTAAGTATGTCCGAATGACCCTGCAAATACCGACCAGTAAGCATAGCGGCGCACATCGTTTGCATTCCAGCGCGCTTCATTTTCTTCATGTAATCCTTGTGGAATGTCCTCGTACGATGGTTCTCCATCGATGACGGGCTTCAATGTTTTCAATGATTGACTTTTTTCGACGTACATCCAATTGTCCTCTTCGGTGTTTTCGGCAATGGTGTAGTCGCCGTCGCCTTTGCGTTGCCCATAACGGCGATGTCCGCTTTGGAACATGTTGAAATCCAGCCAGGCTGCATCGTTGAACCATGTTGCAGACGATGTTCTTCCACGTGGGTGGTAGGTCATCAGGTGGTTTTTATCCACCGCTTTTATACTGGTAGCCAGTGCTTCCCAAACGTCCGTTTTTACATCCCCACGGATGTCACCGCCTATAAACCAGATAATATTCGGACTGTTTTTATAACGCTCACCGAGGAATTTTCCATAGGCTTGTGCCTCTTTTACCGACATTTGACCGGAGCCAACCATTCCGCCCCAAATACAATCCATCCCGATGTAAATTCCTCTTTTCTCAGCTGATTTGATGATAAAATCCATGTGATCCCAATAGCCATAAACACTTTTTTTGTTGATATCTTTGAAATTGAATCCATCGGGCATTGATGATTGTCCGTAGGCATTTATTGATGGAACTTTATCAATTGTTTGAATCTGCACTACGTTGAATCCACGTTTGCTGCATTCGCTCAAATAGAAATCGGCTTCGTCGCGGTTTAATCGTTCGGGTAATAACCAGCCGGTATCTCCTAACCAAAAGAAAGGCGCACCGTTCTCGTGCTGTAAATAACGACCGTTTTCGGTTACTTTCAACTTCCCATTATCCCATGGGAGCTTGGCTCCTTCTTTTTTTGTTTGTGCGTAAATGGATGTAGTGGCAAATAGAAGCACCAATAGTGCAATGAAATTCTTTTTCATAAAGTTTATCTCTTTAATTTTTCAAATTGAATGGATGCAAGTATAAACGGACCAACCGATTTAGGGTCATTTTCTATTACCGGTTCGCCGATATAATACTCAAAGCTTCCGTCGCGGTACACCTTATCGCCACCCAGTCCGGCAACGGCGCAACAATTCGTAATCGTGATCGTACCATCGGCTTCATTTTTGATAAAGGTCTTGATTAATCCGTTGAAAGCTTTGGTAGTTGGTGCTACGTATGATTTAGCAATATAGCCTTTGTTGATAGATTTGCTCAGGAAATAAACAAACATCGAACTGGCTGATGATTCGAGGTAATTGCCTTTGCGATTTCCCTGATCGGTAACCTGATACCAAACGCCTGATGTCGGGTCCTGATACCTGATAAGTGTTGCTGCCAAATTTTTGACGATAGCCAACACTTTCTCGCGCCCTTTGGTTTCTTTAGGTAGATAATCCAAAACATCCACCAACGAGGCGGCATACCAACCGATGCTTCTACTCCAGAAGTTGGGCGAGCAACCGGTTACTTTGTTGGCCCAGGCTTGTTCTTTGCTCTCGTCCCAACCGTGATAATACAATCCTGTTTTGGAGTCGTATGTTTTCTTGTTGATAAGTGATATTTGATTCAACACATCCGCAAAAGCTGCTTTATCTTCAAATGTTGCTCCATATTGTGCTAAAAAGGGGGTTGCCATAAACAAGCCGTCCAACCACATTTGATGGGTGTACTTCAATTTATGCCAGTAGCCTCCTTCTGATGTGCGGGGTTGCTCTTTCAGTTGCTTGCGGAGCGTATCCATAGCTGTTTTGTAGCGTTGGTCTTTGGTCTGCGCGTAAAAGTCGAACAGTATTTTACCTGGGTTTACATTGTCGAGGTTGAAAGATAAGTAATCCATTTTTATCTTACCTCTGGCATTGATAAGGCTGTCGGCATAGATCTTGGCGTAGTTGTAGTAAGCTTTGTCGCCCGACGATTTCCATGTTTCTAACATTGATTTTACGACTAATCCATGGGTATATCCCCAACGCGGTTTAGTTGCGTTTTCAATCATCCATGGTTCGGAAAAGCGTTTCATTTCCGAGCGGGCCATGCGTTCACTCCATTTTGCTGAGTTGCTTTTCTTTGTGGCGGCACTCATCGATGTGGCTATAAAAAGCATTAGCAAGACAATGTATTTGAAGCTTCTGGCGTTTAATTTATTCATTTTGGCTTGTTTTTATTCTGATTATAATGCACTGATTTCATAACTTGCTCCGGCCACCGTTTGTAAGTCGTAAAGATAAGTCTTTTTCAGCTCCACCGGATTTAGTTTGGCCTTTTCATTGATCAATGGCGTTGAAGTAGTTGGCAGGGCATAAAGCGCATTTGGATTATCACCTTTTGCATCTACCAGCCCTTTGCCCGTAAGCGGGGTCAGTGAACGCAAGCGGCAATTTCCACCGTTTCGCGATTTGATAAAGACTTTTTCTACTTTGTTTTGGCTCCATTTAATATCCATTTCGAAACCACCACGAGCCACTAAGCCTTTGATCTCACCTTTACCCCAAACGGTTGGTAAGGCCGGCAATACGTATATGAAGCCATCGTAACTTTGCATCAACATTTCGGCAATTCCTGCTGTGCAGCCAAAGTTTCCATCAATTTGGAAAGGTGGATGCGCATCGAACAGGTTGGGATAGGTGCCGCCTTTCTTTAATTCATTGCGCACTAACGACAGTTGGTCGGTAATCAATTTATAAGCATGATCACCATCGAGCAATCGTGCCCAGTAACAAACTTTCCATGCCATGCTCCAACCAGTTGACGGGTCGCCACGATGAATTAGTGAGGTGCGTGCTGCATCAAACAACTCAGGCGTGCGATAAGGCGAAATCTGACTGCCCGGATACAATCCCCACAAGTGCGAAACATGGCGGTGGATATCAGCCGGATCATCCCAATCGTTCATCCATTCCTGTAATTGTCCCCAGCGACCAATCTGAAAGGGTGCCATTTCTTTCAATCTGTTTTGTAAATGATTAGCAAAATCAGCATCAGCATCAAGTGTTTTCGAACTTGCAATAATAATATTCCACAGACTTGAAATCAGTTCGTTATCCATGGTCACGCCACCGGTGATAGTTGCTTTTCCATCGCTTCCGGCATGAGTGTTTTCAGGTGAACTACTCGGACAAAGTACCAGCCAATTATGCGTAGGCTCTTTTACCATTACCTGATCGAAAAACAAGGCTGCATTTTTCATCATCGGATATACCGATTTAAGAAAAGCGATATCGCCGGTGTAGAGATAATGTTCCCATAAATGCAAACTTAGCCATGCTCCACCGGCCAGCCACATTCCCGAAGGCGATTTGTCGATGGATCCCGTGACGCGCCAAATGTCCGTATTGTGATGTAATACCCAACCGTCGGCTCCGTACATGATTTTTGCACTTCCCTTTCCGGTCTCACTTACTTCTTTGGTCAAGTGGAATAAGGGTTCGTTCAGCTCCGTCAGGTTGGTGACTTCTGCCGGCCAATAGTTCATTTCTAGATTGATGTTGGTAGTGTATTTGCTGTCCCACGAAGGTAACATTTTGTCGTTCCAAATGCCTTGTAGATTCGCCGGTTGTCCACCCGGTTGCGAAGCACAAATGAGCAAGTAACGTCCATATTTGTAGTATGTCGCCACCAGATGAGCATCGTTCGTTTTGGCAAAGTTTTCAACGCGTTTGTCTGTGGTTTCGGTTGATGTATTATCGCCTAAATCTAGAGACGACTTATCCATAAATGATTTGAAATAAGCAATATGTGCTTTTTTTGTTTCGGCGTACGAGTGTTCCAACGCTTTGTTCAGGTAGGTTTTAGCCCGTTCCTGTGCATCTCCTGTTATGTCTTTGTAATTGTTGAAATTGGTGGCAATAGAAACGTATAGAGTGGCTTCATTGGCATTTTCTACCGAAAGTACACCGTCTTTGCAGGTGATGGTTCCTCCCTGGGTTTTGGCTGTTACTCGTCCCTGAAATTTTACTTTCCCTTTTTGCCCTTCATGGTTTGCCGTAACGCCATCAAGCGTTACGCAATTACCGTCCGAAGCAATAAGCACATCCTGATGTGGTGAAGTAAATACTGCATTGAAAGTGATTTTCTTCTTTTTCGAAGCGGTTAATCGGATAATTACTACCTGATCTGTAAACGAAGTAAATGTTTCACGTTTGTAGGTTACACCATCTACTTTGTAACGAACAGATGTAGTAGCCGAATCAAGATTTAAATCGCGATAATAATCGGTATATCTGGCATGTCCGGGGAATGAAATGCGCAAATCGCCAAAAGGTTGGTAAGGCATACCCTGATTGGTGGCTGACATCACTTTCTGAGTAGCGAGCGTTTGTGCTTCGAGGTATTTTCCTGCAAAAACCAGTTCACGAATCTTGGGGATATTCGTCAATGCATCCGGGTTGGCATTGTTGTTTGGACTACCGGCCCAGATGGTGGCTTCGTTTAGCTGAATTTGCTCCGTTGCCGGATTCCCGAAAACCATAGCACCTAATCTCCCATTACCCAACGGTAATGCTTCCGTCCAAGCCTGTGCCGGTTTGTTGTACCATAGTTTGTAGGCGTTGGTTTGCGCTGATAATGAGTAGATACTGCAACTAAGCAGTACAAAAAGAGAGCATGTTTTCCAGATTGAATATCTCATTTAGTTGTTTTTTTACTTTCCAAAAGTACTATAAATGACGTGAAAACAAGGGTTTTGTACCCAATAAAGTGAGTGCTTCATCTAAAATAAAAATGGCAGTATGAATTTTCTCCATACCGCCATTTTCTATCTGTTCGAGAAAAAACTATTTCTGCTCTTCCGCTTTCTTTTTTGCTTCTTTTTCGGCTTTCAGTTTGTTGGTGAATTCTTTGTACATCAGTTTCCAACTGCGACCGTTTTCGTTGAAGTATTTTTCGCATTTGTCTTTGTAAATTTCGAAAACAGCAGAAATCTCACCTTTCATTGTTTTATAATCTACCGCTTCCTCGCGAGCTTGTCGCAATTGACTCACAACGTACGTTTCTTCTTTCTCCGTCATATTTGGAACAATGGCTTTGAATCCTTTCAATGTAAACTGATATTTTCCAATGGTGTACAAATCCAATACTTTCTCCACTTGTTCTTCTGTGAGGTCTTTGCGAAGCCCCTTCATCAAGTTTTCGTGTACCGATGTTGGCTTCGTGGAGCAGGCAATCACATCGCGATGAACATCAGTCATTATTTCGCCGTTACGAGGATTTATTCCTTTAGGAACTATAGTGTACGGATGGTCGTTGTGCCAGTCACGAACTGCTTTCATATGTGTTTTGATAACATTGAATACCCGGACATCTTTTTCTTTGTCGTTTAGTTTGAGCGAATCGACAAAGCTTTGAGCGCGTTTTTCCAAATCTATGTCCGAGTGAATTTTGGCATCTGCTTTTTTGTTGAAGAATTTTTCCACTTGTGCAAACTCGCGAATGGCATTGGTGGGCATTTTTTCGCCTTTCTCGCCAAAACTGTGCATAGCTACTTCGGGTTCGATAGTCACTTTCGACTCATCAAGCTTAGAAGCATCCAATCCAAAAGTCGGGATAAAGAATTCGTATACTGCCTTGCGTTTGTTTACACCAAAATCATGTCCTTCGGCTAATAAATGCACGTTAGTAAGTTTGTTGTCTGCTTTATAGAAGTTCCAGAAACGTTGCAGGTATGGAAATTCCAGTTCAGGAACTGAAGCTGTCCAGTCTTTGCCATCCGAAATCACGCGAACAGGTTTGGGTGCAAAAGCTGCCATCAATTCCGGGTTGCAGGTACCGCCGCATGCCAACATGGTAGGCATGCCGCTTTCGCAGGGGCAACCGCCGTCAAAGTGCGAAGCCAGATTTACCGTTGGACAAGCGGCCGTAAAGCGGTCGTCGAGTACCGATAGTTGTACTACCTGCGTTCCACCGCCCGAGCCACCGTTGGTAGCTACACGTTTCGCATCAATATCTTTGCGTGTAAGCATGTAGTCGAGAATTGTCAGTCCGTTCATGAGTTGGATTTGTTCGGCTGCCGTAGTTCTGTGAGCTGCCGCTGTTACCTGATATTCCGACTCCCCCCAACCAAATAAATCGTAGCTGACGCAGGTTGCTCCCATGCGTGCCAGTGTGCCGAAACGGGTTTGTTCATCTTTGTTGTAACGACCTCCACCCCAATGTCCGTTCGGACAAAGAATCAACGCATGTTTTCCTTTTGTCAGTGGGTTGTAAATAGAACCACAAACATACAATCCGGGTAATGTTTCGATGGCAAAATTTTGCACCGAATAACCGTCGTAATTCCGAACTTTCGACAAGATTGGCTTTGAATGTACGCGTTTGGCAAGCACAGAATCAATCTGCAACAATTGACGGAACTCCTTTTTTAAGGCCACGCGACGGGTACTCCAGGCTGCTGAATCGGGATATAAACCGTTGAGATAAGTCAACAGTTTTTTGCCATCTTCCGGCACGCGACGAGGGTATTCGTAGGCTTTTATTTTGTAGGTTTTTTCATCCTGTTTGGCAAACTTATAATCGAAGAGCGACAATACATTGGTCAACGATTCTTCTAGTGAATACGGACGAATACGAAAGTCGGCAAACGGAACTACTTTGCCGGTTGTATCAGCATCATATTTCAACTTTACATTGAAACGTATGCCTATTTCCTGTAACACCTGCCCAAGCGGTTTTGAGAACTGGGTTTCGTAGGATTGTGCATTGGTGTTCACCAAAAAACAAATAAAAAGAATAAATAATACTGTTTTTTTCATGATTCTATTTTTAAAAACAAAGACTTGAGATATAGAGTTAGTGTCTTTGTATTGATAAATTAGTTGTGTTACTTCCCTCTCTGAAAACCCGAAAAAGAACAATAACTAAAATGAATACTACAATTGGAGGTACAGCACTCATTCTATACAGTCGTATTGCAACGAACGAAGGTTCCGGGTCAAAAACATTCGATCGTACTAGTACGATCGAGCATCCTGAGTCAAAAACGTTCAGTCGTACTACTACGATCGAGCATTCCGGGTGAAAAACATTCAGTCGTACTAGTACGATCGTGCATTCCGAACCAAAAACCCTCCGTCGTACTAGTACGACGGTATAATCAACAAGTACAACTCCTAAAAACATTCGATAGAAGATGTAAATGATTGCTTGCCGGATGTTTTATGGCTTAAGAACCTGTTTCAATTCTTCGCCATTCACATACACATCTTTCATTTTTATATTCGTGCAATTTTGGAAAACAGATTTCTGTTTCCCATCAATATTGATGTTTGTAAGCGTGATGTTTGAAATGGGCGATTCTTCCAATCCTCTGATTTTTATCGGAATCAATACGTCCGACCCGGTAACATTGCTGATATTGATATTGCGGAAAATCGGTGTGCGGTCGGTGACCGGTTCAATCGGCATTTTGGTATAAAGCATATCCAAAATGATGGCTTCTTCCTGAATATTCCTCATTACGATGTTATTTATCTGAATATCTTCCACTACACCACCGCGTCCACGGGTAGATTTGATACGGATGCCACGGTCGGTTCCGTCGAAAACACAGTTACTGATAACCACTTTTTTTACCCCACCACTCATTTCGCTGCCTATAACCACACCACCATGGCCGGCCAACATGGTACAGTTGGTAATGGTGATGTTCTCGTTTGCCCAACCTAATTTCCGGGCTTGTAAATCCCGACCGCTCTTTAGTGTAATGCAATCGTCACCCACCGAAATATGGCAATTGGAAATGTGTACATAACGGCACGATTCAGGATTGATACCGTCGGTGTTAGGCGAAAGGGGATTGGCAATGGTTACCTTGTCTACGGTTACGTTTTCGCAAAACTCAGGATTCACGGTCCAGAAGGGTGAGTTGACAATGGTGATTCCTTCTATGCGAATATTTTTACAACGTATAGGTTGAATAAACGGGGGACGGAAAAAGCGTCGTTGCAAGGCTTCAGCATAATCTTCATTAATTTCAGACCCAATAACTTTAGCATCGTTTACCTGATCCCACATAGTCTGATATTTATTAATGTCGCGTTTGCCGTTATTTTTCAAATCGATGATGACACGGAAAAACTCATCCCACCATTTTTTACCTTGTCCATCAATTTTACCTTCACCTTTGATAGTGATGTTCTCAGCGTCCACAGCGTAAATCAGTGGCGAGAAACTCTTCATCATTATGCCTTCGTGACGCATTTCCACATAAGGAAGATAATCGTCGAAGTTGTCCGAAAACAAAAGCGTTGCACCTGCTTCGAGCTCAATAGTGATATTACTTTTCATCTTAATGGCTCCTGTTAAGTACTTTCCTGCCGGGAATAACAACGTTCCACCACCATTTGCATTCAACTTTTCAATGGTTTTATTTATCAAAACGGTGTTCAACTTGATGCCAGAGGGATTTGCTCCGGCTTGGCGCATATCAATGCGTTCAGCATTTACCGATAAAATGCCGATTTGTAAAAATGCGAGTAAGAATAATAAAGTCTTTTTCATATATGTTTTAAACTTTTGAAAAGCTATAGATCTATTTAATTATTTTAGAAAATGTGTAACTTCCGCTTTTTACTGTCTTTGGCTCTTTTTCGTTGGGTAAATAAACATCTGCTGAGCAATTCACAGGAATTGAAATATTTAAAGTGAAGTTGTCAGTCGTCTGACCGCTTTGAGCGGTCGGACGTATAGGTTCACGTTTCCACTCCACCGAAATTTTGCCATAAAGTGTTTCGGTCGATGCTTTTACGAACGTTATATCACCGACTACTTCCGGGCGAATCACTAAATGTTGATAGCCCGGTGCTGAGGGTTTGGATTGAATGCCGGCTAATGAGCCAAAGAACCATTCGTCAATTTGCCCCATCATAAAATGATTCCATGATGCACCACGACGTGGGTCCCACTGTTCGGTGAGCGTGGTGGCACCAAACTTAAGCTGGAAGCCATAACCCGGTGTTTCTTCGTGGTTGAACATGGTGTACATCAGTTCATTTAATCCATTGTTTGCCAATGTTTGAAATAAATAGCGATTACCAATATCGCCGGTGGTGAGTCGATTGCCATGAACTTTAATGTCTTTTACAAGGTTATCAATCACTGGCTGACGGTTTTCCGGCTCTACAATATCCATGTAAACAGCCATAGCATTTGCCGTTTGGCTTCCGGTGGCATATTGTTTTGTAGTGGTGTTAAAGAACTTTGTATTCAGAACGTTCCTGACGTCACCGGCAAGTGTTGAATAATACTCAACATCGTATTTGTTTCCTGCAAGTTGGGCTGATTTTACCAATGTTTTGATGGCATAAAAATAATACGCTGTGGCTACAAATGGAACCGGTGTGTTCATTGAATATCCCGCTTTAAAATTCCCATAATCGTACCAATCACCTAGTCCGAATGACAGGACATGATTGTCAGCGCGACTGGTCATATAATCTACCCAACGCCTCATGGACTGATAATTATCTGTTATTAATGTCGAATCGCCGTAAAATTCGTAATACATCCATGGTGCAATAAGCATCGAACTTCCCCATTCGGGCGAAACGCCAAATTCGTCGAAGCCGTTTTTGTTTCCGAAGATATTATACATTGGTGCAATGGACGAGATAGCACCGTCGGGCTGTTGCGCATCTACTAGGTCTTGTGTGATTTTTGGGAAAAATGCAGTCAGGTCATAATTGTAAAATAATACTGGTCCGTTGAGGTGAAGTTGCTCTATCCAACCTAGTTTTTCGCGTTGCGGACAGTCGGTAAAAACGCTTTGCATATTACTTTTTACGGCTTGTTGTATCAGCACATGAGTCTTGTTGAACATCTCATTTGAACATTCAAAAGTAGCCGTTTGTGGTGCAGAGTTATAGACAAAACAAGATTTTATATCTTTCAGTACGGGTAGTTTCCGTGGATTCTTATCGCCCTTCAGCACTGCACCTTCCACCTGGATGTAGTGAAAACTGTAGTACGAAAAGCGCGGATGCCAGGTTTCGTCACCGTCACCTTTGAGAATATAATTATAAATGTGCGGTCGGCCGGTCTGGCGTTGGTCGGCAGCACCCTCGGGGGTAACCGATTCACCCACGATAAGTGTAATTTTATCGCCCCTTTTACCACGAACCGTAATTTCGGGATAGCCCGCAAGATTTTGATACATGTCAAAAACAATAACTGAAGGATCGACCTTGCGCTTTGTCTTTTTCGAAGCACTATCACACTCTTGCTGAGTTAATCGTTTAAGCGATTTCATACCGAAGCGCTCCAAAATTTTTATAGGGTATCCTTGTTGTGGAACAAGTTTTCCTTTCGGAGCAGCTTGCTTAACAACCTGTTTCCAATCAGATTCATGAAATCCGGGCATGTTCCAGCCTTTTTGTTCCAACCCGGCATCGTAGTCCTCTCCCCCGTAAATGTCGTTGAAAGTTATTGGACTAAAAGCATATTTCCAACTATTATCCGACACAATTTCCTGAGTAGTATTATCGGCATAACGAATGATAGTTTTGAAAAATAGGGTAGGTGCACCAAACGACACTTTCAGTTTGCTATAACGCCCACCTTGCGCGTTGAAAAAGCCATTACCCAACAAAACACCGAATACATTTTCACCTTTTTTCAGGTAAGATGTAATATCAAAGGTATTGTAATAAACGGTTTTGTCGTAGTCGCTCCAGAAAGGGGCAAACTCGCCGTCGCCTACTTTTTTACCATTAATACTGAACTCATAATGTCCAAGACCACAAATATAAGTCACGGCTTCCTGAATTTCTTTGGATGCTGAAAATGATTTTCGAAGCACAATACTTTTGCGGGAAATGGTGTCGATATTTTTCCAAACAGCTTTGTATTCGGGTGTTCCCATTTCCCAACTAAGGAAACGTTTTCCTGCAGGGATGTGTGCTGAATCGGCTCGAATGGCACCTATCCAGACCCCTAAATCCCCTAAAGGGGACTTAAATACTGGTGCTGTTCGAAATATTGCCCAATCACTCCAGCTTGAAGCGACACCTTTTTCATCCCAAACGCGAACACGCCATTGGTATTTTTCGCCCGATTTGAGAGAAGGTCCGGTATATTTTACAAGTTGACTCTTATCGGAAGTAATCTTTCCGCTTTTCCATTCGAAGTTCTGTGCCTTCATCTCCAACTCGTAAGCCGATTGCATAGTCCCATTTTCGGCAGACTTCATTTGCCAGCCAAAGCGTGGTTGCAAAGTATTTATTGCCAACGGATTTTGCTGAAATTCGCACGTGAGTTTGGTAATTTCAATGGCGTAAGATGCTATTGATAAACACAAAACAATTGTAGCCAGAAATAACCTTTTCATATCCTATCTATTATTTCAGAATATCCTTAATAATCAATTTTGATAAAGTTGGAGCAGAACCCACTTCTTTTCCATCCACAAATATACGTAATCCTTTTCCTACGTGGTAGCGATTACCATTTTTGTCCCACACAATGCTCAGAGTATGGCCGTGATAGCGCACATTGTCCAAACAGAACCAATCCCATTTACCATCTGGCAAGAGCGGATTTACTTCCAGTGTATTGTCCATGCGTGGACGAAGTCCAACAAGTCCGGAAATAATTAGATCATTAAAAGTAGAATGGTTGTAGTATCGGCTGCGTTCCTGATCGCCTTTGAGCCAGTAGCCCGTAACTTCGTCCATATATTCACCCACGTAAGGTCGCCCACGGTGGTACTGCGATTCCACCAGTTTTTCCAACTGGCTAAAATAGACGCTGTCTGTGGTTACTTTTTGTGGATAATTGTTCATGAAATTGGCCAATGCAGTCAATGTTTGTGAAGTGGCAAAAGGCCAAATGGCACCGTCCCACTCGCATTTTCCTACACCACGTGTGCGGAATTCGGGATGGCGACGTTCAGCAGTAGTGAGTCCGTAAGGAGCCGAAAAGCCTTTTTCATCGCTGATTTGAACCCATGTAGAATCGTATTTATTTGCATCAGGCATGTTGAAATACCAGGGCAGATAACCAATTGCCTCGCGCACATTGGCAAGTGTATCTTTGCGCAGGGTTTCGAAAAATCCCTGTTTTACACTCCATAGTTTGTTTTGTACCAATGCTTTGATGGTATCTGCCTTTAATGCATATTTAGTTGACAGTTCTTTATTTCCCGCCAACAACTCAATCGTTGCCAGTGCCTTTGCATTGCCGTACATGTAACTATTTATCGTTGGGCGCGCATATTGTTTTTTGCGACCACCACTGATGGTTTCCTCCATACCGTCCTGCACATCACCTTGCCAGAACAGTCCGTTTTTAAGGCGATGTGTCGATTCCCAACGACTGTATTCCGCTTCCATATCTTTCAATAAATCAAGCAAAAATACTTTATCGCCTGTCACAAAATAGCGATTCAGTTGTGCGTCAATATTCCACGAACTGAAGCTCATCATTTTTTTCATGGGTGCACCTTCGTTGCCACGATACCAGGTCCGGATAGCCTGGTTCATATACGTGGTGTCGCGCAACCAGCGGCTTTCGTAGATGTGATGTCCAAGCGCACTCGAAATTAAATTGTATTTATCGGCATAAGTCCGGTTAACTAAAAATTCTGTCATGGCATAACCCACCGGTGTTTTTTCAATATGCTTGCGCAATGTCCACCAGCGATAGTAGAACATTTCCTCGAAGTTCTTTTGCGGACATTCGAACAAGGGGATGTTTTTTTGCATCCATTCACTTGCTTGGGCATTGGGAATGGCTTGCGCTATATTTTCATCTTCCATTGAGTTGAAATAATTCACATAATGCTCAAAATCACCAAACTTCAGGAACGAAGCGTTAGCATCATTATTCAAAGACTCTGTTTTGAAATTGGCAATGCGGAAAACAGCCAACGATTCTTGTTCACCTGCATTTGGCACATCATAATCCTGATCGGCAGGAGTGTCGGGTGTCGGAAAATCGGGCGTTTCGCCGGTACTGAAAGCAATGCGCTCGATGGTAGCCACCGGAGCAAAAAACATGCGGAGTCCTACTTGTTTACCATCCACAAATACCGTGATGTTCCTATTTACGGTAGATAGTTTTATTTCCACGCGATACACTTTTCCGGCCTGGTATTTCATCATGTTGGAGAAGCGAGAGCCGCCCTTGGCTTGAAATGAACTGTCGTTTTTCAACTCCAAACGTGAACAGACAATGCCTTTTTCGTCCAGAAATTCGATACGAAAGAGACCTTTGTTTGCTTGTTCGGCAAGTAGATCGAACGATACTTTCAGATCCTTGGTAGCCGGAATTTTCCGAACCACTTTAGCAAAATCGAATGGGTCTTTATCCTTCAACGTCAACCAGTTTTTGCCTGCCACTTTTTCCAGCGAAACAGGTGCCCAAAGTGGCGAATAAATATTCCAGTCGGTGAGCTCCGATAGTTTAGAATAGTTATCAAGATTGTCATTGGCTTGCGCAATGGCATTTGTTTTTACAGGAACAGGAATGCGTGACACCCACATGTCTTCTTTGTTGACGCTGTAGATTACCCACATATTTTTGTCGGGTGGTGTGCCGTTTCCTTCCTGAATGCCGCGGGTATATTGCGGACCGTATGATTTATAATTGCCGCCGTAGCGCATGCGGGTGATTTCGCCGTGAACGAGATTCAATGTTGTGTAGTTCAGTCCATCAACAGATGTTGAAATGGCTAATGGCCAGCGAAATTCGGAAGGATTATACACAGTAGCATAACTTCCATCGGAGAGGCGTTGTCCCCATATTTTTGCATTGCTGGTTACAAATCCTTTGGCTCGTTGTACATTTAAGTCCCATGTTTTTCCCTCATCTTCACTGATAGAGGTGAGAGCAAATTTCCACAAACAAGCTACTTTTCCATCAGGTAAATGATAGTAATTAAACGCTTTATATTCCTTGTTTAATGGTATGATTTTATCGCCACGATCAGACTCTTCCACCCATTGCATCATATACAGCGGATTGTTCAGAATTTCCTGACAACTTTTTACAAAATTCTTATCTTTGCTCTTGGTAAAGAAAGGATAATCGGTATTTTTTTCATTGAAGGCATGATTGTAATGAATGAAATAAATCGGACCGTAAGAACCGTCTTTTTTTATCTCGCGCACTACACGTCCAATGCCGTTACCGTCGTTCGGATCATCTTTTTTATCCAACGCCACGCCATAGAATGCCATGGTTAGTAATCGTCCCGATTTGGAAACATAAAACCCAACACGCTGATGCATGATGGCAGTCAGGTTCTTTGCCACCCCTTTATAGTCGGGCTTGGTGTAACCGTCCGGAACTTTATAAAGTGGAAAAAGTACTTGCGGATTCGACCATGTATAACCATCGGTAGAAGTTTGCAGAAAAGTTTGCGATGGTGGAATGTGTTCTCCCACTTCGCCGCTCAGGTATTGAATATAAAATTTACCATTCCAATAGGCCATCATGGGTTGGTGATTGTATGTCCATCCGTTGCAGTTGGATACGTCGGGATATTGGCGGTTGGCTCGCATAATCTGAATGTTGTGCACACCAATTACCGGCGAAAGTTGTCCGTCGTGGTAAGTAGGATTGGCAAGAGTAGAGCCTGTATAATGGATTTTGTTTTGCGCCGGAAGCTGATGTACCGATACACAAAATGATATCCAGACAAAAAATATAAGTTTCGTTTTTTTCATCTTGATTGTAAGAGCTTGAATGCAAAGATAATGAAGTTTTACTTAACCGCTGAAAGAATGGTAGTAGTAGAGTCTGTTTTTTGAATCTGACTCAAATGACTGATTTTTATCAGGTTGTCAATGATTGAAGCCGAGGCTTTGAAGATCGTACCGTGTTTATGATCTTTTGGAACCGAAACTTCTTTTGATACATTGATGAAATGAATGAAATCTTTTGTTGCGATAGCTCCAAATGAGAATTTCTTATACTCATCAAAATAAATCAGGTATCTGTCGTCTAGTTTTTCTACGGTTGGTCCTTCCACGAAATTCTCCGAAAATGTTGAGCTTGCTTTTGAGTAAGGTCCGGTGGGAGATTTTGCAAAGGCAACTTTCAGGTTTCGGTTCGGGCGGGTGTTGTCTTTAAATACCAACACATAATCGTTTTTTGCCCGTTTCACAATGGTGGCGTCGATAGAACTAAATCCCGGGTCGTAAAGTAATTTGGTGGCGGAGATAGTTTTAAAATCTTTCGTGGTAATATAATATAAACGGTGGTTATTTTTTTCATCTTCCTGACCTCGCTTAAAACGGTTGGGAATGCACGATGCCCACACAACAACAAATTCGCCTTTTTCATTATCGTAAAAAATGTCAGGAGCCCAAACGTTCACAGTGCTTGGTTCGGTTTTCATAACCGGAATTAGCTGCTGCCTTGACCAATGAATGAGATCTTTAGAATAAGCATAACCAAATCCCAAATCGCCTTTCCAGCTACTGGTCCACACGAGATGAAACGTGCCATCCGGAGTTTGAGTAATGGATGGGTCGCGCAACACCTTTTGGTTGCCAATAACCGGTTTCAGCCATGCGCCGGGAATGCTGTCCCAGTGAATGCCATCCAGACTGTACATAAATCGTAATCCTTCGTTGGCAGGTTCGTGAAAAGAAGTAGATACGAATACGTTTTTCTCAGCGAAACATGACTGATATACAGACAGTAGGACTGCTAAAAACACATATGTCAATCTAATTTTTAAGGCACTTATTCTAAACATAAATCATTTTTTATCTTTTTAAAACTAATATTTAGACGAAGAAAGATTAGAATAGTACTCATTGAAACTAAAATTTGAAGAATAAAGCAAGCTGTTATTTCATCTTGTTTTTAGCAGTACAAAAAGGCCTTTTGTTTCGTCAATAGAGAAATAATGTCACACTATTAACGATATGCAAATGCAGTACGCAAAAAAACACTTCTTCTTTTTATTTCTTTTTTTCATTTTTTGTTTTTCGGTAAATGCACAAAACCGTGGACTCACTAACACTTCTGTGAGCAAATATGCCAAAATGAACAGTACCGATATCGATGCCGTTCACTGGACCAATGGTTTTTGGAACGAACGTTATGCCATTATCAAGGATACTATGATACAATCGATGTGGCGTACGCTTAAAGATGCTGATCTGAGCCATGCGTATCGCAATTTTGAAATTGCTGCGGGTCAATGTGATGGCACTCATAGTGGTCCTCCTTTTCACGATGGAGATTTTTATAAATTCTTCGAAGGAGTTGCTTCGGTTTATGCACAAACGAAAGATCCAAAACTTGATAAAATGATGGATGAAATTATCGCTGTCATTGCCAAAGTGCAACGTCAGGACGGATATATTCATACGCCGATGATCATTTCTGAAATGAATAAAGGAGTTGATTCGCACAAACACGATAATGTTGTAACTGGAACGAGTGTTGGTAAGAAAGATGATAAAGCGTTCGAGAACCGATTAAATTTTGAAACTTACAATTTGGGACATCTGATGATGGCGGGCGTTATTCATCACCGGGCGACTGGAAAAACCACCTTATTGAACATTGCTATCAAAGCCACCGATTTTCTGTGTCATTTCTACGAAACGGCTTCGGCCGAACTGGCCCGCAATGCCATTTGCCCTTCGCACTACATGGGTGTGGTGGAGATGTATCGCGAAACTAAAAATCCACGCTATCTGGAGTTATCGAAAAACCTGATTGATATACGCGGAATGGTGCAAAGCGGTACCGACGATAATCAGGATCGTGTGCCTTTTCGTAAACAATATAACGCCATGGGACATGCCGTGCGTGCTAACTATTTGTATGCCGGCGTAGCCGATGTGTATGCCGAAACCGGCGAAGAACAACTGATGAAAAACCTCACCAGCATTTGGAACGATATCGTTAACCGTAAGATGTATGTTACCGGCGCATGTGGTGCTTTATACGATGGAACTTCGCCTGATGGCACAAATTATACGCCCGATAGCATTCAAAAAGTGCATCAAAGTTACGGAAGAGCCTACCAGCTACCCAATAGTACAGCGCATAATGAGACTTGTGCTAACATTGGCAATATGCTTTTCAACTGGCGAATGTTACAGGTTACCGGCGAAGCTAAATATGCCGAGGTTGTAGAAACAGCGCTTTACAACAGCGTGTTGAGTGGCATCAGTTTAGACGGAACAAAATTCTTTTATACCAATCCTTTGCGTATTTCTCATGATTTTCCTTACACTTTACGTTGGTCGAAAGAGCGTGAGCTGTACATTAAACTATGTAACTGCTGTCCGCCCAATACCGTGCGCACGCTCACTCAGGTGCAAGATTATGCCTACACGTTGAGCGATAATGCCGTTTGGTGCAATCTCTACGGTGGAAGTCAGTTGGAAACGGCAATTAATTCAAAAGAAAAAATTAAGCTATCGCAAACCACGGATTATCCATGGGATGGTGCCATAAAAATATCGATAGATAAAGCTCCTAAAAAAGCATTTTCACTGTATCTTCGCATCCCGGAGTGGTGCGAAAAAGCGACCGTAACCGTAAATGGACAATCTTTTGCAGCTGAGAATAAGGCCAATTCGTATACACAGATTAACCGTGTGTGGAAAAAAGGGGATGTGGTTGAATTGGTGTTGGATATGTCGGTGAAATTGATTGAATCGAATCCTTTGGTGGAAGAAACCCGTAACCAGACCGTTGTGAAGCGTGGACCGTTGGTGTATTGTCTCGAAGGAGCTGATGTTGCCGGAGGAAAATCGATTGATAATGTGTTGATTCCGTCTGATATGAAATTCAGTCCGCGCAAAACAACTATTGCCGGAAGTCCGGTGGTTGTTTTGGATGGTACTGCCCGACTAACAAACGAGGATTCGTGGAATAACACCTTGTATCGTCCGGTTGGAAAAACGGATAAAACGGTCAATATTACCCTTATCCCTTACTATGCATGGGGTAACCGTGGCAAAATGGATATGACGGTGTGGATGCCGTTGGTAAAATAACCCCTAACCCCTAAAGGGGAGAAATTTACAATTTATTTACAATATAACATTTCACGATGAATCTAAAAACAATAATCAAATACAAAACTAATTCATATTCCCCTTTAGGGGTAAGGGGTAAGAATAGAATAGGTCTTATTCCCCTTCAGGGGTTAGGGGTTCTTTTTCTTTTGTTTTGCTCCTTCAATATTTATGTTTCCCCTTCGGGAAATGATAAAAATGTTGGTTCAGTTTCAGCTCCAAAAGCAACACTTTCGGCTGCTTTACGTCAGGTACGTGAGTTGCGCCGTCAGAGTGCCGCCGGAGTCGAAAACGGTATTCAGATAGTCATGAAAGGTGGAACCTATGCTCAATACGAGCCTGTTTTTATTCGTCCTGAAGATAGTGGTACAGCACAATCACCAACCATTATTTGCGGAGCTGCAAATGAAAATGTGGTGTTGAGTGGTGGCGTAAAAATAGTAAACTGGAAAAAGTCCGGAAAATATTGGGTAGCTGATGTTCCTGATTTTAATGGACGTCCGTTTGATTTCCGTCAGCTGTGGGTGAACGGTCGCAAGGCGGTTCGTGCCCGCGATGTGGTTGATTTCGAAAAGATGTATCGTATCCGCAGTAATGATGCCGCCAACGAGATACTTTGGGTGCCTACTGCTGCGGTGAAATCCATTCTGAAAGCACCTTATGCCGAAATGGTATTACACGAAATGTGGTGTGTGGCCAACCTGCGCATCAAATCTATCGTAGTGCACGGCGACTCGGCAGCTGTACGTTTTCATAATCCCGAGAGTCGTCTTCAGTTTGAACACCCGTGGCCACGACCCATGATTGGGAAAGGAGTAAATTCACCATTTTATCTCACTAATGCCATCGAGTTGCTCGACCAGCCCGGTGAATGGTATCATGATATTAAAACGCACAAGCTTTATTATTATCCACTTGCCGGCGAGAATCCTAATAGGGTGGAGATAATTGCTCCGGCTGTTGAAACATTAGTACAAGTAGAGGGAACTTCTGATCGTCCGGTGGAGAACGTTATTTTCAAAAATATCAGTTTTAATTACAGCACATGGATGCGGCCATCGGAAAAAGGACATGTGCCTTTGCAGGCCGGAATGTATCTGACCGAAGCCTATAAGGTTAGTCCCAAAATTATTCGTACGGATAACAATCATAAACTCGATAATCAGGGTTGGTTGGGTCGTCCGTCAGCAGCGGTTACTGTGACTGGAGCTAATAATATCGACTTTGAGAATTGCCGTTTCGAGCATTTGGGTTATTCAGGTTTGGATTATATCTCGGGAGCAAGAGGTGGCAAAGTGGAAGGCTGTACGTTCCGCGATATTGTAGGGAATGGTTTGGTGGTGGGAAGCTTCTCGCCCGCTTCACTCGAAACACATTTGCCCTACGATCCTGCTGATAAGCGCGAGGTATGTAGCGGTCAGCAGATCAAAAACAATTTGTTTACCGATGTGACGAATGACGACTGGGGTTGTGTGGCTATTTGTGCCGGCTATGTGAGCAATATAAATATCGAGCACAACGAAATCAGTGAGGTTTCATACACGGGCATTAATCTTGGTTGGGGTTGGAATCAAACGGTGAATTGCATGCGCAACAATCGCGTGCATGCCAACAATATTCATCATTATGCTAAACACATGTACGATGTTGCGGGTATTTACACGCTGGGTTCACAGCCTAAAACGGTTATATCCGAAAACTATATTCATGATATTTACAAGCCCGGATATGTGCATGATCCTACCTGGTGGTTCTATTTGTATACCGATGAAGGTTCTTCGTTTATCACCCTGAAAGATAACCGTACTGATGGTGATAAATTTCTGAAAAACGCCAATGGCCCCGGCAATACATGGGAAAATAACGGGGCGATGGTGAATGATAGTATAAAGAATAATGCGGGAAGAATGAAATGACCTCAAAAACCAGCCCCCTAAATCCCCCAAGGGGGACTTTTAGTTAGTAAGACGTAATAATTTTATACATATATCAACATGAAATTCTTTAATATCGCTTTAAATAGAACATTCTTTAAGTCCCACTTGGGGGATTTAGGGGGCAGATTCATTCTTTGTCTTGTTTGCCTTTTACCTCTTTCTTCTTCTGCGCAGTCGTGGATTTGGTATCCGGGCGATTACGAGATTTGGCTCGGCAACGAGATGAATAACCGCCGTACCGAACGGGGTGCCTTTTTTCCTCATTTCTGGAAAATGGACAGTCATTATGTGTTGGTGGAGTTCAGCAAAAAGATTGATTTAGCTACAGCCGAAGAAATTGAGATATCAGTGGAAGGAAAGTTCAATATCAAGTTGGATGGAAAACTTCAATTTGGCATGCCAACAAAGTTCACATTGCCTGCCGGCAAGCACAGTCTGAACATTAAAGTGTGGAATCAAGCGACTCCTCCTGCCATTTTTGTAAAAGGGAAAACGGTAAATTCAGACGCTTCCTGGAAAGTAACCTACGAGGACAAAGAATGGATTGATGAAAGCGGTAAAGCCAGTGACACTTCAGCCACAATTTATATGGATGCGGCTACTTCTGACAGTTTTAAATCGGTCGATACGCCCCCTTCGAAATATAAATTACCCACCGAACCTATGGCAGCCGTAAAGCGCGAGAAGAAGAACGAAGGTGAATTGATTGATTTTGGCAAGGAGACCTTTGGATTTCTAGAATTGCAAGGACTGAAAGGTACCGGGAAAGTGCATATCTACTACGGCGAAAGTCCCGAAGAAGCACTGGATACTAAGTTTTGCGAAACGTTGGATCGACTGTCGTTGGATGGCTCGTCGGTGACTGATGAAGCCCGCAACGTGACTTCTAAACCGGAAGACAATTACACCTTGGGAAATAATAAAGCTTTCCGTTACGTGTACATTACCAAAGATGCCGGCGTGAGTTACGCCGATGTAAGCATGTTGTACGAGTATAAACCCGAGGTTCGAAAAGGTTCGTTCCGCTGTAACGACGAGGAGGTGAACCGCATGTGGGAAGTGGGAGCATACACCATGCAACTCACCACGCGCGAATTTTTTATTGATGGCATCAAACGCGATCGCTGGACCTGGAGTGGTGATGCTATTCAAAGTTATTTGATGAATTATTATTTGTTTTTCGATGCCGAAACGGTAAAGAAAACCATCTGGCTGCTGCGTGGTAAAGATCCGGTAACGAGTCATACCAACACCATCATGGACTATACTTTTTACTGGTTTCTGTCCATTTACGACTACTATAAATTCACCGGCGACACGCATTTTATTCAACAAGTGTATCCCCGCATGCAAAGTATGATGGATTATGTTCTGGGTCGTACCAATAAAAATGGCATGGTAGAAGGACAAACCGGCGATTGGGTATTTGTGGACTGGGCCGATGGCTATATGGACAAACACGGTGAATTGTCGTACGAGCAAGTGCTGTTCTGCAAAAGCTTAGAAACAATGGCTCTTTGTGCCGATTTGGCTAAAAATACAGCCGACAAAACTAAATACGACGGTTTGGCAAGGGCATTGCGCAGCAAACTGGAACCTGCCTTTTGGAACGAAACGAAAAAAGCGTTGGTGCATAATCGCCTTGATGGAAAACAGCAAGAACAGATTACCCGCTATTCCAATATGTTTGCCGTTTTCTTCAATTATCTTTCGCCCGAGAAACAACAATTGATTAAAAAATCGGTGTTAATGAACGACTCGGTGATGAAAATTTCAACACCCTATATGCGTTTTTATGAACTGGAAGCCTTGTGTGCCATGGGGGAGCAAAAAGCGGTGATGAAAGAGATGAAAGATTACTGGGGCGGTATGATTCGCGAAGGAGCAACCTCGTTTTGGGAGAAATATAACCCTACCGACAAAGGCACACAACATCTGGCCATGTACGGTCGGCCCTACGGCAAAAGTCTTTGTCACGCCTGGGGAGCCAGTCCAATTTATTTATTAGGCAAATATTATCTCGGCATTCAACCTGTAAAAGCCGGCTATAGCGAATTTGTCATTGCTCCCAACCTGGGTGGAATGAAATGGATGGAAGGAGCCGTACCAACACCAAAGGGGGAGATCAAACTTTACATGAACGAAAAAACCATCAAAGTTACCGCCACTGAAGGAAAAGGTTATCTGACTTTCGTAAGTAAATCGAAACCCAAAGCCAGCAAAGGATTTGTTGAAAAGTTAGAAGGTAACAAGTACCGCTTGCTGATTGATGGAAAAGAGGAGGTAGTGGTCAGTTACAAGTGATTTTCCTGATTGAAATAAAACCAGAACCGCCGATAAAGTTGAATGCTTTATCGGCGGTTTTGGTTCTATAGTATTTGCCAACATCATGCAGTGATGGGTTGATGTTGTAGCTGGTTGATGGCTTTCCCCAGTTTTCTTATCCCAATTTCAATATTCTGTACATTGGAACAGGAGAAATTGAGGCGGCAGGTATTTACATCTGTTTTTCCGACATAAAAAGGATTGCCGGGAACAAACGCCACATTTTCGCGAATCGCCAGATCGAAAAGGCGCATGGCATTTTGGCCTTCGGGCAGAGTAAGCCAAAGAAACATGCCACCTTCGGGGCGGGTAAATTGGACTTCGGCAGGGAAATACTGTTCGATTGCAGCTATCATGGCATCGGCTTGCTCGCCATATAAATTGCTGATGCTGGCAATGTGTTTATCTATATTATAGTTGGCTAGGTACAGATGCAGCAGGCGTTGTGTGAAATAGTCGGTATGCAGGTCGGCAGCTTGTTTAGCTATCACAAGGCGTTCCATCACTTCATCAGGAGCCACTATCCAACCCATCCGAAAAGCCGGTACCACCGTTTTCGAGAATGTGCCGAGCAGGATGGTTTGTTCCGGAAGGTAGTGATGTAGCGAATGTTTCGGTTCACCACAGAAACGGATGTCGCCGTAGGGGTCGTCTTCCACTACAAACATGGACCGTCCGCGGCAAATGTCGGCTACTTTCCGGCGGGTGTCTTCGGTATAACTGATGCCCGAAGGGTTCTGGAAGTTAGGAATAAGATAGGCCAATATCGGATGCGTATCCTCCACCACTTGCTGCATTTTTTCCGTGTCGATGCCATCGGGAGTAAGTGGTACGGTACAAAATTCCGGTTTGAAAATGGAGAAAGCCTGTATGGCACCCAGATACCCGGGTTCTTCGATTAGCACAGCATCGCCTTCGTTGATAAAGACTTTGCCCAGCAAGTCCAACCCCTGTTGCGAACCGTTGGTGATAAGGATATTATCGGGGTTTACCACTAATCCTTTGCGTGCGTAACGTTCTGCTATTTGTTCGCGCAAGGGGAGATAGCCTTCGGTGTTGGCGTATTGCAAAATGTTACGGTCGGAACCGGACAGAAGCAGGTCGGCACATTCATGCAGTTCTTCGAGTGGGAACAGGTCTTTGTTAGGCAGGCCACCTGCAAAAGAAATGATGTCCGGCGAAATGGCGACCTTCAGTATTTCGCGGATAAACGATCGGGGAACTCCGTCCATACGACGGGCAAACGGGATTTGTGTGCTTGCATTCATAATTGGAAAGTTTTTTTGAATTGAATAAAATAAAAAATCCCCTCCAGGCATTGCCTGAAGGGGATTGGAAAATATCGTATATGATTACGTACGTCCTACCTTCGGCAAATCCGTTGGATTCCGATGACGATAAGAATGACGATAATCAGTTGGTTGAACAATTTCATTTCTCTGTGTTTGTATTTACGCTGCAAAGATAAGAATTTTGATGCAGACTGGATGATAAGATGAGGAATTTATTAAAGAAATAGTGTGTTTTGACGCTTTTTTTTAGTCATCTAACAGAGGGAGGGTTTAATTAATCATTCATATAAACCCCTCCGCTACGCTCGTTCCCTTAAAAAGGGGACATTCGAGAAGTCCAATACTTTTGCATTTAATCAGGCTAGGTGATTATTCAAGAATTTTTTTATTAAACTCTAAAGTACTAATATCTTCTTCAAATACGCAAATTCTCGGATTTCTTGTATCTTCCCTTTCTAAGGGAAGTGCCCGTAGGGCGAAGTTTTTTTTTATTTTCAATATTTTCGAGACAGAGCTTTCGTACTCATTCATGTTTTATTGCCAATGATACTTGCACAGCAATGTCGTTGGCATACGATATTGCTAATAATACTTGCGCCGCAACGTCGTATGCATACGCTGTTGCCGATAATACTTGCACGGCAATGTTGTAGGCATATGATATTGCTGATAATACTTGCACGGCAATGTCGTAGGTATGCGCTATTGCCAATGATATATTAACGGCAATATTTTACACAGATGATATTGCTGTTGATATATTAACAGCAATAATTTATAACGATAGTGCTTATTCTTGTTTAGACAGGGTAAGTATTGAGTGATATATCTGCATTTCTAAAGTTTCAGGATATTCGGAATTGAGTACAAGCAGATGTTTTTAGCGTCTTTTTGTTGATATTAAAAGGTAAAATATTAGTTTTTTAGGTATGAGATTGAAAAGTTTAGTTGTTGTTTTTGTGTTGTTGATTGCCTCTCGGGCATTTGGCGAAGTCATCAATATCTACAGTTATCCCAACGCGTCTAATCGTGTTGCTTTTGGAACCGGGATATTGGTGAAGTCGTTGAAGGCCGGGGGGTATGATGTTGAAAGTAAAATTTCGAAGTTTGGAACGAAGAAAGAGAAGAGTATTGTTGTGCTCGAAAAGGGTAGTCCGGAGTTGAAGAAGGTATTAAAAAAGCTCGATATTCAGTTGCCTGATGCGATGAAAAAAGAAGGTTTTTTTATTGCTACAAAGAAAAATACGACATTGATTTGCGGAACGGATGGAAATGGCGCCATTTACGGTTGCCGCGAGATTATCGACCGTTTGCAAAATACTAAGAAGCTAGACTTGCCGGTTTCGCTGACCGATGCCCCCGAAATGGTGATGCGTGGGACGTGTATTGGCGTTCAGAAGACCACTTATTTGCCGGGTCGCACGGTGTATGAATATCCTTACACTCCCGAGAGTTTCCCATGGTTTTACGATAAAAAGCAATGGATTGAATACCTCGATATGTTGGTGGCTAATCGGATGAACTCGCTGTATTTGTGGAACGGACACCCGTTTGCCTCGTTGGTAAAATTGAAGGAATATCCTTTTGCAGTGGAAGTGGACGATGCTACCTTTAAAAAGAACGAGGAGATCTATACTTTTCTTACCAAAGAAGCCGATAAACGCGGTATTTTTGTGATTCAGATGTTCTACAATATCATTGTTTCCAAGCCTTTTGCCGAGCATTATGGTATTGCAACTCAGGATCGCAATCGCCCCATCACTCCGTTGATCAGTGATTATACCCGCAAGAGCATTGCTGCATTTGTAGAGAAATACCCGAATATTGGCTTCCTGATTACCCTTGGTGAGGCAATGGATACTTACGAAGACGACGTGAAATGGTTTACCGAAACGATTCTGCCCGGAGTGAAAGATGGTTTGAAAGCATTGGGTCGTACCGATGAACCTCCGATTATTCTTCGCGGACACGATACAAATGCTAAAATGGATATTGAGGCTGCTCGTACCATTTACAAGAATTTGTACACGATGAATAAATACACCGGCGAAAGTCTGACCACCTACCAGCCACGCGGACCGTGGGCACAAACACATCAGGATTTGAGTAAACTGGTGGATGTACATATCGATAATGTGCATATCCTGGCCAACCTGGAACCCTGGCGTTGGAGCTCGCCTGATTTTGTACAAAAAACAGTGAACGCCATGCATACTATTCATGGTGCTAACGGACTTCATTTGTATCCGCAGGCTTCGTTTTGGGACTATCCGTACACCGCTGATAAATTGGCTGATGGCACCCGCCTGAAACAAATTGACCGCGACTGGATGTGGTACAAAACATGGGCGCGTTATGCGTGGAATTGCCATCGCGATCGTACCGATGAGGTTAGTTACTGGAACCAACAACTGGATGATTACTACGGTATCAATGATGCTGATGCACGACGAATTCAAACGGCTTACGATGAGAGTGGTGAGATTGCTCCTAAACTGTTGCGTCGGTTTGGTATTACCGAAGGAAACCGCCAAACGTTGTTGCTCGGTATGTTTATGAGCCAGTTGGTGAATCCTTATAAATATTCCATCTGGCCCGGATTTTACGAAAGTTGCGGTCCGGAAGGAGAAAAGCTGATTGAATACGTCGAAAAAGAATGGAAAAAGCAACCGCACGTAGGTGAAATGCCGCTTGACATAATTGCGCGAGTCATTGCTCATGGCGATAAAGCCATTACTGCTATCGATCAGGTGGAAGGTAAGGTGACGAAGAATAAAGCCGAGTTTGAACGCCTGCGCAACGATATGCATTGTTACCGCGAGTTTGCCTATTTTTTCAACAATAAAGTGAAAGCTGCCAAACTAGTACTCGATTATCAATGGGGAAAGGATATCAAAAATCTGGATGCTGCGGTTCCGTTTATGGAACAAAGTCTGGAGCACTATGGCAAACTGGTGGAGTTGACAAAAGACGCGTACTGGTATGCCAACAGCATGCAAACGTCTCAACGTGCAGTGCCTATCAGTGGGTTGGATGGAAAAAATAAAACCTGGGCGGAGCTGTACATTCATTACCAAAAGGAACTTGAAAACTATAAAAATAATTTGGCATTCCTAAAGTCGCAACAAAATGCGCCTAAATCGAAAGCGCTTATTCCGGCGCTTCATGTGGCAGATGTAAAATTGTTAAGCAAGAATCCAGCAGTAAAATTACAGGTCGGTGATTCTCTTTACAATGATTTCCCTTCAAAAATTAAAGAGGTAGCACCCGAGTTAGTGAAGATGACAGCCTGGTTTCAAAATGTGGCCAAGCAACGTGCCGACGGAACGGAAATTGAATTTGAAACAGCTGGTCCGGTGAAACTGCTGGTAGGTTATTTCCGCGATGACCACAAACGCTATGCCCATCCTCCGATGCTCGAAACCGATGCCTCGGCCAATCTGTTCGGACAGGCTGAACCGGTGTTGATAAATGCGTTAAGCATAGCTGGTATGCCGGCAGTGAATGTGCATGCCTACAGTTTTGAGGCAGGACATCATAAATTGTTATTGCCCAAAGGTGTTTGTCTGGTACTTGGCTTTACCGATGCTGCCATTAAACAACGTAATGCCGGATTATCAGCAAGCGGCGTGGAAGAAACCATGGATTGGATGTTTTATTAATTGCCCAAAACCACGGAAAGAGAATAGTCTTGTCGATAAATAAGTGGTTAAACATCGTGATTTTTTTGTTGCTGAATATTTAGGATCGGCTAATTCTCTCTTTAATAGAACAAAAGTAAAAAAAACTAACACCCATAAGTGTCGGTACACAAACCATGTAAAATAAACAATGTCGTAATCTTTTATTTTTAAAAGATTACGACATTGCCATTATAAACTTTAATACCTGCTAATTAAAACCATCTCTTGTATCTAAAAATCTTTTCATAATTAAATGGAAAAATAGTGGTTTTACCTTGCATCAATATTATTTTTTCTTTTTGCCCCAATATGTTGCGTTTAGATTTTTTTCGGTACCTGCATACACAATTGTTACACGGCGTGGAGTGGCTTCCCAATCAACTTCGCGTTCAACGCAAACTACAACGTTGCCCAATGTTAGTTGCTTTTTTGCCGCATCATAACTCCAATTACCTGTCAATGCTCCCGACATAGTGCCGTTGACATTGAGGGTTAGCGCAGAGGCGATATCTTGTGCGCCATAGCTGTATTTAAGGTTTATGTGCTCCCATGTTCCAGTAAGCGAGTCTTTGGTTATAGTACCGTAATCAGGTACGGCAGCGTAACGTTCGGGCAATGCTATTGGCCAAAGGTTGTTTGGTTCGCTGGTAGAAGCCGGACACCATACCAAACGACGAACATGCCCCATCATAATAGCATTGGAGGAAGCGTTGCCACCAACGTTGGCTGGCAATCGTCCTTGTGACATTAAGAACCAGTCGTTGGTATTTTCCTTTTGAAATACGCAGCAGTGTGATATACCAACCCAACCGTTGCTGAGGTTAAATTTGTAAGGGTGTGTTACAATCGGATAGCAGTCGCCGCTTCCGCTTGTGAAGTTACGTCCGGTAATGTCTAAATACGGACCTTCGATATTGGTACTTCTCACCACGCGTGTGTTGTAAGGTACATCTAGACCATCGTATGCCATAAACAAATAGTAGTAACCATCTTTATATATTACCTCTGGAGCTTCGCTGCCTTGCCAACGCGATGAAGCTGTACGTGTGCCTACTCTCACTCCATATCTACTTGTAAGATCACTTGTCGTGCTTGCCCATGGATTACCCAGTTTATTTAGGGGTTTTCCGCTTGTTGGATCAAGTTGTAACAGAGCGAAGCCGCTATGCCAGGAACCATGTATCAGGTAATGTTTTCCATCGGGGGCTACGATATAAGTAGGGTCGATGGCGTTGTAGTAGAAATAGGCACTCCAATCCGATGTATTCGCTCTACTGTAATCTGTGCCGCGATCGGATGATGAAGTGGTAACGTAACCTTTATCAGTCCACACAGCTCCCGCGGGGTCTGTCGATTCACACATACCGATAAAAGCACGCTCAGTCCAGCTACCATCAAAGTTCGTCATCGAGCCATTGGTACCATAAGTGGGGATGTTACCAGTTTTGATTAGATTAAATATCACTACGCTATAGTACATCCGCAAGATATCTTTTCCTCCAACGGTGACCTTGCGCACTACGGGTGCCCAATATCCGTATTGAATGTTGCTTTTAGCAATGGCAGTCAACCCCATGCGAGTACGAATGGCGTTGAGCGAGTCTGCAACCCAAGTTGGAGGATCGTAGAAAGGACCGCCTATCCAATTCCAATTAACCAGGTCTTTTGAACGTTTGCCTTGAAAATGTCCATGCCCTTCGGCTGTATTTCCATAGGAAGCATCAGTGCCGTACATGTAATAATAGCCATTGTAATAAGCTACTGACGGATCGTGGACGTTAGCCAGATTCCACTTGTCTCGATTCGACCAGGAGGATATGGAGGAATAATCGTCTGCATAAGTAGGAATGCTGAATGTTTTTACCGTATCCGTTCCATTTGTACCACCGGTTACGATTGGTTCATCTTTTTTGCACCCTACAAATAACAGAGCTGATATGCCGACTAATAAAATCGGGAAATACTTTAGTTTCATGATAAGAAAATAATAAGTAAGTGACAAATAATGTATGTTGATGACTATGAATTTAACGACAATCAATCTTCTTTATTGTAAAAATACAAGCCCGATAGCCATCAGTACTGATTAAAAAACTTCCTTATCAACATTCAAAAAAATACGTCGATAAGGAAGTTTCTATTTTAAGAAATTGAGTCCTATTTTACAACAGGATGCACAGCCCATTTAGCTAAAAATGCAGGTCCATTATCTTCACTCTTGTTTGCCGAGTTACCTGTAAGGTTCGGGTTCGCATTAAGATTGCCCTGAAATATTGGGAAATATTCGTGTCCTTTAGAGTAATATTGGAACGATGAGGCACTTGCAGTTGCGGCTGTAAGCACATCTGTGTTGGCTGTACCATCGAGCTTATAATAAGCATGTTCAACCAACTGTTTCAGACGATCTGCATTGTAGAAGAATCCCCAACGGAGCAAGTCGATACCACGTCCGTTTTCACAACCAAATTCTTTCGGACGTTCAACATTTGCTATTTGTTCAAAAAGAGCATCTTTCGTTGTGAAGTCAGCCAGTTTTAAGTCTGCAAGTGCAACACGTCGACGTACGAGGTTGATGTAATCGATAGCAGTTTGGGTTGGACCACTGATTTCATTTTCGCATTCAGCAGCACGCAACAACACATCGCTATAACGCATTAAGCGCAGGTTGATTCCACAATGCAAACCGGTCGTAATCGTATTATAAATATTAGTTCTGGCATTTGTGAATTTAGCGATTGATATACCACCCTGTGCTGTGTTCGATAGTGGAGTTGCAGTGAGATCTTGTTGATAAACTTTGTTGCTACGTGGATCTCCATTCGGATAAGCCGCAGTTTTAGCACCTTTGTAACTACTATAGTCACTTTCGTAGGTTACCAATGTCCAGTATAAACGAGGATCGAGACGACCATCTGTAGAATTTTCTTTTTTGAACAGATTATATAGCCATGGTGCTCCTGCAAGGTCACCCCAGCTGCCCAATTGTTGGGAAGCGTAGTTGCTCTCTACAGCGTGCCCCTGAGTTGCTTGCGAACTGATATTTACAGGAGTCCATTCCTGATCGGTACCACCTGTACCATAGTCCATAAATTGGACTTCGAAAAGGCTCTCTTTGTTATTTTCAGAAGCGGCACCTTCTTTGAAGTTATCGCCATAGTCTGCCATAAGGCCATAAGCTCCGTATTTACCGGCGATGATGTCTTTCAGTACAGCATAGGCTTCGGTATACTTGTGACGGAACATCAGAGCACGAGCCAGATAACCGGCTGCAGAACCGCATGTAGCACGTCCCAGAGCCCATTCACCACCTTTGCCGCGCGATGGCAATATCTGCATTGCGGTTGTCAAATCTTTTTCTATTTGATCAAACAACTCGTCCTGAGTATTGTTAGCTGCATACATGGTGTTAATGTTTGAATAAGATGCATAGTCTGTAATCAATGGGGCAGTCTGATAATAGGTCGCCAGTTCATAGTATGCCAATGAACGTAAGAAGAGAGCCTGACCTTTAATCTGATTGTAAGAGTCTGTCGGCATCTTAACCCCATCTACTTTCGACAATACATAGTTTGTGCGATTTACAACATGATAGTTATCACGCCATGGCCATTCGTCTCCAATCCCGATAGTACCCGGAGAGTTGAGGTTGTCATACTCCAAGTACCATTGTTGAGATGAGTTCCAAACTTCATCGCCACGTACTGCATCCAACGTATAACCAACGCGGGCGAATGTACCTTCGAGACGAATACGGTTGTAACATGCAATAACTGCCTCATTAAGATCAGACTCAGTATTCCCAAAATCATAAGTTGTCTGACTGTTCGGGTTCGAAATATTAAGTTGGTCGTTACAGGCAGTCATGCCCATACCAAGCACCAACATAATTATAATTTTATTTATATTTTTCATATTATATTCTTATTTAAGATTATATTATTAGAATGAAGCGCGTACTCCAAACATCACTGTTTGAGGTGTTGGATACGAACTATAGTTGTAGCCCGGAGTTAATGTTCCTCCTGAAAAGTCAACATTGAACCCTTTATACTTGGTAATAGTGGCCAGGTTTTGCGCCGATGCGTATATGCGAACGCCACTAATATAGCCACCAAAAAATTTGTCGGAGAAATTATAGCCCAATTCTACGTTTGCAATTTTCAGATAAGATGCATTCTGAATAAAGCGTTGGCTGAACATATCGTTGGTGATTGAACCGGTTGATTTGTATGCTACGCGAGGCACGTTGGTATTTGTGTTGTCCGGTGTCCATGCATTTAATAGATCCACACTCTTGTTGAGTGCTCCGTATGAGCCGTGCAAAGCCACGTCAACAAAGTCTACAGCTTTGAATCCGGCAACACCATAAGATGATACGCTCAGGTCAAACCCTTTCCACTCAACACGAGCATTAAAACCAAAATTTACTTTTGGAATTCCGCTGCCCAGATATGTTTGGTCATCTGCGGTAATTTTACCATCGTTGTTGACATCTGCGTATTTTACGTCACCCGGTTGTGCGCCGTCTTGAGTAATATGTGTTCCTGCTGAGTTGACCCGGTTGTCAATTTCCGATTGCGACTGGAAGAGCCCTTCTGAAACATAACCATAAAATGAGCCCACTTCACGTTCTATCTCTGTGCGGCTGGAACCATCTGTACGGGGTTCGTTTGAAACACCCAGACTTGTTACTTTATTTTTAATGGTAGATAAGTTTGCCGAGATGTCATACTTAACTGCATTTTTGTGATTGTGATAAGCAAGCAAGAACTCAAGGCCGGAGTTTACTATGGTTGCAGCGTTCATGATTACCTCTGAGTTGGTAACACCGGCATTCTCTGGTACTGGTACAGTGTAAAGCAGGTCACTCGATGTGTTTTTATACCAGTCGCAGGTAAATTCCAACTGATTGTTGAAGAAAGCAAGGTCGGCACCAAAATCAAGAGATTTCTTCTTTTCCCATTTGATGGCTGTGTTTACAAAGTTGGATATTGCAGACCCGGTAATTTTTGTATTTCCAAAGCTATAAGTATAGTTCCCTCTCGACATGACATCCATGTATTGGTAGTCTCCAATGTTCTCATTACCAAGTTCACCATAACTTCCGCGAACTTTGCACAAGTTCATAATCGATTCGGATACAGGAAAGAAACTTTCGCGATCCAGGCGCCAACCTCCTGATACGGATGGAAACCAACCCCAACGGTCAACTGCTGCAAGACGGCTTGATCCATCACGGCGTGCAGTTAATGAAATCAGGTATTTCCCATCAAAGTCGTAGTTTAAACGACCGATATATGAGGCCAATACGTGTTCGCTTTCAGCACTTGCAGATGATGTTGTAGTGGCATTATTTACCTGCAGATAGTAAGGCTCTGTCATATCAACACCTTTGCCTGTAAGCGTATGAAAGAGTTCGCGCTCAAATGTCTGACCGATAAGTGCATTGATGTGGTGGCGTCCTATCTTACCATCGTAGTTTAACGTGTTTTCGATAAGGGCATCACTGTAACTGCGATATCCCTCTAACAGGTTCTCGTCACTCTTTGACAGGTAGTTGGTTGTACTCTGTATAAAAGCAGGTACGAATGTTAAGTCCTTTGCGGTGGTTCGGCTGTAAGACACGTTAAGGTTGTAATTTAATTTGTGGTTGTTGTTCTTCCGTCCAACCATATCCAAGAGGTCAACATCTGCAGAACCTGAAGCAACAATGCGGTCAACCGTTGAGTTCCTTCTTATTAAATTATTTTCCAGCAGTACGTTTGTTACACGCAAGTCGCCATGCACATCGTCATAGTAAGTACCATAACCGTACGAGTCGTATTTGTAATTTGTTGCAGCCGAAATTTTATCATCAAGCACCCAGGTTGATGGATCGTAAGCCTTAATGGTTGGAGGCGTTAATAATACCGAAGCCATTACAGGATATTGTGAACCATATAGACCTTGTACATACTCGTTGGCATTACTGAGAGCCATATTGTCCTGACGACTATGACTATACACGAGGTTTGTTTTGAATTTGATAAATTTGGCAGTCATCGTATTGTTGATACGTCCGGTGTAACGCTCAAAGTTTGGACCGGCACCCACCATAGTTCCTTTTTGGTTATAGTAGTCGAGAGAGATGTTGTAAGTATTGTTATTACCACCTCCAGATAAATTGACATTGTGATCCTGACGAATACCGGTTTTGAATGCTTCTTTAAACCAGTCTGTGTTTACTTTTGCGCTGCCATCAGTATTATATAAATAGTTTGCGTTGGTAGGATCGTATCCACCGGGAACATTCATGTTGCTATTGGAGAAGGCCGCGTTTATGTACTGACCATATTGTTTGGAGTCCATTACATCATACACTCCTTTTTGTACATTGTCAAAACCAGTGTAACCACTGTAGTCTACTCTCATTGGTTGGTTTTTCTTACCTTGCTTGGTGGTGATGATAATCACACCATTGGCTGCACGAGAACCGTAAATGGCAGCAGCCGAAGCATCTTTCAGTACCTGAAGAGATTCGATGTCATTGGGAGAAAAGTCGCGTATAGTTGTTCCCATTGGTACTCCATCTACTACATACAGCGGTGCGGTACTACCAAACGAACCGATACCACGAATACGAACAGTAGGATCGGCACCCGGTTGACCGTCACTTGTAATTTGGACACCAGCTACTTTCCCTTCCAGCATGCTCGATATATTTGAGTTAGATACTTTTTTCAAATCTTCGGTGTTGACAATGGTCACTGAGCCTGTAAGATCAACTTTACGCTGTGTGCCATAACCTATTACTACTAACTGGTTTAGCTCTTTCAAATCAGAAATCAGAGTAATCTTTCCAAGATTTGTTTTATTTTCAACAGCTACTTCCTGCTTTTTGCATCCTATATATGATACTACCAGCGTAGCATTTGAAGGAACAGAAAGCGAGAATTCACCATTAAGATTAGCTATAGTACCATTCGTTGTACCAATTAGTTGTACGGTTGCACCTACAATCGGCTCTCCCTTTTCGTCAACAATTTGGCCTTTTACTGTTATATTGCCCGGCTGAGTCATTGACATCTGGTCGGCATTGCCGGTGCTTTCTGCATATGTTGCCGGTGCTAGCGCCAGCAATCCTAATATGAATAAATATGTATATTTCATTGTATGTGTATTTTATCTTAGTGATTATTATATAATTACGAGATATGATTCCTCTGTTACAAGTGCACAATTCAAATCAGAACTGTCTACAGTGATACCGGCATACTTTTGGGTATGTATTTCTCCATTGGCATAAGTAACCGTGTAAAGTATATCTGCTGTATTGTTACCATTGTTTGTAACCTTAATCACTACTTTTGACCCACTGATGTTTGAGGTGAATGTATTGAAATCCCAGTCGTTTGTAGCCGTAGCTGTAGCATAACCAGTACCCCAGCCGAAGTTATCCATACGAACTACCCCATATTCTGTTTTGTCGGTTTTGCGCAGGATGGTGCAAGGGCTGTGCCAGTTCGAAACGTTATCGGAATAGCAGTACAGCGTAATTGTCTTACTTGCACCTGATGCAACGTTATAATCTGGAGAGAATGCTGTCCACCATGCGGTCGAAAAGTCATTAGCACCTACTTGGCCTGTGCCTTTTACAAGAGTTACCGGACAAGTTGTGGTAACTGTTTTCGATGCTCCTACATACGAAATGAGAGCTGATTGAGAACCTGCTGAAGCTGTAATTTTTCCAAAAGTAAGCGTTGAGTTTGGAATAACGGCTTTTGAGCCATCGGAATAGGTGGCTGTTACAGCAAGACCAGTTGTGTTGAAAATAATAGGGTCGCTGGTGTAGAAATAGTATTTCGTGAGATTAGGCGTTGTAGTAACATTCAGAGCTGTAACTGACAGAGTAATGTCCAGTGAGTAAAAAGTTGAAACAGCCTGAGTGTATGATCCTTGTTTGGTTTTGCTATATGCTACAATAACTGTTTTCTTACCTATGGTAGTCATGTCAGGAATAGTATTGAACGATAAATCTTTAGAATCCACTACCTTAGATGATCCATCGGAGAATGTAACAGTCGCAGTTGCTGAGCCCCAGTAGTCTTTATTACCTAATTCAACAAATGTAGGGGTTCCTGTAACTACTATTGAAACCGGAGTAACATCGACTATCGTTGTAACTTTCGAAGGTATAAGATATGCTTTTTTCATCACGAAATGACTACCATCGCAAACTAAGAAAGCATTGATAGCGTCAGTGGCAGAGACAGGTTGTTGATATGTCTCGACCAACGTAGTACCATTGGTTCCAACGGCAGTGGCTGTTACATATACATTTCCGGTAGAGGAATGATCAATGTCGATTGAAACACGGGCACCTTGCATTGTAGTGCGGAAGTCGTTCCAAATATCTCCATCTCCGTCAGTGTCGGGATAGTTTTGGGTAATCATTTTCAAATTAAAATCACTGTTACCCCAGCCGTAAGCATCGGAGCGGAGAGCAAAGTATTCTTTGTAACTACTGGAAGAGCGATCGGCTATAGCATTGGTAACAACAAGATTCCAGTTATTCCAGTTACCGACACCTGTACCGTGATTGATAAACTCCAAATGCAAGAGTTTGTTAGATGGGATGGAGAAGTAATCAGAGAATGCTGTCCACCAGGCGGAACTGTTATCCTCGTTTCCAATAATTGCTTTATTAATGGTGACGTATATTGTGTCACCTGTATTCGGTTTCGACGCTGCAATTGAGTCGATTTTGTTTAGCAGGTCAGAGGGGGAGTCAATTGAAAAGCTGTCCAATTGATCGCACCCAACTAAGCTAAACGATGCGAGAAGTACGTATAATACGCCCCTCATTAATTTAGTTGTTCTCATAGATTTAAATTTAACTGTTTTGATTTTTTTGTAAGTATAACTAGGTGGTTAGTCTTGTTCAATCCTTTGCGATGGTTTGATTGGCAGTATTCAAATATGCCAAATCAACAGTTTTTAATCATGGCGATCCTTTCTTAGAATCATCGCCGGTCTGCAGATCGTATTTGTTCGGCTCAACATGCGATGCGAAGCCGAGAAATAGTTCTGATAATAATAGCGTGAACGTTTTCATTTTTTTAGTAGCATTAGATTGATTTAATATAATTGATGAATAAAATAAAGTAAAAGTGAAGTTAGCTCACAATATCAGTCATTGATTAATATTTTACAGCTTTTGTCATTTTTAGTTTAAGAATTGGCACAAAATTAATTTGAAAAAAACTAAATGCAGTGTACTGATAGTTATTTTGGGTGGACAAATGTATAAATGTATAAATATAGCATCTAACACATGCCTACTCATTTGGGAGTCCCCCTAAGACTAAAACAGTCGTTGTGTCAGTTTTAAGTATTTGATAAACAAGATATTACTTTGTAAATGATATGCGGAATTACAACCGTTTAAAATTAAATGAAGCCAAATTTCTATCCGTTGTGAGTGTTAAACTTCAACAGTTCAATATTTTTGTACATTTTTTTTGACGATACGGAGAGCTTATATTTCAATTTATACAGACTCAGGCAATTACTTCTGAATAAACTAAAGGGGTTTCAATAATGTATTACGAAAATACTTTCCTGTAAATAGTAAATGGTTAACGACTTATTGCATTTAAGAAGGTCTGAGTTGTTAGTCCAACCATTTCTTAGGTAATACATTTGAGCATGATTATGATACAATGCTGAGTTTCGTTGAGAATTAATTTTACAAAATAGATGCTCAGCTATTACAAAAACAGTTCTTTTGCGTCTTGATTATAAACATAGGACCTTCAAACAAAAACAATCAAAAATAGTTTTTATCATATAAGGTCTCTTAGAAACAGAATTATTTTAATTTTAAATGAAACAAAGACTTACTTTACTACATATCTTTTTTTTGTCATTTTTTCTATCTGCTCAGGAGGTCCATCAATCCCGCATGGGCGAAATTTACGAGCAGGTAAAAGCACCGTATAAATACGGTCTGGCAATTGCTCCAACGGACAATAATCATAAAATGGACTGTCCAACTGTTTTTCGCAAGGGTAATAAGTGGTATATGACTTTTGTGATTTATAATGGCAAAACGGGTACCGATGGTCGTGGTTACGAAACATGGATGGCCGAAAGTGATGACCTGCTCAAATGGACAATCCAGGGTCGTTTGTTATCGTATCGCGACGGTATGTGGGACTGCAATCAGCGGGGCGGATTTCCGGCTTTACCCGATATGACCTGGGGGGGGAGTTACGAGCTGCAACCCTACAAAGGCAATTACTGGATGACCTATATTGGCGGCCCTACTGCCGGCTACGAAGCAGGACCGTTGAGTATCGGACTGGCATGGACGAATGCAAAGAATTTAGGGAAAACCATAGAATGGCAGTCGGCATCAACGCCACTTCTTTCTAATAAAGACAAAGATGCACAGTGGTTTGAGAACCTTATTCAATATAAAAGCACCATTTATTGGGACAAGAAGAAAACTCTTGGAGCGCCTTTTGTGATGTATTACAATGCCGGCGGTGTGCATCCGGAAACCAAATTGAAAGGTGAACGCATTGGCATTGCGCTATCCAACGATATGAAAACATGGAAACGTTACGCCGGAAATCCTGTTTTTGCACATGAAATTCAGGGGATGATTACCGGCGATGCCCAAATTCAGAAGTTTGACAATTTGTATGTTATGTTTTATTTTTCGGCGTTTAATACCAATAAACCTTACAAAGCTTATAACACCTTTGCGTGCAGTAACGACCTGATTCATTGGTATGACTGGCAAGGCGATGATTTGATTATTCCGTCGAAAAGCTATGATGATCTTTTCGCTCACAAAAGTTATGTGATTAACTACAAAGGGGTGGTATATCATTTCTATTGTGGGGTAAATAAATTTGACCAACGCGGCATTTGCGTAGCAACCAGTAAGCCCATGGGACGGTCTGAAGTGAGTTTTCCTGCTCCTGAAGTGAAAGGTCGTCGTACTTCTATGAGCCTCAACGAAGATTGGAAAACATGGATGGGCAAAGATACGTTGACCGTAAATGTGCCACACAATTGGGACGATTACTTTGGTTATCGCCAACTCACACATGGCAATTTACACGGCACTGCCACTTACACCAAGACTTTTACAGCTCCGAATGCTGGTGCTGGCAAACAATATTTTCTACGCTTCGAAGGTGTTGGGACGTATGCAACGGTAACCCTTAACGGTAAAAAGTTGGGGCGATTCCTGAGCGGACGCACCACTTTTACCCTTGATGTAACCAACGATATCAAACCTGGGCAAACCAATCAATTGCAAGTGCTGTCCGAACATCCCGAGATGATTTCGAACATGCCGTGGGTATGTGGTGGTTGCTCGTCGGAATGGGGTTTCAGCGAAGGTTCACAACCGCTGGGCATTTTCCGTCCGGTGGTACTTGAGGTGACGGACAATGTTCGCATCGAACCTTTTGGCATTCATATCTGGCACAATGATAAAGCCGATTCGCTGTTTGTTGAAACTGAAGTAAAGAATTATTCAGCGCAAGTTGCAGACATTGAAGTGGTGAATAAGCTGAATAATGAAGACGGTATTGCAGTGTTTCGTGTTGCAGAAAAAGTAAGTTTGAAAGCCGGTGAAACCAAAATCATTCGTCAATCTTCGCCCATTACAAATCCAATTCGCTGGAGCATCGAAAAGCCTTATCTGTACAAAATGGCTTCGATGATTAAACGCGATACTAAAGCTACCGATGAAATAACAACCCCTTATGGCATTCGCACCATTAGCTGGCCAGTGAAACGCAATGATGGTGATGGACGTTTTTATTTGAACGGCAAACCAACACTTATCAACGGAACCTGCGAATACGAACACCAGTTTGGACAATCGCATGCGTTTTCGAATGGGCAAATAGCATCGCGCGTAAAACAAATTCAATCGGCAGGGTTCAATGCTTTTCGCGATGCGCATCAACCGCATAACCTCGAATACCAGAAACTACTCGACGAAAAAGGACTACTTCTCTGGACTCAGTTCTCGGCACATGTGTGGTATGATACCCCGGAATTTCGGAATAATTTCAAAACCTTGCTTCGTCAGTGGGTAAAAGAACATCGCAACTCGCCTTCGGTGGTGATGTGGGGCTTGCAAAACGAAAGTGTGCTGCCCAAAGACTTTGCCGAAGAATGCAGCGCTATTATCCGCGAAATGGATCCTACGGCTCGCACCATGCGTGTGATTACCACCTGCAACGGTGGCGAAGGAACCGATTGGAATGTGGTACAAAACTGGAGCGGAACGTATAGTCCCAATCTTGAAAATTATGCACACGAACTTTCAAAGAAAGATCAATTGCTGAATGGGGAGTACGGAGCATGGCGCAGCCTTGGTTTTCATACCGAGCCGGCTGCTTTTGATATGAATGGAAAATGGAGCGAAGACCGTACCTGTCAGTTGCTGGAAACAAAAATAAAACTTGCCGAACAGGCCAAAGACAGTATTTGCGGACAGTTTCAGTGGGTATTCAGTTCGCACGATAATCCGGGTCGTCGTCAACCCGACGAAGCTTTCCGTGCCATTGACAAAGTTGGACCCTTTAATTACAAAGGACTGCTCACTCCATGGGAAGAACCGACCGATGCTTATTATATGTATCGAGCCAATTATGTTTCGGCAAAAAAGGATCCGATGGTGTATATCGTTTCGCATACCTGGCCGGATAGATTCACAAAACGTACCCGTGCTACCGTGGAAGTCTACAGCAATTGCGACAGCGTAAAACTGTACAATGATGCAACGAACGATAATTACATGGGCAAAAAGAAAAATAACGGACGTGGTTCTCACTTTATGTGGGAAAATCGTGTTGTGCGTTACAATGTGCTTCGAGCCGTTGGATTTTTTGAAGGAAAAGCTGTTGCAGAGGATGTGATAGTGCTGAACAATCTAGAAAAGGCACCGCATTTTGATGCACTTTATTCAAGTGAGGGCGCGACTTTAAGTCGCACTCTCACTAAGGGAGAACCAAATTACAATTACCTCTACCGCATCAATTGTGGCGGCGATAATTATACCGACGAATTCAATCAACAATGGGCGAAAGATGATAGCACCGTTTCCCGTTCGTGGGCTGCCGATTTCAAAGGTTTGAATCCATACCTGGCTAGTCAGGGAGTAACCAACGATCCAATTCGTGGAACACGCGACTGGTCATTGTTCGGTCATTTCCGTTTTGGGCGACATAAACTGAATTATCATTTTGCCGTTCCGGACGGGATTTATCGGGTGGAACTTTATTTCACCGAACCGTGGCATGGAACCGGCGGTGGCGTGGGTACCGATTGCGAAGGGCTACGGATTTTCGATGTGGCTGTGAATGACTCGATGGTATTGAACGATCTGGATATTTGGGCAGAGAGCGGTCATGATGGCGCATTGAAAAAGGTAGTTTATGCGACTATAAAAGGAGGGAAACTCGACATCTCATTCCCTAAAGTGAAGGCAGGACAAGCCGTGATTTCAGCTATTGCCATTGCGTCAGCAAACATGAGTTTGAAACCGGTTGTTCCAACAGAAACAGTGTGGTCATGGTCGGTAGCCGATAAGAATGTACTGGAAAAGACGCCGAAAGAAATGCTTCCCGAAGATAAAAACGTACGCGTAAGTACTGCTTACGAAGCCGAAAAAGCCATTTTGAAAGGTAAGTTTGAAAAAATAAGTGTAAAAACGAAAGCCGGAATTAGATTTGGAAAAGGGCTCGGAAGTTCGGTGCAGTGGACGGTTTCTACCGGATTGGCGCAAATTTATGCCTTGCGTTTCAACTATATGAACACAAGCGGAAAACCTGTAAAAGCACGTTTACAAATGATAGCTGCTAACGGCACCGTGGTGAAAAACGATGAGATCACTTTTACCGAAACGGTTGAAAAATGGAAACAAATCAGCACCACCACCGGAACGTTTATCAATGCCGGAACGTATCGGGTCATCATTTCGGGTGAAAATCTGAACGGACTGGGCTTTGACTCGTTGGAAGTGCAGTAGGTTGAATGTCGTGTTTGCGGGTTAGACCTACTTTGAGTACATTTCCCCTCGGTTTCACGTCTCTTTTGATATAATTATCCAATATGAAAAAGAGATTCACGACACTATTTTTACTCTATATACTTGTTTCTCATGTAGCCTGGAGTGCGAATGAAAATCGAACTCCAGGTGTTGATGCGCCCGACTGGGAAAATCATCATGTTCTTCAGATCAACCGCGAGCCTGCTCGTGCCGCTTTTATAGCTTTTGCACAACAACCGGGCGACTGCTCGTTGATATTGAACGGAAACTGGAAATTCCACTGGTCGCCAACTCCTGAGGGGCGAATCGCAGACTTTTTTACTCCTAAATTTGATGATTCCTCATGGAAAGATTTTCCTGTACCTGCCAACTGGGAAGTGAATGGTTTCGGAACACCCATTTATGTTTCCTCGGGCTATCCTTTTAAAATCGACCCTCCGCGGGTAACTTCAACCCCCAATGAAAAATATACTGCTTTCAAAGAGCGAAACCCGACTGGTCAATATCGGCGTTCGTTTACACTGCCTGCCAACTGGAAATCTGTCGGGCAGGTTTTCTTGCGTTTCGATGGCGTTCAAAGTGCATTTTACGTATGGATAAATGGCAAACGCGTGGGTTACAGCCAGGGAAGCATGGAACCGAGTGAGTTTAATGTGACTTCTTATCTGGTTGAAGACCAAAACAGAATTGCCGTTGAAGTGTACAAGTACTGCGACGGTTCGTACCTAGAGGATCAGGATATGTGGCGGTTTGGGGGCATTCAACGCAGCGTAACGCTTTATCATACCCCGCAAATCAGGTTGGTTGATATTGCTGTTCGCACATTGTTGGATAAACGCTATGAAAATGCAACACTGGAAGTGGATCCTAAATTGGCGGTTTTTGGAAACGAAACGGGTAATGGGTATAAAATCAGGGCAACGATTGAAAATGTGGTGAATGTTACGGCTGATGCTGCTTCCATTCTTAATCTCGACCACAAAGCAGCCTTGATGAACGAATGGAATCCTCAACGTGGTCCTCGCAAAACAGGTCGCCTAAAAGCTGAAATCGTCAACCCGCTTAAATGGACTGCCGAAACACCTCATCTCTATACTTTGTTGGTGACTCTGGAAGATAGTACCGGCAAGGTTGTTGAGCGTGTTCGTCAACGTATCGGTTTTCGTTCTGTCGAAATTGCCGGTGGTCAAATGTTGGTCAATGGTAAGCCGATCAGATTGCGTGGTGTGAATCGTCATGAGCATGATCCGCGATTGGGAAAGGTAATGACCGAATCCATGATGTTGAAAGATATTTTGTTGATGAAACGTGCTAATATCAATGCAGTGCGCACTTGTCATTATCCCAATGTAACCCGTTGGTATGAATTGTGCGACTCGTTGGGAATGTATGTGATGGACGAAGCAGATATTGAGGAACACGGTTTACGCGGCGGACTAGCTTCCGACCCGGATTGGGCGGGAGCTTTTCTCGATCGTGCTATTCGTATGGCGGAACGGGATAAAAATCATGCTTCGGTGGTGATGTGGAGTTTGGGCAATGAAGCGGGTTACGGACCTAATTTTGCTGCAAACTCAGCATGGTTGAAAGATTTTGACCCTACCCGTCCCATTCATTATGAAGGAGCACAGGGGGTAAATGGCGAACCGGATCCGTCGACGGTAGATGTGATCAGCCGTTTTTACCCACGCGTTCAGCAGGATTACCTTAATCCCGGAATGACAGAAGGAAGCGATGCCGAGCGCCCAGAAAATGCTCGTTGGGAAAGGTTGCTGAGCATTGCACAGCGCACCAACGATAACCGCCCGGTAATGACCAGCGAGTATGCCCATGTGATGGGAAATGCGGGTGGAAACTTGCAGGAATATTGGGATGAAATGTATTCGAATAAGCGCATGTTGGGTGGATTTATCTGGGAATGGGCTGACGAAGGAATTTTCAAGACCCTGCCGAATGGAAAAACACAGGTCGCGTACGGTGGTGATTTTGGCGATTACCCCAATCTGAAGACTTTCTGTATCAAAGGCGTTGTGACCAGCGATCGAGAAACAACACCAAAGTATCAGGAAGTAAAGAAGGTGTATCAACCGGTTGGTATTTTCAAAAAGGATGATAAGTTATTGATAATAAATCGTAATCATCATACAACGCTTTCGCAATATCGTTGTTTCTGGACAATGAATGTTGATGGAGTTTCCCGCTCTTCAAGGAGAGGGGTCGGGGGTGAGGTTAAAGGTGAAATCAATTTGCCTGAAGTTTACCCAGGCGACAGTACTCTTATCAAGTTACCCATTTCAGGTCGATTACCGGCGGGGGATGTACAATTGAAAATCTCTTTCGTGCTTCGCGAAACGTCACTTTGGGCAAAAGCAGGTTATGAAGTAGCTTATGAGCAATTTGAACTTCAAAAAGGAAAATTAGCTTCAACAGAAATAATAAACAAAGGAAAAGTGAAAGTTGAAGTGTTGGGTGAAAATATCAAAGCCTCGGGCAATGGTTTTTCTGCCAACTGGAATCTAACGTCAGGTAGTCTTACTTCTCTGATTTACAGTGGAAAGGAAGTGCTTTCTCAAAATGCTAAGGAATTCGAAAAACAACCGCTCGTTCAGGCTTTCCGAGCACCGACCGACAATGACAAAAGCTTTGGAAACTGGCTGGCAAAAGATTGGAAGTTGCAGGGACTTGATTCTCCCAGCGTGAGCGTAGACATGGTTCGTCATTCCCTTCGAAAAGACGGTGCTTTAGTGCTAGAAGTTCAGAAAACCAATCAGTATAAAGGTGGTAAAGTAGTTACAAAACTCACGTATACTGTTGCTACTGATGGGCGAATGGACTTGGAATGTCGGTTCAATCCGATAGATAATTTGCCCGAATTGCCCCGACTGGGAATTGCATTGGCTCTGCAGCCGGATTACAGTAATTTTACGTGGTACGGTCATGGACCGCAGGAAAATTATCCCGATCGTAAAGGCGCCACGCTTGTCGGTTTGTGGAGCGGAAAAGTAAGCGAACAAGCTGAGAAATATCCTCGTCCGCAAGATACGGGCAACAAAGAAGATGTCCGCTTTCTGCGATTGACGAATGCCAAAGGTCAGGGAATAAAAGTGGAAGCCGTAGAAAATACTTTTTCGGCTTCGGCATTGAATTATTCGGCAAATGACTTAGCTAACGAAGCGCATGAGTGCAACCTCGTACCCCGCAAGGAAACAATTCTGAGCCTGGACTGTGCGGTATTGGGACTTGGAAACAGCAGTTGTGGTCCGGGAGTATTGAAGAAATATGCTATTGAAAAAAAGGAGCATGTGCTGCACATAAGAATTACCAGAAACAAGTAAAGACGTACAACCTTGCGTCTCTAAAAAATATAAATTTAAAATAAAAAAATCATGAATTCAACTTTACGTGGCATAGTTCCACCATTAGTAACACCACTTTTAGATAATAACACACTTGATGTTGAGGGACTTGAGAGATTGATTGAACATGTCGTTGCAGGCGGCGTTCATGGTATCTTCATCCTTGGCACAACCGGTGAAGCGCAAAGTCTTAGCTTTGGTCTTCGTTGCGAAATGATTCGACAAACAGCAAAGATTCTGAAGAAACGCTTGCCTTTACTAGTTGGAATTTCTGATACATCCCTGGTAGATAGTATCTCATTGGCCGATTTGGCAGCCGAATGTGTTGCTGATGCTGTGGTTTCGGCGCCTCCGTATTATTACGCGACCGGTCAGGCGGAATTGGCCGAGTTTTACGAACAACTCATTCCCCAACTCAAACTTCCTATTTATCTGTACAATATGCCAACGCATACCAAAGTATCGTTTGCGCCTTCCACTATTCGTCGAATTGCCGAAAATCCCAATGTAATCGGGTTTAAGGACAGCTCTGCCGGTGGTGGATATTTTCAATCTATCATGTACGAAATGAGAGATCGACCGGATTTTTCTATCTTTGTAGGACCGGAAGAGATGATGGCTGAAGTGGTGCTAATGGGTGCACATGGCGGAGTAAACGGCGGTGCCAATATGTTCCCAAAACTGTATGTGGCACTATACAATGCGGCTGTGGCAAAGGACGTGGATAAAGTTCGTGAACTTCATGCTAAAGTAATGCAAATAAGTTCTTCTATTTATACCGTCGGAAGTTACGGTTCCAGCTATTTAAAGGGAGTAAAAGCAGGTCTTTCGGTGTTGGGTATTTGCAACGACTTTTTGGCTGCTCCGTTCAATAAATTCGACGATGAGCACAAAGCAAAAATTCGTGCTGCCATTGCAGCATTAGAATTGTAATTTTCTCTTTATGACCTTTCCAAAGTCTGAACTTTGGAAAGGTTTTCCTTATACCTTTTGTCTAAAATCTTGTTTCTTGACTTTTTTGTCTAAAAAATGAAAAACACAAAACTCTACCCGTGGTTGGTGGTGGCTATGTTGTGGTTTGTTGCTCTGCTCAATTATCTTGACAGGCAAATGCTTTCCACTATGAAACCATCCATGATGATTGACATAGCCGAGTTGGTCTCTGCCACCAATTTTGGACGATTGATGGCTATTTTTCTTTGGATTTATGCCTTGATGAGCCCGGTATCGGGACTTATTGCCGACCGCTTGAACCGGAAATGGTTGATTGTAGGGAGTCTTTTTGTGTGGTCGGGCGTGACGCTAATGATGGGTTATGCCAAAACATTTGATCAGTTGTACTGGCTTCGTGCCATAATGGGCGTTAGTGAAGCATTTTACATACCGGCCGGATTGTCGCTCATTGCCGATTATCATCAGGGTAAAACGCGGTCGTTGGCGATTGGAATTCATACTACCGGCATTTATCTGGGGCAAGCATTGGGCGGTTTTGGTGCGACGATTTCCAGTAATTTCTCGTGGCAATCTACTTTTCACTGGTTTGGTTTGTTGGGAGTTGGGTATAGTTTGATTTTAATTTTGTTTCTAAAAGAAAAGAAAGGCTATCTTTTTAATAAAACGGATGATAAATCGTTTCTCGAACGATTTCCCAAGTCGTTCAATGGCCTTGGAATTTTACTTGGAAATATCTCGTTTTGGGTGCTTTTATTTTACTTTTCGGCCCCGAGTTTACCCGGTTGGGCTACAAAAAACTGGTTGCCAACATTGCTTTCCGACACGCTTCATTTAGACATGGCGCAGGCAGGTCCGTTAGCAACTATCACCATGGCTATGGCTTCATTTGCAGGGGTTTTAATTGGTGGAATATTGTCCGATAAATGGGTGCAAAAGAATCTGAAGGGACGTATTTATACCGGAGTTGTTGGGTTGTCGATGACCATTCCGGCCTTGGTATTGCTGGGTTGCGGACATAGTTTTGCAACTATTTTGGGTGGTGCACTTTGTTTTGGACTGGGATTCGGGATTTTTGATGTCAATAATATGTCTATTCTTTGTCAGTTTGTATCACCACGTTACCGAGCTACCGGTTATGGATTAATGAATTTAGTGGGAATTTCATCAGGTGCTTTTATCACTAACTTCTTAGGAAAATCGATTGATGGTGGTAACTTAGGTAAAAATTTTGCCATGTTGGGTGTGGTTGTGGTGATTGCCATTGTACTTCAACTGACGATGCTGAAACCTAAAACGATTAACATGACGGAAGGTTAAATTTACGATCGAAAATGCAAACTATGAATAAAAATTATCAATTAATTACAGAGCAGGTTATCGTTCTCGCAAAAGAAGTTGCCATCTATATCAACCGAGAGAGTCTGAATTTTTCATTAGACAAGGTCGAAACAAAAAGTAAAAATGATTTTGTTTCTTATGTCGATCAGGAATCAGAAAAGCTTCTTGTAAAAGCCTTACGGGAAATCGTGCCCGAGGCAGGTTTCGTTACTGAAGAAGGTACCACAACCAAGGCCAACGGCGAAGATTATTTGTGGGTGATCGATCCACTCGACGGCACTACCAACTTTATTCATGGTTCTACGCCTTACGCTATCAGCATTGCATTGTCGTATAAAAATGAAATTGTAGTCGGTGTTATTCACGAAATTACCCGTGCCGAGACTTTTTATGCCTGGTAAGGGAGCAAATCTTACCTTGACGGAACAGAAATTCAGGTTTCAAAAGTAGATAGACTCTCCGATGCACTTATCGTTTTCGGGCGGCCACACCATTACATGGATCGTTATCCGGAGCTACTTGCTTCGGTGGATTATTTCATGAAAAATACACACGGTCTGCGTCTCAGCGGTTCGGCGGCGGTCGATTTGGCTTATGTGGCCTGCGGTCGTTACGACGGTCGTTACGAATTCAACCTCAAACCCTGGGACATTGCTGCAGGAGTACTAATCATTCAGAATGCCGGAGGTTTTGTTTGCGATTTTAATGGAGAAAACAAACATTTTGAGAATGGAATGGTTTTGGCTGCAAACGCAGGGATTTTTGATGAATTAAAAGAGAAAATTGGTGAAATATTTTCAGAATAAAAAATCCGTTTCGAGGAGGATCGAAACGGATTTTTATTTAATAACGTTAGCAAACTTTCACCACAGGAATTCCAATCAACGATGCCAGTTTATCTATTTTTGAACCCACATGCCCCACACCAATAGCGCAATGGTGTGATGGTCCGGCTTTGCTCCATTTATCCATAAATTGTTTTGCAGAAATTGGGAAACGATAACGACTATTCGTATTTCCTATCTGGAATGTTGGTCCTTCCACCGACTCTCCCTCAGCAACCAGTAAGAAGATGCCGTCGCATCCTTCACAAACAGAAAGGATAGTTACTGGGCCTTGTTTTACTGACATTTGAATAGAAAGCCCTTTACCCGGTTTGCCGTGATAAATGGGCAGTGGAACCAGATTCACTTTGCCTTCGGCAATGGCAAAATGCGCAGGGCCGTCGTGACCAAGCATTACTATATCGTCATTGAAATCCATGGCGTAAAATTCCGAGAATGAACCTCCTGTACCCAATTCAGCCATGATCTTCATTGCCTGAACATTTTTTACTTCGCATTCACCCGCAATTGGAATGTTTTTTCCCGTCAATAAAGTATTTCCTGGAATAATAGAAGTTACAATATTTTCGTACGGATTGCCGTTAGCGCCTTCGTAATAATAAGCCATTGAACCTAGATTATGAGCTGCAATCAATTTGTCCAAGGCGACAGAGGTTCGTGCAGCTCGTTCCAGTTCGTACTCCTCACATTCGTCACTTACCACAAAAGTTGTCTCAAATTCTTTCAGCTTAGTGGCGCATTCTTCATCTGTCACGGCGTCTCGAAGCTCTTTCAGTTCGCACATTTCCACCATTTCTATATGCGTTCCAAATACAGCCGATTGCAGGGTGACATCAGAGTAAACATCAAGCATGCCACCGTAGTAATGCCCTAAAATCCCCATACGATTGTGACGCATCGCAAAAGCCACTTTGGCAGCATCCACCCAATCTTCAATTTCCTTCCAGGCTTCATTATCGGCCAAGTAACCTGTAACAATATCATACTGAATTCGTGCCCGGTTAAATACACTGGCAATTTCAGGCACAGAACACGCCTGACAATGCGCCAACCATTCGCCGGTCATCTTGCCACGGTCTCCCATGCTGTTAATTTTAGCGTAGTCGATGGCTGCGACAGGTTGGAGATTCAATAGAATGACTGGAACTTTTAATTGTTGTGCAATGGGCAAGACTGTTGACGAAAGTGCATAAGTTGAGATAAATAAAAATACTATATCTACTTGTTCTTTACGAAGAAAGACTGCTGCAGTTTGTGCTTTTTTCGGATTATCTACCATTCCGGCATCAGCTACCGTTACGCCAAATGATTCGATACGTTGTTTAATCTTTAGTTGATACTCTTCTAGTCTTGGGAGTAGACTCTCAAATTGAGGCCAATAAGTATCAAGTCCAATGCCAAAAAGTCCGATTTTTAATGTTGGTTTTTCCATGTGAAATCTTTGAATAATTTTTTGATTTTAAAAGTTATGAATTATAGAAATTGTTGTATATTGTCTTTCATTTAAGTTTGCATTAGCAAAAGGAAATAATTAAAGTCATATGATTTAATAATGGAAAAATGGCAGAGTATAACCTCTGTACCAATGCAAAGACATGAAAATGCTTATTTATCAGAGACTTGCTGTCCCGTTAGTTATGCTCGCAAAAATTAAACATTATATTATGACCACTTCTTTAGTGGGTACAAATATACATTTTTCACGTCTATTCCTCATGTTGTCACGCGATTCAATTAAAACATTTTTCTCAATGAAACACCTGAAAATTTCCTTATATATTGTATTTCCCATATTATTGTTGATAATGCCCTTGACTGTTGTTTTCGCTCAAAAAGCAGTTCCTGTTACCGAACGAATCTATCTTTCCGGTCGTGGGTGCGATGATATGAAGCAATGGGATTTCTTCTGTACCGATGGTATGAACTCCAATAAGTGGACAAAGATCGGGGTGCCTTCGTGCTGGGAACTACAGGGTTTTGGAGAATATCAATACGGTATGCGCTGGTATGGAAAAGCCTTTCCGGATGGTGTTGCCAAAGAAAAAGGGATGTACAAATACGAATTTGACGTGCCTGAAAGCTGGAGAGGAAAGCAAATTTCGATTGTTTTCGAAGCTTCGATGACCGATACCGAAGTGAAAATAAATGGTCAAAAGGCGGGTGAAATGCATCAGGGTGCTTTTTACCGTTTTTCGTATGATATTGCCCGTCGATTAAAATTTGGAAAAAAGAACCTGCTCGAAGTTACGGTAAGCAAAGAAAGTGCCAATGCAGGCGTGAATCTGGCCGAGCGTCGTGCTGATTACTGGAATTTTGGCGGCATTTTTCGTCCGGTTTTTCTGGAAGTGAAACCGGCTATTCATATTGCTCAACTTTCCATCGATGCCAAAGCAGATGGTACTTTCAAAGCCAATTGCCAACTCAATAAAGTCATTGAAGGAGCTTCTCTCAAAACGATTTTAGTCGACTCCAAAGGAAATGAAGTTGCTGAAACATCGACTCCGGTGAAAGCTTCTGGCGACTGGGCTACTATTGAATTATCTACCAAAAGCCCAAAGCTTTGGACTGCCGAAACTCCCAACCGTTATACCGCGCAAGTTTCACTGATTGCAAACAATGGTGTTGTTCTTCATCAAATTTCTGAAAAATTCGGGTTTCGTACCATTGAAGTTCGTTTGAGTGACGGACTGTATATCAACGGTGTAAAAGTAAATATCCGCGGTGTCAATCGTCATAGTTTCCGTCCTGAAACTGGTCGCACACTTTCTAAAGCAAAGAATATAGAAGATGTTTTGCTGATTAAAAGCATGAATATGAATGCGGTTCGTTTGTCGCACTATCCTGCCGATCCTGAATTTCTGGATGCCTGCGACTCGCTAGGGTTGTATGTGGAGAATGAGTTTGGCGGATGGCATGGCAAATATGATACGCCAACCGGTGTTAAACTTATCGAAGAGATGGTGGAACGCGATGTGAATCATCCTTGCGTGACCTGGTGGAGCAATGGCAATGAAGGCGGTTGGAATGATGAGCTGAACGGTGAATTTCACAAATACGATGTTCAGTTGCGTCCGGTTATTCATCCGCAAGGCAATTTTGGAGGTTTCGAAACGATGCACTATCGCTCGTATGGCGAAACACAAAATTACCTGCGTAAGCCTGAAATCTTTATGCCTACCGAATTTTTACATGGTTTGTACGATGGCGGTCACGGCGCCGGCTTGTACGATTATTGGGAAATGATGCGCAAACATCCCCGCTGTGCTGGCGGTTTCCTTTGGGTATTGGCCGACGAAGGAGTGAAACGAGTAGATATGAACGGATTTGTTGATAATCAGGGGAATTGGGGTGCCGATGGAATTGTAGGGCCACACCACGAAAAGGAAGGAAGTTATTATACGATAAAACAAGTTTGGTGTCCGGTACAGGTTGTTGAGAAGAGTATTGATGCCAATTTTAATGGTACATTTACCATCGAAAACCGTTATGATTTTCTGAATACAACTACCTGTCGCTTTGTGTGGAAGCAAGTAAAATTCCCCACGGCTACCGACGAAAAAGGAACCGTAAAAGTATTGAAACAAGGCGAAATAAAAGCTGTTGACATTGCAGCTCATGGCATCGGAAAATTGAATATGAACACCACAATCGACTCGCAAGCTGAAGCACTTTATTTGACTGCTATTGACTATCGGGGCGAAGAGCTTTGGACCTGGTCATTCAAAATTCCAACTCAGAAAGCAGCTACGAATCCTACGGTTTCCGGCACTGTTCCTACAAATGAAGCAACAGCAGAATCATTGATAGTCACAGCAGGGAATCATAAATATACCTTCAGTCAAAAAGATGGTGAGTTGAAAGCTGTGGCCCTTGATGGAAAAGTGATGAGCTTTGCTAACGGACCACGTTTTATTGCTGCCCGTCGTGCCGATCGGTCATTGGATCAGTTCTATAATCATGATGATGAAAGCGCCAAATCGAAGGATCGTACTTATACCGAATTTACCGAAGCGGCCGTTTTCAAGGGCTTCGACGTGAAAGAGGATGGTAAAAATCTGATAGTGACAGCTAATTATAAATTGGGCAATCTTGATAAGGCGCAATGGACCATCTCTCCCGATGGAACATTAACACTGGATTACAGTTACAACTTTAGCGCAGTGGTTGATTTGATGGGTGTGAAATTCGATTATCCGGAGGACAAAGTGCAAAGTAAGCGTTGGTTGGGCGATGGTCCGTATCGCGTTTGGCAAAACCGTTTACACGGAACAGTTTATAATGTTTGGAGTAACGATTACAACGATCCTATTCCGGGTGAATCGTTTACTTATCCCGAATTCAAAGGCTATTTTGCAAATGTGAGTTGGATGAATTTGAAAACTTCGGAAGGTGAAATCAGCATAACCAACGAAACCCCAAATTCGTATGTGGGTATTTATGAACCGCGCGATGGTCGTGATAAATTGCTTTACACCTTGCCAAAAAGTGGAATTTCCATACTGAATGTAATTCCTGCTGTGCGCAACAAAGTAAATGCAACCGATTTGATTGGTCCTTCATCTCAACCGAAATGGGTGGATGGTGTGTATAATGGACGAATTGTATTGAAGTTTAAATGACCCCCTAGCCCCTAAAGGGGAACTAAATTAGCCCTTCTGTATATGATAGATAAAGAAAATATAATAGACGAAAGTAACTCTAATTCCCCTTTAGGGGTTAGGGGTTCTTTTGTGGTCATTTTACTTTTAGTGTTTAGTTGTTCCGTCTTTTCCCAATCATCCCTCTATACCCAATTCAAAACGCCACCTGCCGAAGCCAAGCCCTGGACTTTCTGGTATTGGATGCACGGAGCCGTTTCGAAAGAAGGTATCCGTGCCGATCTCAAAGCTATGCAGGAAATAGGGTTAGGTGGTGCGTATCTGATGCCGATCCGTGGTATGGAAGGAACTGATTATCCACATCCGGTTTCGCAACTTACGCCTCAATGGTGGGAGATGGTTCGCTATAGTTTTCAGATAGCCGATAGTCTGGGATTGAAAATGGGGATGCATATTTCCGATGGTTTTGCACTTGCCGGAGGACCATGGATCAAACCAGCCGAATCAATGCAAAAAGTGGTTTTTACAGATACCATTGTCAAAGGTGGTAGCATCAAAAACGTTGCTCTTCGTCAACCCGAAATAGTTCAGAATTATTACGAGGATATTGCAGTTTATGCACTTCCAGTCTTAAAGTCTGTTTCGACAACTGAAGATACTCCGTTTTTTAAAGTCTTTAGTAAAGATGGTAAAGAGCTTCCCCCCTCTCCTCTAGGAGAGGGGTCGGGGGTGAGGTCGGAATCCCCTTGCTACATTCAATATACTTACAACAAACCTTTCACGCTTCGAACGATTGAGATTACTCCTACGGGCAACAATATCCAATCGCAACGCCTGGCCGTTTCGGCAAGTGATGATGGTGTGAATTTTCGGTTGATTAAGCAATTAGTTCCTGCTCGTCAGGGTTGGCAAAATACCGGTTTTAATAGTACATTTTCTATTCCACCAACCTCAGCAAAGTATTTCCGACTTTCGTGGACACCCGTTGGTAGTGAACCCGGTAGTGAAGAGTTGGATGCTGCCAAATGGAAACCAACCCTGAAAATAAAAGCGATTAAGCTAAGTTCTGAACCGCGAATCAATCAGTGGGAAGGTAAAGCGGGTTTGGTGTGGCGCATTGCTGACGAAACAACAGCGCAGGAAATTCCAGCGACAGCTTGTACACCAATAAATCAAATTATCAACCTTACAGCATATTTCAAAAACGGACAGCTAACCTGTAAATTACCAAAAGGCAACTGGCGTGTTCTGCGGATGGGTCACACTTCTACCGGCACGACAAATGCCACCGGTGGCGGAGGAAAAGGATTGGAATGTGATAAATTCTCGCAAGCTGCCGTTCAAAAACAATTTGATAACTGGTTCGGTGCTGCTTTTGCCAAAACTGATTCGGCGCTGGCACATCGCGTGTTGAAATTTATGCATATCGATAGTTGGGAATGTGGTAGTCAGAATTGGAGCGATAGTTTTGCTGCAGAATTCCGTACGCGTCGTGGGTATGACTTGATGCCATATTTGCCATTGTTGGCAGGCTATTCCATCGATAGTGCCGAAAAATCAGAACAGGTTTTATGGGATGTGCGTGCTACCATTGCCGAGCTTGTGAACGACGTATTTTTTAAAGTTATGGTGAAGAATGCTAAAGCCTATGGTTGTGAGACTTCGGCTGAAAGCGTGGCACCCACCATGGTGAGCGATGGCATGTTGCATTTCAAGGAAGTGGATCGCCCAATGGGTGAATTTTGGCTAAAGAGTCCAACACACGATAAACCCAACGATATGCTCGATGCTATTAGTGGTGGACATATTTACGGCAAAAATATTATCCAGTCCGAAAGTTTTACCCAGCTACGCACCAACTGGAACGAAGACCCGGCGATGTTGAAACCCATTCTCGATCGTAATTTTGCACTCGGCATCAACAAAGTTTTCTTTCATATTTTTGTGCATAATCCTTATCTAAACAAAGCTCCCGGAACGACCCTCGACGGTATCGGACTGTACTTTCAGCGCGACCAGACCTGGTGGAAACAAGGCAAAGCTTTCGTCGACTATGTAGCACGCTGCCAGACATTGTTACAATACGGTCATCCCGTTACGGATATTGCCGTGTTTACAGGCGAAGAATTTCCCAGACGTGCATTGACGCCTGATAAATTAGTTCCGCTTTTGCCCGGAATTGTAGGTAAAGAACGTGTGGAAAGCGAACAAAAACGCTTGGCTAATATCGGTCAACCGATGCGTGAAATGCCTGCCGGAGTGAACCATTCTGCCAATATATTGAAAGCCGAAGACTGGGTGAATCCATTGAATGGGTATGCTTACGATTCGTTCAATAAAGATGCTTTGCTGCGGTTGGCAAAAGGAGAAAATGGACAAATGAAATTACAGGGTGAGGCTGAATATAAAGTTGTTATTTTTCCAAATGGAGATAAATACTCCAATGAAACTCTTGCCGCGATGGATCAGTTGAGACAAGCAGGTGTAGCTATCCCGGTATTGCCAGTTCAAACAAATTTAGCCATTGAACCGGATGTGCTTGTGCCGAAAAATGTTGCATGGACGCACCGAAGAGGAGAAAATACTGATATTTATTTTATTTCTAATCAGGAAAATATAGATAAATGTATTGTTGCTTCATTCCGCGTCGAGGGAAAAAATCCTCAACTTTGGAATGCTGTGACCGGACAGATAAGTACTCCGACAGAATGGAAATCCGAACAAGGAAGAACGCAGATGAAGCTAAATTTATCGGCATCCGAATCGGTTTTCGTAGTGTTTGAGAATGGGAATAGCATTTCAAAAACAGAGCCGACAACTGAAGCTCCAACAGCAGCTGAATTAAAAGCCAATTGGAATGTTACTTTTTTGAGTAACAAACAATCGGTTGATACAGACAAACTTTTCGACTGGAGCAAAAGCGAAAATCCATTGATTAAGTATTATTCGGGAACAGCCATTTACAAAACCAATTTCAACAATGCCAGCAAGAGTAAATCGGTTTGTTTGAATCTTGGAAAGCTGTCGAGTCTTGCCACCGTTCGCGTAAATGGTATTGATTGCGGAACAGTCTGGACGGCTCCTTATCAGGTTGATGTCACAAAAGCATTAGAAAGAGGCATTAATACACTCGAGATAGAAGTCTGCAATACCTGGGCAAATGCCATAAACGGTTCTGATAAAAGAACGCCACCATTCCCGGGAATATGGACAAACGGCAAATATCGCATGAGTGAAGATAAGCTAATGGAGTCTGGCTTGATAGGTCCGGTAACGATTATTCAAAGATAAAAACAACATTATATGAAACGCATTTCAAACATATTATTCATATTCCTATTTTCGATTTCAGTCGTTCATGCCGAAGTCAAACTTCCGGCAATTTTTTCCGACAATATGCTCCTTCAGCAAAACACGCAAGTGAATCTCTGGGGAAAAGCAGAGGCCAACAAAACCGTTATTATCAAGGCTTCGTGGAACAAAACGGCTATCAAAACCACAGCTGATAGCAATGGAAACTGGAAAGCATCGATAAGCACGCCTAAAGCCGATGGCAAAAAATACACATTAACTTTGAGTGATGGAAAATCATTGACTCTGAATAATCTTATTTTGGGTGAACTGTGGCTTTGCTCCGGTCAGAGTAATATGGAAATGCCCATGAAAGGCTTCAAAAATCAAGGTGTGGAAGGCGGCAATATGGATATTCTGAAAAGCACGAATCCGAACCTGCGCTTATTCACAGTAAAGCGAAATTCTACTATTCAAGCGCAAACCGATGTGACCGGAAAATGGGAAGAAGCCACACCCGAAACAGTAAAAGAATTTAGCGCAACGGGGTATTATTTCGGACGATTGTTGCAGGAAACACTCAACGTTCCCGTAGGATTGGTACTCAGCGCATGGGGCGGCTCGAGCGTGGAAGCATGGATGACCGAAGATATGTTGCGTGCTTTTCCGTCAGTAAAAATCCCAAAAACAGAAGCTGACATCAAAGAGAAAAACCGCACACCAACAACGCTTTATCAGGCTATGATCAATCCGATTGCCGGACTCACGATCAAAGGCGTGATCTGGTATCAGGGCGAAACTAATTACGATCGTGCCGATTCGTATGCCGCTATGTTCAGCACTATGGTGGGTGGATGGCGGAAAAACTGGGTGCAAGCCGATACGATTTCCTTCTATTATTGCCAGATTGCCCCTTACGATTATTCAATTATTACCGAAAAAGGCAAAGAAGTCATTAATTCGGCCTATCTTCGTGAAGCACAAATGAAAGCCGAAGCGATGATGCCTAAATCGGGCATGGCGGTGTTGATGGATGCAGGTTACAAAGGGGGCATTCATCCTCCGAAAAAACAAATCCCGGGTGAACGACTGGCTCTGCTGGCTTTGACAAAAACATACGGACTGAAAGGCGTTGCTTCTGAAAGTCCGGTGTATAAAAATATAGAAATTCAGGGCGACACGGTGATAGTTAATTTCGACCGTGCACCGATGTGGATTTCGGCAAAGAACTTTGAATCGAAATTGTTTTCGGTTGCCGGTGCCGATAAGGTTTTTCATCCGGCTAAGGCGTGGATTGTCCGCAGTAAAATGTATGTAAAAAGTGAAGATGTGAAGCAACCCGTAGCGGTGCGTTATGCATTCGAAAACTATGCTGACGGCGATTTGTTCAGTACCGAAGGCTTGCCTGTGTCAAGTTTCAGAAGTGATAATTGGTAGTCTGATGAACCACATAGGCACATAGAAATCAGAGAATAACTATGTACTCTATGTGCCTATGTGGTTTAAAATAAACAAATGAATAAGCTAAAATATATATTCTTTTTCTTGTCTATTTCTTTTGTTGTAAAAGGAGTGGAGCCGAATTATGTATGGACTTCCCCCTCGCATAATTCCTCCGAATCCATGCCTTGCGGGGGTGGTGAAATTGGGATGAATGTGTGGGTGGAAAATGGTGATCTGTTGTTTTACGTAAGCAGGAGCGGGGCTTTCGACGAGAACAATACCATGCTTAAACAAGGTCGTTTTCGGGTTCGACTTTCGCCCAATCCATTCCTTAATGCTACCGACTTTAGGCAGGAACTGAAACTCAACGGCGGTTATGTGCAAATTTCTGCCAACGGCACGACTATCCAACTTTGGGGGGATGTTTTCAAACCTATAGTTCATCTTGAAATTAAAAGCGGAAAAAATATTGCTTCCGAAGTCCATTACGAAAACTGGCGTTATGCCGACCGCCTGATTCGCAAAGGCGAAGGTCAGCAGAACTCTTATAAGTGGGCACCTCCTAAGGGATTGTTTACAACGAAGGATTCTATTGCTGCTTCCGGAAATTCCGTTACTTTTTATCACCGTAATCCAGCCCAAACAGTTTTTGATATTACTGTTGCTCAGCAGGGTCTGGAAAGCGTAAAGGCGCAACTTTATAATCCCATTGCCAACCTGACTTCGGGAGGTAAAATGTGGAGCGATAACCTTCTTTTTGCCGGAACGGAAAAAGGGACTTATGCCGGAACGGATTTTCAGGCCTGGGTTTTCAGAAGCAAAAAAGCCTTTGTAAAACAGACAATAAACATAGCCTTGCAGACCTCACAAGCTGCAACGGTGGATTCGTGGAAAGCTGATTTGGCAAAAACAGTATCAACACTTAACCCGAAAACCGACCGCAAACAAACCATAGCCTGGTGGAATACTTTTTGGAACCGCAGCTTTATCCGTGCGGAAGGTGAAGCGGCTGAGCTTACGCGCAATTACACTTTGTTCCGCTATATGCTTGGTTGCAATGCTTTGGGTACGGCACCGACGCGTTTTAATGGAGGACTGTTTACTTTCGATCCGGTATTTGTTGATTCGATGCAGGGCTTTACACCCGATTATCGTAAGTGGGGAGGTGGTACGTTTACCGCTCAGAACCAACGGCTCGTGTACTGGCCTATGCTGAAAAGCGGCGATTTTGATCTTATGATTCCTCAATTCGACTTTTACAATAAGCTATTGAAAAATGCCGAACTGCGCTCCAGAGTTTATTGGGGACATGGTGGTGCTTGTTTTGCCGAACAACTGGAAAATTTTGGGTTGCCCAATCCAAGCGAATATGGTTGGAAACGCCCCGATTATTCGGACAAAGGTGTGGAATACAACGCATGGCTCGAATATGAATGGGATACTGCGTTGGAATTTTGCCAAATGATATTGGAAACTAAGGAGTATGCCAATGCGGATATTTCGAAATACAAACCGCTGGTTGAAAGTTGTGTCCGTTTTTTCGATGAACATTATCGTTACTTAGCTGATCATCGCGGACGGAAAGCACTTGATGGAGACGGTAAGCTGATTCTTTTTCCGGCTTCGGGGTGTGAAACCTACAAAATGGCGAACAATCCGGCCAGTACGATTGCAGCTTTGCGAACGGTTTTGAAGTCGATTGGGAATGATTCTTTGTTGAAAACTATTCCATCTATTCCATTGAGAGAAGTGAACGGAAAAACAATGATTTCGCCCGCTAAAACCTGGGAGCGGGTAAATAATACCGAAGCACCTCAGCTCTATCCTGTTTTTCCGTGGCGGATTTTTGGAGTAGGAAAAGACAGTCTGGAAATTGCTCGTAACACCTATTGCTACGACACAGATGTTTTAAAATTCCGTAGTCACGTGGGTTGGAAACAGGACAATATCTTTGCCGCTTGTTTGGGGTTGACCTACGAAGCCAAGCGACTCAATACGCTCAAGCTAGCCAATGGTCCGCATCGCTTCCCTGCCTTTTGGGGCCCCGGCTTCGACTGGACACCCGACCATAACTGGGGTGGAAGTGGCATGATTGGTTTGCAGGAAATGCTATTGCAAACTACTGATGATGGGCGAATCCTGCTTTTCCCTGCCTGGCCGCGTGAGTGGAACGTACATTTTAAACTCCATGCTCCTAAAAATACAACAGTAGAGGCTGAGCTAAAAGATGGAAAAGCGAGGGTGATTTCAATAATTCCTAAAAATAGAAGAACGGATATTGTAATTATGATAAAATAATATAAACTTAGCGGACGTTGCAGTTACATTTAGTTTCTGCCAACGTCTGTTTTGTTTGACACTTTGAGTATTTTTGTAAATAAAACAAATGCTTTTCGGGAGTGATCACCTCCAACGGAGCCGTCGTCTACTCCGAAAGAGCAAAACTTTGCCCCCAATGGGTAAAACTTTGCCACTAAAGAGCAAAACTTTGGGCTCGATGGGTAAAACTTTGCCATTAAAGAGCAAAACTTTGCCCCTGATGGGTAAAACTTTGCTCTTGACGAGCAAATGATGCTTCTCAATGAGTAAATAGTATAAATAACAGAACAATATATCATGAAACTAAAACACATTTTCATTCTTGCATGTATTCAAGGTGCTTGTTTTGCACTATCAGCCGCCGAAACTTCCGTTGCGGGATTTTTTCCCATGGCGGGCAGTGGCAGGCAAGTCTATAATTTTAATACCGGCTGGCACTTTCATCGGGGCGATGTAAAAAATGCCGATCAAACGGATTGCGACGATTCGCGCTGGGAAGTGGTGGCTGCACCGCACACCGTGGAACTGATGCCTGCCGAAGCCAGTGGATGCCGAAATTATCAAGGTGTCGCGTGGTATCGCAAACGTTTTGTGGTACCTACTGATGCAAGAGGCAAAGACGTACTGATACATTTCGAAGCCATCATGGGCAAGCAAAAAATTTACCTCAACGGCAAACTGGTAAAAGAGCATGTGGGTGGCTATTTACCGATAACGGTTGATCTTACTGCTCTTGGAACGCAAGCCGGTGATACTTGCCAATTGGCAGTAATGGCCGATAATAGCGACGATAAATCTTTCCCTCCCGGCAAACCTCAAATTACTATGGATTTTGCCTACCACGGTGGCATGTATCGCGATGTGTGGATGATTTGCAAAAACAAAGTGGCTATAACTGATGCTGTTGAGGCAAATAAAACTGCCGGTGGCGGTGTATTTGTGCATTACGATAATATAAGTGCCAAAAGTGCTGATGTGTTTATTAATACCGAGTTGAAAAACAGCACAGCTAAGCCAAGAACAGTAATGTTGGAAACTTCGCTGGCAGATATTTTAGGTAAAATAGTCAAAAAAATAAGCTCAAAGATTACGCTGCAAGCGGGTGAATCGAAAACAATCTATCAAAAAACAACGGTAGCTAATCCGCAACTTTGGTCGCCAGAAACCCCGAATTTGTACAAAGTGAATTTGTTGGTAAAAGAAGGTAAAACCGCCATTGATGGTGGAACCGTTCGCGTGGGAATTCGCAAAGCCGAGTTCCGTAGTAAAGATGGATTTTATTTGAACGATAAACCTTACGGGCAACTGATGGGTGGCAATCGCCATCAGGATTTTGCCTATGTGGGCAATGCAGTTCCCAACTCACAACAATGGCGCGACGTAAAACGCCTTCGTGATGCCGGTTGTGTGATTATCCGCACGGCTCACTATCCACAAGATCCGGCTTTTATGGATGCCTGTGACGAACTGGGTATGTTTATCATTGTGGCTACTCCGGGCTGGCAGTTCTGGAACAAAGACCCACAGTTTGAACAATTGGTGTATGAAAATACCCACAACCTGATTCGCCGTGATCGGAACCATACATCGGTAGTATTGTGGGAGCCCATTTTGAACGAAACCCGTTTTCCAAAGGACTTTTCATTGAATTCTCTGAAAATAACGAAGGACGAATTTCCTTATCCGGGAGCTCCGGGTGCTGCTGCCGATTTGGCATCGGAAGGAGTAAAAGAAAACTACGATGTGGTGTATGGCTGGCCAACCGACGAAGGCAAAGTGAAACAATCGCTCTTCACCCGCGAATTTGGTGAGAATGTTGATGATTGGTATGCACATAATGCCAATAATCGCGCCAGCCGGAGTTGGGGCGAAAAACCAATGTTAGTAGCTGCTCTATCGTTGGCCGATTCGTACGACGCCATGTTCCACACCACCGGACAATTTGTAGGCGGTGCGCAATGGCATCCTTTTGACCATCAACGCGGTTATCACCCCGATCCGTATTGGGGCGGTATCTTCGATGCGTTCCGTCAACCAAAATATGCTTATTATTTGTTCAAAAGTCAGGTTTCTCCAAACGAAAAACATGGTGGAGCAGATTTAGGACCAATGGTGTATGTTGCCAATGAAATAACACCTTTCTCTGATAAAGATATGGTAGTATTCAGTAATTGTGACTCGGTACGACTGACTGCTTACGAAGGTAAATCGATTACCAAACCGGTAGTTCATGCCAAAGGTCACATGCCTTATGCACCTGTTACCTTCGAGAACGTGTATGATTTCTGGCAAATGCGCGACGTCACTTACAAACAAAAGAACTGGCAAAAAGTAAGCTTCCTTGCCGAAGGAATTATCAACGGAAAAGTGGTGTGCACTGAGAAGAAAATGCCTTCGCGCCGTTCAACCAAAATCCGTTTGTATATTGATAATCTGGGTAAATCGCTCGTTGCCGATGGATCCGACTTTGTGATTGTGGTTGCTGAAATTACCGACGATATCGGCAATGTACGCCGACTGGCAAAGGATAATATAGTGTTCACGGTCGAAGGTGAAGGCGAAATTATTGGTGACCAAACTATTGGTGCCAATCCGCGTGCTGTGGAGTGGGGAAGTGCTCCGGTACTGATTCGTTCTACCACCAAAGCCGGAAAGATCAAGGTAAAAGCGCACGTTCAGTTCGAAGGAACACAAGCACCTACTGCTGCCGAAATAGAATTTGAAAGCGTTTCGGCTGACTTGCCTTTTTGTGCAATGGATATTCAAAAGACAAAAGGAACAAAAAAGGATAGTGCACCAAAAAACATCAAGCAACTCACCGATGCTGAAAAGCAAAAACTGCTCGATGAGGTGGAAAAACAGCAAACGGAATTTGGTGAAAAGAAATAAATCAATTGCCTCCTGCTTTAGCTGGAGGCAATGAATCAAACAATCATGAACAACAAAAAACTTTCCATTCTCCTCGTCCTTGCGCTGACATTTTCTTCCGGCCTTTTTGCGGAAGTGATTCTCCCAAAAGTGATTGGTCACAACATGGTGCTGCAGCGCTACAAGTCTGTTCCAATCTGGGGTACGGCTTCCAAAGGCGAAAAAGTGACAGTGACTTTTGGTGGGCAGCGGAAAGAAACTGTTGCCAATGATTCGGGTAAATGGGTGGTGAATCTGAACCCC
>Ga0302321_100000033_pt1 | contig 127986 bp, 109 predicted proteins | sample Fen_T0_1_FD_202505 | JGI IMG/M metagenome (GOLD analysis project Ga0302321, IMG submission 202505) | Peat permafrost microbial communities from Stordalen Mire near Abisko, Sweden - Fen_T0_1 | ecosystem: Environmental > Terrestrial > Soil > Wetlands > Permafrost | place: Sweden: Abisko...
CGCCATCCTGAACCAGGGCGGCAGCAGCACCGTTGGAGGTAACGGGCAAAGCACCGGTGGCAGGGCGGTGGCCAGTAACGGCGGTGCCGGCGGCTCGACTGCCAATTCCGGCGGTGCGGTTCAAGGCGGCGGCGATGCTGGCAATGGCGTTCTGACCGGAGGTAGTCAAGGCTTAGGTGGTGTTGCCATCAAAGGCGGGGCCAGTAACGTCGTTGGTGGCGCGATAACTGGCGGCAACGTTTCGAGCAGTGCGGTGGCCGCGGGCGCTGCACCGGCAGCAAGCAACGGGGATCCCACTCAACCAGCGAGCGGGTGTTCATGCGTCACGGCCGGCAGCCAGTCTTCGCAACACTGGAGGCTTGGGCTCTTGCTCGGCCTCGGACTGGTGGCGCGGCGTCGAAGCAGACGAAGCCAAACCCAGAGAAGGTTCGACTGAACGCACTGCTGCATGGTTCAGCTCGCGGCTTCGACGTTGGAGCGATCCACGGCCATGAATTTGGCGACGCAGCGATTGCAGGCAGCAAAAGGCTTTTTGCGCCGCCGTTCGCGCCGGCTACGCGCTCGAGCGCTGTTCCAGAGTTCGGCTAGCGTGGATTGCTTGAAGTTGCTCCCCGGCAGAAGTCGGGATAGTCCACGCAGAATTATGTGCACGTGCCCGAGGCGCACCAAATCGTCGGCAAATTCCGGCAGACGGGTGCCATTGGTGTCGATGGCAACAAAGAGGCCACGCCGATTGATGTGTTCCAAGAGTTCGCGGATCCCTCGAGGCATAAGATGGCTCGCCGCCGCGAATAAGGATCATCCTGATGTTATGCTCGCTCGCTTCGTCGACCGCGCGCTTCCATTCGGCCAGTGTCATCACGGGCGCGCGAAGTAGAGGCCGGTCACGCATGTAACCCGAGTCACTCCGTTGTGCGCACATTCGGCAGCGAAGGTTGCATGCATTGGTAACCGTGAGCGATACGTAGCTCGGACAAGAACCCTCCGATGGCAGAAGATACACGGGCAGGTCGCCGACTTATTTGCGCGCCGCGTCGGGATGCCAGGATCAATTGGGCATGGTTGAACCGGGTGCTGAAGGATCAAGCAACATCAACGGGCCGTGGCATTCTCACTAGCTAGAGCTTCCCTTAGGTCGGCGTCGACATCCGTCCTGGCTGGAATCACGACCGCGGCGTAGGGCCGAGCGAGTTACGCCCTCCGTCTTAGCGGCTCGATAGTGAGCCGGGGGCATCAGTGTAAGTGTACGTAATTACGTTATTATGTTGTGTCGAGACACTTCGGGGTGAATTGGTGCTTCACCATCGCGCCGCGGCCCGGGCACGCTGGCCACACGGAAATCGTCTCCGTGACCTTCACGACGAGGTTCTGGCGGGCGTAGACGAATACAAGCGACCGCCTTCGTGCGTGAACCGTTCTCGGCGTATGTTGCTACTGTCTGTACCGCAGGAACTTCTGACTCCGCCAGTCCATGCCCATTCGCCGTTTCCACGTGCCGCTGTCTTTGGTGGCTGATCCACCGACCAGCACGGTTAGCGATACCGAGCTCGGGCAGGCGCTTGTTGCAGGAGCGGTCTGGGCGCAAGCCGAAACCTGGAATCGTTTTGCGCCGATAGTTTTCGGAATGGCCGCGCGTGCCCTGGGGTCAGAAGCCGAAGCCGAAGACGTTGTTCAGGAAGTCTTCTACCGCTTACTCGTGAAGGCCAAATCGCTGCGTAGTCCGGAGAGTCTGCGCAGCTTCGTCGTCTCGTTCGCTATTCGTATTTTGAAATGGGAGCTCCGCAAGAAGCGAACGCGCAGCTGGCTATCCTTCAATCAACCGGTGATGCTTGTCGATATCGCATGCGAAGCGCTCGACTTCGAGTCGCGGGATCTTCTGCAGAAATTCTACGCATTCCTAGCGCGCCAAGCCCCGCGGGAACGGCTCGTGCTATCGCTCCGCTACCTGGAATCAATGACGGTCGAGGAGATCGCCAAGTCGATGGAGCTCTCGGAGTCGACAGTGAAACGGTCACTTGAATGCGCCAGAAAAGAGCTTCTGCGTTGGATCGAGACCGATCTCGGACCGATCGGACATTTCGAGGGAAGGCGTGAATCCAATGGAACCTGATCGCGGCGAACGGATCGATCCACCGGTGCTGGCGACTTTGACTACGCTCGCCCACCAGAACGTGCGACCCGCCACCCCTGAGCAACTTCGCCGGGGATGGTCGGTCGTATCGGCCCGGTTTGCTGCACGCCAAGTGCGCCAGAGAAGTCTGGTGCGCCTGTCCGTCGCCGCGACGGCATTCGCTGCGCTCGTATTTCTCGCGTTAGGCCCCCTATCTAGGTACTGGTCGCAGGCGCATCCGCCTGTATCTGTGGCGATGGCCTACGAGGTTCACGGTGGGACCGTCGTTGATGGCGGTTACCTTCGTGAATCGGGCAGCAAGGGAGTCAAGCTTATCTTTGCGGAGGGCTCCGAGTTCTTGCTCCTACCAGGCACGCGCGGCCGTCTGGGTGCCGTCTACAACAACGGTGCTCGCATTGCCATCGAGCAGGGTGCAGCGTCGTTCCAAGTCACTCCGCGTGCCCATGCAAATTGGCTCGTGGACGTGGGCCCCTTTCTGGTTACTGTGAAGGGGACCGTATTTACCGTCTCTTGGGATGCGGCTACGGAAAGATTTGAGCTTCGGCTGCAACATGGTCAGGTGTCGGTTACTGGTCCCGTCGCCGGAGGAGCGATTCCGCTTCGCGCGGGCCAGCGGCTAGTGGTCAATTTGCCGAAGGAAGAGATCACGATTACCGAGCAGAAGCCGGAAGAAGCTTGGACCAGTTCGCCCCCAACAGGAACTGGAGTTACCACGGCGGATCTACCAACCAACGACCAGCCGTCACGAGGGTTTGCGGGTCAGGGGACAGCGGAATCATCCGTGGCTGTGATGCCCAGGACAAGTGCCAAGCGCGCGTGGGCAGATGCGGCGGCAGCTGGCGATTGGGACCAGATCCTTGCTGATGTTGACCGCATTGGCGCAAAACGATCGCTCGCCGAAGCGTCGAGTGAAGAGTTGTTCGCGCTGGCAGACGCTGCGCGCTATCGGGGCCGCACCGCTTTGGCCCGAGACGCATTGTTGGCTGAGCGGATGCGCTATCCCGGAACGGCTCGAGCGCTCGACGCCGTATTCTTGCTTGGTCGACTGGAAGAATCAAACCTTGGTGGGATCCGAAGGGCCATGTCCCGCTATGACGAGTACCTGACGCGCGCTCCAAACGGCACTTACGCTTCGGAGGCGCTCGGTCGAAAGATGATCGCGACCAGCAGGCTCGAAGGAGCCTCGCTAGCGAAGCCAGTTGCCGAGGAGTATCTCTTGCGTTTCCCAAGCGGTACATACGCTGGGGCAGCCCGAGCGCTGCTGAAGACTCCGTGAGACGCACCGCGGTGGGGCGGCCCACAATCGGCGTTTCCATTGTGCTGGCAATGTTCTGGGCGACCACGTCGTTGGCGGCAACAGTAGTGCTGGTGCGTCCTCCGCAACCCGCCTCAGGCATGACAGAAGCACTCGCACGAATCAACGGCGAGTTGGCGTCGGCAGGTTTTGAAATTGAAGTCGTCGATGGAGCGGCCATCCTTGGCACGACTGGAGGCTCCCGTGACTGGCTGGAGAAGTTGGCTTCACGCCGCGGCGCCGACGCCGTTGTCGCTGTCATCGGAGACAAGGCGCCCGACTCCGTCGAGGTATGGGTCATCGACAAAGTGACCGGCAAGTCGGTAGTGCGAAGGGTTCCATTTCGGCCTTCGTCCCCAAAGGGTCCTGAAACTCTGGCCATTCAAGCCGTCGAGCTGCTGCGCGCAAGCTTTCTCGAGATTGATCTTTCATCGAAGTCGAGTCCCGCACAAGCCAAGGGCGCCCCGCCGCCGACTGTGGTTCACTTCGTCGAGCACGACCGAAAATCGGAACCGTCGGAACGATTCGGCGTTGAGTTGGGCGGTGCTGCCATCATCGGTTTGGGTGGTGTTGGCCCGGCGATCACGCCGATAGCGCGCTTCGACTGGGCCATTCGCCCCTGGTTCATTGCACACGTAACTGCCGCTGGCATGGGAAGTCGGTCAACCGTTGAGGCCGCAGCCGGCATCGCTCAGGTATCGCAAGCCTTCGCCCTACTAGGCGCGGGTTATCATTTCAAGGGTGGTCGGCGGTTGACGCCATTCATTTCGCTGGCGGTTGGGGCATTGCATACCTCGGTCGAGGGGCGAGCCGTCAATCCCTATCAAGGCAACAACGCCGACCAATGGTCATTGCTCCTTGATAGCGAATTCGGTGCAGTTGTGCCGTTGCAGGACCGCCTCTATTTTTCGTTATCGGCGCATGCGCAAGTCGGCGAGCCTTACCCAGCAATTCGCTTCGCTGGTGCTGGTGTCGCCACTGCGGCGCGCCCCAATGTCCTTTTGACGCTGACGATGGGTGCCTGGCTATGAGTCAGCTTCAACGATTCGAACCATTCGCGTTGCTCTTGCTGGCAACCATTGGCTGCAATCCCAGCAATTTGGACGTAATTTCGCGCATCCCGGCGAGCGAAAGTGTCGCAGGCAAAAGTAGCGTTGCAGGTCAGACTAGCGTTAGTGGCAATAGTAGCGTTGGCGGTGGCAGCAGTGTCGTTGCCTGTCCGTCGCCAGCGTTGAAAGCTGGGGATACCGACGTCACGGTGCAGGTGGGGACGACGACTCGTAGCTACCTCCTGCATGTGCCTTCGATATACGACGGGCGCACGCAGGTACCGCTCATCGTAGACTTCCACGCCCTCACCGGCACGGGCGCACGCGAACGCTCGGGTTCACCATACCCAGCACAGACCGATCCCGAGGGAGTGATCATGGCCTTTCCGACTGGACTTCCCGGTCCGTCTGGCACGGCGTGGAATTTTGGTCCTTGTTGCGTGGCGAACGTCGACGACGTAGCCTTTGTCAAAGCCATGGTTGCACAAATCCAATCCACGGCGTGTATTGACGCGAAGCGCGTCTACGCTGTTGGCATTTCAATTGGTGGCGGCATGGCACATTACCTTGCGTGTCATGCTGCCGATGTGTTCGCCGCCGTGGCGCCCGCCGCCTTCGACCTGCTCGCAGAGAACGTGGGCGACTGCAAGCCAGCCCAAGCCATCACCGTGATCTCTTTTCGGGGCACCGCAGATCCGCTCGAGCCGTATACCGGTGGCGCGTCTGCCGTTGTGCCAGGCATGCCGATTACTTTCCTAGGCGCCAAAGCGACTTTCCAAAAGTGGGCGGAAATAGATCAATGTACCGACACACCGTCGACGGAAGACAGTAACGGCTGTTCAGCCTATTCCGCTTGCCAAGGGGGAGTTGAGGTCGTGCTTTGCACCAAACAGGGCGGCGGTCTCGAGGCCGGTAATCCAGGTATTGCCTGGCCGATCCTCAAACGGCACCGGCTCTGACAGAAAATTCCACCGATTTTCTCGTGACCCGGTTTTTCGTGACCTCGCTACTGAGTGGCGATGCTTTGAAGCCAGCATCGAGGCACCTTGAAAGCCACAAGACTCAATCTGGCACGGAATTGTCTGGTACTTGGGACCCTAGGTTTTGGTATTTCGGGTGTGGACAATTCACTGAGGGTGGCACGGTTTCGAGCAGCGTTGTTGGTGGCCATGCGTGCAACGGTGGATAGTCAGGCGACTAGATGGCTCGCAAGATAGGACGCTTCCATGAAAGATAGTCTGCATGCGGCGGTAGCCGTACTGGTGTTGGTTGGTTGTGGCTGTTCGCCTAGCTCTTCAGGCGTTTCCGACGGAACCGGCGGATCCACTTCGGGAAGCGGTGGCAGCTTCGGCGCAGGCGGTGCAAACAGTACGGGCGGCGCGAAGGGCCCGGGTGGAACTATTGCCACCGGTGGCGGAGTTGCACTTGGCGGTCACCCGAATACGGGGGGTAGTACCGTCGGTGCGACTGCAACTGGCGGTCTGCCGGGATCAGGCGGATTGACCGGAAGTGGCGGCACGAGTGGCGTAGGGGTCGGTGGTCGCGCAATCGGCGGCGCCTCGAATGGCGGCTCGGGAGGCGCAGCCGCCAGTACTGGTGGAATGAGCACATCCGTAAACGTTGGCGGCAAAGCAACGGGCGGCGGAACCGCGAGCGGTGGTGTCAGTTCCACCGGCGGAAGCACGAGCCCCGGTGGAGCCAGCGGTATCGGCGGAGGCGCCGGTGCCGCGGACGCGACCATCGTTCCCGATCCCTCGTGGACCTGCGGTATGCCTGAGGGCATTCCTGCTCCCACGAGCGGAAAGCTCGTCTTTAGCGCCACGCTTCAACTCGGTGCGACGCACGATGTGGGCAACACGCAGTTTGGGCATCGCCGCATCCTCGACGTGAAGGGCGGTACGCTCAAGGGTGACCGCGTCGAAGCCACCTTCATGAACCTTGGGTTGGATCTTGAGCTGACGCTCTCGAACGGAGCGATTGAACTCGAGCAGATCAACATCTTGAAAGCGACCGATGGCACGTTGATCTACATGCGGAATTGTGGAGTCGCCGCCGCTGGCGATAAGGCCGTGCGCGTCGTGGCTGATTTCGAGGTCGCGACCTCGAAATCGCTCGCCTGGCTCAACACAGGGAAGTACGTGGGCACTCGCGTTGTCGACGCTGCAGCGGGCACGCTTCAGCTCGATGTCTACGATGTCTCCAGTGTGACCGCCGCAGCGACGAAGGTACAGCTCAAGGATCCAGCTGGCGTTCCCAATGTGTCATGGGATTGCGTGGCCGGGAGCGGAGGCCCGGGCGCAACGGTGTTTACTGAGAACGTTACGCTCGGGTCGTCCGTCACCGTTGGCGCGAGCAAGCGCGGAAACCGGAATATTATCCCGATCACCGGCGGTACAACCACCGGCAAAGTCGTTGGCGCCATTCTCGCCGGGGGCGGCGATTACCAGCTCTCGGGATTGGACGCACGGTACACGCTAGCTCCGAAGGATGGCGAGTTCATCCTGGTGAGAAACTGCGGTCCCTCGAACGCGCTGTTCCCAGTGTTTGAGGCGCGCGCGGACGGGCCTTATGCGTACCTCAACGAGAACAAGTACATTAGCTCAGGCCCAGGTGCGGGCAGCGGTGGGGTTAGTATCACCTTCTATGAGCGCAAGTAGCCGCGTTGGCGAAGGTTGAAGTCACAGGTGACATGGTTCATGTCAAGGGCGCATCGTCACCTGTCGCTTCGGGCAATTGTGCGACAGCGCAGCGTATCGGCAGGGCGTTCTCTCCTCCGAGTGCGTGGGAATGTTCGATTCAAGCGCTGGGTCGGGGTACCGTGAGCCTCTGCTAGAGGTCGTACGCTACAACCAATTCGCGCAATGTCTCTTCAAATGCACTCGGGGCGGAGTCACGACCCTGAAGTTTAAATTGCACGCAGCCTTTGCGCTGCATGAGCGCTACGTCCGCTGGTTTCAACCACGACTTCTTCAATGTGATCTGCTGTCCGAACTTGAGCTTCTTGATGGGCGTTCCGGATTCATCGAGAACGCCAGCGTATTTGTGCAGGTGCTCAATCATGTGTTTGCCCTCTGGGCCCCGGGCTGCAGCCTTCGCGATGCACGATCTCGTTCGTGATCCGCCAGTCGACTTGTATCCACCCGCAATTTGCCCGTAGTGCTGTAGTGCGTACGGGCAGTGCCAGAAGCAATTGTTGTTAACTAGAAATTCCAGCTTCGACTTGTCGAGTTGGTCGAGCAGGTCGAAGCGCAGATTCAGTTCCGAAGGAACCACAACCCGATCATAGTCCCTGACCTTCTGCTTGAAGTAGCTCACGATAGCGTTGGGGCGGTGATAAATTACCTCGTCGAGGTAGGAATTGATCACGGAGCGGATCAACTGATACTTCGGGTAACGCTTGCGGATGTAGTCGGCGAGCACCCCGTCGCACACGACCACACCGTTGCGCTCGTCGTGCAGCTTCTCCAGAAGTAGGTTGCCGTACTCGTTGGCGAGGTCCTCCGGGCCCAATAGGTGATTGGAGAAAAGCAGGTTGAACCCAACGCCACGCTGCCGGTACTGCTCAACCACGTCATCGAACGCAGCGGGCTCTATCCTGCTGCCGTACTCACGACCGCCAGACCAGGCTAGACCCGAGAAACCGTCGTGGACAGATAACGTGACATTGGGGACCTTGAATGCATCGATGAAAGGCAGAAGGAGGCTGCGATGAACGATGCCGCCAGATAGGTTCCAGTGAATCATGCGCAGGGTGCACGCAGAGTACCACAGGTTTGCGGGGGCCGCACCAGTGGGTCCGCGAGGGCGCGCTGACCTATTGGTCCATATTCTTCTGTACGATGTTCCAGCCGCTGTCCGTGCAAAGCTTGCACGAGGTGCCGTAGAACCACGACCGGAGCGCAGTGTCGCCCATCAAATGAACGCGCATCCAGGCAGTAACGACTGACTCGACGACGCTTGGCTTGCTGCCTGTGAAGCTCATCCAACTGCCGTGATCGACGCTCAGGTATTCAGCATACATGGCCGGCAGGGTGGTAACCGCGTTGATGGCGCTTTGGGCGCCGTTGCATCCGACGAGCGTGTCCTGTCCGCCGCAGAAGAACATAGCGGGGCCGTGCAGGTTCCTCTGCACTGATGCGCCTTCGATCGGCACGCTGGTCATGATGTGACTGTCTGCGGAGGCCTGGGTAGTGGCCATGGCACCCTGCGAGTGGCCGGTCGCGCCGATGTGGGTAGTGTCGATGCGATGGTAGAGCACGCTCGATGGGTCGTCGTTTTGCTCAAGCACCCAAGTGACGCCCACGATCATCGGAGCTGGATTGCCTTGCAAGACATTCGGGCTGTTCGACGCAATCACCACGAACCCATGCGTGGCCAGGTTGTTGAGCAGGACCCTATACATGCTCGGATTGGCACTCGTACCGTTGCCCCAGGTAACCACGGGATGACAGAGTGCCCCCTGCGTCATGTCCTTCGGTCGGAACATCGTAAACTGTGGTGCGGAGCCAGCGCCAGCTGCGCCGACCCCTGCCGTGGGACCAACGTTGTTGTCGGTCACCGTTGCGAACGGTCCAGCCGCAGTTGGATCGGCGGCTGGCCAGGTTCCAATCGTGCATTCTGTCCCGTTGGCACCCGCTTGTGGGAGCGTGCCGCCAGCGGCAACACTTGCTCCACCCGCTCCAACGCCGGAGCGGCCGCCGACTGCTGGCACGCCGCCCGCGCCTGAACGTCTCCCCCCAGTGGCCGCGAGCCCTGCAGTGGTTGCGGCACCTCCAGCCAACTGCAGAGATCCACCAACGCCATTCGAACCGCTTGCTGCCGCCAAACCACCAGTAGATGCCGGAGGTGCAGTTGTTCCCCCAGTCGAGTTTTTGCTGGTGGTCGTTGTTCCTCCAGAACCAAGTTCCGGACTGTTGCCGCCGACTTGACTCGTCTTCGCGGTTTCACTGGAGCTGCCGCAGCCGACGGCCAAAGACGCAGAGGCAGCGACGCAGACCCAGTATGCCGTGGTGATGCGAAATGGGGATTCCATGGCTCTCGTCTCCTCGGCTCTACGACGAGAGCCACTATTTCTCGGACCGCCGTGAACCGACTGTACCATTGATTCCGCAGTTGCTGCCCGTAGCGTCGTTCGGGTCAAAAAAAGGATGTTGTGTCGATTCCCTTGAGAATAACGAACTGCGCAACGCCGATTCCAACAAATCGACAGCATGGCTGGACAAGTCGCGCGAAATTGCGGAGCAGAATCGAGACTGAACGGCAAACAGGATTGAAGATCCGACCCCTCCCAATGTACCAGGTGAACCTGCAGTACTTCGAACCATTGAGCGTGAACATTTCCGGATCCACTCGATCCCTATGCTGGGCGAGAACCCTCGGCCTTGGCGGATCCCGCAGGTCAGTCCCAATACTCGTGTGGTGCGCGTTCGACGACGAGCGAAGCGTGTCGAGCCTCCCGACCCACTTGGGGTGCCGCAGCCCGCTGTCGTACCACCACCCAGCGACGTTGTTTCGCCAGACTTCGCGTCGGTGCTACCGCCTTCATCGGCGGCACTTCAAGCTGACACCATAAAAACGCTGATGAGCGAGCTGATTAGGTCGGTGCCGACAGGACGGCATCCCGATCTCAACGAATCTGTTTGGACGTGTGCCGGAGGCGGGACGGAGCGGTTGCTCACGAAGCATTCCTCTAGGGACGAGCGCCGGACATTGGCTCGCATCTGGGCGTATGGTCCAAACGTAAGATGCCAGTGGGTAACTATGCTACGAAGCGAAGAACGGGGCTGGCCCAAAGCCGCACTCTTGGGGATCACGGTCACTCGCAGTGATCGGCGGGGGCAACCGGCGGCTGCGGATCTCGGTTGAAACAAGAACCCAGAGCGTTGGGCGGCGCAAAAGTGGGCGGCCCTGCAATTCTACGGCGTTGCCGCAAGGCTGACGAGCGGTAGCCGAGCATTCGGGAAGACGGCTAATCCTCGGTTGGGGTCGAATAAGAATCCCGGGAGCCGACCGATCAGTTGGCGTTGAAGCAGAGTCGCCGGTATCGGAACTGTCGAGCCACTCACGTGACCGTTTCCTTGAAGCAGACGTGCGTCCCACTTTCCGCCATGCCCTGACGCCCTCGGTCAAGTAGAACCGGACGGACCCGCAGCGCTTGCCACTTTCAAACGCACACGATTCGGATGAAGGATTCAATTGCAGTCAGAAGCAGGCGTTGGAGTTCGATATCGGGCTGTCCAAACGTCGCAGAGCCTGTTCCACCTTCCGTCAAACGCGCCCGCCCAACTGAGGACGCGAAATTGGGGTTCAGCGGACCCAGGGACCTCCGGCGGAAGGACGAGTGCAGAGTCAGCCAGGCTCCCGTGTGGACGGGTCGCCGACCGTGCCGCCGGGGCACCTGAACGTCTCGGTTCGACGACGTTGCCGAATGAGAATTCGCGACTCGTAGCGATCAAATGACAACTCTGAATGGCTGGCGACAATTCGTTGAGCAGAACCGAGCGAAGACGATTGGCTCGAGTTCAGCTGGAGGATTGTAGTCATGGTTGACACTAGTCGAGACTTCACCCGCGATCGGCGCCGTACGGCAATTGTGCAAATTTCCTCCAGCATCGCACTTCTCGCGCTGGCATGCGGCGGCAACTCCACGAGCCCCGGGGGCGGAGCCAGTATGGGCGGCAATGGTGCATCCACCTCGGGAGGTTCGGGCAGCGGCGGCGCATCCAGCACCGGTGGTGCACTCAGCACCGGCGGCTCTCCCGGTACCGGCGGCGCACGCAACACCGGCGGAGTGATCAGCGTCGGCGGCGGACAAAGCACGGGCGGCGGACCAAGCGCGGGCGGCTCGGGTTCTGGTGGCGTATCCGCTGCGGGTGGTAGGGCCAGTGGTGGCGTACCCAGCACTGGCGGCTTGGGCAATGGCGGTGCGACGAGCACCGGCGGTACTTTGGGTGCGGGCGGAGCGAGAACCGGTGGGGCACCTACCGCTGGGGGTGCGAGCGCCGGAGGAAAGGGTGGTTCCGCGAACAGTACTGGTGGTTCCGCGCCCGTCGTTGGGGCAGCTGGTAGCAGCGGTGCGGTGCCGAGTCCGGGATGCGGCAAGACTTCGACGGTTACATTCGCGACGGTCCCCGGCGAGTCGGGGACGGCCGTGGGCACCGGTGAAGGTGGCTACGTTACGATCAACGGCAGGAGCTTCGCCATGAGGCTTCCCGACAACTACGACAAGAACAAGCCGTACTGGTTGATCTTTGGGTTCCACTGGAATGGCGGCACGTCCAAGGACGTCGACACCGGCGGATCGAATGGGTACCAGATGGCCCATTTCGGGCTTCAAAAACTGTCCAATAACGGCGCGTTCTTCGTCGCGCCCCAGGGTCTCAACAATGGTTGGGGCGGAGACAACCTGCCGTTCGTCGACGACATGGTAAAGATCATCACGGAAAATTACTGCATCGACATGTCACGCCTCTACACCAATGGTTTCAGCTACGGCGGAGGCATGAGCTACGCAATCGCGTGTGCTCGCGCGAAGGTCTTTCGCGGGGCGGCGATCTACGAAGGAGCTCAGCTCAGCGGGTGCTCCGGCGGCAACGACCCCATCGCATACTGGCAAATGGCTGGCACCACAGACGGCACGTGTACTATCGACATGGCAACACCCATGCGCGATAAGTTCGCCAAGAACAACGGCTGCACCATCCCCGCAACTGAGCCGTCCCGGCCGACATCGATTTCCCAGTCGCATATCTGCACTGACTACACCGGATGCTCGGCTGGGCATCCCCTGCGTTGGTGCGTGCACCCGGCAGGTCACGGAAACGCCATCGTGGATGGGACCGCTGACCTATATAACTCGTGTGCGACACCTCCCAAGACCTGCTCGGACTCGTGCAAATGTACCTGGGTCCCGCAAGACGTGTGGTCGTTCTTCACGTCCTTGTAGACGACTTCGGGCCAGTGACGCGCAAGGGTGCCCGTTCTCGCCGTGGCTTCCTCGGGCACTCACGCTGCGCGTTGCGGTTTGGGCAGGTTGATGCAGCCACAGGTCAAGCCGACTCGTGTGTGGTCGACAGGCGCAAGGAAGGTTTTCTTGCTTCGATACAGGAACCGGTGAGCACTCGGTCGATTGTATTGGCTTGCGCGGGGCTGCCAATGCGAATTGGCCGGCGCGCGGACTGCTAGTCACCGATTCATTTTGAAAAGGGTCGGCCTACACGTAGTCACCTGCCAAGCCGCAAGACTTCAATAAATCGAACGACGCTTGATGGGCGCCAAACCATCCGCAAAGTACTGCTCGTTGCGCACGTGACCGCAGTTGCAACCTTGGCCATCATGGTCGGTTGCAGCGGTACCGTTGATCCGAGCCCTTCCGCGAATGCGGGCGGTGGCTCTACGGCAGTTGGAGGTTCCGTGGCAGCCGGACGGACCGAAGTTGGCGGAAACTCTTTAAATCCGAGCGGTGGGCAAGTGGCGGCGACTGTCGAGTCGTCCAAGGAGCCCCCGACCATGGATGGCTTTGGAATTGCCGACGTTTGAATTGGCAAAGCCACCCACACAGCTGCGTTGAGAACGCTCTGCTCGGACCCGGTTAACGGGATCGGCATGCCCGGATATACGCCTGAGCGATGTGCGACAAGTGTGGCTCCTCTACGATGCCGCGATCCCCGGCATTGTCAAGCAGAGGACGGACTAGGGAAAGCACGTGCTCTACTTCGACATGTCGAAGCCGCCAACGGGTGCACCTAGCACGGACAACGTTCACCCGAATTCCAGTATCGGCTACCCTAACATCTCCCAGCGCAAGCCGCGCTTCTGGCACAAGAATTCCACGTTTTTGGACGCTATTTGCGACTGGCGGCAACTACTACTCGCGAAGGAACAATCGACGATGCGCAAAGTCCACCTTGTGTTTAGCTCCCGGAGATCGGACCTTCTAGTCGTTTCAGTCGGTTGCCTTTCGCTGGCCTGCTCGTCTTCCACGGACAGCGGTGCTGGCGATCGCATTGGTGGCGGAGGGAACTACGGCGCCTCGGCCATCGGCGGCTCGGTCATCGTCACGTCGACCGCTGCGCCAACAGGTAGTGGCGGGACGAGTCCGAGTAGCGCGGGCGGAGGCGCGGCCGGCAAGAGCATCGGTTGGGGTGGCAGTGAAACCGGTGCTCTCGGCGGCGTGGGCAATTCTCTGGGGGGGATTGGGACGACTTCGAAGGGGGGAGCGACCAGCCCCGGCGGATCAACCAATCAGTTGAGCGGTGGGCAACCGGGCGCAGGCGGGACACTCGGAACGGGTGGCAGCCTCGGAAGTGCCGGCACCAAGAGCGCAGGTGGCAACTCAATCGTAGGGGGCGCGACCGGCAGCGTCGGTGGTCTGGGCGGCAGCTCGACCACCGGCGGAACTGTCGCAACCGGGGGAAAGGTCGGGAGCGGTGGCACGGGCGACACGGGTGGAGGGTCGAGTACGGGAGGCTCTACCGGAAGTGGTGGCAGCGCTGCCGACCTGCTGTGTCCCCCTGGGATTTCCCAGACCATCACTGTGGCGAAGGACGGCAGTGGTCAATTCACCACGGTGCAAGCGGCAGTCAATTCCATCGCAAGCGGCAGCTCTACGCACACACGCATCAACATCAAAGCCGGCACGTATACCGAGAAGCTGACCATCGCCAGTCGGACGAACCTGTGTTTGGTCGGCGCCAGCGCCACCACGGCCATCCTGAGCTACGGCGACAGCAACTCGGCTGTTGGCAGCACCAGCGGCAGCGCCAGCGTGTTCATCAGCGCGAACGATTTTTCGGCGGCCAACCTGACGTTTCAAAACACCTTTGGCTCCGGATCCCAGGCCGTGGCGTTGCGGACGACGGGTCAACGTCAGCAGTTCCTGAATTGTCGAATGATCGGCTATCAGGACACACTCTACACGCACAATGGCTCGCAATACTTCCGGAACTGCTATGTGCAGGGCAACACGGACTACGTGTTCGGCGGCGCCACAGTCGTGCTGCAAAATTGCGAAGTACGCAACGTCGAGGGCGGCTCCGCCACCTCGGCGCCCAACACTGACGCTGGCACGGCCTATGGCATCGTGTTCCTAGGTGGCAAATTCACGGCCGCGTCGGCAGTGAAAGCGAACTCGGTGGCGCTCGCCCGCCCCTGGGGCGCCGATGGTTTCGCAGCCTTCCTGAACGTTGACCTGGGGGCGCACATCGCCGCTGCAGGGTTCGTGGCGATGTCAGGCAATCAGCCGCAGAACGCGCGCTTTCACGAGTATGGCAGTACGGGCAGCGGCGCCAGCACCGCGTCGCGCGCGTCCTACCAACTGAACGCCAGCCAGGCGGCGAGTTACACGCTCTCGACTATTTTGGGGAGTTGGATACCGACCTACAGCCAGTAACATGGCCTTCGCTTCGACGATAAATTGGGAGCGGCGACTTTCCATTCGTGACTCTGTTGTTCGCAACGCGCCGCGGCAGTAACTACCTTGACTGTCGACTTGTCGTCGACGCTCGGTCCCACTGAGCGCGTCGCGAGTGGTTCGCTGTGTGGCGCTACCCATACTCTGGTTTGGGTTCGTTCCCGCAAGCGAAGGTGCGCGGCGGCATGAATCGCGTGAGTCGTGTGTTCCGCGGACATGATTCCCGTGTAGGCTTCAGCTTCGAAATGCCATCGGGGCCAACCTGAGCTCCCGTACTTGCGGAACTGCGTCAGCGGCCATAGTTCGCAGCCTCAGTCTCGGCCTGAACAGTGTCGACCGAGGCATCCGACGGAATGTCGGATGCCAAGCACCCTTCGACGAAGGTTCTTTTGCCGATGTGGCTGAGTTGCGCCCAAGGACCCGGTGGCGCCCCTGTCACACAATGTACCCGCAGCACTGAGCTTCACAGTTTGTGCAATGCATCGGGAGCCACCCAGTCGACGGAAACGAACTGACAACGATTTCTGAGGCGCCGAATCGCTTCGCTGAAAAACGCTACCGACACACGCAGTGACCAACATGTGCAAAGCAGATGATCCAGTGTTACGGTCGAGCGATCGGCCCTGAATGCAAGTAGTCAGTCAACGCTGCGTATTGCGTTGCTCAATCACACTTTGAGCTGGCAATCACGGGGTTAGCAGCGCATGCTCGATTCGCTGGGCAGTCAGATGCGTCGACATTGATGTTCTGTAGCAACGCAGCATTGGTCGTTCAACCGCCTCATGCTGCAGCAAAATTCCGCAGGCGTCGACCCGACAGACGAACCAGCCAGAACCATGACGCTTCGAACCCGATCCTTTGCTCTTGCAATGCTTTGTGCCGGTCCAACGTTTGGTGCTGAGACCGCAACACTCGCGCCTGCCGCGTTGAAGGCGATCGCGATTGCTGGCGATGCGGGGGCGCCTACATTTGCGGTTCAAAACGTGGGCGCGTCCTATGAGGTGCGCGCGCGCGACTTTGCCTCTGGCGCGGTTCGCAACAACCTGGTTTATCAGCGATTTGATCTGACCCCTTTGGGTCGGGTCGTGATTGATTCCGCGTCGCTGAAGTTCAATCGGGTTGCGGGCGACGTCCTCACCACGAGCCGCTTTGCCCTTTACGGGCTCCAGGATATCGCTGGCAATCTCCAGCAGTCCTGGACGGCAAGTAGCTTCGCCTATGGAGCTGAGTTCGACCCTGCCATGTACCGCGACCTTGTCGCGAGCACGGGAGCCTGTCCAATCAACCTGGCATCCGTAGCGGATTTTTCCACGCAGGAGACCGTGTCCGGAAATCAGGCCACGTTGGCGTCGGCAGCCTTCGTCTCGTTCCTCCAAGCCCGGACCGATGCTGATGGTCAAGCCACGGTCATTCTCGGGATGCCCAGTCAGGGAGCTGGCAATGACAAGAAGATGACCTTTGCCTACGCTGGCTATGCGGACCCACTGCTCCCAGTGTCGCTCGTCATCAACTACTCTGCCGTGCCGCTGCCGTCACCACCGGATAACTTTGCTGTGGGAAGCGTCAGTTATTCGCTCGCGCCGTCGCTAACGCTCAATTGGGAACCCGTCGACGGTGCACTTACCTACCACGTGTACCGTCGTGCCGAAGGCGAAGCGACGGCAACGCTCGTCGAGACGACCTCGGACGCCAGCTACTTTGACCAGAACCTCGTGCTTTTTGGTAGCTACTACTACTCGGTCGATGTCGTGACCGCGAATGGTCAATCGGTGCCGAGCGCCGAGTTCAAGGTCCAAGTCATTGACTCCACGCTCGGCGCACCCCCAGCGCCGGATGGAATGCGGACCACGGCAGCGACACTCATTGGTGTCGCGCTCGCTTGGAATGCGGTACCGGGTGCGATTGTGTACGAGCTCTATCGTTCGCTCGAATCCGATGGTGCTTACTCGTTGCTTCAGACGGTCGCGGCAACGGAAGTCAGCGATGCTTCGAACATCAAAGGCTTTCGCAGTTACTATTATCGCCTGAAGACGATCGCGCCTGGTGGCGTGTCGAGGTATAGCGATACGTTTACAGTCGGCCCGCGCTTCATTTCTGGGCCTCGGCCGCATCATGCGGAGAATCTGAGCTCTCCAGCGAGGACGGCCTATTCGGTTGATTTGGTCTGGGACAAAAGCGTCAACGCCCAGGCCTACTATGTCTACCGTAGCACCTCAGAGCATGCCGAGGCGACGCTGGTTGGAATCACCGAGACTAACCTGTTCACCGATACTTTTGCCGTTTACCCGCAGAACACTTACTACTATTCGGTTCGTGCCGTGGGCGCGGCTGGGTTCTCGCATGACTCGCACGAGACCGAGGTTCGACCGTTGCTGACCAACTACAAGCAAGTGGAGAAGCTTGGGCGTGCGCTTGTAGCGGTGCCCACACCCGCTGGCGTGCTGGTGAGTTGGCGTTTGCTCGGAACGGATCGAGACGAAGTTGGGTTCCGTGTCTACCGCGATGGCCATCCGCTGAATCACAAACCAATCTTGGGGGCAACGAATTTCCTCGACACCGAGGGTTCGGTCAACTCGCAATACGAAGTTCGCACTGTGTTCGGCTTCTTTGAGCTACCAGGGCGCGAAAGCGCCACGATGTTGGCAAACGGTTACCTCAGCATTCCCATCCAAGCGCCCGCAGGCGGTGTGACACCCGATGGAGGTGCCTACACCTACGCTGCCAACGACGCGAGCGTGGCCGACCTGGATGGCGACGGCACTTACGAAGTCATCTTGAAATGGGATCCGAGCAACTCGCAAGACAACGCGAACGCCGGCTACACCGGCAACGTGTTCATCGACGCCTATAAGCTCGACGGTGGGTTGCTCTGGCGCATTGATCTCGGACGCAATATTCGTGCGGGTGCCCACTATTCCCCGTATCTCGTGTATGACTTTGACGGTGACGGTCGCGCGGAAATTATCTGCAAAACGGCGGACGCGACCGTTGACGGATTGGGTATTGCTCTCGGTGATCCCGCGGCTGACTACCGCGACGTCGCGGGACGTGTCCTTTCGGGTCCTGAGTTCCTTACTCTGTTCGATGGTTTGACGGGCGAGGCGCTCGACTCCGTCGACTACGTGCCGCAACGCGGAAACGTAGTTGACTGGGGCGACAGCTACGGCAACCGCGTCGATCGATTCAACGCGGGCGTTGCGTACCTCGATGGTATTCATCCAAGTGCGTACTTCGCTCGTGGCTATTATGGTGGCCAGTCCGGGATGGGCGCTGGTATTACGGCGGTGGCGGCCTTTGGTGTGAAAAACGAACGTCTCGTCAGTCAATGGATATTTGACACGCGCGTTGCGGGGAGTTCCTACATCGGCCAAGGCAACCACCAGGTGACGGCAGGCGACGTTGACGGCGACGGCAAGGATGAGATTTTCCTCGGATCTCTCGTGCTTAACGATGATGGCACCGCGCTCTACAGCACTGGTTTGGGCCACGGCGACGCCATGCACCTTGGCGACCTCGATCCAGCGCGGCCTGGCCTGGAACTGTTCTCGGTAAAAGAGGAAGTGGCGCGCTCGTACCAAGTCGCCATGACCGATGCGGCCACCGGAGCCTTGCTTTGGGGTGTCGTCAACGGTAGAGACACCGGGCGTGGGCTGGCCGCCGATATCGATCCAAATTACGCAGGCGACGAGGTGTGGGGTGCGTCCAACGTTAGCGTTTGGTCGACCCAGGGCACATTGATTGGGCAGAAACGCCCTTCGATCAACTTTGCCATCTGGTGGGACGGTGATCCATTGCGCGAGCTGTTGGACGCAACCAGCATTCGTAAGTGGGATTGGTCCAACGAGGCCGAAGTCGTAGTGCTCGACGCCATAGGAACGGCTGCCAACAATGGCAGTAAGGCGACTCCATGTCTTCAAGCCGATTTGCTCGGCGATTGGCGCGAGGAAGTCGTTCTGCGAAGTGCTGACAACACCGAGCTCCGGATCTACACCACAGGTGTGGAGACGCACCAACGCATCCCCACCCTGATGCACGATCCGCAATACCGTGTGGCCATCGCGGCACAGAATAGCGGCTACAACCAGCCACCACAACCGTCGTTCTTTATCGGCAACAACATGCCTACCGTGGCCATGCCGAAGGTGTTCGTCTCACCGGTTCCGGACTTCTTGGGCGTGGGTGGGCATCGCGGAGCTTTCGCCACTTCAGTAATGGTGGTCCTCAATGTCAACCTAGGTGAGTCGCTGCACAACGAATATCGGGTAGATAATGGTCGCTGGTCGCAATACCATGCGCCATTCCTTGTGACCCGGCAGGGCGACCACGTTGTTGCTTTCCGGACGCTCAATGCCAATGGCAATATTCTTGCCGAGGCTTCCCGTGCGCTGAGCATTCGATATCGGCACTCTGGTCTTGACAGCCATGGCGACGAGGATTGTGAGCACTGACACGTCGTGGCGACCTGTTATTTTCGATCTCCTTGGTGGTTGATCGCTAGTTGAGTGTTCCCGCGCATGCTCAGAAGCTTCGAACGTAGGCAGATTGGAGACCGCAAATCTGAGTTCGTCCACGGTCGGATCGCTGTCGTCATCTAAGTACCAAGTCACGCGATTAAAATCGAAGGCAATCCTGATTGGGTGCAGAGTAAGTCGTGAGTCGGAGCCGCTCCATCACAAATCGTCTACCAGCTGCATCGTCGCAGACGATTTGCTGACGGAACTGAGCCTACTGTGCCACCGCAGGAGTTAACCTCTGTAGATCGTCATGCGCGCACTAACACTTCAATATTTTGCACTTGCTGTTGGGTTGTCGAGCATGGGCTGTTCTGAATCGGGTGGAACGTTAGGAGAGACGGGACCAGGCGGAACCATGGGTACTGGCGGCTCGCTCGCCAACGGTGGAACGGCCACTCTTGGAAATGGCGGCACCTCGGTCAGCAAAGGCGGCTCCGTGAGTGGCGGCTCAACGACCCTAAGTTCACAGTCAGGTGGTAGTGCTACGGTCGGAACGGGCGGCGCAGCGACCGGTGGCAAGTCGGCGACTGGCGGCGCAGCGATCGGTGGCAAGTCGGCGACTGGCGGAGCCGTCGGCAATGGCGGAGCCGTCGGCAATGGCGGAGCCGTCGGCAATGGCGGAGCCGTCGGCAATGGTGGAGCCGTCGGCAATGGCGGAGCCGTCGGCAATGGCGGAGCCGTCGGCAATGGCGGAGCCGTCGGCAATGGCGGAGCTGTCGGCAATGGCGGAGCTGTCGGCAATGGCGGAGCCGTCGGCAAAGGCGGAGCAGCAAGCACTGGCGGGGCTGTGAGTACTGGCGGAGCCGTTGGCAAGGGTGGCGCAGTGAGCACTGGCGGTGCGGTGGCAGCCGGCGGCGTTACGACGGGACAAGGCGGTGTCACCACCACGTGCACCGAAGCCGACAAGCAAGTCTGCGGCACATTTTCGAGCGCTAAGCACTGCGGTCTTACCTATGAAATATGGACTGACAGTTCGAGTGCATGCATGACCAACACGGCGGCTGGCTTCAAGGTGAGTTGGACCACCGCGCAAGGTAATATTCTAGCCCGCAAAGGGGTTCGACCCGGGTCAGCGAGTCCGGTCGTGACCTACAGCGCGACCTATCAACCCAATGGCAATTCATACCTGGCCATCTATGGCTGGACGACGAACCCACTCATTGAGTATTACATCGTTGATAGTTGGGGTAGCTGGCGACCACCAGGGACCACTTCCCTTGGCACCGTCACTGTTGATGGTGGTACGTACGATATTTACAAGAGTCAGCGGGTTAACCAGCCTTCGATTCAAGGCAACACCACGTTTTGGCAATTCTGGAGCGTTCGCACTCAGAAACGTACCAGCGGAACCATCACTGTTGCGCCCCACTTCACTGCATGGGCAGCATACGGATTGACGATGGGTGCCTTCTATGAGGTTTCGCTCGTTGTGGAAGGTTATCAGAGCTCCGGAAGCGCTGACGTGGCGGTATCGTTCAAATAGGATAAATTGGCCAGAATCTCGTCCGGGGGTTGGCGCGATGAACGCGACCCACGGGCGAGTGGAATGGCACCGGCTTAGCGGACACTAACCGTCACAGCCGCTGCAAGGTGCCTACGCCGCTCCACGGTGCATCCATGGGGCGAAAAGTCAGGAGATTGTCGCGAAACTCGATCCAAACACGCTCGGAGACGCCTGTTGGCTCGGTCACGGCCAAGGTCGCTGTCTGATCGACGACTTCCAGGATTTGATAGGTTCGAGTCACCTGCAACCCTGGCCCTTGAGCATTCAGTTGCGTGCCGTCGATCTGAATATGCAGTTGCCCCACCTGCAGTGCAAGCATCGCAGCAAGCGGCGTCTCGAGTCCGACGTTCGGGCGATAGCCCTTCAGGACCCAACTACCTTGCAGGCGTAAGCTGACTTGCTGCACGTCATTGACGCGTTGCGGACTACCCGCGCAACCGATAGCCCAGGGCGAGGCGAGCAGTACTGCCGCAATAACGAGGAAATGCTTGGAGCGAGCTGTCACACCCCAAGCATGTATCGATCAGCGATAGAGCGCCAGCGAACGGCTGGCAACTACCCGAGTGTGACCTCGACCTCCACCGTGGAGCCCGGCTTGCCTAAGGGCAATACTGCCTTTGGATCAGCAGGTTTCCCGGCAATCGTCAGGGTTTTGACGCCGCGCTCGACATGACTGGGATTCTTGACGCAGATCTTGTAGGTAGCACCGCGGTAACGGCGCTCGACGCTGAAACCGTCCCAGTTCGACGGAATGACCGGATCGATGCAGAGGCCGTCCCAGTCGGGTCGAATGCCAAGGATGTGTTGCGTGCCTGCGACGTAAGACCACGTCGCGGTTCCACTTAGCCAGGGCAAGCGCGACGCGCCGTGGCGTCGACTGTAACGGCCGTGGGTCGATTGGCAATGCACGTAAGGTTCAATCTCACGAATCTCGGCGCGCTCGTTGTATGCGGCAGGCATGTAGGCGCGGTAATACTCGTACGCACGGTTTCCACGACCGAGCATGGTCTCGGCAATGACTGCCCAGCCCTGCGGGTGGCAAAAAATTCCGCTATTTTCCTTCATCCCAGGGTTGAAGAGGACGGCGCGGATCTCTTGGCAGGGCACGGTCATAAACGGCGGATCGCAGAGCATCAAACCGAACTTCGTCGCCAAGTGCTGGTGACAAGAGTCCATGCACTTTTCTGCCTGAGCCGAATCCGCCGCGCCACTCATTACGGCCCAAGTTTGGCTGTTGAGGAAGATTGACCCTTCCGTTTCGGCCTTAGTGCCAATGATACTGCCGTCCTCGCGGAAGGCGCGAACGAACCACTGACCATCCCAGGTGTGTTTCTGGATCGCGCCATCCAGGTTAGCGAGTGCGGCCCTGGCCCAACCGACTTCTGCCGGGCGCGCTAGGCGCTCACAGATCTCGATGTAAGTCCGTAGGGCATGGCGCAGCTGGAACGTCACCATGACGCTCTCGCCGCGGTACCCGAGCTTCAGAGTGTCGTTCCAGTCCGCGGACAAGCCACAGGGCAGCCCGTGGGCGCCGCTGCGTTCGACATTGAACTCGATCGCCCGGCGCAAATGTCCAAGCACGGTGGCTTCGCCCTGATCGGCGTAGGGCAGTACTTTGTCGAAGAAGCCGAGATCGCCAGTTTCCTTCACGTAGGCCGGCACCGTGTCGAACAACCACAAACTATCATCCGAACGATACTCGTGGTCTGGAGGTACGGGCTCGTTGCCGGGGCGGTGGGCGAAGGGCTTGACTACCGGCATGGCTCCGCCGGTCGATACCTGACCGGTGATCATCAGCTCGAGGCGCTGCTTGGCCTCGTCGGTGATGGCTGACATGACCCCCAAGAGATCCTGTACGGTATCGCGATAACCGAGTCCGTCGCGCTCGCCTGAATAGACGAGGCTCGCGGCGCGTGACCACGCGTACGTGATAAGGCAGTTGTACGCGTTCCACACGTTTATCATGTGGTCGAATTCTGGGTCGGGCGTTACCGTCGAGAAGCTTCCGATTTGCTTGTGCCAATAGCCGCGCACCGCTGACAGAGCTTCGCGCAGGGCCTCTACCGTTGGGTACTTGGCCGTTGCCGCGTCGGCCGCCGCTTTGCCGCGCCCCACCCCCATCACGACAGCGAAGGTGCGGCTCTCGCCGGGCTCGAGCGCGACTGCGACTTTGAGCGTACCGCAACCATTGTCGCCATGGGCTCGGCTTTGGCTGGTGCGCCCCGTCTCAACTACGATTGGGTTGGCATAGGTGCGGTACGGACCACCGAGGAACACGTCGCGATCGGTATCGAAGCCAGTTGGCGTGGCGCCCACGAGCGTCATAAAGCTATGCCGACTCTGGTCCCGGAACTCGAAATGCTCGGGGACCTCGGGCAAATTGACAGAAGTCCCGTGCTGCAAGACGCCGTCAACCACGTCGCAATCGACGATGTACTGCGAGTACTGCATGTTGAAAGTGTCGTGCCAGACGTGCCACTCACTCGAGAATTCGACGTAGGTGAAGACGTCGAGGATACGTCGTTCTTTCGAGAGATTCTTTACCTCGAGCAACCAAACTTCAAAATGTTCGCCGAGCGGAACGAAGTAGGTCGCTTCGGTGCGGACATCCGAGTAGGTGGACTCGATGACGGTGTAGCCAGTGCCGTGGCGGCAAGTCGTATTGTACTGACCGAGGGGTTTGCCGACGGGCTGCCAAGAGCTCGACCAGTAATCTCCGCTAATGCGATCGCGCAGGTAGAAGTAGCGGCCCGGTTGATCCAGTGGCACCGAGTTGAAGCGCAGCCGCGTGTAGCGCCCCTGGGCTGCCGACTTGAAGAAACTATAGCCGCCCGCATTGTTGGTAATGATCGCACCGTACTCGGTAGAGCCCAAATAGTTGCTCCACGAGCGTGGTGTGTCTGGACGGGTAATGACGTATTCTCGGTTAGCGTCGTCGAATTTGCCGTAGGCGGTCATGAGGCCCGAAGCATACAGAAAACTCTTGCCAATCGGTGAGCCAATGCAAGGCTTGCCGGCATTTTCACGCGGCGCCGGGCGCCCCAGCACGGGCGGGGTTCGAGTGTGACCCGGCGACTAGAGAGAGCACTCGTTCTGTGTGAGCTGCTCGAGGGTCTGCCGGGCGCGGATGAGGAAGAATGAACCATCCTCCCGCAACAGCACCTCAGCGGCCTGGCAGTAGGAATTGTACCCGACCAGGGTCATGCTCGAGCAATAGGCGCCCGCCCCGCCGACGACGACGAAGTCCCCGGCTTCGGGGTTGGCCATCTTGCGTGGAACGATTTTTCCGTGCTCATCGAGCGTCAGCGAATCCCCGCTTTCGCAACAGCGGCCTGCGACCACGCACTCGTCTTCTTGCAGCGTTGCCGGCGCAAATTCGCTCGACAAAAGGCGACCGTGCTTCGAAACCACGTAGAACGGGTGGCGCGACCCATAGAGCAGGGGTCGCGTGCAGGTTTCCATGCCGGCGTCGAGCACCAGAAAATCGAAACCATCAGGGCCCGAGGATTTGATGTCGAGCACCGAGGCGACCACGTGTCCGGCATTGGCCACGATGAATGTCCCAGGTTCGACTGCCATCCGGAGCTCGCGGCCAGTTCGTGCTGCCAGCTCCGCGAAGCGGGATTTGGCACTGCGACCGAGGTCGAGAATATCCGCCGGAGTTTCGTCAGGCATGCGCGCTTCCTTGAATCCGCCGCCCAGGTTGACTAGGGTGGCCTCGGGGAAATATCGCTCGGTAATGCTGAGTACGCGGTCGATGTTCTCGCGCCAGACCTCCGGATCGCCGCCGGAGCCAATATGGGTGTGAACAGTTCCTATGCTAACTCCATGTTCACGGGCGTACGCCAAGACGCCGTCCAGATTGGCCAGGTGGATGCCGAAACTCGAGTACTTGTCACCGGTGTTGCGGGTTGCGGTCTCGCCGGTGCCTACCCCGGGGTTGACGCGCATCGAAAGTGAGCTTCGGTTGCGCTTTGCGCAGTCTGCGACAAGTTCGAGCTGGCGCATCGAGCAGACATTGTAGCCCATGCCCTTGCCCATCAGCCGCTCGAGTTCTTTACGGTCTTCGCCGAGGGGTACGTCCTGTGTCGTCAGCATGATTCGCTCGGGCGCAACCCCAGCGCGCTCGGCTCGGCGCGCTTCGTTGAGTGAACTGGCGTCGATACCGAACCCCTCGCTGGCAACAATCTGCAAAATCACGCGGCTGCTGTTGGCCTTCATCGCAAAACTCGCATGCAGCCCAAAGGCATGGGGCATGGCGAGAATCTCACGGCACTTGGCGCGAATCGTACGTTCGTCGTAGACGTAAAGCGGCGTGCCGAACTGACGAGCCAACTCGACGATGGTACTGGGCTCGATGAGCCCTGCTTTATCTGGATACATGGCGGAATTCCTCGGCGGTGACGTGTGCCGGCTCAGAGCCGCAGGTTCTGCTTGATGCTGGCAAGAGCCGCTTCGATGTTCTCGCGATGGCCGAAGGAACTCAGACGGAAATATCCCTCGCCACTCGGTCCGAAGCCAGACCCAGGAGTACCGACCACGTTGGCCTCGGTGAGCAGCTTGTCGAAGAAGTCCCAACTCTTCATGCCGTTGGGTGTTTTCAGCCATACGTAAGGGGCGTTGTCGCCGCCAAAACACTTAATCCCGAGATCGGTCAACGTCGCGCGGATCAGCGCCGCATTCTGCATGTAGTAGTCGATGATCACTTGACACTCGCGGCGGCCCGTTTCCGACAGTGCACCGAGCGCTCCTGACTGCACGACGTTAGAAGCGCCGTTGAAGTAGGTATTCTGGCGGCGGGTCCACAAGCGGTGGGCCTTACCGGACTCACCATCCTCGAGTGTGAGCGTCTTCGGGATGACGGTCCAGCCGAGGCGCACGCCAGTGAATCCCGCACCTTTCGACAGGCTATAAAATTCGATGGCGCATTGGCGCGCGCCCTCGAGTTCAAAGATGCTGCGTGGCAGCGAGGAGTCACGTATGTAGTCGCGGTAAGCCGCATCGAATAGGATGACGGCGCGGTTCGCACGAGCATAGCCAATGAATTGCTCGAGTTGTGCCTTGGTGGCTACGCTGCCGGTTGGGTTGTTCGGACTGCAGAGGTAGATGACGTCGACCTTGCCTTGGGGCAAGGCGGGAAAGAAGCCATTGTGCTCATTGCAGGGCATATACACTAAGCGTTCGTACGCTTGGCGTTCGGCGTTGTAGGCGCCACCGCGGCCGGCGACGACGTTGGTATCGACGTAAACTGGGTAGGCTGGATCTTGGACCGCCACGATCGCGTCGTCGCTAAATATCCCTTGAATATTGCCAGTGTCGGGCTTGGCTCCGTCGCTGATGAACACTTCGTCGGCGTTTACCGCTGCGCCGCGTCGGGCGTAGTCGGCCGCAACGGCTTCGCGTAAGGCATCCTCGCCGAGACTCGTGTCGCCGTAGCCTGTGTAGGTTTCGCGATGTGCGAGCAGCTCGACCCGCTCGTGCATGTATTTGACGACAGTTGGCGGCAGAGCCTCGGTCGTATCCCCGATCCCCATGCGCAAGATCTTCTTGTCCGGATGGGCCGCGGCGAATGCCTTGGCGCGGCGCCCGATCTCGGGAAAGAGGTAGCCTTGCGCCAGTTTGTCGTAATTCGCGTTAAGTTTCGCCATGGGTCAGTCTTTGGGTAGGGTTGCGGTGAAGGCTTCGGGATCAAGCGTACCTTCGGCAACTCGCGTCACCGGCCCGGTCATCTCGATCGAATAGTCGTCGTGTACCGTAATCGCCAACAGACCCCCGGGCATGTGTACGGTGATCCGTTCATCGCAAAGGCCGAGGCGTCGGGCTACGGCGGCAGCGGCACTGCTGCTGCTGCCCGAGGCGAGCGTATACCCAGCGCCCCGTTCCCAAATCTCGATTTGAATCGCGTTACGACCGAGCACTTTGAGAAATTGCACATTCGTACGATTCGGGAAGCAGGCTTCGACCTCGAGGTGCGGACCATAGGTTTTTGCCAGCGCCGCGGATATGTCGTTGAGTGGGAGCACGCAATGGGGATTACCAATGGTTGCTGCGCAGTACACGAAATCGCGGTCGAGGATGCGTATCGGCTGATTGATGACTTCGCCGCTGACTCCTGTCACCGGGATCTTTTGGGCATCGAAGCTGACCCTTCCCATCTCGACGTCGATGAGTTGTCCACCGGGGTGCACCAGGGATTTTACGATGCCACCCGGAGTCGAAATGGTGAAGGCGTCGGAATTTACCAACCCACGATCGTAGAGGTACCTGGAGAAAATGCGCAGCCCATTTCCACTCTTCTCGGCTTCGCTCCCGTCCGGGTTGAAGATCCTGAGGCCAAAATTGGCATTTGTGGCCGCGAGCGGACCCCAGAGGATCCCGTCCGAGCCTGCGCCATAGTTGCGGTGGCAGATAAGTTTGACTTCGGCCAGGGTGAGCTCGCGACCGAGTTCGTTCGGATCGATGACAAGGTAGTCATTGCCGAGCCCGTGATACTTGAAATAGTGCATGGGATGCTCTGGTGCCGGTCCGGCTCCTACCCTCAGTTCTGGCCAATTTCAAGGGGCGGACGCGAGACTTAGCAGATTCTGTCGGGACAAAGCCCGCTCAAGCCACAGCTGGCGTCAGGCTTGGGCAATCGGCCGCACTTTGCTATACTTCGCCAACGCTCATGTCGAAATTCGGCGCCCCCGTTCAGTTTGGCGGATTTCGCTCGAGGCGATTGTCCTCGGTGGTCTTCTGTGGTTTTGAGGCACCAGTCGTGCCTCGCCGAGGCTTCGCATGGGTCTAGCCGAACTGCTGGTCACGCTGACGGTGGTAGTAAGTGCCATTGGGGTAATGCTGTGGCGCGCCCAGCGCGAGCTCACGCTGTTCGTATTGCGCGTCGACGGCGGGCACATCACGGGCATCAAGGGGCGCTTGCCACGTCGGCTTCTGGGCGACATTGCCGACGTTATTCGACAGGAGCGCCTCATGGATTTGCGCATCCGCTGTCGGATCGAGGAGCGCGCCGCGCGCTTGCACGTCTATGGCGATTCGAATGCCGGTTTCGAACAACTGCTGCGCAACCTCGTCGGCGAGTACCCTTTGCAGCGCCTCCGGCAAGCGCCGCGCTCCAAGCTCTAGTCGTGCGACTGCTGCACGGTCGGAGATGCCTCGCCCAGGTATCGCCCAATCTCCTCGCGCTTGGCATGGATTTGATCGAGCAACACCAACGCGTGGGCGACGCGTTTGGGCGCGTTGGGATTAGGGTGACATAGCCGCACCTTGTCCCATTTCAACCTCAAGCTGTGCTGCAACTCGCGTAGGTCGTGGACGGCCCGGCGACGCGCGATGCGGTCACCGGTCGCTGGCCAAGCTGTGTCGACGACTATCGCGAAGGCAGCAAGGACACCAGAACCGACCGCGAGCTCGGTCTGCTGCATGCCAGCGCCCACCGCAGCGCCAACTACACCGAGAAAAGCTAGCACGCGCATGCCCCAGAAGCGCAACCCGTCAATTCGCTCCGCGCGCACGTTGGCCCAGGCCCACGCTTCGAGTTGGGCAATTTGCTCGTCAATGGCCTCCTCGGGCGAGAAGGGATCCTGATCACGTGAGCCCAGGAGTTCGCGTAACTCGTCACTGGGGCTTGGGGGGATCGACGGTGTATGGTGGCGAGCTGGTGCAGGCATGGAGCCACGGAGGCCCGTTGGGGGTGAACTCGGGCGGCTCGAACTCTGCGTTGGCGCACTCTCAATCACCAACCGCTCGGCGACCGGGCTTGGACTCGGGCTCGAGTTGGACTTTTCTGTGTCCTCTGTCGACATGTAAGTATTGATACGCTGGGCGCCGAACCAATGCAACTTGCGCCGCCAGTTGCGGGCAGCAGTGGGCCCGAGATTTCAAAATGAATCTCAACGAAACTGGCTCAGAGTGGCCCATAGGCTGTGCAGTCGTGGGGAAAATTTGTGTGGCGGATGCTAGTCGATTGATGCACGAAAATGACACGCGTCACGGCCGTAGCGGTTTTGGTATTGGCACAATCCTCATCGAGACCCATCCAGTTACCGGTGTACCCTCGGGTTTTCACTTTGGTGGTAGCCAGGCACAATTCGCGCTCGGAACCAAGATCGTGCTCGGGCGACCGTTGCGCTAACTCGTTGCGTCGAACAGACACCTGACGGTCTTGATGTTGACGAACTCGCGCAGGCCATAACCACCGAGCTCGCGACCATAGCCGGAGCGCTTAATGCCACCAAATGGAAATCGTGGATCGGAAGCCACGATCGAATTGACAAACACGCTGCCGACCTCGAGCGATCGGGCGAACTCGCGCGCTTGTTCGCGGTCTTCGGTCCATACGCTGGCGCCCAGGCCAAAGTCGCTGTCGTTGGCCAATTCGAGCGCATGCGAGGCATCGCGGGCGCGGAACACTAGGGCTACAGGACCGAAGACCTCGTCACGCGCCGACACAGCCGAGGTCGATATCGAATCGAGTACTGTCGCTGGGTAAAAGTTGCCTGGTCCCGGTGGGATCAGCCCACCGAGGTGCACCCGGGCGCCAGCAGCCACGAGGGCTGCCACCTGCTGCGCCACTTCGTCGCGCATGGCTCTGGTGGCTAGCGGCCCAAGATCAGTGGTTTCGAGGGCTGGGTTGCCCACGCGCAGCGCGCCCATCTTTGCGACGAAAACCTGCATGAACTGTTCGTAGAGTTCGTCGACGACAATGAACCGTTTGGCCGCGATGCAGGATTGGCCGTTGTTGAGCGTGCGAGCAGTCACGGCAGCGTCTATTGCTCGGGTCAGCGTCGCGCTTGCGAGCACGATGAACGGATCGCTACCGCCGAGTTCAAGCACCGAAGGTTTGAGGGCTTGACCTGCGGCGGCACCAACTGCCCGCCCTGCCGCTTCACTACCAGTCAGCGTGACGGCGGTGACCCGACGGTCAGCAATAATGCTTGAAACCACGTCGGAGCCAACCAACAGCGCTTGAAAGACGCCTTCGGGCGCGCCGGCACGTCGAAATAACTCTTCAAGCTTGAGCGCACAGCTCGGTACATTCGAGGCGTGCTTCAACAGGGCAACGTTTCCCGCCAGGATGGCTGGGGCTGCGAAGCGCACGACCTGCCAGAACGGGAAATTCCAGGGCATGACTGCCAGAATTGGACCGAGCGGATCGAATTGGACGCGCTGACTCTCGCCCTGAATCGACTCGACGCTGAGCAGGCGCTCGCTTTCGTCGGCGTAGTAGCGGCACGTTGCGGCGCACTTCTCCGCTTCAGCGCGCGCCGCACGGATGGTCTTGCCCATCTCGCGCGTCATCAGTTGCGCGCAGGCCTCGCGCTCGGCGTCGAGCAGCTCGGCCACGCGTCGCAGCAGTGCCGCGCGTTCGACGAACCCTGTCGTACTCCACAGCGCAAAGCTTTCGACGGCAATGTCCAACTTGCGCTCAATGCTTGCCTGAGATTCGACCGCAAAGCGTTGCCAGACTTCACCGGTGGTCGGATCGGTACTTGCGATGGCCATGGCACTCACATACATGCCGACCGAGCCCGCCGCAAGGGGCGAAACTGCCTAGGCCCCGCGCGGTGCCGAGCGCGCCAAGCGTCGATACTCCGACGGCGTCATGCCTTTGAAGCGGAAAAATCGACGATTGAAATTCGCCAGATTGTGAAACCCGCTGAGGCGCGCGATGGCGGCAATGCTGTGCTCGTTGTCGAGCAGCAACTGGCAGGCGCGCTTGATCCGCAGTTCGGCAACGTAGGTGACGAAGGTTTTTCCGAGGTTGCGGCTGAAAAATCGACTGAACCCGGCTGTCGACAGGCCCGCCATCTTTGCCACTTCGCGTTGCGACATCTCGCGATCAATATGCTGGTCGATGTAGCTCAAGACCTTTTCGAGTACGCCGTGGGACTGCTGCGACACGGGGCCTGGGTGGGTACCTAGCCCGAGCACGGTTTGCTGTTCCTTCTGTGTCATGTCGGCCAGGACGTGCAGCAGCAAGCCGAGCCGATCGAGGTTTGGCTGCGACGGGTGGAACATGGACTTCAGGTATTCCAGGGCGCGGCCGCGGACCTTTTCCGAAAAGGCGAGACCTTGTTTGGCGCGCTCGAACAACTCGCGCAATGGACGCCCGAGCGGGCGCTCGAGGAAGTCGGCACCCAAGAGATCCTCGGGAAATTGGACGACCAACGCGCGTACGGTGTGGCCAAAGCGCCGATCCGACTGCCAACAGTGGGGCGTGTTCGCGCCGACCAAAACCAAATCACCCGGCTCGAACGACTGGATTGAGTCGCCAATGTAACGCTGCCCACGCCCATGAATCACAAGCGTGAGCTCGATTTCAGGGTGGTAATGCATCGGATAAGTAAAGGCGTCGGCGCGCACATCGAGCAGTGTCAGTGGGCATGCCGGATCCGAAGTAACCACCTCGAAAGTAGTGCGCGGGCGGCGGTGGAAGACACCAGACGCTGCGACCGTATCGACGAATTCGTTCGTCGCGGCAACGACCTGGTTGGCAGGGGCAGCGACGATGAGATTGGACGGCGAAGCGACGGCAAGACTTGGCATGGTGGCTCCGGTGGCAAGGGGCGGGGTAGGGTCGGCAACTTTTTGAGCGCCGAACCGACAACGCCTCAATGGACGGGGGCCCTCGGGATTGATCACAAATAGTACTGATGGCGGTAGGCCCCAGATTCTGGCTGCTGCTGTGCGAGAAGAGTCGGGCTGTGGGCCCAATCATCTGCGCGCACGCTCGGTGGCGCTTTAATCTCGCTGGGGTGCGGGAAATTCGGCCAATTGTTTCGCGTTGACTTTTGCGGCATTTCGATGGGGTGTGACGGCTTGGGGGTTCGGCCGGCGGCGATCTGCTAAGAACCTGCTACTAGGCGGCCCCCATGGCATCCATTCAGATGAACGATCTCACGAAGATCTACGGCACGAAGAAGCTGTTCCAGGAGGTGACCGTGACCTTCTCGGCGGGCCGTCGCTACGGCATTACCGGGCCGAATGGTGCCGGCAAGTCGACGTTGTTGAAGATCCTGTCCGGCGAGATCGAACCCGATACCGGTACCGTGAGCGTTCCCGAACGGACCAGTGTGCTCAAGCAGGACCAGTACGCCTTCGAGTCGTGGCGCGTGCTCGATGTGGCCATCATGGGCAACGGGCGACTATGGACGACGCTGGAAGAAAAGGCAGCGTTGCTCACCAAGACCGACCTTACTGAGTCGGAAGGCAACCTGCTAGGCGAGCTCGAATGCATCATCGCCGAAGAGAACGGCTACTCTGCCGAGTCCGATGCGGCAGAACTCTTGGCAGGTCTCGGTGTGCCAGAAAGCGAACACGAGAAGTGCATGGGTGACTTGCCCGGCGGGCTCAAGCTGCGCGTTCTACTAGCGCAAGCGCTGTTTGGCAATCCGGACGCGCTCTTGCTCGATGAGCCGACGAACAACCTCGACATCGAGAGTATCCGCTGGCTCGAGAAGTTTTTGTCGAACTACCGCGGTGTGCTGCTCACCGTGTCGCACGATCGCCGATTTCTCAACGAGATATGTACGCACATTGCCGATATCGACTACGAAACGATCATCGCGTACCCCGGTGGCTACGACGATATGGTTCGTTCGAAGGGTCAGGTTCGCAATAAGGTGGAGCAGCAGAACTCCGATCGGCAGAAGAAGATCGAACAATTGCAAGACTTCGTCGCGCGGTTTGGCGCAGGCACGCGCGCGACACAGGTTCAAAGCCGCAAGAAGCAAATCGAGCGATTGTCGCTGACCGATCTGAAGCGCAGCAACATCGAGCGCCCATTTATCCAGTTCTTGGTCAAGAAGCCCTCGAGCAAGCAGACGCTCGTTATCGAGGGGCTAAGCAAGAAATGGCCCGACGTTACGGTTTGCGAGAGTTTCCGCGCGACCGTGACCAAGGGTGAGAAGATTGCGATTATCGGTCGCACTGGTGTGGGCAAGACCACGCTTTGCAAGATGCTCATGGGAGAACTTGCACCCGACGCCGGCAGCATCGAATGGGGCACCCAGACCATCCAGGGTTACCTCGCACAGGATCACCGCGACGGCATCGAGAATGGCACGAACATCACCGCTTGGCTCCACGCCTTCGAGCCGAATGCTAACATTCAAGACATCCGTGGCCTTTTAGGGCGCATGCTGTTCAAGGGCGAGGAAGGGATGAAACCCACCGACGCGCTCTCGGGTGGCGAAGCAGTCCGCCTGATCTTCTCGAAGTTGATGTTGATGAAGGACAACGTGCTTGTCCTCGACGAGCCGACCAACCACCTCGATCTCGAGTCGATCGTCGCGCTCGGTGATGCGCTTGAGAAGTACGAAGGCACGGCCTTCGTGGTGACCCACGACCGCGATTTGGTCAGCACCTTTGCCACACGCATCTTTGCCTTCACCGACGATGGCTTGATCGACTGGCAGGGCACCTATGACGACTACATGGAGCGTGCGGGCGGCAGTGTTCCCCCAGGGCCAAAGAGCGCCGCACCCAAATCCGGTCGTGACAGCAAAGGTGCTGGCGGCAACTTCGTCGTGCAGTTGGGCTGAGCCGAAGCCGGAATTCGGATCGACCTTGCTGGAAAATCCGCCGCTGGCAGTCGTCTCGGGAGCAGTGACACGGCTGTTTCGCCCGCCTTTGCCGATGTGCGCTTGACGGGCTCGGCGCCTGCGGGAAAGCTTAGTCGCGCATGTCCATTCGCAGTTCACTTGGGTTCATCGGCTTTTTGGTTTGTTTTGGTTGTGGCGGCGCGGCGAAACCCGCGGTGTCGTCTGACGGCGCTGACCGTGACAAAGCCAAAGTCACAGTGGCTTCCGACAAGAATGGCGACGACGCCAAGCAAGAGCAGGCAAGCGCGGGCGACGAGAAGCTGCCATCAAGTTGCGCGCTCAAGGATCCGTGTCGCCCACCGTCGGCCTGGGTGGACACGCTCTGCCACGACGTGCACCCTGGGCTCGGTGTCTACATGTTCCAGAGCAGCTTACCCTGGGAGAAACGCTACCTTACGCGTAAGACCGAAGCCGTCAATGCTTCGGGCGGCGCCACGCGCGAGGGCTGGCTCGAGTTCGATGAAGAGGTACTGATCCTCAAGCTGCGCAAAGCTCCGGCCGGCGGCATGCAGGTTTCGGGCGCAAGCGAGTCGTACGATGTTTTGCGCTGGGACGGCTCGTGCGTGACGCTCTCGGGCGAGGAGGTCACCGCAAACGTACCGCCTTCGCCGAAGCAGGCCTTCGTGACCTGGCGCTTCCTCGACGACAGCATCCAAGAGGTGCTGAAGGAAGATGAGAAGATCCGCGACGTGTATCGCCAGCGCACCAAGGAATGTAAAGGGCAAAACCAGGGCGAAGTGAGTAAGGGCTGCGTTAAGGCCGACAAGGAACTGAGCGGATTAGTTGTCGGCTTCGTTCGCCACGGCGGCAAGATCCCTCTACCGACCAAGCTACCAAAGTAGGTTTGGCGTTCTGACGTCAGTCGACATCTCACCGCAGCCGTGCGGGGATCCAGGTTTTCAAAGCGAGCCAATCGCGCGCCTGGCCCGGCAATGTCCACCACGCCCGCCGCAACCCCTGGCGAGTTGCACGGCCTGCCATCGACGAGTGGTTCGCCGTCCGCGCCCAGCATGCCTTAGCGATCCGGGCAGCTCCGGCGTCGCGTTGCCAAAATTCGACGTCCTCGGAAATGTTTGACGACCTTCGTTGCGATCCGTGCACCCATGGCGCGTGGGTCCTGGTCCATCGGCGTGATGGCATGCCGTGCGCGGGACCTTCGTTGTCGCGTCGAACTGACCAAAATGGCCGAATTTCGCGCTGGAAGTCGGAGTGAGCTATGGGGCGCCGCTATGAGGCCACTTGCTGCTGTGTTCGCTGACTATTGCCGCCGACCGGCGAATGATGATAGGACGAAGCCAGAATTTGCACGTGTGTCAATGTCACCAGCCTGGAGTTCAAGCCGATATGAGTGATGCATCCGCGGGCAACGCAACGCAGCCGTTGGTGATCGTGGCTGATGGGGTCACGATGACTGTCGCGCCAGAACTTGGCGCGCGAATTCTCGGCTTCTCGCTCGACGGCAAGAACATACTGCTTGAGGCACAGACAGTGGCGGGGACTGAGAATGCCAACAACTTCGGTGCTACCTTCTGGCCTAGTCCACAGAGTGCTTGGGGTTGGCCCCCAATTGCCGCCATCGACCACGAGCCGTATCGCGTAGTCGAAAGCGGCAGACGTTTGGTGCTGAAATCTTGCGCTGGCGCGCTGAGCGGTGGCGCGAGGATTGCACTTACCAAGACCATCGCTGCGGTGGAAGGGAAATCGGCGATCGACGTCACCTACGAACTGGACAACGTGGGGGACAGTGGGGTGAATTTGGCAGGGTGGCAGATAGCGCGCGTGAGGTCTGGTGGGTTGACCTTCTTCAGGCTGGGTGAGGGCGGCGTTGCGGGCGATAAGCTGGCGACGGTGACGCTAGGCGGCGTGCAATGGTACCAGTACGACGCCGACGTGGTTGTGGCACAAGGGCAGAAGACTTTTGCTGACGCCAAGGGGTGGCTTGCCCATGTCGACGGCGACCTGATCTTGGTGCAGGCATTTGCTGACGTGCCTGCCGGGGGCGCAGCAGCTGGTGAGGCCGAGGTAGAACTTTACGCCGACCCATCGCACACCTACGTCGAGATCGAACCGCAGGGGCCCGTGCGCACGCTCGAACCCGGTACCCGCAGTGAACCTTGGACTGTACGCTGGTGGCTGCGACAGCTGCCAGCGGGGCTCGTAGCGAAGTTGGGCAACCCCGAACTCGTTGCCTTCGTCGAAACGCTCATTGGCTCGTGAAGCGAGGGGCTAAAACGCTTGGCTTCGGGGCAATCGGTGGCGTGATCATCGCGATTGGACTGGGTTGGGAGCGCAGCAAACCAGTTGACTCACCGGTGCCGCAACCCGTCCCGATGCTGGATAAACGTGGAGCTGGAGTCGCCAATTGGGTGGATCGCGGCCTGTTGCGGCTGGCCGAGGTTGAAGTGGAGGAGGGCAGTGACGAGCAGTTGGCGCTGGACGCTGGCGCCGCCAGTGCTGCTGGTGTGATTGATGTAGGTGAGTCGAGATCAGAGCCACTTGAGTCTCTCATGACCGAGCGCGATGAACTCTATCGCGCGTTGTCGTTCGAACTCGGTGTTCCCGAGGCAAAGCTCAAAGAAATTCGCGCCATCGTTGAGGGTTCACCGTTCCTTGGCCAGGGCAATCCGGCGGTGACGCGACACCCGATGACCAAACAGCAATGCCGCGCTCGGCGCGCGCAAGCGGCTCTCGCGAGTGATGACGAACGGATTTGCGGTGCAACTAACATGGTTGCGCTATTCGATCCCGGGCAAGGGGAAGCGGCTTCGGCCAAGCTTTGCATCGATCAGTTCGAATTTCCCAACATTGCTTGCGAATACCCGGTTGTTTGGGTGCGTGCTTCCGAGGCGGCACGGCTCTGCCGCTTGCTCGACAAGCGGCTCTGCGATGCCCACGAATGGGAAGGGGCATGCGCCGGCAAGTTGCGCTCGCCTGCGAAAGAGTACGAGTCTTGGGTGCCGCGGATGCAAGCCGAATTGTTCCACAACCAGGGGCGAGAGCCGGTTTGGGCGCCAGGATTTCACCCGACGGGGCGCACTTGTGCCACCGGTGCGCAGAAGAGTCCCGGCTGCGTCGACGCCAGCTGGGAACACTGCGGTACCAACACGTATCCAGCCGGGGCGTTCCCGCGTTGCGTTAGCCCGTTTGGCGTCTACGACCTGCATGGCAACGTTGCCGAGCATATGAGCCTCCCGTTAAACGAGGCGCAGTTGGGTGCTCGGGGTGGTGTGGGTGAAACCGAGATGAAAGGCAGCTGGTTTGCCTTTGACGAATATCATCCGCACCCAGACGATTGTCGTTGGCGAGCACCGGCTTGGCATGCAACCGCCGTGGACATGGAAACCAGCCACTTCAACTACCACTTGGGTTTTCGCTGTTGCCGAGATTTGGAGTAGCCGTTACTGGGCTCCAACTGCAACCAGTAGCTCGTAGGATACCGGTTTCTGCGGAAGGTCGCTCCACTCAATTGGAGTCTCGAACTGCAGGCCCGTCTTTGGCGCAATCGCCGTTGTGATGGTGAAGGCTCGTTCGGCTTGGATCTGCGGCGGTGGAGCGATCGGATCTTTGGGCGATATTACCGAATCGAGCAAATTTAGGGTGACTTTGGCGGATGACGCGGGATTGGTCCCAGAATTGTAGACGCAGGCGCGCAACATTCGTGGATTGCCGGTGGCGGCGACTTCAACTTGACAGGCCATGAGATCACCCGTTGCTTCGAGCAGGCGTCGCAGGTACCCAGTTTCGCTGTCGCGTAGAGCTTCCCCGAGTTCGACGACTCCGCTGCGGGCACGCCGATCGCCCAGGTAGGCGAGCATCATGGCGGCGTGCAGTCGCACCGGGCGATTGTTGGCGTGCAAGAGATCTGTAAAGGCTGCCGCCGAGGCAGCGCCTTCGCCGAGTGGGCCAATGGCGTCGTCGATGATGAGCCCGTTCGAGGTGGGCGGGTGGATCTTGAACGTGGTCCCACGTTCCTCGACGTGCCACTTGATGGCCTTGCCGGCGCCGAGCGGGCCTTCGAAGAACACCGTGCGGCTTTCCACACTGCTCAAGCGCGTGACATTGCTTTGATCCGCTTCGAAGAATTCGACGAGCAGCGAGATATTTCCAAGCGGCCGATCTGAGTTATTGACGACTGCGAGCTCGAGTTCGATATCCTCGTGAGTCTTGTGGGGAAAGCGCCGGGTTGCCAAGACCAAGGGGGTTAGGCGGGGCAGCGGCTCGCGCCACAGTGGACTATCGGCTCGACTGCACGTGCATGGTCCGCGCGCTGCTGCGCCGGCAGAATTGGCTTGTGCAGGCGCCGAGGCAACGGCTTGTGGCAAGGCGGCGGGATTGCTCGAGACCACAGCTGTCGGAGCGGGCACTACCGCTGCCAGGGCACCTACCAGTTTTGTCGCCGGGGCCTCAAATGGCTCGTCGAACCGTGGCTGGGCCAGTGCAGGTGCTGCCTCATGAGCCTGGGTGTGGTTGCCCCAGAATACCCATTTGGCCATGACCATTGCGGCGAGCAATGCGCCGGCGAGCGTTATGGTGACGGCGAGGGTTGTTCGCGGCAGGATCCCTTCGAGTGATGGCAGGCGCAGCCTTGACGTGAGCGGAACGAGCGTACCGGGTTCGCGCGGCAGCCGCGGAAGAGTCGACATGAGCTCGCCGATGAAGATTTCACGCACCAAGGTTGAGGGGTGCCCACCAGTGGTAATGAAGTGATCGGCCGCAAGCCCAACAAGCGTAATCAACGCCGCGACGACGACCCCGAGACCCAAACCAAAAAACAGCCCCAAGTGCGGAGATATTCTGGGCAACACGGCTGCTGAAACGGCAATGGACATGATCCCCGCCGCAATGGCGAAGGCGCGCAAAAGCAGACGGCGTTGGCGGATTTCGTGCGGACTCTTGTCATTGCCGAAGGAAAAGCGCACGAGCATCAGGCGATGTCGAAGCGTGGGCCCAACCTCGAGATCGAGCAGGACGGTGTTGCCTACGACGCGGGCGTCGTGTACGTCGGTCCAAGCCACCAGTCGTTCTGTGCCTGGCTGGAACGCGACCGGTGCACCATCGCCGCCCAGCTGAGCCGCATCGAGGTAAGTGAGGCGTAGCCCTTCGGGCGTACTGCTGAGCTCGACGGAGCCAATCACGTTGGTGCGTGCCGTGGCAATGGCGATGGCGCGGACCTTCACGCCGCCGAGCCTAGCGAGTTTGCGCTGAAAGGGCAGCGGAAAGAGCGGGACAGCAACATTGCTGAAACGAACCGAGTTTCGCGTCCCAGCTATCCAAGCCGGCTAAATTCTCAGCCGATAGGATCATTTCGTGAAGAATCGAAGTTGTTTCGGACGAAACGGAAGTATCGTCAGGTGGAAACATTTGTGGGGCTATTCCATCGGCAGCCCGACAGTACGTCGGCTAAAGTCCAATTTGGTTTATTGGCCGGATCGATTCTCCTGAAGGAGTTCGCGATGTTCAAACGAGTTCTGTTCACCCTCCTTTTTGCGCTTGCCCTGATCCCAGGGTTCGGGGCAAAAACGGCTGAAGCATCGCCAGACACGCTGGCGGTTACGGCGACCTCACCTGAAGCAAATGTCAAGGCGCTCGAAGATCGCATCGCGGATCTCGAGGCCTACGTGAACAACGGTGCTCGTGTCGCCAAGGAATCCAAAGTTGCCGGCGCCGGTCCCGGACACAACGGGTGGATGATGGTTTGCTCGGCTTTGGTGTTGTTCATGACACTACCCGGGCTAGCGCTTTTCTATGGCGGGCTCGTCCGCACCAAGAACGTCCTTTCGGTCATGGCTCAATGCTTGGGCCTCGCTGGTATGGTGACCATTCTTTGGTGGGCATTTGGTTACAGTTGGGCATTTGCCTCCGGCGGTTCGATCTTGGGTAGTCTCAAATTCGCGTTCCTGAAGGGTGTGGACGCGATGCCGAACCTCGATTACTCAGCGTGGGTCTCGCAAAACGTGTTCTCGATGTACCAACTGATGTTTGCCATCATCACGCCGGCACTGATTGTGGGCGCGATTGCCGAACGCATGAAGTACTCGTCGCTCATGATATTCATGCTTGGCTGGATGCTCATCGTCTACTTCCCGCTTGCCCACATGGTCTGGGGGATTGACGGCCTGATGAATGGCGTATGGAACGCCAACGCCAAGATCAAGGCCATAGATTTCGCCGGTGGCACGGTGGTTCACATGTCCTCGGGTTGGTCGGCGATCGTGCTTGCGCTCATCGTTGGCAAGCGCAAGGGTTTTGGCCACGAGAACTTCGCCCCTCACAGCATGGTACTCACCATGGTTGGTACGGGCATGCTCTGGGTTGGTTGGTATGGGTTCAACGCTGGTAGCGCCGTGGCTGCAGACGCGGTTGCCGCCAACGCCTTTATGACCACCACGCTGGCAGCGGCCGTGGCTGGTGCCACCTGGCCGGCAATCGAATGGATGCGGCACGGCAAGCCGTCTGTTCTCGGCTTCTGCTCGGGTGTCGTCGGCGGCTTGGTTGTCATTACCCCTGCGGCTGGCTTTGTCACGGCTACGAGTGCGGTCATCATCGGCGTGCTGGCTGGTGCAATTCCGTACATCGCCTGCACCAAGCTCAAGAATTGGCTTGGCTACGACGATGCACTCGACACCTTCGGCGTGCATGCTGTTGGTGGCACGCTTGGCGCCTTCGTAACCGGAATTTTCGCGACCGCAGACGCCAACCCGAACCTCGCAACGAACCTCAAGGACATCATCGGTAAAACCCTGTGGCTCGAGCAATTGAAGGCCATGGGGCTTACGATGGCGCTCGCCATAAGCGCGACCGTCGTGCTTGCCTACGCCCTGAAGGCAACCATTGGCCTGCGGCCCTCGCGTGAGGACGAAGAAACCGGGCTCGATCTCTCCGACCACGGCGAGCGCGGTTACCACATGTCCGACGCGGCATAACGCTGCCGGCACATTGTTCGACGGGGCTCCATTTCACTTGAAATGGAGCCCTTTTGCTTGTTGCCCTCGATAAGGTGCAGCAGCGGCAACTCTGTCGCAACCTGAGCTGGCATGCAACGCTATTCCACCCGAGTACGGTCCCACCGACATCCTGACCGTCCTTGGCGTTTGGGGCAAATCTTGGCGGTGGCCGCCATCGCCGCTTGTCGCTCGGGCTCCGTGGACAAGGGTACGGAAGATGCCGCGGGCGGCTCGACGTCGGTTTTGGCTGAAATTCGGCGTGCTGGGCCGTGGTTACCAAATTTCGCCTTGGTCCGGCGGCAGTAGGGTTACGATGAGGCATGCGCGTAGCCCTACTGTCTGACCTGCACGGCAACGAGATCGCCCTCGATGCTGTTTTGGTCGACATTGCCCGACGCGGGGTCGATAGAATCGTTTGCCTGGGCGATACCGTCGCATTGGGGCCTCGGCCACGCGAGGTGTTGGCGCGGCTGCGCGAGCTCAGGTGTCCGTGCATCCTGGGCAATCACGACGCATTCATGCTCGATGAGCAGCTCATTCATAGCTACAACGACGCACCGATCATCGGGCGCGCGGTAGAATGGTGTCGCAACCTGCTAACGGACGATGAGCTCGCATTCATTCGCAGCTTTCTCCCCACTCTGGAGATCGAGCTCGAGGGTGACGTTCGTCTTTTCCTGTTTCACGGGACGCCTCAATCACACATGCAGGACTTGCTCTGTACCACACCGCCGGGCGAGCTTGATGCGATGCTCTCTGGGCGCGCGGCGAGCGTCATGGCCGGCGGACACACGCATATTCAGATGTTGCGTCAACACAAAGGGACGCTCATTGTCAACCCTGGCAGTGTTGGTATGCCGTTCAAAGAGTACGTGTCTGGAAAAGCTCCGATTATCCTGGCGCACGCCGAATGGGCCTGCGTCGAGGTGATTCGCGGCCATGTCAATGTGACGTTGCATCGAGTTGAGCTCGACCGCAGTGCTTTGCGGAGTGCGGCTCAGACCTCGGACAACCCAATTGCGGTCGACCTCGTAGCCCAGTATTCGTAAGTCGGCAGTCGTGACGCCGACTAGATGCGTACGCTCTCGAGGGTCGACAGTAGGATCCCACGGCAGCCAAGGGCTGAGAGTTGATCCATCAGACGCTGTGCCTCCCGGCGTTTGACCATAGATTTGACCGATGACCAACCTGGCTTGGCCAGCGCCATCACTGTCGGCGACTCTATACCAGGGGTAATTTCGCACGCCGCATCGAGGATGCTGGCTGGGCAATCGTACTCGACCATCATGTATTCTTGCGCGAGCACCTTGCCCTCGAGACGGTTTCGCAAAATGACGAGCTCTGGTTGTTCCTCACGCCCAGGATGAGCGAATAGCGCAGCACGGGATTCGAATAGTGGCTCACCGACAATCATCAACCCCGCTTGCTTGAGCGTACTGCCGGTCTCGACCAAATCGACCACAGCGTCAGCGATTCCGAGCTTGACGGAGATCTCGACGGCGCCCTCGAGTTCGACAAGAAGATCTCGATTGGGGAAGTGTCGGGCTGTCAGATTGGGGAAGGACGTAGCTATGCGCATCCCGCGAAGGTCCGCCAATGAATTTATGTTCAACTCGGCCGGAGCTGCTGCACACAAAGTCGAATGACCGAAGTTTAGGGCGAACAGACAGGTCGGCGCGAGACCTTTTTCGGCAACGAAATCCTGACCGGTGATCCCTGCGTCGAGAATGCCATTGGCGATGTAAAGTGGGATGTCCGAAGGACGCAAGAAGAAGAACTCGACATCGTTTTCTTGATCAAGGGTGCTCAGGCTGCGCAGGGTCTTGTTGACGCGGTACCCGCAAGCCAACATGATTTCCAGCGTGCGTTCGAAGAGCTGGCCCTTATTGGGCAGGGCGATCTTGATCATAGATTTGCGAAGACCTCTTCCTTACTGACGCCGGTTTCTGCCATCATGCAGGCAACGTAGTAGAGTACCTGGGAGAGTTCGAGCGCAACGGCGGCTTTGCCTTCGTAGCGCGCGGCCATCCAACTTTCGGCCGCTTCTTCCACGAGTTTCTTGCCAATGCCGTGCGCGCCCTTCTCGAAAAGGGCTGTCGTTGACTTGCCTTCTGGCATGTCTGACTTGCGTTGTTGCACCAGCTCATAAATCTCGTCGAAAGTCATGGGCCGAAGCTACCGTTTGGTCTCGGGAAGGGCCAATTCGGTGCGATTCTCTCGAGGATCCGTCGAATCTGGGCGCAGGGCCCCGAGTTTCGCCGCCGTACGAGCTGCCAACAGGCTGCCGAGCGAGAGGCCCGCCCAGCAAGGCCCGAAGAACGCGATGAGCACGCGATTGTCTTGTTGTTCGATCGGAAATGCTTTGAGCGCGAGCGCCAGCGCAACCGAGGCAGTCAGAAGCAACGAAATCTGGCGCAGGTCAGCGACAATCCAGCTACCTCGCAGCGCGAGGCGAACCCCGTACCATGGGAGAAAAAGCGCCAAGGGCGAGAGCAGCAGGAGGTTCTGGTTTCGGTAGGCGACCGCGTGATCCGTCAAGGCCCAGAGCGAAACGAGCCCAATGCCCAGCAATCCGACGACGAACCCGCCAAGTGTCAATAACACTCCGAGCGAGAGCCGCGCTGCCCGATGTTTGACCGAGAGTTTCGCCAAGCCAAAAAGGGCAACCCCAGACAACACTCCAGCCACCAAGAAGTTGTAGAGCCAGCGCGGGGGCTGCGCGAGTCGGTGGTCCTGATGTTCGAGCAACGTCTGTTCTGCGAGCACGAGTGGACGTACGGTGCCGTCTTCGCCACGCAACTTGGCGTGACGAACGCCGTCGGTGAGCATTTCGGGCAGAAAGGCCTCAGCCCAGGTGTCGACTCGACGGTCGACCATGGGCCCGAGTCCGATCGTGAGCACCAAATACTCCAAGAAATAGTCCGAGGTCACGCGCAGAGCGTGGTTGCGGAGCGACTGCGTGGCTGGGGAGCGCATTGCTTCGCGAAGTTGTCCACCGGTTACATGGTTTAGCGCGTCGCGCAGGCGCGTCGAGCAGTTGTCGAAGAAGTAGTCGTACTTGTAGGCGCGGTTCTCCGGGCGGGCATTCTGGTCGAGGTAGCGCTTGAGCTCCAACTCCTGTTCGGGCGAAAGCGCGAGGCGTTGGGCGTGTAGACTCCGGTCTTCGCTGGCGTAGTGGGCAAGCGTTGCCCCCATCGTCTCGCGCGATAGCCAATATTTCAGACGGCCCTTGAAGAAGTCTTGGAGCAACGTGGGCGAGTTGAAGGAAAATGTGCCGTAGTTGTAGACGGCGTCGGTGCCGCGGCGCGTGTCGCGAATTCGAATCGCGTTGTGCCCGAATTTGAAGAACGGGTGCTCGCCCGGGCCCATCGTCAACAGCTCAACCTGCAACGGATCGTTCGGGGCTGCCGGGATCGGCAAATCTGCGCGTGCGGATTGGGCCGAAGTCACGGCGAGCAGAACACAGAAGAGAAGCACAAAGGGTCGCATGGCGTTGGTGGCTAGGGCAGGGGTAGGTTGTCGAAGTCGAGGGAGTCGGACCACTCTTCTAGCAGATCCTCGGTGCCGTCCGAAGCAGCACGCATGGCAGAGAATGCGCCCCGCGGGAGGCTATCCGGGCCACGGATCTCGCTGCCATTGCCATCGACGGCCACCCAGATTGGGCGCTTGTCGCGACGGCCTTCGAAATAGAGCACGATCGCGCGTGGGCGCTTGCGCGGGCTGGCCCAAAGATCGAACGCGAGGACCTCGTCGCTCTTATAGTATTTGCCAAGTATCGCCTGCGCGGTCTCGAGCGGTTGCCCCAGCACTTTGCCGTCGCCCTCGACTTCCCGTGCCGTAAGAAGCGACTTTCTGGCTGCGCGCACCGCGGCAATCAGTGTTCGATGCGCCCGGTTCCGATCGGCCTTGGTGCGCAGTGTTACTCGCTCCATCGCCGCGTACGACACGACCGCGTCGCGACGATTCAACACGCCAACGATGGCGGCGCTACTGGCAATCAGACCTACCGCGAGCAGGATATCCCGGCGCCAGCGTTGACCGCGCCGATGGTAGCATACGAAGGTTGTCGCAATTGGCATCAGCAGAGATAGGGTCAGCCAGGTCTCGACGAGTAAAGAGAGCCAAACCACTTGCAGAAAATCGCGCCAGCCGAGTTCGGGCGCAAAACGAGTGAAGTACTGCCATCCGAGGGAGGCGAGCAGAATCACGAGGCCACCCACGGTGTAACCACGAAATACGAAGAACTCGCGCCGAGCGTCACTTTGTATCAACCAGTACGGGAACAGCAACGGGTAGAGTAAATAGTAGACGAATGGGCGCGGGTGTCGAGCGCTGTAGTAGTCTTCAAAGGCAAGCGCTTCGTCGAAGAACCACTTCAGGAGTCGAGAACGTTTTGCGACCCGTCGCGCTTGGTCGCCCCAGGCGAAAATGGTCAGCGCGACGGCTACGTCGATGAGCGCGCCGCGTACGGGAAACAACGCTGCAAGTTGGACTATCGCAAACGGCGCACTGGCAAAGAAAGCCAAGCGCAGCAGGTATTCTAGGTGCGGCAAGGCGCCGGTTCGGGTTTTGCTGTCGGAGAGGTTCGGCGAGAATGCAGGCAACGTGGGGCCGCTGTTACCACGGGGCGCGTTGCATGGGGTAAGCGTCGGAAGGCCCGCTGGCCAATTCACACCTAGGCCTCTTTTCTCTATCGTGCGTGATCAACTTCGTACCAATCGCCCATCCTAACTTCTGTTGACCGTCAAACGTTTCCCGGGATTTTGGTGACCAGTGCGGTCATGTTGTGAGAACTCGCCGGGAACCTCGTGCGATTCGGTAGGAGCCCTAATGACGAAGCTTGGACGAAGTAGCGCATGGCTTGGACTCATTGTGACGCTGGCGGGCTGTGGCGATGGCGACACAGGCGCGAGTTCGAAGGGCAATCCTTCTGGTGTTGGTGGCGGCGCGGGCACGGCAGGGGCCGCGGGTCAGAACACTGTACCGAATCCTTGCGGCACGGTCGATGCGACCTTGGGTGACAAGCCTTCGTCGGAGCTCTTTGGGATCTCCAAGATCCCAACTTTCGACTTCGCGCTTCCACCGGCAACCTGGGAGGCGTTGAAGGTCCATGCGCGCGACGAGGTATACGTCGAGGCACAGGCCTGTTTCGACGGCAAGGCAATTGGCCCCGTGGGGCTGCGGTTCAAGGGCAGCTACGGGTCGCTGTACAATTGCTTCAACAGCGCAGGAGTGAACACTTGCCGTAAGCTTGGGATGAAGGTCAAATTTGACGAATACGCCTCGGACCAGCGCTTCTACGGCCTAAAGAAGCTAAATTTCCACGGGTATCATTACGACGATAGCTACGTGAAGGAGCCGCTATCGTACGCGCTATATGCCGCTATGGGAGTCGTGGTTCCGCGTACGTCGTGGGCGCTGATGCGCGTCAACGGTGATTCCCAAGGCCTCTTTGGCATGGTGGAAGAACTCGACGGACGCTTCACGGCTAATCGCTGGCCGAGCAACGGCGACGGCAATCTATACAAGGAGCTCTGGCCGGGCCAGACCAACGTCACTGCGATCCTGAACAAGCTGCAAACTAACACGGCCGCTGCGCAGATCGAGAACTTCAAGGCTTTCTCACAAGCGCTGGACGCCGCTACACCTGACCAGCTTCGCACCACGCTAGGTACCTTTATGGACCTTGAGTACTGGGCGCGCTACATGGCAGTTGACGACGCGATTGCCAATTACGACGGCATCACCACGTACTACACTACCGGGACTGCGGATCAAGCGGGTAACCACAATTTTTACATCTATGAAGAGGCGCCCGAACACTTCACGATGGTTCCATGGGATCTCGAGGCAACGCTCAGTACTGCAAGCACGTTTGGATATGTTCCACCGTGGCAGACAACGCCAACGGATTGCAGCCTGACGTACCGCGCCTGGGCGGAAGGGAATTTGCGCGTCATCGCGCCCGGCTGCGATCCAGTCTTTCGTGCACTATCGGCAGATCTCACCGAATATCACGCCCAGGCCCAACGCTTGCTTGATGGGCCCTTTGCCGAAGCGACGATGTTAGCCAACATCGATAAGTTCACAAGCTTCATTCGCGCCGAGGCGACAGTTGACCCGCACGGTCCGGGCGCCGTGAACTTCGAGAAGGCGGTTGGCTTTCTGCGTGCAGACATCCCGCGGCTGCGCAAACGTCTAGAGTTCATACAGACCGGCAAGACCACGGTTCCGCTCGAAATCACTTTGGGCGAGATTATGGGGTTCGAGACCAACGATGACTACGGCCTGACCGTGGGCACGATGTTGTTGTGCAATCCGAACAGCGTGACATCAGTCGAACTCGATCAAATTAGTCCGATCGACGGCGCGCAGACATTGCGAATGCAGTTCAATTTTGCCGACGAAGCCGCTGCGTATCAACAATGGGCCCTCTACCAAATTCCGTTCGCGAACGGACTGAAGGATCTGAACACCCTCACCGGGATCCGCTTCAAGGCACGCTCAAATGCGGCGCGGCCGCTGCGCTTCGATCTGGTTAGTCCGAAGGACACTCTGAACAACGAGGGTATCCATTTTGGCTGGGATATTTCGTTGACGACCACGGCCCAACCGTTCGAGGTCCTGTTTGCCAATGCAAAGATAGCGTCCTGGGCCAAGGATCCGGGCGACAAGCTCACCGACATTCTGGCTACGGTTAGTTCCATAAATTACCAACCGCAATGCATCGGGCGCAGCTCGTCGGGGTTCCTGCCGTCTTTTACGACCGACAATGGCTGGATCGAGGTGGACGATATCGAGATTTTCTGAGAGCACCGCGATTCGTGGCGAGGTTGCGAACCCGACGGCCGGGGCGTTGCGATAGTCGCTGAGTGCCCAAAATTGTGAATACGTCCGGTGCCATCGCGGCGATGCCGCTTGTGATATCCTCGGCTGCGGAACTCTTTGTCCTTTTGCCGAGCATTCCCGCGAAGCCACATCGCAAGCATTGCCTTGCTGCTCTGCGGCACGCGCCTCGCTCGTGCCGACGGCACGCCGCTCAGCCTGAAGTGGCATGCCCCCGAGGGCTGCCCAAGTAGTGCCGCTGTCGAGGCGGAAGTGATACGGCTGCTCGCGCCAAGAAAGCACTTCGCCGCGCACCTAGCAGCCGAGGCAATCATCGAACGTGACGCCAATCGTCGCTATGTGCTTAGGCTTCGCACTGTGCAATTGGAGCTCGAGGGGATGCGCAGTTTCTCCAGTAATTCGTGCCGTGTTGTGAGCGACGCGGCCATCGTTACCATGGCGCTTAGCATTGATCCAAGCCTGGAATTCGCGGGTAATAATCACGAGCGACCAGGCGCCGTCGCGAGCTCGGTGCTGCCCGCAACCGCGCCGCCCAAGACAAAAGAAGCCGCACCAATGGCGATGAAGTCAACGCCGACAAAGTCGCCGGTGTCGCTGCAACCGGGCGCGCGCGCACCCATCGCTTCGACGTCAGTACCAAGCACGGACTACTTTGTTCGCAGCGCGTTGGGCTGGCGTTGGGGAGCTTTGCCGCGATCGACCGGGGAGATTGGGCTTGCCGCAGGTGTCGAACGCGGATGGGCCACGGTTGAGGTTGAGTTGGCGCTGTCGCCGAAGATCGCCGCATACAGTCAGCTGTCGCCCGAGGCAGGGGGAGCATTTGCAATGCAATCTGCAGAATTCGCATTTTGCGGCGCGCCGTTCGCGACACGAGTCCGTCTGTCCCCTTGCGTCGGAACGGCTTGGACACACCTCTGGGCCAAAGGGATCGGTGTCATACCCCAACTCACCGGCGACCTGTCGTGGTGGTCGGTTTCGGCAGGCCTGCAGGCGAGCTACCGGCAGTCGAAGCACGTCGGATTCCTGTTCGGAGCCATGGGCTATCGGGCAATGCGACGCCCGCAGGCTTACTTGGTCGATCCAAACTATCCACTGGTAACAGATACGATATTTCAGCCAGGCCTTTGGGCCTACCGGCTACTAGCTGGCGTTGCCATTCAGTTTTGATGAAGCTGTTTAGTTCGGCGTGGCCACTCATCTGTTCATGGTCCAGCAGGCTCGCCGCGTTGACGTCACGTCGTTCGCGCAGATCTGCGACCATCGAGGCAACGCTCCCTTGGATCTTCCTGCGCTCTATATGATGCACTTCGATTTGGTGTGGCGCAATTTGCGACGCCTCGGGGTGGAAGCGGCCTCGCTCGACGACGCCGTGCAGGATGTATTTTTGGTTGTCCATCGCCGCGCGCATGAGTTTTTGGGTCAGTCGAGTACGAAAACTTGGATTATCGGCATCGTATTGCGCGTGGCGCACGACTACCGCCGAAGGCAAAGTCGTCATTCTGCCCGTCTGGCATGCCTTGCTACCAACGGTTCACATCAGAACGAGCTCGATTGTCCGTCTGAGCAGCTTGCGTTGCGGCAAGCTGCGGAACTTGTTCGAAAGATTCTTTTAGGTTTCGATGATCAAGTACGCAACGTGTTCGCATTGGTTGAACTCGAAGAAATGAGTCTGCGCGAGGTGGCGGAAGCCACTGGGCTTTCGCTTTCTACCTGCCAGCGCCGCCTGCATGCCGCGAGAAAAGCGTTCAATTTGGCCCTGGTCCGCCATGCCGCAGCGACCCGAAAGGGTATCGACTTATGACTGAATTGAGCCCTGAAGCACGGCTTCTCTTGGGGGCAGCCCGTCGTGGCGACGACCCACTCGAGACCGATCGGCGGCGCTTGAATCAGCGCATGGCGCAGCGATTGGGCACCGCCGCAGCCATCGTTGTCACGGGCGTCGGTACGGTCAAGACCGCGTCCGGTGCCGGAGCCATTTCAGTACTACTGGGCAAGGGGATTGTAACGGGGGTGATCCTGACCGCCGCCACAATTGGCGCTTGGAAAACAGCGGAGAAGTTCGTCGCGCACGAGCGCCACACGGTGGTGGCGCTTCGCACGACCGAGCCGACCGCTGCGACGGCAACGCAGCCAATGGCAGGAACGTCGACTGAGACGGTGACCGCCGCAACGGTGGGTACCGACCTGACCAGCATTGCGGAACCATTGGGTGTAATCCCGACGAACCAACCCGAGAAGCGTCAAGGGTTTGCGTCACCTGGGCCAAGGCGCGAGCAACCACCAGCCAATTCCGAGTCACCTACGGCAGATCCCCTAGCAGCCGAAGTGGCTGCCCTGCGTGAGGCGCAGCGGTCCATGGCCGGAGGCGATCCCGTTCGAACTTTGGGTCTGCTGACCGAGCAAAATGCGCGTTGGAAGGGTGGTTTGCTTGCTCAAGAGCGCGCAGCGACACGCATCTTCGCATTGTGCGAATTGCACCGCGCTGCGGAGGCGCGTCTTGAGGCTGCGGCATTCGAGCGGAGCTGGCCCCAATCACCGTTGATATTGCGGGTGCAGCGCGTGTGCGACGTCGAGTCGTCGCGTCACCAGCGATGAAACGCTAACCCCGTACTTGGCCACTTATTGAATGACCTTAGGATACAGGAGGACATCGAACATGACGAACGTTTCAAGAAATGCGCAGTTAGAAGTCCAAACCATATGCCGCGCGGCCCGGTTCAGCTCTCTGTGCTTGCTCGTTGGCGTTGTGTTGGCTTGCAGTGGCAACAGCAATCTGGGTGGAAGCGCCGGAAACGTGGGCGGTGACCAAGGTCAGGGCGGAGCCGCGATCGGCACCGGTGGTCGCGCTAGTGGTGGCGCCGTGTCGAGCGGATGCACCCTCACCGAATGCTTTCGCAACGTCGAATGTGTCGTGAGCTGTGGAGGACCAGTCGTGCAGAGCGGCTGCTGTCCTTGTCCGAGCGGATCATTCGATTCGATCCAATGCCAGGGTGCCGGTGGAGCAACGTCGGTTGGCGGCAATTCCAGTGGGCTCGGCGGTGCAGTGGGTAGTGGTGGCTCGCATGCGGGTGGCGTAGCGCCCTCTGGTGGCGCCGCGAGCAACGGCGGTGCCGTGTCACTTGGTGGCGCGAGCTCAAGCGGTGGAGCCACTCCGGCAGGTGGAACGACGTCCAAGGGCGGAACAACAGCGACGGGTGGAGCCAATTCAACCGGTGGATCTACGGTTACAGGCGGTGCTTCGAGCAGGGGCGGTGCTGTCGCGACCGGTGGGACATCTGCAACCGGCGGGATCGCCGCTACGGCTGGCGCGTCGAATGGTGGTTCGACGTCGATGCTCGAGTGCAAGACGGCGGCGGACTGCAATCTCGTCGGCGACTGCTGCGGGTGTCATGCCATTGCGGTGGGGCAAACCTCCGGTTGCATGAAGGGGTGCCTCGATACCAATACTTGCGCCGCCTTCAACCCACTACCCACGGCGCAGTGCATTCACGGTCGCTGTACGCTCGACCGGAGTTGTGACGACGCTAGTGGAACAATCGCGTGCGAGATGGCTACGCCACAGTGTGGCGCTGGCAAACTTCCAAGCCTGAACAGTTCGGCGAGTTGTTGGGACGGGAACTGTATTGACGTTATGGATTGCCGGGCCGTGAGAAGTTGTGCCGACTGTGATACCGCGACGCAGATTTGCGTTGTGGACAATGGGTTTCGCGCTGTCTACCACTGCGTCGATGTGACGCGTTCATGCAATCTAGCAAGTCGCTGCGCCTGCTTTAGCGAACTCTGCGCGGGAATGAGCCCCTGCAACGACCTGTCGAATGGGATTTCCTGCGGTGGCGGGTAGCCGGCTCGCCGAAGGGCGGGTCGCTACGCAATCGCCAAAATCTGGTAAATCTTGGGCCGAGTAGGCGCTGGTACCTCAACTTCGTCTCCGACGCCCAAGCCCAACAAGGCACTCCCCAAGGGACTTGTGGGAGTAATGGTCTGTACGAGGCGTCCGGAGTCCTCGAGTCGTCGCCCGCCAGCAACGGGTAGCATGAAATACCAACTCGATTGCTGCTGATGCCTCACCTGCACTACCGCACCGGACTCGATGCGGTCGCTGGCGCCGAAACTCCGCAGTTCGAAGTTTTGCAGGCGCGCGCGTGAACGCTCGAGATCGAGTGCGCGTTCGGCTTGCCCGCGGGCCACGTACGAGGCCTCGGTCGAGCGCATGTCCTTAATCCCTTCGGAGCGGTTCTCTTCGTGAGCCGCGCCTTCGGCCGCTTCGCGGGCAATTCGTGTCATGGTAGCGAGTTCGTAGTCGATTTGAGCGACGACAGCGTCCAAAAGTGCGCGTTTGTCCCACGGCACCATGGTCAAAACAGCGCTCTTTGCGCGCGTGCTTCGGGCACACTGACACCGAGGTGTTCGTAGGCCTTGCGCGTAGCAACGCGACCACGCGGCGTGCGCGCGAGATAGCCTTGTTGCAAAAGGTAAGGTTCGTACACGTCTTCGATCGTATCGCGCGGTTCGGAAAGGGCTGCGGCCAAGGTTTCGACGCCAGCCGGGCCGCCTTCGTAGTTGTCGATGAGGAGGCGCAAGAGGCGCCGATCCATCTCGTCGAGGCCCTCGGGATCGACGTCGAGGCGCTGGCCCGTTAGCTCCACGATCTTGCAATCGATCACGCCTTTGCCCTCGACCTCGGCAAAATCGCGGGCGCGACGCAATAGGCGATTGGCCACGCGCGGCGTACCACGGCTGCGCGCGGCTAGGGCTAGCGCGCCCGCTTCCTCGCACGCGATCCCGAGCAGTTTTGCGCTGCGCGCCACGATGAGCTTGAGATCCGCGACCGGATAATAGTCGAGCCGAAGGGTCACGCCAAAGCGCTCCTGCAACGGTTTGGTCAGCATGCCAGTACGCGTCGTCGCGCCCACGAGCGTAAACGGCCGAATATCGAGCGAGATGCTTTCTGCGAAGGCGCCATCACCCATCATCACATCCATGCGAAAGTCTTCGATCGCCGGGTACAGCGCTTCCTCCACCGTGGCAGTCATGCGGTGAATTTCGTCGATGAACAGGATGTCGTTGCGTTCGAGCTTGGTCAATAGCCCCGTCAACACACCCTTGTGTTCCACGGCTGGGCCGCTCGTGATGTGCAGCTGCACGCCCATTTCGTTGGCCAAGATATGCGCCAAGGTCGTCTTGCCGAGGCCTGGCGGTCCGCACAGAAGGATGTGATCGAGCGGTTCCTTGCGGCGTCGAGCTGCCTCGACGAAGACCCGCAGGTTCTCCTTGTGCTTCGGCTGGCCCACGAAATCATCCAGAGTCTTCGGACGAAAGACGCGATCGAAGCGGTCGTCGTCCCCGGTGGTCTGGGCCCCGACGAGGCGCTCCTCGATCGGGGCGGGCGCAATTTCTTTGGGCTTTTTCGCCATGGACACGGCTAGGCGGGTTCGATCAGGCTGGCGTCATAATCCGCCGGTGCTTCGTAGCCAAGCAAGTTCAGCACTGTGGCCGCGACATTCGACAGACCGCGCGCCGTTAGGTCAGTTCTCAACTTGTAACCGGGCTGCTCTTCGGCACTGACCAAAATGTACGGTACCGGGTTAAGCGTGTGCGCGGTTTTTGCCTTGGTTTGCCCGGACTTGTCGCGTTTGACCTGACCCTTCTTGTCGAGCTCGTACATCTCGTCGGCATTGCCGTGATCGGCGGTGATCATCAACGTGCCTTTGGCCGCAAGAATCACTGGAACCAAGCGGGCAAGTTGCAGATCGAGTCCTTGCATCGCCGTGACCACGGCCTCGAAGTTGCCAGTGTGGCCGACCATGTCGCCGTTGGCGTAGTTCACGCGCAGGTAACGATATTTTCCGCTCCTCACGGCCTCGATCAAGGTGTCAGTGATTTCTGCGCACTTCATCCACGGGCGTTGTTCGAAGGGTACGACGTCGCTTGGGACTTCTACGTAGGTTTCGCTCGCCTCGTCGAACTTGCTCGAGCGATTGCCGTTCCAAAAATACGTCACATGGCCATACTTCTGCGTCTCGCTGATCGCGTATTGGCTTACGCCGTTCTTGGCCAAGTACTCGCCCAAGGTGCGGTCGATGGCCGGTGGGACCACGAGGAACCGCGCTGGCATCTTGGTGTCACCGTCGTATTGCATCATGCCGGCGTAGGTAACGTTCGGTCGCGGGCCGCGGGCGAATTTGTCCAAATTCTCCTCGGTGAATGCGCGCGAGAGTTCAATCGCGCGGTCGCCCCGGAAGTTGAAGAAAACGACGGCATCGCCGTCGACGATTGGCCCGAGCGGCTTGCCGTCTTTGGCAATGACGAAGCCGGGTAGATCTTGGTCGATGACCTTGGCCTCAGCGCGGTAGGTTTCGATTGCCTGGTGCGCAGACTCGAACATCCGGCCCTGTGCGCGCACGTGGATCTCCCAACCGCGGGCAACCATGGTCCAATCCGCTTCGTAGCGGTCCATGGTGATATTCATGCGGCCCCCACCCGAGGCGATGGCCACATCGAATTTGGCATCGCGAAGGGTGTCAAGGAACGCCTCGAAGGGATCGACGTACTCGAGTGCCGAGGTTTCTCCGACGTCGCGGCCGTCGAGCAAGATATGGACCCGCGCGCGCGTGACGCCTTCGGACTTGGCTTGGGTCAACATCGCCTTCAGGTGATCGATGTGCGAGTGAACATTGCCATCCGAGAACAGGCCGATGAAATGCAGGGTTCTTCCGGCTTTCGCAGCGGCAACGACCTCGTGCCACGCTTGTCCCCGCCATAGGTTACCAGTCGCAATTGATTCGCTGACGAGCTTGGCGCCCTGCGCAAATACGCGTCCCGCGCCGAACGCATTGTGCCCGACCTCACTGTTGCCCATGTCCTCATCGCTGGGCATGCCGACGGCGGTGCCGTGGGCGCGCAATTGCGTCATGGGACGCGTGGCCATCAGGTTCTTGAGAAATGGCATGCGCGCAGTTTTTATCGCATCACCCTCTTCGCGAGGCGCGATCCCAACACCATCGAGAACGATGGTCACTAACGGACCGGGACAAGACTTGAATCGGTTGGACGCTTGCAGCTTCATGGGATGGACTCGAAGGACTTTTGGGTTTTTGGGATCCGCGGTAACGGCTACCGTCGGGCGCCCGGGTGTTACCATGCCTTCTGGCGATAGGCCGCTGCGGCAAGGAAAACCGCCAGATTGCTGGCATTGACGCGATTGGCAGCGTTCAAACCGGGTGGCAATCCGGGAGCCAATCGCGCGATGTGGTGGAGGCGACGCCTTGGCTGACCTGCGAGAAATTTGGCGAGGTAAGACGAATTGGGCGTTCCTTTGGGCGCTTCAGACATTAGAATCACGCCCGAGGTTTGGCATGAATCGAGAAGCGAGCATCCAGTTGTTGAACAAAGCCGTGGCCGACGAGCTGAGCGCGGTTCATCAATACCTCTACTTCCATTTTCACTTGGAAGATCAGGGGCTCGGGCCATTGGCGATCCAATTGCGAACAACTGCGATTCAAGAGATGGGGCACATTGCCCGTCTCTCCGAACGGATCCTCTTCTTGAAGGGCGACGTCACACTGGCCGCGTCGCAGCCTGTCGAACGGATCTTGGATCCGAGTGCTATGCTCGAGTTTGCGCGCAAGCTCGAGGAGGGGAGCATCGTCGACTACAATAACTTTGCCATCGAGTGCGCCAAGGGCGCCGATTCACAGACGAAACAGTTGTTCGAGTCGCTTGTGGCCGACGAGGAACGTCACTGCGACGCCTTCGACAAACAAGTCGAAAATATCCGTCGATTTGGTCCCAGCTACCTCGCCCTGCAGTCATTCAATACGGCTCCTGACGCATCCGCCAATCCAAAACCGGGCGCAGCGGGCTAGGATCCGGCGCCGGGGTTTGGGGGAAGAAAGCGGGACCACCAACTGGGTTGGCCTGGTAGGGGCGGCTTCGCCATGGTAAGCGGCCTGCACTCGAAGCGAGGAGTCTAGCCAATGCGTTCGGATATCGTCAAAAAGGGTCTTGCCCGTGCCGGAAGTCGTGGGCTGTTGCGCGCCTGTGGCGTCGCGCCTGCGGATATCGAAAAGCCGTTCATCGGCGTCGCCAACTCCTATACCGACGTGGTTCCCGGGCACAGGCACCTGCGTTCGCTTTCCGAGCGGGTGAAGGCGGCCATTATCGAGGCAGGCGGAGTCCCTTTCGAGTTCAATACGATCGCAATTTGCGATGGCATCGCGATGGGTCACATTGGCATGCGCTACTCGCTGCCGAGTCGCGAACTGATTGCCGACAGCGTCGAGTCCATGGTGACCGCCCATGGCTTCGATGGGCTGGTTTGTATCTCCAATTGCGACAAGATCACGCCAGGGATGGCGATGGCCGCGGTACGGCTAAACATTCCCACGATCTTCGTGACAGGTGGTCCGATGAAGGCGGGGCGTCCAAGAGGGCGCGGCGCGGGCGATCTCATTACCATCTTCGAAGGCGTGGGGAAAGTGCAAAGCGGCGAGATGACCGAGCCCGAGCTGCTCGAACTCGAGGAGTCGTGCTGCCCAGGCGCCGGATCGTGCGCGGGTATGTTCACTGCGAACTCGATGAATTGCCTGCTTGAGGCGATTGGTTTGGCATTGCCAGGGAACGGCACGATCCCGGCAGAGGATCCGCGGCGTCTCGATTTGGCAACCGAGGCCGGCAAACGGATCCTGGCAATCGTCGCGCAACAGTTAACACCGCGTCAATTGGTGACAGAGAGATCTTTGGACAACGCTCTTGTGCTCGATATGGCGATGGGTGGCTCGACCAACACCGTGCTGCACGGGATCGCCATCGCCGAAGAGGCTGGTGTCAAGTATCCGCTGGCGCGGCTGAACGAACTTTCGGCGAAGACACCTTGCATCTGCAAGGTTTCGCCATCGAAGAACGACGTGCACATCGAAGATGTCGACCGCGCCGGTGGGATCAGTGCCATTCTGGCCGAAGTCAGCCGTCTACCGGGCCTCGTTGCGGGCGACTGCATGACCGTAACGGGGAAGACCATTGCGGCGAATGTGGAACACGCCAAAATCGCCGATCCCAACATCATTCACCCCTTGGAGGGTGCCTTCAGCCCTGACGGTGGGCTCGCCATGCTCTTCGGAAACCTTGCGCCTGAAGGCGCAGTCATCAAAAGTGCGGGCGTCGATCCAGAGTGTTTCGTGTTCGAGGGCAAAGCTCGGTGCTTCGATTCCGAAGACGCCTGCCTCGAAGCCTTGTCACGCCGTGAGGTCAAGGCTGGCGACGTGGTTGTCATTCGCTACGAGGGGCCAAAGGGTGGTCCGGGCATGCCGGAGATGCTGTCGCCGACCTCTATGATCAAGGGGCAAGGCCTCGGCAAGAAAGTCGCTCTCATTACCGACGGTCGATTCTCGGGTGGTACGGCTGGGACTTGCGTCGGGCACATCAGTCCAGAGGCCACCGAGGCGGGGCCAATTGCACTAGTGGCGGACGGCGATCTCATCCGCATCGACATTCCCGCGCGGCGCATCGACGTCTTGGTCGACGACATCGAGCTTGGACGCCGACGCGCTGGGTTCCGACCGCCGGCAGCCAAGATCCAGCGTGGTTGGTTGGGGCGTTACTGCCGAATGGTCACCAGTGCGAGTCGAGGCGCAGTCTTGACGCTTCCCGAAGAAGTGTCGGCAAAGTAGCAGACTGTGGCTTCAAGCTCTGCTCAGCATTGCCTCACCTTGTTGGTGCCGGAGCGGTCGACGGTCACTTCTCTCCCGTTCCGGCCGGACCTCGCAATTGGTGCCCTTGGCGGAAACGCAAGCAACGGTTCAGCGTCAAATTCGTTGAAATGACGTGAAATGTTGCGCTTGGTGCTTGCACCCGGTGCCGAAACTACTTTACCTTCGCCTGGTATCCTTTTGGAGGGAACATGTTCATCCGGTCGAAATTCGTAAGTCGCGTGGTTCTGGCGAGTGCCTTGGCCGGAGGGTGCTCTCAACAGGAGCAGTCGGGTGACGTCTCGAAAGCCAATGCCTATTTGGTTTCCGGCGCCGGTGAAGCGACTGTCACTTTGGTAAACGAGTGGGATAGCGGCTATTGCGCGAACCTCGACGTTTACAATCGTGGTACGGCAGTGATCACCAATTGGACCGCGGTGCTCAACACCAAGGCTTCCGCCATCTACTCATTCTGGAATGTGACCTACACAACGAGCGGTGCTCTGGTCACTACCAATCCTGTCAGTTGGAACGCGGCGATCAACGTCGGCGCCAAGGTGACAGTTGGTTTTTGCGCCAACAAGACGGCGACAACGGGCTACTTGGCAGAGGTTACTGGGCTGACGGTTGTGGGCGGCGGCAAAGCTGGAACCGGTGGCGCGGGCACAGGCGGGGCTCCCGCGACCGGCGGCAAAGCCACTGGCGGAGCCGCGACTGGCGGTGTTGCGACGGGTGGTCGAGCAACCGGCGGAGCCGCAACCGGCGGAGCCGCGACTGGCGGAGCCGCGACTGGCGGAGCCGCGACTGGCGGAGCCGCGACTGGCGGAGCCGCGACTGGCGGTGTTGCGACGGGTGGTCGAGCAACCGGCGGAGCCGCAACCGGCGGAGCCGCAACCGGCGGTATCGCGACGGGTGGGAGAGCAACTGGCGGGGCTGCAACTGGCGGTATCGCGACGGGTGGGAGAGCAACTGGTGGAGCTGCAACCGGTGGCGTTGCCACGGGTGGCGCTAGCGCGTTGACCGGAGTCATCAGCTATTCGTCCTTACCGGATCCCGATTATCTCTACTATTGTGCCGACGTCACGATGACCAATGTCTCGGCGCTCACCGTGACCAACTGGACGTTGGTCTTGGATGTTGCGGCAGGAGTGGTGACGAGCCTTTGGGGTGGAAATGGGACCCAAAACGGCTCAGTCGTCGTTGCCACACCAACGCCCTCGACTACGACCATCGCACCTGGCGCGTCCAGAGTCGTCGGTTTTTGCTCAGACACGACAACGCCTACTATTGCGCCAATTATCACGTCACTTGTCGCTACGACGAGCACGAACCCAGGCACTGGCGGCGCACCTGGTACTGGCGGTGCGTCCGGTACTGGCGGCGCGCCCGGTACTGGCGGCGCACCTGGTACTGGCGGCGCACCTGGTACTGGCGGTGCGTCCGGTACTGGCGGCGCACCTGGTACTGGCGGTGCGTCCGGAGCCGTCACTGCGGTGGCCAAGATCAACAACGATTGGACAGCTGGGTATTGCGTACAAGTTGACGTGACCAACAAAAAGGCGACAGCGATCACCAACTGGTCCGTGATACTCAATGTATCCTCAGCGACTATCAACAATCTATGGAACGCGAGTTACACTGGAAGCGGAACGCGTGTGACCGTCAGCCCCATGAGTTACAACCAGGCGATCTCAGCCGGTAACTCAACAAACTTCGGGTTCTGCGCGAATAGAAACGGAGTGGCGAGCACGCCCGTCATCGTGAGCGTTACGTCTACACCCTAACTTCGGCTCGTGGTTACGCTGCGGCCGTGGTATGGCGCTGCAGCGCAGCCGCGGCATGTGTTGGCTGCCGCCACCAGGCAGCAGCGTCCGGGGTTTGGTGGTCAGAACGGTTCGGCGCGGTGTCGCCAGGGTGAGATGATGTCACGTCCGCTTAGCGTTTGTTTGCTTTGGATATCGTCGTTGTTCGTCGGCGCATGCAGCCTCGATAGCAATGGCACGAACACGTCGGAGACAATCGCTTCCTCGGGGGGGCAGGCGTTGGGTGGCTCCAAGGCTACCGGTTCTCAGTCGGCGCTCGCTGAAGGTGGCTCAGCGGCGAAGGGTGGTAGTGCATCGCTTGGCGGCATGCAAACGAGTTTAGGCGGCAGCAACACGGGCGTCGGTGGAGCGATAGCGTCGGGTGGATCCGTAACCGGGGGCGCCCTCGGCAATACCGGTGGGGCTATGGAACGCGGTGGGGCGCCGACGGGCGGAACAACTTCGAGCTCGGGTGGGGCCGCAAGCGGGACATTGGGCGGTGAGCAAGGGATCGGCGGCAATTCTGCTACTGGCGGTACAAACATCGGTAGCGGCACCGGTGGAGCTGCATCAGGTGGTGATGCTGTTGGGGGCAACGCAACTGGCGGCGCGGCAACTGGCGGCGCGGCAACTGGCGGCGCGGCAACTGGCGGCGCGGCAACTGGCGGTGCAGCAACTGGCGGTGCGGCAACCGGCGGCGCGGCAACTGGCGGCGCGGCAACCGGCGGCGCGGCAACCGGCGGCGCGGCAACCGGCGGCGCGGCAAGCCAGGTTTCATGCCCCGGTGGGACTTGTACCTGTCCTGCAGGCACGACTTGCGACTACCAATGCGACCCGAGTGTTGCGAGTTGTCCCGTGTCTTGCGCGAAGAACTCGACGTGCTTGCTCGACTGTATGGACTCTGCCTGCATCGGAGGCACCGGATGCGTCGGCGCGACCTGCAACTTGGACTGCAATCAAGGCTGTGACTTGAAGTGCAGCGCCAAAGCAATTTGCAACACCACCTGCGTGTCGGGGAATTGTGCCACTACCTGTAGCGGTGCCTCGACAGTGTGTGGCGGCAGTTGCACGGGTGGTGGTTGTCAAATTGGGTGTGCCTCCGGGGCAACCTGCACCTACGCTGACTGCGGACAGAACTGTGGCATGACCTGTAGTGCTGGTGGTAACTGCCATCTAGCGACTTGCGAGGGTTCCAATTGCGATTTCAAGTGCATGCAATTGTCGCTAGGATGCAGTCTAGGCACTTGCACGGGCGGTCTGTGTGACATGACCTGTGACTCTGATACTGCCTGTTCGATTCAATCGTGCGGTGGCTCGGGCGGTTGCATAATGACTTGCTCGGCACTTGGCGCGCAATGCAGCATTGGCAGCTGCCCTGGTGGCGGTTGCGAAATTGACTGCGCTGCTACCGACCTGACGGGCAGTTGTAAGATCGTTAGCTGCACAGGCGGAAACTGCAAGATCAACTGCGCCCCTGGTGCCCATTGCGATATATCTGCGTGCGCCCCCGGCGACTGTCAGATTGTGAACCTGTAGTTTGTGATGGTGCGATGTCGCGGACAACGCGGTACCACGAGGTTACAGAGCCGCCGCTACGGTTCAATGCGAGGCCCGATTTAGAGCGCGCAGCCAAACAACGCATTCGACGTGTGCGGTGTTTGCGAACATGTCGTAAAGATGGATTGTCTGGATCTCGAAGTTGGACAGACAGAGAACGGCCAAGTCTCGCGCGAGCGTGTCCGGATTGCAGGAACAATAGACGAAGTGGCTTCGAGCGAGACTGGCCATACTTGCGAGGTTGTTGCGTATTCCCGCGCGCGGTGGATCGACAATGACCAGATCGAAGGATCGCTTCGGCGAAAGGGCAAGCACCGCGAACGCACCAGCGTCACCGTGTTCAAATTCGGCATGGGTCAAGTCTTGTGCGTTCGCCGCCGCGCTTGCCGCCCGCCCCGCTTCGAGATCGAGTTCGACGGCGTGGCCATGCAGGCCGTTGGCTAGCAACGGTAGACTGAAATTGCCGGAGCCAGCATAGAGATCACAGAAGCTCGAGAGCCCCCGCTGTTTCGCTCCAGCCACGAGATCGCCGACGAGCATGGAGTTGATCGCCTGATTGACCTGCAAGAAACTTCCGATCGGAACCCACTGCCAGACCGTCGGCAGCCAAAGTCGCTGACGTGGAGTTTCCCGAGCCGTGCCAGCAATAAACCAATTCATGCCATCTAGCCACTGCCCGAGCTGTTCGATTGTTTGATTGTCGATGGGCTTTTCGGCGTCACGTTTGACAAGGTATGCAGAGGCCACGTGATCCGCATCCGGCTCGCGAAGTTCAATGTGTTGTAGCGCACCGAGTGCCGATGTATAGCGTGACGAAGTGTCGAGCAGCCGGTGCAAGATGCCGCGCAGCGATTCGGTCAATACCGAACAGTCGACAGATTTTGCGGTGTTGAAGAAGCCGACGCGGGCAGCATCGAAAATGCTTAGGCGGATCCGTCGGCGATAGCCATTCGGTTGAGCAAGGGTGCTCCAACCGATCGGAAGCCGACCTGGCGACTCGCCAAGGTGGCGTGCCAGCGCGGCGCGAAGGCGACTTTCATGCATGGCGCGCTGCTGCTCAGGTGTACGGCCTATCTGTGGGCACCCGCCGCAAGTTGTTGCGACGGAGCAGCCACGGTTGAACATGCACCGAAGCTAGCTCAGTCTCGCGGTTTGAGCAGAACTGAACTGTTGTTGGGGAAGTCGAGCTGTTCGAGCGTTACGGCACGCTTTGCTAGGCTTGACGCTTGATGCCGGGACCGCGAGCAGCCCGTTCTGTGCGGTCAATGATTCGGCCTGCGAGCGGGCATTGGCCGGGACGAATTCGCTAGCGCATTTGACGGAGATGGTCTCGGCCCCCCGTCGTAACCGCGCCGCACAAGCCCAAAAACCAAAGGGATTTATTTGGAGGGGTGCTGGACCTTGCCCGAAAGCAATTCCGGGTCAATCCTTGCGGCCCCCGAGCGCCGCCCAAAGGGTCGGACAGGGAAGTCGAGTGAGCTTCGGAGTCACATTTCCGAGTACTAGGCTTCTCCGAGACGATCGACAAAGGGCCGTGCGGGAACCTCGACGGAAATTCAATTTAGGAGACTCGCACAGATGGCGATCATCGACTTTGGCGGCGTGAAAGAAGAAGTGGTGACCAGGGACGAGTTCCCGGTTCAAAAGGCACTGGACGTGCTCAAGAACGAGACGATTGCCGTCATTGGTTATGGCGTGCAGGGGCCAGCCCAGGCGCTCAACATGCGCGATAACGGGTTCAACGTCATCATCGGGCAGTCGCAGAAGTTCAAGCGTGATTGGGATCGCGCCGTGAACGACGGTTGGGTTCCAGGCAAGACACTCTTCGACATCGAAGAGGCCGCCAAGAAGGGCACGATCATTCAGATGCTCGTGTCAGACGCCGCCCAAAAGGCAATTTGGCCGCTGATTAAGACCTGCCTCAACCCCGGAGATGCGCTCTATTTTTCTCACGGCTTCTCGATCGTCTATAAGGATCAGACTGGCGTGATTGCCCCCGAGAACGTTGACGTGATCTTGGTTGCTCCCAAGGGTTCGGGCACCAGCGTGCGTCGCAACTTCCTTTCGGGTGCGGGCATTAACTCGAGCTTCGCGGTCGACCAGGATTTCACAGGTCGCGCCAAAGAGCGCACCATGGCACTCGGCATTGCAGTCGGTTCTGGCTACCTATTCCCCACCACGTTCAAGCAGGAAGTGTTCAGCGACTTGACGGGTGAGCGTGGCGTGCTCATGGGCGCCCTCGCCGGCATCATGGACGCGCAATATAACGTGCTGCGCAAGAACGGCCACTCGCCGAGTGAGGCTTTCAACGAGACCGTTGAAGAGCTCACTGAAAGCCTCATCCGTCTAGTTAGCGAGAACGGAATGGATTGGATGTATTCCAACTGCTCGGCGACCGCACAGCGCGGTGCGCTCGACTGGCGTCCGAAGTTCCGTGATGCAACGGCTCCCGTCTTCGAGGAACTCTACCGTCGCGTCTCGTCGGGTGAGGAAACCAAGCGCGTACTTGAGTCAACGGGTGGCCCGAATTACCAGGAGGAGCTGGGCAAGGAGCTTTCCGAGCTCGGTAACTCTGAACTCTGGCTTGCTGGCAAGGCGACTCGTTCCCTTCGCCCGAAGGAGCCCGCGAAAGCGATTACCTCGGACACCAAGGGTGTAGGCGGTCGCGGACAGAACTAGTCGAAACGCTGCCGCAGTCGGTGTGCCGGCAACCAGTTTGCCAAGGCAGCAATTACGAGCCGCAGGCCTCCAGGGTTTGTGGCTCGTTGCCGTTTTGTATGCTCGTCGTGGCAACGGTCGAGAGGTGGTCGTTCGAGCAACTCGGGGTGCGAGTCTAACTCGCGACGCTGCCATCAGCTGGGGTGTACGAAGACGTAACGAGCCGGATAGCTGTTACGATGAAAGATCGTGTCGCGCCGCCGCGTTGATCTTGCTGAAGGCACCGTGTGCACGATCATCAATGTGGCGTGATTCGCGTCTCGGTGGCTTCGGCTCAAGTCAGCGAAATAGGATGGGAGATATCGTCGGTATTCCAGTGAAGAAAGATTCCATTGGCGCGGTATTCAAATGTAGGAATTAGGGTCTGTCATTCGTGTCGCGGTTGGTGCGACAGGATGGCGAGGAATGCCAACTCAATCCGCTCGATACGCGACGATACTGGATGAATAGACATGTTCTGTGGACGACTGGAAAGTACATCCGGCCAAAAGCCCTGGCTGTCTGGAATTGTGTTGCGTTGGCGCCAGTCCCGTGCGATTTCCACTCCGCGCCAACGCCTACGCGAGACGGCAGAGTCGAATGACTCCTCGTTCGCCTCACGCTCGGTCAAAGCGCTTCGGTGCGCCCGGGCGGCAAGCGAGGGCGTGTCGGGTGCACCTGGCGGCATTTCAATCACTAAGGGAGTCACATGTCACTGTCACTACGTACTATCTCAATCACGCTTTGCACTTTAGGGCTTGTGTTTGCAGCAGCTTGTTCCGACGACGAAACGACCCAGAGCGCGGTCGGCGGCGGCGGCGGCGAGACCGCGACTGGCGGCAAGGCAGCTACCGGAGGCAAAGTTGGAACGGCTGGTGGCGTATCCACCGGTGGCAAGGCGGCTACAGGCGGAGCAGCCAGCGTCGCTGGCGCACCTGCCGCTACAGGCGGCGCACCTGCCGCTACGGGCGGCGCAACCAGCGCCGCAGGGAACCCCAGCACTGCGGGTAAGCCGGCCACAGGCGGCGCAACCAGCACCGCTGGGAACCCCAGCACTGCGGGTAAGCCGGCCACAGGCGGCGCAACCAGCGCCGCAGGGAACCCCAGCACTGCGGGTAAGCCGGCCACAGGCGGCGCAACCAGCACCGCTGGGAACACCAGCACCGCTGGCAACGCTGCCACGGGCGGCGCAACCAGCACCGCTGGGAACACCAGCACCGCTGGCAACGCCGCCACGGGCGGCGCAACCAGCACCGCTGGGAACACCAGCACCGCTGGCACCGCTGGGGATACCAGCACCGCTGGCACCGCCGGCAGCAACTAGTTGTGGTCTGACTAGGCGCGCCGTGTAGCGCGAAAAGGTGACAGCCCGACATCTGCGGTTCATCGATCGCAAGTCGGGCTGTCCTGCGTTTGTGCGGTGACAGCGCCTGGACAATGTATTTTGCTGCCCAGTTGACGTTGCGCTGCAATGTCCAGAGGGCGCGGGCAGCCGGGACACGCATGGCAATTTCGACGGCCGGCGCAGGCCGGGTCCCCATTCGCGTCGTTCCTGCCACCAACAGACAATCCTCACGATATCGATTGGATGCGCCGTTGCAGCGCATGCACACGGTGGCGAGCGTCCCATTGCAGTGGTTGCGTGCCCGCGGGCCGCTTGCGTTTTGGATAGGTCTTTGGTTCGCTAGGTGACGATGCGCATCTACAACCTGTTCCCACTGCTTGCTGGTCGATTCGACGCGTGGCGCCCGCACCTGGAGCGAGCGGCAAAAATGGGATTCGATTGGGTATTCATCAATCCGATTTTGCAGACAGGAAAGTCGGGGAGTCTTTACTCGATCGCGGACTACTTCGAGATCAACCCGGCATTCATCAATCCTGACTCCGCAATGTCCGGAGCGGAACAAGCTCAAGCAGTTATCGAGCTCGCGCACTCTTTGGGCCTCAAGGTGATCATGGACTTGGTGATCAACCATACGGCGATCGACAGCGTTTTAGCGCACAGCCACCCCGAATGGTTCGTTCACGAGCGGGGCGCAATTGCCAATCCGTTTTGCATCGAGGATGGTAAGCGTGTCGTTTGGACGGATCTAGCGCAGCTCGATCATCAGCGCGCCTTCGACAATGCGAGCTTCTTCGCCTACCTACTTTCAACCATCGAGTTCATGAGCGCGCTCGGGTGCGACGGGTTCCGATGTGATGCCGCGTACCAGGTGCCCGTCAAACTGTGGCAGCGGCTGATCTTCGAAACGCACAAGAAGCGCCCTGATCTAGTGTTCATCGCAGAAACATTGGGGTGCACTGCAGATCAGACCCGCGAGACTGCCACTGGTGGGTTTCACTATGTCTTCAATAGCGCGAAATGGTGGGACTACAAAACTATCTGGTTGCTCGAGCAATACAATCTTACTCGCGAGATTGTGCCCTCAATAGGGTTTCCAGAGAGCCACGACACCGAAAGGCTATTTGCAGAAACGCATTTGAACGAAGCTGCGGTAAAGCAACGCTTGTTGTTTACCTTCCTGTTCGCGTCGGGTGCCATGATGCCCATCGGGTACGAGTTCGGGTTCACCAAGCGACTCCACGTAGTCGAGACGCGTCCCAATGACTGGGAAGACGCAAAGTGCGACTTGACGGAGTTCATTACATTGGTCAACGGGCTCAAGCGGGACTACCAGATCTTCAGCGAAGAGTGTCCCATGCAGCGCATCGAGATCGACAACCGGGAAGTCATGATGCTCTGGAAAGGATCGACTCGATCACGCGAAGAGGCACTGATCCTCATCAACATTGACGTGCACAATCGTCAGAGTGTGTGGTTCGACACGCTCCGGCGATTCGTCCAATCGGGGCAGGCGTTGACCTGTGTCTCGCCGGAGAATCCGATGGACCACATTAGCGAGCCATTTCACTATGAGCTTCGTCCCGGTGAAGCGATCGTCTTGGTGACCAAGCGCTAGACAATATCGTCAGCACGGGCGCCCATCGCGGTCGAGTCCGGGGGGATTGCTCATCCATTCAGCCCCTAGAAGTTGCGCAGAAAGTGCGTCACGAGCGCCACTTTTCCCTCGCGGAGCGATGAGCGTAGCGCAGGCCCCCCTTGGTGGTGTGCGTCGAGTGTGGTACCCCACGGTAGAGGATCGTGGCCAACGGCAATCGCGGCGCTGGTCCTTGAGTCACCGGACGATTCGTGTCCCTAGCTACCGTAATCACCAGTTCAGCAGATCAGGAAGAGATATCGCCATGGCGAGTCAAAAACTCAAGATCAGGATTATTCGCGAGGACTGTATAGGTGACGGCGCGTGCGCTGACGAGGCACCAGGTACGTTTGAAATTGATGCTAACGGAATTGCGTGCTGCAAGTCGGTTGTTAGCGACGACCCAGAAACAGTCTTGAAGAGCGCTCGCGCTTGTCCGACCGACGCCATCGTCATCGTCGACGAAGAGACTGGAGAGCAGCTCGTTCCGTGACTCTGTCATCTGCGGCACTGGCCAAGTACATCGACCATGCGCTATTGCAGCCCACGCTGACGGACAGCGAGTTCGATGCGGGGTGCGAGCTAGCCAAGCGCTGGGCAGTGGCGGCAGTTTGCGTAAAATCGATGGATGTCCGTCGCGCGCACGCTCGCATGTGCGACAGTAGCGTCGCCGTATGTGCGGTAGTGGGGTTCCCCCATGCCAATGCACCGACCAAAGTCATTTGTCACGAAGCCGCGCTCGCTTTGCAAGACGGTGCAACCGAGATCGATGCAGTCGTCAATACGTCGCGGGTCTTGTCCGCGGACTGGGAAGCTGTAAGCGCGCAAGTTGGCGCGCTCAACGACGAAACGCTTCGGCATGGCGGCATACTCAAGGTGATCTTAGAAACTGGCATAATTCCCTCGCGTGAGACGAAGGTGAGGCTGTGCGCCATCTGTCGCGACCTGAAGGTGGCTTTCGTCAAAACCTCAACCGGATTTGCCACCCAACTTGGCCCCAATGGCAGCCTGGTCGTGATGGGCGCAACCATTCCGGATGTGAGTCTTCTGGTCGAACATGCTGGGGCGACCTGTCGCGTCAAAGCTTCGGGTGGCATACGGACGTTGGATGATGCTTTGACCTACATTCGGCTTGGTGCAGCACGATTGGGGACGACCAGTACTGAGCAGATCTTGCTAGAAGCATTGGCTGATCCATCGACACATTGAACGCTCAATTGGGGGGCGCAGTTCGACCGCCCACGCAAGTCGCGAAAGTGGATTGGGTGATGGAACTAACGAAATCGAGCGATGTTCTGGATGTAACCCATGTAATTCGGAATCGATTCCGTGCTGAAATCATTGGCTACTTCCGGCGAATGGGACCAAATCCTTGGGACGACTATCAATTTGTTCGCCTTTCCGCGCCGAACGGCGCAGCCGATCAAACGCGGGCGGGCGAGTTCCACGTAGGCGAGTTGCCGCAAACGCTTGAACTGCTGCCGCAAGTCCCGCTCCAACTCGAAGCGCATGGGCCGGTCGTTCGCGTGCGATCGTGCGGTAGTGTGGTGCGTGCCCGCTGGATAGTGGCGCCTGTCGACGCCGTGGCCTTGCGTCAAGGCGCGGAACCGTCTGAAATTAGAAACTATTTTGTCCACACCTACTTAGGGATGATCTCACCAGAAGCGGCGCTCGGCGCGACGGCAGTGATCGCAAAGAAGCTCGGCGACACGTAGAGGAGTCGCTTATCCGGGGGTTCGGTAACGCCGTTAGGTTGACGTGGACCTCTTCATAGCACGGCAGCCCATATTTGACGCCACGCGTGATGTCGGCGGCTACGAACTCTTGTTTCGCGACGGTCTGTCGAACTGTTTCGGCGGCACGGATGGCAATGAAGCCACGCGACAGGTTCTGCTCAACACATTTGTTCTCTTTGGGCTTTCGCGGTTGACGGGGGGGCGCCCCGCGTTCATCAACTTCACGCGCGAGTTTCTATTTAACGATCTTATTCGCTTGTTTCCGCCGCACAACGTCGTCGTGGAGATCCTTGAGGACATTCCGGCCGAGGCTGACGTAATTGCTGCGTGTCGAAGATTGAAGGATGCTGGCTACACTTTGGCACTAGATGACGTCACCTCGCTTGAGCCCTACGGCGAACTTTTGGAGCTGGCAGATGTCGTGAAGGTAGATTTTCGCGCGACTCCCCCGGATAGACGTCGGGAGATGGCAAAGCACCTCACGGGGACCACGGTGCGATTGCTCGCGGAGAAGGTGGAGACCTATCAGGAGTTTCGTGAGGCAGTCGACGAGGGGTTTGCCCTGTTCCAAGGGTATTTCTTCGCGAAACCAGAGGTGGTTCGCAAGCGCGATGTGCCAGGCAACCGCGTACAGTACCTCCGGCTGATACGCGAGCTGCGCAAACCAGGGGTAACGGTTGACGGACTTGACCGCATAATCAAGCAAGATATTTCACTTTCCTACCGGTTGCTCAAGTACATCAACTCGCCCCTGTTTGGCATGCGTTCCGAGATCCGGTCGGTGCGGCACGCGTTGACGCTGTTGGGTGAACGCGACGTACGGCGTTGGGCAACGTTGGCAGCCCTTTCCGGAATGGCAGCCGAGAAGCCGAGCGAGCTGCTCGAGACCGGGTTGATGCGGGCGCGGTTCTGCGAAACCCTTTCGGGCGTATTGGGCGCTGATGCACGAGAGTCCGCGGACGAGATGTTCCTGGTCGGTCTGTTCTCCGTATTGGACGCGCTACTTGACGTCTCGTTGGAAGAGGCGGTTCGAGACGCTGGGGTGTCCGCAAGAGTGAAGGCGGCGCTCCTCGGGATCCCAAGCCCACTGCGCAGCGTGTTAGAACTAGTGTCGGCCTACGAACGCGGAGAATGGGAGACTGTCACCAAACTGCTCGACGTGCTGAAGGTCGATTTGCGGGCGGTGGCGCAAGTGTTCGTCGAATCCGTCGATTGGGCCAGGCACGCGACACGCGCGCAGAACGATGGCCCGTGGTCGTCACTACCGCCCGCGTCGGTTACGCAATAGGCCACGATTTTTCATCGTCGGACGGCGACAGCGGCGGCGTGGGCTGTCAAACCTTCCAGTCTAGCGAAGTCTTCGATGGCAGGGCCATCTTGTTCGAGGCTAGGCCGATCGTAGCTGACTAGGCTGGTTGCCTTGAGGAAGTCGTTGCAGCTGAGCGGCCCGAACTGGCGTGCGGTACCACCTGTGGGCAGCACGTGCGAAGGCCCAGCATAGTAGTCACCCACGGGTACTGGAGTGTGGTTGCCGAGGAAAATCGCCCCTGCATGTCGAATGCGCTGCAGGCAGTGTGCATCGGCACGGGTCATGAGCTGCAAATGCTCGGTGGCGAACTCATTTGCCCAATCGCATGCCTCATCCAGGTCTCGGGTGATAATGACGGCGCTGTAGTTGGCCAATGCCGCCCGGATAGCGTCTCTACGTTCCAGACGCTCCAGCTGCAACTCGAGTTCGGTGATAACTGTCTGCGCCCATCCGAGCGAGGGAGTCGCTAGGATGGCTGAACCCGGATCATGTTCGGCCTGCGCCAACAAATCGGCTGCAACATAGGCCGGGACTGCCGAGTCGTCGGCAATGATGAAGACTTCACTCGGGCCAGCTATCGAATCGATCCCGACCCTGCCAAACAATTGTCGTTTGGCTTCGGCGACGAACGCGTTTCCCGGGCCAACGATCTTCTGCACGCTTCGAATGGACTCGGTTCCGTGGGCAAGAGCCGCCAACGCAACGGCGCCCCCCATGCGATAGACCTCTTTGATTCCCAGCTCGGCTGCAAGTGCCATGGCCATGGGGGAGATATCTCCGTCTGACGGCGGCGAAGCCATGACGATTTCACGGACACCGGCGACCTGCGCCGGCACCACGGTCATCAGGACCGTCGAAGGGTAGAGTGCGCGTCCTCCGGGCACGTACACGCCAACTCGGTCTATCGGCGTGTAGCGAACCCCAAGGATGCGTCCCCCTCTGACAAGCGGTTCGGGGGCGCGGATGCGAATATGCTCTTGGTAAGAACGAATGTTTGCGATGACGCTTCGGATCAACCGAAGGAAATCTGGGGTGGCCTCGTCGTGGGCCTGCTGCAGCCTCTCTTGTGGAACACGTAGACTTTCCGGTGTGATGCTTGCGCGATCCAGTTTGGACGTCAGTGCAGCGACGGCAGCGTCCTTGCCAAGGCGCACCTGCTCCAATATGTCGCGCACGATGGCCGGCACATTTAGGTCGGTTCGCTCGGTTGCAGCGGTCAACCCCCCACTTCGGAGACGTTCCCCGAGGGACCGGACGTCGGCAAGATAGTTCGGCGATTGATAGGATAGGGTACGCAGGGTGGACATGCGCGACAACTCTGGCAGGCAACTAATAGGTTTTCAAAGAACTCCTCACCGCGCCGGATTTTCGCTGCATGTTGGCATTGCAACGTATTGTTTGCTGGTTGCGCCGCGTCGAAGCGGTCTCGCTAGATTCGAGGGCGTGAGCCAACACGAGTTGCGCGTGCCGCAGTGGGCGCTCGATCGGCACTCAGGGATGCTTGAGGTCAAAGGTTACCTTGACGAGACGGTTGCACTGCAGATTCTGGGTCGGTTCGGTGGCTCGTGAACGAATGCGCGGTTGCATTCAACGTCGTACGTTCGCTCTGCCATGCGCGGCCCCGGCCTATTGGGTGCACGTGGCGCGAGACGGATTTTCCCGAATTCTCACCACCGCGCAATCGAGGTGGCGCCACCCGTCTGCACAGTGCGAATCTGGTTATGCGTACGGACCGGCAGCCAACCGGCATAAAGTGGCAATTATTCGAATCTGAGCGCCAAATCTGCGCTTGTGCGGTCTTTTCATCGCGGGTAATAGTCCGCAGCAATTGGACTAGTTCTTGCATATGCGCGGACAGCCGCAGCTGGGCTCTAGTGCCCCACTGGAAGAGGAAATCCCATGCAGAGTGCCGTCGCGTTGTTCCCGAAGTCGTCGTTTGAGCAAACCGCAACGCTTGGTCAGAGTGTCGCGACCCCCTCAGGCTTCTTCGATGCACCGCCCGTCCTGTCTGCCTCTAGTCTTGCAGCTGCGGTCGTTCTCGCGCTGCATCGCGGTCTCGTAGCTGAGCCCGAGCGTGAGCACCTGCCGCTGCGCGTTTCAGGTTGATCCAATTTTGCGGCAGGGTAGCGGAAGTCTCGAGCATGACAGCGAAAATGCTCCACTATGTGGTGGAGTTCGAGAACGGGTCTAAGTTTGACGTTAAGGTCGATCCGAACGACCCAAGCGTTCTAACGGTAGATGGCGTCGCGCGTGACCTCAAGGTCGAAGAATCGCATGCGGGGCTCGTCGTCGCTACCGCAGATGGGCAGCGCGTCCCACTCCAATTGCGCTACGAACACGGTGAGTTGGTGGCACTGACTCCGGATGGTGCCCGCCAGCGGATCCGGGTTCACCTCGCTGAAACGCTCGAGTTTCGGGAGAGAGTTCTCAGTCAACCACCGCCTCCACCGATCGAACACTCAGGGCGGCTCACAGCTCCCATCGCTGGCAACATCGTCAGTTTCGCTGTTGCGGAAGGTGCCGACGTCAAGGTTGGTGACCCACTGCTCGTGCTCGAAGCGATGAAGATGCAGAATTCTATTACGTCGCCGGCTGCCGGTGTTGTCAGTTTCAAAGGCACGGTTGGGCAGATCGTACGCACAGGAGATCTTCTCGCCATCATTGTGGCAAAAGGCAGCAACTGATGAGTCCTTCAGGCCCAAAGCCGGTGGCGGCCGATGCTCCCGCCATCAATCTCGCGCGCGCTCGCATGGAACTTCTGTTCGATGCGGGGACTTTCGAGGAGTTCGACGCCAACGTTGTGCACCGTACGACAGACTTCGGCATGGCGAAGAAGCGCCCACCGGGCGATGGTGTCATCACCGGGACCGGAAAAATTGCGGGACGTACGGCTTTCGCCTATTCGCAGGACAAGAGCGTACTTGGCGGCAGCCTTGGTGAGGTGCATGCCGCGAAGATCTGCAAAGTCATGGACATGGCTGTGCGCAACGGGTCGCCAGTTGTTGGCATATGTGATTCCGGCGGTGCGCGGATCCAAGAAGGCGTAAATTCCCTTTCAGGGTACGGTGAGATCTTTTTCCGCAACGTGCGGTGCTCGGGCGTCGTCCCGCAGATCTCGATTATTCTTGGACCTGCCGCCGGCGGAGCCGTTTATAGTCCGGCGTTGACAGACTTCGTGATTATGGCCGAAGGGCGGAGCTACATGTTCCTCACTGGGCCAAAGGTTGTCAAGACCGTTACCTTCGAGGACGTTAGCGTCGAAGCGCTCGGTGGTGCGAGCGTGCACGCATCGAAGACAGGGCTCGCACATTTTACGGCAGTCCAGGATGTCGACGCTATCGAGAAGGCACGTCGGTTGCTCGGGTACCTTCCCGAGAATTGCAACGAGGCGCCACCGGATCTCGAAAGTCGGGATCCGTCAGATCGGCTCTGTCCCGAATTGCGCAAGATCGTCCCAGCCGACATGCAGGCTGCTTTCGACGTGCGTAAGGTCATCGAGTCTGTGCTCGATCGTGGCAGCTTCATGGAGGTTCAAGAGAAGTTTGCGGGCAACATCGTTGTTGGGTTTGCGCGCCTTGCCGGTAAGGTAGTGGGCGTCGTCGCGAATCAACCCGCCGTACTTGCCGGGGTCCTTGACATCAACGCGTCACGCAAGGCGGGTAGGTTTATCCGAACGTGCAATGCGTTTCGTATTCCGCTCGTGTCCTTTGTCGATGTGCCTGGGTTTTTGCCCGGCCAAGATCAAGAACACCATGGGGTCATCGTTCATGGCGCAAAATTGCTCTACGCCTACTGCGAGTCGACCGTTCCGAAGCTCAGCGTCATTCTGCGCAAGTCCTACGGCGGAGCATACATCGTCATGAGCTCCAAGCACATTGGCGGAGATATCGTGCTCGCTTGGCCGTCGGCGGAGATCGCCGTCATGGGGGCCAAGGGCGCCGTCGAGGTGCTGTACAAAAAGGAGATTGCTGCGGCCGAAGATCCCAAAGCCGAGATGGCCAAGCGCACGAAGGAATACGAAGACTTGTTCCTTTCCCCGCGCCAAGCGGCGGAGCGCGGGTTCATTGACGCGGTGATTGACCCCGGCGAAACGCGGCGCAAGCTCTGTCGATTGATGACGTCAGTACAGCACCGACGAGATCTTGCTTGGCCGAAGCGTAACGGCAACATTCCGACCTGAATCAGGTACCCGGGTTAGGTCAGGCGTAACCGCGACGCCGAAACCAACACATCCGAGCGAGTCACCCGCGGGGGAGACTCGTTCGATCCATCGGTGGACATTGGGTTTTAGGCTGTTCGCGACACTGCGGGTGTGCCCGGCGCACCCGGAGCCGCTGCCATCGACGACGCCGCTTGGCTGCTTGGGACGCTCGGCGAATTCAACTCTGCCATCAATTCTCGACACTCGGGTTTGCCCCGAAGGTGACCGACGAGAAGACTGGACGCGTCGAGGAAGATCTTCTCGAAGCGCAAACCTTCGCGCGACCGATTGGCAACTTTTTCACGACCAGCCTGAAGATCTTCTTCAAGGGCTTCTGCGTAGCGACCCAGTTGGGCCCGAAGCTCTTCGATTTGTCGTCGGAGTTCACGGGCGGTCGTTTCGCGCGCTGCACGTCGCTCCTCGCGCGTACGCAGCCAATCGCGTTTGGCGTCGATAAGAGCCTTGGCAGCACCAGCCGCCTCGTAGATTGCGCGCGTAGCCGTACCGGCTCGCTCAGCTTGGTCGGCCGTGCCCTGACGGTCGCGTGCAATCTGTTGTGCCCGTGCGAGCTCGAGTCTGGCCGCTTCTTCTTCCTCGGCGTAGGCTGCTGCCTCGCGCAGACTTCGCGACTCTTCTTGGGCCAATTCCTCGACTTTTCGGCCAATTTCCGCACGCAAAGCCCGGCCGCGGCGCTCGAGAGCCTCGAGTTTGCGCGTATGACTTGCGACTTCGCCTTCGAGGCTGTTGGCCTTTGCAGCAACCTCCCAGAGCTGATTCAAACTTTGAGCCACTTCCTCGGGCGAACCACCTGACGGGTATGCGCGTGCAACCATACGAGCAAATAGGCCTGCCCGGCTTGCCCACTCAGTTACGTTGGTGGACTTGGGCGGCGGTGGTGGCGGTGGTGCGGCGACCGCCTCGGAACCCTCTCGTTCCCAAGAATTGCTCGGTAGTGACCGCTGCAACGTCTTCAGTTCTTCGAGCAGATGGTGACCATCGCGGTATCGCTTGCGGGCATCCTTCTCCAAAAGCTTCAGGGCGATGCGCTCAGCAACAGGGTGACATTCCTTCTTGATGCTGCTTGGCTTCGGCGCTTGAGCGGTCCGCTGCAGCTCCAGCAGCGTCTCGCGGTCGTTGGAACGAAATGGCAGTTGCCCCGTCAACATCTCGAAGAACAAAACGCCAAGCGCGTAGAGGTCCGACTGGGGGCCGGCCTGCTCGCCTCTTGCTTGCTCGGGTGACATGTATTCGGGCGTACCGAAGACGGCTCCCTTCGGGGCAAGCCTCGGATCGTGCGCCAGCGCGGCCAGTCCGAAGTCGAGTATCTTGACGAAGTCCTTTCTGCCGCCGCGGCTGGTCAGAAGGATGTTGTCGCTTTTCAGATCGCGATGCACGACGCCCAAGTCATGTGCACGAGCCAGTGCTGCGCACATTTGTTCAAGAACGTCGACGCCACGCTGAATCGCCATCGGGCCGCGGGCAAGCTCCGCGGATAACGGCGTGCCAACGAGGTACTCCATGACCAGGTAGAGTTCACCTTCGTCGGTTTCGCCGATGTCATGGATGTCGATGATGTGTGCGTGATCGACACGGTTCGCGGCTCTGGCTTCGCGTAGCATCCAAGCGCGAAGATGAGTTTCGCCCCGAAGGTCAGGGCGAATGAGTTTGACCGCCACCACGCGATCGATAAGCACATGTCGAGCGCGGTAGACGACACCCATTCCGCCCTCGCCAATTCGAGCTTCTAGTCGGTAACGGCCGGCAATGACCTTGCCGAGACATGGGTCATGACTTGAGCGGCCGCGCGAGTTCCCGGATTTCTGCATGTTATCTGCTATGCGAGTTGAGGTTCGGACTGGAGCGAGGAGCAGAGCCCCGATTCCACGATGCTACGTTAGTTCAATGAACGGCGAAAGCCTGGCGTGCATCGGGCTGCTCACAACAATCGCAACGGCCGAAGCCTCCGGCTTCAGAAGGCCACTCGCAGCAACGGGATGCGCAATTCGGTACGTTGCTGAACGCCAAAGCGAGCAATCTCGAGTCGGGAGTACGAGTCGCGCACTTCGACTGCAGGAATGCCCCAATGTACGCGGTTCTGAGCATCCACACCGACGAGCGCTGGTGGCGGCAGAAGGCTGCGCTGACGTCGAATCAAGTTGCGACTTTGGGTTCCGCGTGAACCAGGTACCGCCGAAGACGTCGGTGTGGGTGTCGGCGCAGGTGTAGTTGCTGGCGCCGGCGTGGTACTACCCGAATCGCTTGGTGCTGAAGTGGGCTGCCCCGCCGGTGCTGCAGGAGTAGGTGTTGGGGCGGATGCGGAGGTTGGGGACGTTGCCAGTGCTGGGTCAGCGATGGGTTCATCCTTGGGCGGCTGATCCTGCGTGTACTCGGCAGTCTGTTCGTAGGCCGTCGCACTCAGGACGGCAACCGTCGTGGGAATGACGAGCAGCATGCCACCGGCGAGCAGGAACATGTTGGCCTTGGAACTGAGGCTGCTTTCGAGGAAGTACCCGCCGACCCCACCGCCGATGGCACCCGCTGCACCGCCGACGTAGTAGAGCCAATCAGGCGACACGTCGATAGCCGCTTCGGTGAGTAGAACAATTTCTGCGCCCAATAGGGTCCCCCCGACGATTCCCTTTCCTGTCGATGAGGGTTCATTTGACTGTGCTGATGCCAGAGGTGACTGGCAAAGGGTGATAAGACTTGTCGCGGCAACCGCGATCGACCGTGCGAGATGCATGCTCCCTCCGCAAAAATTCCGCTCGGAGTGACCAACTTTGAGCACGTCCAAGGGACAGCGCCAGCATAACACCGGAAAGGGCAAGCGTCGCCACCACTTGACAGCCAAGAGACTGCAGGCAGCAGAGTCATGCGCTAGCCTGTTGCTCCGTGAACCAGAGCCGCCCGTTTCGCTATACCCTGGTCGCCTGTGGGCTATTCATGCTCATCGGGGCTGCCGGCGTGGGTATTCGGCTTTGGCCGCTCACCCAACGGACCCAGGTTTCGTGGGAATCGCTTTTACCCCTGATAGCAGCTGCCTTGACGACCATTTTTGAGTCGTCTTTGGTCGTGTGCGCACCTGTAGGATTTGCGTTGGCAGCAGTTCCGGACCGCGAAAGTGCGCCTATGAAATCGGCCGGTAGTTCTATATTGTCGCTCGAGCGAGGCGGCATTGCCGTTGGCGTGGGCCTCTGGATTGGAAGCGTTAGCGTACTGGGCGCCTACGCCAATCTCCGACTGGGCGAACCGGGGCGGGTCGCCCACGGTGTGGTTCGTGCAGCACGTGCAGCTTGTCAAGACGCGCAGCGGCATCGTGTCGAACCGGTTCCGCTGATTGGTGCGCGCTGGGTCTGCGCACCATCGAGCCCTCCGCGAATCGAGGGCGAATTCTCGAAGAATGGGGCTTTAGCACGATACTCGGCGCTCGACATTACCGTAAGCGGTGCGCTCGACTACGTGGATCTGGCAGGACTCAAGCTTGCTGCTTCGGCAACACGGGAGCGTCCAGCGCTCCGCCTCGAAGTGCAAGAGGCAAGAGTTCACGGTGCTTGGCCATGGGCCAAAGTGAAGCGCATGCCTGGATGGTGGAGGGCGATATACGTCGCCGGCCTTAGTGCCACTTTGGGTTTAGCGGCGATGGCGCTCATTCAGCGCGATCGTTCGACTCGATGGTGGACGGCGCTAACACTAGGTGCCATTGGTGGCGTTACGACTTGGTTTGTGCTCGGCGTAGCAGACGCACATGTGAAGTGGCACCTTGCAAGCTACGCCGTTGTTCCGCTTGCGGGAGTGGTAGCCATGTCTGCAGTTGCGCTCGCGTTGCTGCCACTTGCAAGTTGGTCTGTATCGCGCGGACTCGAGGTCTGGCGCCAGAAAGCGACCTAATACCGACCGACCTCACTGTGACGTCGGAGCTGGCGCGCCCTGCGTGGATGTGGCAACCCTGACGTCCGAAGAGAGGTTCTGCAGTCATGTCAGTCGGTCCGAGTGAAGTTGTCGTTATCTTGCTCGTCGTGTTTCTGCTCTTTGGTTCGCGACGCCTGGCGGATCTCGGCAAAGGGATCGGCGAAGGGATCCGTGGCTTCAAGCGCGGGATCGCCGATGAAACGCGGGATGCCGATACTGCGGATGAGAAGGCGACCGAACCGCCTCGGCAGCTGGTTGGGCGCATCGCAACGTCCGAAGAGCTCGGCACTGCAGCACCTAGCCTCAGTTCGTCGATGACCGAGCCAGGTGATTCTGGAATGGCAAACATGACTGCCACGGTTGCCGTTGCCAATGAACCAGTTGGGGTTGCTGCGCCCGCGGCGGATCCCTCCAAGTAGGACTCGCGCAGTGTTCTGACGGTTAGGGCGCGTGCGGTGTCGATTGCCCAGGGGTCGAAACTAGCCCGTCGTGCGCCCCGATTGCCGATGTCAGCGCTTCAGACGCAGCGTTGTGTGGAGTGAACCAAGCGAGTAAGAGCCCTCCAGCTGTGGTGATGCCTGCGAGCGTTGGCACGTCGAGCGAACAGCGACCCAGCAGCAGTAGCGCCATGGCCCGCCGTGCAACCATAGTGCGCCGCTCAGGCAAGCTTAGTACTGCCAGACTCAGTAACAAGCCGAGCAGATCACTTGCCGGGATTGCGAGGCCGCTGATGAAGGAGCCCGGTTCGCGTGTCAATGCGCCGAAGGCGCGTGCTGCAACGACCAGTGGGAAACTCGCGTCTTCCCGCTGGCCCAGGTGTGCGCAAGCGGTTATGGCAATTACCAGCGTTACGGCTGCAATGACTCGCGCAAGCCCTGGTCCCTTTGCTGAGCGCGCAGTCCAAAGCATGGCCCAGAGAAGTGCCAACCAATCGAAAATTTGTCCAGCAGTTGCCAGCCATCGCGCTGTCAAATACTGACGAGGCAGCGCTTCCATGCTTGCTCGAAGCGCGACGAGTCGAGCCGCAGCAAAGCATAGGCTTGCCGCGAGAACACAGGTGAGCAGAATCCCGCCTGCTCGGGTCGATGGATGCCGCAGGGAAGGGCGAGCGCAGATCAGCAGACCGACTGATGATACGCCCGCCAGCAGCAGATGCAGTTCTGGATCGAGAGCACCCGTCGAAGCTGCCACGACGAGGAACCCGACCGCCGCTCCGATCGGGAGCACGAACAAACGTTCGAGCGCTCCAATCGCCGCGGCCCCGATGCTCGACACAATGAGTCGAATCAGAAGCAGGGTGATGAGCAGCGCGAGCAGCTGCGAGCTGATACCGCCAATGGCTGTCATCCGGTCGATCACAAATTCGATTCCGGAACGCGAACCCGGAAGTGCTGGGATGAGCGCGCGGTTGAGCAACAGCGTCGGCACACCGAGTAGCACCAACCAGAATGCGAGCATTGGAGCCACTTGCTCTGTCAACTCGGCTCTGGGGTGCGACACCATGGCTCCGTGAACATACCCGAGCTTGAGCCAAGTCGAAAGAGATCAGCCACTGGCAACTCGGTTAGATCGCGCGTGGCATTGGCGCTTCTGGCCTTGGCCCGTACGTCGGCATGATGGTCGCCCCGGATGGAACTCGTGGCCCAGGCTCGGTTGGGGCTTGCTCCGGATTGGCGGGCGTGGGGGGTGCCTTCAGCAGGAATGGGTGTGCGAAATACGTTGAACAGGCAAAGTCGGGATTCCGATAGAATTCCCAATGTAGGTACACGTTGCCATCCGGCGAAACGATGGCGGCTGGTGGCGGTCCAAAGGGAGCTGCGCGGTCGACCGAGGCAAGTGCGCTCACGTCGAACTGCAGGATCCCACTACTTTTCGTCAGTCCACGACGCACCAGGCTACCGTCGACCTGACTTACGACGATCTCAATTTCAGTCCTAAGATCCTGGCGATTCATTGGATCACCTGCGGGCAATCGATCGAGTGAGCCTAGAAAATCGTCTGCGAAAATGGGATGGATGCGGTTGTGGATATCATTCAGGTAGGTTGCAAACGGAGAGCGGGCGGTATTGAGCGCGGTGGTATTTCCAGGTTTGACACTCGGGACGTAGTTCTCGATCGCCGAACGATAGCGTTCAATTCCGACGCCCTTCCACGAGCCTGCGCGTTTTGAGCGACGACGGAGCTGATCCATTCGACGGTCGGCCTGCAACTGCTCTTGGCCCACCACCGCAATGGCATCTGAATGCGAAAGATTGAGATTGATGCCTGACGAGGTCATCGAACCACTGCCGAGGCCGAACCAGTCGCTTGGTCGAGTCGATTGGACCGGAGGCAGGTGTCTGCGTTTTGGCCGCGCTTTCGCGGCGCCACCCAAGGAATAGTCGCCTTCCGTGCCAGCAATGAGGTCAGGTGATTGTTTCGCACCAGGATCCTCAGATTCGGCCTTCTGCCCCACCTTGGCATCTTGGGGCCTGTCCGATTGCTTGGGAGCGTTTTCGGCTTTTGATGACTGTTCGGCGGCAGCAGACGATGGCGATTGCTTAGCGGTTGGTTGAGCTGCTTCGGGTGGCGGCGGTGGTAAAGCTGTGCCCTCGTCCTGATCGCCAAAGGCACTTGCTACTCGGGACTTGTCCGCATTGCCCGGTTCCTTGCTGGGCTGTTGATTTGAGGAGCTACCGGGGGTTGGTTTTGGGTGGTCCTGATCGGTCGAGGTGATCTTCGACTGCGTCTCTTCCTGTACGCGGTTGGCCTGTTCACCAAGGAATTTGGCGTCAGGGTTGTCCTTCTGGTTTGGATCGTCCACGTGCTGACGCACGGCGATGCGCTTTTGCCGCTCAATCTGAAGTTGCTGCGCCTGCTTCTCTTCGCTCTTCTTTGCCAGCAGATCCAGGTCCTTCTTGTCTTCGGGTTTCAGCTCCGGCTTCTGCTCTTCCAGTGGCTTTGGCTCGAGTTTTTCGGGTTCTTTCTTCTCCGCTTCCTTCTTCTCGGGCTTCGAGGGCTTAGCTTTTTCGGGCGACTCGGCCGGCTTCTTTTCTTTCTTCGTCGCCTTGTCTTCGGTCGGAAGCTTCTTTTCAGTGACCTCGTCGGGTTCGATCGCCTCTTCTGGCTCCGCGGGTTTTGGCGGCTCCAATTGATCGCTCCCAAGCATCGATATTTGGATCGGTCTCAGCTCGGCTTGGACCTCGTGCTGGATGCGTGCCGCGAATCCGCGCAACGCTTCCTTCTCTTCGACGACGATGGCCACCTGATGCGTGCCGCCGCCCCAAAGCATGTGCACGATGATGGCCGTCGCGATCCAGAGAAAGAGCGGGATCTGAACTTCACGGGACTGCACGGCTATTCTCGTCGACTGGCCACCAAGGCACTGAGCGAAACATGACGCTTGGCCACCGGGCTGGCAATTGGGTCAGCGAGCCCGGTTGACTCCACCCAGTGTAGCGCGGTCCCTGGTGTGATTCACCAGTCGTCTGATTGGGCTCAATCTCCGTGACTTGCCCACGCGACGCCGTCCGTGGTCTGCGCGACCCGATAGTGCAGTGGCTTCAGCTGTCCAATGCTTCGGTGGCGCCGACTTGGAGGCTCGGCGCGGTGAAACGCCCGGCGCGTCGAGCCCGGAAGTTGCCAATGCGCGCGAAACAGCACGACATGAAATCATCGCTGCGCTTGTCGATTTTCGACGTCGCCCAGATAACTAACATTGAGCCCGGTCGACGTGGTGAACTCGAGCCAACGTCTGCGACCTTGGCGTATCTGTGCGTCGCGCCAAGCACGTGACCGACTGATACTGGTCAGGCGCAGGCACGAGGCTGCTGCATTGGTTCGCCAGCCCGAGAACTGGACGGGTTGAATCGTCGATGCAGCATGTTCACGCCCTCAACCTCACTTGGGTGAATCGAGTGGCGTCCAATTCGCGTTGCGATTGCGCTGGATCCGGAGAATTGGATCAAGCACTTCAAAATGGCTCTTTGTTTCTCCGCGAATTCCACAGTTCTCGCCCGGGTTGCACGGTTGAATTATGTGGGGTCTTGATTCAACAGCGAGGACTGTCCCCCACGGATTGTTTGTAAATTTTGGAATCAAATTGAGCTAGGGTGCGTTGTCTCTTGCCGAATGCGCGCGAGACTCGCATATACGAAAGGTCAGACCCACGAAGCGCTGCGGCGTCCAAAACGGTTCACGTCAATGCGGGTACCGAACGGCGTTGTGAGTGAATTGTCCCTCCGTGGCGCGCATTGCTTTGCCTGACCAACGAACACTCTGATTGGAGGCTTGGCGTGTCCTCGATTCAAGATACCTCCCAACTTTTTCATCCGCTGGTTCCCGCGTCAAAAGAGGTGGCTCGTCTCAACGGGACACTTTGGGCAAAGTCGATATTGGCGAGAACCTTCTATCGAGCCATCGAATTGGCGGCAGTTACCCTCGCCCATGCCGGGATCAGTGCGGATACGATTACCTACCTATCCTTGGTATTTGCTGTACTGGCCGGCGTTTGCGTTGGGTTTGGGCATCTCGGCCTTGCCGCGGGGTTGGTGTTGCTGAGTGGCAGCCTCGATCTCGTGGATGGCGCCTTGGCCCGCACCACTGGCTCAGCGAGCCGTTGGGGGGCACTGCTCGATTCTACGTTGGATCGCGTGGCTGATGCCGCGCCGCTAGTGGGGGTGGTTGTCTTCTACGCGAACTGGCATTGGGCCGCGTTGGCTCCGCTAGTCGCCATTGTTGCCGGTTTCGTCATTAGCTATGTGCGCGCCCGCACTGAGGCACTTGGACAGAAATTGCCGTCTTTGTTCATGCGTCGCGCCGAGCGCGTATTGCTCATCGCTGGTAGCTTGGCCCTCGGAACGATTTCGCTCGACAGCGTGATTGACGCTCCCCTGATGTTGGCAGGCGTAGCCCTTTCGAGCGTGTTGAACGTAGTTGGTGCCGTCACCATTCTCGCGGCAGCCCGGGTGGCATTGAATGCCAATGCCGGCTGACCTCCGCTCGCGTGTCGCGGCGTGGCTTTCACAGCCGGTGCGGCTCATGACGTCTGTAGCGGCAGGCTATGCCCTGGTTGTGCTTTGTTTCGATCGGATCCGCTGGGAGCCGTTGGCTCTGGTGTTCGGCTGCCTGGTCTTGCCCCGGCTGGGTGCCAAAGCGAAGCGTCTTTTCGCCGGGCTTGTCCCGTATTTCTTGTTCGTTCTCGCGTACGACGCTGTGCGCTACGGCCGCGATGCTTTCCTTACGGCAGATCGCGTGACGGTCTGCGGGATTCGAGCCATGGAGCAGAAGGTACTTGGGTCGGGTTCGGCCGGAACTATTGGTGATTGGGCGCAACAACATGTTTCCGTGCCGTTGGATCTCCTTTTTGCGGCCCCATATTTTGTTTTTGCCTATGTCGTATTGGGCTACGGTCTTGTCCTATACGTCATCGATCGCCCACGCATGAGTCGATTTCTTTGGGCATTCTTCGTGGCAAACATCCTCGCATTTGGGATCTGGCTCGCGTTTCCTGTAGCTCCGCCGTGGTACCAGCATGCCTATGGCTGCGTCGTGGATCTCGGCGTTCGACCGTCCCCTGCTGGGTTATTGCGCGTGGATAGGCTTCTGCACATCACCTATTTTCAGACCCTGTACGGCAAGTCGACCTACGTTTTTGGCGCGATGCCGAGTCTTCACTGCACCTACCCGATGATCGGCCTCTTGACGGCGTGGCATCACGTCACGTGGCGGACGAGGCCACTGCACATCGGTTATGTGGCGCTGATGTTCTGCGCGTCCGTCTATCTCGATCACCATTACGTTCTGGATGGTCTGGTCGGCTTCTTTCTCGCGGCAGTGGCTGTATGGATCGTGACAAAAGTGGAAGGGGTTCTGACGCTGCGATATGCGACCGAGGGGGCACAGCATGAGCCAATCGTGGGCTAGAATTGGCCGCGGTGGGATCGGTCGAGCCACGCTGAGCAGTGCTCTTGCCACTACCTGCGACTACTTGCTGTTCTCATTGGCGCTAGCCCTAGGAAGCGCAGCTGCTACCGCAACGCTTCTGGGCTGTGCTGTCGGCGCGGTGGTGAACTTCACCTTGAATCGAGTTTGGGCGTTCGACGGTCGCAGTCCCTGGTTTCGCTCGGTGTTGCGCTATGCGGCAGTTTCCAGCACCAGCGCTTTTGGCAACGCTGCGATCGTTGCGATGGCGACCCGAGGGGTGGGCTGGTCGGCGAGCCTAGCTTGGGCTGTCGCTCGCAGCGTCGTGTTCCTTGGGCTGACCTACCCGCTATTTCGGGGCTGGGTGTTCGTCGGACAAGGCACTGTCAAAACCAGGGCAAACGTTGACGATTCCTCGACGGCGGAAGCTGCGCCACAATTCTGACGGCGAGTCGTACCGCAGGTGCGGTCGCGGGATGGAGCCAAGTCGTTGACCTTGTAGCAGATTGGAAGTGGGGGACTTGGGCGTCAGAGTATTGGCGGAGTCAACTCCGTGACGCCTCGGATAACCTATCCAGCAATCGCTGGCATGCCGCTCGGACGTTGAGTGGGCATACTTGGCGGACGTAAGGTGATACGCATAGAGGAAGGAAGGCTCCGGTCACGCAATAGTTCCGTCACCAACTGTCGGAAACCGTTGAGATCAAAGGCTTCTTCCTCGACGGTGATGCTCTCTGAATGGTGACTGAGCACGTGCGTACGGCGTTTTCCGAAGAACGAAATGGCGATGAGAGGGATCCCCATCTTGGTTGCATGCATTCCTAGAATCAACTCAATGCTGTTGTACTCGGGCACGCACACATCGGATACGATGAGGTCGACTCGGTCGCCGTGGTCGGCGGAACGAGCACTTTGTGCAAGGAGTTCAAGTAGATCGACCCCGTTTTGGGCCTCGGCCACGCGCAAGCCGCATTCGCGGAGCAGATCGCATAGAAGGCCACGAAATACGTCGTCGTCCTCGGCCACGATCACCCGTGGGATCCCCGAGTATTCACGTCCCACTTCTCGATTCCAATTGTTTTGTGTTAGGTACATCGGGTTTTCTCCAGGTTCGACGCTGACTAAGCACGTGGCGTGCCGGGACACGCGAGAAGTGCGGAGCAATTTAGTCGCTCGATCAGCCGCGCTTGAGTTGTCGACAGGTGTCACGTTGTCGCTGACGTTTCCTGCTCTCTTGTCGACGTTCGCGTCCGCGCTCTGAATGTAGGCTTCCGTCGCCCTTGAGCGAGGAAAGGGGCCAGAGTCTCACTTCGATCTCGGCCAGCCTCGCTTCAACGATGCTGGCTATGACGTCCCAAGACCGTTTATAGCAGGCGCTCGACTCGTCCAGAGGTACTGGGCCATCGTCATTGACCAAGATCCCGGCGTGGCGGTACGCCTCGTTGACGTGCTGTTGGTCGAGTACGCGCGACGCTTCCCCGCGCGACAGGCGCCTACCGGCGCCGTGATTGACAGAAAAGAGTGACGAGACTGCTCCAGCCAGGGGTCGTAGGATGAAACTCTCGTCGCGATTGCTTCCGGGGATCAATACTGGATGCCCAGTGGCGGCGAAAGCGGTGGCTGCCAATTCGGCATGACCTGCCGGCAATGCGCGCGTTGCGCCCTTGCGATGCACCCAGATATCGCCGAATTCCGGATGCTGCTCGTGCTGCACGAGGTTGTGACTAAGTTCGTAGACCAATTCGAGTTCGGCGCCGAACACTTTGCGAAATGCCTCGCGGACCTGCTCGAAGATGATGAGTCGATTGATGATGGCGAAGTTGGCCCCGGCAGCGACGGCGTTCAAATAGCCAGAGTAGTGCGGCGAGTCTGGCAGAAAGAAGGCCAGATCGAGGTTCTTCCCCAGCTCGGGTCGCTCCACGCGAGCTAGCTCGAAGTAGTTTGTGGCCAGGCCGTGGCCAAATCCGCGACTTCCGGTGTGGAGCTGCACAAATAGTGTTCCGCCGTGTTCGTCGCGCGGGTTGTTATCTGGTCCGACGCCACGCTGCAATTCGATGAAATGGTTGCCGCCTCCAAGGGAACCAAGCTGTCCGCGGCCACGTTCCGGAGCACCTTTGCCACCCCACGGGGGGCTCCAATCATCATCGACGGGGAAACACTCACGTTCGGTACGATGGCGATCGAATTCAGTCTGATAGATTTCGGCATATGCTTTGGCTCCCCCACGCACCAGCTGCAAGAATTCTCGCTCACCGAGTTCACCGAAGCGCAAGCTTTGGCCACCTGTTCCGAGAGAGATTCGTGACATCACCTCGCGGTTGAATTCGAGCCGACGCGGTCGCGTCGCGGCGCTCGCGGGCACCTGGCTTCGCGCGCTGACCATGCCGCAGCCGATGTCGAACCCAACCGGGCCAAGAGCTACCGCGCCGGCATTGCGGTCCGTTGCGATAACGCAACCTACGGGGACCCCGTAGCCAATGTGCACATCGGGCGTGATGACCACGCAGCGAGCGCCAGGAAAGCGCGTTGCAGCAATGATCTGCAGGTACAGCGAGGGTTCGGCTTGCTCTAGGAGTGCTTCGGTGAGAAACAAGCGCACCGGCACATCACCTGTGTCGTCAGTAGCGAGTTCGAGCCAACCACCTGTTGCGCGTTTGGCAAAGTGCTTCCACCCCATCAATGGTGTACCGTCGGACATTCTGATGGGTTATCGCTCAACCGCACCGCCAGAGTGAAGCGGTCGATTCATTGCGTTTCCACGAACGTGGCTCGAGCCTCCATGGCGCGTCTCTACGAGTGGATCCCAGTCGTGACTGGTTTGGGAGCCACGAGCCGTGACTGCGGGCTATAGGCAACAAAAATCTCTAGAGCGGTCAGTGGTTGGCCGATTGGTCGATTGCCGTCGCAAGGCAATTGGGCCAAAATCAGAGGCGATCGGGTTGACGTCGCCACGCGTGGCCACATGAATGGAATAGGAATTATTCGTATCTAGGAATCAATCTGATGCTGAGCGAAGAACAGCTTACCGATCGAATCAGTCAATTCGAGCGGGCCTGCCAAGCGGCGGGGATCAAGTTGACTCACCAACGTGTGGAGGTTTTGCGTGAGGTAGCGGGCCGATCCGGTCACCCGAGTGTGGAGGAGATTCTCGAAGGCGTGAAGGCGCGGATCCCAACGGTATCAGTCGACACGGTGTATCGAACACTTTGGCTCTTGACTGATTTGGGGCTTGTTGCGACTTTGGGTCCGCGGCGAGATGCCGTACGGTTCGATGCGAATCTGAGTCCACATCACCACTACGTTTGCGTCAGATGCGGTGCCACGATCGACGTGGAATCGCTAGATCTCGCCAAGCTGGGAATTGAGGAGGAGCTGAAGGCGCTCGGTTCGATCGACTCGGCTCATCTCGAGATTCGGGGAACTTGTGCAAGCTGTGCGACCAACCCGAAGCCGACGAATCCGACCGAAACATCTACCACATGACTTTCGTAACGTGAGCAATCAATCAGGAATTAGAGAAAGCTAACCCATGAGCACGATCATCAATACCAACGTCGTCGATTTCAATGTTCAGGCCTACCACAATGGCGAGTTCAAGGCGGTTTCCAACGCTGATTTTAAGGGTAAGTGGGCCGTATTCTTCTTCTACCCCGCGGACTTCACCTTCGTGTGTCCGACTGAGCTGGGTGACTTGGCAGACAAGTACGATGAACTGAAGAAGATGGGCGTCGAAGTTTATTCGGTGAGCACAGATACGCATTTCGTACACAAGGCTTGGCATGACGCTTCGGAGACGATAAAGAAGATCAAGTACGCGATGTTGGCAGATCCCACTGGCCATTTGAGCCGCGCCTTTGGCGTGCACATTGAAGAAGCCGGTCTCGCCTACCGCGGAACGTTCCTCGTCGACCCTGAAGGTAAGATCAAGCTGGCGGAGATTCAGGACAACTCGATTGGGCGTAATGCCGACGAGTTGGTGCGCAAGGTCCAGGCAGCGCAGTTTGTTGCTTCCCACCCGGGTGAGGTGTGCCCCGCTAAGTGGAAGCCCGGTGCAGCCACTCTCAAGCCCGGCCTCGATCTCGTAGGCAAAATCTGATTCGCGTATTGCCCTCGCGATGATTCGCGAATAGCGTCTCGTAGGCCGTCGGGCAACCGGCGGCCTACGCCTTTTTTCGACGGAGAACGAATCATGTTGGATGCCACAATTCTCGAACAGCTTTCGACCCATTTCGCGGGCCTCCAGGCAGAGTTCACTTTGGCCCTATCACCCAGCCAGCACCCCAAGCAGGCGGAACTGCGGGAGATGCTCGAGGCCCTCGCAACCACGAGCCCCAAAATTCGACTGGTCGAGAGTGGTACCGAGGTCAAAGACGTTCGGTTTGACATCCTAAGAGACGGTGCCCCAACGGGAATTCGATTTCGTGCGATCCCTGGCGGGCATGAGTTTACGTCACTGGTTTTGGCGATCCTAAACGGTGACGGCAAGGGGCGCCTTCCCGACGACGGAATCAAGCAACGCATCAAAGCCTTGCGTGGTCCGATCGAGATCCGTACCTATGTGTCGCTCTCGTGCACGAATTGCCCGGATATTGTTCAGTCACTAAACTTGATGGCGCTTCTGCACGGCGACTTCCGTCACGAAACAGTGGATGGGGAATTGGCTGAAGAAGAAGTGCGGCGCTACGGAATCCAGGGGGTTCCGAGCGTCATCGCCACGGACAAGCTCATTCACGTGGGCAAAGCGACTCTGGCGGAGCTTCTGGACACCCTCGAAGATAGGTTCGGTATTGTCGAGGCAGCCGCCGACGAAGCGAGACCCGCTGAGGCGAAACACTACGATGTTGTGGTGATTGGTGGCGGTCCAGCCGGAGCAGCTGCGGCAATTTACAGTGCGAGGAAGGGGCTCAAGACGGCGATTGTTGCGCAGCGCTTCGGTGGGCAAGTACAGGAAACCATGGGGATCGAAAATCTGATTTCTGTGGTGCATACCGAGGGCCCAAAGCTTGCGGCTGACCTCGAGAAGCATCTGCGCAGCTACACGATTGACCTGCTTGAGCACAGAAAGGTTGAGGAACTTGAACTCGGCTCGAAGAAAACCGTCCGCCTAAAGGGCAACGAGCGCTTGACGGCGGATGCTGTCATCATCGCGACCGGCGCCAAATGGCGCGAGCTCGGGATCCCGGGCGAGAAGGAATACATTGGTCGTGGCGTCGCCTTTTGTCCACACTGCGATGGTCCTTTCTACAAGGGCAAGCGCGTGATCGTGGTCGGTGGCGGCAACTCCGGCGTCGAGGCAGCCATCGATCTGGCCGGGATCTGCGCGCACGTCACGGTGGTCGAGTTTGCCGAACGGTTGAAGGCCGACGACGTGCTCGTCAAGAACATGTTGGCGCTGCCCAATGTTGAGGTGGTCTCCCACGCGCGCACGACCGAAGTCGTCGGCGATGGCACCAAAGTCACTGCTCTCAAATATCAAGATCGCACGAGCGAAGCGTTTCGCGAAATAGCGATTGACGGTGTGTTCGTTCAGATCGGCCTGGTTCCGAATAGTGCCATCGTCAAAGACGTGCTTGATACCAATCGGTTTGGTGAAATCGTCGTGGATGGACACAATCGCACGAGTGCCGCCGGAGTTTACGCGGCAGGCGATGTAACCACCGTGCCCTTCAAGCAGATCGTCATCGCAATGGGCGAGGGCGCGAAAGCCGCGCTTTCGGCGTTCGAAGATCGCATTCGCGCCGTGCAGCCGCAGGCTACAGTCGCCGAGTAGTGATGCCGTTTACCCCGCCGTGTTCGGCGACGTCGTGACCATGACGCGTCAACTAACTGTCAGTATTCGCGCAGCGGCACGCCGTAAAAACCCAAAATTCCTGCGGATTGTTTGCTAGGCCACATGGCCAGTGCAAGCTCGTACCGCATCAATCCAAACGCGCTACTCTCGGCCCACAATGGCTCGCCGTATTCTTGTTACCAGTGCATTGCCCTACGCAAATGGTCCGATCCACCTCGGGCATTTGGTTGAGTACATTCAGACAGACATCTGGGTGCGGTTCCAGCGGCTGCGCGGCAACCGCTGCGTGTACTTCTGTGCCGACGATACACACGGTACAGCGATCATGATGCGGGCGCGTCAAGAGAACACGACCGAGGACGCGATAATTGCCAAGACGGCCGCAGCGCATCGCCAGGATTTCTCAGACTTTGGGATCTCCTTCGATCATTACAGCAGCACCCACTCCGAGCACAATCGCGCGGTCTGCAACGAGATTTGGGCGGGCCTGCGGCGTGAAGGGTTGATTGAATCCCGGCCCGTTCAGCAGTTGTTTGATCCCGTCGCGCAAACGTTCTTGGCGGACAGGTTCGTCAAGGGCACCTGCCCGAAATGTGGCGCCCAGGATCAGTATGGTGACAACTGCGACAAATGCAGTGCCACCTATTCGGCTGCGGATCTCAAAGACGCCAAGAGCACACTTAGTGGGGCGGCACCGGAATTGCGCTCGGCTGAGCACTTATTCGTAACGATTGAGCAGCGACACGCATTTCTCGAGAACTACACGCAGTGTGGTGAGCATCTCGATGAAGCCAACGCCAATTACCTCAAGGGGCATTTTCTCTCGGAGCCACTGCGCGACTGGGACATCTCGCGGCCAGCGCCCTACTTCGGCTTCGAGATCCCGGACGCGCCCGGGCACTATTGGTACGTTTGGTTCGATGCACCAATTGGCTATATTGGCACAACGCGAGAATGGTGCGCGTTGACGGGCGAAGATTTCGACGGCTGGTGGCGCTCGCCACAAACCGAGATCCACCACTTCATCGGCAAAGACATCGTCTACTTTCACACGCTGTTTTGGCCCGCTATGCTTGACGTGGCCGGCTTCACTCTACCGAAGAAGGTGCACATTCACGGGTTTTTGACTGTCCAGGGCGAGAAGATGAGCAAGAGTAAGGGTACCTTGCTCGCGGCGCGCTCGTACCTCGAACACTTGGATCCAGCGTACTTGCGTTATTATTACGCGAGCAAGCTCGGGATGCGTCCGGATGATTTGGACCTCAACCTCGACGAGTTTGAGAAGAAGGTCAATTCCGATCTGGTCGGCAAGGTGGTCAATTTGGCGAGTCGCACGGCACGCTTTGTCGAGGGCAAGGCACTGAGTGCGACCTACCCGGACGACGGCGGGCTGTTTGCAGCAGGCGCTGCGTCGAGCGACGAAATCGCGGAGGCCTACGAGCAATGTGATCTCGCACGCGCGATGCGTTTGGTCATGGCGCTGGCCGACCGAGCCAACGAATACATTGGCCGCATCGAGCCCTGGAAATTCAAGAACGATCCCGCGCGCGCCGATGAGCTGCGCGACACCTGCACAATTGCGCTCAACCTATTCCGCCAAATCGTTGTGTATCTGACGCCCGTGCTGCCGAAATTGGCAAATCAGACGTCAGAGCTGTTGGGTACGCCCGTCGCAGCCTGGCAAGAAGTGTTGACGCCTTTGCTCGGAGCGCCGGTTGGAAAATTTGCGCATCTGATGGCGCGCGTCGAGTCTGCAAAGTTGGCGGCGATGATGGAAACGAATTTGAAAGCTTACCCGGTAGAGAGCCGGGAGCCCATCGCAGTGGCGGCCCCGATCGATGACGCTTCGGCGCTCAAGGCAGAAGCGATTGCGGAACAATGCACGATTGATGATTTCGGTAGGATCGATCTGCGGGTCGCTCGCGTGGTGTCTGCGGAGCAGGTCCCGGATGCCAAGAAGCTGTTGAAGTTGAAGCTCTCCTTGGGTGGCGGCGAGACGCGTCAAGTGTTCGCGGGGATCAAATCCGCATATGAGCCCGAGAAGCTGGTGGGGCGACTGGTCGTTATGGTCGCAAACTTGGCGCCGCGGCAAATGAAGTTTGGTTTGAGCGAAGGAATGGTTGTTTGTGCTAGTGGCGGCGACACACCAGGCCTGTTCCTGGTCTCGCCTGATAGCGGTGCCACGCCGGGCATGCGGCTCAAGTAACAGGACTCTACTCGTCAAGCGCAGGTGATGCGCGCAACCAATTGCGGAGCCGATTGTGCGAGCAACTGCTGGCAGATTGTCGGGTGGAGCTCAATCTCGCCGTTGTCCCGTTCGCTCCAACGCCAAAGATCTTCTGAGAGCACCACACTATCGAGACTGAGCTCGATGGTGCCACCGCTGTTGGGTACAGATGAAGTAAGGTAGACGCAGGTGCCAACCAGTTTGCTGATTGCCGTCAGGGCAGCATTCAATTCTGGTTCCGAGCGGGCTTGGTAGTACTTTTGCGTGGTGTTGCTTTGGGGCCGACCGCCTGCCATAGCCATGGCGTCGAGTACATCGCTCATACTGTTGTCGCCCTGGGATTGAATGCCGATGACGTAGGTGGGAAGCCCACGTGCCTGGGCATAATATGAAATTCGTTCGACCGTGCGCACGTCGTCCAGGCAGCGCGTCGCGGAATTGCAGGAGCCAGTCGAATTGGCGCAGCGGCAATTGCGTGAATTCAGTGATTCGTTGCAGTCGGGGCCACCATCGGTGGCCAAGACTAGCGCGCGCGCCGAGTTTGATGCGCGTGTGCCGAGCAGCACATTTGCGGCACTATCGATCGCGGCCGCCGTGGGCGTGGCCCCGCCGGGTGAGCTGCTTTGCATCAATGCGACGAGCTGTGCCACGTTGCTGCGCTTCGGAATGAGGTTTGCTGTGCTGCTGATGTTGCAGCTTTGCACTGATGTGGTCGCCGGAAATAGAGTCGCCCCAATCTGTACGTCGCGATCGATTGTGGGCAGCGTAGCCGCAAGCGCACTGCCCATTGCCTGCCATCGATTCTTCGATTGGGCCGCGCCGCCCATTTCGGTCTCCATCGAGGTAGAGCGGTCGAGCGCGAACATGACGGTTGGGAATGCTCGGGTGAGCGGCACGTCACCTGGGACGCAAGCCACCGGCAGTTTGGCATATTCCCAGACCGGCAATTCCGAGCGCGAACAGCTTGCTGCCATCAACAAGCCGGCAGGGAGCACTGTAGCGACAAACACCGGAGGCACGAGACGCATGGATCCCTCGCACATGCTGCGCGATTGACGCAGCTGCCAAGGCAGTGTTCCCGCCTTCGCGCTTCGGCTCAATTCTGGCGATACAGGCGATGAGCCCCCACCGGCTCGCCGCGGGTTGTCAGTAGCGCGTCATCACTTCTGGATCTGAATCAATTCGATGTCGAACGTCAGTTGACCCGACGGGGCACCAGGACGTTTCGGTGTGTCACCGTAGGCAAGGTTGCCCGGGATCCAGAAACGCGTCTTTTCGCCTTCCACCATCAGCTGCACTCCTTCAGTCCAACCGGGGATGACTCCGTTGAGCGAGAAACTTGCCGGTGCGCCACGTTGAACGGAAGAGTCGAACATCTTGCCGTCCTTGCTCCAGCCCGAATAGTGAACGGTGACGCGGCTCGTGGCCGTCGGGTGTTCCTTGCCTTTGCCGGGCTTGAGCACCTTGTAAATAAGGCCAGACGCCGTCTTCTTCGCACCCGCAGGCGGTGCCGCGACATCCTTGGGCGTCTCTGGTGGGGCCATGATCTCGAGCAACTCGACATCGAAGGTGAGTTGCCCCGAGGGCGCGCCGGGTTGTCGCGCAACATCGCCGTATGCGAGCTTGCCCGGGATCCAGAGTCGCCGCTTTTCGCCGACCACCATCAACTTGAGGGCTTCGGTCCAACCCGGGATCACCTGGGTTACGCCAAAAGTGGTTGGCTCGCCGCGTTGCACCGACGAGTCGAACATCTTACCGTCCTTGGTCCACCCCGTGTAATGCACCTTCACTTGAGCCAAGTCGGACGGGTGATCCTTGCCTGTGCCCTTGGTCAACACTTTGGAGGCAAGACCCGATGCCGTCGTTTGCGCATCTTTCGGTGCTTCAGCGACGTCTGCAGGTGCCGGGATGCCTGCAGGCTCGGCTGGCTTTGCAACTTCTGCTGGGGTCGATTGGGCAGTGGGCGCAGGTGCTGGCGTTGCTGCCTGGGGCGCCTGCACTGTTGCGGATTCTTCACTCAGGGGCTTCGACTTGCAGCCAGTGGCTGCAGCGAATGCCAACAGGGTCGTAACGATAAAAGCTTGTTTCATGACGGCCCGGATAATGGCGCCGATCTGGGGGTGGCGGCAATCAAAGAGCGACGCCGCTCGGGTGGTCGCGGGGCGACCTCCCGAACTTGACTACGCCGAACCGGCACAAAAATCAGCAATTTCGCCAGAATTCGGGGTCTCGGGCGGCCTTGCCATGGTGGCGTGCGGTCGCGCAGTCTGCCCGGGAAATCTACGCTGATCGTCTGGTTCGGCGCGGCTTCGGCGCTTCGATGCGCTCCAGCAACAGTGGGCGCAAAGCGGGCCTTTTTGCCCCCAGAGTGAACGCTTGAGCGACGCGCTCAGTGAAGGGCTTGGCGTCGCTCGTGCGATGTACGTGCAAGAGTGCCAGTGGTTCACCGCGTTCCACACGTTCACCAACGACATGCGCAAGTTCGACTCCAACGGCAGGATCAATTACCTGATCGGCGCGGGTGCGCCCCGCACCCATTTCAACTGCGACCCAAGCCAATGCACGCGGGTTGCAGGCGCGGACCCAGCCCGAAGCGGGGGCGAGCACGGCGACTCGCTGCTTGGTGGTGGGCAGCTTCTCATGATGCTCGACTTGACGGACATCGCCGCCGTGAGCCTGCACCATCTTGACGAAGCAAGTGAAGGCCGAGTCATCAGCGAGCGCGCGCTCAAGCTGCGCGCGAGCTTGAACCGCGCTTTTGGCGACCCCGGCACTGCTCAACATTTCGGCACCAAGCAATAGGGTGAGCTCGCGAGTATCGGCGGGCCCACGGTTGCGCAGGACTTCGATCGCTTCTCGCGTTTCGAGGGCATTACCAATAGTGCGCCCAATCGGCGCATTCATGTCTGTGAGCAACGCAGAGACCCGCTTGCCTGCCAGCGTGCCCACGCGCACCAGGCTTTCGGCAAGAGCGCGAGCTGCAGGCAAATCACGCATAAATGCGCCCTCGCCAACCTTGACATCGAGCACGAGTGCATCGATCCCTTCGGCGAGTTTCTTGGACAGAATGCTGGCCGTGATGAGTGGCACGCTCTCGACGGTGGCGGTGACGTCGCGTAGCGCGTAGATGCGGCGATCTGCGGGCGCCAGCGCGTCGGTTTGCCCAATCATTGAAGTGCCCACTTGGCGAACGATGCCCTCGAAGCGCTTGTTGTCGAGGCGCGTCTGATACCCACTGATCGCCTCCAACTTGTCGAGTGTGCCACCAGTGTGGCCGAGCCCGCGACCCGAAATCATCGGCACGGCGACACCACACGCAGCGACGAGTGGCGCAAGACAGATGCTGATCTTGTCACCCACGCCACCGGTCGAGTGCTTGTCGACCTTGGGCCGTTTGACACTAGGCAAGCGCAAAACCTCGCCGGAGTGCAACATGGCATTCGTCAGTGCCAACGTTTCTTCTGGTTCGAGTCCGCGTAACCAGGCGGCCATTAGCCAAGCCGCCATTTGGTAGTCGGCGATGGAGCCGTCGAGTAATCCGCTCACGAGCGTCTGAATTTCCTCTGGGGAATGGGCGAGACCATCGCGCTTTTTGGCAATCAGGTTGACGGGGTTCATGCCGAATCAGGGTAGGGCAAGTCACGCCGCAGGCGCTAGGCCCAATCGCAGGTCCAACGGGCTCGGATCGCAGAAAATCTCCGCGGACGTTGCCTTCTTGCCCGAGATTGGGCTAGATGCTTTCGCTATGGCCGATGCCGAGGAAGACGAGTCGCTGCGTGGATCGTATCGCGACATCGTAACCCACAAGCTGATGCTCCAAGACATCGTGCGAACTTCTGCGTACGCCGATGCTATTGCTGCCATCGTCAAGCCTGGCGCGCGGGTCATCGATTTCGGTACTGGAACTGGCGCTCTCGCGATCTTTGCGGCACGGGCGGGTGCCGCTCGCGTGGATGCCATCGAACGGACCTGCATTGTCGAGCACGCGAAAGCCATTGCCCAACGCAGCGGTCACCCCGAGATCCTATTTCATCGCGCTGACCACGCATCTTTTCAAGGCGAGGGCTTAGCCGATGTCATCGTTTCGGAGTGGATGGGCCATTTTCTGTTCTTCGAGTCCATGCTTGAGCCCCTGATCCAGGTGCGCGATCGGTGGCTCAAACCCGAAGGGCAGATGATCCCGGCGCGCATGGCGCTGCAGGCGGCACTCGTCATCGACGAAGAGTTGTATGAGGACGCCGCGTTCTTGGAGCAAAGCCCGTATGGCATCGATTTCGGTCCAATTGCGGACCTGCCACTTCGGCAGAGTCGCATCATCGACATCGAGGATCACCAAGTTCTTTCGCCCTACATCGATCTGGGTGTGCTCGATATGCGACGGATCAAGCGGACTCCCGAGAGTCTTACCGGGACTTGCGTTGTACCGCGCAAAGTGACTTGCTTTGGGGTCGTGGGGTGGTTCGACGCCCATCTGACCGATACAATCTCTATCGCCACGGGCCCCCAACACCCGCACACACATTGGCGACCGATCTACTTCCCCTTGCCGGAGCCATTCGAATGCCGACCCGCACGACCGGTGGTGATCACGATTCGACCACCGAGTAGCGTCGAGGTTCGCGACCCAGCGTGGGCCTGGAGTATAGAGGATGGCGCGGTACGCAGTGCCGTGGACGAAAAAGACACGTTTGAGCGCTGCCGATGTCGGTGTGGCGACCGAGGTCGCTGAGTCTTTATAGGGCTTGCGACCAGCCCCAATAGTCGTATTCGCAGTTCGCAACCAGCGACGCTAAGCGACACGGGCACTTTTAAACGTGGTCGTGGAACGTTGAAATGACCTGAATTTGGCTGTAATGCGCAGAACAGGGCTAAAGCCTGCGCGTCGCCGACCGTTCCCACTGCTAGAGTTGAATTGTAGGATGGCTCGTCGAAGCGACAACAAGCTGAGGCCGCCGAGAGTTATTGGGGGGATCTTCGTCATCCTCTTGGGGTGCGCCTGTGAGCCTATCGAAGCGACTCTGCCCGCGGCTCGTGTTCCTGCGAGGGATCTCGGGCTCAGCGTCGAGATCCAGCGATTGGCACAGAAGGTCACAGTTCTCGAGGTGCAGGTGCAGCAGGAGCAACGCAATGCTGCGCGAGCGCGGCAGCAGACCCAGGAGCAACGCGAACGGATTGCCATGCTCGAAGCTCAAACGGTTGTGCCTGCCGATGGGGCGGTCGGACACCCACCACCCGCAAGTGCCGTAACCACGATTCAGGCCGAGGCGGAACTCCGCGTCGCCTATCGCGCCATGATGCGGGCAATCGATCGACTCGACATCAGCCCGGAGGAAAAAGCAGCGTTGAAGGGCAGCCTGAGGCCAACGCGGTCTCTCGATCGCCAGAACCCATGGTCCGTTGCCTCGTTCGAGTAGCATTCGGCGGGATCCACCGCGGGAGCCTGGTTTTACTGCCCGCTTGAACCTAGCGTGAACTTGGTTGGCGTTCGAGGATTTTGGTAATGGTTTGAAAGTACGCGCGCGCCTCTTCCGGGCAGGCGGGTGAGCAGGGGCTGCGCTTCCACCGCCCGCACCCGCGTTTGGAGCCGGCGCTCAACGGTGAAAGAACGGCGACGCTGCGACGATCTCCGAGGGCAGCTGCGCGCGCCAGAAGGGGTACGCGGGCGGCACAACCATTGGCGCGGCGCAATTCGAATGCAACGGCTAACGCGGGCGTGAACCGCGCTTGGACCTTCGGAGCTAAAAGGAACTGCTCGGCTTGCCGTGCCACTCGCGGCTCGGCGACGTAAAGGTCGTAGAGCAGATCCGGACCCGTGGAGCCCATCTGTTCGCTCATGATGGAAAACGCAATGCGTGAGGCTTCACCGGGACTCGCGGCGCCCTTCTTGACCAAGAAGCGCAAGTCGGGATCGCGTGAGTCCTCGGGAGCAACTTTGAGAAGACGATCTGCCACTGACATGGCGTCAGCTAGGCCAGTTGCGCGACTGGCAAAAGCGTAAAACAGTGGGCGCAGGACCTCAGGATCCTCGGGGTAACGTTCGGACAACGGCAGAAGGCCAGGGATCCCGCGCGTGTTGGCTGCCGCAAGCTCGTCGATGCTAGCGTGCGACGGTTTGCTGTGTTCGTCAGCCGAAATACTGGGCGACTGCGGGTCAGTTTGCTCCACGGCCTCCTCCGCGAGTTGGCGCTGGCGTTCAGCCGCCAATGCCGTAGCTTCGGCTGCGGCCATGTGCCATCGCCACTTCAGCCCTGCGTAGACCAGTCCCGTCGACAACGCGAGCCCGAGGAGCACGGCACCAATGTCTTGCCGCCGTAGTTGTGTGCGGCGTTCGCCCCAGCGCCGGACGAGTACGAGACTTGACCACGTCGCGCCAACCAAGAAGAAGACCAGATTGAATCCCCTGAAACCGAGGCCATTGGCGAGTCCAAGCAACGCCGATGGTGCAATGCGCCCCAGCGCATCGTCGAGCATGTGGAGCACGAATGCCACAGTACCGTAGGCAAAGATGCCCAACAGAACCGCCATCCGTACATTGGCTAGTGTTGCGAGTACCTTGGAATGGCTATTCCAGATTGCCTTGCGCCAGCGGCGCAGCAGGAGCAGCGCAGGGGTGAGCAAAGTGCCAATGATCCCTGCGAGAAGCAGTAAGGCGTTCAGTTTGGAGAGCCGAATGCGGCCGGTGACGAGCTCAATACTAGAGAGCGAGGTGAACAGTCCGACTGCCAAGAGCAGCGTCAGTGTCGCGCCATAGGCGAGCAGGCGCGGGCGAGCGGTCGCGACGTTTTCGTCATAAGGATCTTGGACGATCGACGCTGCCATTGGACGCGGCGGCGCAGAATTGGCTTCCGACTCCGTTATGACGCGCTCGTAGTACGCTTCGAGCGCGAAGCGCAACTCTGCCATAGTCTGGTAACGCTCTTCTTTGACACGTGCCATGGCACGCTGGACAATCAGTTCGAGATTCTCTGGAATTTCCGGATTGATTGCTCGCGGTCGGGCTGGCTCTTGGTTGATTACGGCCATGACGAGGGCCTGGAGCGTATCGGCTTCGTACGGTGCGCGGCCCGTCAATGAGGCGAAAAGGACCGCCCCGACCCCGTACACATCCGTGCGTGCGTCGACCGGTTTTCCTTCGGCTTGCTCTGGCGACATGTAGGACGGCGTGCCCATGATCACGCCTGCTCGCGTGAGCTGGGTGCTGTCAGCGTCCATGAAGCGCGAAAGCCCGAAATCGAGGACCTTGATCGCCGGATAGGCGGGCAACTCGCCGTTGTCGCCTGCCAAGAGGAACACGTTGTGAGGTTTGACGTCACGATGAATGACCCCGGCGTTGTGTGCCGCCTCAAGCGCGCGACAAAGCTGCAACGCGAGGTTGACCGAAGCCAAGAAATCCAACCGATCATACTTGAGCAAGTACTCGGACAGATCGAGCCCCGCGAGATACTCGCACACTAGGTACGAGAACCCTTCGGATGTTTCATCGACGTCGTAGACCTCGACGACGTTGGGGTGCGAGATACACGCTGCGGCTTCGGCCTCGCGGCGAAATCGCGCGACCACTTCAGTATTCCGAGTGTATTCCGTGCGCAAGACCTTGATCGCAAAGCGCTTGTTCGCGATCCGCGTGTGGCTAGCGCAATAGACGCGCCCCATGCCGCCCTCGCCGATCACCGACCCAACCACGTAGGTATCGTTGAGAGTCATGCCAACGAGGTCGTCGTCGTTTCGAGGCGGGTACCCCGACCAGGAGGCAGCAGGCAACTGCGCACTCAATTCTGCTTGGGTGTTTCCTCGCTTTTCTCCACTCAACTGGAACCTCGGCAGCGATGGCATCGACGACCCTAGCGACCACTACGGCCGCTACACGAGTCTACAGGATGGGGTGTTCGGCGTCGCCGCCTGAGTTCGTGCGAGAAATTGCGGGAATGAGGCGATCGATCGGGTAGGCGACTGTGGGCGCCAGCGTCAGCTCAATGGCCGAATTCGATTCTGGCTGCGGCAAGCGAAAGGGACACGCCTCGGTACCGGTCGCGGTGGTTGCGAAAGTCATAGCAAAAAGCAACTCTGCGCTCAGATCCAAAACGAGAGGACTTGGCCAGTGGCGGAGCGTGGAAGGCCCACAGGGAAATTTACACAACATCGACGCTTGGATCACTTGCGCGAGTTGCTCGAACGAAGGCCCAAGGGCATGACGCTCTACGAGTTGGCGGCGTCGTTGCACGTCAGTCCGCGAACACTACGCCGTTACTTGGAGGAGGTAGGTCGTGAGTACGATCTTGAACCGGTGCGGCTGCAGGGTGGCGGCAAGGTCGTTTGGCGAATCATGTCCGTCGATATTCCGCGAAAAGTCGAGTTGCGTCGCACTCAGGCGTTCGCCTTGCTTGCAGCGCGGCGGGTATTTGAGCCGATGAAAGGCTCGGCCTTGTTCGACGAAATCGACATGGCGGTGAACAAGTTGATGGCGCTTGCTCGCAGACCTGGACGCGGACCCAACGCCGGGTTTTCCGATACGCAGCTCGAAAAGCGATTTCTCTATTTGCCGCACGCACCAAAGATCTACGAGCATCGGACCGAGGAACTCGACGACCTATTCCAGGCAGTGGCCGATCTGCGACCGCTGACGCTGCAATATCGCAGCAAGCTGCGCGCCAAGGAAGAGACGATTACAATCCACCCCTACGCGCTCGTGCTGCATCGAGACGCCATCTACTCGGTTGGCTATCACTGTGAACGTCGAGAGATCCGGACCTTTTTGCTCGACCGCATGCGTGCGACCGAGTGTTCGACGACAGAGCGCTTCGAGCTTCCGGCGGACTTCGACATCGACGACTACTTTCAGGGCGAGCTCGGCATTTGGCGGTCAGAAGAGAAGCACCGCATCGTCGTCGATTTCGATGCCGAAGCGGCAGAGTATGTTCGCAGTCGGCGAGTTCATCCATCCCAACGACTGACACTTCAACCTGGTGGGACGATTCGATCCACGATGACGGTAGGTAACCTGACGCCAGTTGTCAGTTGGATCCTCGAATGGGGGAACAAGGCCAAGGTTATCGAACCGCCAGAGCTAGTCGCACGGATCGAGCAAGAGTTGGCAGAGGCCCTGGCCAAGTATCGGCACGACAAATCCAAAGTTGGCCCGACGAAACAGCGCAAACGTCGCGAGCCGAGTTGAGTACCAAAGTTCCCTGCTCGAAACCAAGTGAGCCTACGCCGCAAACGCCAGGGGTTCAACTAGGTCGCAAAAAAGCGGCGAATTCGATCGAACAGATCGGTACGGACCACGCCATCCGAGACCGAAGGGTCGAGACCGAGTTCCTCGGGGCGACTCAACTTCTCCTGGCGTTCGAGCAGTTTGGTCAGCAAAACTTCACCGAGTCCCTCGACATCCGCGACAATCCGGCGAAATTCCTGGTGACTGATCCGCAGCACGATTGTTTCCACTTTGGCAGTGATGGTGGCTCCACGCACGCCGGTCAACAGACTTAGCTCTCCGAAGATGTGACCTACACCGATGCGTGCCAGTTCAATCAACGCACCTGCAGCGTTTTGTGTGACTGCCACGACTTCACCTCGAGCGACGACGAACAAATCACTCCCCCTGTCGCCTTCGAATATCAAATTCTCGCCGGCCGAGTAGAGCTGTGCTTCCGCCGAATCAGCGAGCGCACGCCGTTGCGGCGCGGGCATGTCTTGGAATAGCGAGATTTGCGCGAGAACGGCGCGGCGCGACTCGAAGTCCAGATCGGCCGTTGCCGTTTTGGGTACCGCACCTGCCTGGTGAACGTTGACGTCACGAACGGGGAACGGAAAGGCGATTTGCGCGCGATGCAGCCCGTACCAAAGTCGAGTGCGGATATCAGAGTCGATGTCATTTCGCGCGGAAAAATCCTGTAGAAAGTACACGATCTGGTAATTTACTCCGCTTTCGCCGAAGCCGGCGAGCCACAGTCGAGCCGGAGGTGAGGCGAGTACTCCGGGCGTGCCGCGCAGTGCAGCCATCACAATGTCACGAATCTGATCGGGCGACGTTGTGTACGGCCCCTGAAAATCTACGATTCTGCGCGTGACAGGATCAGGTCGGGTGTAGTTACGAAAAGTGGACTTGGCGATGAGCCCATTCGGAACGACGACCTCGAACTGATCGTTCGTACGTAGCTTCGTGGCGCGCCAATTCATCTCGATGACGCGCCCGATGGAGCGCTGGGCATCCAGAATTTCCACCCAGTCGCCTATCTCGAACGGGCGCTCAGCTCGTACTGCCAGTCCCGCTACGAGATTTCCAAGGCTCTCCTGAAGGCTCAAGCCGATGACGGCCGTGAGGATTGCCGAAGTGGTGAGCAGACTTCCGAGGTCGACGCCCATGGAGCGAAACAGCACCAGCGTCATGCCGAGAAATAGGATCCCCTGCAGAATATCCCGAAAGATTCTCGGGATATTGCGATGAAGCAAGCGCCCGAGCACCCAATCGACCACGACCAGGAACATGAGCCGCGTCAATGCGATGAGTAGCAGCAGCAGAGCAAATATCGCAGTCTTGCTGCGCGGCGATATGGCTCCGAACAGATAACGGTGACCGACGACGTAGGCGAAGTAGATGCTCAATAGCAGCACGGGCATGCGCAGCTGCCGCCGTTCATCACGCGGGAGAACCAACCTTGCCAGCGCCACCAAGCCGGCTGCGATCGCCAAGTCGTCAAGGCCATCGAACGAGGTGAAGTGTCGGATGAGGAAGTCTCGCCAATCGTGCATGCTCGAGTCCGAAGGTTTGTGCGAAGGCTATTTCTTCTCGGCGCGATACTTACGATAGAGGCCGACCACTTTCGTTACGTAGTCTTCGGTCTCACGATACGGAGGGATCCCGCCGTAGCGCAATACCGCCCCTTCGCCTGCGTTGTATGCAGCCACCGTCATGGCTAGATCGCCGTTGAAAAGATTGGCCAAGATGCGCAGGTAACGCACGCCGCCGTAGATGTTCTGCCGTGGATCGAAAATGTCATCGACCTGCATGCGCTGAGCAGTAGTTGGCATCAGCTGCATCAGCCCTTTTGCGTTTGCCGGTGACACGGCTCGTGGCGAAAAGCCGCTCTCTACGGCAATTACGGCACGAATGAGCTCTTCTGGGATCTGATACAGCTTGGCTGCGTCATGGATGTGAATGAAGTACCGATCGCTGCCAGCTGTTACTGTTGTCGATGCGGGGGCATCAATGGGCCGATTGACTACGCCGCTGGTCGCGGCAATTCGGGTCCGGTGGGCCCACGACTTGGACTGACCGAGCGTGATCACACCATTTTGATCCACCGAGCGCTCGATGCGACCCGAGGCCACCATCGGAAGTGAAGCCAAGAGCGCGATGCCGATGGCAACACTACTAGGTCGAAGAATCGAGCGGCCCTTTCGCATGCAGTGGATCCAGGAGATGATGTAGCGCTGACGGTTGGCCAATGCCAACGCCAGTCGCTCGCATGCTATTCCGTCGGCGGCCGCGGCAAGCCCAAACACCCGGACTGGGGGTCAGGGAAGAGTCGAATCGACGAGGATTCACACGGGGGGAGCGAGAAGTGTGTGAAGTGCCCACCTAGCTTGGGCTTGTCACGTTGACCTAGGCGCAATGCAGACCTCCAAGCTGCGTCCGCACGCAGCGGGTCTGCTTCGCGCTCGCGCGGCGTTGTTCTCGCGGACTGCGTTTTCAGTCGTCACTCGTGAGGTAGGTGTAGCCGCGCAGCGACTCTTCGTAGTGGTGCATCAGCGTCTTGACTTGCTGATTCGTGAGTTTTCCCGCTGACACAGCCCGTTCGGCTTGGTGGCGCACGGCTTCTACCATTGCTTCAGGGTTGTAGCCGACATAGCGCAGTACCTCGGAGACGCTGTCGCCTTTGACCACATGGCGCACCTGGTAGCCGTCTTCGGTCAACTTGACGTGGACCGCATTCGTGTCGCCGAACAAGTTGTGCATGTCTCCGAGGATCTCTTGATACGCGCCGTTCAGGAACATGCCCAAGTAATACGGGCTACTAGCGTCGAAGGCGTGGACATCTAGGGTTTGCTTTTCGTCTTCGACATCGATGAAATGATCGATCATTCCGTCACTATCGCAGGTGATATCGGCGAGGCGCGCTCGAACGGTGGGCTCTTCGTCCAATCGATGAATCGGCATGATCGGGAACAGTTGATCAATCGCCCAGATATCCGGAGCGGACTGGAAGATGCTGAAGTTGCAATAGTAGATAGCGCTGAGCGTGCGTTCAAGGTCTTCTAGCTCCTCGGGCACGGCCTTCATGCGGCGCAGCGTGTTCTGGAGCTTCTCGCAGCAGTGCCAATACAACCGCTCCGCCTGAGCGCGTTCGCGCAGACTCAGGTAGCCGTACTTGAACAGGCTTTGTGCCTCTTCCTTGGCCTGGCCAGCGTCGTGCCACGATTCCTGTACGTTCTTTGGCACAATACCTTGATAGGTATCGTGGAGCTCGCGGAGCAAACGATGTCCGTCGCGCGCAGGCTCTTGGGGCTCACCGAACCGGACCTCGTTGACGCCCAGTACCTCAAAAACCAGCACGGAATGGTGAGCGGAAATCGCACGGCCGCTCTCGCTTACGATCGTGGGCGGAGCCACTTCCGCTTTGGTGCAAGCGGCTTGAATGTGGCCCACGACGTCTGCCGCATACTCGTGCATGGTGTAGTTGCGCGACGCGTGAAAGTCGGTTTTCGAACCGTCATAGTCGATGGCTAGGCCACCGCCGACGTCCAAGTAGCCCATTTTTGCCCCCATCTTCGCCAATTCGACGTAGATGTTTGAGGCCTCCTGCATGGCATTTTTGATTGGGATGATGCTCGAGATCTGGCTGCCGATGTGAAAGTGCAGCAGCTGCAGGCAATCGAGCATGTCCTTCGAGCCAAGGCGATCCACCACATACACGATCTCCGCCGTGGTCAGGCCGAACTTGGCACGGTCTCCCGCCGAGTCTGCCCAACGCCCCACGCCCTTAGCGGTCAACTTCGCGCGTACGCCGAGCAGTGGCTTGATGCCAAGGCGTTCCGAAGCACGTAAAACTATGTCGAGTTCCTCGATGCGCTCGAGGACGATAATCACCGTTTTGTCGAACTGCTGCGCAACGAGTGCAGTTTCGATATATTTCACGTCCTTGTAGCCGTTGCAAATGATGAGCCCGCCCGCATCGTGCATGGCGGCCAAAGCAATCAGCAATTCTGGCTTCGAGCCTGCCTCAAGGCCGAACTGCCAAGGCCGCCCGGCTTCGACAACTTCTTCGATCAGGTGACGCTGCTGGTTGACCTTGACTGGGAAGACACCGCGGTATGTTCCACCGTATTCGTATTCACCAATGGCACGTCGAAAACACTCGTTGATGCGCCGAATCCGGTCGGCTACGATGTCCGAGAAGCGGATCAATACCGGCAGATCGTGACCGCGCACAGTCAGATCGCCCACGAGCTCGAATAGGTCAATGGCGTGATCTTGTCGCGGATCCGGCCGAACGATGACGTGCCCGGCTTCGTTGACCGAGAAGTAGTCACTTCCCCAACCCGAGATCTGGTACACCTGGGCGCTGCGCTCAGGAGTCCAGAGGGAGTCACGGGAGTCACGGGAGTAGTTCGATTCGTTCACGTTGGTGATTCTCCGTTGGGCAATCCGGCTCGCCGAGGGTTCCATGGGCTATGCGGGCCCGATTGTAGCAAGGTTGGGCTCGTAGCCTAGTGAGCTTCACCATTTCCGCGTTCCAGCACTGCCTTACGGCAGGACGGCAGCGTCGCGGGCCGGAGGCGTCACCCACCTGGCCACATCTGGGTCGGGATCGCGTGGCGGTGCCAAAGCGCCAGGATGTCCATCGAGGCGGCGACTGTGACGTGGACGAGGAACCCGGCGTAGATACTCTTGGTTCTGGCGGCCAAGGATCCGAGGACGATCCCGGCGACGATCGCACCATTGGCCTCGAGATAGGGTTTCCCGTAGTGGATCATGCAGTAGGGTAAGGTCATCACGAAGATACTGATGCTTCCCATGCTGCGCCGCAGGGCTCCAACGACGAAACCGCGGAAGAAGAGTTCGAGCGCAAAGAACTGAACATAATACATGGCTTCCCAGGCCATGAAATCGAACCAGCTGCGATGGCACTGCTTATAGAAGGGATAGTACGCGCCAAAATCGGGTTGGTTCGCCACGAGGAGCATCGTCGGAATCACGACGACCAGGCACAAGCCATAGATCCACACGTGTTGACCAAAACCGCGACCACGAAGGCCCAAATCGAGCAGACTGTCTTTCGGGAATAGCAGCTTCCACACCGGAAATGGGATGACTGCGTATCCGAGCACACGCGCGAAGATCCACCAGGCGAAGCCATAAAGCTCATCGTACCGCGACAACTGGATGAATCTCGCGCCACTGGCTTCGGTCTGTTCAAGCCAGGGCCGAATGCTATCTTCGTACACAGATCGGCCGCCGTAATACTCCTGCATCGTCATGACGACGGCCACGATGACCAAAACGGCAAGCGGCCGTTTGTCGAATTTCCCCGCTTCGACAAGCTCGATGCGCAGGTAGGCGGCTTCCTTGTCCATCGCCTTCCACGTGTCGCGGAAGAACCACCAGATGGCAGGGGCAATTGCGCACAGGATCGGGATCGGCAATAACGCCTTGAACGCCGGCATGGCGAGCAAGTTTTCGAGTGCGCTTGGGGCAAACTGGGCCCTGGGTGTATGCGCCGCGGTAAGCCCAAGCGCTTGCCACTGCCACGCGGGCAGTCCGAGCCACCACGCGCAATCGAGGTTCATGGAGTGGACTCGGCGAGCTTCGCCGCTTGCTCGATGCGTTTCAAGGTGGAATCCTTGCCGAGCAGGGCGAGCACGTCGTAAAGCGGTGGGCTGGCGCTACGCCCTGTCACGGCCACTCGCAGCGGTTGAGCTACGTCTTTTACGGCCAGAGACTGCCGCTCGCAAAGCGCGGTGATGGCTTGCTCGAGTTCCGGGGCTTTCCAGTTCGAAACACCGGCGAGTGCCGAGCCCACTTCACGCAATCGTGGTGCGACTGCCGGAAGTAGGAACTTCTTTTGTGCGGCTGGATCTAGAGTCGGTGGCGCCCGGAAGAAGTAGTCGAGGTGCAGTGCTGCGTCGGCGAAATTGCGCGCCCGTTCGCGGATCAGTGGCAGTGCGGCACCTACCGTTTCGGCCGTTGCGTTCTCGAGGCCGCGCGCGGCTAGGAATGGCAACGTGCGCGCGGTGTAGTCGGCGTCAGCGGTCAGTTCTGGGCGTTTGAGGTGCTCGAAGGCCACATCGGCGAATTTCTTCTCGTCGAACTTGCCGTCGCTCTTGTTGACGCGATCCCAGGAGAATGCCCGAACCAACTCGTCGCGGCCGAATATCTCCTGATCCCCGAAGGACCAACCAAAACGAGCAAGGTAATTCAGCACTCCCATTGGCGAGTACCCGCGATCGCGATACTCGTGCACGCTGACCGATCCATGTCGCTTCGACAGCTTCTCGCCCTTTGGGCTGAGCATCATCGGAAGGTGGGCAAATTCCGGGGGTTCCCAGCCAAACGCACGGTAAAGCAGGATCTGCGGGGGCGTGTTACCGATGTGGTCGCGGCCGCGTGCCACCAGTGTAATTCCCATGGCGTGATCATCGATGACCGCGGCAAGGTTGTAGAGCGGGTAGCCGTCGCGGCGCACCAACACGAAGTCTTGCTGCTCCTTGTTCGGGGTGCTGATGACGCCGAATACCTTATCATTGAAATCAACGCTGCCTTCCTTGGGCGTCGCGAAACGCACGACGTGTGGGCAATGCGGATCATCGGGCTTTTGGCGACAGGTACCCGGGTACACGAATTGGGCCTTGGGATCGTGGGCTTTTAGCGCATCGCGTGCCGCGTCGAGTTCTTCCTTGGTGCAGTAACAACGATATGCCTTGCCCGCCTGGATCAGCTTCTCGACGCTTTCACGATAGAGCGCCTTGCGATCGCTCTGGAAGTACGGACCGACGGGACCTTCCATTTCCGGGCCTTCGTCCCAATCGAGGCCGAGCCAGCGCAGTGCATCGAGTATGGCGCTCACGCTATCGAGACTGCTGCGATCCTGATCGGTGTCCTCGATGCGGATGATGAATTTCCCACCTTGGCTTCGCGCCCAGAGCCAGTTGAAAAGCGCGGTGCGAGCGCCGCCGATGTGAAGGTAGCCACTAGGGGAGGGGGCGAAACGAACGCGAGGACCGGTCATTTTGCTGCGCGACTAGCACGTCGGGCGGTCCTTCGTCATCTTGGCTGTCACCCGCAACTGTATGAGAATTGGCCTGGTGGCCGATACTCGACCGGTTGCATCGCCGTGGCCGCGCTGCTAGATAGCGCCGCCCTCGCGCCCGCATCGGCGTCAGCAGTGGAGATCAGTCATGAAGAAGTCGCCCCTAGCGGCCGTGAAAGACCAGTTCGAGTCCAAAGAGAAGCTTGTTGAAGCGGTCAAGGGATTAACCGCGAGTGATCTCTGGCTTGAGCGCGTAGGAGCCAAGGGGCTCACCCGCGTCTCGAATGCCAAGCTCCTCAGGCTGCACACCCTGCTCAAGGACGCCAAGGAGCGCTTTGGCACCCGCGATAAGCTCGTTTCTGTCACCCTCGACGCGATGAATCGCGCCAAGGACGGCGGGCTGCGCGTCAAGCTCGCGAGCTACCCGTTGCCACGGCTGCTCGATATCTACCGTGCGGCTACGCGTCAGGCGAAGAAGTCGGCGTAGTTGGTTGTTTCTGCGCCAAGACGCGGAACTAGCTGAGCAGATCCGAAAAGCATCGAGCGTCCCCGGATAAGGGACGCTCATTTGCGTTTTGTTCGTCCAAGTACGGCGTGCCTGCGTGCCAGCTTCGCTATGGCCGCTCGAGTACTAAGTCATGGTCTTAAGGTGCTGATTGATGAAGCGCGCGCTCACCGCGTAGTTGCGCTCGAGATCGGCAATGACGCGTTTTTCGAGCATGCCGCCCACACCAAATAGCTTCGCCGTCACCCGGACCTTGAAGATCCGCCGACAGCGGTGCTCGTCGATGGCTTCAGTGATCAACTCGCCGTCGACCAGGAGCTTGTCACCGAGCGTGTTTGATTTGGCCTGTACGGTGTAGCGACGACGTTTACGGTCGCACTTGCCTAGCTCGCGGTAGCTGATCCCGTCACCCACGATGGCGCGCAGGGGCCCTGGCAGATCACCGATCGGTGGAGTTGCTTCGACCTCGAACTCGACTGGGTCCGAACCGAGGTCACTCTGGCGGACAACCCGCCACCCTGCGAACTTGAGTTCGTCGAGGAACAGGCGCCGGTTGAAGGCATTGTCGAAGAATAGCCGCTCCCAGAAAACGGACTCGTTGCAACCAAGTTCATGAACGATGAGTGCGTCGGCCATTGTGAGGACGCATAGCACACGCCTCGCCGGTCGGACTAGGGGCGGCTCGTGAGGCGTGCAACGTGCCGGCGACACCTGACCAGGCTTTCCCGGCCAAAAAGCCCGATAAATTGTCGGTATTTGGCGTGCTTCAACACGGTGCTGCAGCCGGTGCATTCCGTTTGGCCCTGGCTCCGGCATGGCCATGCGACTAACATGACCGCGTGAATTCATCGGCACCCGACCGAGTGGCGCGAACGCGGCCAGGATGGTGGCGTCAGGCGCTCATGGTAACGAGCAAGGATTTGCGCATCGAGGCTCGCAGCGGTGAGGTGACGGCCACGAGTGCCTTCTTCGCACTGCTTGTCGTGGTGTTAGCGTCGATGTCATTTCACGGTGGTGCTGTGAGCCAACGGCTCGTCGCGGCAGGGACCCTCTGGTTGACGGTAGCCTTTGCCGCAGTGCTGGCGCTCTCACGTACCTGGCAGCGTGAACGTGAAGACGCGGCATTCGTTGGCCTGCTCAGCCTGCCACTGTCACGTAGCGCGCTCTTCCTGGGCAAATTTATCGGGCTTCTGTTGTTTCTCGGTCTGGTCGAGGTGCTCGTCATTCCGGTCGTTGCATTGTTCTTCGCGTTGGATCTTACCGAAGTTGGTTTGGGAATCGTCCTAGTCGCCGCATTGGCGACACCCGGCATTGCCGCCACGGGAACCTTATTCGGTTCCATGACGGTGCGAACGCGGGCGCGCGATCTGGTATTGGCGATCGTGATGTTTCCGTTGCTGGCCCCCACCCTGCTGGCTGCGGTCGTGGCCACTCGAGAACTGCTCGGGGGCATGCCGATGAACGAACTCGGGGACTACCTGATGTTGATGGGCCTGTTCGACTTCATCTTCATCGTTGGTGGCCTGACGCTCTTCGGCCTACTGGTGGACGAATGAACGTAGCCCTCTACGGTGGCAGCTTCAATCCACCGCACGTGGGTCACGTGCTGGCGGCAGCGTACCTAACAAGTGTCGCCGGATTCGAGCGCGTACTGGTAGTGCCCGTGTTCGAACACGCATTCGACAAGCAGTTGGCGCCATTCGAGCAGCGAGTCGCCTTGTGTCGTATGGCCTTTTCCCGACTTGCCGATGTAGAAGTGTCGTCGATCGAACGCGAGCTGGCTGCACCTAGTTACACGGTAACGACGATTAGGGCGCTGCTCGCGCAACATCCAGATTGGCGGATGCGGGTCGTGGTGGGAGCAGACGTGCTGCCCGAAATCGAGCGATGGCACGCGGCCGACGAGCTACAGCGACTTGCTCCGCTTTACATCCTTGGCCGGCGAGGCGTGGCGGGTCATGATGCGCCAACCGCACTCTTGCCCGAGGTTTCGTCGAGTGAAATTCGCGCTTGGTGCAGCCGAGCCTCCAACAACGATCCCGAATTGGCGCGCCTCTTGCCGGCCACGGTATTGGAATCAATTCGCGCATGGGGACTATACCGCTCCACGTAACCTTGATTGGGGCTGGCCAAGTCGGGCGGGCGTTTTCGAAGGCGCTCAAAGCGCGCGGCCACGCCCATCGTCTTCTGTCGCTTCGCCGCGGCTTGCCCGAACGGATGCGATCGACAGATCTGGTACTAATCTGTGTTCGCGACGGCCAAATTCCCGCAGTGGCTCGGTCGCTGACGGGGGCACAATGGGCAGCGGCTGCGGTCGTGGCACACGTGTCCGGGGTGCTAGGTGTTGATGCGCTGGCAGCACTTCGGCCGCACTGTCGCGCCATCGGGCAGTTGCACCCGTTCCTGAGTATTCGCTCGATCGGACACGTTCGCGATTTCACTGGTGCCTACTTCCTGGGCGATGGTGACCGAACGGCGACGACGTCTCTACGTCGATTCGTTGGCCTGCTTGGTGCGCGGTTCGTTAGTGGTCACGGCATCGATCGCAGTCGGTATCACTTGGCCGCGGCTGTGGTCGCCAACGGATCGGTGGCCCTGCTGGCTGTCGCGCGTGGCCTTTTGGTCGCAGCGGGAGTCGAGCCGAATTTGGCGGAAAAGATGCTGCTCGAACTCGAGCACAGCGTCTTGCACAATGCCGCGCGCTTGGGCGTGCAGGCCGCGCTGACAGGCCCAGTGCGCCGCGGAGACACGCAAACCGTTCGACGTCATCTGGCGCTTCTTGCCGACACCGAACCGGCGACGAAGGCGCTTTACCTCAGTCTGCTGCGATCGCAGCTCGACATCGTGCGAAGCCTCGGAGAGCTCGAAGCGCGCGAACTACGAGGGCTCACGCGCTTACTGCGTGGCTAACTTATTGGGGCGGCTCGGGGCGCATGCTATCGTGTCGAGCCGTGACCACTGGGTGGCTCGATTCTTCTTCGATGAGCGCTCGAGTCTTGTTGGCGATGACCAGTTCTTCATTGGTGGGTACGACCAAGACCTTCACCGGTGAGTCGTCCGTCGAGATGATCTTTTCCTTCGCGGAGTCAAAATTCTTGGCCAAATCGAGTCTTATTCCCATGAACTCCAGCGGCGTCAGCACCTTCTCCCGCACTTCAGCCGCATTCTCCCCGATTCCACCGGTGAACGCGATGGCGTCTATTCCGCCCATTGCCGCCGCGTAGGAGGCAATATAGCGCTTGATGCGATAGGTCATGGAGTCTACGGCGAGCTGACAGCGCTCATTGCCGTGCTTCGCTTGTTCCATGACCTCGCGCAGATCGTTGCTCACTCCAGAGATCCCCTTGAGGCCACTCTTCTTGTTCAATAAGTCGTTCATGGCCTTGGAATCCAGGTGCTCCTTGTCCATGAGGTAGAGCACGACCGCAGCGTCGATGTCGCCCGTCCGCGTCCCCATCAGAAGGCCTTGAAGAGGCGTAAAACCCATGGAAGTTTCCACGGATTGACCATGGCGGACGGCGGTGATGCTGGCACCGTTCCCCAAGTGGCAGGTGACGATTTTGAGCTGTTTGACGTCACGGCTGAGGAGCTCTGCCGTTCGCAGCGAGACATACTCGTGTGAAGTGCCGTGGAATCCGTATTTGCGAATGTGATAGCGCTCATAGTACTCGTACGGAATACCGTAAATATAGGCGCGCTTAGGCATGGTTTGGTGAAACGCGGTATCGAATACGGCTACCTGCGGCACGTTCGGAAAGATCTTCTCGCAGGCGACGATCCCAGCGAGGTTCGGCGGGTTGTGCAGCGGAGCAAGATCGCTGCAAGCTTCGATGACTTCCTTGACGCCTTTGGTGATGAGTGCACTCTTTGAGAACATCTCACCACCGTGCACGACACGATGGCCAACGGCATCGACCGGGATGGTCCCCTCGAACAGACCGACCTCGGGATCGAGCAGCGTTCTTGCCACCGTTTCTACGGCTTCGGTGTGGTCAGCCGCTTTGACGTTTAGTTTCAATGCCCCCTTGGGCTTCATCTGGAAGGTAGAGTAGTGAAACACAGATTGCTCCGCGCCGATCGCTTCGACTTGCCCCTCTGCTAGGAGTTGACTTTCCTGTGCCATGTCAAATAGCTTGAACTTGAGCGACGAGCTTCCGCAATTGATGACCATTACCTTCATGACTTGCCTCTCAGCTGAGCGCTTGGAACCTGACGACGTTGACGGCGATACAGTTTACGATATCTGCGCTCTTGCAGCCGCGTGAAAGATCGCAACAGGGTTTGGCCGTGCCCTGGAGAAATGGGCCGATTGCTTCGGCCCCACCAATGCGCTCGGTGAGCTTGTAGCCAATATTGCCCGCATCTAAGTCGGGAAAAATGAGCACGTTCGCTCGCCCCGCAACCGTGGACCCTGGAGCCTTCTTCTGCCCAACATGCGGCACAAGCGCCGCATCCAATTGAAGCTCGCCGTCGATCTCAAGCTCGGGCGAGCGCTGCTTGACCAGCCCGAGGGCCCCGAGAACCTTGTCGATGCGTGGATGTTTTGCGCTACCTTTCGTTGACAGGGAGAGCAATGCAACACGCGGGGCTTCTCCTACGAGCTGTTGAAAGCTTTCAGCGGTCGATATTGCGATATCCGCAAGTTGTGATGGATCGGGGTCGATGACGACCGCGCAGTCACCGTAGAACAAGACGCCCTCTTTGCCGAAGGTGGGTTTGGGCAAGACCATCGCAAAGAAACTCGAGAGCGTCCTGATGCCAGCTTTCAGGCCCACCACCTGAATCGACACGCGACAGACCTCGGCGGTACTGTGAACCGCGCCGGTGACGAATGTGTCCACCGCGCCCTTGTGCACCATCATCGCTCCATACCAAAGGGGTTGACGGATAAGTTCAAGAGCAGCGTGTTCGCTTAGGCCCTTGTGCTTGCGCATTTCGAAGAGTTCGTGGGCGTAGTCGTCGAGCTCGGGCAGCCTAGATTGGTCGATGATTTCGACGCTGTCCATCCGCAACGCCTTGGACGCAGCAACTTGTCGGATTTGTGTTGGGTCGCCAATGAGAGTGACTCGGGCGATGCCAGCGGCAGTGGAGAAACTAGCGGCCTCGATGCTGCGTTCGTCGTTGCCCTCCTGCAATACAACATGCTTTGGGCTCGTGCGTGCCTTCTCGTGAACTTGCTGTAAGAACGTGGGCATGCTCTCAACTCCTCGGAGGTTCCGATCGGCAGTGGTTGATTGCACCGTGAACGACACTGCCGGGCTTTCCTAGGCTCAACGGTCGAAGGCTGGAAGAAGTCCCAACAATCGCACGGTCAATATCCATTCCGAATTCGCCGGGCGAGGGTACGCCAAAGTGGGCGGCCTATCTAGCCGTTCTGCTCACAGTGGTGGGTGCGCGTGTGCGCTAATCCTGCGCGATTCGCGACACGCTCGGGCATCTGGTCGGCTCGATTTCGCACTGCGGCGCCAATTCCATGGCGCAACCTGGCACCATTCGCGTGGCGAGTCGCAAGATGGCGCTGCACTACTTTGAAGACGGATCGAGCTCGCGGCTCACAGGTTGTTCGTTCTCGTCGAATCCGAGCAACACCTCGACGCGCTTTTCGGCAGATTCCAAACGTGCTTGAGCGTCTTTAGACAGTCTCATGCCGCGCTCGAAGAGATCGAGTGACTGTTCGAGCGGCAGATCGCCCCGCTCAAGCTGTTCCACGATCCTCCCCAATTCTCCGATGGTGGCCTCGAAACTCAATGGTGCGTCGTTCGCTGCGGCTGAGTTCGTCTCGGATTCGGTGCGAGTCTTCGCCTTGGCCACGGTGGACCACTCATAACACCCACAATCGCCAGTGTCATGGGGCAAAGGGCGAATGATGACGTTGGGCCGGTTGGTAATTGATGGTCAAGGATTTCGGCGGCTGCGGCCGCCGGAACCGGAGTATCGCGCAGATTCTTCGCGTGTTTTATGTGCGCTAATTGTTGCCTACGGGCGTGAAATTGCTGCCAACCACGGCACGGACCCCAAACCGCTGCTTGCTCAGTGCGTCGGGGTAGTTGACGGTAACTCGGCGGGAATGGGCGCGTGGGACTCCGGCACCGGTGACAGCTCTGCGGGAACCGCGGGCGCAGTCGGGGTTGTTCCGGGTGGCGGTGGAAGCTGTTTTGCGCTGCTCGTCAATTGAATCCCGAGACCCGACAGCTGAGCCCCCGGCGCCTGGGAAACTTCGGCAGAAGTCCCCCGTCGAGCACTCTGGTCCCGCAGCGTCAAGCGCTGCAATGCGCGGACTATGAATGATGCTCGCGCTTCGGCGAGTTGAAGCTCGTCGGGCTTGTTCGACTTGGGTCGAACTGCAACTGTAGCGGTCCAATCACGGTGGAGTCTCAGCTCTTTGGCAATGGCGCGCAACACGGACTGATCGATTGCAGCAACTTCTGCAGATGTCGGAGTGGCCCAACGCAGCGGACGGGCGAATCGGACGAAGCCCTCGGCGCCCGATAATGCGAGGCTGATGAGCGGAGGTGTCTTCCGTTTGGGAGGCTCGAGATCAGGACAACCGTCGTCGTCCTGGTCGCCGTCGAAGTCTTCGGCTTCGTCCGGACAACGGTCGCGTGGCGTTCCGACAGCCCCCGTTTCTACACCGAAGAGCTCGGTTAATGCCTGAGCATCGCCAAAATTGCCATAAAGCGTGTCACCATCGCGATCTGGATCCGGACAGCCGTTGAGGCCCTTGATGTCGCGCTTCGGTCCGCGTTGCGTGGGGCAATCGTCCTCACCGTCAGGGATACCGTCAGCGTCGTCGTCAGGATCAGGACAACCATCTTGGTCGAATCGACCGTCCAAATCCTCGGGTTGATCTGGGCATCGATCGGCATCGTCGAGGATACCGTCGCCGTCGCTGTCCTTGCTTGGACAGCCATTGTACTTCTTTGACTTCGAGGCGACGCCCTTTACGTTGGGACAAGCATCGTCTGCGTCGAGGATGCCGTCGTTGTCGTTGTCCGGATCTGGGCAGCCATCGTCATCCTGGTACCCGTCGGTGTCTTCCTGGGTCTTGGGACAGCGATCGGATGCGTCTGGTACCCCGTCGTTGTCGTTGTCATCCTCTGGGCAGCCGTCGTCGTCTTCGAAGCCATCGCGATCCTCGGGCATTCCTTCCGGACAATCGTCGTTGTCGTCGGCGATGCCATCACCGTCAGCATCTAGGAACCGCGGCGCCCAGGTTAGGCCAATAGTCGCGCGCAAACTCGGATTGCCAACGGCCCCATTGAGCGGAAAGTCGAGCCCGCCGAGGGCTGAAAAGTCGCTACCCAACGCGTAGCGTGCGGAGGCGGCGATTGCCACCGGAGAAGAGTGTTTGGTCGCAAATTCGGGCGTCAGGGCCAGCGCACCATGGGCGTCGAGGAACCATTGCCATTTGCCCTGCTTGTCCCAGCCGAAGGCTTGGGGCCGCAGTGTGACACCCAATGCCCACGGAGCGGTGTGGCCATATTGATCACCAAAGAACACGCGCTCCTCGCTGCGCAAACGCGCCCCGAGGCTGGCGCGAAGGCTAAGCAAGATCAGGTCTAATTCGCCGAGCAAGCGTCCCGATACCGTGACGGCACCGTCGCCCAGACCCGACTCGGGGCTTGCCAGCGGTAGTGTGATGCGCGACAGCGCAGCGAGCCCATAGCCCCCCAATTCACCCTTTGGAAAGATAACGAACTTGCCCTCGAGCGATGGATCGCCAAGAGCCGTCGCAGGCGGCCGCCACGGGTCAGTCGCGACTCGATCTCCGGACTGCAAGAGGATGCCAGGTGCTGCAAGCCCAAGGGCCCAGCGTGCCCCGACGCCAATGTTGAAGAGCGCGTCGTAGCTGAGTTGATGTCGAACGGGCATCGCGAGTACGGCGCCGTGTTCGTCAATCATGCGCACGAGTCGATACGAGTACGACATCAGCCAACTCGCGCTAAAGTCACCGCTTCGCGGCGTTGCCACGGGCTCAAGAACCAAGGAAGATTGAGGGTCTAGGGGGGGCTGAAATCCGCGCAGATCGAGTGAGGGTTCGGCGGCCAGGGCAGGACCGCAGCAAAGTAGGCCCAGAATGGTTAGGCGAGTTGGCTCCCGGCGCATGGGGATCGGAGCCTACCTTGGGTTCTCGCGCCCGTGCAGGCAGAAAATGCTCTGAGGTCCTTGCGTTGTGGGTTTCGGGAGCCCACGCTCACCGCCTTTCGCATGGACGCAATCAGAATTCGTGGTGGACGCCGGCTCTTGGGCACGATTCGTGTCGGGGGCGCGAAGAATGCAGCTCTTCCGATCCTTTGTGCCACTTTACTTTCCGATGGTGAAAGTCGGCTGCGCAATGTTCCGGCGTTGCGTGATATACACACCACGGCGGCACTGCTGACACATCTGGGTCGGCGGGTCAGGGTCGAGTGCCCCGAGGTTTTCGTCGAAGCGCCGGCTGGGCCGATCGTGCCCGAAGCGCCGTACGATCTGGTTCGGCAGATGCGCGCAAGCGTGCTGGTGTTGGGTCCTCTGGTGGCGCGTTGTGGTCGGGCCAGGGTTTCCTTGCCCGGCGGCTGTGCGATTGGTGCGCGGCCCGTCGATCAGCACCTCAAGGGGCTTGAAGCGATGGGGGCGAAGATCACGGTCGACCATGGTTACGTCCTGGCGGAGTCGTCGCGTTTGGTCGGCGCCGAGATTGTTTTCGACATCGCCACGGTCACTGGCACAGAGAATCTGATGATGGCAGCCGCGCTCGCTAAAGGGCGAACGACGCTGGTCAACTGCGCGCGTGAACCAGAGGTCGAAGAACTGGGTCGAGTGCTCAACAAGATGGGTGCCAAGGTCGAAGGTGCTGGCACGTCCGTCATTCACATCGAGGGGAGCGACGAACTAGCGCCATTCGATCATGCGATCATTCCCGACCGTATCGAAGCGGGAACATTTATGGCCGCTGTGGGCGCGGCAGGTGGCAACGTACTGCTTGAACACGCTCCGTTTGACGAACTCGAACCGGTCATCGTGAAATTGCGTAAGGCCGGTATCATTGTCGAACGAGAGGGTGAGCAGGTGCGCGTCGTGCGCGAGGGGCAAGTCCGGTCTGTGGGCGTGACGACGGCGCCGCATCCGGGCTTTCCAACTGACATGCAAGCGCAACTAATGGCGCTCATGTGTTGTGCCGATGGTCGCAGTGTGCTGTCAGAGACCATCTTCGAGAATCGTTTCATGCATGTGCCCGAGTTGCAGCGCATGGGCGCTGATATCGAGATTCACAATAACACCGCAATTGTCCAGGGCGTGCCGAAGCTAGACGGCGCAAGCGTCATGGCGACGGATTTGCGGGCCAGTGCGTCATTGGTGATTGCTGGGCTTGTGGCCGAAGGTGACACCGTAGTTAGGCGCGTCTACCACCTGGATCGCGGCTACGAACACATCGAGTCGAAGCTTGCCGCAGTGGGGGCTGACATCGAGCGCATCGCCCTCGAAGGCATGCCGTGATGGTGCTGCGCGGCTCGGTACCCAACCGCGCAGCGAATTCGTCACTTTGCCATTGAGCCCGGGGTAGCGCACGGACTCCCTGCTGGCGGATCGACAACGAAGTGTGATTGCATACGCGCCAAGGACTTGGCCCCGATCCCTCGCACACGCATGAGATCGCTCCCGCGTTTGAAGCGCTTGAGCTTTGCCCGCAACCCGAGGATGGCTTCGGCCCGCTTCGGGCCGATCCCTGGGATTTTCCGCAGGTCCTCGAGCTTTGCGAGGTTGAGGATGACGCGACCATCGTCGGTGCGCGCCGAACACGCTGGCGCTGAGGGATCCGCTGAGCCGACCGGTGTGCTTGGTTCGGTCGCACTCGTCGATGGACTCGGTGCCGCCGCTGGCGATGGCCCCGTCGATGCGCTCGACGAGGCCATCGAACCATGCTGTGTGCCTGGCGGACTGGCGTGAGCACCGTCGAGCCCTGCCAACATCGAAACGGCTCCGATCCCCGACAGCCCCAGCAGTGCGAGTGCACCTATGACCGCGCGCAAGACGAGCGGTTTGCTCGCTGAAGGCGTGGGAGCAGCCGCGGCTTCTGCTCCCACGTCGCACACAACGTTCGAAGTTGACATAGGAATTTGCTCCTTAGTTGAGGCCGCGGACGGGGCCTACAATTCCGCAACCTGTTCGACCTGCTTCTGGCCGTTGCTGCGCGTTTTGGTCAACGTTGGCAGGAGCCCATCCTCACGCGGAACGTAGTCGCGCACATGTAGCTCACCGCTCAGTGGGATTGATTCAAGTTTGACGTTGAGCGAGTTGTCCGAATTGACGAAAGCTACCCCGATTCGATTCCAGTAGTTCTTTCCACCGCGTTCACTGATGACGTATACAACCTTCATTTTGCTTGCATCCATGACTATTCTCCTTTGCATTGCTTGAGCGTCGCTTCATGTCGTCGCTCGTGCTTTCCCCCCTTGCGAAACTGGTGCCAACGTACAATTGGCGCAAACATCGGCAACTCGAGTCGGACTCAATGGTGGCCAGCGCTGGCGCGTGGCTGGCCACACGCCAGCCACGTTCGCTGACCACGCTGAACGAGGATGCAGTACACGAGACACAGTGGTGATTTGCCGCTGGTGGTACCAGATTATTGTTGATTGCCGGTAGTCTGGCCGTCACCGTTCATAGTCCGAAGCGCAGTGTTCGAGTCATCGAGTTTCGCCTTGATGGCGCTCCCAAGTAGCCGCCAGTTGCCGCAGCTATCAGGACGAGAATGATCACGCATGCAACGGTTGATAGGCCGCGCTCGTCACGGACCAAAACCTCGCTCGGTGGTGTTTGCAGGACTGGCTAAAATGGCATGGTTCGTTTTGTTGGATCGGCGCCTCGCGGAGGGCGAAGGAACTGTCCCAGGATTGGCGTTCAAGCCCGATACCTCCCAATCGAGCTGGACTCGCCGACCGTGTCCCCAAAGGTGACTTGGATAGCCGGTTAGGTTAGTTGGCCGATCGGGGGAGAGTTCATTGCCATTTCGCTGCCGCGACTCGTCCGAGTAGAGGTTCACTTTCACAGTCGACAGCTGACCAGGCCATGGTCCAGTGTGGGAGCGCGCGTGAGTGTTGGGGACCGCAAACTAGAACGCGCCGGTCACCAACATCGCACTCGGAGTGAAACGAACATCGATTCGTGAACCGGTGGTCCTGGGCTGCTCCTTGCTTGGCCCCTTCAGTGTGAAATACAGCGTCGTAGTGCCGGCGATCACAGCGGCCACCCCAAGTATGTCACTGGCAATCAACGCGCCGCGCGCCCTGTTTCTGTAGGAATCGAGCTCGCCCTGGCTGGTTGGGCGCTGCAACGCCTCGTGCAAGTCGCTTGCGGCACTGATACCAACGTATCCAGTCACTGCCCACGCAACCACGAACAAGCTAGTGGCTCCGGCGCCTGCGTAGAGCAACTGAGTGCGAGTAGACATGGTCCTCGGTGGCACGGCGGCCTCGACCTTGGGTAGCTGTTGCGCAACGCTGGGCTGGCGACTTGGTAGCTCTACAGCTTTCGCGACTTCGGCAAGCTCAAAGTGAGGCGAAATCTCGTCTCGACCCGCAAGTACAACTCGCTCCATACGGGTCACGTATCCAGGTTTTTGCAAGGTCAAGCGATGCTCACCAGCATCGACCAAAAGTGATTGTTCCATCGGTGTCACACCGATGCGAATATCGTCCAGAAGGATCTCCGCACCGTCGACGTTGCAGTCGATCCTCAATTGAGCGGTGCGGCCCTCCAGCATCTTCAAATCCTCTTGGACTGAGGCCGCACGCGCTGGCAGGATACTCTTGCTCCCGGCTTGCAGATACTGTTTCAACGCCTTCACTGCGCGAGCGTACCGTCCGAGTTGGACACTGACCTGCCCGATGTTGAACAGCACGCGATAGTCCGGGACATACGAGTAGGCGCGCTCAAATTCGATCAGGGCCAGCGAGAAGTCCCCATCTTCGTATAACTTTAGCCCGGTCTCGAAATGCCCTGCCGCCTTCTTCTTGACCTCAGGTGTCGGTGTCGCCGAGTCGGAAACAGTGGCTGATTCCGGACCAGGGTTGGGTGCCGCACTCGCAGGCAAGTTGCACAAGAACGGCACCACGACGCACGCCAAGACCGCGCTTCGCCGCGGGCCTTGTCGTCGTCCGGTTGCACGCACTGACTGCATTGCAGTAGAAGCAGCGAGAATGGCCATGGCTTAGGGATCCGCAAATGGGTTCGATGAGTCAATCTGGCGTTTCGGACGTTTGCGCTTGTTGTTCAGGATATCACTGACGCTGGTGCTCGTGTCGGTTTGGGCAGTTCGGGTGCTGGCTACTGATGCTGATTTTGGCCCCTTCGTCGACTGTGCCGAAGGCGTGGGTGAAGGCTCGTCTGTGCGTCGTCTCAGTCCCAGAATGATATCTTGGCTCTGATCGAATGCCATCTGACGCAGAAGTGATTCGTAACCGTCCAGGCTGATGACCACACCGTGTAGCTGCTGGCTCGGGACCGTGACCACCACGTGCGGACTTGGCTCTGGGGGGCCGTCGTCGACGCGCACTCGTGCTTCGGGTGGCTCAGTCCGAATCGTTACCGTCACCAGAGGTGCAGGTGTGGCAGCTTGGGTGATTGCTGAATTAACGTTCGACTTCAAGTTGGACGCATCGGTCGGAGGCTTTCGCATCCAAACGAGCACAGCTATCAACAATGATGCCGTCACTGCACCAAAAACCACTCGCTCGCGCAAGCGTCGGGACTGCTGCGGCGGATCGGTATTCCAAGTCCGGGGCGTCTTGCCCGCGGCGCCATTTTCCGTCTCGGTGACTTCCAAGCCGGTCTTGCGCGAACCGGTGTGCGAGTTCATCGCCGAGCTCGTAGCGTCCTTAAGGGCCTGGGCTTTGCGGTCCAGCGTTGATGACAGGCAAGCTCGAACCAGTTCTGCGACGTCACGATCGGTCACCAAGCGACCGGTTTTCGCCAGCAGCCCTTCGAGTGCGACGCGCAATTCATCGGCGGTCTGAAATCGCTTCTCGGGTTCTTTCTCAAGCGTTCGAAGGACGATCTTCTCAAGCTCTACTGGATACCCCTCGACAATTGAGCTTGGCAACACGCAATCCGTCTCGAGCAGTTTGTACATGGTCTCGAGCGCATCCCCACCGTGAAAGGGGCGCTCGCCGGTAGTCACTTCGTAGAGGCAACAACCGAGTGCAAAGACATCAGCACGCCTATCGAATATTTTCGAGGTGAGCTGCTCAGGTGCCATGTAGGAGAGCTTGCCCTTCACCTCCCCAGTTTCCGTCGGCGCATGCAGCTGGCCCTTTGCCTTGGCGACGCCGAAGTCGGCCACTTTGACGTGCCCAGCCGATGACAAGAGTACGTTTTGCGGTGAGACGTCGCGATGCACCACGTTGAGCAGCGAGCCGTCCTCACCCGTGAGTTCGTGGGCAGCGTGGAGCCCCGAGGCAACGTTGGAGATGATACGCACGGCGACGAACGGGTCCATGCGCCGGTTGGGGCAAGCCGCCATTAGGTCGAGCAACGAGCCCGCGTCCATCCAGTCCATGACAAGATAGGCGATCCCCCGTTCCGAGCCCACCTCGCGAATGGCGCAAACGTTGGGGTGCACGATGCTTGCCGCGATTCGAGCTTCGTCGAGCAGCATCCGCTCGAATTGCTCGTCGCCGGCCATCTCTTCGAGGGCGGTCTTCACCGCAACTATGTGCTGCGCGGTTGCTTCAACCCGACGCGCAGCCCAGACCTTTCCCATACCGCCGGATCCGACGGTCATGAGCAGCTTGTAGCCGCCGAGCGTGTCTCCTGGACGGAGTTGGGAGATGTGTTCTGGGCGTGCCACGGCTTCCTAGATAACTACGAAAGCTAACACGAACAAAAAAGAATGGCTTGCACGATTCTACCGAGTCATCAGATATTGACGACGCGGGTGAATGGGGGCTCGGGGACGGTTGTGCCCGTTGTCGGCAAGTCTCATTGCATGTGCGCATTTAACGCATTGACGGTGGCGATCGTCAGGGAAAATTGAGCAGTGGTTCCAATGTATCCAGTCGAGGCGCTGGAGCCAATTGTCGAGTAATTCAGTTTGAGTTCTCAGCGTTGTGTCGTCCAATGCGGCTGAGCAGGCCAGCCGTGGCTCGCCGCCGCAGCGACAAGCCGTTGATACTCGGGTTGCTTACCGGGCAATTGACCTGGTGTAGAAGTCCGCAATTGCGACGCCCACATTGTCGGTAAGAAAGCCCGATGCCCACATCGAAGTGGATTCGTTCGGCCGATAGTGGCGGGGCGCCTCCGTGCCCCCGCGGTACGTGAGCAATTGACCATACAGGCTAACGCATCGTGCGCTCTGCAGACTCGTTACTTACGAAGTAACGCATCGCACTTGTCGTGGGTGTTTCGAATCAAGAGCGACCTGAGGCCGCGAACGCCCGCCCAACGAGTTGCGCACTTTGAGCAACTCGGGAGCATGATGCGCACCTGGTCATCCTTGTGGCACGCCCATCCGTCACGCCCCTTTGAAGATCTGAACACCCGGGGCTGCGCGGCCTTAGGGCGCATCACCGCCGTTGGCGTCAAGTGTGACGCCAACGGCCAATTCCCACCCGGACCAGCACCAAATGCCAGCGAGCGCCGGTCCGAGTCGGCAAATGTTCGTCAGCAACCGCAATTAGTTAGAATATTTCCATCGTACGTTGCAGAATCCGAAGAGCACGTATAGGCACAGATTGCGTCGTAGCAACGGCTCGACGGCGAAGATACTTTGGGCGCAGGACCACTTCCTGAGGCTGAACCCGTGGCAGTGAATGCGGGGGAATCAGAGCACTCATATCCAGATGCATCAATGCCCTGTGCCATGCAAATGAGCATGTCGTTGAGTAGCACTACGGTAGCGGGAAGAAGACCATCTGCCGCGGGGATTGCCGCCCAGTTATTCTTGCAGTTTGCAAGGGGCAATGCGCAGGCTAGCGCACTCTGATCGGCGCACGACTTGGCAATCGCATCCGTCACGGTCAGCGTTGACGTCCCGCCTGCAACGCCAGTCCCAGCAGTCCCAGCAGTCCCAGCAGTCCCAGCAGTCCCAGCAGTCCCAGCAGTCCCAGCAGTCCCAGCAGTTCCGGTGGTGCCGCCAATTGCGCTCGTTCCAGCTGTAGATAACACGCCACCCGTTGCCAGGCTGCCGCCTGTAGTGGCAGTTCCAGCTGTACTAGAGGTTCCGGCGGCCGTAGACGAGCCGCCCGTGGAAGTTGTGCCTCCGCCGGTCTTGCCCGCAGTTGCTGCGATGCTTCCACCGGTTGCTGAGGCGCCACCGACGGTTGGCGCTCCGCCTGCGGTTGGCGCTCCGCCAGTGGCCGTGCTTCCCGCAACTGCCGTTGAGGAACCGCCAACCGCGGACGCTCCGCCTGCTCCAATTCCACCGGTTGCATTGGTCCCGGCTGTTGAACTCGAACCAGCTGCTGCCTTGGAGCCGCCAGTTCCCGTTGTTTGACTGTCAGAATCGCTGTTGCAGGCGCAGACACACGACGCGACACCCAAGAGTACTACTAGCGAACCGATATTCTTCTTCGACATACAATCCCTCACTGAATCAACCAGGCTAACCGAGCTTCATGAGCGCCACAAGGGGATGAATTTTGAATTCCGACCGAAAGTCGAAGGCGATTTCCAAGCTTGCGAGAATTGCATCCTACATTTCAAGTGCTGGCACTTGCGGGCGTTACAAGAATGAGCCGCGTGTGGGGCGCGCGGCGACGAAGGTGCCGCGCGCAGTCACTGGTGCGACGGTTTGCGCAGCCACGTGCGAGGCAAACTTCTCGACCGAACAACCCCGTGTAGACCCTGAACCTACAACAATCGTCGCACAAGTTGGACTTAGGTCGGTGCGCAACTTGTGCAGGTGCCATCGGTACTTTGCACAACTTCAACGCCAAGGCTCCACGACGCGCACACGAAGGATGCTTGTTGCATCTGTACGCTAACCACGAGAATGTGCCCATTTTCGAGAAAATGCCCCGTCAGCTCGATGACGGCATGGCCCCTGCAAGTCGTCCGAGCGAAGGTCGTGTACCAAAGGAGCTCACCGTGAAACTCATAACTTCAACACTGTGCGGGATTGGGCTGATAGCCCTGCAAGCTTGTTCCGCCGCGCCGCAAGGCGAAAACGAAGACGTCGGCTCGACTGTGAGCGCGCTAACCCCAAGTTCATACATGACGATACCGCAGGATTGGGGCAGCGGATTCAACGCTCATGTCTTCGCCGTCAACCCCCTCCCGGTCACGGCTAAGACTTGGCAAATCGTTGTCGACCTGAAGGGCGGCACGATTACTGGCGGACCTTGGGGAGCACTCGTCAACAAGACCACGGGCATTGTGACTTTTACGCCAACAGGGCCTACGGTTGCGGTGGCAGCTGGTTCTTCTGCCGAATTGCTATCTTTCAATTCCAGTGCGACAGTCGGTGGGCCGCGCGCCGTCATCAAGGCGTACAACTTCCAAATGGACGTGTTCAAGACTTGCCAATCAAATAGCGGTGTGAACCCTACATTCGCTTCGTTGGCGGTCGCGATGGCAACGGAACTTGGGCGGTGGGAACCCGACCAAGATCTTGTAATCGACGCGAGTAACCCTAACGACAAGCGGGTCCGACTTTCATCCTCCGCCGTCTGTGTCAAGAACAACTGCGCCAACATCAAAGCGATTCTGGGACAGCAGTCGTACACGCCCGACCAGGACACCTTCAACAATACGAACTTCAGCGAGACGATGAAGGCGTCATTCGATCGACAAGCGAATCTGCTTTCAGATCTGAACAGAAATCACGCGTCTTCAGTGCCGACGTCGAATTACAAGCTGACCCTGATCGGTGGCCCACTTAATTTGGGTTACGGCAACTGCGGACCACATTACGTGTACCAAGTTGACTACGCCACGGGCGCCAATGCCGGTATGCCTCTGAGTGCCACTGATGCGGCCAATCTCGACTACACTCTGTGCTTCTATGGCGGGCCCTGCAGTTATGGCAATAATACCAGCAGCAACCCCTACCTCGGCATCATTAAGACCAGCGTTCCGGGCTGCGCAAGTGGGAAGGTTTGCATCGCAATCGACCCAACGGATGGCGACGTGAGCTCTACCTCGACAACGAGCGCTGGTAGTGCACCCTCATATCCGAAGAATGTGGTGTATGACCCCGCCAATTCGCTTCTTGGTACAGCTTGCATCACAACCAAGGGTCTGTATGGGATCATGATCTCCAAGTGCTCGCTGATGCCAGACACCTGCGGAAACCTGTACTGCATAGCCCAATAAACGATACCCGTCAGGTAGCTCGCAAAGCTCCGGCGTGACCTTCAAAGAAGCCAGTGCCCGTCGGGTACTGGCTTCTCCGATTTGTGCGCCCAGCACGGGCGCTGTCTTGCGGGTGCGAGTACCGCCGAAAGGAGACCATCCTGATCGAAGCAAACCGCAACTGCGGAAGGGTGGAGCGAAATCGCGAGCCGATGCACAACAACCAGATCTGAGGCGACGCCGAGTGGGGCGAGCGGGCCAATGACCGCGAAGGTCCGATGGTCAACGCTCAGGCGGCGCAAAATCTGGCGGTTGCGCAATGAAGGACTCCTGTCGTGATGTAGGGCGCCAGACGCCGCCCACCCGACATGGGTGAACACCTTGCACCCCAGAACTTGCATGAGCGCGCCGCTACAACTGAAAAATGCAACGAGAAGTCAGCCGGTTTCGCGAATTCAGCGGAGGTGGACGAATTCCGTGACGCGGCGCCGCGGGTGCACGAACGCGCTCTGCTGGGCGTTGGCATCGTGGTAGCCTATGGAGCGGCACGCAATGCAAAGACGCCATACTAATACACGGGTTCGAACAAGTGCACTTGTTGTAAGCACTTTTGGCAGTCTCTGGCTTGCGGCGAGTGGTTGTTCGGTGTTGTATGATTTCAACACGAACCAATGCAACTCTACGAACGATTGCATTCGCAAGGGCTCGGCGTTCCAGAATTCTATCTGTAAAAATCGTGTTTGCGTTGCAGTTGCTGCCGTTGGCGGGGCTCCTTCGGCCGGCGGTCAAACTTCGCTCGCAACGGGCGGTGCCACCTCGGCCGGCGGTGACACCTCGATGGGCGGCGCAGGCGGCGCCGGCGGAACGACTAGCACGTCCAGTACTGGCCTAGGCACAGGTGGAGCGTCCGCGTGCACCAACGCAAAGTGCATTGAGTCTAACAACGGCGCCCCGGCGATTTGTCGCAGTGGCGTGTGCGTGCCGCTGACGAGTAAAGAATGCCCGGTACTCATCCCGGCAAAAACGGCGAGCGAGCTCATCAAGAAGGATGGGGTCATCATCGTGGGTGGCTTTGCGAATATGGGGAACACGGCTGACCTTCACGATTCGCTAGCTATCGTCAATTGGGATATGGCATTCGATGAGTTCAATTCCAGCACACTAGGTGGGTTGCCGAACGTTGGCGGGAGCGGAACACGGCCGTTCGTTGGTTTGATCTGCCATAGCGAAGATCTCACGACTTATCCGGTCAATACGACAATGCAGCACCTGAGCGGGGAGCTGCAGCTTCCGGCTTTGCTCTCGACGTTATCGACGAACTTCCTCTACCAAGTTTGGCAATATCTAACCCCAGGTCCGGACCTCGGTGCTGGCGCACCACCCGAACCCATGTTCATCATGAGCACAGGCAGTGCTGACTTGAGGCTAGCGAACTTGGCTGACGACGGGCTCATGTGGCACATGTTGGGCGATCCGCGAGTGCTCGCCGCAACTACTGCCGGCCTCATGAAGCAGATCGAGCCCTACGTCAATGCACAACGCCTCGCTCTGGGCGACAACCCTACCACCAATCCACTCCGCGTGACGTTGGTGTATTCGGACGACCCGACCATGATTGACGCTGCAAGCATTTTGACGCAATTGCCCGAAGACACCCAGTACCCGGGAACGGCGTTGAAATTCAACGGCAAGCTTGCGCTCTCAAATGGTACCGCGTTCCGTCAGGTCAAAATCGAATCAGCGACTCAGCATACTAGTCCTGTCGTCAGCAACGCCATCGCGGATCTCCAAGACAATCCCCCGCATGTCATCGTTGCGATGGCTACCTATGAGTTCCCACAGAGAGTCATCGCGACGGTTGAGAATACATGGGGGGCGAATGCGCCTGGCCAGACCAAACCGTTCTATCTGATGTCGCATCGCATGTTCAATCGGCCTGAACTATCCGCCGTCATGAACCAGTTTTCCACGGGCACTTCGCCGATGTGGATGCGAACGGTTGGCGTGAACTTCGCGCGTTCGCATGAACAGCGAGCTCAGGATCTTTACACCGTGTATCTAAGCAAATTGAAGGGTATCTATCAGGGAAAACTGCAGCTCGATTCAACGGAAAATTATTACGATGGCGCCTACTACCTGCTGTACTCAATTGCTGCTGCCGGCGCAACGCGCGCCAAACCGAGCGCCAGTGACATAGTGGCCGGGCTGACGACGCGAATCATCAGCAAGAGCAGCGGGGCTTCCTCTGTGAATGTCGGATTCGATCCCATCGCCGGCACTGCCACCGGAACTGGAACCATTACCCAGCTGTTCGGCAATCCTTCGGGGTACAAAATGTCACTCTACGGCTGCTCGGGTCCGCCGAATTTCGATCCCTTGACGGGCGCACGTGTTACGGAAACCTCTGCCTGGTGCGTGTTCTCGAATGGGACGACCTCGGTCTTTCAGTCCGATGGCCTCGATTTCGACTCGAGTACGAAGACGTTTTCCGCGCCTGCTGCTGGAATCCCGACTTGCCTTCAAAACTACTGCAAAGCGCAGGCCGATAGCGGAGTTGGACCTTGCCCACAAGACTACTAGTTGGCCTTCTTCTCGCGCTCGGTGGTTTAGCCTGTGGGTGCACTGGTGAGCGTTTGGATCTGCTTTCGTCGAGCCGGCAGGACATCGTCGGTGGCAGCGTGTCGGGGGCTGAGGACGACGCGGTGGTATGGATAAGTGCGCAGCAAGACGTTGCGACGCAGCGATGTACGGCGACCCTCGTAGCACCGAATCTGATTGTGACCGCGCTCCACTGTGTCGCCAACTACGTCGAACTCGATTTCACTTGTGATTCGAGCGGCAATCTAACGATGGGGCCTGGCGGCCAGATGGGTA